>ERZ1740072.3-NODE-3-length-390879-cov-16.002106_pt1 | contig 390879 bp, 389 predicted proteins | sample MGYA00581733_ERZ1740072 | MGnify/ENA primary metagenome ERZ1740072 (study PRJEB43018, sample SAMN04849741) | marine metagenome | isolation source: floating plastic debris | place: Pacific Ocean | collected 2008-08-30 | study: EMG produced TPA metagenomics assembly...
TTGATGAGCATGGCAAAATCCCTTCCTAAGAGAGGCGTAGAGACCGAGCGCCCCCGCAACAATTGCCAGATCTGACAGGCCTACTCGAACTCACAGACGGTTTTGCCGTCTTCATCCTCGCCAACCACAACCGTCTTGCCGCCTTTCACTTTGATGGCTTTACCGCTGCAAGTGTTCTGTTTCGATCTGCAGATGCGCTCACCGTCTATCCCGAGAACGATTTTGCATTTGCCTTTGCCATTGCCGGTGCAGCCGAAGGAACTGGTCTCGCCTGCGTCGACTTTTTTTGCTTTAGCGGGCGTGCCGCAATATGTGTCGCCGCCATTGAAGATGGTCACGTCGACGGTCTCGTCGAGATTGTTCTCAATCGTAAAACGCGGGTTTGCTTGTGCGGTTAGGGTGAAGCAGAGCCCTATGAGCAATGCCGCGACAAGGGCTGCTAGGTGTTTCAGGTGCATCGTTCAATCCATTCTGTCAGACAGGTCAGAGCGGGCCAGCAAAATAGGCGCTGACCCAGGCCGTGAGGCCTAATTTGTGAACGTACAGCTCACTTTCTCACCGTCTTGCGAGACGGTCACAGCTCCCCCATTATTGATCTTGGTGGCCTTGTTGCCGCACGTGTTGAATTGCGACTTACAGATGCGGTCCCCGTGTTGTTGGAGGAAGATCTTGCATCGACCTTTGCCATTGCCAGAACAGCCAATCGTGTTCGAGTGACCGCTGTCGATGGTTTTGACTTTTTCTTCCAGGTGGCAGCCTGAGTCATCGCCGTTGAAGACAAAGATTTTGACCATTTTATCGGCATTATTGGTCACCGTGAAGCGGGGGCTGGCCTCGGCGGAGATCGTGGAGAAAAGACCCGCTGCGGCGGCAATGGCGAGAATAGAGAGGTGTTTGATCAACATAGGGATCTCCAGCTTTAAGATTGGGGGGATTGGGTCGAGCTATCGGTCTTCTCAGGCGGCTTTTTGCCATTGCAGACCACTTCGCCCTCTTCGTCGTAAGAGAGGGTGACCTCGACCTTATTCGGTACGCGGATGGCGCGAGCCCCGCACTTCGTTTTGTTGATCTTGCAAACCTGATTGCCTTGCTGTTTGAACTTTACGTTGCAGCGCTGTTTGCCATTACCGGTGCAGCCAAAGGAGCGACTGTTGCCGCTCGGCACTGATTTTGTCTTCTCTTCATAAGTACAGTGATTATCGGCGCCGCTATAGATAATCACTTTGACTAAGTGATCGGTTTTATTGGTGACGGTGAAGCGGGAACTTGCGTCAGCCGGTAAGGCTAAAAACAAGCCAACCATCGCGGCGACCGCGAGAGAAAATAGAGATCTGGCAAGCATAGACTTTCCTTTCGGAGCGGAGGGGAACACTGTGGGCGTGCACAGGCCGACCTAATAGAAGCTGCAATAGTAGCCCTCTTCCTCGCTATGGGTGATGACGACCATTTGGTCATTTTTCATTTTGCGCGCATTGTCTTTGAAACAGGAATTGTGCTGATCTTTGCAGATCAGTTTGCCGTCTGCGTAGAGCTGGATCTGGCAGCGATTCTTCCCATTGCCGGTGCAGCCGAACGAACTGTTATTGCCCGGGCCAACCGATTTAAGTTTTTCGTGAACTGAGCAGACAGTGTCGCCGCCTGTATAGATGTACACATTGACCTTTTCGTCGGTGTCATTCTGGACAGAGAAGCGCGAGGTCGCTTGGGCATCCATTGCGAAGAAGAGGCTCGCTGTAGAAGCCAGCACGAGGGTGGCGAGGTGTCGAAGAAGCATGGCTGGTCCTCTGAGGTTGTGGGGAAAACGGCTTTTGGAAGAAAGCGACCGACAAACGCGGTGCGGCCTAAGGGCGTAACTTGCAGTGTAATTGATCGGTGATTTCAACGGTCCAACCATCCTCAACGGTGATCGCTTTGTCGGAGACTGCAGTCCCACTGCAGTGCTTTTTCTTGCTTTTGCAGATTTCTTTGCCTTTGGCGTAGACCTTGATTTTGCAGAGGTTCATCCCCTTGCCTTCGCATCCCATTGATTTCGTCTTTCCTTTTGGGACTTTCTTGGTTTTCGCTTCGGAAACGCACTCTGTGTCATTGCCTTTAAAGACCTCGATTTTGACTTTTTCGTTGCTGTTATTCTGAACTTTGAGCCGAGAGTTCGCAGCGGCATCCATTGAGAAAAAGGCGCTGGCCGTGGAGGCGATCATGAGCGTAGAGAGGTGTCGGAGGAGCATGGAATTTCCTTTGCGGAGATAAGACGGCGATAAAATCTTTGATTTGAGAAAAGCGGCGGATGGATTTGCAGCGGCGCCTATTCAAGCTCGCAGTCTGAATCACGCGTAATGATCAAATAGGAATCGTTCTTCACTCTCATCGCGCCACTGTTGCACGTGTTTAGATCGTCTTCACAGAGGAGCTTACCCTTTGACAGAACCTCTATTTTGCAACGCCCCTTTCCGTGTCCATTGCAGTGAAGATCCTTGGACTCCCCCGCTTCGAGCGTTCTGGTTTTGCTTGGTTCCGCGCAGAGAGGGTCGTCGCCATTATAGATGTGAATTTTGACACGCTTATCGCTTTGATTTTCGACAGAAAACTGAGGGTTTGCGGCGGCGTCTATCGCGAACAAGGCGCTGGCCGTGGAGGCGAAAAGGAGAGCGGTGAAGTGGCGAAAGAGCATGGGGTTCTTCTTCGTTCGTCAGTGTGGAAATGGGGTTGGAGGCGCTGGCCTAGAAAAACGCGCAGACGAACTTGTCATCCTCATTTTTTGAGATGACGACCTCCTGGCCATTCTTCATTTTGCGGGCGCTATCATTCGGGCATGTATTGTTCTGCTTTTTGCAGATTTGTTTTTCGGCCGCCGAGTAGAATTTTAGTCGGCAACGCTGCGTGCCATTGCCGGTGCAGCCATATGTTTCGGTCTTTCCAGCATCAACGCGCCGGCTCTTTCCTTCTAAGGCGCAGAATTGATCTCCGCCCGAAAAGATCGAGACGAAGACATGTTTGTCGGTGTCATTCTGCAGGGTAAAGCGCGAGGCCGCGCTCGCGTCTAAGGATAGCGCGAGGCTCGCGACGGCAGCAAGTATGATCGCGCTAAAGCATTTGAAGAGCATCCCGAGATCCTTTCGACCTCAAGGCCTAGAGGGAGCTCAGATGCTCAACAATTGTCAGATGTGACAGGTCTTGCTCAGACCCGCGCGCGGGCTTTTCGCGCTAGACGTGGTTCCACCATGCAACGTCAGAATAGGCGCGCAGGTCGAGCTCATGCGTCCACGCGGAGCGGTGCTGTGTGGCGATATGGTAATAGGTCTCAGCCATCTCAGCCGGGATGAGCAGGCCATCCTCGGCGCCGCGGGTTTCGCGCAATTTTTTAAACAATTCAGGCCCCAGCATTTTGCCGAGTGTGTCCGGCGCATCAACGGCGCCGTCGACCAGGATGTGGGTCACATGAATGCCTTTAGGCGCATATTGCGCGTTGAGGGTCTGACAAAGCATGCGGCGACCGCCCATCGCAGCCGCGTGCGAGTGTTGGCCTCTATTGCCGCGAACCGCAGCCGTGGCAGACGTGACGATGATCTTACCGCTGCCGCGCTCTTCCATCAGCGGGCAAACCGTTTTGGCGAGACGGAACAGGCCGAACGTGGCGAGCCGCCAGCCCATTTCAAAGGCTTTGTAACTTGTATCCTCAAGCGGGCGATCGCCGATTTGTGCGCCGATATTATAGATCACGACTTCGATCGGGCCGATATTCTGCTCGACATGCGTGACGCAGTCTTCGATCGCGTTGTCGTCGATCGCGTTGAGCAAGAGGCCGGTGGCCTCTCCGCCCGCAGATTTTATGCCATCGACGAGCCGGTCCAGGCCCTCTTTATCGCTGCGCCGGCAGAGCACTGCGTGATAGCCTTCGCTCGCAAACTTAGTGCCTACAGTGCCGCCAATCCCAGCGCCCGCGCCGATCACAAGACAAACCGGTTTCATGTCGAGGTCTCCGTTAGTTCTTTTTTGGAACTATGGAGGACAAACGTAGGCGACGTCAATCTCGGGCTGGGTAAACCGTCGCCTTATGTTTCCTGATAAACGCTTATGCCGTGCCAGATTTCAGAGCCTGACGCGCGATCAACGCTTCGACGAAATTGATATGGCTACGCAGATGGTAGAGCTCGTCATTATAGGAGACCGGGACATCCACTTGCCCGACTTCATGTTGCATGGCCTGGATGTCTGCCAGGACGCTTTGGCGCTCGGCATCGTCTTTGGCGTCAAACCCGCGACGCTCTAATTCGTGCAAGTCATTATACCAGACATAGATGCGCCGCCGGATGCGCCAGCGATAGACGGGCGGGGCCATCTGAACGAGCGGGATCAGCAGGGCGACAAGCGGGATCAAAAACACCCAAGCGCGCTCTAAAAAGTTCGCCCAGCCGAACGAGAAATAACGGCGCAAAAAGGTCGGGCCATTGCGATAATAACGCCGCGCTTCATCTGACAGCGGTAGATCAGTCCGCGTGGCATCAGGAAAAGCATTGGCGCGGCTTAAGATAGAGCCGCTGCTATGGATCGTCTCTGCCGCTTCAAGCAATACCGATTGCAGCGCCGGGTGGAGATCTTCGATGACACCGAGCTGAGCGATGGCCGCGATTAACTGCACGTCGCCTTGCGGGATATCGCGGTCCATATCCACGACGCCGTCAAACAGTGTGAGCGGTGCCAGCGCGTCATCGCGCATGGAGAGCCCTTTGGCCCGCCGAATGCCGATCAGACGAACATTCTGCGCGGTCAGCAGCTGTTTCACATATTGCGCTTCAACGCTCGCTGTGAACACGGCCGCATCTACCTCGCCTGCAAGCAGGGCCTCTGCCGCGGCACTGCCCGAGAGCGGTATGATCGGTTGCCAGGTGCCGCCCCATTCGGCTTGCAGGCGCTCTGTCATCGCCCGGGTTCCGGATCCAGGAGCCCCAGCTGCGATGCGGACGGTTTTCAGATCGCCGAAATCCGTCGTTAAGCGCGAAGGGGAGTCGGAGCGCGTAAAAACCCAAAACGGTTCGGCAAACATCCCGCCCAAAGAGTACAACCCGTCGCGGTCTTCGTCGCTGGCAATGCCGCCTTGTAGCAGCGCGACATCGGCGTCGCCGGCCTCGAGAAGGGCAAAGTTTTCGACCGTGCCTGCGGTCTCAAGGACCTCAACTGTGATTCCATGTACGGAAAGGGCGTCAGCATATTCCTGCGCGAGTGCGTAATATTGTCCATCTGTACCGCCTGCTGCAAAACGGATTTCCATTGGCGGCGGCGGTGCGATGAAACGCATTAAAATGATCAAAACTATAAGTAATCCAGCCGCAACCGGGCCGTAGACTTTCAGCGCATCGCTCATGGATTATCCCTCAACACAGCGCGCTTCGGCGCTTAATCTGTGACCATAGATGAAGCTTATGGCACAGATTGACAGGATTTGAGTCGTTTTCATGAAATCCTTCCCCTATATTAAGTCACACTGACTTCTCTAACGTCTGGAATGATCGATGAATATGCGAAATCTCGCAGTCTGGGGCCTGATTGCAGTCCTCCTTCTGGGCCTCTTGGCCGTGATGCAAAACAACCCGTCTCAAGCGAACAGTGAGAGAGTGGATATTTCTGATATCTATGAGCTCGCTGAAAACAAGCAGCTTGCAGAAGTGATCATCACGCCGACCAGGGTCACCGCCGTGACCACCGGCAATGAGCGCATTTATGCGCAAAAGAGCCAGGATCTTGGCGCGCTGCGCGAGCGGATGATTGAACTGGATGTCCCGTCCGTTGTCGATGATCCAGATACCGGCTTCAATCTCGGCGATCTCATCGTCGGACTTCTGCCGATCATCTTCATCGTTGCGATCCTGATCTTTTTCATGCGCCAGATGCAAGGCGGCGGCGGTGGTCGCGGCGCGATGAGCTTTGGTAAATCCCGCGCGCGCCTCCTGACAGAGAAGCAAGGCCGCGTGACATTTGATGATGTTGCAGGCGTTGATGAAGCCAAGGAAGAGCTCGAAGAGGTTGTCGACTTCCTGAAAGACCCAGCCAAGTTCCAACGTCTTGGTGGTAAAATCCCCAAAGGCGCGCTGCTCGTCGGCCCTCCAGGAACCGGTAAAACACTTCTCGCGCGCGCGATTGCGGGCGAAGCTGGCGTTCCGTTCTTTACGATTTCAGGCTCTGACTTTGTCGAAATGTTTGTCGGTGTCGGTGCGAGCCGGGTCCGCGATATGTTCGAGCAAGCCAAGCGCAATGCGCCATGTATCATCTTTATTGACGAGATCGATGCGGTGGGCCGTTCACGCGGCGCCGGTCTCGGCGGCGGCAATGATGAGCGCGAACAGACCCTCAACCAGCTCCTCGTCGAAATGGATGGCTTCGAAGCAAATGATGGCATTATCATCGTTGCGGCGACTAACCGTCCAGACGTTCTCGACCCTGCGCTCCTGCGTCCGGGCCGTTTTGACCGCCAGGTCACGGTTGGTAATCCTGACGTGATTGGCCGCGAGAAGATCCTGAAAGTCCACATGCGCAATGTGCCGTTGGCAAAGGATGTGGATCCAAAGATCATCGCGCGCGGAACCCCTGGTTTCTCTGGCGCTGACTTGGCCAATCTGGTCAATGAAGCCGCTCTCTTGGCGGCCCGGCGCGGGAAACGCGTGGTTGCCATGTCAGAGTTCGAAGACGCCAAGGACAAAGTCCTGATGGGGCCAGAGCGCCGCTCAATGGTGATGAGCCAGGATGAGAAAGAACTCACCGCTTGGCACGAAGCTGGACACGCGATTGTGGCGCTGAAAGTCCCGAAAGCTGACCCTGTCCATAAAGCGACGATCATTCCACGTGGCCGCGCCTTGGGTATGGTGATGCAGCTTCCAGAGGACGATAAACTCTCCATGAGCCGGATCGAGATGACCTCTCGTTTGGCGATCATCATGGGCGGCCGTGTCGCGGAAGAAGAGAAGTTTGGTGATGAGGCTGTGACAGCAGGCGCCGCCTCTGACATTCAGCAAGCAACGCGGTTGGCTCGTGCGATGGTGACGCGCTGGGGTCTATCGGATGAGATTGGTCCGGTCGACTATGGTGAAGATCAAGGCCAGGTCTTCCTCGGGCAGCAGCTTGTTCAGTCTTCGTCCGTTTCTGAAGACACGTCGAAAAAGATCGAAGAAGAAGTTCGCAAGCTCATCCAAAAAGGCATGGATGATGCGCGGGATATTATGACCAAATTCCGCGATCAATGGTCCGCATTGGCCGAAGCTTTGCTTGAATATGAGACTCTCACGGGCGATGAAATCCGCGCGCTCATCAATGAAGGCAAACTGCCGGAGCGACCTGACGAGCCGGATGAGCCGCCGCGTCCGAGTGCCGCCGTGCCTGTCATTGGCAAGCGCCGCAAAGATAAAGGCGGCGACTTTGGCGGCGAGCCGGAGCCTGCATAAGCCATGGCGATGACACGCGAGACACTGGAAGGCTTCCTAATCGAAGCCTTCCCAGACGCTGAGATTACGCTCACTGATCTCGCTGGTGACAATGATCACTGGCAGGCAGAGATCGTATCTCCGCAATTCAAGGGCAAACCTCGGGTCGCGCAGCACCAAATGGTCTATGCTGCTCTAAAAGGCAAAATGGGCGGCGAGCTGCACGCGCTCGCGCTTAAAACACGCGCGCCTGCATAAACCGCTAAAACCCGGTCGACGTCGGTGAAAGACTCAGCCTAGCCTATCCTCAGAATGGGCAAATCACTCTTCCAGACAATTTTCGAAACGATGCCGAATGCGGCCATGATCCTGGATTCCGACCTGAAATATGTGGAAGCCAATCTGGCCTATTGCCAGGCAGTTGAACGTTCGCGCGACGAGCTTTTGGGCCGGTACATCTTTGATGTTTTCCCGGATACGCCAGAGCGCATGCAGACCGTGATCGATATCTTTGAGCGAACGCTCGGTGGAGAAAGCACGCAGCTTGAAGCGCAACCCTATAGATTGGACACCGCGGACGGCGGGGTTGAAGAGCGCATTTGGCAAATCGCGCAGTTTTCAGTGCGCTGCGAGGTCGAGGACGAGGTGTATCTTGTTCAACGCGCCGAAGATGTGACTGAGCGCGAAGCGCTGCGGGCGCAGCGGGACCTGGTGACAGCTGAGCTCAATCACCGCGTTCGAAATACGCTTGCAGTGGTGCAATCTGTCGCCGATCAAACCGGCTTGGTATCTGACGATATCGACTCATTTTTGGACAGCTTCAATGGCCGGCTCGGTGCCATGAGCCGCAATTTCGCCGCCCTAACCGATGCCCATTGGAAAGGCTTGGATTTCGAAACTATCCTGCGGACAGAGCTTGAGCCGTATGCTGGACCGGTTCTTGACCGGATTACGATTCAGGGCGAGCCGATGACGCTGACCGTTCGTGCCAGCAAATTCACGTCGATGATGGTGCACGAGTTGATCACAAATGCTTCGAAACATGGCTTTCTGACCTCAGAGAAGGGTCAGCTGTCCTTAAAGTGGTGGCTGGCGGATGATCGCTTTCACGCGCAATGGACCGAGTCCGGTTTGGAAGGCATCAAGCCTCCAGAAAAGACAGGGTTTGGGTTTCAAATGTTCGGTATGATGCCGAACATAGATGTCGACTTCACGTTCAAGCCAGATGGCTTGGAACTGCATTTTAGCGTGCCGATTTTGCTCAGCGTTGCGACAGATGAGGTTGCTTTTGAGGACGCTTAGTCATCCTGTTTGGACGTGCGCTCGACCTCTTTCAAAGCGTCGATCAGGCGTTGCAGGTGGTCGGGAACTTTCTCGTTCTTTACGTCCTCATATCGCCGCCGAAGCGCCTCCGCGAGCGTGTCCACGGCGTCTTCAACCGACGCATCTGGCTGGAGCGTCGTCGTTTTCCGATTTATCAAAGTCGACCCTCCCCTTCGGTGAGCTTTACGCCTCATTCATCGGGCATACCTTAGAGAATCCTCTAAAAGGTCAATGCGCTTTAGGCAGCTGTCTTTATTGGGAGAAATAAAAACATGTGGGCTTCTGAGCGCATTGAAAAACTGGTTCCCTATCTCCGGCGCTACGCCCGTGCTGCAACCGGTGACACGAAGGTCGGTGACGCCGCTGTCGAGCGAAGTCTAGAACAACTTCTCGAACTGTCGCTTCAGCCAGACTTCGACTTTGATCAATATGACCGCGAGCGTCTGTTTCAACTTCTCGATGCTGACCTCGACCATCTTCAAAAGACCCGCCAAGCGAAAGCGCGCCGGGCGCTTTTGCTGACCGCCGTGGAGGGCTTTCCAAGCACCGTGGCATGCCGCGTTCTCCGCGTTCGGCGCGATGAATTGCTCGAACTGATCGAAATGGCCGAACAAGATTTCGCGGCTTCAACAGCGACCTGCATGCTGATTATCGAAGACGAGCCTTTCATCTCAGCGCAGTTGAGGCGTATCGCTGAGGGGTTAGGCCATCAAGTTATCGGGGTCGCGGAGACGGCCGAGCAAGCGATCGCTATGAATAGCGAGCATCAACCAGACATCGTGCTCTGCGACATTCACTTGGCGGATGGGTCTTTGGGAACAGATGCGATTGCGGAAATGAATCTACGTGAAACCGTGCCCGTCGTTTTCGTCACCGCTTATCCAGAAAAGTACTTGTCCACGACCAATGAAGGGCCGTCTTATCTGATCACCAAGCCCTTTAATCCGGACTATCTCAAAGCCGTGATCGGCCACGCGCTGATCAATGTTCAAAGCGTGTAGCCGATCCTCGCACACGCTAGGTTGAAGACTTAGGCTTGGCTTTGCGCCCGCGCAGGCGTGGCCAGATGAGTTTCAGCCAGATCCACAGGAACAGACCCAAGAGGATGATCCAGGGCAGGCCAACCGCAAAGGCTGTAATGACCGCCGCAATCGCGCTAGAGAGATTGTAGAAAAAGTCGCCGAAAGCTTCGCCCAGCGGGTTCTCGCGTGAGCCGCTAAAGGCGGGCACTTTGGTCTGGTATCCAATCGTTAGCGACGACATGGACACTCGCAAACGAAGTGTTTTGAGCTGTGCCTCGATGCTCTCAATGTCGCCCGTAACGCGTGCCAATTCGCGTTCAATCTGAAGCAGTTCGCCAAGCTCGCCGTCCCGGCGTTCCAGCAGTCCGAGCAAACGGCCCTGCAATGTTTTCTGGGCATCAAGGCGCGCGCCCGTATCGATGATTTGACGCGTCAGGTCTTCGGCATTGGTAGAGCGCTGCGTGATTTCGCCGCCTGCGGATTCAGTCTCAGTCTCGACACTTGCCATAAAGGTCTCGATCCAGTCCGGCGTCGCACGAATGGAGAGATTGCCAGAGGCGTAGTCTTCTTCCTGACTGTAAATGTTTGAATTGATGACAATACAGGTATTGGTGCCCGCGGTGCGGCACGCCGCGGTGTGTGCCGCCATCATCGGATCAACACCGCCGCGAGGCAGGGTCAGGCCGAGATTGTGGCTATAGGCAATGTACTGTTCGACCGTCGGCTCACCGACGTCTGGGCTTGTGGGCGGCGAAGATTGGCCACCGACTGTCCGATCCAATCTTCGCGATGACTTCGCATTCCCTAAGGCGCTATACTCCAAAGCCTCGTCGGCCATCACAGGTGCAGGGGGCGATTCCGCTCGGTCGTAATCGCCACCGCCCCCACCGCCGCACGCGGCAAGTCCCAGCGTCCCAAGCGCGAGCATACAAGCACGAAGTTTCATTCTATCCTCCAGTATGGGCCCAGCCTGCTGCGCAAACGGGGCAAAATCAGGACTGCAATCAAGGCAGTTCGGCCCTAAACGTCTTTCGGCGGCTTTAATCTGCGCTTGGTGACATGGCTATCGATCTTATCGCCGGTTTGTTTTTCGCCGCGCATATAGTGGCGTTGCCAGCCTGCTGCGACGGCCTCTTCGTCGCCGGAAACCAGCTTCTTGTTAAAGTCGCCGCGGCTCTGTGCCCAGCCGTGAAACTCTTTTTCGAGCTCCGGATTGCTGCTGAGCAGTTTTCGTTCCGGCTCTATTTCTTCGAGCTTGCCATGCTCAATCGGCACGATGAAGCAGAAGGGCTCACCTTTTTTAAAGATGACCTCACCCGGGCGGGTCATTTGCCAATTCATCGTGAACGGAAAAGGCAGCCAGTCGGTTTCAACCAGGCCGGTCAGCGGCGCGATGCCATCCTTAAAGAAGTTCGGGGCGCCCATGGTCATAAGGCCCCAGCCGGGCGGTGTTCGAAACAGGTGCCCAGTATGGAAGGTCACGATCCCGCGCTGGAAATGGCTGTCAGCGAATGAGGGAATGGCGCGCGGATCGCCCCGGGTTTTGAACGAGATATCGTCTTTGCCCGGACCGCCATTCCAAATGATTTTCAAATCCATCGGGCAGAGGATTTCCCAGCCCGTAGAATTGGCCATCGATAAAGGCAGGCAGCGATAGGGTTGGCGATCTGGAAAGGCGTCCATCCAATCGCGCGTGCTGCGTCCAGGAACAATCTCAGGCGCCACATCGTAGATCTTGTAGCAGTCTAGGTGCATCTTGGTTCCTCTATCGTGGACTTGACCGTTCCGCGAATTCCTGCCCCAAGGCCGTCATGCCTGCAAGCCCATCTGACCTATTCGCCTATCTCGATCGCCTCGATATCGCCCATACCACGGTAGAGCACGCCGCGACATTTACTGTCGAAGAAGGGCGGCATCTGAAAGCCTCAATGCCAGGTGGGCATAGCAAAAACCTGTTCATGAAAGACAAGGATGGCACGATTGTCTTGATCTCGGCCTGGGCAGACAGTCAGCTAAAACTGAACCAGCTTCATAAGCTGATCGGTACGCGGCGGCTTTCCTTTGCGAGCGGGGATTTGATGGTGGAGTGCTTGGGCGTGGAGCCAGGATCAGTGACGGCCTTCGCGCTGATGAATGATAAACAGAACCGCGTCCGATTCATCGCAGACGCCGCGCTCATGGGGTTCGACAGGGTTAATTTCCATCCACTGGTCAACACGGCGACGACCGCTATTGCTCGGGAAGATCTGCGTCGCTTTGTGGAGGCAACGGGACATTCTCTGATGGTTGTGGACTTTTCGTCTCTGTAAGCGCCTCAGTCGCGGCGAGGCGGATCGCTGCACGGTCCTGGCGGGGCAGGGGGATCAGACCCTTTTCAATCAGATAGCCATCAGGTCCCCAAGCATCTTCCTGGGTAAATTCCTGAACGAATTCCGCGAGGCCTGGAACGATGGGCAGGTTCTCGCGCTTCACATAGAAATACATGCTGCGCGAGACGCCATATTGTCCGCTCGATATGTTCTCAAAGGTCGGTGCGATACCGCTGATTTTGCCGCCTTTTACCCGGTCCAGATTCTGCTCCAAAAAGGAGTAGCCGAGCACGCCAATCGAGTCCTCGTTGCGCAGCAAAGTGTTAATGATCGAGCTGTCATTCTCGCCGCTATCGATCCAGGCGCCATCATTGCGGATCTCACGCGCGCGGGCCGTGAAGGCGTCAGGGTCCTCACCACGCAGCGCTTCCATTTCAGGAATACCTACAGCGCCTAGTTCCAAAGCAATCTCCGCGAACGCATCACGTGTGCCGGAGGTTGGTGGCGGCCCAGACACAAGGATCCGCATGTTTGGAAGAGTCGGATCAATATCGCTCCAATAGCGGTGCGGGTTTGCCTGCCACCCGCCTTCGCCATCTGGAAGCTGAGCTGCGAGCGCCAGGAAAATCTGCGTCTTGGTCAGGTTGAGATCCGGGCCTGCTTTGCCGTTTGCGAGCACAATCCCATCATAGCCGATTTTTAGCTCAAACGGGTCATGGATCCCGGCTTCGAGGCACAGCGCGCGCTCACCCTCTTTGATTTTGCGGGAGGCATTGATGATGGATGGTTCATCTGGGCCGATGGCGCTGCAAAACGCTTTAAATCCGCCGCCTGTGCCCGTGGTTTCGACGATCGGCGCAGGATGTGGCGAGCTTGCCCCAAATTGTTCGGCAACGGTGGTCGAGAATGGCGACACAGTCGACGAGCCGACGATTTTGATCTTTTGCGCGTCACCAATCGCCGCGATGGGCACGAGGACATCGGGTTCTGGAATGCTCGACAAGTCTGTGCCGGAGCCGCAGGCGGCGAGGCCGAATAGTCCGATTGTCGCAAAGAGTGTGCGCAAAGCCTGCTCCAGTTTCGAGAGTTGGCTGTCGCTTATCTCATTTGTGTGACAGCAAAATGTTGGTCTGCGATCATTCAACAGCGATGTAGTCCAGCGTTTCATATCCAAACCGCCGACAGACTTCGATCAAGCGGGCTTGCTTGTTCGGAAGACTGGTCAGCCAGACCCGTCCACCCTCATAATCCACCCGGCCCCATTTCGGCAGCACGCGGAGCGTCTGGCGCGCAATTGCTTCGCCGCTATCGATAAAGGTGACGGGATGCGGCACGGTCGCTGCCAACTCGCCGCGAATGAGTGGAAAATGTGTACAGGCGAGGACAACGGTGTCGATTTGGTCGCCGCCATCTGCCTCAAAGAGGGGCGATTGCGCGTCGCGAAACGCTTCTAAGGCCACCGCGCCGCCGGATGCGATCTGCTCCGCCATTCGTACCAAAGCGACTGAGCCATGCATGATCACGCGTGTTTCGCTGGCAAAGTCCTCAATCAGTTTCGCCGTATAGTCGCGCTTTACCGTGCCTGGTGTGGCGAGCAGACCGATCGTGCCGGTCCGCGTCAGCGCGGCGGCGGGTTTGATTGCGGGCACAGTTCCAACCACGGGAATATCCAAGACCGCGCGGACCTCGTCGAGCGCCAGCGTACTTGCTGTGTTGCACGCGATCACGAAGACATCCGGGCGCGCCACTTGGCAGAGCGCTTTAGCAACCTTTGGCAACCGCGCGCGCAGGGCGGCATCTGATTTATCCCCATATGGGAAGAAGCCGCTATCGGCCGCGTAATCGACAGACAGAGTCGGCGCTAGAGCCATGAGCTCGCGCGCCACGGTCAATCCGCCCATACCCGAATCGAAAACAAGAACGTTGCCGGTCAAGTGCTGTGTCATAATCGCCTCGTAACCCGGTTTTGGAGATCAAGGAAATGGCAATGCTTGCGCACTCCGTATCAGCTTGGTATTGTGCGCTGCAACATAAATGGGGAGCCTCCATGTCCGAGCAACATTTGCCAAATGAAGATGCGCCTTTGTCTCCTCTGGAATACTGGCAGGAAAGCATGAAGACCTGGGCCGATTTTTCCCAGCGCACGGCGCAGATTGTTGCCAACCAAATGGGAACTGCCCCAAGCGGAAAGCGTCCCTTGGAGCCAGATGCCGAAACTGTATCGAGCGAGCTGCTACGAACCTTTTCCGACATGAATCTGCGTCACTGGCAAAATACCGCTCGCTTGCTTGAAAGCCTGCCAGGCTGGATGCGCATTCCTAACACAATGACCGGGTCGGCCATGGTCGATTGGTTCGACAAATTTCAGCGCCAATCTGGTTTCGCGGTGCTGCCTCAGCCTGGCGTTTCAGAGCCAGCCGCAAACCAAGCGGAGACGGTGCCAAATACACTTCGTGCGCCGGACGGCGATGCAGACGATCTGACGCGGATCAAAGGGATCGGCCCAAAACTCTCAGCCCGCCTCAACGATCTCGGGATCTACCACTTCAAACAGATCGCCGCTTGGACCGCGTCGGAAGCCGATTGGGTGGATGATTGCCTGTCATTCAAAGGTCGCGTTGCCCGAGAAAAATGGATCAAACAAGCGCGCGCCCTGACTGCCAATGGCTCAGCCTTGGTTCACTGACAGGACGGGCAGATAGACGCGCATTCTAGCAGCGTCTGTAATTGCTGGCTGGCCGACAACACTGCGCTGGTCGGTGCCCATTTGCCAGTCGGGTATCGTCGAGCGAGCCACTGGCCCACAGTTGGGTTGGCCCGCCAATTATAGAAGTTGACGAAGCTGAGCTGCATTCCCGTTAAGAAATCAAACGGCGTATCTGGCCGCGCTAACGGCTTACACAAGGCGTTTTTTGCGGCGGCTGTTTCTCTTGAGAATTCGATCGCCGCGATGACCGAAGCTGAGAAACTCTGATCGGCGATACAGCAGGGCTGCACGATAATCTGATCGTCTGAAAAGATGTCAGGTCGCGAGCGGCTCAAGACCGGGCCAGCGGTGCAATCAATGTAGAGCGTTCGAGGCGGCATCGGTTCAGTGCCGTTCTCCAAGGACAATCCGATTGGGGAGATGCTCTTCACATGGCCCTTGCGAACTATCTGCTCAATCGCCGCGAGGGAATCAATCGCGGCTGCCGGTTTAACCGCCATATGATGCATTAACGGCACCGTGTCTTTGCTGGCGCGGGACAGATACCCTGATGTCTCCAAGTCGGCATACAGGTTTTCTTGCGTCGACGCGCGGTCGACTTGTCCGACCAAATCCAGTGCGGCGGGCGGCCCGGTGAGGGACGGGTCGACGAACCATGCCTCGCGCGGTTTGACCCAGACGATCTTTTCCGCCGAAACCCCTAGCCTGAGCAGATAATGAGCGGTATCCGCCCCAGCCGCTCCAGCGCCGATAATACAATAGCGATTATAGTGCTCGCAGGCGTCTTCGACATAGTAGTGCAGCGCGTGTGGGCTGATCACGTCCACGTTTTTCTCAAAACTGATGCATGGCACATGGGTGTTTCGCGACCAGCGGCGATTTCGGGCAGCATCAACAATCTTGCGCTTATACTTGAGAGTCTTGACGCCTGTTATGTCGAGCGCTCGGATATGACCGGACCGAAGATGCTCAGTTGCCGGAAAATACTTGGCGCGCCCCGTCGCCAGGATGTGGTCCTTCATCAGAGTTTCGAAATAAGCGAGCACGTTATCACGAAGAATCGGTTGTCCACTGTGCCAGTTAGGCTGCGTCTTCAAGAAATCGCTGATTGGAAAAGATCGTGCCCCAAACTGATTTGCTGCGTGTTCGAGTTGCTTAAAGGCATAGGCATCATTCCACATCCCGCCAGGACGATCGTAGCGATCAATGATGGCGACGCGGGCTGGCGTTTCGCAGAGCAGCGTATCCGCAAACGCCAACCCAGTAACGCCTGCGCCAATGATTAGATAATCAAAATACAAAGCAAATGACTTTTCTAAAACTAAAACAGAGCAAGTATAAAAACAGTTTATTCAAATAGATAGACACTAATACTGTTCTTTTTTGTGCTTTCAGCGTCTCATGCTTGACCTTGCTGCAGGGCTGCTTAAGCGGGGGCAGGAGTCTTGGTGAGGCATATGCGAGAAACGCGCACCCGAACAGATTGGATGCTCTTCGGGGTGCTCACGGCTTTGTGGAGCGCGGCCTATGCGTTCACGCGTTTGGCCGTCAGCCAAACCGACCCAAGCGAGGGGTTTCCGCCGCAGCTGATCATTCCAATCCGATTGACCGTCGGGGCGGTTTTGTTGCTCATCGTCGCCTTCGTCAGCCGTCAGGCTTGGCCCAAGCTCAGTCAGTGGCGCACCTGGCTCGCTATGGCGGTGATGGGGTTTGTCGGCACGGTCGCGCCGTTTCTACTCATCACAATCGCGCAGCAAACTGTAGATTCAAGTCTTGCGGCTCTGTACGTATCGGCGGCGCCTCTCTTCGTAGCGACGATGGCGCATTTTGCCTTCCATGATGACCGGATGCATGTCCGAAAAGTGCTTGGGATCCTGATTGGGTTTTCAGGCGTCGCGATTCTTTTTGGCCCTGAGGCGCTAGCCTCATTCGGGTCGGCCAGCGTGCTCGCCCAGGCCTTTTGTTTGTTGGCAACGCTCTTCTACGCCCTGTCTACGATCACCGCCCGGTTTGCCAAAGACGTGAAACCGTTTGTGTTTTCAGCGGGCTTTGTCAGCTTTGGTGCGGTCATGTCCTGGCCGCTCATCGCCTATGTCGACTTCGAGACGCTTAATCCGTCAGCAAGTGCCATCGCTGGTGTGGCTGGGCTTGCAATTGGCCCAACGGCCATGGCCTCGCTGCTCTATGTGGTCTTGGTTCAGCGTACCAGCGCGACGTTCCTGTCTTTGACCGGATACACCATCCCGATCTGCTCCGCGGTGGTCGGCTATTTTGCCTTCGGCGAGGTGCAGAGCTGGAACGCGTTTCTCGCCTTTGCGATGATCCTTGGCGGCGTTTGGATCTCACAACGCGCGAGTATGAAACCGGTCACAGGTTGAATACGCCTTCGATCACGGTGACGCTTCTGCCGCGTAGCTTTACACGATCGCCGACCAGCTCGGTTTCAACAAACGCTCCGCGTCCTGGATAGGCCTGATAGCATTTCGCATGTGTCTCGCCGGTGAGCTGTTCGACCAGGGGCGCCACCAGACAGTGCCAGCTACCGGTTGCCGGGTCTTCTGGAATGCCGCTTCCCGGCGCGAAAAATCGGCTCGTGACATCGACACCGTCGCCGTCGAGCGCGAGACATCCAATATTTCCGAGTCCCCAATTTCCGTCACTGGTGCCAAGGGTTTTAAGCCGTTCGAGATCCGGTGTTAGCGCTTCAATATCAGCTGCCGTCTCGAACATCGCGACATAACACGGCCCGACAAAGCTCCGTATGGGCGGTTTGCCGAGCGCGTCGGCGATCTCGGCGTCATTCTCTGTGTCGGTGGCCTGTTGTACCGGAAAGTCCATTTCAAGTCGGCCGTCTTCCAGCTGAGACACAAACAAATCGCCGGATTTGCGCGTTTGGAACCGGATTTGATCACCCGCATATCCTAAGACCGAATAGAGATAATGTCCGGTCGCCAGGGTCGCGTGACCACAAAGCGGAACTTCCACAGCGGGCGTGAACCAGCGAAGCTCCCAGGTGCCCTCGCCAGCCGCCACAATGAAGGCGGTTTCTGCGACATTGTTTTCCGCTGCAATTTTCTGCAGCGTCTCGTCCGGCAGAAATGCATCAAGCGGCATCACGCAGGCTTGGTTGCCTTCGAATGCTTTGCTGGCAAAAGCGTCAATTTGGGCAAATGGAATGGTCGCCATAAGAGCCTCCTCACTTCAAGGTGGAGACGCTGTCACACACGCCGTTAAAGCACAAACCATGATTTCTAAGCGATCGATCAGTCTTCCTGATCTGCTGAATTTAACTCCACGACCGGTCAGTTTTCCTGATCAATGAGAGCCCAATTATGCGCCACTGGACCATGGCCGTTTCCAAGGCCAGGCGCTTGCTTGATTGCTTCGTGGAGGTAGTCGCGGGCCTGCTCGACGGCCTCATGGATCTCGACGCCTTGGGCCAGCAAAGCCGCGCATCCGCTGGCGAGCGTACAGCCTGTGCCATGGGTTGAATTGGTTTCGATCCGGGCGCTTTCAAAAATCCATTCACCATGCTCGGTTTGCAGAACGTCTTGGATTACTGCGCCGGGCACATGCCCACCTTTGACCAACGCGCCTTTGGCGCCGCGCTCAAGCAGGGCCTCAGCGGCGCGTCTCTGTCCGTTAATCCCATCGACGGCTTTGCCAGTCAGAACTTCGGCTTCGGGTGCGTTTGGCGTGATCAAAGCGGCGCCAGGCAGCATGAGCGAGGCAATCGCGCTGATCGCTTTTTCGTCTACCAGCCTATCGCCTGAGGTCGCGACCATGACCGGGTCCACCACGCGAGGCGTCTCACGGGACAGCTCATCCAGGGTTTCTGCGACTTGCTCGACCAAGGGGGCTGAGCCAAGCATACCGGTCTTAATCGTATCCGCGCCGATATCGGTGAGGCAGGCACGCATCTGCGACGTGACAGCATCGATGGCAACCGGCCAGACGCCATGCACGCCGGTCGTGTCCTGCGCGGTAATCGCGGTGATCGCTGTCATCGCATAGCCGCCAAGCATAGTGACAGTCTTGAGGTCCGCTTGGATGCCAGCCCCGCCACCACTGTCAGAGCCCGCGATGATCAAAACGCGGCCAGAGGAAGTTTCCGTCTCGGTCATTCGATTGGGGCCGCGCCCCATGTTGGCGGCGGCGCGTCGACAGCATTGGTTAGATCGAACTCAACTCGAAACAGGCGTTCAGGGCGGCTCATTTGATAGGTGAACTGCGCGCCGGGTTCGATCTCAACCCGCCATGTATTCGCGGTCGAGACCTCTAGGCCTTCTCGGATAAAAAGGTCTTTGGTTTCGTCATCTGCCGGGAAGTCTTGCGCCGCAACGCTTCCGGTTCCATCGCTGTCGCCGCCATATTGGGTGACCACGTCTTCGGTGCCATCGCGGTGGCGGTGATCGTGTTTGAGACGAACCCCGTCCAGGGTTCGCGTGATCACCCAGGTGCGCGAGCGATCATCATCGACGGCAAAGGGAATGAGGATCGTGTTGCCCTCACACGTGGCAGGGCCCATGCGCATATCGGCCGACCGGAAATCTGCGTCGACCTCTTCCGTGCTGACCAGCTTGCCACCATATGCCTCACCGTTGCACAGCGCGCTGAGGCGTTCGAAATAGAGCGCCTCAGGTGCGGATGGCTCGGCCCCGCTACACGCGCTTAGGATCAGCACGCTCGCTGCAGCGCGGGCCCACATCTTAAAACTTCACCGCACCAGACAGAATGGTCTCATGCGCGTCTGGTGTTAGTGGCTCGTACTTATTGGTGTCCGGATCAAAGTACCAAAGCGGTTCGCTAATGGTGGACGGGTCGAACCCTTCTTTGACCAGTTCGACTTTGCGATATTTGAACGTACCGGTGGTTTCGGCTTCAGCTTGAACCCGAACGAATAGCGGGATGGCATATTTCGGCAAATGCTCACTGAGCCAGGTGTAGAGCGTGTCGAAATCAACCTCGCCCTTTGTCGTAATTGCCGCCATTCCGGCGCGGCCATCGGTGCCAGGGACGCTGACGCCGTATACATTGGCAGTCGAGATGCCAGGGGCACGGGCGACGAATTCAGCCACTTCATTGGTTGAGACATTCTCGCCCTTCCAGCGGAACGTGTCGCCGATCCGGTCTACGAAATAGACATATCCTTCGGCGTCTTTCGACATCAGATCGCCGGTACGGAACCACATATCGCCTTCTTCAAAGACGTCGCGGAGGATTTTCTTACTCGTCGCTTCCTCGTCATTATAGCCCTCGAACCGGGTGCGGGCATCATCGCCGACCTTACCGATCGCTTCGCCGGGTTCACCCGGCAGGGTTTTGATGCAGAACCCGTCATTGCCGCGGATCGGTTTCTCCTCGACCACGTCAAATTTGACGAAGGCGACATGTCCATAAACGCCCTTCTCAAGATAGCTCGGAATGCGTCCGACCGCGCCGACTTTGCCGTCAAATCCGAGGAAGCTGACATTGCCCTCGGTTGAGCCGTAAAACTCACAGACATAGGAAATGTTGAACCGGGTCAGGAACTCTTCCCAGATATCTGGGCGTAGGCCATTACCAAAGCCGGTCCGGATCTTGTGAGCGCGTTCTTTTGGATGCGGCGGCGAATTGACCAGATAGCGGCAGAGCTCGCCGATATAGACAATCGAAGTCGCGCCTTCATCAGCTGCATCGTCCCAGAATTGCGACGCCGAGAATTTCTTGCGGAGAATCACGCTGGCGCCCGTCATCAGCGCTTGGCCAACCCCGCAAAGGCCACCAGTGCCGTGATAGAGCGGTAGGGTGATATAGATCCGGTCGCGCGAGGTGATCTTACATGGGCCGATGAATGACCGTAACATGCCTTGGGTCCGCGCTTGGGTCAGGCGTGCTGCCTTTGGTAGTCCGGTCGTGCCTGACGTATAGACATAGAGGCAGAGATCTTTGCCGCGCAGGTTTTCCCGGTGTTCCCGGCCTGGACGCTGGTCAGAAATCCCGGTTAGGGCCGTGGCCAAGTCTTCGCCTTCTTGGCCGCCATATGACCAAACCCTCGGGCTACCTTCAAACAGGCCATCGGCGCTGCGAATGGCTTCATCCTGGTCAGCACCGGTAAGGATCAGCTTCGCATCGGCAATGTTCACACAATGCGCGAGCGCTTTGTCTGTGAGGTTGTGATTGATCAGGCCGACCACAACGCCGATTTTCGACAGACCATACCAGAAAGAGACATATTCCGGCCGGTTCTCCATAAAGAGCGCAACCGCATCGCCGGCTTGGAGGCCCAGGCCTAGCGCCCAGTTCGCCACCTTGTTCGCGAGGGCGTCCATTTCACTATAAGTGGTCAGATTACCCTCGAACCGCCAGGCGACATTGTTCGGGTATTTGTCGACCACCGCCTCGAAATCGTCAGCGACGAGATTTGCGGAATCCGGCGCAATATCGTCGGTCCACTTTTTCACTCTTTGCAGTGTGAGGATCGTGTTCGCCTCACGCTTAATGGTTTGAAACAAACCCATGTCGCCTCGCTTCTTGTTTCCAGCCCATAATCTATCTATTCGACACCTAGGTTGCGTGTCGCCTTGTTTCTAGTATCTGGCATACTTGTTACGCGTGACGCAGCAATATTTATTCCGAAAGGCGCTCGAAAATGTCTGATCCTGTTGGCGATTTGCTACATCTTATGGACCTGGAGCGTCTGGAAGTGGATCTGTTTCGCGGCCAAAGCCCGGAAAACGAGACCAATCAGCGTGTGTTTGGCGGGCAAGTCATCGCGCAATCCTTGGTCGCGGCGTATCGCACTGTCGATACCGAGACCCGGACCTGTCACTCGCTGCACGCTTATTTCTTACGTCCTGGCGATCCGTCGATCCCGATCATTTACGAGGTTGACCGGTCTCGCGATGGTGGCAGCTTCACGACACGGCGCGTGGTGGCGATCCAGCATGGCAAACAGATTTTCAATATGGCGGCCTCATTCCATAAACTGGAAGACGGCTGGCACCACCAACACCAAAAACCAAATGTGCCGGAGGCCGACACGCTGGATGACCGGATTGAATGGCGCCAAAAGTTCGCAGAGCGTCTGCCGGAACGCCATCGAGGGCATTTCTTGAGACCGCGTCCGATTGAGATCCGCGAAGTTGCCCCGCTTGATCCGCTGAAGCCTGAAAAAGTCACCGATGTTCAGCACCTCTGGTTCCGAGTCTGCCGCGAGATTGATGAGCAGCCCTGGCTGCACCACTGTCTGATGGCTTATGCATCGGATATGGCGCTGCTCGGCACTGGTAACCGACCGCATGGCGTCTCCTGGATGACCGGCGAGCTAATGTCGGCGAGCCTGGATCACGCTATGTGGTTCCATGCGCCGATTAATTTCAGCGACTGGCATCTCTACACCATGGACAGTCCGTATGCAGGCGGTGCGCGCAGCTTCAATCGTGGCTCGATCTATACGCGCGACGGTCAATTGGTGGCCAGTGTTGCACAGGAAGGTCTGATGCGGCCGGTCAAGCGGAAGCCCAAATAGAAACGACGATCGGCTCAGAAAGCACATTCTCGAATCATTTGGCGCGCGCTAAGCCTGATGCGTGGGACATTTCATTCAGCTGCACCGATCCGTCGCGCTTATCGCCGCGATATTCGTCATGGGGCCAAGCGCTCTAGCTTGGGATTGTATGAATGCGCACCGAACTGAGGTCACAGTGACGGCAACTGCCGCCGGGCATAGCGACGAGACCCGGATCGACCTCTCATCTGGAGATTTTGCGGCCAGCTACAATTTCACCAGCGATGGCCGGGATGTACGGGTCGTTCTCGCGAGTGATGATACGACGCCCGTCGATCATATTGTTACGGGGTGGGACGGTCTGGCCCGCACCGGGACAATCTACGTCAAACTGCCAACACTCAGCCCCTTAAGCTCGACTAGTCTGTACGTGTACTATGGTGATGACAGTCTGAGCTCTGCAGGAGATGTCGATGCTGTCTTCCCGAGCAGTGGTCTGCGGCTAAGGTCGCGCGTATCCTCCGCAGACCCAATTGATGCGGCAAGCGCTCGAACGGCGTTCGCGACTGCCAGCAGCGACGTTTATGATCAAATTCGCACCTCGATTTCAGGGCTGAACAATCGCGCGCTTGGCGGATCGAATGGAAATTTTGGCTGGTGTATCAGCGCCATGGTTGAGGTGACCCCGGCCACCGCCGGTGTTTGGGGGTTTCGCTATGGCGCGGACTTCGGACAAGGAGGCCACCTCTATGTCCGCGAAACCGAGCTGGAACAGCAATGGAATGACAATTTGTGGTGGGCTGGGAACTTCAACAACGCTGCCCAAGTGCTCGAAGGCACGATTGCTTTGGACGCGGGCTGGCATCGTTATGAAGCGCTCGGATTTGAAGATTGCTGTGACGGCGCCGTTGGCTGGCAGGCCCGAGCGCCCGGCGGATCGTGGCAGGATATGTCGACGGCAAATTTCTCTATGCGCGCGACCCAGTGTGTGTCCACCAATGTCAGTGTCGCAACCAGCGCGCCGCAATCCTGCTCAGCTGAACCAGACGTTGAAAAGGCCGTAACGGTCGTCTCTGATCCTGTTGGGTCCGCCTCGCCATTTGCTTTGCCAGGATCGGTTGTCGAATATACGATCGCGGTCACCAATGATGGGCAGCGCTTGGATAATGGCAGTGTCATCATCACGGATGCTTTGCCGGAAGATGTGAAGCTAATCGTCTCTGGGGCGTCCGCTTTCGAGCTGGTCGATGGGCCAACGCCGTCTGATGTCTCGCTCAACTGGGGCGGGCCGACCAGCGCTGTCGATGGGGTCGAATTCTCAACCGATGGCGTCACCTTCAACTATACTCCAAGTGTCGATGCGGACGGCGCAGACGAGGCCATCACCCATGTCCGTTTTGCCTTAGACGGGGCGATGCGGCAGCGCATCGACACCTCCCCTGATCCAAGTTTCAGCATCCGATTTCAGGCCATCGTGAAATAGTTTGAGCTGCGTGGATCGCTAAAGGTTAAACCGCTGTTAACTGTTTTGGCTCAAACGTCAGTAAAACATTAACCATCTGGACGACAGCCGTCACCGCATCTGTGACATTTGTGGAATTCGCAAATCACCCTAGGGCTGGCCGTTCAACCAAGGCTGTCAGAGGGCTGACTGACTATGAACTTGCTAGAGCTGGTCATTATTGCGCATCGTTGTCGCTCGACCCATCACTATATCGCGTTCGACGCGCTGCAACTGCTGCAGGGCAAAGATGCGGGTGATTGGAAGAATCTGCTTCTCAAACATCACACGCAGCTTTTGAAAGGCGCGAAAGCGCCGGATACGACCTTCAAAGACTTCCAGAACCATGTCTTGCATGTCGAAGATGGCGAGTGGGGCGGCGCGCGAGATGCGGCGATGAAGTGGTATGGCAAGGCGGTTGAGGCTTTGCGCGAGAAGAAATGGTCCAAGGCGGCTTATGCGCTTGGCGTTCTGACCCATTATTACGCCGATCCAATTCAGCCTTTCCACACCGCGCAGAGTGAAGAAGAGGGCGCGATCCACCGCGCGTTGGAATGGTCGATCGCGAAGTCACGCGACACGATCAAAGCGCTGATCGATTTGCGCGGCTATCCGCCTGTCTATGCAGGCACTGAGACCGGCTTTGTCGCGGATATGGTGCTGGCAGGCGCAAAATACTCTAACCCGCACTATCAGACCTTCATTGATCACTATGATCTACACAAAGGCGTCGCCAATCCGCCCGAGGGTCTCGATCAGACCTTGCTCGATATTTTGGCGGACTTGGTTTCTTATGCGACGGCGGGTGTTGCAGTTCTGTTTGAGCGCGCGTTTGCTGAAGCTGGCGTGAAGCCCCAAAAAGTAGATCTCGATCTGCCTGGCTATTTTGCGGCGCTCGACATCCCGATCCGGAAAATCACCAAGCGTATGGCCGATGCAAGCGATCGCAAGACGGTCGAGAAAATGTATGCCGAATTCGTCGAGACGGGCAAAGTCGTGAAAACGCTGCCAGCCGACGACAAGGAAATCCGCGCGCTGCATTGCAAGCATATTCTAAGACAGCCGCTGGAATGGCTCGACATGATGCCGATCAAACCGATTGGCACCAAGCACGTGCCATTACCGGAGCATCCGGAGCCTGTGAAATACCAGCTGAAAGTTGTCCCGGTCCCGGTGGACGGCGCTGAGGCGTCTGAGCTGGCCCAGCGCACACCGACGGTCGCGGCGGACCCAGAAGTGTTTGATACGCCGTCCACGCCTGAAGCCGCTCCAGAGCCTGAGGTTGAGGACACCGCACCGCCGGTCGCAGAGGCCGCCCAGCCAGAGCCGGTTGCCGCGAATGATTCTGAAGCGGTCATCGAAACAGACGCTGAGCCTGAAACAGTGGAAGAGGTCGAAGACGCTGTTGAAGATCTCGCGCAGGTTGCGATTGAGGCCGTCGAGCCAGAACCAGACATGAGCACGGGCGTCGAAACCGCCTCCGCAGCCGAAGCAATGCTGGCCGAACTAAATGCGACCGAAACCACAGAAGCGCCAGACGCGATTGAGCAAACCGAGCCAGAAGACGAAACCGTTGATGAGCTTGAAGCGCGTCGGCAGAATGCGCTGAGCCATGAGGCCCCGGTGGTCGATGCCCCTTCGATTGGCCCCAAGACAGCTTCACGGCTAGAGAAAGTTGATATTTTCACGATCGGAGATTTGCTCTCCGCCGATCCTGAAGAGACCGCGAAAGCGCTGAATGTCCGCTATATCAAAGCCGATACTTTGATCGACTGGCAGGACCAAACCCGGCTTATGGTTGATGCGCCCGGACTTCGCGTCTTAGACAGCCAGATCCTGGTCGGCGCCGGTATTCGCAATGCGAAGGATCTCGCCAAAGCGTCTGCGACGAAGGTGCTCAATGCGGCGACGAGCTTCCTCGATACACCGCAGGGGGCGCGGGTTCTGTGGGGCGGCGATAATAATGTCGACAAGACCGAGGTTGAGCAGTGGATCGATCTTGCTAGAGCGGCACGGGGATAGCGCACTTCTCGTATTCTTTCGCCGATTTCAGAAGATTGGTCGTTTTCACGCCACATTGACATAGAGACTAAGTTGATCGGCGGTTCGAACCGCGCCAACGTCTCAATGCGATTGAATGACTCACGCTGATAGGAGTTCGATTTGCGCCTCTGCGTCTCCATCCTGATGACCGCACTGTTCGTGTCCGCATGCACGGACGACACAGCGCCGCTCGAAACCAATGCCGGCGACCGGGTGTGCAGTGAGATCACACATAATGGGACGCCTTATACGGTGTGCGCGTTTTCCATGGCTGAACACCGGATACGTCTGTTCCATAGTGATGGCGATGATGTGCCGTATCGTCAGTTCACGACTCTGGACCGCGAGCTTGATGAGCAGGGCCAGACGCTGATCTTTGCGATGAATGGCGGCATGTATCATGATGATCGCAGCCCTGTTGGGTTCTTCCGCGATGAGTTTGGCGACCGCGCGACTGTGAACACGAATGATGGGCCGGGGAACTTTCACCTCAAACCAAATGGCGTGTTCTGGATTGGTGAGACCGAAGCCGGATTACATGAAAGCCAGACCTATCTCGATCTCGAAATCGACCCGGTCTATGCAACGCAGTCCGGACCAATGCTGGTGATTGATGGTGCGCTCCATCCCGGGCTCAATCCTGATGGGACATCGCACCGTCGGCGCAATGGCGTCGGGGTCAGCGCTGATGGTCAAACGGTCTATTTCGCGATCTCGGATGGCGCTGTGACCTTCCACGATTTTGCGACCCTGTTCCGTGACGAGATCGGCGTGCCGAACGCGCTGTTTTTGGATGGGCAAGTCAGCCGCATCTACGCACCGGAATTGTCGCGCTATGAGCTCGGCGCTGATCTTGGGCCGATTGTCGGTGTGGTCGAATAGCTATTCGACTTGTACGCGATATTGAATGGTAAAGGTCGGATTTGCGGCGCCGACCGCGCCATTCATTGAGCCATCAAATTGCAGCTCAAAGCCAGCAACACTCGGGTCGAAATCGCCGTTTGGCGTCATGCTTCCGCTCCCAGAGTCTAGGAAACTGATCCCGTCACTGCCATCTGCAACACCGCCAAAACTGAGCGATAGACCGCTCGCATTGGCACCGCCGCCATCAGTGAAGGTAAAAGGACTGCCAGACCCGTTAAAGTCGCCCGTAAACAGGCTCGTATTTGTATCGATCATGTCGCCGATTGTGACTGTGCCTGCATCTGCCGTGCCGCGCCCGATATTTGTCACCTGGATCGAATAGACCGCCCAGGCTCCTGGAATACTGCGCGGGTTGCTGGTGCCATTGATCGGGTCTTGCACGATCTCAACGGATTTGGTCACCAAGAAATCCGGATCGCCGCGATTGAAGCAAAGATCGTCAACATGCCAATAATCAAAGTCCGATCCGCTTCCCGTATTCATGCTGAACCGGACTCGGAAATTGGCGTGCAGAGCAGCAGCTGGCATCGCATATGTGCGGTCAAAGACCTCGCCTTGCGTGCCATTGCCCGCAAAGGTTTCGAGCGCGACCCAGGTGTTTGACGCGTCGAGATATTCAAAAGTCAGGTTCTCACCATTGTCTGGGTTCTCGCTGAACAGGTCTGACCCACGGCGGACCCAAACGTCTATGTCAGACATGCCAGCCGAGTCGAACGCCAGCGATGTCGCTGTGACCGTGTCATGGCGCAGGAACATAGAATTGCTCGTCGATTGAAATGTATCGCCGTTGACCCCAGCGCGTGTGGCATTGGTCGGTGTCCAATTGCCAAATCCACTCTCGAACCGTTCGCACAGGCCAACACCCATACCTGATGGCAGCTCAACCGGCGGCGGGGTTCCAGTTTCGACTAAGAGGACATCATCGATATGCCAGTAATCATAGCCGATGCCGCCATTCTCAGGCGGGCCGCCACTACCGCCCGTCTGCCGAAACCGCAGCTGGAAATTTGCGTGTAGGGCGCCGAGCGGCAAATCCAAGCTGACATTGGTAACCTCACCGTTCGGACCGGCTCCGAACAAGGTTTCAATCGGGATCCAGTTCGATCCAGTGTCCAAATACTCGAAGACAAAATCCTCGCCAGCATCAACGTCTTCGCTGAACGTGTCGAGGCCCTGGCGAAGCCACGCTGTCAGGGTAGCGCCGGTCACAGCCGACAGGTCAATCACGGGACCGGTAATCGTCACGACATCGCCGCGCGTGAAGGCTGAACAAGCGCCTGACTCTGAAGTTTGCGTTCCAGTGCCAGCGAGATTCGTGTCCGAGACGGTCCAGGTCGGCGCCAGCGTGCTACACCCGGCGCCATCGTCAAAATCATCTTGAAGCAAGATATCGCCTGGGGCTGCAGAGGCAGCGCCCACAGCAAAAGCGCACGCCGTTAAGCTGGCGGACAGATGATAACGACCCCTCGTCATGCATTGGCAATAGCGCGCCCGTGTTTACACTGGTTTAATGATGCAGATCTCCGGCGGAACCTAACTCATGCGTGCTTTATTTGCTTTGATCATCAGTCTCGCGGTCTCTCCGTTTGCGCTGGCCCACCCCGCCCATCCGACCGAGACGACCTATCTCGGCAATGAAGGCATCATGGTCAGCGATGGTGATACGACGATCCTTTTTGATCCGCTCTTTCCGAATGGGTTTGGAACCTACCAATTGGTGCCAGAGGAGGTGCGGCTTACGCTGATGGCGGGTGAGGCGCCCTTTGACAGCGTCGACGCGGTCTTTGTCAGCCACATGCATCCCGATCATTTCTCCGTAGATGAAGTGATCGCCTATTTGGAAACCCACTCAAAGGTCAAAGTCTACCTGCCTTCGCAAGCGGCTGACTGGATGCGGAGCGAGACTGAGAATGAGGAGATTTTCGAGCGCGTGGTCGAGATTCCTCTCGAGTATCAAGACGCGCCGATGAGTTTTGAAGAAGGCGGGCTGACGATTGACGTTGTGCGCATTCCTCATGCCGGTTGGCCAGGGCGGGCGGAGGTCTCCAACCTGGTTTGGCGGGTCACACTCGCGGATGGCATTACTGTGATGCACTTGGGCGACGCTGATCCGAATGATGCGCATTTCGCTCCGCTCGACGCACACTGGCAGGCGAAGCAAACTCATACTGCTTATCCGCCTTACTGGTTCTTTGGCATGGGCGACGGACTGTTCATTCTCGACGAGCGGTTAAACACAACGCGGGCGACGGGCATACACGTTCCCGTCATCTTACCGCCGGACTTGGTCATTTCAGGCGCGGACTTTTTCCATGAGCCGGGTGAAACGCGTGTTTTGAAACCGGAGGCCGGCGAATGAAACAAATCAAGCTGTCTCCGGAAAAACGCGAGCGCCTTACGGGTCAGTTACAGTCGCTGTTTCAGGCTGAGTTCGATGAAGCGCTCTCCGACTTTCGCGCTGAACAAATCCTCGATCTGATGCTCTCAACGCTCGGTCCCGGCATTTATAATCAGGCCGTGCAAGATGTCCGCGCGCATTTGCAATCCAAGCTCGACGATTTGGATGGCGAGGTCTATGTCGACGACCAAACGTGATTGGACCGAAGGAGGCGACATGGCCCTGACGCTATATGGCTTGAAGAATTGCGACACTTGCAAAAAGGCGATGAAAGCCTTGGAAGCGGCAGGAAAGACTTACGAATTTGTTGATATCCGCGCCGACGCTAATCTTGCGGCACTGGTGCCATCCTGGCTCGAAAGCGCGGGCTCGGACCTCCTGATCAATCGCCGTTCTACGACCTGGCGAAACCTTAGTGAGGCTGAGCGGGAGACGGCTCCCGAAGCTTTGCTCGTCGCTAACCCGACGCTGGTCAAACGCCCGGTCATCACCACAGGTACAGACGTTCATGTCGGCTGGAGCAAAGACGTCCAAGCGGCGCTTTTATAGTCGCACCCTTGTCTCACTGCCGGTCCGAGTGTTAACCGCTTTACAGTCTGCGAAAGCAAGGCGGGGATTGGCGTGCAAAAAGTCGAAGCGAAATGGATTGAGTCTGCGCTCCGCGCGTACCCAGCTGACTCGCTGTCTCCAATCCTCGACATTGGCAGTCAAACGCTCGCCTTTCGGACGCAAGACAAGCCCTACATCCATGAAGATCTGTTCGCCCCGCTGTTGGAACGGGGTATTTCGGTCGTCTATTCGGATCTGCAGGAAGGCGAGGGGATCGATATTTCCGCAAACCTTTTAGAGGATGCTGGCTACGATCAGATCAGACAGACCGCGCCGCGCACGATTTTCTGTAATAATGTCCTGGAGCACGTGCTTGACCCGGCCGAGTTTGCCAATCGGTGCTTTGGCCTCCTGCCACCCGGCGGACGGTTAGTGATCACGGTGCCGAAAAGCTATCCGCATCACCGTGACCCGATCGATACGATGTTCCGCCCAACACCAGAAGAGATCAGCTCGCTTATATCTGAGGCCCATGAGGTTCTTGTCTCAGAGATTATCGATACTGGGTCTTATCGCGACAATCTCAAACGACGCCCATGGATCATCTATCGTCAGATCCTGCGCTTGCCGTTCCCATTCCTGGGGTGGACGCGGTGGAAGCGTTCCATGAAGAAATTCTACTGGATGATCTGGCCGTATCGCCAGTCATGTATCGTCATTCAGAAACCGTTTAGCGCCGGCTCCGAGGGTTGAGGTAGAGGTCTTCCTCTTCATGATCCAAGTCGGCGATGACCTTACCCCGCAAGACCTGTTCGGAGAGTTTGCGCACATGGCTTTTGCTGGCGCGATTGAACTTTAACACCGCGCAGAAAAGCTCGAGCACGGCTTCCAGCTGACGGGTGCGATGCTCCGGATCAATCCGAACCATCCAGGCGCCGCCAAGATTGACCAATTGATGATCGAGGACGCCGATCTTGCGACCTTTGTGATCGTACAGGCTGTAATCTGCGCCGAAGCTGATCATATGGCGCCGCAACGTGTAGAACTTCGCGCTCTCCTTGCCCTGAATGAAGAAGCTGTACTTCTCAGGCATGAAAGGGAAATTCACGGCGCACCGCTCCAGCTGGATCAGCTGTTTGTGCCGCGCGAGATTGATCGAGAAGACCGGAACCGGCTGACCGCCCGCCGCGAGCGACAATTGCATCGAGCGGCCAAGCAGCATTTCTGCCGTGCCGCGCCAGCTTAGCGTCTCTGAGAACAGTCTGATAACCAGGCGGCGATCAAAGCCTTCGCTGCCATCCCAAAGCTCTTGGCGGTACCCAATCAGTGCCTCGCGTTTTCCGTCAATCACCGTCTGACCATAAAGCTCCATATCCTTGGTAAATTGATCAGAGGCAGCCTCATTCTGGGTGCGCTTCATGATCCCAATCTCGGCCGTATTGAGATCTGTCGCCCAGAAATCCACTTTGACCTTACGCGTCTTGGTTTTGCGCCGGGCTTTGGTGCGGGCCATGTCCGCGGCTGAAGGGGCCAGAGCTGCTGCGTCCGCCATATGAAGTCTCCGCTGAGAAAGAGAATCGATTGTCCGCAATCTCAAACGCAGAGGTCAGGATTTGGTTAACGAAATTGCATATTATTTTAACCCATTATCTTTCTGAGCGAGGGTCTGTGTGCTAGACGTCCAAAGAAAACACAGTCTATTCGAACATGACCAAAGACAATTCGGAGCAGCTCTGTGCGTGCTATCTTCTCTAGACTATTGAACGCGCCCATTTTTGCGCGCTGGGCTCAACCCTATGCTGAGTGGCGTCTGGCGCAAACCAAGTCGAGTGTGCCAGCTCCCGATGCGGATGGTTTGCCATTCCCTAGCTCCTATCTGATGGCGCGCGTCGCTGGAATCGTAGACTGGCGCGATTTCGAGCGGAGCGGCAAGGAGCAGGTATCTTTGATCCAAAAAATGATTGCGGCCCAAGGCGGCGATATAGCAACGTCGGAACGCATTCTCGATTTTGGATGTGGTTGTGGCCGCCTCGCACGGCATATTCCTGCTATCAGTCAGGCGACGTTGTACGGCTGTGACTATAACCGTCAGTTGGTGTCGTGGTGCGCTTCCAACCTACCAGGAATTTTTCAGCGGAATCAACTAAAACCGCCACTTCGATATGACGATGCGTTTTTTGACGTCATCTATCTCTACTCTGTGTTCACGCACCTACGAGAGGACACTCAGAAGGCTTGGCTCTTGGAGCTTCACCGCGTGCTGAAGCCTGGCGGTTATCTGGTGATCAGTTTCCATGACGAAGACCATTATGCACTTGAAATAATTGGTGTTTCTGCTGACTATATTGTCACCAACCAGTTCCATGTTCACAATAATCATGCTGAAGGGTCAAACTATCTATCTACCTACCAATCGCGCGCGCATTTTACGGCACAGGCAGCAGAGCACTTCGATGTTCTGGACGTTAAATCGTCAAGCGAGAGCGAGCGTGGTGTTGGGCAAGCCATCGCGATAATGCGCCGCTAGCTCGGTCGATATTACGTTCCCACGCACTTTCCAGACCACGGAACTGTTAGTGGCGTTGACAGCGGCGTGGACGGCAATTGAAGGTTAAAACGGGTTTGACAGAACAAATATCAGGTTCACAGTGGCGCCAATAGCGATGACGCTTAGTAACAGTCTTGCGTCCTGGCCGGGGGTCTAAAAGTGTTAACCCTAAAGCGGGATGTCAACGTGACGGCCCAAGGCGGTAGACCGGCCTCTTGGCAAATAGAGACTGCGGCGCGCGATTAGGGTTGTCGTTACGTCTCTAAAGCTCTACGAACGACTTATCCGAGGGGCGCGTTTGGAAGCGCTGAGATGGGGCCGGTCCGCTCCAGCACCCTTAGAACCTGATCCGGCTAGCGTCCTTCATCCAAGGCTTGCGAACCGGCGTAGGAACGGAGCAAACCTTGGCACGAGCCGCCACGATACCACAGCCACCTGTCAGCGTCGCAGACGTCTTAGCCGCCTGTCCGCCCTCTGCGCGCGGGTGTTTTGACACGTTGCGCGCGCTCATATTTGAAACAGCTTTAGACACGCCTGGTGTAGGGGCGATCGAAGAGACCCTGAAATGGGGTCAGCCATCCTACCTCACCCACAAACCGAAAAGCGGCACGACGATCCGCCTCGGTTGGGATGAGGCCGGAACCCGCATCAGCCTCTTCGTGCATTGCCAGACCAGCCTGGTTGGTGCCTGGCGTGATCGCTACGGCGACACACTGACCCTGATCGACAATCGCGAGATTGCCCTGCCCATAGACCAACCCTTCCCACGCGCCGCGCTGCAGCACTGCATCGCCATGGCGCTGACCTATCACTTGAGAAAGACTGCGCCATGAACAAACCTGTCGACCAATCTGAGTTCGAGACCCCGGAAGTCACCACTGGGCCGCTACCCGCGAGCCGTAAGGTCTACACCCACCCTAAGGCTGATCCGAGCCTGTCTGTCCCGCGCCGGATGATTGACCTGCACCCGAGCGCGAATGAGCCGCCGGTGCCGGTCTATGACACGTCCGGGCCGTACTCTGACCCCAGCGTTACCATCGATGTCGAGAAAGGCCTCGCCCGCCACCGCACAGACTGGGTGCTCCAGCGTGGTCACGTTGAGGCCTATGATGGCCGGGATGTGAAGCCGGAAGACAATGGCGGCGCCACCGGTAAATATCTCGCCCGCGAGTTTCCGATCACGAACCAGCCTCTGCGCGGCACCGGAACCGGCCCGCTGACCCAGTTCGAATATGCCAAAGCCGGGATCATCACCAAAGAGATGATCTATGTCGCTGAGCGCGAAAATCTCGGCCGCCAGGAAGCGGTCGAGAACGCCAAAACCCAGATCGAGCAGGGTGAAAGCTTCGGTGCAGAAATCCCGGAATTCATCACGCCCGAATTCGTCCGCGACGAGATCGCGCGCGGCCGCGCCGTGATCCCGAGCAATATCAACCACCCCGAGCTTGAGCCGCAAATCATTGGCCGCAACTTCCTGGTCAAAATCAACGCGAATATCGGCAACTCCGCCGTCGCCTCTTCGGTTGAGGAAGAGGTCGAGAAAATGGTCTGGGCGACCCGCTGGGGCGCTGACAATGTCATGGACCTGTCGACCGGGCGCAACATTCACAACACAAGAGAATGGATCATCCGCAACGCGCCGGTCCCGATTGGGACCGTGCCGATCTATCAGGCGCTGGAGAAAGTGAACGGCGTCGCGGAAGACCTGACCTGGGAAGTCTACCGCGACACGCTGATCGAACAGTGTGAGCAGGGCGTCGACTATTTCACCATCCATGCCGGCGTGCGCCTGGCTTATATCCACCTCACCGCAGACCGCGTCACCGGCATTGTCTCGCGCGGCGGATCGATCATGGCGAAATGGTGCCTCGCGCATCATGAAGAGAGCTTCCTCTACACACGCTTCGCTGAGATTTGCGACATCATGCGCGCCTATGACGTGACTTTCAGTCTCGGCGATGGCCTGCGCCCAGGTTCCATCGCGGACGCCAATGACGCTGCCCAATTCGCAGAGTTGGAAACGCTTGGTGAGCTCACCAAGATCGCCCATGCGCGCGGCTGTCAGGTGATGATTGAGGGCCCCGGCCATGTGCCGATGCACAAGATCAAAGTGAATATGGACAAGCAGCTAAAAGAGTGCGGCGAGGCGCCGTTCTACACGCTCGGGCCGCTGACCACAGACATCGCGCCGGGCTATGACCATATCACCTCGGGCATTGGCGCCGCGATGATAGGCTGGTTTGGCACGGCAATGCTTTGCTATGTCACGCCGAAAGAGCATCTCGGACTGCCGGATCGCGACGATGTGAAAGTCGGCGTCATCACTTATAAACTCGCCGCCCATGCCGCCGATCTCGCGAAAGGCCACCCGGCCTCGCAAATCCGCGATGATGCATTATCACGCGCGCGGTTTGAGTTCCGCTGGGAAGACCAGTTCAATCTCTCGCTCGACCCGGAAACGGCGCGCGATTATCACGATCAGACCTTGCCCAAAGAAGCGCATAAAGTGGCGCACTTCTGCTCCATGTGCGGGCCGAAATTTTGCTCGATGAAAATCACTGCAGAGGTTCGCGACTATGCTGAGGGCCTGTCCGACAATGAAAAAGCCGACCTCCAACGCCAAGCCGACGAAGCGCGCAAAGGTATGGAAGAGAAGAGCCGCGAGTTTAAGACGAAAGGGTCGCAGATTTATTTGGATGCAACGTAAGGTTTGGATGGATGCCCCTGGGGCGTGCTTCTGAGTTGGAGCGTGCCTGAGGCGCCCGTTCAGTTCGAAATACACTGATGCTTCATCTAGGACAAAGAGCGCTTAAGTCGCCTTAGAACGGCTGCTCATGGTTCGCTTTTCCAACCAGTCTATGCCTAGCAAGCTTATCCCCGCTATCCATCGGCTTGCAGCACAGCTGTGTCGTATATGATGTATTCTTCGACAGCCATGCCGTCGACGATACGAAAGCGATCCACACCCGGATACTCAACGCGATTGCCATTTATGATCGCGGATGTTCTCCAATGGATGTAGAGGACCTCACCATTGCCCGCGCAATCCACAGGCACGACTTCTAGCCCTTCGAACGAGTCGAGAAGCCCAGCCATGACATCAATGTACTCAGTCCCGGAAAATGTTCCCTGGCCAGCGAAGTGAATGGTTGCATTTGGTGCGATGAGTTCTGCGACTCGCGCCCCAGTGGGAGCGGCCCAGAACGATTTGAACCGCTCGAAGAAATCTAAGTGTTCAGCTGTCAGGTTTGGTTGCGGATCAGGCATGTGTTTCTCCATTTCAGTGCTGGCAAAACAAATATGTGCGCTCCGCACATGTTTGTGTCAAGTTGAAAAATGTGCATTGCGCACATACACAGAAGATATGAGTGATCAGACCGCAAATTTGTTGGGTGCCTTGGGACTTGCGGTTTCAGACCGCATTCTGGAAACTGCTCGAACGATCTTGAATCATTCTGGTGAAACCCCAGCAGCATTGGTCGTGATCGGTTATGGCCAAGGCCCGTCCAACGACTTGCTCAGGCGGATCCTCGGATTATCCCATCCCGGGACAGTGCGTCTGGTAGACCGTTTGGTCACCGACGGACTTGTTGAACGCAAAAAAGGACCGGACAACCGGACCATTGCTCTTCATCTTACGAGGGAAGGTCACTCGCGGCGCGAACAGTTGCTCGCCGGGCGCCTCGCTGCGATCAAGCCGTTTTTGAGCCCGCTCGATGCGTCTGAACAAAAGATGTTCGACAGACTTCTGCATAAAATTCTATCATCTATGGAGACAACCGATCTAGAGCGCTGCTCGCTCTGTCGTCTCTGTGATAATCGCGTCTGTCACGATTGTCCCATTCCCGCTGACTTTCGAGATTAAGTCCCATTGTGCACGAACGGGTCTTTGAGAGACTATAGGGGTTGCCAGGGTATCCTAAATTCGCTCCACAACAGCCGCCCATCCCACCCTCAATCCGACCCACTCCCGGGCTCGATACACTTCCCCGCATCTCCTCCTGATGAGAGGCTTGTCCGGATCGGCTTGGCAGAGGGGGAGAGCGGCGGTCTGGTGACTGGGCTTGGGGCTCCGACCCCTTTGCGCGGTGCCAGTCGGGGCAGCGAGCCCTCGGCCCGATGGCACGAGGCGAGCTATAGGTAGCTGTAAGATCCAAACTCTCCGGAGCAGGCCCGGACTTTATGATCCGGGCGGCTACTATGACAAACATGCCGCCGCAGGCGCGCTTCGATGAGGCGCTCTACGCCGTCTCGAGAGAGCGGCAGCTCACTCCGCGTTTGATCCAAGCGCGCCTAGTCTCTTATCTCCAGACGCTAAGCGGCGGTCTGGCTTTTGGTGCTGGAATTTTCCATCAAGCGCTCCCGTTCCCAGCCGCGCCATTCGGTGATGGACTGCCCAGACGAGCTGGGCAGAGCGCTTGGAGGGAAGGTTTGGGCGAAGGGGCGCTGTTTAGGCTACCAGCCTCAAGGCCGGGGCCCGAAGCTCGTCGTTCCGGTCTCCAGCACGCGCCAGGCATGATGCACGAAATCGACCAACAGAGGCCGTGTCTCGCGCGGGTCGATGATCTCTTCGGCATAGAAGGCTTCGGCGGTGCGGAAGGGCGAAGCGATCGCGTCGAAGCGCTTATACAAGCTTTCCAGATAGGCCTCCTTGTCTTCGGCCTCGAGAATTTCTTTGCGATAGGCCGCTTCAATGCCGCCCGCCATAGGCAGGCTGCCCCAATCGCCGCTCGGCCAGCAATAGCGCCATTTCGCCTTGGCCGGGTTGAACATGGCAGACCCCGCCAGACCATAGGCTTTGCGGATGACCACGGCGCAGATCGGGACCGTCGCCTGATACACCGCTGCCATGGCGCGCACGCCTTTGCGCGTGACGCCCGCTGTCTCATGCCGCACGCCGCTGGCAAAGCCGGGGCAGTCGACAAAGTGGATGACGGGCAAGTGGAAGGTTGAGCACAGGTCCATATGCCGGGTGACTTTGTCACAGACATCGGCGGTCCAGGCGCCGTCCAGGAAGAAGGGGTCGCCCGCCAGAATGCCGACCGGGTGGCCATCAATGCGCGCAAAGCCGGTGACAATGCCCCGGCCCCATTGCTCGCCAATCTCAAAGAAGCTGCCTTTATCGACCGTGGCCGCGATGATTTTGCGGGGCTTATACGGTGTCTTGCCATCGGTCGGGACGATGGAGATCAGCGCCTCTTCCTTCCGTTTCGGGTCGTCATTGGGCGGGATTACTGGCGGCAGATCATGCACGCTGGACGGCAGGTAAGAGAGGAATTGCCGGGCCGCTTCGAAAGCTTCGGCTTCGCTCTCAACGACGGCATCGACGGTGCCATTGCGGGCCTGGATTTGCCAGCCGCCAAGCTCTTCCTTGGTGACATCTTCGCCCAGCGCGCGGGTCACCGGAGGACCAGCAACAAAGACCTGGGACAGCTCTTTGACGAGCACGGAGAAATGGCTCGCGGCGAGGCGCCCTGCCCCCATCCCTGCACAGGGGCCGAGGCCGAGGGAGACATATGGCACAGTCGCCATGCCAGAGACGATATACTCCCAGCCTGGCGTCTCCGGGATATAGGTGCGGGGGTCTTGCTCGAACATTTTGATCGACCCGCCCCCGCCCGTGCCGTCGATCAGCTGGACCAGCGGCATGCGGTATTCCTGGCTCTGCTTCAGCGACTGCAGCAGCTTGCCGCGGATCGACGCGTCCGCCGCGCCGCCGCGAACGGTGAAGTCATCGCCGAGGATGAAGACCGGGCGCTCATTCAAGGTCGCGCGGCCCATGACGGAGTTCGAGGCCATAAAGGTCTCTAGCTCTTCATCCTGGTTATAGGTGGCGCGGCCCGCAATCTTGCCGATCTCGTGAAAACTCCCCGGATCGGCTAAAAACGCGACGCGCTCGCGGACGGTGAGTTTGCCGCGTCCCTTTTGGCGTGAGACTGGCTCCTCGCCCCCCATCGTCTCCGCCAAGCGTTCGCGTTTGCGGAGTTCTTCAATCGATTTTTCCCATGACATGGGGACTGTTTCGAAACCTTCCGTCGCGATGGGTCAAGCGCAAAACCGTTTCGAAAACGAGGAAAGGCTTTCAGATTCCTGCAGTTAACCTCAACGCCACCCTTGCAGAGCCTTGTTTGGCCTGCTTTATCAACGCCCGAGGCAATATTTAGGAGGGCATCCCAATGGATCTCGCAGAACTCACATCAAAAGCAGCTGCTGCGGTTGCAGGCGGTGACAGCGGTTTCGCTAAGAAAGTTAAATTCGACTTTGGTGATATCGGCAAACTGTTCATCGATGGCGCAGCCGGTGTTGCAAACAATGACGACGCTGAAGCCGATGCGACTGTTAAAGTCGATTGGGACGACTTCGCAAAGCTCGCAGCCGGTCAAATGGACCCAACCATGGCCTTCATGCAGGGCAAACTGAAAGTCCTCGGCGACATGTCAGTGGCCATGCAGCTGCAAAGCATCATGAGCAAGCTCTCTTAAGCTTGACTGCTCATTGAATTGATTGAGAGCCTCATCCGGCTTACACGCGGGGTGAGGCTCTTACTTTTTGGGACGTTATTATGGTCACACAAACCGAAGATCGCATCGTCGATGTCCCAGGCAATCCGCGTCCTGAGGGGGCTCGGATCATTTGGTTTGAAGGCGTTGGCGGCCGAAAGCTACGCGCCTGTCTCGCCCCGGCCACTGTGGAAGCGCCGCGGGGAACCACAATTGTCTGCCCTGGGCGGACAGAGTTCATCGAGAAGTATTTTGAAGTTGCCCGCGAGCTCCAAGCGCGCGGCTTTGCCGTACTCATTATTGACTGGCCGGGTCAGGGACTATCAGAGCGCCTGCTCGACGATCCGCAAAAGGGGCATATCGACCGGTTCGAGACGTTTATGGGCGCTCTGCGCAATGGCTTGGACGCAATGGAGGAGCTGCCTCGGCCATACGTTTCCTTGGCGCACTCAATGGGCGGGGCAATTGCGCTCGCCGCGATTGGCCAAGGCCTTGTGAAAGTTGATGCGGCCGCCTTTAGCGCTCCAATGTGGGGCCTGCCTTTAGGCCGTGTGCAGCGCTATTTCATCTGGGCGATGCGCGTCATGGGCCGCTCGGATGACTTTGCGCAGAAGCCGGGTCCACCAGAACGGTTCGAAGACAATGTCGTGACCTATGATGAGGCGCATTGGCAGATCAACCGGGATCTCACCGATGCGGCACCGGAGCTTTCGCTCGGGCCTGTGACATGGGGCTGGCTCAGCGCCTCTTTGGACATCTTCACCAGCTTTTCAAAACCGAACGTCTTAGGCGGAATCGAAATACCAATCTTTGTCGCCAGCGCCGCAGATGAAAAGCTTGTCGACAATCGTTCACACGCACATGTGTCGAGCCATCTGCCGAATTGCGAGCACATCACGGTCGATCATGCGATGCATGAGATATTGATGGAGAAACCCGAAAAGCGCGCTGAGTTTTGGGCTGGATTCGACCGAATGCTCGAGCGCGCTAAAATTTAATCTGCTTTGAAGCCTGCATCTTTGTGAGCGCCGTCGCAGAACGGTTTGTTGGCAGATTGCCCGCAGCGACAAAGATAGGCCTTCCGCCCCGACCAGGCTTTTCGGCCAGATCCAGCGCGGATCGAGAAATTGCCAGACACTTCAATCGGACCATCCGGGATGCGTTTGATCTGCAACGGACCACCAGCCTGGATCTCGGGCAAGCCGATATCACCAACGGAGCCGGCATCTTCGAACCCAATTTCGCGGTGAGAATTGTCGCAGAACGGCTTGTTCTTGGAGGCGCCGCACCTGCAAAGAGCGACGCGCCGGGACACGCTATGCATATCGTCCGCTGCACCGTCCACGTCTAGGTCGCCAGAGATATAGAGCGGTCCATCATTCGAGACCGTTACCGTATTTTCTGAAGGCACCGCCTCTACAAGCAGCCCATCGGCGTCATGGACCGCGAGCGCGCCAGTCGGACAGCGCGAAATGACGGTTTTGGTGTCTGCGCGGTCTGCAAGATTAGGATCGCACCATGGCTTCCGCCCCTGAACGAAGAGATCGCCTTTGGCGCGACCACATTCGCCGACATGGATGCATAACCGCCGGTCCCATGTCACCGTTTCTGAATTGCCTTTGTATTCAAAAATCGTTGTCTTCGACATGAGGGCTCTCCGGCGGTTAGGGTTTTGATTAGTGGGCGTTGGCTTCCGATTGCAGCTGAATATAGCTCTGAATGCCGATCCGCTCGATCAGATCGAACTGAGTTTCGATATAGTCGACATGCTCTTCCTCATTGTGGAGGATTTTGCCGAACAGGTCGCGGCTGACATAGTCGCGAACCGCTTCGCAATGGCCCATCGCATCGCGTAGCAGCGGGATTGCATCGTGCTCGAGTGCGAGATCGCATTTGAGGATCTCTTCGACGCTCTCGCCGATGCGAAGCTTGCCGAGGTCCTGCAGGTTTGGAAGCCCGCCAAGGAATAAAATTCGTTCGATCAGCCAGTCGGCGTGATTCATTTCTTCAATCGACTCTTTGTACTCGTACTCGCCTAGCTTGCTGACACCCCAATCTTTCAGCATCCGGGAATGCAGGAAATACTGATTGATGGCCGTCAGCTCATTCTTGAGTGCAGCGTTGAGAAACTCGATGACTTTTGCGTCGCCTTTCATGGGGGGACTCCGTAAAACTACCTATGATCGCCAGATAGTCGAAAATCGCGGAAAATCAAGAAAAAATGCAATAAAAACAATTGACTATGATAGTGCGAAGCATTTGCAAGGCGACTGAAAATCAGTCGCACTGGAACGCGCTGATTTCTCAGTGAATTCTTGGGCGCGTGGGATCGGCGTTAGTCTTCGCTTGCGGCTTGGCGCATTTCGAAAATCTCAGCGAGTTGCTCATCCATCGCCTCTGACATCATAATCAGCGTATCAACCGACTTCAAAAACCATGTCTGATCGACATTTTCGAAATCATCTGTCGGTTTGTGATAGTCCGGGTGATCTTCGACCCCAAAATAAATGTGCGGGATTCCGGCGCGGAAGAAAACCGCGTGGTCGGACAGCAAGGTCCAGTCTTCACGCCCGTCACCCTGATCAAATCCAAGCTCGATCGTTACGGGCGCCGTTTCCGCCACGGCGGTCACGCGCGGGATCATATCTGGCCAGTGATGGGTGCCAGAGGCCCAAAGGATACCATTGTCGCCCCGGGAGACCATGTCGAAGTTGAGATTAAGGGCCACAGTCTCCAGCGAGATAGGAGGATTGGCGATAAAATCGCGCGCGCCGCCAAACCCATCTTCTTCGGCGTCAAAGAAAACGAAATGGACGTCATGGGATGGGGGCGTTTTAGAAAAGTGTTCGGCAATGGCGAGCGCACCAACAACGCCGGAAGCATTGTCATCTGTGCCATTATAGATTTCGCCGTCGCGCACCCCGAGATGATCATAATGCGCGGAGATTACCATGGCGATGCCGTCGGCCTGGTTGCCTCGGATCATACCAATCACGTTAACGCCGTCTTTGTCTGGCACCGCAGCCGCGCCTGTTTCAGGGTCACGGAAAGGGCCATATTTAAAGGGATGCTCAAACGAGGCACCGACTGGCTCAACGCCCAAAGCGTCCAGCTGTTCGATAATCATCGCCCGTGCGGTCGCGCTCTCGGCGCTACCTGCTTGCCGGCCTTGCATCTCATCTGAACTGAGCGCTTCGAAAAGCTCCAGTGCGGGTTCTGCACTGAAGTATTCGGGCGAGAACGTTTGTACGGTTGGCGACGAGGGCGAACAGGCGACCAATCCGCCTAGCAAAACGCCCCCAATGACTTTGGCAAACATGTCCATTTCGACCCCTCTAAAGTCCGTCAGGTCTTGTCGATACCACCGAGCCTTGCCTGCACGCAAAAATAATATGATCCAGTTGCATAACCTGCGCGTAGAGTCAGCCAGAGAGAGCATTCTCTCTTCGCATTGGCGGGCGTGAGACGTTTCCTCCCTCCCTGTTTCCGCATGCTAATGCGAGCTTACTTCTGGTCCATCGGGACAATATGCGCTTCGGCCATATACTCGATGGACCTCATTTCATGTAGACGACTAACGGTGCGCTGGAACTCAAAGCTTCCATCGCCTTCGGGGTAGAGCTGTTCAGGTTCTGCCGCGGCGCTGGCGACCAGTTTCACTTTGGCCTCGTAAAGCGTGTCGATGAGGGTCACGAAACGAGCTGCCTCATTTCGTTTGGCCGGGCTGAGAACCGGAACACCTTCTAGCAACACCGTATGGAACATGGACGCGATGGCACGATAGTCCTCGGCCCAGAGGGGCTGCGCGCACAGCTCTTCGAACGTGAACCGCGCCACGCCTGCGGCTTCTCGCGTCACTGGGACTTTCCGACCTTTGACGGTCAGGACACAGCTTTGCGGCGCTGCGCCAAGCGTTAGTCGCTCAAAGGCACTATCCAGCGGTTCTGAGCCATTCGCCGCAGCGTACCAAACGGGAGCTTCTGTCAGGCGCTCCAATCGATAATCCCGCTCGGACGCAAGTTCAAAAACCTCACTCTGTGCTTTTAAGAGGTCAATGAACGGTAAGAATAAGTGTCGGTTGAGGCCATTCTTGTAAAGATCGTCCGGATGCCGGTTCGATGTGGCGACGACGGTCACACCTCGCTTGAACAGGTCCTCGAACAATCCGGCCAAGATCATCGCATCTGCAATCTGTGTGACTTGAAACTCATCAAAGCAGATCAGCCTAGCCTCAGAGGCGAATTGTTTGGCGACAGGGAAAATCGGGTTTGAGACATCTTTGCGCTTGCGTGCGATGTTCAGCCGGTCCTGCACACGTCCCATGAATTCGTGAAAGTGGACCCGCATCGCTTTGACAGGTGCGGCGGCGTAGAAGACATCCATCAGCATAGACTTGCCGCGACCCACCCCGCCCCACAGATACAAGCCTTGGACCGCTTTTGGTTTAGAAAACCATCCGCCTTTTCCGCCGGTCTCGAGGCGCTGCAACAAATCATCGAGCTTGGCTGCCGCCGCGGCCTGCGCTGGATCGCGGCTGAGCGCGCCTGACTCAATGCGTTGATTGAGCGTGTCAGTGACGGCGCCCAATTCAGCCGCCTCCTAATGCGCGGGCTATTTGGGCCGAAAAGCTGGAGAACGCGCTCGGCGCGATGAGGATCGTGGCCAACAGTCCGGCCAGCGCGCCGCCTAAATGCGCCTCATGCCCGATCGTTTTGTTTTCCCGCTGCGCCAAGACAGCGGAGACCACAATAAAGGCTAAGCCAAGCACGACCGCTGGCATAAAAAATGGGATTGGGAAAATCATCAGTGGCTCAAACGGGCGGAACAAAATGAAGCTCATGACGATGCCAGATGTCGCGCCAGAGGCGCCCAGCGCGCGATAGAAGGGCTTATTCTTATTCTCAAGCAGCGCCCATGCATTGCCGCCCAGAAGCGCCAGAAAATAGATGATCAGATAGCCTGTCGTACCGACCGCGCGCTCGACGAAACCGCCAAACATAAACAGCACATACATGTTCACAAACAAGTGCAAGAACCCGCCATGCAGAAACCCGCTCGTGATCATTCGATGCCATTCTTGTTGAGACAGAATAGACCCGACATGGAACAGGTTTTTTTCCATAAACTTCGCGTTCGAAAGCGCGAACAGGCTGGCAATCACATTCGCTGCAATCAACAGCGACGTTATCGGAACCTGAAAGAATTGATCCATGCCTCAACCTTCGCGCAGCACATGTCCGCGCATACCCTTATTAGCCCCTAAAGCAAAACATCATAAAGATCTGTCCGCCGATCGCGGAAAAACCCCCACGCTGCCCGATCCTGATCCACTTGGTCTAGATCGAACGCACTGACGATGACGCCACTTGTTGATCGATCAAGCTCGGCGACGATGTCACCAGTATGATCGCTGATAAAGCTGGTGCCATAGAAAACCTGTCCGTCTTCATCGCCAATCCGGTTCGCAGCGACAACCGGGATGACATTGCTAACCGCATGCCCCTGCATCGCACGGCGCCATCGCGCGGCCGTGTCCAATGAGGCATCTTGCGGTTCCGCGCCGATCGCCGTGGGATAGAGCAGCACATCGGCGCCCATAAGCGCCATGGCGCGTGCCGCTTCCGGGAACCACTGGTCCCAACAGATGCCAACGCCAATGCGTCCTTTCAGCGTGTCCCAGACACGAAACCCTGTATTGCCAGGCCGGAAATAGAACTTTTCCTGATAGCCTGGACCATCAGGGATATGGCTCTTGCGATACAATCCCAAGGCGGCCCCATCGGCATCAATAACGACTACGGAGTTGAAGTATTCAGGACCATCCTTTTCAAAGATCGAGACCGGAATGACCACGCCAAGATCCGCCGCCAGGTCTTGCATTGCGAGGACCACTGGATGGTTCGGCCATTCATAAGCGGTCGCGAAATGCCGCTCGTCCTGAGTCTTGCAGAAATAGTGGTCGCTAAACAGTTCGGGCGGCAGCACGATCTCTGCACCTTGCGCCGCAGCCGTGCGAACGAGTTCGCTAACGCGGTCAATATTCGCTGCCATATCCCCTTTTACAAACGCCGTTTGGAGCGCCGCAACTTTGATGGATCGACTCATGTGTCAGCCTCTCGCGCAACTGGGATTTGTTGCGTCATACAGTGAAATGCCCCGCCCCCGGATAGAATGTTTCGGGCCGGCAGAGCAATAATATTGTAACCCGGCATAGCCGCCTCAAGAGCCGCAACAGCCCTTGGGGCATAGGTTTCCTCGTAGACCGGCAAAAACACGTGACCATTGCTGATTAAAAAATTCGCGTGGCTCGCGGGCATGATGTCACCCGCCTCATCGAGGATGCGTCCAGGCGATGGTATTGTCACGACGTCGAGGCCGCTCCGCAAAAGGCTCGACCCGATATCATTTAGGCGCTTTTCATTCGGATCATCGGCGCCTGAAGGTGATTGGCACAAGACGCGGCCCGGCCCGATAAAGCGTGCAATATTATCGATATGGCCGTCAGTGTGATCATTCAGCAGGCCTTCGCCCAGCCAGATCACAGTCTCGACACCAAATGCGTGCCGTAGGGCCTGCTCGGCGACCGCATCAGTCCATCCAGGGTTTCGGTTCGGGTTCAAAACGCATTGGCGGGTCGTCATCATCCGGCCCGCACCATCAAAGTCGACGGCGCCGCCCTCGAGAATGAAGGGCTGGTGCTGGCGAGGCACACGCTCGACGGATACGATCCCGCCCGCCGTCATCGTGTCGCCGGACATCACATATTTGCCGCCCCAGCCATTGAAATCGAACGACAACGCGATCGGCTCGGCGTCTCGTACGGCCATGATCGGCCCGGTATCGCGCAGCCAGATATCGCCAGACGGGACTGTATGTAGGCTAACGCGACCGGCCGCGATCTCTGTTTCCAAGGCAAACCATGCGCTACCATAGGCTTCGCGCGACCCGCACGCGATCTTTACCTGTGTGACTTGGCTAAGGGCGCGGACAAAGCCTGCGATCTCCTGCCGCGCGCCGTCAAACGCGTCGCCCCACTCACCGCGCAGATGCGGCCAGCCCACCCAAACCGCAGCCTGCGGCGACCATTCGGGCGGAACATTTATGGCAGCATCCGTCATGCGCGCCGCTTTGCCATAGCTCTTTGAAAACCACAAAGAAAAAGGGCGGCGCCTTCTGCACCGCCCTCCTCAATTAGATCAGGCTTCAGCCTTAGAATTCGTAGCGAACACCCAGGCGTACTTCCCAAAGCGAAGCATCACCAATGCGCGATTCAGCGTCTTGACTGAGTGCGCCCGTTACTGGGTCAACTTCAACGTTTGGTGGGAAGTCCGGCTCACGCAGGATACCCCATTCGTCGTTGATGAAGTTCGTGAAGTTATCGATTACGATGAACGCGGACGTACGATCGTCTGGACGGATACCAGGGAATTCCTGTTCGAAGCGCAAATCGACTTTGCCCCACCAGGACCCCTCTTCGCTGTTACGCTCGCCGCCTGGCAAAAGTACCTGGCCACCACCTTGAATGAACGGTGTGAAGCTGAAGAAGCTTGAACCGGCATCGTCTCTTACAAGCGAGTATGGCTGGCCAGAACGGGCCGTCGCGAACGCTGAGACTGTCGTCGCATAGTCACCGAAGAAGTCCTGCTCGTAATTCGCAAGGAACGTGAAGCGGTGCTCAATGTTGTAATCAGAGGTAGAGAGTACCTGTTCCTGCGGGTCGAAGAACGCGCGGTTATTATAGTTCGAGAATGCGACAGACGACGTCATCGGTTGAACATCTTCAGCATCGTTCCAAGCGTAACCGAATGCCCAGTCGAAACCGTTATCATAGTCTTTTGCAACGCTGAACGAGGCCGTTGTAGAGCGATTACCTTCAGTCGAGTTCGTCAAAATGAAGGATGACTCACGAACGCTGTCGAAGATTGGGTAACCTTCGTCAGTCGCGCCCACACGCTCTAAGTCACCACGAAGAACAATTGCTGTGTCTTTGCCTTGTGAGAACAGTAGATCAGCGTTGACCACGTACTCTCCGCCAAGGAAGTTATCGATATCGAGACTAGGTACCCAAGTCGCACCAAGCGAGAATTTCCATTCAGATGGAATATCGAAATCTGGATCGAGGAAATTGATCTCAAAGTTGGATCCTGTTCCACCAGCAACTGCGTCTGCTAGAGCCGTAGGAACACACCAACCGGGTCCGACAGGAACGCCGTCTTCACACTGGGTATAGTCAATGTCGAACAAGGACGTTTGACCATCTTCAAGCCCGAAATCTCCGCCATCTTGGCCGAATTGGAGGACATTGTTGTTAGAGTAGTTATTAGACAGCCAGACGTTTGGATCGCCACCAGAGTAAAGACCAAATCCGCCGCGGATGTTTAGATTGTCTGCAGCGTCATAGGTAAACGCGAAACGTGGCTGAATCAAACCGGCGCCATCCAATGTTTGACCATTAGAGAATCCGTAATCGGCCAGGAAATCGGCATTCGTAACGGGCGCGTCATCGGTTTGCCAGAAATCGTAACGCAAACCTGCAATGACGCTGACGCGATCAGTGAGGTCAAACTCATCTTGGAAGTAAAGTGTATTGACCGCATACCCCCAGTCAGCAGCAGCGTCTTGCGGGTTGAACGATGGCGCATTGTTGTAATTTACGTTGTCCGCGAGACCAAGCTCGAAGTTCACAATTGCTGCGTCGCGGGTGTCCGTAGGATCGACAACAGCTGGACGACCATCAAAATCGATCTCCGTTTCAGTGTGCTGAACGAAAAGATTGAAAATGTCGTATTCTTCACGCTCGTAGCCAAAGGTGAACGAGTGATCCTTAAACTGGTAGAACCCTTTAAACGCCATACTCGTGATCGTGTAGTTCAGCTCATTTGATTGACGGGAATCATCACCGCCAATGTAAACATCGACATCGTCTGTTTCGATCGTGATTTCACCGAAATCAGTCCCGCCAATGCTGTTCTGGCGGTTTTCGATATCGACGTGTCCCAAGCGAATTTCTGTCGAAAAGTTGTCAGTCCAGTCGCTGTAAAGGAAACCTACGACTTGGTTCAGTTCTGAGCCACGCTCATAGAGGTGGTTCGAAAACTCGAACTCATCAATGTCGCCATCAGACTGAACAGTGTTGAATCCATCAACGTAGTTATAGGTGAAAGCAGCTCGGTGCTGTTCGTTGATGTTCCAGTCGAGTTTCACAAGGAGCTTTTCGTCTTCATTGTCGAAGCTTCCTGGAATTTCGCCTGGGTCGTACTGATATACGTCACGAGCGATACGAAGAATTTCATCGAGCTCTGCTTGCGTGATGTTTACTTCGTTGATCGCGCCTGAACCGAGAGGGCCGCGTGTGAAGACGTTGCTGCCTTCCAGTTTTTCATAAGTGACGGAGTAAAAGAGCTTATCTTTAATGATCGGTCCGCCAATTTGAGCTCCGTAACGGATCTCATCGAAATCGGGTGAGAGAACGTCGCTTCCCTCAAGGGAGTCACCTTGTAGGTCGTTCGACGTGTAGTCGTAGAAAACTGAACCGCCGATTTCATTCGTACCAGACTTCGTGACGGCGTTAATATTACAAGCGGTGAAACCGCCATACTCAACGTCAAATGGCGCCAGTTCAATGGCGACTTGTTCAATCGCATCGAACGGGAAGGGTTGGCGCTCTGTCGGGTAACCGTTTGAGTTTAGGCCAAAGCCATCATTCAAACGAACACCGTCGAGGGTCAGGGAATTAAATCGTGGATTACGGCCACCGCACTGGACCGGGTTGATGTCACCGCGGCTCTCATCAACATAAACACGCGGATCAATTCGGAGAACGTCAACGATGTTACGGTTGATTGCAGGTGCTTTTTCCAGAGTCTCAAGGCCGAAGGTCGCGTTCGGTCCAACCGCAGTTTGGATTAGGTCCGTCGCAGATGCTGTGACAACGATGGTTTCCAGCGTGCGTGACTCGTCAGTCGTAAGTGCGAAGTCAAGATTGGTGACGTCGCCTAGAAAAAGACCAACTTCTTCAATCTGTTGGCCTTGCAGGCCATCCGCAACGACTGTCACGGTGTAAGATGAGGATACTGGCAAGCTACGGATTGTATAAACACCCGTCGAACCTGTTGTCGTTGAACGGGTCAAACCCGTACGTGTATCTGTAATCGTTACAGTCGCACCGCTAACAGCTGCGCCGACATCACTTGTCACGCTACCGCGAATTTCAGAAGTTGTAACCTGAGCCTCTGCCGGAGCGACGATCGCTGCGGTCATTAGGGAGGCGGCGGCCACACCGGATAGGAGTTTCCAGTTGGACATGAGTTTCCCCTCAATTTGCCACAAAAAGTAGACGGACCTCGACTCCTCGAGCGACTACTTTTCGAGCCCTTAGGTGCGCTGCACAACAGTTTTGTGACACTATTGTAAGACATTGTTGAAAGGCCTGACTCAATTGGTTGGCATTGCAAATAAGCCACACGTGCGGCGAAGGGTTTATGTCCGCCTTTAAGGGGCGTAAGGGGGTTCTATGACACAGGGTTCATTGTTCGAGGAGCGCGCCTCCACGCTCGCATTAGGCCTGATTGCGGGGCTCTTGGTGCTGCGGGTGATCTTGCTTATTGCCTCGCCGCTCGAACTCTATGCCGACGAGGCTCAGTATTGGCGCTGGGGGCAGAGCCTCGAATGGGGCTACTATTCCAAGCCTCCAATGATCGCTTGGGTCATCTATTTCTCGACCGCATTGTTTGGCGATTCGGAATGGGCAATTCGCTTCTTTGCGCCGATCTTTCATGCCGTCGCAGCGACGATTTTGTTTGTCCTCGCGAGGCGCATGTTCAATCCGCTGGCGGGACTGTTTACAGTCATCACATATCTCTTGATGCCTGGGATCATTCTGTCTTCAGGCGTCATCTCAACCGATGGGGTCCTGTTTCCATTCTGGTGTCTGGCGCTATATCTGTTCTGGCGGCTGCGCGAGCAAGACCTCGGATGGCTTGGCGTCTGCGTTCTTGGCATCGCGATTGGGGCCGGTTTTCTGTCGAAATACGCCATGCTCTATTTCGCGATTGGGGTCGCGCTGACATGTCTGTTCGATAAGCCCACACGCGCAGCGGTCGTGAGCCCGAAAGGCGCAGCCTTCATCATGATTGCGCTCGCCGTCTTTGCGCCGCACATGATCTGGAACGCTGCAAACGAGTTCAAAACCGTCAGCCACACGGTCGACAATGCAAACCTCGGCGGCGAGCTGTTTAATCTGGATCAGCTGCCAAAGTTTCTCGGAGACCAGATGGGGGTCTTCGGACCGGTCGCCTTTGTCGCGCTGATCACAGGTATCATCTTCCTCCGCCCGAAAGCGGAGCTCGCCGATTTGGGGGACGCTGCTCATGCGCAACGGACCAAAGAGACCTGGCTTGCTTGCTTTATCATTCCAGTCTTGATCATCATTGCAGTACAAGCGGTTCTGTCTCGGGCGCATGCCAATTGGGCCGCGACTGCGTACCCCGCCGCGAGTGTCTTCATCGGCGGGTTTCTGTTGCGCGCTCGCGGATGGCGCCCGGCCTTCTGGGCGGGGATCGGGTTACAGATCGTCGTTGGTACACTCGCCATCACACTCGCCATGGCCCCACCAAGCTGGAGCGCGGCGCTAGGCCGAGACAATGACTTAAAACGCGTTCGCGGCTGGGAAGATCTAAGCGAACAACTCGCGCGCGAAGTTGAGCGTTTGCAACCGACGGCCATTCTAGTCGACGAACGCGAGATCTGGCATGGGCTCGACTATTATATGAAAGACGAACTCGAGATCCCACTCGTCTTGTGGCGCTACAATCCAGGGCCGAAGAGCTTTGCCGAAGGCGTCGATCTCGCTGATCTCGATCATTCGCGCGTTCTTGTCGCCAGTTATCGATCACACCAACGCCCCCGCATTAAGGCTGACTTTGCAAGCTGGCAGCCTGAAGGATTTGTCGGCGTTGACCTGGGGCACCGCTCAAATGGCTGCCCGCTGCGCCGCGAATTACGCCTCTATCTAACCAGCGATTATCGGCAACTCGCCCGAACCCCTGATTGGATCCGGCATTTTAAAATTGAAGACCAGGATGGAAATCTGCAGAACACGCACATAGATCGTCCCGAACGCTGCCCTAAATCCTAACCAACCTGCGACTCTCTCCTCAGAAAACTGACCCTTATGGCCACTCTGAAAGCCGTCCTCGGCCCGACCAATACCGGGAAAACCCATTATGCGCTGGAGCGTATGATGGGACATACGACGGGTATGATTGGCTTGCCGCTTCGTCTGTTAGCGCGCGAGGTCTATGACCGCGTCGTAAAAGCTAAAGGCGAACGCGCCGTCGCCCTGGTGACAGGAGAAGAGCGGATCATTCCAGACCAGGCCCGTTATTGGGTCTGTACCGTCGAATCCATGCCATCGGATGTGCGCGTCGAGTGTTTGGTCGTGGACGAAATTCAAATCGCCGAAGATGAAGATCGCGGCCACGTCTTCACAGACCGCATACTAAACGCGCGCGGGACACAAGAAACGCTCTTACTGGGCGCCGAAACGATGCGCGATGTCTTGCGCGATCTCGACTTCGATATTTCGACCGATGTCCGGGAGCGGTTTTCGACACTGTCTTATGCGGGGCAGAAGAAGATCACCAAGCTTCCAAAGCGCACAGCGATTGTCGGATTCAGTGCAGACAAAGTCTATGCAATTGCCGAAGTGCTTCGTCGCCAAAAAGGCGGCTGCGCTGTTGTTATGGGCGGTCTCAGTCCGCGTACCCGCAATGCACAGGTAGAGCTCTACCAATCCGGCGAAGTGGATTATCTCGTCGCGACCGATGCGATTGGAATGGGGCTCAATCTCGATGTTGATCGTATCGCGTTTGCGGGCAGAGCAAAGTTCGATGGCCGGCGGCATCGCTGGTTGAGCTCTGCTGAACTTGGCCAGATCGCAGGGCGCGCCGGACGCTTCCGTGACAATGGTGAGTTTGGCGAGACCAATGATTGCCCACCTTTTGAAGATGAACTGGTCCGCAGCATCGAAGATCATCGCTATGACTCTGTGGTGGACCTAAGTTGGCGCAATAGCGATCTCGACTATCGCTCGATCAAAACGCTGATCGCCAGTCTGGCGCGCCCAAGCCCCGACCCAAGTTTACGGCAGAATCCGCATGGCTTGGATGAGTGGGTTCTGCGTCGTATGGCGGAAGACGAAGCGATTGGTCCAGAAGTGCGCGGACGGCGCAATATTCACCGCCTCTGGGACCTCGCGCGGCTACCTGATTTTCGAAAAGCGGGCCATGAAGGGCATGGTCGCCTTGTGCTAGGCCTTGCCGAAACGCTTGCCAATCCAGACGCTCGCCTCGGCGACACAGCAATGGATGAGCGCCTTAAAGCCCTCGACAATACACTGGGCGATATCGGACTGTTACAACAGCGCTTAGCGATGATCCGAACCTGGACTTACGCAAGTTTTCGCTCTGACTGGCTTGAAAATCCGACCTATTGGCGCGAAAGAACGCGTGACATTGAAGATCGCTTGTCAGATGCGCTGCATGAAGCACTGACGCAGCGCTTTGTAGATCGACGAACAACAGCCTTGATTGCGGGGCTAAAAAGGGAAGACCTCTTGAGCACTGACGTTTCCGATACTGGGGAAGTAACCATTGAAGGCCATGTGGTCGGCAAACTTGTGGGCCTCACCTTCGAGCCAGATTCGAATGCCTCTACGCTAGAAGGCAAAACCCTACGTAGCGCCGCGATACAGGCGCTTGAACCGATCATCGCAGAGCGCCTAAAAGCCATTGCGGGCGCTCCAGAAGCAGCCTTGAGCATCAATGATGCGTCTCAGATTGTTTGGAATGATGCGCCCGTTGCGCAACTGGTGACAGGTCCGCACTGGCTCGCGCCCTCTGCTAAACTGATCGGTGGTCAGGATGCTGAAGCCCATCAACAAGATGCTGCCACAACACGGCTGAATGAGTGGCTTGGCGCGGAAATTCAAAAACGGCTGCCAACCCACTTCAAGCTCAAGTTTGCACCAGATGAGACACAGCTCGATGGCCTCGCGCGCGGGCTTGCGTTCCGGTTGTTGGAAGCCGGCGCGGCCTGCGACCTGCGCGGCGAAGACCGCGCTTTGCTGCCGGGCCCAGAAGATCGCACGAAGCTAAAAGAAGCTGGGATTCGGTCTGGCCGGATTGCGGCGCACGTGCCGGATGCGCAAAAGCCTGCAGCGCAGCGTTTGATCGCACTTTTGCAAACACTGGCTGATGGCCGCGAGCGCAAGACGGCTCCTGAGGGGGCTGGCAGCTTTGAGCTTGATGGCTCTTGGCCGGACGAAGATCTTGCGGCGCAGGGCTATCTCCGTTTTGGCAAGCGCGCTGTGCGTGCGGACCTGGCCGAGCGCCTTGGTTGGGAGCTGTCCAAACGCCGCAAAGAAGCCGATCAAGCTAAATTTGAAATCCCGCCAGAACTCGCCTCGATGGTCTCTTGTCCTCTGGAAGACTTTCACAATGTGCTGAAAGGCTTCCGCATCGCGCCGGCCGAGAAAGACCCGGAGACAGGCGCTGTGAAACTGTGGCGGTTCCAATCAAAAGCGCATCTGGAAGCGCAAGAGCAAAGACGCGCTGCGCGCAAACAAAGCCGGCCGCAGAACAAATCCAAAGGCGGGCCCGCGCAGGGCGGTCAACGCAAGCGCCCTGATCGCGGGTCGGGCAAACCGCGTCCGCATGGCGGAAATAATCGCCGACCTGCCCGCCGTGAACCGGATCCTGACAGTCCGTTCGCTGCGCTTGCGGCTTTGCTCCCTGAAAAGCCAAAACCGAAGCCGAAAAAGCGTAAGCCCAAAAAGTCGAAGCCTGCTCCGGAACAAGCTGTACCGGAAGCAAATGCGGAAGCTCCGATGCCAGAAGCAGCGCCGACACCCGCTCCCGAGGCTGAAAAATCAGCTGATGAGTGATGACAAATCGGGTGGCGTCCGCGTTGATATTTGGCTTTGGCGCGCACGGTTTTTCAAGACCCGCGCGATCGCGACTGACTATGTCAGCCGCAAAGGCGTGCGAATTACCAAGAACGGTCAAACGCGCAAAACCGATAAAGCCGGACACCGCGTCGGCCCTGGCGATATCCTGACGTTCTACAAGGCGAAAGCGATCGAAACGGTCGAAGTTTTGGAGATTGGCGAGCGGCGAGGGCCAGCCGCTGAAGCTCAGACTCTTTACAGACGCCCGCCACAAGGCGCATAAGGCGGCTATGTTCGGATTTCTTTCTCGTATGTTTGGCAGCGACCGACCCGAAGCGCCGGTCCGCGATCTTGACCCACATGAAGCCGCGGCAGCTCTGCTCGTGGAGGCAGCGCTCGTTGACGGTGTCTATGCGAATCTCGAAAGCGATATGATCGCGGAGATTCTGGTCACCAGCTTCAGTCTGGATGCTGACCGGGCCGATCAAGTGCTGCAACGCGGGGAGTTCATCGCCGAAGAGGCCACCGACACGCACGCACTAACTCGTCATGTAAAGACGCTGGAACAAAGCGAGCGCGCGAGCGTCGTTGAAGGCCTTTACCGTGTCTCCTTCGCCGATGGGGAGGCCTGCAAATACGAAGAATCCTTCATTCGTCATGTTGCGAGCCTTCTTCATGTCGATGACGTGACCCGCGCACACGCGAAGAAAAGAGCAGAACTAAAGGCACCGTGACAGTCAGATGCATTGACTTGTCCCTGCACCGAAGCCATGTGCTGCGCTGCAGTAAGAATTACAGAGCCCACCAATGACCTATATCGTGATGGATGCGTGCATCCGATGCAAATACATGGACTGCGTCGAAGTTTGTCCCGTGGACTGCTTCTACGAGGGTGAAAACATGCTCGTCATCCATCCGGATGAGTGCATCGATTGCGGCGTTTGTGAACCTGAATGCCCGGTAGAGGCAATTAAGCCGGACACAGAAGACGAGCCAGATGCGAAATGGCTCAAACTCAACACAGACTATGCAAAAGTCTGGCCGAACATCACGCGGATGAAAGAGCCACCGGCGGACCGCGAGGACTTCGCGCAAAAGACCAATAAACTCGCAGAGTTCTTTAGTCCGGCTCCGGGTGAAGGCGACTAAAGCCTTAAAACTGGTTTTCAAACAACACGATTGACGCTTCTGCAGTGACGTCCGATGAATGGCGAAACATTCAGGAGCGTTGGTATGAAATGGATCGCGGGGCTGGTCTCAGCTATTTTTCTAACAGGGTGCGTGACCGTTCAGGCGACGGATGCGACGATTGAAGTCAACACGCAGCCTAGCGACCTAGAAGCCATGGCGATCATTCAAGCGCGCAATACGCTTTACGAGCAGCTCGTCGCCGAACAAGATGTCGACAGCCTGATCGCATTGCATACTAAAGACTACGCGATTTTCCGTCCTGGCCGCGCGAATGTTGAGGGGCAGCCAGAGCAACGTTCCTATTGGGAAACTGCCTTTGAAACCATGAACGGGCTCAGCATCGATGAGAAAACCGTCTATTTCGCAGGCGCGGAGACCATCATTTCGCACGATTTCTACGAGACCTATTCCGACGGCGAACCCATCGGTGGCGGTCAATCCGTGATTGTCTGGAAGAAAGTGGATGGCGAATGGCTGGTCCACTGGGAAATGTTCAACTAACGGCCATTCCGCATCAAGCCTCGAACAATTGGCTCCTATCCGCAAACGCCTTTATCTCGATCGCGTTGCCTGATGGATCTGCAAAAAACATCGTTGCTTGTTCACCGGGTTCGCCTTCAAACCGCGTGTAGGGTTCGATGATGAAGTCCACGTTTCCGTCGAGGCGCTCTGCCATCGACGTCCATGTCGCCATATCGAGCACAAGCCCAAAGTGGCGCACCGGAACCTGTTTGCCATCAACGCCAGACGTGCTCGCCTCGGCGCATTCAGCAGGTGAGAGGTGCGCGACAATCTGATGACCAAAAAAGTCGAAATCGATCCAATTATCGCTGTGTCGGCCTTGCGAGCAGCCGAGTAGATTGACGTAAAAATCTCGGGCGGCATCCAAGTCATGGACCGGAAAAGCAAGATGAAAGGGTGGCATGTGCCAAGCTTAGCGATTGTGAGAGAATTTGTCATCTCTTCGAAAATGAAATTGCCTTGAGATGCGTTCTCCGGTGAATAGAGGTGGGCTTTTCAGGATGATCTCATGCGCCTCCTTACCTTATTTGTTTCTTGTATCGCCTTGACTGGGGCGAGCCAGGCTCAGGCACCCAACCAAATGCTTGACCCCGTCGATCTTTCGAGTCCGGAGGCAGCGGTCTATTCGCTGATGCGCGGCATGTATCAGGCCAGCCCGGAAACGATTGATCAGGTCATGCTGGATGATGCTGTGTTTCGGCGCGTGACCGGCGACGGACAGGTTCGCCCAGATGGATTGTCAGCCTGGCGGGACTGGGTCGGATCGCTTGAAGTAGGCGCAGCGCATGAGGAACTCTTCGGCGTCACGGTCAATCAGTTTGGCGATATGGCAACGGTTTGGGCGCCCTTTGTTTTGACTCTTAATGGCGAGATCGTGACTTGCGGCGTGAACACAATGACCCTGGCTAGGGTCGACGGAGATTGGCAGATCGTATTTGGTATGGACACCCCCGCACCGACGGAGACGTGCCAGACGTTTAGGGCGACTTATTCAGCTCCGTGACAGGCAACCAGTAGATTGATTCCTTTGAATTTTACCCGCGATACAGTTGTAACCTACTGTAATCACACTGTATAATTTAGTTGTTTGTTATCAGTGACTTAAGAGGGGCGTGAATTGTCTCGCCCACTCATTGAGGTCGAGTATTCATTCTCCGTTCATTTTGGCGCTTAGAACCGGACGTGCGGGCGACGTGTATGGTTAACCAGTGTTCGTTTTGGAGGCGACGCTTGGTAAAAAAACAGGCCATGCATTTGCGATCCGCAAAACAAAGGGGAAAAAATGCAAAAGTATCTATGCGTATCGGTCGCCACTGCGGCGATCGCGATGGTCGCTCACGGTCAAGCGGCTGACATGCCACCAAATGCGAATGCTGGTGAGTGTTATGCAAGAGTTCTGGTTCCAGACACAATTGCAGTTCAGTCAGAGCAAGTCATCGACCGCGAAGCATCGTTCGAACTCAAACTTGTTCCAGCGACCTATGAAACCGTCACTGAACAGCGTTTGGTAAAAGAAGCATCGACCGTCTACAAAATGGTACCTGCTGTCTATGAGACTGTCACTGAGACGATCACCGTGGAACCAGAGCGTGAAGAGAGCGTCCTTGTTCCGGCTCAGTACGAGACTTACACCGAGCAAGTCTTGGTTCGCGAAGCTTATACCACTTGGAAAAAGGGTGATGGTCTCTACGGGCGTGATCGCGAAAACGTTTCCGCAAGCGACACAATCGCACTCGCAACCGGTGAATTGCTTTGCCGCGTTGAAGTGCCAGCGGAGTATGAGACGGTCACAAAAACTCGCCTCGTATCGCCCGAGCGCACTGATGTTCGAATCATTCCTGCGGTGACGAAAACAATCGCTAAAGAAGTGGTGGTTGAACCGGCCCGAGTGGAAGAAGAGACCGTTCCAGCCGTCTATGAAACTGTTACGCGCCAGCAACTGGTAACAGAAGCGGTCGAAGAGCGTATAGAAATCCCGGCAACTTATAAGACTGTCGAGAAACGCGTCGTCACCAACGCTGGTGGCCTGGAATGGCGCCAAGTTCTTTGCGAGACCAACGCAACTTCGGGAACAATTAGCTCTATTCAAGCTGCTCTTACAGATGCCGGATATCCGGTTCCTTCGGACGGTGAATTTGGTCCAGCGACCCTGCAAGCTATGGAAGCTTTCCAGCGCGCAAACGGGCTGCCAATTGGTTACCTGACCATGTCGACCGTCGAAGCTCTCGGCTTGTCGATGTCTTAGGATAGGCTTTCGAGGTGATGCGGGACAATAGATCTCGCACACCTCTATCCACAAAGGGGACTATGGGCGATCTTCGGATCGCTTTTTTTTGCGGCCGATTGGCTGAGGCTATGGACCATCATAGTCCTCGATCAGCGTCATGCTGAGCGAGTAGGCTGTATTGCCGAGATCGTTCTCAGTCTTTTCCGTTTGCAGCGTGCCTTCAATCCAATATGGCGCCCAGATATCATCGACTTTAATCGCGGGGTCGGCGCGGACGAAGATGATCTGATTGGGTGGCGGCGGCGGCGTGTGAATGCAGGCGCCCATATAAGGGACGAACAAGAATTCGCGGTGCGTGCTGTCGGTTTTAAAATCGAACGGAACGACATAGCCAGGCATCCGGATCAGGACCCCATCTAACGCTTCCACCGTCTCAAAATTGCCGAGCTGTGGCATAAAGTCGAACTCTGATCCCTCTTCGATCCGGGCATAGGGATCGGCATCGACTAAGGACGTTGTATTCGCAGCGTAGCGTTTCTCGAGCATGGCGTAGAATTCTTCATATTCCCGCATCAAGGCTTCTTCGCTGCCCTCTGGCATCAGGTCTTCCCACATGATGGGCAGCGGGTCGCCATCCTTGAGGCCCCAATAGACCGGCTCTGAGGCGGCAGAACTCGCGTCCATACTCGCCGCGCCTTCTGAGACTACAGTCTCATCGCTCGGGCGCTCAAATAGAACGGTTTCTGCCCCTTCTGGGATAGGTGGCGGAGCCGAGGTCGATACAGCCTCGCTTGGCGCTTCGGCCTGCGGCGCCCCACATGCACAGACGACGCAAACGCAAACTCCGATGAGCAGAGAACGTAGAGACATCAAACAGGGACCTTCACCAAACAGCGACGCTTAGTCTGCTTCGAATCGCTGGTCGTAGGAAGTTCCAAATCCGTCATCTTCTTCTAGCGGTTCCAGGACAAGCACTAAGCGAGATAATCCGGTGTTTTCAATAGGCGGCGAGCGATGCTGTAGAGCGATTTCGTTTGCCTGCGGCCAAAGTTTCCCTTTCAGCAGAACCGGAACCCCTGTCGCAACAGTTTCGATCGCCGGCGCCTCTGGCGTATCCAAGCTTAATTGCGTCCCGGGGCCACAATACGTGCAAATTAATCTCGCAAGTACGTTGTCGACGTGAAACTTACGGCAGGCATTGTCGAACACAGCTTCTAGGCGCAGGCGCAAGCTGGAAACGCCATGCAGGTCGGCAACCCAGTCTGCCAAACGCCGCGCATCATCACACAGCCATGTCAGCGCAGGATGGGGCGCCACGTGCTGGGCTTCAAAAAGCTGCGCGATACAAGCGCCGACCTGAGACGGCACGAGGCGAAACCGGCCGCTTGGCAATTGTGTTTCAGGCAAGCCATCAAGCCAGGCCTGCACATCTTCCGGCAGCGCCCGATCCCACGCCACAGCGTCTTCGGCGGGTAGGCGTAGACTCTGAAAGGCATCCCAGGACGGCACCCGCAAGACGGGCAGTTGCGCCGCGTTGCCTTGCGGCTCCGGTATTCTCTGCGTCCTCAGTGTCATCGCTCCGCGTACGTCCCCCCAAATTTTGAGACTGCGCTCTTGCCGCGCTTGACGGCTGACTTACTTGTGATGTTATATAGTCACTTAAACGAGCTTGTCATGTCTAGTGAACACATCACTGAATGTCTGCTGAAACGATTGCAGCGCCGCCACAAGCGGCCGTGTAATCAGGCAGCTGCCTCTCGGTGGTCGCGGGTTTCACTCGAACGCTCGTGAACCGAATTGGCGGCACGTCTCCCAAGTTAGTGCCGCCAAGACATTTGTATCAGTTGTTTCAACCGCTGCGAATGTCACTTCCAAAGCGAGGGCCTTCGGGCCCTCGCGCTCCTTTTCAGGGCCAGCTCAGTCTGCGGGCGCCAGATCAGGCTTTTCATACCTGACACCGAAGCGTTCGATCGTGCTGGCCGGTGGATTTTCGCTGAGATCGATCTTGTACAGCCGATCATATTCACTGGCTTCATCAATCTCGCTGCCCGGATCCCCGCCCAGCAAGGAGGCCAGGTATGGCGTCGTGTTTGAGTGGCCGACGACCAAATGCGTTCCCGGCGTCGCTTGCAGCAGATCCGCAAAGCCTTCCAGGTCCGAAGCCTCATAGAGGTCCACCTCAATCCCGGTCTGCGCCGCAATGGGCGCCGCGGTTTCCAGGGTTCGCCGATAGGAGGTTGAGTGAATATGGGTCAGCCCGGCATCAGATAGGATTTCGCTCAGCGTGTCTGCGCGCGCAATGCCAGCCTCTGATAAGGATGGATCGTCGCCGCCAAGTTTCTCCGCATGACGCACGAGAATAATCTCGTGTCCATCTCTCGCCGTCGCCGACGTCTCCGCGCTCGGCTCAGGCGCGGCACACGCGCTGAAGGCCAGGAGCGCCAAAATCAGTTTGAGTTTCGTGACCATGTCCCATTCCCCTTTTTGGTTTTCAAACGCGTCATAGACCCGTTCTCGCACCGCACCAAATATGCGCGCTTGGATCAAACGCGAGGTGAACTGCCGCTCTCTCGAGACGGCGTAGAGCGCCTCATCGAAGCGCGCCTGCGGCGGCATGTTTGTCATAGTAGCCGCCCGGATCATAAAGTCCGGGCCTGCTCCGGAGAGTTTGGATCTTACAGCTACCTATAGCTCGCCTCGTGCCATCGGGCCGAGGGCTCGCTGCCCCGACTGGCACCGCGCAAAGGGGTCGGAGCCCCAAGCCCAGTCACCAGACCGCCGCTCTCCCCCTCTGCCAAGCCGATCCGGACAAGCCTCTCATCAGGAGGAGATGCGCAGAAGTGTATCGGGCACGGGAGTGGGTCGGATTGGGGCGAGTTTAAGCGTCCTAGATGGGGCGAAAAAAGGACCCTCGTCGAGCGCATTTCTAAGACGCTTAAGCGGTCGCAGATATTCGCATGCCTATTGTTTTCAAATTGCTTGTTGGTTGGCCCAAAACCAGAAAAGCACCAGGGGTAAGAAATGACACCGATGGTAAAGTTCATCGAGGGAGCTGGCTTTGATTGGGAGGGGTATTCTTCCGAACATGATTTGCATTTTGAGGTGAACCTAGAATTAGGCATAGGTCCCTAATTAGATGACTCGGTAGGGTTGTTTCAGGTTTCAGTTTGTACGCCGAGCTAGATCGAAACCCATCTGGATGACAATAAGCACACTTGGGGCGCAGATAGACTGTTTGAACATCGCTTTGATCGCGTGCCAATCGAGGAGGCGATAGAGGAATTGGTCCGGCGCATGAGTGCACAAACTTGGTACTCTTTCAGGGAAAAACCTCAAGATCTAGCTAGCGTTAAAAGAAAACTGTGTTCTTGTGCTGCTCAACAGGTTATTGGGCAGGCTCAAGCACTCGATTATTTGCGCATCCGGGAGAACCTTCAATGGTTCGTATCTAGCTCGCCCGCTGGCGACAATGCCCTTTCAAACAACCGAGTATAACCTAGAGCAGGAACATGAAAGTAGTTATTCCCATAGCTTTGACGGAATAGGCCACAAATGCGTTCAATAAATGAGCTATGTCAGAAATACAAAAGCTTGATTGCTTCGATAGCAACCGTCAACGTGTTAGCTGCGTGTGTGACATCTGAAACAAAAGAGCCCCGCGGCTTAGCGTATGAAATCCCTTTTGACTCTCTTGTGTCAGACGAATTTGAAGACCTCCGACCGCTATTGCCTCATATTGAGAATAAAAGAATAGTCCAATTAGGCGAAAATAGTCACGGCGCACGTGAATATTCGGATATGAAAGCCCGCATGATCAGGTTTCTTCATCAAGAAGCCGGTTTCGATATCGTCGTTTTTGAAAGTTCGTTATACCAGTGCTCACGTTCAAATGTTGCATTTCCGAGACCAGATGTAGACACCCAAGTGTTACTAACCGGATGTGCTTTTGGGGTATGGCATACGGTCGAAGTGAAAGAGCTATTTGACTATATGAGAGCAACGAGGGGGACTGGTAACCCTCTGTTTCTCGCCGGGTATGATGTTCAGCCCATCGGATGGAATAAACGTGGACGGCCAGAATTCCTGAAGAGTGTTGTCGCTTTTCTCGACCCTGAATACGCTAGCGATGTAGAAATTCTGGATCAGTCGAACATCGACGCCTATAATGAAGGGAGTTCATACCGCCGCGTTTATTATAGAGACAATAGAGCACAATTGGTGGCGGCGTACACCGACTTGCAAAATTGGCTAGAACTTAATCAAATTGCTTTGCGGCGCCTTGTGGATGATCCTGCAGATGTTGACTATGCGATACAAACAGTGTGGTCGATTTTGCAATACATTCGTCAGCAGACCTCACAAGACAACACTGACTATGCCGAAGCGCGCGATTACGGCATGGCCCGCAACATACAGGCTTTGGTTGAGCGTCTATATCCAGAATCCCGCGTAATCATCTGGGCTCATAATGCGCACATCAGACACAACAATGAACTATTGGTACCCGGTGAGGCGGAGTTCATTAGAGCGCGTAGCGCCGGTGCATGGCTGAAGGATTGGTATGGAGCGGAAATAATGACAATTGGCGTCTATGCGCGATCCGGAATGCTCGTCAACAATGCCAGGAAACCCTTTCTCATTACTGACGTTCTTAAAGGATCGATTGAGACGTGGCAGACCAAGCCTGGCACTGTCGCAACACTATTTATAGCACGACAAGAACATGACCCAAATTGGGATGAACCGGTCACAGGCAAATACAATGGACAACAGGATGTCGAAATGATCGCTCGCGATCAGTACGATGCGATCATCGTTTTAGATGAAGTAAGCCCCCCGGAATTTCTGTATGAGTGATCAGGGCTTGTTTGCAGAACACCCCCCAAAGAACCGCAATTCATGGTCGGTGGATGAACAAGTCGAAGTTCCGCCATTTCTTGCCAACCGTGAAAAAGCAATCAACGCGCAATTGCCACAATATGAACTCGCAGCCTAGGCCAGACATATTGGCAGTCTTATTTAGAGCGCATTCACGTAGCTGAACTTGCGTCTCTTTTTGCTCGCTTATCGGAATTCCTCAGAGTCCGTTTCGGGGCGAGTTTAGGACTCTGAGATGACGCTAAAGCTGTTATACACTTGTGTGTTCACGACGAGAAGGCACAACTCGTTTGCTCGAGAAAAGGTTCAACTCGCAGCGAGAAAGATCGCATAAAAAGGATTAGAAGCGATGCCAAGCATCACTGAGCACGCAGAAGAGGTTCGGAGTTGGCTGAAGGAGAACTACACACCGCTGATTTCGAAATCGCGGGACCCTAGTATTGAGGAGTTCTTTGAGATCTGCCGCTTGATGAGGGAGTTCGAAGAAGCGTCCGATGCCTACACTTACGTAGAAGGCAGCAATCTGTTTTCAGAAGAAACAACGCATCTGAGAATAAAAATCTTACATTCGGTGCTCGCGACGAAGTTCCCTCATATCAACCCGCATTCAAGATATTTAATTCCAAAAAACGTCGTTCTTGCTGATCATTTCAATTCACCCCACCATGACATTTGCGCTCCATTCAATCAGTCGCGAATGGAGATGTTTTTCGCAACGGGCGAATTTCCAGCCAATCCCTGACGAAGTTGAACGCTTTTCGTGGCTTGGTTTTGAGCGTCCTAGTTAGAGCGACTTAAGCCTCTCAGCCAATGTCTGCTTTTGCGCGCCAAATTGTCATTTAGGGCTGCAAGTATCGAGCGCTTCGGCCCAGCGCAGGAAAGTTTCGTTATACAGTTGATCGGGAAGGCGCGGCAGCCTTGCTTGGTAGACGAGGGTGCCTGTTTCACGGTCCGCTATGGTCAGGAGATTATCATCCGACCCCAATAAGATGTCGATGATGCGGCCTCCCCCACCATCATCACTTATCGTCATATCAAGTGACATATAAGTTCCCGCTGGTTCGTTCGATCCAAGGGGTGAATTCCAAGACCAGATTCTTGCATCTCGTTCGAACAAAGTTGAGGACCCAGGATGCTGGATGCGAAAAACGACATCCTTTCCGGGCGACATTTCAACGGCGCGCTCCCAGGTCAGTTCCGGAGGCAGAGCAAGAGTCAGTCGGGTTTGGTTTTGTGACAGAGCCGTTGACAATTTGAACCGAGCGAAATCGCCAGAGGGGTTCGTTTTCAGAGCAGATCCAGCTAACGCATTGAGCGGAGTTGGTGGAAAATTCTCGACCGAGCCTTCTCGTGGCACCGCAGTATCGGGATCATAAATGACGTTGAATCCTGCATACCTCTTTGTATCTGCGTAAGTGCGACTGGTTCGGTTTCGATCAGAGCAAGTTGTTGAGGTACAGACGGGCTGCTGGGAGACTGTCATGAAATAGGTGCCAAACACAGAATAATCGCCTGACTTAGCCTCAAAATTGCAGTCTTCCGATTTGTTCCACGGCCCGAGATCGGACTTTGTCGTCCAACTGTTTGGCGTTGTGCTGCAGCCTGCGACAAACGCGTTGCAGAGAAAAACAAATGATATGAGCCTCATGTTTTGTCACCCTCGCTGCTCGCCGAGCAGACCTTACCCCAACACAGCATCCGCCACGAACGGATTATCCTTCCGTTCCTGACCGAACGTGCTCATCGGGCCGTGGCCAGGGACGAAGCGCATGCCGTCGCCGAGGGGCCAGAGGTTTTGCACGATGCTGTCAATCAGCTGTTGGTGATTGCCTTTTGGGAAATCGGTGCGGCCGATGGAGCCGCGGAACAAGACATCGCCGACAAAAGCGAGCTGGCCGGGCTGGTGATAGATCACGACATGGCCGGGCGTGTGGCCGGGGCAGTGGGTGACGCCAAATGTCTCTGTGCCGAGGGTGAGCGTGTCGCCTTCCTCGAGATAGCGGTCCGGCATCACATTCTTGCCGTCAGCAATGCCATATTTCGCGCCCTGGGCCTCAATATCATCGAGCAGCCACTGATCATCCTTGTGCGGGCCAATGATCGGGCAACCGGTCCGCTCTTTCACGGCGGTGGCGGCGCCCGCATGGTCGAGATGGCCATGGGTCAGCCAGACCGCAACGATCTTCACGCCAAACTGATCCGCGGCGGCCATCAGGCGGTCAATCTCACCGCCGGGATCGACGAACACGCCTTCCATGGTCTCACGATGCCAGATCAGCGAGGTGTTCTGCTGCAGCGGGGTCACGGGAATGATGCGAATGTCGAGCTTGGGCTCTGGGGCTTGTTGATCGGTCATGGGGCTTAGATAGGGCCTATTTGGAACGGGTAAAAGTGAGGCGCATCGTAGCCGCATTGTTGAGCAGCACCCCGAGCGCGAAATAGTAGAGGCCGGCGCGGGTCTCAAACCCGATATAGATGCTGATCTGGCTGATCCCGATCAGCAGCGCGGCGAGGAAGACATCCAGCATCGACCACTTTCCGAGAATGTTGAGCAGCGCGGCGAGCTTTGGGCTCGGCTCTGCGCCTTGGCGGAAAATGATCGCGGCGGTGAGGGTCTTGGCAAGCGGGAACACGCCGGAGAAGAAAATCACCACCAGGCCGAGAAAGGGCAGGCCGCTCTCAAACAGCGTCTGGACGATGCCGTAGAGATTATACTCCTGCCCGCCAAAGCCAAACGTGTTCGGCTTCCAGATCGAGGGCAGGATCAGGCCGGTAATGATCAAAGCCGTGGAGGCATAGAGCGCCATCTCGCTCAGCACGTCCCAGATCGGGAGCGGCTTTCGCGCTGGCGCAGCGGTTTGAGGGGCGGCAGAATCCGTCATGGTTTCAGTGATGCCGAGCCACGTTACTGGGGTCAACGCCTTTCCTGCGCCCTGGCTTAGGGTTAAGTGAAGGTTAATCGAGACGAACGGGTGGAGAGACTCGACATGCCAGGTGGACGCTTCGGAATTATCATTATCGGCCTGATTGGCCTCGCCGTGTACTATTTCTCAAACCAGCAAGTGAACCCGTATTCGGGCAAGAGCGAGTTCAACACGATTTCCATTGATCAAGCGACCAAGCTCGGCGCGCAGTCCTATGTTCAGATGCTGCGCCAAGAGGGCGGCAATGTGATTTGCGGCAGCGGCGCCTCAAGCTGTGACGCAGCCGGGCGGCGCGTCTATGACACGGTGAATGAGATTGGTGAGCGCCTGCGCGTGGCCGCGATTGAGATGGAGCGGGACTATCTCGAGGCGGGGTATGATTTCGAGCCGGTCGCGACTGAGTTTGATTGGACCTTCAATGTCATCCAGTCCGAACAGCCGAACGCGTTCTGCCTGCCTGGCGGATATGTGGCGGTCTATACGGGTATTCTGGATATTACCGGTAATTACGATCAGCGCGTCACGCTGGACGATATTTCCGATGTCGACAAGCTTGCGGTGGTCATGGGCCATGAGATTGGGCACGCGCTCGCCCACCATGGCGCGAAGCGGATGAGCAATGCGCGGCTGGCGCAAATGGGCACGCTGGCGGTTGGCGTCGGGCTCGGCGATATGGATCCCGGGCAAGCCCAAATGGTCCGCCAGGCGATGGGCATGGCCGCACAAGGCGGACTGATGGCGTTTTCGCGCGAGCATGAGACCGAGGCGGATAAGATCGGCTTAGAACTTCTCATACGCGCCTGTTACGATCCGCGCGAGGCACCAGAGCTGTGGCAGCGTATGGGTCAGATTGGCGGCGGTCAGCGCCCACCTGAATGGCTGAGTACGCACCCGGCTTCAGAGACCCGCGCAGAGAATTTCCGGCGCTGGATGCCCGCTGCAATCGAAATGTACGAACAGCGCTGTGGTCGTTTGAGCTAGAACTTATAAGCGAGTCGAGCGACTCCTCTCTGAATAATCGTTGATCGCGTGATTTTGAATTGACCGCGCTCTGCTGCGCGTGAGATGGCGCTTTGCCATGAGGCAGAACCGATGATTCTTCTAACCGGCGCGAGCGGCGTTGTGGGGCGCGAGCTCGTCCCGCGCTTGCAACAAGATCGATTGATCCTAGCACGCCACCGGGCGCGCCCAGACAGTACCGCACGGCAAGTTGCGATTGATATCCGTCAACCACGCCTCGGCCTTTCTGAGATGGATCACGCGGCGCTCTGCGAAGAGGTCGATACGGTCGTCCATTGCGCTGCCATCACTGATATGAGCGGCGATGTGCCAGAGCTCAGCGCGACGAATATTTCAGGTGTTCGCAATATCATTGCTTTTGCTGAAGCGGCGGGTGCGCGCTTACACTTCGTATCGACCGCCTATTGCTCTGAAACTTACGGCCCAGCAGCGGAGGTAAGTTCAGAATATGTTGCTTCGAAGCGTGAAGCTGAAGCGCTGGTGCGCGCCAGTTCGCTAGAATGGACGATCAGTCGTCCCTCGATCATTTCGGGCCATTCGCAAACCGGCGCGATCGCGACGTTTCAAGGGTTTCACTTGTTCATTGCTACGGTGTTGAACGGGCGTTTGCCGATCATTCCGCTGGAGCGCGAAACCCAATGCGATTTTATCCCCGCTGATTGGGTTGCTGAAGGCATTGCGCGTGTGGTGGAAGCGCCTGATTGGGGGGCAACCTATTGGCTCAGCTCGGGCGCAGAAGCGCTGACAATTGGTGAGATGATGGAATGCGGACGCGAGTTTGCGCGTGAGATGGGCCGCGACCTCAATCAAGTTTCGTGGATGTCGCCGCAACAAGTCGAGTCCGAGATTTTGCCTGCACTACGCCCGCGCCAACGCGAGCGGCTCCGCATCCTGGTCGATCTTTCTAAAGTGATGGCCCGTCGCCAACCCTTCCCGACGCATGTGCCAGCCGTCACGAAAGATGGCCTGCGCGAGACCCTGCTCGCAAACTTGCGATTTTGGAAAGCCAGTAAGGAACGCCGCAGCGAGGCTTAGTGCGCGCCGCCCATACAGGTCCCGCATCCGCCGCTATGGCGTTTCTTGCCGTCCCCGCGATTGCGGAACGTGAACCTAGAGGCCGGGTGCGAGAGCACTCCAGAGAAGCGTTGCCCACCGCTGATAATGATCGCGCCGCCTCCGCCGCCATAGAAGCCGCCATCAACGCCATTTCCAACGCCGCCGTTAAAGCTTGCGAGATCGAGGTGAATGCCTTGGTTGCTTTCAACCACGCGGACGGATCTGGCTGGTTGATGAGTAACTGTGCGTGTGACCGGCGCTGAGCGATGGGTCACGGTGCGTTTGGTGATAACGGGCGGATGTTCTTTCACGATTGTACGCTTGAACGTGCCGCAGCATGGGGCATGCGCTGCCTGTTTTTGAACAACTGGCGCCGAGTGCGGCTGATAGGTTGGACGGGCCGGACAAGACCAGGCTTTCCCATCTTCAATCAGGTAACAACCTGGCTCTGGAGGTGTTGGCTCGTGCGCAACTACGGGCGCTGGACCTTTATTGACGCGCTTTCCGGGTGTGCCATCCGCGAAGGCGGGCGCTGCCAATAAGGCTGATGTCGCAAATGCTGCGAGCACTTTGTTCCAAAACGACATGGCTTTCGCCTCCTGAGCGAACTTCTCGGTCCCGCGTGGAATAACGCCGCAAACCGTGCGCCATGGAGTAAAACCACGGACACAAATATATGCAATCAGCTTATCCTCTCGCGCGAGTTGTGTTCGCCTTTTAGGACACTCGGTATAGGAAAAATCTTTATAGGGTAGCGCTATTATTGATTGGATAAATATGACTGGGCGCGGTAGACCAAAACCATAGTTGAGTGCCCATACCCAACACAGAAATTATAACACGATAGGAGACTTTATGGCTGACGATATGAAATGCCCCGTGCATGGTGGTTTCAAGACCGGCGAAATCGCCAACAAATCTTGGTGGCCAGAGCAGCTGAACGTTAAAATCCTCAACCAGAATGCGCCGCAAGTGAGCCCTCTGGAAGATGATTTTGATTATGTCGAAGCGTTCAAATCGCTCGACTATGATGCGCTGAAAAAAGATCTCGCTGAGCTGGTGACAGACAGCCAGGACTGGTGGCCAGCAGATTATGGTAACTATACCGGCTTCTTCGTCCGTATGGCTTGGCACAGTGCCGGTACATACCGCACCTATGATGGTCGTGGCGGCGCCAATTCAGGGTCTCAGCGTTTTGCGCCTCTGAACAGCTGGCCGGACAATGGTAATTTGGACAAAGCGCGCCGTCTACTTTGGCCGATCAAGCAGAAGTATGGAAACAAAATCTCTTGGGCCGACCTGATGATCCTGGCGGCGAATGTCGGCATGGAAGTTGGCGGCCTGAAGACGTTTGGGTTCTCTGGCGGCCGCGCCGATTGGTTTGAGCCAGAAGAAGACATTTATTGGGGTCCAGAAGCGGACTGGCTGCTTGCCTCAGGCAATGAGAGAAGTCGTTATGCTGGTCAGCGCGACTACAAAGCCGGTGATGCCGACGCAAACAAGCTCGACACGCCATTCGGCGCCGTAATGATGGGCTTGATCTACGTTAACCCAGAAGGCCCGGATGCGGTTCCAGATCCGATCGCTGAAGCCCACGACATCCGCGTCACCTTCGCCCGTATGGCGATGAATGACGAAGAGACAGTGGCTCTGGTTGCGGGTGGTCATACGTTCGGGAAAGGCCATGGCGCTGGTCCAGAAGAGCTCGTTGGAGTTGAGCCAGAAGGCGCGCCAATGCAGAATATGGGCTTTGGTTGGATGAACAGCCATGCATCCGGCAAAGGCGATGACACCACAACAGCTGGTTTCGAAGGCCCTTGGACCCCGACCCCAGACACATGGGACATGACCTATTTCGAAAACCTCCTGAAGTATGACTGGGAAAAGGTCACCAGCCCAGCGGGTCACATCCAGTGGCAGCCGGTTCCAGGCCAAGGCGCGCCTGAAGCTCCGATGGCGCATGACCCATCGAAGACTCAGCCGCTGATGATGACGACGGCTGATATGTCGCTGAAACTGTCCCCGGATTACGCAAAGATTTCGGCAGACTTCCTGGCCAACCCAGACAAGTTTGCGGATGCCTATGCCCGTGCCTGGTTTAAGCTGACCCACCGCGATATGGGCCCGAAAGTCCGTTATGTTGGTCCAGAAGTTCCAGCTGAGGATCTGATCTGGCAGGACCCAGTTCCAGCGCCAGAAGGTCCATTGGTGACGGATGCCGAGATCGCTGAACTGAAGACGGTTATCCTGTCCTCAGGCCTGACAGTTTCACAGCTTGTGAACACCGCTTGGGCCTCTGCCTCAACCTTCCGCGACTCAGACAAACGCGGCGGCGCAAACGGCGCTCGTATTCGCCTCGCACCACAAAAAGATTGGGACATCAATGTCTCATCTGGCGTGCCAGCGGTGATCGCGAAGCTTGAAGAGATCCAAGGTGCGTTCAATGCGACCGGCAGCAAGATCTCTATGGCTGACCTGATCGTCCTTGGCGGTTGCGCAGCGATCGAGAAAGCCTCTGGTGCCAGCGTTCCCTTCACACCAGGCCGCGGCGACGCGACCCAGGAGTGGACGGATGTCGAGTCGTTCGAAGCACTGGAGCCTAGGATTGATGGCTTCCGCAACTATAACAAGTCGGAAGATCCACGTTCGACAGAAACCATGCTCGTCGACAGAGCAGCGCTTCTCAAGCTTTCTGCTCCTGAGATGACGGTTTTGGTTGGCGGTCTTCGTGTCCTCGGCGCGAATGCGGCGGGCTCAACGCACGGCGTTCTGACGAACAATGTCGGCACACTGAGCAATGACTATTTCCTCAATCTGCTCGACATGAGCAATGAGTGGTCAGCGGATGCCAGCGGCGAGCTGTTCGAAGGCAAGGACCGCGCAACCGGCGAAGTTAAGTTCACCGGAACTCGCGCTGACTTGGTCTTCGGTTCGAACTCAATCCTCCGCAGCGTTGCTGAAATCTACGCCCAGAGCGACTCTAAAGAGCGCTTCACGCGTGACTTCATCAAGGCGTGGGACAAGGTCATGAACCTGGACCGCTTTTAAGCGCTAGCTTACTTTGAGAATTGGCAAAGGCGGTCCGTTTGGGCCGCCTTTTTCATTTAAAAGCATTAGTTCATAGTCTGTGTGTCTGTATCTGTGGTCTGCTCGCTTATCTCCGCACTCATTTGCTCCTATAAAGGCATAGGTTGGCATGGGAGCTTTTATGAGTTTGAAAGTTGGTGATGTTGTCGAGTTGCGCTCCGGCGGACCGAAAATGACAGTTGCAGCGGTTAAAGCGGATCGCGCCTTTTGCGTTTGGTTCAATCGCAAGGATGACTATCACGAAGAAAAGACAGGTGAGTTTTTAGTCCCGACCTTGAAAGCTTATCATTCGCGCGGACCCGTTCCGCCGACAATGCAGGAGCCGGAACACTCGGCTCACTCCGAACCAAGTTAAGCCGGCTCAATTAGGTCCCAGAGATTGTCAAAGGGATCCTCGAATACCGCAACGGATCCATAAGGTTCATGGCGCGGGGCCTCTCGAAATGTAACGCCCTTGGCCTGCATAGCGGCGTAATCCCGGGCGAAATCATCCGTATACAGAAAGAAGCTCACGCGGCCTCCGGTTTGGTTGCCAATGGCCGCTTCTTGCGCAGCGCCGTCCGCCTTGGCGAGCAGTAGCGCTGTCTCCGCGCCCGCTGGGGCAACTCGGACCCAGCGTTTGGTCTGACTCAGTTTTGTGTCTTCGAGCAATTCGAACCCAAGCTGACCAACGTAGAACGCAATGCCTGCGTCATAGTCCGGCACAAGCAGCGTCACATTCGCGATGGTTTGGCTCACGCCGCAACCTCTTCCACCTCAGCCGGATCATAATTCAGGATTGGGCCGAGCCAGCGCTCCGCTGTTCGGAGCTCCATCCCTTTGCGGCGGGCATAATCCTCGACTTGATCACGCTCGATTCGGCCAACCGCGAAATAGACGCTCTCCGGATGCCCAATATAGAGACCAGAGACCGAGGCGGCTGGGGTCATCGCGAAGCTTGAGGTCAGCTCCATGCCGATACGGTCAGCTTCCAAGAGCTTAAACAGTGTCTCTTTTTCGGTATGATCCGGTTGGCAGGGATAGCCAGGCGCCGGACGGATGCCGGAATAGCTTTCCTTGATCAGATCCGCATTTGAGAGCGCTTCATCGCTGGCATAACCCCAATGATGTTTGCGCACCTGCTCGTGCATGTATTCCGCCATGGCTTCGGCAAACCTATCCGCGAGAGCTTTGACCATGATGGCGGAATAATCATCCGCTTCAGCCTCGAACTTTTTCGCGATTTCTTCGGCTTCTGGACCTGAGGTCACCGCAAAGCCGCCAATGTGGTCACCGGCTTCGGCGACAAAGTCTGACAGCGCGAAATTGGCGCGCGTATTGTCTTTGACCATTTGCTGGCGCAGCGTGTGGAACGTATCGCCGGTTTCCAGCTGGATATCGTCGCCCTTGCGTTCTGCGCCCCAGAAACCGATCACGGCTTTCGGCTTAAACCAATCCTGACCGAGGATTTGCTGCATCATATTCTCTGTGTCGCGCCAAAGATCGCGCGCGGCCTCGCCGACAATATCGTCGTCGAGAATTTGCGGATAACGCCCGGCCAGGTTCCAGCTTGAGAAATAAGGCGTCCAATCGATATAGCGGGCGAGCTCTGACAGATCGAAGTCTTCGAACACTTTCGTGCCGGTAAAACTTGGTGCCTGTGGGGCAGGGGTCTCAAGCTTGTGGGCGTGGGCTCGCGCGACATTGATCGGATGGCGCGGCTTTGGCGGTCCCCCAGCACGGCTATCGCGCATGCGCTGATATTTGGCCTGCGCCGTTTCGACAAAGAGTGGACGATCTTCATCAGAGAGCAGAGCTGACACGACGCCAACCGCGCGGCTGGCATCGGTCACATGGATGGTCGGGCCATTATCGCGGGCGGGATCAATTTTGACGGCCGTATGCGCCGGGGATGTCGTCGCGCCGCCAATCAAAAGCGGCTGTTTCATACCCGTCCGCTGCATCTCGCGCGCGACATAGACCATCTCGTCCAAGCTCGGCGTGATCAGACCGGACAGGCCGATAATATCGACTTTCTCTTCTTCGGCTTTGGCGAGAATATCCTCGCACGGGACCATGACGCCCATGTCGACAATCTCATAGCCATTACAGGCGAGCACGACGCCGACAATATTCTTGCCGATATCATGGACGTCGCCTTTGACGGTCGCCATCAGGACTTTGCCGTTCGAGAGATCAACCGTGCCGAGCTCTTCTTTCTCGGCCTGCATATAGGGGTCCAGATAGGCGACGGCGGCTTTCATCACGCGCGCCGATTTTACCACTTGTGGCAGGAACATTTTGCCCGACCCGAACAGGTCGCCGACGACATTCATGCCGTCCATCAGCGGGCCTTCAATCACATGCAGCGGGCGGGCTGAAGCGGCACGGGCTTCTTCGGTATCCGCGTCGATGAATTCTGTGATCCCGTTCACCAAGGCATGCTGAAGGCGCTTATTGACCGGCAATTCGCGCCATTTCAGGTCTTTCTCCGCCGTTTTGCCTTTTTGGCCGCGGAACTGTTCCGCATAATCGACCAGGGCTTCAGTGCCCCCATCATTGCGGTTCAGAATGACGTCTTCGACCAGGTTGCGCAGCTTTGGTTCGATCTCGTCATAAATGTCGAGCTGACCGGCATTAACGATGCCCATATCCATGCCCGCTGGGATCGCATGGTAAAGGAAGACCGAGTGCATGGCCCGGCGCACGGGCTCATTGCCGCGGAAACTGAAGCTGACATTTGAGAGCCCGCCGGAAATGTGACAACCCGGGCAGGTTTCGCGAATGATCTTGGTCGCTTCGATGAAATCGACGGCGTAATTATTGTGCTCATCAATTCCGGTTGCGACGGCAAAAATGTTCGGATCGAAAATGATGTCTTCGGCTGGAAACCCGACCTCTTCGGTGAGGATTTTGAAGGCGCGTTGACAGATTTCAATTTTACGCGGCGCCGTATCGGCCTGGCCGACTTCATCAAACGCCATGACGACGACAGCAGCGCCATAAGACAAGCATTTGCGCGCCTGTTCGCGGAATTGGTCTTCGCCTTCTTTCATCGAGATCGAGTTCACGACGGCCTTGCCCTGAACGCATTTCAGGCCGGCTTCGATGACCTCCCATTTGGAGCTGTCGATCATGATCGGCACGCGTGCAATGTCGGGTTCAGCGGCGATCAGATTGAGGAAGATTGTCATCGCCTCGGCGCCATCCAACATGCCTTCATCCATGTTGATGTCGATGATCTGGGCACCATTCTCGACTTGCTGGCGCGCCACTTCCACGGCGGTCGCATAATCGCCATTGACGATCAGTTTCCGGAATCGAGCAGACCCGGTGACATTCGTGCGCTCGCCAATATTGACGAAGTTCTGGGAGGCTGAGGTGGTCATTTTTTTCTTACAAGCTTAATTCGTTTTGTTTTTGGATTTGTTGCCCAAGAATGCCAAACTAAAGTGTAACAAGCTGGTTTGGACAAGAAATTTTCGTGAAGTTCGTCAGTCTCATGGGCGAAGTAATCGAGGTATTCCCCAGGTCCGAGCGCTCGCGGTAACCTAGCGCTGTGGCCCCCACCGTTGAGTACAGCCTTTTTTCCAACCGATCCGAATTTGGGTGTCCAAGCGTGCTCGTATGACGACAACCCAATACTGGTAATTGTTGTGGGCTGTGTTCCTGTGTTGGTAACAGTCACTTTGAAGTAAGGGCCTTCTGTAGGACCAGCGCCGAAGATTATGATGTCGTTAGCCACGTCAATTCTCAGCCATGGTCGGTTTATGGCTGCATTGTAAATTGAAACAGCAAGAGCGAACGCCGAGAATATTAGCGCCACGATAGCTATCCAATTGTTTGCGACATCGGGGCTCATTACTCTTCAAAAATATTCTCGAAGCTGCCGATCAGCATCCGGGCACCATCAAACGGCATCGCTTCGTCGCCGGTAAAAACTGGGTCACTCATGCAGGCTTCCATGCCTTTCTCGCGGGCCTCTTTGGAGGGCCATTCGATCCAGGAGAATACAATCACTTCCCCGGGCTTTGCTTTGACCGCCATCGGGAACGAGGTCACTTCGCCGTCCGGAACCTCATCGCCCCAATTGTCCATCACGCGCAGGGCGCCATACTTTTTGAAAACGGGCGAGGTGATGCGCGCATGCTCAATGTAAGCTTCTTTATTTTCAGCAGGAACAGCGGCAACGAAGCCATCAATATAAGTCATTAGCTGTCCTCCCGAACCAGGCCCTTGAGGCCATCAATGCTCTCAGAATTTTTCGCGTAACGGCTTTCGACCCATTCTTCCGTGGTCTTGTTATCGACATAGCGGGTCAGCTGATCGCGCTCGCCTTTGAACTCATAGAAAGGTACACCCCAGCCGCAGCTGTCTTGGATCCGAGTGAGCTTCACCTTGAAAACGCCGCGTGCGCGCTCGAAGCCCGGGAAGAGGTTCATCATCTCATCCCATTCGGCGTGGTGCGGATTGATAATCTCCCCGGTTCCGAACAGGCGGAGAATATTCGCCGGGCCCTCAAAGGCGCAGAACATGATGGTGATCCGGCCATTCTCTTGCACATGAGCCTGCGTCTCGATGCCAGAACCGCCAAGGTCGAGCCAAGCCACCGTCGTGTCGTCTAACACTTTAAACGCGTCATAGCCTTTGGGAGACAGGTTGATATGGCCGTCTGCTGACAGCGGCGCGGAGGCCACGAAAAACATCTTTTGCTTTTCGATGAATTTGATGATGCGATCATCAAGCTGGTCATAGACTTTCATTTCGTATTCCTCCTGTCGCGAGTGGGTGCCTTAAGATGCCAGCTCGAACGGTTCGAGACCAGCCAAACGCATTGTGTCTGATACGTCGGCCGGGTTGCGGGGTGTGACGCCCTCAATGGCATCATGAATGGCTTTGATATGATCTGGTGTCGTGCCGCAGCAGCCGCCGAGAATATTGACGATTCCGTCCTGCGCCCATTTTCCGACCTCGCCAGCCGTTTCATCCGGCTTCTCGTCATACTGACCCATCTCATTCGGCAGACCTGCATTGGGATAGGCGGCAACCAGTGTATCGGCGACCCGTGAAACAGCGGCGATGTGAGGGCGCATCAGGTCGGCACCAAGGGCGCAATTAAACCCGATTGCAAAAGGTTTCGCGTGGCGCACGGAATTCCAGAACGCCTCCACCGTTTGTCCAGACAGGGTGCGGCCCGACCGGTCCGTGATCGTTCCGGAAATCCAAATTGGTAAGTGCTCTAACCCTTCGGCCTCGAGATCCATAATCGCTTTAATCGCGGCCTTACAGTTCAGCGTATCGGTGATTGTTTCGATCAGATACATGTGCACACCGCCCTCGTTCAGAGCTTTGATCTGTTCGCGGTAGGCCTGATAGACTTGGTCAAACGTGACTTCTCGCGCGCCAGGATCATTCACGTCTGAACTCATCGAGAGCATTTTATTGAGGGGCCCAATCGACCCGGCGGCGAAGCGCGGCTTGTGCGGCTCTTTCTCGCTCCAGGCATCCGCGGATGCGCGGGCGAGCTTTGCGCCCTCGAAATTGATATCAATGACCGATTGGAGATCGAGCGAATAATCATCTTGTGCGATCGTCGTCGCGGAGAATGTGTTTGTTTCGGAGATATCGGCCCCGGCGTTGAAATAGGCATCGTGCAATTCGGAGACTCGTTCCGGACGTGTGAGGCAGAGAATGTCATTATTGCCCTTCATCTGCCCTGGATATTTGTCGGTCGTGAAACGGTCGCCGCGATAGTCTTCTTCTTCCAGCTCCATACGCTGGAACATCACGCCCCAGGACCCATCGAGCAGAAGGATGCGCTCTTTGGCGGCGGCGTGGAGCTGTTCGATACGATCGGATCTATTCGTCATCAGTTTCATCTTTTCCGATTTGATATTTGCTGCCGAACATACCAAAGAGATCGCTTTGACAGTTTTTAGGCACGTTGCGATAGTATAGTGTGTTCCTATAGTAGGCTTCTTCAAAGTCCTTTGGTAACGTGACCTTGGCAGGGCGATCCGCCAAGGTCGCGCAATCGGCTTCGGGGCCGGCTTGGAAGAGGGCAAAACACTCTTTGTAGAATTGAGCAGCTGCTCGCTCTTCAGCGCATTCTGGAACGTCTCTTACTGTGTAGCGCAATTCTCGATTTCCCATGAACAAGTTTATGGACCTCAAATCGAGTTTTTGGGCGCTTCTAGTTTTAGCAGCACCTGAATGCGAGGCGAACAGGTACAGGCCGAGCCCTCCAATAATGATGGCAGCGGCAATGGCCACAACTATCTTGGCACGCCTCATGCCACTGCCGCTTTTGGTTTTAAGCCGAGCATACGGCAGGTGGAGAGGGCGAGATTGGCGCGGTTCAGCGTGTAGAAGTGGAAGTCATTCACGCCTTGCTCTGACAGTTTGTGACACAGCTCGACCGCAACATTGGCGGTGATCAGTTCGCGTGTTTCTGGGTCGTCTTCGGTGCCCTCATAGAGCTTGAACAACCAATCCGGCACCGAGGTTTCCACGACTTTTGCCATGCGGGCGAGGCCGTTGAAGTTTGGCTGCAGCATGATGCCTGGCACAATCGGCATCGTGACGCCGCCAGCCCGCGCGCGCTCCAGGAAGTTCAGATAAACATCCGGCTCAAAGAAGAATTGCGTGATCGCGCGGTCAGCGCCCGCATCTTGCTTGGCTTTCAGGAAAGCAATGTCCTCATCCCAGCCGAGGCTGTCTGGGTGCTGCTCAGGATAGCAAGACACGCTGATCTCGAACCGCACATTTGGGCCAACATGGTGGTCGCGGATCCCGGCGATCAGGTCGACGCTGTCTTTGTAGCCGCCTGGATGTTGCTCGAATTTTTCGCCCATGCCGGAAGGTGGGTCGCCGCGCAGCGCCACCAAGTGTCTTACGCCCGCACCCCAGAAATCCTCCGCGACTTTCAGAACGTCCTCTTTTGTTGCTCCAACGCAGGTGAGGTGCGCTGCCGGGGCAAGCGGCGTGTCTTGCGCAATCTTGGCGACGGTCTTTTGCGTGCGGTCACGGGTCGACCCGCCGGCGCCATAGGTGACGGAGACGAATTTTGGCGCCATGGGAGAGAGGCGTGCCACAGATTCCCAGAGCTTCGCCTCCATCTTGTCCGTCTTGGGCGGAAAGAACTCGAACGAAACGTTCGGGGCAGGGGTGGTCTGTTGGGCGGCGACAGCGAGCGTATTCATGCGGCAACTTCTTGTTGATTGGCGGGGCGTGCAGCGCTCCAAATGAGAACGCTTAGGCCTTGATCTAGGGAGGCAGGGGGGTCGAATCGGAGCGGGGTCTCGAGTGCGAGTCCAGCAGCGTCGGCCCATTCGGTCATGTCTTCTTCGCGAATGCCGAGGCGGCGATGGCCTTGGGTCTCTCGCAGGAATTCTAAGTCGTGCGGGGCGAAATCAATCACCAACAGGCGTCCGCCTGGGCGCAGAATCCGCGCCGCCTCCGTGAGGAGGTCTTCAGGCGTCTCCAAATAATGGAGAACTTGGTGCACGAGGACCAAATCGGCGCTGGCGGCCTCAAACGGCGTCGCGGTGACATCCCCTTGCCGCACCCGCGCATTGCGGATTTCTGCGCGGTTGAGGTTGGCCCGGGCGACCGTCAGCATATGGTGTGACAGGTCTAAGCCTTCCGCTTCTTGAGCCTGCGCGGCGAGCAAAGAGAGCATCCGCCCTGTTCCGGTGCCGAGATCCACAACGCGTTCAAAACTCTGTCCTGCGACCTGATCCAGAATGGCGTGTTCAATCGCGTCCTCTGGGTAATAGAGTGCGCGCAAGCGGTCCCAGTCTTCGGCGATTCCAGAGAAATATGCCTCCGCGGATGTCGCGCGGGCGCGTCGAACGGTTTGCAAGGCTTCTGCATCCGTTTTGTAAGGCTCTATGCTGAGATCAATTTCGTCGAACAGAGCGTTCAGGACGCGTCCTGCCCAATCTTTTGAGCGGGCACGATAAAATACCCAAGCCCCTTCAGGCAGCCGCTCAACCAAGCCAGACGTCGCCAGTGTCTTTAAATGATGCGATAGTCGCGGTTGGCTTTGCTCCAGGATCTGCACAAGCTCGCCAACTGCGAGGTCGCCGCGCCGCAAAAGCGCGAGGATGCGCAGCCGCGTGGGTTCACCGGCGGCTTTCAAAGCATCAACGAGAAGATCCGTTGGAACAGACATATAATCATATAAACGATCATTTATATGATTTGCAAGTCCCGATTTGCGCCTTCGAATTGTGTTCCGTACGACACAATTTTTCTGTATGTCCGAATATTCACAATACGTTTATTTGATTTCGGGCATAGGCGTCCTCATATCGTTCGCCGATAAGAAGGATCGGAATAATGAGGCTAGCTTTCGCGCTGACAGGATCGGTTCTGGCGCTCTCCGCTTGTGCGACCACGAGTGAAGACCCGAGTTCTACAGCTGTATACGACCCGTTTGAAGGGTGGAATCGCGGTGTTTACGCGTTCAATGATGGTGTTGATCGTGCGGTGCTTGAGCCTGTCGCAAAGGGCTACCGAGCCGTTACCAACGAGCCGGTTCGGGGCGGCGTCTCTAACTTTCTAACCAATTTGAACCAGCCAGTCGTGTTTGCGAACACCCTTTTGCAAGGCAAACCGTTGCAATCTTTTGATACGGCGACGCGTTTCCTGGTCAACTCGACAGTCGGGGTGGCGGGGATCTTTGATGTTGCGACAGCGCTGGATGTCCCGGAACATCGAGAAGATTTTGGTCAAACGCTCGGGACTTGGGGCGTGCCAAACGGACCGTACTTGGTCCTTCCTCTGCTCGGCGCGTCGAATTTGCGCGACACGGTTGGGTTTGGCGTCGACAACGCGTTCGAGCCGCTAAATTATGCCCAGTTTGAGGGCGACACCGCGTTCCGCGTCTCGCGCCAGGTCGTTGGTGTGGTCTCCCTCCGCGAAAGCCTGATCGAGGCGGTTGAAGTGCTGCGCGATCAGCCTGAACCCTATGTTGCGCTGCGCCGAAATTATACCCAACAAAGAGCCGCTGCGATCCGCGATGGCCGCGAGGAAGAAGACCCGTTCAAAGATTTGCCCGATTTCGATGCTTATGATTTCGGAGATGAAGAAGAATTCGAGTCACAGGAATAGAATTATGATCTCTCGAAAGTGGATACTCGCAGCGACAATGCTCGCCGTTTCGGCCCTCCCAGCCTTTGCCGATGCGAAAACCGAAGAATATGTCCGCACGAATGCGAATGACGTGCTGGCCTCGTTAAACGCTCCTGGCCTTACCGCCTCTGAGCGCCGCGCGCAGTTCCAGACCTATATGGATGAGTTCGCAAACCTGGATGCGGTCGCAAAGTTTGTGATTGGTAAATACGCCAAACGCTTCTCGGACGAAGAAATGGAAACCTATTTGGCGACGTTCCGCGAATATGCGCTCGCCGTCTACGAGTTCTATTTCAACGAATATCGAGGGCGCGACGTGAAAGTGGTCGGATCAACCGATCGCAACTCGCGTGATTCGATTGTCGATACCGAAATTGTTCGCGCTGATGGCCAAGAGCTTGAAGTGCGCTGGCGCGTGCTCAATCGCGGCGGACAGTATCAAGTTGTTGATGTTGCGCTTAACGCGGAAGGTAACCTGATTTGGCTGGCGATTGAGCAACAAGCTCAGTTTCTGTCAATTTTGGACAAGAATAACGGATCTTCCGAGGCGTTGATCGAGGTTATCGACGGCATGACGGCGGATTTGGTTGCCCAGCGACCTGCCGACCAACGCTAATTGCACCGTTCGCATTCAACGCTTGTCTCAAACATCGGTGGGTCTTAAGCCGAATCCATGCTCGGGCCATATAAGACGCCACTAGCGCTCGCGCGCGAACCCTTAATGGCCTTCTTCTGGGTGGTTTTGGCCCCGGTTCTGTTCCTGACCGGTGCCGCCTTAGTCGCTTTGGAATTCGTCCCGAGTTTCACGCCCGGGTCACCAGAAGAGATTGAGGCTTATCAGACGCTTTGGCTGGTTTCGTGTCTTGCGATGGCGTTCTGGTTTGGCACGATGAGTTACTGGTCGAACGCGATTGGCGCCGGGCCATTTGCCGGTGAAATGCGCGCAGACCCGTCCTGGCTTCTAATCGGGGCCGTCCTCGGGCCGCTTTTGTTGATTATTCCAAGCGTTGTGGTCAGCAGTTTCATGACCGAAGACGGCTGGCAGTATCGCGGCGAGGTCGATGAGGCTGTCTTTGCGCCCCAGAACTGGTCTTTGGCTTATATATTCGTCGCTGTGATCATGGCGCCGATTGTTGAAGAAGTCGCGTTTCGCGGGGTGGCCTTCGGCGCCATCATTGCGCGAGGCCTTAGCCCAGCGGCCGCGATTATGTTGTCGAGCTTGGCATTCGCTTTCAGCCATTTGCAATACGCCCCTATGGCCATGTTCGTTGTGTTTCTAAGCGGTGTTGGCTTCGCGGTTTTGCGGTTGATGAGCGGAACAGTCATCGTGCCAATCATTGCGCACATGACGGCCAATGGGAACGTCCTCTTATTGAATTGGATCGCCGCCAATCCCGCAACGTGAGGGGTTGCCGAGCGCCGTTTCTAGCGTCATGTGACCGCCATGAGCGACGATCTCACCAAAGAACAAATATACGATATTCCTCCCGGCTACGTCCCTCTGCCTTGGCATAGAGGATTTGGGCGCCAAGTTGGGCCGCTCTTCGAAAAGCGGGATGAGACGGGGTTTACACGCGCTTTCCGCGTTGGCGAACACCACACCAATGGCATGATGAACGCGCATGGCGGCATGTTAATGACCTTTGCCGATATGGCTTGGGGCTCTGCGGTCGAACAAAACGAAGACACGTGGTGGGTTACGATTCGCTTGGTCTGTGACTTCCTTTCAGGCGCGAAGCATGGCTCTTGGGTCGAAGGTCGCGGCGAGGTTTTGTCTGTCGTTGATAATATCTGCACGGTCGAAGGCCGGATCTGGAGCGGGGACAAAACGCTGATGACGGGCTCCGGCATATTCAAAATTATTGAGAAACGAACCTAAGACATGGCTGATGATTTCAAAGAAATGAGCCCGGAAGAGGCCAATCTTTTAGCGCGCTATCGCGGTGCCAAACCCAAAGCCCCAGCTTGGTTCAACGAAGCTGTTGAAACGCCTTATGACGAGCATTTCGTTCAGGTGGACGGCGTCACTGTGCGCTATCAAGCCTGGGGTGATCCAGCACTACCTGGGCTGATGCTCTCACATGGTAATGGCGCGCACGCCCATTGGTTCGATTTCATCGCCCCAGCGCTTGCTGGCCAATACCGCATCATCGCGCCGAGCTTTTCCGGCATGGGCGATAGTGACTGGCGTGAAAAGTATAGCTTTGAGCGGTTCGCGGATGAGCAGATGGCGGTGTGCGAGCATGCTGGCCTGTTTAAGGACGGCCGCAAGCCGGTGATTGTCGCGCACTCGTTTGGCGGCTTCATCACGCTGCACACCGCGCAGAAGCACTCAGATCGATTTGCCGGTGTCGTCATCGTCGATAGCGGCCTGCGCCCGCCGGAAGACGAATGGGATGGCCCGCCGCGCCGTGCCCGTGGCAACCGTGCCTATGCTAGCTTGGAGGCCGCTTTGGCGCGCTTCCGACTTGCCCCGCCGCAGCCTTGCGAGAACCACTATATCGCTGACTATATCGCCCGGCACAGCTTAAAAGAAACAACCAATGAAGCCGGTCAAACCGGCTGGATCTGGAAGTTTGATCCGCAGATCTTCTTCAATTTCGAGTTCAGCAAAATGTCGACCAATATGCTCGAAAACATCACCTGCCCCGTTGCCATGATGCGCGGGGAGGATTCTGTGCTCGTGACCAATCGGATTTGGGATTATATGCGCTCTCTTCGGGAGGGCATGGACATGGTCTCGATCCCGGACGCACAGCATCACGTCATGCTCGACCAACCGCTCGCCTTTATTGAGGCGATCAAAGATCAGCTAAATCGCTGGGACTATTGAATTAAAGATTGCGTTTCGAGCCTGCCCGGTTAAACACCGCGCGCCATGATTGAAATCATCCCGGAAACCCCTGACCAGCATGCGGCCGCCATTGAGGCGCTGTATGATCGGACGTTTGGCCCAGGGCATTTCGCGAAAACGGCTGAGCGCTTGCGGGAAGGCAACGCGTCTTTACCAGACATCACGCGCGTTGCGGTGTCAGATGGTGAAGTGATCGGCGTGTGCCGGGTCTGGCCGATCTTTGTTGGAGTGGGGCGCGTTCCTGCGGTTTTCATTGGACCGGTCGCGGTGTCGCCTGACTTTCAAGGCCAAAGACTTGGCCTGACCATTACGGGTGAGGCGCTGGAAGCGGCCACCAAAGCCGGCTGGGGCGCCGCGATCATTATCGGATCCGTGCAATACTTTAGCGAACTCGGGTTCACGCCGGTCGCCGCTGACCGGTTTGTCTTTCCGGGTCCGCAGGATATGAGCCGCGTCATGGTTCGAGATTTGGCGGGAGATGCGGACGTTCTGTCAGGCCTGCTAAGCGCGCTTTAGAGCTGGTTTTGCGTTCGAGGTTCGCGGAATTTGGTGATTGGTATAAAAACGCCCTGAAACGAACACTAAGCGTCACGATAAAGACTTCTATTTAGAGTATAACCAAAGTCGCTATCGACTATTTCTGCCACAGGAGTTTTGCATGCGAGATTTCTTGCTTTTTGTTCTGTTGTTCGTCGCGCCTAATGCTTTCGCGGACAGTTTCTGTTCTTATGAAGCTGGCCTGATTGGTACGTCAGGTGTTGGTTTTGTCATGCCGTACAGTGTGGAGACCGCCGAGTACAACTATCAAGAGAAACGTTGTGAAGTGCCCGTTTTTGCCGCGCCGGACACAGAAAAGGTAAGTGTCATCAATTGTGCGCAAATCCAAGAACTCCCGTCCCAATATAATAAGCTTGTCTTCGAGGGTGATCCGATTTTTGCATCAGAGTACTTTGCTTTTTTGGTGTTTGAATGGCGCGGTCGTTTCGCCCGTGTTCAATTAAAGACGGGAGAGGACGTTTGGATCAAAACAACGCATATTTCGGCGATAGACAAATTTGGTCCAGAAGACGTAATAGGTTGGCGTGGATTGCGTTCTTCAAAGCACGTCTACAACGCACCAGATGTCGAAGCCATTGCACCAGCAGAGAATATTGAAGGGCCGATTGCGCAATCCTTCGTGGCGCGAGCATATGAGTACGCAGGTGTTCCTTTCGAAATCCCGGAAAAGCGATGGGATTGGTTCTTTGAAACAAGAGAACCTGGAGATTTCTATTTTGATTTTGCCTATCACGTTATCGACGTAGTTGAAGATCCTAATGGAGCACTTTGGTATGTAGCAGAAGAGCATCTCGCTATCGCAGCTCTCGTTCGCCAGAACCACAAGCAAGAATTGATCGCCATTTTGGGTGATCCATTTGAGGGCGTTTATTACAGCCCCGTTATTCGCACGGTTCACTTACCTTATCGTGACGAAAATGGGCTTGTTCAGTCTGTGTTTTTGAGAGGACCGTATTGCGATTAATCGGGTCTATCTTTGATGACCGGAAACCAAATAACGGTCAGTGGATCAAGCCGCTCCATATAAGCCTATGCTCTTATGTGCATTTCTGTCCCGTAGAACCCAAAAGCTGAGACTGAATTTTAGGCTCTTTTAGCGCTCCGCGCTAACGTCCCTCTCGTCGCCACGCGAAGAGAAGCGCGAATAGGATCAAACCAATCGCCAGAATACCCGGCAATAGCGGCAAACTCGTTGAGCTGCGCACCGCGTAAGCGCCGCGTTCTCTCAATCCGAGCCAATTATTGCCGCTGGCATCCGCGCGGCGTCCGACCATGCGCACATCGGGACGCTGGTCTGGTCGTTCAAGACCGAACACACCACCGCCGGAAAGGGTGGTCAGCGGGCGCAGGATGTCGCCGGTCGCGTCAAGCGCCGCAAATTCTCTTGGGTTCGCAGGCCCGTTTAAAGCCACCGCTTCCAAGCCGCCTGATTGCGCCCGGTAGAGGCCGAGCTGATCGACGGGGACCTCAGCGCTATAAGCGCCAGCACCATCGACGCGCCAGGCGGGTTCCAGGAAGCTGCCATCCGGCGTTTCAATGATCAGCGGCGCGGCGCGGTCCGCCAGAGTGCGCAGATTGGCGCGAACCATATCGCCTTGCGCGGTGAGCTGTAGCTGACGCTCATCAAGCTCCGGCTCTTTCATCAGCCAATGGACCGAGCGGCGGATCAAGTCTGAGAACGGCCCGCCGCCATCATAGCCGCGTGCCCACAGCCAGATCTGATCAGACAAAAGCTGCGCGACGCGGCCTTCTCCGACCCGGTCGACTGCAAACAAGGGGGCGCCGTCTGCAGTCCGCATCAGCACGTCGCCAGTATCAGAGCGCGCCTGGATATAGCGCAGCCATTTGCCCCAACGCCGACCGGTAAAGTCTTCGGTGATTGTGTGGCGCATGCCTTCTGGCGAGAGGGTTGGCATCACGTCTTGATTGATCACCTCGCCTGTCGGAAGCGCCGGTAAAATGCCTGCCAGCGGCGTGCGGGCCAAGCTGCCGCCGCCCGCAAAGCTTTCACCTGCGATGACCAGCAGGGCGCCGCCTTCATCCACATAGCGCGCAACATCGGCGAGATAGCCCATAGTGATCACGCCGCGGCGCTCATATTGATCGAATATAATCAGATCGAACCCATCGAGCTTCTCTTCGAACAATTCCTCTGTCGGGAACGCAATCAGCGCCATCTCTTCGAGCGGCGTCGCATCGCGCTTATAAGGCGGGCGAAGGATGGTGAAATGCACCAAGTCCACGGACGGATCGGACTTTAACAGGTCGCGCCAGACCCGGCCTGAGGCGTTCGGGCGTCCCGTGACCAGAAGAACCCGCAAACCATCGCGCACACCTGAAATCGTCGCCGCGGTGCGGTTATTGGCGAGCGTCAGTTCCTGCGGACCCTCAGGGGTCTCGAAGACGATAATATTGTCGCCGCGGCGCTCGACCTCGATGAAGACGCTGGTGTCCTCGCCGGCCTCAATATAGCGGGCCTGGGACCGGCCACCATTCATCGCATAGGTCAGCGGCACGGTGCCGCCTTCGGGATCATCAATCCGCACAACGAATTCGGCTTCGTCGCCGACAATGTCAAAGTTCGGCGCCTCGACCAAAGTGATCCGGCGATCGCTCGCGTCTGGGTCCCCAGTGATCAAGGCATGGACCGGGCCAAGCTCGCGCACGCGGCTTAGATCACTCGGGAGATCATGAACCTGTCCATCCGTGATCAGAACCGCGCCTGCAATACGGTCGCGCGGGACATCGGCCATCAGGCCCTCGAGGGCGCCGATCAATCGTGTGCCATCGCCTTGGGTCTCGACTTCGACGACCCGCAAATCAATCGCGGTATTGGCTTCCAATTCGCTTTGTAGGCTGGCAAAAGCCGCCGTGGCGATCTCTTCGCGGGCGCCGAATCCCATACTGTCAGAGCGGTCGACGACAATGGCTGCGACAGACGGCAAAGGCTCGCGCTCTTCTTCGATAATCGCAGGGTTAGATAGCGCCAAAAGCCCAAATCCAGCCGCGAGCGTCCGCGTCAGCCAGGCTTTGCGGAACGCGATGATGTATGTAGCGAGTGCGATCACACAGAGCGCGGCGAGGCCCCAGAAGAGCGGCCAACCGATCAGCGGATCAAAGGACAGGCGAGAGGCTTCGATCACGGCGCGTCGTCCTCTTCTACATCGAAGTCGCCAACGCCTTCATCTTCACCGAGCCGTTCTAGGAGCGCCGGGATGTGAACCTGATCTTCCTTATAATTCCCGGTCAGAATGTAGATGATCAAATTGACCCCGAACCGGATCGACATTTCGCGCTGGAGATCACCGCCATCGACCGAATAGATCGGCCGGCCGCGCTCATCTATGGCCCAGGCGGCAAGATAGTCGGCATCGCCTACAAATAACCGACTGACGCCGTCGCCGCGGCGTTCGGTTTTGTCAGCTGCGCCGGTGGCTTCGATCCAGAGATTGCGGTTCTCATACCGGCCAGGAAAGCCTTGGATCAGGTAATAAGACCGCGTCAGAACGTGATCGACCGGGACCGGAGCCAGCGGCGGTGTATCGAGCCCGGGAAGGACTTGATCCAGGCCTTCGAAACTGTTGCGCCCGCCAATGCTGCCGCCTTTGCGCGTATCGATGAACAGGGCGCCGCCATTGCGCATATAGGCATTGATGCGCGCCACAGCGGTACTGCTGAGCGGCGTTGGGGTTTCTGGCAGAGATAAGAACAGGACCGGATAAACTTCCAAGGCGTCGGTTTCTGGGTTCACGGCGTGCGGCGCGGCAGGCTCGACGCTGGAGCGACGAAACAGCACCAGGCTCAAGCCTTCCAGCCCGGCTTTGGTGGCTCTGTCTGCGCGTTCATCCCCGGTTTCAATATAGGCGAGGCGCATCTCCAGCGCTGCAGCAATTTCTTTATCAAGCTCGTCTTGGGCGTGGACGTCGCCAGGGGCCAGTACGGTGCCTGCCGCAAAAATCATCACGATAGCGGCGGCAGCGCGTTTGAAGCCAGGCAAACGTCCTGCAAGGCCAAGAGCGACGATCAGATCCACGCAGAACAATAGGATGGCGAGGGTGAGAAGGATCCCGCCAAGCCTCAAGGTCCGTGCTTCAGTATCGCCCAGGAGGGTCGCGGCTGCAGGCCAATTCGTAACAGCGACGGGCGAGTACTCAGCCGCGATGTTCAGTGCCCGCGTTCCAGCTGGGCCCTGATAGAGCCCTGGCGGGTGGTCTTCGGAGGGAATAACCGCGCCAAAATCAGCGGCGCGAAGCGGCGTGGCACCAGCGCTTGGCTGCGTCAGGCGACCAGCGCCGTTGAGCGTTAGAGCAGGCGAGTAGAGCCCCTCTTCATCACTAATCGCTTCGCCGCGCCCCGCCGCGATGGACCGGCGCAGCATATCGACGAACACACCTGCATAAGGTAGATCCGACCAATCTGGTCCCGCCGTGACGTGGAACAGGATGAGCGTGCCTTCGCCCCGGCGATCTGCAGTGACCAGCGGGCTGCCATCGGCCAATCGGGCCCAGGTGCGGCGTGTTAGTTCAGGACCGGGCCGGGCAAGCACTTGTTGGCGAACGCGAATGTCATCTGGCGCGCTCAGCCCAGCAAAGGGCGACATTTCCGGAAACGTGCCGAGTGGTTGCGGTTCTTCCCAAGTCAGCGTTCCGCCAATTGCGCGCGATGACCGTCGTAGCGGTGCCGGGATCAAATCATCGGTGCCTGCCATGGCTTGCGGTCCTGCCATACGCGGCCCCGCAAATCGGATCAGCGCGCCGCCATCTTCGATCCATTGGCTGACCGCCTCGCGGGAATCGCGATCGATTTGGCCGATATCTGTGAGAATGATCGCGTCTGGATTCTCTGCGATCAGGTCGGTGAGCTCGCCCTCTGAGATCGTCGCGAAGGGCTCGAGCGCTTTTCGAACATAATGGATGTCCGATAGGAGCGGTTGGGCGGTATTATCGCCGCTGACCAAGCCGACCCGGCGCGTGCGATCGGCACTGTCCCAAAGCCAGACTGTCCCTGCTGAGGCTGCGCCCGTGACTTGAAACCGGGCGACGCGGGCGAGGGCGGCAGGCGGGAGCGTGAAGGTTGCTGTGGCCGCATTCTCGCCCGCACCGAAGTTGAGATCCGCCGTCGCTAGGGCTGCGCCGACTAACGTTAGCGCAGACACAAAATGGTTCGACGCCTCACCAGAGCGGGCCCGTTGCGCCGTCACGGTAACGCCTTGAGCATCGCCGCGCAGACGTGTGAGCGCTGCCGGGCCGCGCGGTGTCGCGGCATAAATGCTCAGCGGTGCGAGGTTATTTAGTGCCCGAGCGAAAGGCGCTGCGCTCTCGGGATCAAGGCCATCGCTAAGCCACAGGATGCGGCCAGGTCGTAATTCGCTATCTTGCAGACGGGCCAGGGCGTCGTCTCGATCTATGCCCCAAGGTAGTGGCTGTAAGGATCTGATACGCGCTTCGAAGGCGGCGCGATCCAGGCGCTCGCTGGGATCAGTTGGGAGTGCGCGCGGCGCTGTCAGTAAGATATGAGCGGGCGTGTCGCGGGTCTCCCCGGTTAGGGCGGAGAGGGCCGCGGATCGGATCTCACCCCAACGCTGGGCGCTTGTCCAACCATCATCGACCACGACGAGGACGGGGCCAGTCTCACTGCCAGGCGGGGAGGCGTTCGGCGCATAGATAGGCTGTGCCAGACCGAGAATGGCGAGCGCCGCTGCACCCAGCCTTAAGAGCAAGATCCACCAGGGTGTCCGATCTGGCGTTTCTTCGTTCGGCTCGACATCGTCTAGCAGGCGAAGGCTGGGCAGTTGTGCAGTCTTCGGCGATGGCGGCGTAGCGCGCAGGATGAACCAAATGATCGGCAGAGCGATCACGCCGAGCAGAGTCAGCGGCGCCATAAACAGGAAGGGGCCGAGGGTCACGCTTTGCCCCCGAACTGCCCAAGTGCGGCTTGCATCGCTGCGGCGCCGCGCAGGGCGGTTTCATCGGTGCGATGTTTGACCAGCGCCCAGCCCATACTGACGGCAAGCTCAGATAAAGCTGCCTCATGCGCTTTCAGTTTTGACAAATAGTCATCGCGCACTGTTTCGGCCCGTCCGAAGAGGCGGTCGAGTGTCGAGCCGGGACGCGAAAACTTGGTTCGGCCTTTAAACGGGAATGTGTGCTCAATCGGATCTGTGACCGCGAACAGAACGCCGTAGCGGCATCTTTGTGCGAGGGGTACCAGCCGTTTACGCCAGACGTCCACGCCATCATAAAAATCACTGGCAATCAGCGCCAGGGCTTCGGCACGAGGAGGTTCGAGTGTTGCTTGGACCGGGCCTAGCATATCTTCCGCCAATCTATCCGGTGCGGCTTTGCCAAGGCTTGGCGCGCGGGAGCCGGAAATGAGGCCAATCCGTTCACCCTCCTTGGCAAGCGATATACTTAGGGCCAGCAGGACCGTTCGCGCCCGATCAGCTTTGGTTTCGCGGCCAGGGTCGCTCGACCAATCAAAGCCTTGATGCGGATCGACCCAGGACAAAACCGTGCGCGCTGTTTCAAGTTCGGTCTCGCGGACGAAATACTCATCGCCTCGCGCGCTGCGCCGCCAATCAATTCGGTCCGCCGCATCGGTCTGGGCATAGCGCCGATACTGCCAGAATTGCTCACCGGACCCGGCGCGTTTGCGTCCTGCTGCGCCTGGATGGATCACATCCGCAGCTGCCGCCTGCAAAGACAGGCCTGGCAATTGGCGGACCAAGGCTTCAGCGTCTGCGCGAAGGGTGGACAGAGTGATCACGCTAGCTTTGGCCTCCGAACTGGCAAGTCTCTCCGAGTGCGAGCGTCTCCGTCATGATCGCTGCAGCTTCCGGGTCATCCTCTGGATTACGAAGCGCCGTTTCGATCTTTTGCAGGCGATGGTTGATGTCATACTCCAAGAAAGCGTCGTCCATTCTGCCGGAATACTTGGCTTCCAGCTGTTTGCGCGCTTCTGCGATCTTCGCGTCTGGGATTGCCGCTAGGTCTTCCGCAGACGCGCCATTTGCAGTCCCGTTGCGAATGGCTGCTGTGATCGCGACAACGGTCTGTGACGCCAAGCAATCGATATCGATTTTCTCCGCCTCCGAGATCGGGTTCACTGGGCTGCAAGCGGTGATCAACGCCAATACCGTGGCAAACAAGGCAAGACGCATGGAAGTTAGGCAGCCTTCTTCACGAGGTCATCGATCAGGTGCTGCAGGCCAGGCGCTTCGCCGGTTGGGTCATAGCGCATGCCCATCCGGTGCGCGAGGCACGGTTCAGCCAGGGCTTCAACATCTTCCAGGCTTGGCGCGAGGCGGCCGCGCAGCAGCGCGCGGGCGCGGCAAGCCAGCATCAGCGCTTGCCCGGCGCGGGGGCTTGGGCCCCAATCGACAAAACGGCGAACGCGTTCGTCCTCCGTTTGCTCAGGACGGGCATCCCGGACTAGACCGAGAATGGCGTTCAGAACGCTCTCGCCAACGGGCATCTTACGGACCAGGGCCTGCAGCGCCATGAGGTCTTGAGCTGAAAGCGCGGTTTGCACCGCTTTCTCATCACCGCCTGTTGTTTCGACAAGGATTTTCCGCTCGGTATCGAGATCTGGATAGGTCACATCGATCTTGAGCAGGAACCGATCGAGTTGCGCTTCTGGCAGCGGGTAGGTGCCCTCTTGCTCAATCGGGTTTTGCGTCGCGAGTACGTGGAAAGGCGCGGGTAGGTCGTAGCGAACGCCCGCCACAGTGACATGTTTTTCCTGCATGGCCTGAAGCAGCGCCGACTGGGTACGCGGCGAGGCGCGGTTGATCTCGTCGGCCATCAGGAGCGAAGTAAAGATTGGACCTTTGATAAACCGGAACGCGCGGCTGCCATCGGCGCCTTCATCTAGGACTTCCGAGCCAAGAATATCGCCCGGCATCAGGTCCGGCGTGAACTGAATACGGGCATTGTCGAGCCCGAGCGCGGTACCGATCGCCTCCACCAAACGAGTCTTTGCGAGGCCCGGTGCGCCGATCAAAAGGGCGTGACCGCCCGCCAAAATCGCGGACAAAGCGAGTTCGATCACACGCTCTTGCCCGAACACCGCTTTCGCGATCTCAGACTTCACTTTTTCGAGCGTTTCGCCAGCGGCTTCTGCCTGCGCCACAATGGCCGGATTGTCGGCTGCCATGAGCACTCCATCTTCACTATCTACATCAGTCGCACTAGGTCTAGGCGAGAACAAGGCGGAGTGCCACATGAAAACCGATGGAAAATCTGTCATTTCCTTGGAAGAGGTTCTGCAAGCCATCGCACCGGATGGGCTTGATGGGCCTTTGCCGCCTGTTCACCTGTGGAATCCACAGAATTGCGGCGATATTCAAATGGAAATCCGCAGCGATGGCAGCTGGTGGCATGAAGGCACAAAAATCAAGCGCGAACGCCTTGTAAAGCTGTTCTCACGTATTCTGCGCAAAGATGCCGATGGCGAAATATATCTGGTGACCCCGTATGAGAAAGTCATTGTCCATGTCGAAGACGCTCCGTTCACCGCGATCCGTGTTGACCGCGTGGGTGAGCCTGGGATGAATCAGACATTGGCTTTCACTACCAATCTTGGAGATGTCGCGCTGGCCGGAGGCGATTTGCCGCTCCGAGTGGAAACAGACGCGGATACGCTGGAACCGAGTCCGTATGTGCTCATACGCGGCGGGTTGGAGGCAAAACTGACACGTCCGGTTTTTTACGAGCTCGCTGAAATGGCCGAAGCCTATGAAGGATGCGCCGGGCAGCTTGGCGTCTGGTCGCAAGGCCAGTTTTTTGCATTGGGGCCGGCTGCCTGATGAGTTTTTCAACCTTAGATGATTTCCTGCAGCGGGCGAGTGATCGCTTAGATCCGATTTCCGGCGACGGACAATTGCACGAAGTTGGCGATCTGGATTTCGTGGACGAGGAGCGCGTTCAGTCTATACGGCCTGCGGCTGTCTTGATCCCCGTCATTCCCCGTATTGAAGGCCCAACGGCTCTTCTGACCCGGCGCCCGGACACGATGGCATCACACCCCGGACAAGTCGCGTTTCCAGGCGGTAAAGTTGATCCTGTCGATGTGGATGAGGTGGCTGCCGCGCTGCGCGAAGCCGAGGAAGAAGTCGGCGTCGTCCCTGAGACTGTCGATCTTGTCGGCCGTTCAGCGCCTTATGTGACCGGGACCGCTTTTCGGATCACGCCTGTAATCGGCGTTCTGCCGTCCGATTTCCGGGCCCAGCCTGACCCAACCGAAGTCGCAGATGTGTTCGAAGCGCCGCTCGATTTTTTGTTCAACGCCGCCAATCACCAAACCGGCACTGCCTTTTACAAGGGCAAGCACAGATCGTTCACGGAAATGCCCTGGCAGGGCTTTCGGATCTGGGGTGTGACGGCTGGCATCATTCGTGATCTATACGCCAACTTATATGAATCTTGAGGAGACTGCCGCGTGGCACCCCGTATTCTACTGCAACTTGTCCTATTTGCGCTGCCATTCATTCTGTTTGCGCTGTACCGGCTCGCTATTTCTGAAGCCGAGCAAGAGGGGCGTAAACCTTGGCCGATCCGCGTCCTATTCGGCGCTGGTTTGGTGCTCGGCATCGGATCCTGGTTGATTCTGATTTTGCTCGATCGCGGCGGCCGCGAAGAATGCTATCGACCATCGCAGATTGTTGATGGCGTTGTTGTGCCGGGCGAGAGTTATCCTTGCGATAAAGATCTGGGATCGGTTGGGCTACCTCGAACTGAAGACCCTGGCGGCACCGCAGAAGGCGTCGGTGAGCGGCGTAACTTTGACGGCACGCCGATTGAGATTGACGAAGATACGGCGGAAACCCTTGAAGACCCTGAACGCTGATTGGCTGACAGCTGAGGCCACTCAGCAGGTCATCGCAGCGCTTGAAGCGGCGCGGCCTGGTTGCGCGCGCTTTGTTGGCGGCTGTGTGCGCAATACGATTATGGCGCGGCCGGTCGATGACATTGATATTGCAACGCAGCTCGCGCCGGAGGATGTACTGAAAGCGCTTAAGGCAGCGGGCATTCGTGCCATTCCAACTGGGATAGAGCATGGCACGGTCACAGCGATTGTTGATCACCAGCCGTTTGAGATCACGAGCTTGCGCCGGGATGTGGAGACAGACGGCCGCCGCGCGGTGGTCGCATTTACAGAAGATTGGGGCGAAGATGCACAGCGCCGCGACTTTCGCCTGAATGCGCTCTATGCGGCGCCAAACGGAGAGATCTTCGATCCGGTCGGCGGCGGTTATGAAGACGCGATGGCAGGACGCGTGATCTTCATTGGCGACGGCGATCAGCGACTGCGCGAGGACTATCTGCGGATTTTGCGCTTCTTCAGGTTTAATGCGTGGTACGGCGCGGGCATTGATGCCGAGGGTCTGGCCGCCTGTGAGCGGCAACGCGGCGGCCTCGCGAAAATCGCCAAAGAGCGGACTTGGAAAGAGTTCAAGAAGCTGCTGGCGGCGGAGATGCCGCGCGCAGCGGTGGCGGCCATGAGCGTGAGCGGTGTGCTAGATGAGGTGCTGCCCGAACATCGCGGCACAGATGGATTACATGACTTGGAACTCACCGAGCAGCTGACCGGCGTGCAGCCAGACTCCATGTTGCGCCTGATGGCTTTACTGCCGCGCTCGGCCTTGGCGGTTCAGCAGACGAGCCAGGCGCTGCGGCTTTCAAACGATGAAACAGCGCGCCTAACCATGTGGGCGGCGGACAATTTGCCAGATCCTGTCGGCATGAAATCGAAAGAGCTGCGCGCAACTTTGTACTGGCATGGCAAACAAGCGGTTGTGGATCGTGCGATGCTGGCTGGCGCCGATGTTCGCGACCTGTTGGCGGCGGTGCGGATGTGGCGACGGCCAGACTTTCCGATCAATGGCGATGACGCTCTGGCGGCTGGGTTAAAGGGCCGCGATATCGGCGAAGCGCTTAGTCGTGTGGCGAAGATTTGGGTCGAAAGTGACTTTTATCTCGAACGCGACGAGCTTCTGCCTTTATTGGTTCAGCATCAGGATTGAGCCGTTCAAATAGCCGGCAAAAGTGACCCAGAGTAGGTAAGGCGCCTGCAAAATGGCGGCAGCTTTCGAGTGTTTCGCGAATGATCGGATCATTGCAGCGATCAGAATCCAAAGTGCCGCCAAGACAATCATCGAGATCAGGACTTGGTGGAACCCGAAGAAGAGCCAGCTCCAGGACAGGTTCAGCGCGAGCTGCGTGAAATACAACCCAAGCGCCGCAGAACAGGCTGCGAAACTGCCAGCTTTGATACGGACCAAGATCGCCCCAAATGCCATCAGAACGAAGAGGATCGGCCAGACCACTGCAAAAATGATGTCCGGCGGGGTGAGTCCGGGCTTTTCGAGCGCGAAATACCAAACATCCTCGCTGCCCCCGGACACGGCTGCGCCAAGCCCTGCTGTGGCGGCTGTCATGATCGCAATCAGAACAGTTATTAGAGTGGCAGGGCGAGGGTGCGTCATGGACGACGCGTATCAGAGCCCGTTTCCTTCGTCACCCGAAATGTGTTATAACTTATGTTCTAACATTGGAGCGATGTGATGTCAGAAGACGCAACAATTCGGAAAATTGGCAACTCTCAAGGGGTTATCCTGTCAAAAGAGGTGCTTTCGATGCTCGGCGCCAAGGAGGGCGATGTCATCACGTTTGCACCAACCCCAAACGGCGTCACTGTCTCTGTATCAGATACGGAAACAGAACATCTGCGCACGCTTGCAGAGGGGATCATGAGCCGCCGCCGGAAAGTTCTCAAAGCTCTATCGGAATGACCCAGCCGAACTGGATTCCACTCGATTTTGTGCTGCAAGTGCATTCAGCTCAAATCTTGGAACATGGGGGAGGCGACGGCATTCGCGACGAAGGATTGCTAGAAAGCGCGATGGCGCGGCCATTGAATGCGTTCTCATATGGCGAAAAAGATCTCTGCAAGCTTGCTGCGCTATATGGTGCTGGGATCATTCAAAATCATCCATTTATCGACGGCAACAAGCGGACAGGCTTGGTGATCCTGGAACTGTTTTTGGAGTTGAATGGATTGCGATCGGAGGCCTCGGATGAAGAGACGCTCGCCGCAATCCTATCTGTCGCCTCCGGCGAATGGGCTGATGAGGACCTCGCAAACTGGCTGCGCAACCATGCAGCCAAACTCAGCTAGGGCCACTTCACAATCGGGGGCATAGACGAGAGAATACTCGTCACATTGCCGCCGGTCTTGAGTCCGAACGTCGTGCCGCGATCATAGAGTAGGTTGAACTCGACATAGCGCCCTCGGCGGATCAGCTGCTCGTCGCGCTCCGCTTCAGTCCAGCCTTCATTCATGCGACGGCGCGCAAGCTTTGGGTAAATCTCAGCAAATTGTTTTCCAACCGCTTGAGTGAAGGCAAAATCACGCTCCCAATCGCCTGTATTGTGTCGATCATAGAAGATTCCGCCGGTGCCGCGCGGCTCGTCGCGATGCGCCAAATGGAAATATTCATCACAGCGCTCTTTGAAATCCGGGTACCAGCTTTCATCATAGGGATCGCACGCGGCTTTCATCGCGGCATGAAAGTCGATTGTGTCGGGAAAATCAGGCTTTCGCTGATAATCGAGCAGCGGTGTGAGATCCCCGCCGCCGCCGAACCAGCTCTCCGAGGTGACAAGCATGCGCGTATTCATGTGCACAGCTGGCACGCGCGGGTTGTGAAGGTGGGCGATCAAGGAAATGCCAGCGGCCCAAAACTGTCCGTCTGATTCATCAGCGCCCGGGATTTGCGCGCGAAAGGCTTCAGAAAACGAGCCATAGACTTCAGAAAAATGCACGCCGACTTTTTCGAAGAATTTGCCGCGCATGATTGCCATACGGCCGCCGCCAAGGTCCTCGCTGCCGTCGCCGCGCGTCCAGTCCGTTTTCTCAAATCGGCCTGGTTCGCCAGAATAGAGCGGGCGTCCGGCTTCATCCTCAAGCGCTTCGAACCGGGAGATAATATCGTCTTGAAGGCTCTTGAACCAGGTTGCTGCGCGTTGTTTTTGGGTCTCTAACTCAGTCATATTGGGTCTCTACACTTGAATTTGCGGCAGCGCTAAATCTCTGTTGATTGGAACCCTATCGGTAAAGTCCCTTATCTGCTTTGGAAATTGTGTCGCATCCTGCGCGGTTTCAACCGCTTGAAATCATCAGCGAGGCAGGCTAGGCGGGCACTTGATCACGGGGAGGAGACTTGCGGCGCTGCGCCGCAATGATGCTTTTCTCCAATCTGTGTATTTAGGCTGCAAAGTAATGCCGAAGGAAGTGAAGACGTGAGCGCATCTGATACGACGGCCCCGGAACAAGTAGATGAAGAACGCCGGGATTTCATCCATATCGCAACCATTGCGGCGACTGTTGGTGGTGCCGGTCTGGTCGCGTACCCATTCATTGATCAAATGAATGCGGCGGGCGACACCAAAGCGGCCTCAAGCCTGGAAGTCGATATTTCAAAAATCCCGATGGGCGGCGAAATTCGCGTGCTGATCGGCGGGAAGCCATTCTTCCTGCGCCACCGCACCCCCGAAGAGGTGACAGCGGCCGTGAACGGAGACACCGCAAAGCTTCCCGACCCTGAAACAGATGCAGATCGCCTCGTTGCTTTGCCGGATGGCACACTCAACCCAGCGATCCTGATCACGTCAGGCGCCTGTACGCACCTCGGCTGTGTACCAGTTGGTCCAGCTCAGGGCAGCGTCGGTGATTATGGCGGTTGGTACTGCCCGTGCCACGGCTCGCACTATGATACATCTGGCCGTATTCGGAAGGGTCCAGCGCCCGCGAACCTGCCGGTTCCAGATTATGAGTGGGTCAGCCCCACGCTTGTAAAGATTTCACTCTAAGGGAAGGACAAGAGACCGATGAGCGGACACGAGTCCACCTATAAGCCAAGTACTGGCATCGAAAAATGGCTTGATGATCGGCTGCCGATCATCCGCCTTGCGCATGATAGCTTTGTCGATTTTCCAACGCCAAAGAACCTCAATTACTGGTACACTTTTGGCGGCATTCTTGCCGTCTGCTTGGTAATCCAGATCATCACCGGCGTGGTCCTGGCCATGCACTACACGGCCACCGTGGACCAGGCCTTTGGCTCGGTTGAGCGGATTATGCGGGACGTGCCATTTGGCTGGTTGATCCGCAACATTCACATGGTCGGCGCGTCGATGTTCTTCCTCGCCGTCTATGTGCACATGTTCCGGGGCCTCTATTACGGCTCTTATAAAGCACCCCGTGAAGTATTGTGGCTGCTTGGCTGTGTTATCTTCCTTCTGATGATGGCAACAGCATTCCTCGGCTATATGTTGCCATGGGGACAAATGTCGCTGCACGGCGCGAACGTGATCATCAACCTGTTCGGTGCCATTCCGCTGGTTGGCGAAGGCATTCAGAGCTGGCTAATGGGCGGACCGTCAGTTGGGAACCAGACGTTGCAACGCTTCTTCTCGCTGCACTATTTGCTTCCATTCATGATTGCCGGTGTTGTGATCCTGCACATCTGGGCGCTGCACGTACCTGGCAACAATAATCCAACCGGGCAGGAAGTTCAGGATGTCGAGAAAGACACTGTCCCATTCCACCCATACTACACCGTAAAAGATGGCTTCGCGATCGTGGTCTTCCTGATCATTTTTGCTGCTTTTGTCTTCTACGCGCCAAACGTCCTTGGCCACGCAGATAACTATATCGAAGCGAACCCCTTGGTGACGCCAGCGCACATTGTGCCGGAATGGTACTTGTTGCCGTTCTACGCGATCCTGCGGGCGATTACGTTCAATATCGGACCCATCGATGCGAAACTGCTCGGCGTCTTGTTTATGTTCGGTGCGATCGCGGTTCTGTTCCTGCTGCCATGGCTTGATACGTCTAAAGTGAAGTCTATGCGCTACCGTCCGGTCGCGAAGCAGTTCTTCTTCGGCTTCGTCGTTGCCTGTCTGCTGCTCAGCTGGTGCGGCGCGGCAAACCCGGATGACCCTGTCATCTCAATGGGTAAAGACAAACTGGTTGTGACCTATACAGACGCAGCCGGAATTGAAGGCTCACGCGTCTTCGAAGAGTATGCGCCCGCTGCGCAGTTCCGCGACGAGCAAGCCGCTTCTGGCACCGCATCGCTAGCGGTTCAGGTGGCACCGGCCTTCCGGTTCTTGCACTTGTCGCAGATTATGACGGCTTACTATTTCGCTTACTTCCTGCTGATCCTGCCAATTCTGGGTCTCAGAGAGCGTCCAAAAGATGAGCCTGACTCCATTCACCAATCCATTCTTGGACATGATGCGCCCGCGGCGGCGCCAGCCGAATAAGGATATACGGATATGAAACTCTTCCGTCCTCTCCTCGTAGGTCTTGGCGCGATGGCTCTTGGCCTGACCGCTCACGCAGCTGGCGGCGCTAAGCACGCGCATGCGCCTGAAGAAGGTTGGTCATTTGCGAAGGTCCCAGCCGGCCAGCTCGACAAAGAAAGCGTTCAGCGCGGCTTCCAAGTCTACAAAGAAGTCTGTTCGTCTTGTCACGGCATGAAGCTCCTCTCTTACCGGAACCTCGGTGAGAAAGGTGGGCCGTTCTATAGCGACGAGTATCCGAACGCGAATGACAATCCGCTGGTTAAAGCAATTGCTGCTGAGTTCGAAATTCTCGATCCGAATCCGGACGAGAATGGTGATCCAGTTTATCGTCCAGCAATCCCGGCCGATGCATTCCGCTCGCCTTATCCAAACGATCAAGCCGCTATGGCGGCAAATGGCGGCGCGATGCCACCGGATCTGTCAGTGATCACCAAGGCGCGCGGCCACGGCGCTGAAGGTGAAGGCGCGTCTTATATCTATTCTCTGCTGAAGGGATATCCGGAGCCGGATAAGATCAAAACCAAGGTTGGCGAAGATGGTCTCAACATCAATTATCTTGAGTTTGATAAGGATGAGACGGTTGGCACGCTGATGCAGCCGACGGGGCTTTATTACAATCCGTATTTCTCAGGTGATGCAACACCACAATGGGATGGCGACCCACGCCACGTGCCTTATGGCGGCTTTATCGCCATGGCGCCGCAGCTTCCCGATGGCCGTGTCGAATATGTCGACGGCACCGAAGCGACGACCCAGCAAATGGCTTATGATGTTGCTCAGTTCTTGCACTGGGCCGGTGATCCAAAACAAGGTCAGCGCAAATCATTGGCCTTGCCGGTGATGATCTATCTGGTCCTGCTCTCGATTCTGCTTTGGTTCTCGTACAAGCGAATCTGGAGAAAAGTGGCGCACTAAGCGACACGACACAGCGACGTGAATTGACGGCCCCGCCCTGGATTGCTCCAAGGGCGGGGTCAACGCATTTGGAGACATGAAACATGACAAAATGGGTCATCGGAGTCATCGGTGGATCGGGGCTTTATGAGATTGATGGTCTAGAAGGCACCGACGAGGTTCACGTCGAGACCCCATGGGGCCCTCCGTCTGATGCCCTGATCAAAGGGCATGTCGGCGATGTCGAATTTGTCTTCCTGCCCCGCCATGGCAAAGGGCACCGCCTGACGCCGACCACAGTGCCATACCGCGCCAATATTGATGCATTGAAGCGGCTCGGCTGTACCGATGTGCTCTCGATCTCGGCTTGTGGGTCGCTGCAGGAGCAATATGCGCCGGGCGATTTTGTCATGGTCGACCAATTCATCGATCGTACTTTTGCGCGGGAAAAGACCTTCTTCGGACCAGGCATGGTGGCGCATGTGTCGGTTGCTGACCCTATCTGTTCACGGCTCTCAGGCCTTGCGGGTGAGGCGGCGACAGCAGCGGGCGCCAAAGTGCATACGGGCGGAACCTATCTCGCCATGGAAGGTCCGCAATTCTCGTCACGCGCGGAAAGCCATCTCTACCGCCAGTGGGGCTGTGATGTGATCGGCATGACCAACATGCCGGAAGCGAAACTCGCGCGTGAGGCCGAGCTGCCTTATGCGACGATTGCCATGGTCACAGATTATGATTGCTGGCGCACCAATGAAGCTCATGTGGAAGTGACTAACGTGCTGGAAGTCATGGCGGCGAACACGGCCAAGGCGAAGCAAACCGTTGCTCAACTTGCGATGGCTTTGCAAGGCACCCCGCGGACAGCCTCACCGCAAGGCATCGAGACTTGTCTCGATTATGCGATGATCACCGCTCCTGAGGCGCGCGACCCGGCCATGCTGGCAAAACTCGACGCCGTGGCCGGCCGCGTCCTCGGCAGCTAAGTCACACTGACTGCGAAAACCCGCAGCTTCACAGAAGAGTCATCTTGCGACTCGGCGGGCCTTCGTCTTTAAGCCAGAGACAGGTGATCTGGGCAAAGGTGGCAATCCAATGAAACTCATTTCCTGTAATGCAAATCGTCCGCTCTCTGAGGCGATTGCTGACCATCTTGATTGTCCGCTCACGGATGCTGAGGTCAAGAATTTCGCAGACAATGAGATTTTTGTTCGGATCAATGAAAATGTCCGCGGCGAGGACGTCTTTGTGATCCAGTCCACATCTCGCCCCGCCAACGACAATTTGATGGAATTGCTGATCTGTATCGACGCGCTTCGCCGTGCCTCTGCCGCGCGTATTACGGCGGTCATTCCCTATTTTGGCTATGCACGGCAGGATCGCAAAACAGATGGCCGTACGCCAATTTCGGCCAAACTGGTGGCCAATCTGATTTCAGCCTCCGGCACAGATCGCGTGCTGACCATGGATCTGCATGCTGGTCAGATCCAAGGCTTCTTCGACATTCCAACCGACAATATGATCGCCTTACCTGTCATGGTGGATGACATTCAGCGGCGTATGGGCGCTGATAAGCTGATGGTCGTCTCGCCAGATGTTGGCGGCGTGGTGCGGGCGCGCTCGTTTGCTAAACGGATCGGCGCGGATCTCGCGATTGTCGACAAGCGCCGTCCTGAGGCAGGCAAGTCCGAAGTCATGAACATCATTGGCGATGTCGATGGCCGGAAGTGCATCCTGGTTGACGATATTTGCGACTCTGGCGGCACGCTCTGTAATGCGGCGGCGGCGCTGAAAGAAAAGGGTGCGACAGCCGTCAGCGCCTATATTACGCACGGCGTGCTCTCGAACAATGCGGTTGGCCGGATCGAGAAATCTGTCATGGATGAACTGGTGATCTGCAACACAATCCAGCCCGATGATGCAGATCTTAAATCAAAGAAGCTGCGCGTGCTCTCCGTCGCGCCGCTGCTCGGCGAAGCCATCCGCCGGATCGCAAATAATGAGAGCGTTTCGAAACTGTTCGACTAGTCGCTGGCTTGTTTCTCGGCAGCGTAAAATTGCAGCGCCTCAATGTCTTTCGGGTTGTACTGCTTACCGTCAGACCGGGCTTCCAGGTGCAGGTGTGGACCGGTCGATTGCGCGACACTCCCAACGTGTCCCAGAACACTTCCGGCTTCCATTACATCGCCTTGTTCGACACGAACGGTTTTCATATGGGCAAAGCGCAGAACCCAATCGTCTGATAATTTGAGATCGACCATATTACCGTAACCCGATCTCCGGCCCGCAAATACGACTTCGCCTTTGGCGGGTGCGAATATTTCTGCGTCCCATTGGGCGCCGAGATCTATTCCACCGTGCCAGCCAGGACGTTTCGTGAATGGATCTGTGCGCATGCCAAACGGAGCGGAGACGCGCGCTTCTTGCAGGATCGGATGCTCGAACGAGATGTCTGCCGATTGGGGTGGTTCGGCGCGAGCTGCAAGCGCAGCGATAAAACTTAGCCCGAAAACTCCAGAACTCTTCAATAGATGCATCTTAGACCTCAACGTTTGCGAAAGTCAGGAAGCATAAAAACCCAAGAAGCCTGAGTTATATAAATTTAAACGTTCGGTTTAACACTTTGTTGAAGGTTTGACCGCGTTTAGCTCTTATACAACTTCAGACCTTTGACCTTTTCCGGGTCTACAGGCTCGCCGTCTTTGTAGACTTCGAAGTGTAGGTGCGGGCCAGTTGCGTTAGTCGCAGACTTCCCGACTTTGCCGATCATCTCGCCAGCCTTGAGCTTCTGACCCTTCTCAACCAGGGTTTTCGAAAGCGAGGCAAAGCGCATTTTGCGACCGTCTTCGACCATGATGTCGACCGTGTAGCCAAACTCGTCTTTCTTGCCGACCCATAACACTTTCGCCGCAGAGGGACTGTAAATCGGCGTATCCATCTTGGCTTTTAGGTCGATGCCATAGTGGAAGATTTTGCGGTTCTGCCACTCATAATAGATCTCACCGAAGGGCGCAGAAATCTTTGAAGAGGTCATCAAGATCGGATGACTGAAAGTAGAACTGCTCACAACAGATGCTGCCTGGGCCAGTGACAATGGCGCGAGCACGAGGCCCGTTGCGAGCGCGACAATCGCCATGCGTCGCCGCGGCTTACGCGCATCGCGTTCAAGCAATTGGGTCAGCCGTTTTTTCAATGTCTCATGGCGCGGTAGAATGAAGGCTGCGACTGGCAGGGCTTGCGTCGGCTGTGGCCGCGTCAAGCGCGCCGTATTGGCCAGCGCGCGGGCGTAGGCGAAATTGTCACCGGTCAGAGCCGCAGTTTGCTCATCACAAGCAGCCTCGCGCCAATAATCGAGTTCACGGCGCATCATCCAGGCAAAGGGTGAGAACCAGAACACATCGGCGACCAAGCGCTCAAACGGGCGCGTGAGAAGGTCGCCGCGCGCAATATGGGTACATTCGTGCGCGAGGATTATATCAGCGTCTTTTTGATCTGAAATAGCTTCTGGCAAATAGATGGTCCGCTCGCGGATGCCGGCCAGAAAAGGGGAGCCTTGCGGTATACTCGCGGTCGCTGGGATCTGTCTAAGGCCGAGCTTTTGTGCCCAGACCTTCGCGCTGACATCGCTATTCGCGCTCGCCATGCTTTTAATGCTCTGCAGCCGGTACTGGCACAGCGCATTGTATCCGATCCGACCGAGCCAGCCCGCCGCCAGAAGCGCAATCAGTAGGATACCGATCATAGAGGCCGCCGACGATCCGTTTGCGGCCTGGACCGCGGCGTTGGTCGACAGCGCTTCTGCCGCGCCGCCAATATACGGAAGATCAGGGATCGGTGTCGCCATCGGGTCTGGCAGAAGCGCATAGACACCGTAAATCAGCCAAGGCAAGAAGGCGAGAAAGGCCGCTCCGCGCCAAATGGTGTGGGCAAAACGGGCCGGCACGGGTTCGCGGCTCAAGACCTGAGCGCCCCCCGTCAAAAGCCCGGTCCAAATCAGCGAAAACGCAATGAACCAGAGGGCTGACATAATTTACTCCCCGTTTTCTCTCGCTTCTGCGGCGTTAATTATCGAATCCAATTCGTCGAGTTCGCTGTCCGATAGGTGCGGGCTCTCCGCAAACATTGTCGCCGGAATCGGACCATCCATATCAAGGACTTTCCGGGCCAGGTGCCGGACAAGACTTCCCAAAGTCTCAACCCGGTCCAGTAAAGGCTCAAAGGTTACCGGATCGACGTCCCCATTGCGTCGAACCCAGCCTTTTGCCTCCATCCGTCCAAGCACTGTACGGGTCGTCGATAGTTGCCAATCTTGCGAAGGCCCAACCGCCTCATGTAATTGACGGGCCGTCTGGGAGCCGCTGTTCCAAAGATACTTTAGAATCACCAGTTCAGACGGATTGGGATTGGCCATGGCAATACCTCGCTTTGCAGTCATGTTAGCGCTACACTTGTAAAACTACGCCTGTAAAGCGCACCGAGTCAAGTTACATGAAACTCAGGTGTTGCCGCACCCGTGCCTTTCCCGTATAGGCAGCGCCTTACAGAAAGGGCGGCGCGAGGCCGTACCTGTCAGGCTGTCACCTCAAACAGGTTTTGGGGCGGACTTCAGGGCGAAAGGAAAAGATATGTCTTCAGATATTACATTTAACGTCACCGTGCGCGAGCGCATTGGTAAAGGTGGTGCTCGCGAAGCACGTCGTTTGGGAATGGTTCCCGGTGTTCTCTACGGGGGCGGCGAAGATCCTGTCGCGATTAACCTCAAGCAGAACGAAGTCGTTAAAGCGATCAATACCGGCCAGTTCCTGTCATCGACAGCGACACTGGTGCATGACGGCAGTAAGCAAATGGTGATCCCTCAGTCGATCCAGATGCACCCGGTGACGGACCAGCCGCAGCATGTCGATCTGTTCCGCGTTAAGAAAGACCAGATCATCACTGTTGAAGTGACTGTAAACTTCCTCAACGAAGAAGAGTCGCCAGGCCTTAAGAAAGGCGGCGCACTGAACGTGGTCCGCTTTGCGGTTGAGCTGAACGTTCGTGCTGACAGCATTCCGGATTCTCTGGACGCTGACCTCACAGGTCTCGATATTGGTGACAATGTCAAAATCTCTGACATCAAGCTTCCAGGCGGTGCGGAGCCAACGATCACCGATCGTGACTTCACCATCGCTTCGATCGTCGGTCGTGGTATCGCTGCGGATGCTGAGGAAGAGACAGAAGCCCCAGAAGCAGACGAAGTTGAAGCCACGAAACAGGCTGGCGACGACGACGCTGAAGAGTAGGCGTGATCAGAACGCTTTTACAATCAATGGCGGGATGGCTTCGCGGCCGTTCCGCCATTATTGATTCTGATGGGGCAGAGGAAGAGGATCCCGTGATGCACATCTTGGTGGGCCAGGGCAATCCCGACGCGAAATATCTACGCAACCGGCACAATTTCGGCTTCCAGGTCCTGGATGCGATTGCAACCGACCATGGCTTTGGGCCTTGGCGCGGCAAGTTTCAAAGCCAAGTCAGCGAGGGCCGTGTCGGCGGGCAAAAAGTGCTCCTGATGAAGCCCGAAACCTACTATAACGAGACCGGTCGAGCGGCGCAGGCGGCGATTAAGTTCTATAAACTCAGCGCCGAGGACGTGACCATCTTTCATGACGAGATCGATCTTGCGCCGGGGCGCTTGCGGGTGAAGCGCGGCGGCGGGCATTCCGGCAATAATGGCATTCGGTCTATGATTGCGCATGTTGGCGCCGACGTTCGCCGTATTCGAATGGGCGTCGGACATCCCGGAGATAAGTCGCGGGTCATGCCCTATGTGTTGGCTGACTTCGCAAAAGCCGATGAAGCCTGGCGCGATGCAATGATTGACGCGTGCTCGCGCGCACTGCCGCTTCTATTCGAGCATGGCGATGAGCGCTTCCAAACTGAAGTTATGCGCCTCGCCCCCGCGCCGAAGCACGACCCGAAACAGGTTTAAGGCTGCTGAAGAGCGCTATTCCGTATCATCAATGATCGGGCCGGGTTCTAAGACCGGGGGCGCTTCTTCTTCCAACAAGTAACCAGGGACCTGCCCTTCAGGACATTGCGCGACCAAGGTGGCGCCACCCGCACCAGCAATCGCTGGGAGGCCAGCTTTGGTGCTCATCGCGGCGCTCATAATCAGCATGGCAACAATCACAATTGCTACGGCAGCCAGCATAAACGGGCCGAGCACGTCGTCCGTTTGCTTTGGAACCGTTGGCGGGATCATTTCTAAGGGCGGCGCTTTCGGGCGCGTGGTGGCCGCGGCAGGGGCCGCCGCTGCAGCGACTTCCGGAGCGGCCTCAGGTTTCGGTTTGGCGGCGGCCTTTGGTTTGGGCGCTTGGGACAGAGGGTCCGTCGGATGGTTCTCTTTCCAAACCGCCTTGCCCTCTTTGTCGCCCGCTTTCAGGTCGATCCAATCGCGCAGGTCTTTGCGCCCATCGCGGCGACCGAGCTCGTCGACCAAGTCATAATAGCCATTGACCAGCTTGCGCGGCCCCATCCCGCTTAAGGCGAAGCGCCTATCCTCGCTAAACGGTTCATCTGGGACAGATTTGTCGAGACCGGCCTGCAACAGCACACCGTCTTTAGAGCGTGAATGATGGGCGATGGCATGGACCCAGTCGCTGTCACTTTGGCGCGTATCGCAGGCATCCTTGGACCATAAGATCAGGACTGACTGAGAATTGTCGGCGTCGCGATAATCTTTCGGTGTCGGGGTCGTATGTTCGCGCTTCTTGTCGTGGCGGACCTTGAATTTCAACGCGCGCAGACGTCGAACAATCAGGTCAGCTTTCTCCCGATCAGCGAGCGCGTTTACAAGAAATACGTCATAGCGGGCCATAGGTCGTCCTCAGTGTTTTGCCCAATTTCTACATCCCCGCACCCGTTTGACCAGTGGATTCCAGTTTAAGGCGAGAAAACCCTCTGGTCTTCCCCGTAAAATACGGTAAGCCGCGCCAAACACTTTTGCGGAGGCACACATGGGCTTCAAATGCGGGATCGTCGGACTGCCAAATGTCGGCAAGTCCACTTTGTTCAACGCGCTGACACAAACAGCGGCGGCGCAGGCGGCAAACTATCCGTTCTGTACGATTGAACCGAACGTTGGCGAAGTCGCTGTGCCGGAGCCTCGTCTTGGCAAATTGGCCGCGATTGCAGGCTCGAAAGAAGTCATCCCGGCGCGCATGAATTTTGTCGATATTGCCGGTCTCGTCGAAGGCGCGTCGAAGGGCGAAGGCCTCGGTAACCAGTTCCTCGCCAATATCCGCGAGACAGATGCGATCATCTATGTGCTGCGCTGTTTTGAAGACGATGACATCACCCACGTCTCTGGCAAAGTCGACCCAATCGCCGACCTCGCTGTGGTTGAGACCGAGCTGATGCTCGCCGACCTTGAGAGCCTGGAAAAGCGCAAAGTGAATTGGGTCAAAAAGGCTAATTCCGGCGAGAAAGAAGCCAAAGCGCAAGTTGCTTTGATCGATAAAGCCCTCGCAGAGCTGAACGAAGGCCGACCGGCGCGCCGCGCGGATGTCGACGAGGAAGAGCGCAAAGCTTGGAACATGCTTCAGCTCCTGACCGCGAAACCTGTGCTCTATGTCGCCAATGTCGATGAAGAGAGCGCCGCTGATGGTAACGACTATTCTCAGCGCGTGCTGGACTATGCCGCCGAAGAGGGCGCGCAAGCGGTCGTTATCTCTGCGCAGATCGAAGCTGAAATCTCGCAGCTTGAAGATGAAGAGCAGACAGAGTTCCTGGAAACGCTTGGCTTGGAAGAGCCTGGCCTGAACCGTTTGATCCATGCGGGATATGCGCTGCTCGGCCTGCAGACCTATTTCACCGCCGGGCCGAAAGAGTCCCGCGCTTGGACCATTCGCGAAGGCTGGACCGCCCCGCAAGCCGCAGGCGTCATCCATGGTGATTTCGAGAAAGGCTTCATCCGCGCTGAAACAATCGCGTTTGAAGACTATGTCGCCAATGATGGCGAAGCTGGCGCAAAGGAAGCTGGCAAGATGCGGGCCGAGGGCAAGGAATATGTCGTCCAGGACGGCGATGTCATGCTGTTCCGGTTTAACGTTTGACGGCGCTCGTTGACGGCTTCGGCCTCAAAGCCCTGTTCAGCGCTGCGGCGCTCATTCTGACTTTTGCGGCGTTCGTGCCCTATTATCGCGGGATCCAACGCGATGAAATCCGGCCGCATGTCTTCACTTGGTTCATTTGGGCGGCAGGCACCGTGATCGTGTTTGCAGCGCAAGTGTCGGATGGCGGCGGGATCGGCGCTTGGCCGATTGGCGTTTCGGGGCTCTTAACCGGCGGGGTTGCTGTCCTCGCGCTGATGCGCGCGGGTGATAGAAGCATTGTCCGAATGGATTGGGTCTTTCTGGTCCTCGCCGTTAGCGCGCTGCCGCTTTGGTTTTTAACCTCCACGGCACTCTCGGCAGTGATCATCCTAACAATCGTTGACCTACTCGGCTTCGGGCCTTCGGTGCGCAAAGCCTATGAGGCGCCGCAGGATGAGAGCGCTACGTTCTTTATCATCGGCGCCATTCGCAACGGGTTCGTCCTGCTCGCTTTGGAGAACTTGTCCTGGACCACGGCTCTGTTTCCGGCGGCTGTGGGGATTGCGTGCTTCTGTTTCGTCGCGCTGATCTTTGCGCGGCGCCAGTTTGTCGCAAAATAGGCGAGCTTCAGACTCGACAAAGTTCTGCATATGTTCTAAGCCGAATCGGGTATAGGATGTCGTATGGAACCCATCATTCAAATTGGCGAAACGGGGCTCGACCTCATTCACTTGATCGCGATTGTGATCGCCTTGGGGCTTGGCGCCGCGTGCTACAAGTTTAGTGAGCTGCTGACCCAAGAGCGCACCACCCGCGAAGAAGCCGAGGCTGATCTCTCGCACACCCAGCAAGAGCTCAAGACCCAGCGCGCCATGGCGGACGAAAGCAAGCTCCAACTGGCAGAGCTGCGGGGCCAAACGGCGAAACAGAAAGATGCGTTTGGGGAAATCGCGCGCGGCGTGATGCAGCAAACGCAGCAGCATTTCATCGCGATGGCGGATGAGACGTTCAAGAAGCACCGCGAGGGCGCCAAGGGCGAGCTCTCTGAATTGATGAAACCGATTGGTGAGAATTTTACCGAGTTTAAAAAGCGCGTCTCCGACATCGAAAAGGTCCGCGCCGAAGACAAATCCGCCATCCAGGAACAGGTCAAAGCCATCGGCGAAAGCCTGCACCGAAACACGGCCGAGACCGGTAAACTGGTCAACGCTCTGACCGCGCCAAAAGGCGGCGGTCGCTGGGGTGAGATGACGCTCCGCAATGTGATGGAGCAGGCGGGCCTGTCCGGGCATTGCGATTTTAACGAGCAAGTGAACGACCAGACCGAAGAGGGGCGGCAGCGCCCTGACGCGGTGATCCATCTGCCAGGTGGGCGGCAAATCGTGGTCGATTCAAAAGTCTCTTTGGAAGCCTATATGGCCGCCGCATCCGCCGAAGACCCGACGCAGCGGAGCGTGCATCTGAAATCCCATGCCGCGAATGTTCAACGCCATGTCGATACGCTCGCGTCAAAGCGCTATCAGGCGAATTTGGACGAACGGGTTGATTTCGTCGCGATGTTCATTCCGGGTGAGAACTTCTTCGCTGCGGCCTTGGAACACGCCCCGGAATTACTGGAACGCGCCTATTCAAAGAATGTCATTGTCACTACGCCGTCGACCTTGATCGGGCTGGCCAAGACTGTCGCTTATGTCTGGCGCCAAGAGAAGATGACTCAGAATGCCCGCGAGGCGGCGCAGCTCGGCCAACAGCTCTATGAGCGGATCGCGACCATGGCGGGCCATATCGAAAAGCTCGGTAGGTCGCTGAATGGCGCGGTCGACAATTACAACAAAATGAACGCCTCTTTCGACAAGCGCGTCTTGCCAAGCATGCGCAAACTGGAAGACCTGTCGATCGCCCCACCAGACAAAGCCATGCCGGAACCTAAGCGGATCGAAGTGACTGCCGACGCGGGTCAGAACGGTCAGCTCGAGCTCATTCAGAAGAAAGAGGCCTGAGTCGGCGCGCATATTGACGTTTTGACTTCTCGCTCATACTTGAAGGCCATGGCTATTCGAGAGATCATCACAGTGCCGGATGCGCGGCTGAAACAGGTGTCGAAACCTGTTGAGGGCGGCGTGACGGATGACATTCGCGCGCTCATGGATGACATGTTGGAAACCATGTATGATGCGCCCGGCATTGGCCTGGCGGCGATACAGGTCGGTGTTCCGCTGCGCGTGATTGTGATGGACTTGCAGGAAAACGAGGAAAAGAACCCGCGTTTCTTCGTGAATCCAGAGATTTTACCACTCACAGAAGACACAGCGCCTTATGAAGAAGGCTGCCTGTCTGTGCCGGACGTTTTCGACGAGGTGGAGCGCCCAACCGAGTGCCGTGTCCGCTATCTCGACTATGATGGCAACCAAGTTGAGGAGGTCGCGACAGACCTGTTCGCTGTCTGTATTCAGCATGAAATGGACCATCTCGAAGGCACGCTTTTCATTGATCACTTGTCGCGGCTGAAGCGCCAACGCGCCGTCGACAAAGTGAAGAAGGCAAAACGCCTTAAAGAAAAGAACGCGGCTTAACGTTCAATATGCGCAAGCTCTTCGCCAAAGCCTGGTTTCGTTGGTTGCTAGCGGGATCGATCTCGGGGGCATTCGTGCTTTGGCTCGCTATGAATGGCGTGACACCAACAGGTGGCTTCGGTTTTTTTCGCTAATCAGTTCGGGTAAGGGCACGTATGGCTGAAAAACTTCGCATTGCCTTCATGGGCAGTCCTGACTTTGCCGTTCCTGTGCTCGCCGCTTTAGCTGAGGCTGGGCATGAGATCGCCTGCGTGTATTCGCAGCCGCCGCGGCCGGCTGGGCGAGGCAAGAAACTACGCCCAACGCCCGTGCATCAATGGGCTGAGGCGCGTGGACTTGAGGTGCGCACCCCGCGTTCGTTAAAAAAAGAACCTGAGCAAGCGGCATTTGCCGCGCTCAATCTCGATGCGGCGGTTGTTGTTGCGTATGGTTTGATCTTGCCGCAAGCGGTGCTCGATTCGCCGCGGCATGGCTGTATGAATATGCATGCGTCTTTGCTGCCGCGTTGGCGCGGCGCGGCGCCGATCCATCGCGCGGTCATCGCTGGGGATGAAAAGACCGGCGTGCAAGCCATGATGATGGAGGCGGGCCTGGATACGGGGCCTGTTCTGGCGACGGAAGAGACGCCGATCCTGCCGACCGATACAACGGGCAGTGTGCATGACCGGCTTGCCGATCTGGCCGCGGGTCTTGCGGTGACCTCGCTTGCAGGCCTCGTCGATGGAAGTTTGACGCCGCAGCCCCAGCCGGAAGACGGGATCACGTACGCCCATAAAGTGACCGCAGAGGATCAACGTATCGACTGGACACGACCGGCGCATGAGGTGGATTGCCAGATCCGGGGCCTGTCGCCGTTTCCGAGCGCCTGGTTCTATTACACGCCAGACGATGAAACCGAGCCGCTGCGTATGAAGGCGCTGATGAGCCGTGTCGAAGATGGCAGCGCTGAGGCCTCAGTGGGCACCGTGCTCGACGATGAGCTTTTGGTCCAGTGCGGAGACGGAAAAGCCGTCCGCCTCCTTCGGGCGCAAAAACCCGGGTCCAAGGCCATGGATGCTGCTGATCTTTTGCGCGGCCTTCCTGTTCCTGCCGGAGCCCGTTTCGAATGAACAATCTCTGGATCCGCCCCGCCACAGAAGACGACGCCGAAACGATCACTGAGCTCACAGATGCAGCCTTCGGAACGCCTGAAGAGGCACAGATTATCACTAAACTGGCGGCGGACGGTGACAGCCTCGCCTCTCTGGTCGCGCACAATGACCGAGAGATTCTTGGCCATATCCAGTTTTTCAAAGTGTGGGTCGATGGCGAAGACATTGCCTGCGGTTTAGGGCCGGTATCTGCGCGTCCAGATGTTCAGCGGCGCGGCATCGGGGGGGGGCTCATCCGCTTTGGCCTCACTTTGATGGAGGGGGCCGGGCGATCGCATTGCTTCTTGCTCGGACACAAAGAATATTATCCGAGGTTCGGCTTCTCGGCCGACCTCGCAGCGCAATTTAGCGGCCCATGGTCTGGGCCTAACTTTATGGCCAAATCACTGACGGAGACAGGGCCAAGCAAAGGCGAGCTCACCTATCCGGCAGCGTTCGGCGCCTGATCGATGCAGCGCTATAAGATCACGATAGAGTATGATGGCCGCCCTTATTATGGGTGGCAGCGCCAGGATGGTCAGCCCTCTGTTCAACAAGCGCTTGAGGAAGCCGCCGCGATGGTCGACGGCGCGCCGGTTCTGATGCAAGGCGCGGGGCGAACCGATCGCGGCGTCCACGCCACCGGCCAAGTGGCGCATTTTGATCTGCAAAAACCGCGGCCGATCCGCAAAATCGCTGATGCGCTCAACTTTCATCTGCGACCAGAACCTGTGGCGGTGATCCATGCCGAGGAGGTGGCAGAAGATTGGAGCGCTCGCTTCAATGCCACGCTCCGCGCTTATCGCTATGTCATCATCAATCGCCGCGCTGATCTGACCATAGATCGTGGCCTTGCCTGGCGGGTGCCGTATCAACTGGACGCCAGTGCAATGGACCGCGCGGCAAAAGCGCTGATCGGACAGCACGACTTCTCGACCTTTCGCGACGCTGAATGCCAAGCCAATCACGCGATCCGGACACTCGATAAGATTGATGTGGCGCGATATGCCGAAGGCATCGAAGTGACCGTTGAGGCGAAGAGCTTCCTGCACCGCCAAGTTCGCTCAATCGTCGGATCGTTGGTCGAGGTCGGGCGCGGCGCGCGGAACGAAGACTGGATCGCTGAGATCCTAGATGCCAAAGAACGCTCGGCTTGCGGGCCTGTCGCGCCGCCAGATGGCCTGTTCCTGGAACGTGTGGAGTATGGCGAGACTTAAGCCCTGATCAAACTGTCCCAGCGTCTCTGGCATCGGAAAAATAAAAGCCCTCATAGCGTTTGCTATTCTTTGCGCGCCCTCCTAACTCTTATGCAGCAACGCAATCGCAGGAGTTTCCCAATGTCAGACCATATGAAAATCGACCGTCGACAAATGCTCGCCCTCGGCGCTGGCGCGGCGGCATTGGCAGGCCAGGCCGCGAGCGCGCAAACGGAAACCGAAGGTGGAGACGGGCCAGATCTGACGGGCAAGTCGATCCTCGTCACCGGCGCCTCGTCTGGATTCGGACGGCTCGGTGTCGAGTATTACGCCCGGCAAGGCGCAAAGGTGTTCGCGACGATGCGCAATGTCCCGCGCGCCGAGGCTGATGAATTGACCGCTCTGGCTGAGAGCGACGGGCTCGATATCAGCGTCATCGAAATCGATGTTACCTCGGATGAACAAGTGGAAGCTGGGGTCGCTGAGGCGTTGGCAGCGAATGATGGCAAACTTGATGTTCTGATCAACAATGCAGGCATCTCAATCGGTGGACCGGTTGAGGTGCAGGACATGGCTGCGACGGAGCTTATCTTCGACACCAATGTTTATGGCTGCCATCGCATGGCCCGCGCCGCATTGCCGAGCATGCGCGCAAATGGCGGCGGTCAGATTTTCAATGTCTCGTCGCAATTGGGGCGCCTGATCATTCCAGGCTTCGGCATGTATTCCGCCACCAAATTCGCGCTTGAAGCAATGAGTGAGCAAATGGCTTATGAACTCGTCCCGCACGGTGTGGACGTGACGATCATCCAGCCGGGTGGCTATCCGACAAATATTTGGGCGAACAATAATGCCAATTCGGGGCCTCTGAAAGCGCGCACCAGCGAAGAGCTGCTGGCCGCCTATCCAGAGCTGACGGCAGGCATGGGTGAGCGCACCGGAGGTGGCTCAACCGATCCGATGGATGTTCCGCGTGCGATTGCTGACATTATCGCCATGCCAAAAGGTACGCGCCCACTCCGCAAAGCTGTCCATCCAGTCGCGCGGCCACAAGAGGCGGTGAATGCCGCTGCTGCGGAAGCGCAAATCGCCATGCTCGGTGCATCACCGCTTGGGCCTTGGATCAAGGATGTGCTGGAGCGCTAGCGCGTCCTATTTATCACTCATCGCGCTGGGCCTTTGCCTGATTGCAACCGGTCTCAGTCCTGGCGCCGCGCAGGCACAGGTTGCTGAGGCGCGCTGCAGTAAGAGCGGCGTCCAAGACGGCCGGGTATTCCTTTGTGGTGAAATAGATGAAGAGATGCTGGCTGTCGCAGAGATGAACCTTTCGCTAAAAGGCGAAACGGATGTCTTTGTCGATAGCATTGGTGGATCAGGGTATATCGCAAGCAAAATCTCGATCCTGATGATGCGCAACAAGTCTCGTGTTGTGATCGGCGGGCGCTGTTATTCTGCATGTACCCAGTTTCTCGTCTTCATCGACAATGTCACGGTTTTGCCGTGGACCGAAATCGGGTTCCATCACAGCGCTATCGCTTTTGATGCTCTGAAAGGGGAGTTTGATGACGCGGCGGATCCGCTTGTCTGGTCGAGCGTCGAGGCCCATTCAGGCTATCAAAGGTTTGTCGCCAGGTTGACCAAGACAGACCCGAATATCTTCGTTGAGGCCTTCGATCAGTTAGACGTGCAGTGTCATGAACGGAAGATCCTTAATGACGACAACCGCCTTGCCGGTTTTAAATATAGGGCAACGTATAAATATTGGGTGCCAACCCGCGACCAAATCAATCAGGCGCGACGTGTACCAATCCGGGGGTGGTGGCCAAATAGCTGGCTTGCGGCGATCATGGGCATAAGCAAAGCGACAATGTCTGCTGATCCATATGATTTCATCTATGGCAGCAGCTCCACGCGAGCAGGATCATCGAAGCGGTTGCGGGAGCCTTGCGGCTAGATATCGCGTCGGATTGAGATGCATAGGTGTTTTGGTCACAAGAATTATTTGCCTTCCCAATCTGATTGAAACACAATTCACTATCAAAAACTGGGAGGGGCGCGTGGAGCCTATTGATGTTTATTGGTCGTTTCGGAGTCCGTACTCTTATCTCGCGACGCCCGACCTTTTAAAGCTCGAAGAAGATTATGAGGTCGAGCTTAGTCTGCGGGTCGTTTTTCCAATCGCGATCAGAGCGAAATCCTCCTTGTTCGACTCCTCAAACAGAAAACCCGCTATGTACATCGTCATGGATTCCATTCGCCGGGCGGAGTTTTTGGGCATGCCCATGCACTTCCCGCCGCGCCCGGATCCCGTCACACAAGACTACCAAACCATGGAAGTGGCGGAGGATCAGCCGCTCATCTATCGGATGGCCAAGCTCGGTGTCGAGGCGCAGCGCCGGGGCAAAGGCACCAGGTTCGCAAAAGAAGTGTCTCACCTGGTCTATGGTGGTACAGAGGGCTGGGACCAAGGCGATCATTTGAGCAAAGCCGCGGCGGCAGCGGGCCTCGACTTGGCGGACATGGAACAGGCCATCCAGAACGGCGACCATCTTGCCGAGATCGACAAGAACCATGAGATGCTGGAAGAAGCCGGTCATTGGGGCGTCCCGACCATGGTTCTGCGCGGCGAACCGTTCTTCGGGCAAGACCGGATTGAAACGTTGAGATGGCGCCTGGATAAATATGGTCTGAAGCGCGGCGGCTAGCGCGCTTTTTCTTGGCGGATTTCCCAATATTGCCAACGCCGCCGAAGCGCAAATCGCGATGCCCGGCGAGTCTCAGTTTGGAACGGGGATTAAGGGTGTGTTGGGGCGCTAGCCTATTGCGGCGCGCCTTTTGGTAAACGCGGCAGACCGTCCTCAAAATCAAAATAGTTAGCTTGCTCAGACGTCCAGATATGCACAACCGGTTGCTCTGGGAGCGGTGTGTCGATGCTCGCGATGCGTAAGATGCGTCGTCTTTCTGCCGTCACTTCGGCCATCATGTGTGTTCCGCACTTGGGACAGAAATAACGGTGCTTGCCGGGTGATGACTCGATCGATGCCACGACGTTGGCACCTTTGGTCCATTTGAAACCATCAAACGGCGTGATCGCGGTCGGCATAAACGGCGCCGAATGCGTTTTCTGGCAGGTCTTACAGTGGCAGTATCCGATCGGGGTAGACAACCCGTCTGCTTCATAGGCGACTGCTTTGCAAAAGCAGCTACCGGTTAGCGTATCGCTCATTTCTAGTCCTCTCCGAACAAGCCGCCCTGATGTCCATCTTGCGGGGCAGGCAGTCCGAGGCGCTTATAGGCCATCGGTGCGGCGACCCGGCCGCGCGGCGTCCGGGCGACATAGCCTTTTTGCATGAGGTAAGGTTCGATCACGTCTTCGACGGCGTCGCGGGCCTCTGATAGGGCGGCGGCGAGTGTGTCGGCGCCAACCGGGCCACCAGCATAGGTCTTAACCAAAGCATCCAGGTAGCGCCGGTCGAGCGCGTCCAGGCCATCATCATCAATCTGCAGCCGGGCGAGCGCGCTGGCAGCCGCCGCGCGGTCAATATTCGTGCCATCGGCTTCGGCAAAGTCGCGGACACGGCGCAGGAGGCGCAGTGCAATTCGGGGCGTCCCACGGGCACGTTTGGCGATCTCGACGGCGCCTTCTTCCGTGATCGGAGCGCCGAGCTTTCGCGCGGCGGCCATGACAATCGTGGAGAGCGTTTCGGGCGTGTAGAATTCAAGGCGCAGCGGGATGCCAAAACGGTCCCGCAGCGGCGTTGCGAGCAGGCCAGCGCGGGTTGTGGCACCGACCAATGTAAACGGACTGAGATCCAAGCGGACAGAGCGCGCCGCTGGGCCTTCGCCGATTACGATGTCGACGGCATAGTCTTCCATGGCGGGATACAAGACTTCCTCAACCGCAGGGGGGAGGCGATGGATCTCATCAATGAAGAGCACGTCATTCGGCTCAAGATTGGTGAGGATCGCAACCAGGTCGCCCGCTTTAGCGATAACCGGACCAGACGTTGCGCGAAAGCCGACCCCTAGTTCTTTGGAGAGGATTTGCGCGAGCGTGGTTTTCCCGAGTCCAGGCGGGCCAAAGAGTAATGTGTGATCAAGCGCTTCCCCGCGCCGACGGGCGGCTTCAACATAGACGCGCAAATTGGCTTTCAGCTCATCCTGGCCGACATAATCGTCAAAGCTTTGCGGGCGTAGAGCCCGGTCCAGAGCCTCACCCGCTTGCATTTCCGGATCAGTTAGCGTGCCGTCTCTCATGCCGGGCTAAGCTCTTTCAAAGCCGCTTTGATCAGTGTGCTGGTCTCCGCGTCTGGCACATCGCGCGCGGCGCTGGCAACGGCGCGGGCGGCTTCAGACTGGGAATATCCAAGGTTAATCAAAGCCGACACCGCTTCGCTGCGCGCGCCGGTTTTAAGCTCGGCAGCGGCTGACACACTGCCGGTCGGGTCTGCGGTAAATTTGCCGAACCGGCCCATCGGCGGCGGCTTGCCAGAGAGCTCTCCGACGATCCGCTCAGCGAGCTTTTTACCGACCCCCTTGGCGCGGGTAATGGTGGCCGTGTCGCCGAGCGCGAGCGCGTCCATAAGTTCCGCCGCGCTGATGGCATCCATGATCGCCATGGCAGATTTTCCGGCAACGCCAGGGACATCCTGTAAGCGCACGAACCAAGCGCGCTCGTCATCTGTGCCAAATGCAAAGAGTGTGATCGAACTCTCAGTGACTCGCGTTTCGATGAACACTTCCGCCTCGGCGCCGACGGTTAGCTTTGACAGCAGCCGTGAGCCCGCCAGCGCGACATAGCCAACGCCGTTCACGTCCACCATGACCGAGTCTGATCCGAGCGCCGCCACAGTGCCGCGCAGACGTCCAATAATCATGCGGCGGCTCCCTTAAGTTGTTTTGGCGGTAAATTGTGCGCGGTACAGATGGCGCAGGCGAGGGCATCAGCGGCGTCCGCCTTCATATCGCCGGCGCGCGGTAGCAGCCTTGCCACCATGAATTGGACTTGGTCTTTGTCTGCTTTCCCGGTCCCAACGATCGCGCGCTTGATGGCTGTCGGCGCGAATTCTGACACTTCCAGGCCGTGAAAGGAAAGCGCGGTCATCGCAGCGCCGCGGGCTTGGCCAAGCTTCAGCGCTGAGCGCGGGTTGGCGTTGACGATCGTTTCCTCGCAGCCGCTATGGTCGGGCTCATAGGTTTTGACTAGCTCGCCGATCGCATAGAAAATACCGGCGAGGCGATCCGCCATAGGCAGATCTGGATCCACATTGATAACGCCATGGCCGACATGGCTGAGCCGCGATCCAACCAGATCAATCACGCCCCAGCCGGTGTGCCGCAGGCCGGGGTCAATTCCGAGAATTCGAATCGCTTCATTCATACGCCCTGTATTAGCGCGTATGGTTAAAAACGTCTTGCTGTTTTCGTGCTTTGTTCACGTCGCTGCTCAGGTCAGTTGCGGGATGACACCTGATAGGGCGGGTGCTGGTGCCTGCGACTTGGACGGAGGAACATGGTCCGGGTGAACAAAATCATCGCCAAAGTGCGGATAGTCTGAGGAATTGAAAATCGACAGCAGCCAATCCAGAGCCACCATTCCGGCCGGACTGCGCCGTACACGCTCGGTATAGGTAATCCAAAACTGAATGGGCGCGGCTGGCGGTAAGGCCAATGGGACAAGGTCCGGCGAGATCAAGGAGACATAGGTCGGCAGGACCGCGATACCGCCGCCATACTCACACAGGGTGGTCAGGGCTGTGCTGGAATTCGTAATCGTCGAATAGTCAATCGCCTCTTTGACTTGTTTGACATAGCTCGACCACCGCTCAACCTGGTGAACGTAGTCCGTATGCATCAGTAATTTGTGTTTCTTGAACTCATAAAGATTGCTCGGTTGACCATGCTTTGCGATGTAATCTTTCGACGCGTAGCAAATATAGTGCAGCGTCCCGAGCGGCTGCGAGATGATTTCAGGATGAGTTGGCTGTTCGAACACAATCGCTAAATCGGCTTCGCGGTCGACCACTTCATGTTCGGCCATTCCCACATCAAGTTCGATCTGAACGTTTGGAAGCTTTTGATGGAAATGGGGCAGATGGCGTGCGATCCAATATGGGCCAATACCATCGCTTGCTTTGAGTTTAATTGCGCCTTGGGCGGAGATATCGTCATGCGCGATTTGATCACCAACGGTGTCGACCAGGCCCTGCATTTGCAGGACGACGTCTTTCAATCGCTGTCCTGCGGGGGTCAGTTCAACACCGCGTTTCGAGCGTAGAAACAGCTTGGTGCCAAGTTCGCGTTCGAGATCATTGATGCGGCGGCTGACAGTTGGTGTGGATTCGCCCAAGGCGCGGGCCGCCTTGGTCATGCTCTTGGCCTCGGCGACCAATCGGAAGACCCGCAATCGATCCCAGTTAAAGCGTTCTGAAAGCAACCTCATCCACCCTCTTAATAAGGTATTAATCTGAAGTGTTGCGCAAGACAGGCATATTATCCAGAGAAATACTGCTTTTGCCTATTCTGAGGAGATTCCGAAAGTCTATTAAACTTTTCGACACGTCTCTCTGTTTTTGTTGCGCCGGAAACAGAGTGGGCAGCAGATATGGTGAAGCGGGCGGGCGATTCAGAGCACCTGGATCGTATACTTACGATTATGAAATTATTGCAGAGTCACCTCGAAGAGGCGAATCTGGACATTACCGAATTCGAGGAAGTCGAAATCTTTCTCGACTTAGCCATCGCTGCTGGCGAACGGCAAAAAGCACCGGACGATAGCGCGAAAGCGGACGAGCTTCTGACAGGTTAGGCCGTCGCCTAGTCTGCGGATTTGCCGAGGCCGATCTTTTTCGCGAAGTCTGATCGACGGCGCGCATATTCAGGCGCAACCATTGGGTAGTCTGCCGGCAGACCCCAGCGCTTGCGATACTCGTCTGGCGTCAGATTGTAACGCGTGCGGATATAGCGCTTCAGCATTTTCAGCTTCGCGCCGTCTTCCAAACAAATGATGTGATGATCGGTCACGGACTTCTTGATCGGAACGGCAGGTTCAAGATCCTCTGGCTGCGCGGCGTCGGTCGCCAGCTCTTCCAGCTTTGAGTGCACGGTCTTTAATAGATCGGGCAAATCCGTTGCACTGATTGCATTATTGCTGACATAGGCCGTGACAATGTCAGTGGCCTGGGACAACAAGTCTAGTTTGGAAATATCTTGAACGCTATCTGTCATCATGATTCTGAGTACAGATTTTAAATCGCCGCTGTCTATGTGATTACACAGAAAAAGCCTTGGCTTTCAAATTCTTTGTAAACTAGACTGGATCGTTTCATATTTTGGGTAATAAATACTGATATTTTGTGCAGATGCAGCATATATGAACTGGATTCAACAACGGCAATAGGTGTGAAGTCTTGCAGATTGCAACTTTATTCAAGGATCTGCCATTTGGCGGGACGCTTCTCTAAGAAGGCCGATATCGCCTCTTTATAGTTCGGATGTTTCACCATTTCAGCGAGAAGACGATTCGCTTCTTCAACCGAGCTCCCCACGTCGCGGTGATAGTCGAGATAGGTTTGCCGCTTTGATTGCATCAGCGCGTCAGGTGATACGCGCGTGATCATGTCCGCAACATAGGCGCGTGTGTGCGACATTAGCTCGTTAGCGGGCACCAATTCGTGGATGAGGCCGATCTGCTGCGCCTCGTCGGTGAGAAACTTGCGGCTGGACAGCAGGAGTTCCATAGCGCGGGCACCGCCAATCAAACGGGGTAGCAGCCAGGATAGACCATACTCGGCTGGCAGGTTTAGCGGGCCATGTGCGGTGGTCAGTTTTGCGCCGGGTACCGCAAAGCGGATATCGGCATAGCAAGCCAGCACCAAACCGACCCCGGCAGCCGCGCCATTGATCGCTGCGACAACCGGTTTGGAAAGCGCAAAATGATACGCGAAATCTGAGCGAAAGCTTTCAAAACTTGGATCACCCGGCGTGACCAGATCAGGCGCAGTCCCCGCATCATAGCTCCCCGACTTGGAATGCCCGTCCAGCGCTTTCGAGTCGCCGCCGACACAGAACCGGTCGCCAGCGCCAGTGACAATAATCGCGCGCACATGGTGGTCTCTCTCCGCTTGGTCCAGAAGGTAGCGATACTCCGTATGCATCCGCCCGGTCCAGGCATTGCCGCGGTGTGGGCGGTTCAAACAAATCGTCGCGATTTGATCGCTCACGTCATAGGTTGTCGCTTTAAGGTCCATTGGAGGGCTTTCGCGCGTTACGAGAAGTCTAAGCCTTTAAACTCACCGCTTTCGCGCCAAGCAGCAATGTGGGCGAAGTAGGCTTTTGCGCCAGCTGGATGGCCGAGGCCATGGCGGTTCTTCTCCGTTAGGCCCGCACCCTCATTATTGTAATAGCCCGGCGTGCATTCGGTGTTCCCGATCAGCATGCCTTGTCCACTGAGGACCAGGTTGACCCAAGCATCCTGCGCCGCTTCGCTGGGCTCAATCGTGTTAAACGCTTGGGCCTCGGCGTGGGCGACAATTGTGCTGATCGTATCGGCATGGTCGACAATATTGTGCGGCACGTTCGAAATAAGGTTCGCCGCTTGGCTTGGCTGTACGATGAAGGCGTTGGGGAAGCCGTGAACATGCACGCCGTGCAAGGTCCGCATACCATCCTCCCAGGCTTTTGAGAGGCTGAGGCCGTCTCGGCCAACCGGGTCAAAGCCGGCCCGTTCTGTATATTCAGAGCCGACCTCGAAACCTGACGCATAGACGATGCAGTCCACCTCATACGCTTTGCCATTGGCGATCAGTCCGGTCTCTGTGATCTCCGAAACGCCTTGGCCATCTGTGTGCACCAGCTGCGTGCCCGGCTCGTTGAAGGCTTGTAGATATTGATCATGGAAGCAGGGGCGTTTGCACAATTGGCGATACCAAGCCTTTAGCTCCTCCGCCGTCTTCTCATCATCAACGACGGTTTCGCAGCGCTGGCGGATTTCCTCCATCTTCTCGAAGTCGGCATCCTCAAATGCCTGTAGCAAGGAGTCCGGGGTCCACTCCGTTGGCGGCAATTCGCGGACCTTGTCGCGGATGCGCCGGGACAATTCGGTCCAGCCGTCCATGACATAGTCTTCTTCCGGAAAGCCTTGTGACTGGTTGTCGACGAAATTATCGAACCAGCGTTTTTGCCAGCCAGGGGTCGCGATCGAGTCGAACCAGTCCGGGTCAATTGGCTCATTGTTACGCACATCGATCGAAGAGGGTGTACGCTGGAAGACGAGCAATTCTTTCGCGGCTTTGGCAAGGTGCGGTACGGCTTGAACCGCGGTTGCACCGGTACCGATAATGGCGACGCGCTTATCCCCGAGCTTGTCCATCGGCGCGCCGTCTGGGCTGCCACCGGTATAGCCATAGTCCCAGCGGCTGGTGTGGAACGATTTGCCTTTGAATTTTTCGATGCCGGCGATGCCGGGTAGTTTTGCGACGTGCAGGGGCCCCGTGCCCATGCCGATATACTTCGCTGTAAATGCATCACCGCGCGAGGTTTTAACGAGCCAACGCGAGGTGTCTTCCTGCCACTCCAAACCTGTGACTTCGGTATGGAAGAGCGCGTCTTTATAGAGATCGAATTGCGTGCCGATCCGGCCGCAATGGGCACGGATTTCCGGGGCGTGAACATACTTCTCGGTTGGCATATGGCCGGTCTCTTCCAGAAGCGGCAAATAGATCATTGAGGCGGTATCGCACTGCGCGCCGGGATATCTGTTCCAATACCATGTGCCGCCAAAGTCGCCGCCTTTTTCGATAATTCGTACACTGTCGATGCCAGCTTCTTTGAGCCGAGCCCCAACCACAAGGCCGGCGAAGCCGCCGCCTATGAACGCGAACGTGACGTGGTCTGTGACCGGGTCGCGTTCCTTCCAAGGCGTGTAGGGATCCGCCGCCAGATCCTCAAACCGGCCCTCAAGCCGGACATATTGATCATTGCCGTCGGCGCGCAGGCGTTTGTCGCGCTCCTCCGCATACTTCTTTTTAAGGGCGTCTTTGTCGATCGTCTGTGCGCTCATTCTGTCCTCCGGAATGGAATACATGTCCCAATCTTTACGGCAGGGAAGCCAAGGCCAAATCCATATTTAGCGGAGCTCATAATAAGTCAGTTATCTAGACACAGGTTTTCTGCCCATCGGTTTATGAGAGGTCGGGGTCAAACTTGAAGAGACTGTTTCAAACGCGCGATCACCTCGACCATTTCTGGTCGGGTGAGCGAGAACACAATCTTGTCGACCCAAGCGCCATCGGCATTGCGCTCGAAATTCCGAAACACGGCTTCTTGGGTTGGCCGGATCGCGGACAGGCCTTCTAATATATAGTCATTGCGGGAGTTGATTTGCCACTCGATCCGTTTTGCGCGCCAATCATAAGCGCGTTGAATCATTGCAAGTTGACCCGCCAGATAAAGATCCGGCGTTGCTAAAGACGGTGGATGCCAGGTCAGTGCGTTGCGAACGCGGCGATGGATCTTGTTGATCTCATTAAACCCAGTCACGCCGACAAAGGCACCGTCGCTTTGGCGGAACAAAACAAAGGTTGCCATTGCGCCCGACTTTTGAAGGTCGAGGACGAATTTGAAATAGTTTTTGAGCGTGCTGCCGCCGCGCAGGGCAGGCATCCATTTCCAGATTGAGTCCTCGATTTCGGAGTCAAAAATGACCTCCCGATGCGCTTCCGTGATCGGGTCTAAGCGCAGCATCGCATTCTGCAGTCCAGGTGCTGAGAGTTCCATGCTCAACTCTTCAAAGTCATAGACAGTTCAGCACGCAGACGTAGAGCTAGCAAGGAATTCCCGCCTCGATGTCGTGATTCATTAAAGGCGCATCAGGCTGGCGAGATTATTTTTCTGCATATCAGAAGAGCCGCCGACGATTGGCATGCCCAATAGATCACGAACATGTCGCTCCATATCGTAGGCATCTGAAAGGGCATAGGCGCCCATGACTTGCTGGCAGGTCGTAGCGATTTCCACCGCCGTGTCAGCGACGAACAGTTTCGCCATTGAGGTTTCAATGCTGCACGGCTGCCCGGTCTGCGCGAGATAGGCGCCGTGATAGAGCATATGCTTGGCCGCTTGAAGCTTGGTGCGGGCGGTGACGAGCTTATGGCGGATCGCCTGGTGCTGCGAGATGGGTTTGCCGAATTGCTCGCGCTCTTGGGCATATTGCCAGGCCTCTTCGACCGCGGCGCGGGCAATGCCGTAAGCCACAGCCGTGATCTCAATCTTTTCAACGTCGAGCGCGCGTCCTGCCAGGAGCTTCCAGCCTTTGTTCCAGTTGTCCTCACCACCAACAATAGCAGATTTCGGTAGCCGGACATTGTCGAAATAGACGTCCATGGATTTGGTATACCGCAGATTGGAATGCTCAATCCCTTGCATCGTCACGCCCGGTGCATTGGTCGGGATCAACAAGAAAGTGAGATTCTTATAGCGATCCTCTGGCGGGCCTGAGCGGGTCAGACAATATATATAGTCAGACCAGTCTGCACCTGTGCACCAGCGCTTTGCGCCGTTGACGACGATCTCGTCGCCCTCCATTGCGCTGCGGGTCTCAACGCTGGCTAAGTCGCCGCCAACGTTTGGTTCAGATAGGCCATAGCAAAGGAACATCTCGCCGCGTGCGAGCTTAGGCAGGAACTCCGCCTTTTGTTCGTCTGAGCCATTCTCGGCGAGGTTCATCCCGCCATAAAAGGCCGCGTGAATATAAGGCCCGGCTAGAAAGGCTCCTGCTTGGCAAAGCTCGTCAATCACGGCGGTCGCGCCGATAATGTCCTGACCCATGCCGCCATATTCTTCCGGAATGGTGAGGCCGATCAGGCCCATTTCGGCAATCTGCTTGAATGTATCGCGTGGCCAGGTTGACTGGCGGTCCCACTCGCGGCGTTTATCGCGCGGCGCATGCTCGCTCACGAAGCGCTGAAGCTGGCGCCGAATTTCAGTGATATGGTCAGGTTCGTTCGCGAAATAGCTCATCTCTAAATCTCTTATGTGTCAGGGCTCGATTTGCGCGAGCCTGATCAGGTAACCGTCAGGGTCTTGCACAACAAATTGCGTCTGTGAAACCGTGTCGTCGCGTCGCTGGTAAGTTTTGGTTTCGAGGGGAAGAAAGAGGCTTGCATCAGCATTTTCGCAAGCCGCGTAGAGCGCGCGCACATCGTCAACCATGATTTGCAAATTCATGCCGCGCCCGAAGGGCCGCTCGAGCGGCCCGGCGAGCCAAGTCCGCCCAATCGGTTCTTCCAGCATAAGCGAGACTGCGCCGCGTTTGAGGTAGGCAAAGCGGTCTTCCGGTCTGGCGTATTCCACCTCGAACCCAAGCAGGCCGCAATAGAAGGCTAAGCTGGTTTCAAGGTCAGTGACGTAGAGTTCGGGGGTGAGGGAGTGGGCCATAGCTAGACATTTAGCTTGTCTTCACCACCTCGGAAACGAGTTTGATACGTGCTGGCGGCTCCACCGGGTCAGCAAGTCGCTTCGACCACCAGGTCGTATCGCGCCACGCGCCATGCTTATGACCAACATTTGGATAAGTGCCGATGAGCTCAAACCCCACGGCCTGATGAAGGCCAACGGACGCGTCATTTGGCATCGCAATTCCACCAAAGGCCATGACGTAGTTTTGCGCCGTCAAAGTCTCTAGGAGCCTCCGATAGAGCATCTTCCCAACGCCCTTTCCGCGGGCATCGGCAGCGCAGTAAATCGTCGTATCCACGGAGGTTTGATATGCCGCGCGGCTTCGGTGAGGTGACGCATACGCGTAAGCCAACGGGGCAGAGTCCTCCGCGATCAACCAGGGATATTGATCCCTGGCCTTCAATAGGCGCTCAGCCATGATGGTTGGGCTCGGCGCCTCGGTTTCGAACGACGCCCAATGATCTTCAACGAACGGACGATAGGTCGCTGCGATGAAGTCTGCGTCATCAGGGCGGGCGCGGCGGATCTCAATCATGCCTGAGACTTACCGACCAATCGCCTCGCTGTCATATGGCACGGTCTGATAGACTTGGTTGATCCAGTTGCCGAACAAAAGATGGGCATGGCTGCGCCAGCGGTTTTGCGGAGGAATAGTGACATCATCGCCCGGGAAATAGCCATGCGGCGGTTTGATCGGTTTGCCAGCGGCGACGTCTCGATCATACTCCTCTTTCAGCGAGGTGGAGTCGTATTCGATGTGGTTGAAGCAATAGAGGCTCCGCGCCTCCGCGTCTGACAACAGGCATGGGCCGGTGAAATCGCTGTCCATCAAGATCTTCAAGCCCGGTGCTTTGGCAATGTCTGCCGCGCGCACTTCGGTCCAGCGCGAGACGGGGATCTGAAAGTCGTCGCTAAAGCCAGAGAGATATGGCGAGGTCGGCGCAAGATTTCGGTGACGATAAACGCCAAACGCCTTGTCCGCGAGCTGATGCTTCGGGACGCCGTGGAAGTGATAGGCGGCCGCCATCGCGCCCCAGCAGATGAAGAAACTGGAATGCACATGGGTGCGCGTCCACTCAAAGATCTGGCTCAGCTCATCCCAATAGGTCACGTCTTCAAAGGGCAGGGTTTCAATCGGCGCGCCGGTAATGATGAAGCCGTCAAATTTGCGATGTTTCACCGCGTCCCAGTCCTGATAGAAACTGATCAAATGATCCTGGCTGGTGTTCTTTGGCGTATGCCCACCAACCATGATCAGAGTCATTTCAATCTGCAGCGGGCTGGCACCGATCAAGCGCGCGATCTGCGTCTCTGTCCGGATCTTATTCGGCATCAGATTGAGCAGCCCGATTTGCAGGGGCCGGATATCCTGACGGATCGCGTCTGAGTCCGACAAGACCGCGACGCCTTCTTCAATCAGCGTGTCGCGCGCGGGCAACGTATCTGGAATTTTGATCGGCATTTGCCTCTCCAGTTTCATCTTATCGCTGTCAGGAAGGGCGGATGGGATATGTCCCGATCAGTCTCCGCACGGCCTTTTAGCGAATTGTTTAACGTGGCTGCAAGCCGACCGGCCAAATCACCACAACAGGCGCTGACATAGGTGAGAACAGAGCGCGCGTCAAACCTGATCAATTCCGAAAAAGGCATCTCAATTTCAAAAAAGGGCGTTCATTTTCGCGATTGCGGAGCTTTCAGTTCGTTTTTTTGGTGATCTGATCTCGCAGCACAGATCTGCGTTAAACAAAAAAGGACCTCAACCATGCGTACTCCCAGAACACTTGCCGCGCTCGCTCTTGGCCTCACCGCTCTTAGCTTCACATCTGCGCTTGCCGATGAAAAACCCGTCGCCGAAACCGTCGAGATTACAGTCGACATGGATGCACCTGCGGAAGAGATTTATCAAAGCATCCGCAGTCAAGCTTGGACGGCTTGCAAGATAGAGCCAGGCAGCCACTATGTTGCCGCTCGCATCAATGCCCGCCGGGCTTGTCAAAAAGCGATGATCGCTGATGTCGTCGACGCGCTGGACTCTCCGGATGTTATCCGCCTGGCGCGGGGCAGCGGTATTCACGCCAAAAGCTAAAACGCTTTCCTCCCACAAAGACGCGCGGCCTTTTAAGGTCGCGCGTTTTTCGTTTGGGGCTAAATATCCCCGAAGTCGCCGCCGCGGCCTTTGCCGCCTGCGAAGCGAGCTGCGCCAGAGCTGGCGCCGGCCCGCATAGAATCGCGTCCAATCTCGGCCTCAAACTTCAACGCTTCATCCATGGGCAGAGACCATTGCCGCATGGCGCTAGTGCGATCATTGCGCATACAGATCTGCGGGAAGGCGGCGATTTGCTCCGCAAGTTTTAAAGCTTCCCCCAGCGCTTCGCCTTCTGGCACGACGCGGTTTGCGAGACCAAAAGACAAGGCTTCGTCGGCGCCCACGCCTCGACCTGTTAGGATCATGTCCATCGCGCGCGATTGCCCAATCAAACGCGGCAGACGCACCGTTCCACCATCGATCAGCGGAACGCCCCAGCGGCGGCAGTAGACGCCGAACGTTGCCGCCTCGCTGGCGACACGGAGATCGCACATGATGGCGAGTTCCAGACCGCCTGCGACGGCATTGCCTTCAACGGCAGCGATGGAGGGTTTTGTCAGCTCAAGCCAGCTTGGGCCCATCGGCGCTTCGGCTTCAAAACGGGCGCGTTCAGCGACAGCTTTCAAGTCCGCGCCCGCGCAGAAGTGTCCATCTGCGCCGGTGAGGATATGGACCAGGACGTCATCATCCGCCTCGCCACTTTCAAACGCAGCGCGCAATTGCGCCGCCGTTTCCGGGTTCACCGCGTTTCGGGCTTCTGGGCGGTTGATCGTGATGATCTGAACCGGGCCTTGGCGGTCAACACGTATCAGATCCGCCATGGCTAGTTTCCGGTGAGGTTTGGTTTGCGCTTCTCGCGGAAAGCGTCGACGGCTTCTTTGCGGTCATCCATATAGTTAGAGACGCTTTCCCAGCCGACGCTTGCATCCATCATTTGCGATGCGAGCGCCCGCAGCGGGATGTTGGCCACCGTCTTGGTCCAGCGCACAGCCCATTTCGGATTGCCTTGCAGCTTGGCGACGAGTTCCCCGACCTTGGTATCGAGCTCTTCGGTCGGCACGGCGTAATTGATCAAGCCGAGCTCTTTGGCTTCTGACGCCGTGAGCAGATCGCCGGTCATCAACAGCTCTTTGGCTTTCGCAAAGCCAATCAGCTGCGGCCAGATCACCGCGCCGCCATCGCCGGCAACGAGACCAACTTTCACATGAGGATCACCGATCAGGGCTTTGTCGTCCGAGACAATCATATCGCAGAGCAGAGCAATCGTGGCGCCAAGGCCTGCTGCTGCGCCGTTTAGGCGACAAATCATTGGTTTTTCCATATCGAGCAGCGAGGTCACGATCCGCTTGGCTTCCCAGGCAATGTCGCGAAACTTGCTCGGGTCAGAGATTTGCTCATCGAACCAGTCAAAGTCGCCCCCAGCGCAGAAGGCGCGGCCTTTGCCCGTCAGGATGATGATATCACTGTCGCTGTCGCGCTGCAGGTCTGTAAACACCCGGCCAAGCTCTTCATGCATCGCGGCATCAACGCCGTTGACGGGATGGTCCGATGTGATTGCAGCCGTAAGCACACGGCCATCGCGTTCAAAGGTGAAACGGGAATAGGGAACGCTGGTAATATCAAAGGGAGTGGTCACGATCTAAAAAGGTCCTATGCCAAGGGAAAACAGGAAGATGAGGGCACCAAGCGCAGCAAGGCAGGTCACGACGAGGCCAATTGAGGCGCCTAACTGGCGCCGCCCGAAGCCGCCGCTGGTCACGCCGCGATAGAGCGCAAAGGCGGTCAGCGCGAAGCCCACCAGACCGAGCCAGAATGCCCAGCCCGTCGACGGCAAAACCCCTAACGGCAGCGCCATCGGATGCTGCGTCGCGGTCGCCAAGGTCTGCTTAATTGCCCAGCCTAATCCAGCCAACGTGATCAAGGCGCCGCCCCAAGTGATCGCGCGCGAATGGCGCATTCCAGGCGCGTTGACGCCCTGAAGCTTGCGAGCGGTCCAGCCGAGCGGGAACATGATCACGCTGATCACAAGCAGAAGAGCCGCGACGATGACGCCATAAGGATAGTTCCCGGATTGGAGACCGCGCGCGAAATGATACGGCGCTTTGGCTTCAATCAGGCGGGTTAGGAATTTGGGCGCGGCCACGTCCGCGAGGCATGACGTGTCGAGCGCGGCGTCGGGATCTTTGACGAAGGCGACCCAAAGCTCTTGTCCACAGCCCGGTGAGTTGCTGAACAAGGCGCCGTGCCCGGTGTGCGGAATTTCAACATACTGACCATTCGCAAGACCCGACATGATGGACTGGCTATAGTTTGGCGGTGTGATCGGGTCTGCGGTTCCTGCGGCGACGAGAATTGGAACGTCTGTGACCACTCGCTTAACCGTTGGATCTGGTCCGAGATCATAAACCGCGTCGCAAACTTCAACCCAGCCGACAGTGTCCGTCCACTTTGAGAGTTGCGGTTCGGCACGCCGCATCTCAGCAAACTGCTCATCGGAAACTTTAATCGCGCCGCGGCAATTGGCGACCAGCTCTAACCCATTCCCGGCGCTGTGATCGATCGGGCGACCCAAGACTTCGAAATAGGCCTCAATAGCTTCGACGTCGCGTGTCTCGAGCGCGGTAAGGAGACTTGGGAAGTCGGCATAGAGATTATTCGAATAAAGCGCCTGGAAAACGGCGCCGCCCGCGAGATCGCCATCTAAGACGACTGTGCCGTTGAGGGCGGATCCGGGATCCATCGTGTCCAAGGTGATCGGGTCGGCATCATAGGCTTCGAACGTCTTGATGAACCGCTCTCGGAAACTGCCAACATCCCGCGCACAGGCCGGGCTGGCGGCGCAGTCTTCATCCAAGGCATTCAGAGCGGAGCTAAATCCATAGGCCGTTGCTTCCCAGCCACCGGTATCGAGTTCCGTTGCCGGGACGACGCTATCTAGAATTGCGGCGCGTACGCCGTCTTCATCCACCTGAAGGATCGCTTGGCCAAGCGATGTGCCGTACGACACACCGAATAGGGTCCACTGGTCATATCCGAGCGCGATGCGAATATCACGAACATCAAGCGCGTTTTGCCATGTCGTGTAGCCGTGGACTTCTATGCCGCGTGCTCGGGCTTCACCGAGGCACTTTTCAAACGCTTCTTTCGAACGTTCGACACCTTCTTCGATCGAGACGCCGAACTGAAAATTGCGCGGCACGGCCCGGCAAAAATGGCCTTCAGAATACCCGATCCCGCGTTGATCGAAGAAAATGAGATCGGCCGCCTCGCGGAACGCTTTTGTGTTGGCGCCCTGATAGGCGAAGATACGTCCAGCCCCGAGCGATGGTCCGCCCGGGCCGCCGGTGAGGCGGATTACGGCGCGCCGCTCTGGATTATCTGAAGTGGATTTGATGCTTAGGACAGACAGCTTGATCAGGCGGCTATCTGGCTTGGTTCGATCCTCTGGGACCAGCACATATCCGCAGCGAAACTCTTCCGGATCATAGTCCGGCGCCTGAGCGTGAAAAGGGCAGACATAAGGGGTAAATTCCGGCTCGAAATCCGCCCAATTTGAGTGCACGCGATCCGGGTCCAATACGGGGAGGGCGGGTAAGTCGGGATCGACCTGAGCGATCGCTAGCGGCGCCACTATAAAGGTCAAAAAGGCTAGCGCGGCGACCTTCAAATAGTGCTGCATAACTTAGCCCCCTCCTAGTTTGTCTGCCTTAGATCCTACGCTTCAGCGCTGACTTGCACAACGCGGCGGCCAAAATTCTCGCCTCGGAACAATCCGCAGAAAGCCTCTGGCATTTTGTCGATACCGTCGAACCGCTCTTCTTGAAGCTTCAGCTCGCCTTTGCCGATCAAGGTCGCCATCTCATTCAAAGCGACCGGGAACTCGCGCGCAAAATCAAACACGACGAGCCCCTGCATCAACACGCGATGCGTGATGAACGGCTTCGTGTTGATGATGCCAGGGGTTTCTTCAGGCGAGAGATTATAGTCGGCAACCTGACCTGAAATGCAGATCCGGCCATTCAGGCGCATCTTCGGCAGGACGCGGTTGACCATTTCATTGCCAACATTGTCGAACAAGAGATCCACGCCCTTCGGCATTGCTTCGCTGATCGCGGCATCCAGATCGGGGGTCGTCTTGTAGTTGATGGCGTGATCAAATCCGGCTTCGTCTACCAGCCATTGGCATTTCTTGTCGCTACCGGCGATTCCGATGACTTGCTCTGCGCCGCCCGCCTTGGCGAGTTGGCCTGCGGTCGCGCCCACCGGGCCTGCCGCAGACGTGACCAGTACGCGGTCTCCGGCCTGGAACTTCGCAACGGATTTCAAGCCGAACCAGGCGGTCAGACCTGGCACGCCCAACACGCCAATCCACAGCGATAGGGGCAGCGGCACAGCGTCCGGCACCTGGCCGATAAAGCCTTTGCCATTTTGGATCGTATGCGTGCGCCAGCCGCCCGCGCAGAACACTTTCGTACCGATCGGATAGGCGTCATTTTCGCTCGCATCCACGATACCTACGCTAAACCCATCAACCGGCTTTCCGAGTGGCAAAGCCGCCGCATAGCTATCGCCGCCAGAGAGGCGAGAGCGCGTGCCCGGATCAACCGAGTTCCAGATATGACGGACCCGAAATTGTCCTTCGTTCGGAACCGGCAGCTCTTTGCTGACAAGCTCGAAATCACTGGGGTTTGGGGCGCCCTCGCAATATTGTTTCAGGACGATTTGCTGCATTTGATCACTCAAGTGAAAGTCTCCGCTTTTTTGCCTATGGACCACTTTCAACACAGAAAGACCAGTTAGGACGTTGGGGCAACATGGTTTGCGAATGATCGTTGAGTGATGCTAACGATTGCCCGCAGTTGTCCGTAAGCGGTCGCGCACCTAGGTGGAGCGCTGAATTCACGTCAGTTTTTGAATAGGCAAGTTTAGTGACCTCCCTGACCCATCTTGATCGGCTTGAGGCCGAGGCTATCCATATCATTCGAGAAGTTGCCGCCGTCGCCGAGAACGCGGTTATGTTGTACTCTGTCGGTAAAGATAGCGCGGTGATGCTGCATCTGGCGATGAAAGCGTTTTATCCAAGCGTCCCGCCTTTTCCTTTGATGCATGTCGATACGACGTGGAAGTTTCGCGAGATGATCGCGTTTCGTGACCGCAAGGCCAAAGAGCTTGGCATGGATCTGATCGTGCATTCCAATCAGGAAGGTATCGACGCCGGCGTCGGTCCGTTCACGCATGGCTCGTCCGTCCACACCGACATCATGAAGACCCAGGCCCTGAAACAGGCTTTGGACAAGCATAGGTTTGATGTCGCCTTTGGCGGCGCGCGCCGCGATGAAGAAAAGTCTCGCGCCAAAGAGCGTGTCTTTTCGTTCCGGACAGCCGAGCATCGCTGGGACCCGAAAAACCAGCGCCCGGAGCTCTGGAACCTCTACAATGCCCGTATCCATAAGGGCGAGAGCATTCGCTGTTTCCCGATCTCAAATTGGACTGAGCTCGATATCTGGCAGTATATCCGCCGCGAACAGATTGAGATCGTGCCACTCTATTATGCCGCTGAACGCCCTGTCGTGGAATGGGAAGGCAGCCAGATCATGGTCGATGATGAGCGCATACCGAAAGAGCTGCGCGATCAGGCGGAAATGAAATCTGTCCGGTTCCGCACACTCGGCTGTTATCCGCTAACCGGCGCCGTCGAAAGCACGGCTGATACGCTGGAAGATATTATCCAGGAAATGCTGCTCACCACCTCCTCAGAGCGCCAAGGCCGGACGATTGACCGCGACCAGTCCGCGTCGATGGAGAAGAAGAAACAAGAGGGGTATTTCTAGAATGTCTCACGTTGATGCCCTGATCGCCGAAGATATCTCTGCTTATCTCGAGGCGCATGAAAACAAGTCTCTGCTCCGCTTTATCACGTGTGGCAGTGTGGATGATGGCAAGTCGACCCTGATCGGCCGTCTGCTCTACGATTCCAAGATGATCTTTGAGGATCAGCTGGAGGCGCTGGAAAGCGATTCCAAGAAGCATGGCACACAAGGCGAGAACATTGACTTTGCCTTACTGGTCGATGGCCTATCGGCGGAGCGGGAGCAGGGGATCACAATTGATGTTGCCTATCGCTTCTTCTCAACCGATCGGCGCAAATTCATCGTCGCTGATACGCCAGGGCATGAGCAATACACGCGCAATATGGCGACCGGTGCCTCGACCGCTGATCTCGCTATTCTGATGATCGATGCGCGCAAAGGCATCCTGACCCAGACTCGCCGTCATAGCTTCATCGCAAGTTCGCTTGGCATCCGGAAATTGGTCCTGGCGATCAATAAGATGGACCTCGTGGATTATGATGAGGCGGTCTATAATAAGATTGAGCAGGACTTCCTCGAATTTGCGGAGGAGCTCTCTGCCGGGATCGAGATTCAAGCCATCCCAATGTCGGCTCTGGCGGGTGACAATATCACCGCCAATTCAGATAATATGCCGTGGTATCAGGGCCCGCCCCTCATGGAATATCTGGAGACCGTTCCGGTTGATGATGAGCGCGTCAGCGCGCCGTTTCGGATGCCTGTCCAGTGGGTCAACCGCCCGAACTTGGACTTTCGCGGTTTCTCTGGCCAGATCGCGTCGGGCCGGATCAAGCCTGGCGACAAAGTCAAAACGCTCCCCAGCGCGAAAGAGACCACGATTGAGCGGATTGTCGTACATGGCGGCGATCTGAAAGAAGCGATTGCAGGACAATCCGTGACGCTGACATTTGCGGACGAGGTCGACACCTCGCGCGGCGATGTGATTTGCGCTGCCGGTGAGCCCACCGAGGTCGCCGACCAGTTTCAGGCCCGCGTGCTTTGGATGGCGGACAGTGAGATGTTGCCGGGACGGCGCTATTTGCTCAAAATCGGCGCCAAGACAGTTACCGCAACCGTATTGGATCTAAAGTTTGGGATCGACGTGAACACGATCCAGGACAAACCTGCCAAAACGCTCGGGTTGAACGATTTCGGTGTCATCACTCTGGCGCTCGATCAGCCGATTGCCTTTGATCCCTATGATCAAAACCGGGAAACCGGCGGCTTCATTCTAATCGATCGGCTGAGCAACAATACGGTTGGGCTCGGGCTGATTGATTTTGCGCTGCGCCGCGCTGGTAACATTCACTGGCAGGCGCTCGACGTAGACCGCGAGGCGCTGTCCAAACAGAAAGAGCAAAAGCCGGCCGTGCTTTGGTTCACTGGGCTGTCTGGCTCAGGAAAATCGACGATTGCCAATGCTTTGCAGCAAAAGCTGTTCGCGATGGGCAAGCACACATTCGTGCTCGATGGCGACAATGTCCGGCATGGCCTGAACCGTGATCTCGGCTTTACTGATGCTGATCGGGTTGAGAATATTCGGCGCGTTTCAAACGTCTCGAAACTGATGAGCGATGCAGGTCTGATCACGCTGGTCAGCTTCATTTCGCCCTTCCGGTCAGAGCGCCAGATGGCGCGCAATATGATGCAGGACGGCGAGTTTGTTGAGATCTTTGTCGACACGCCGCTTGAGGTCGCTGAAGAGCGCGATGTCAAAGGCCTTTATAAGCGCGCGCGGGCGGGTGAGATTAAGAACTTCACCGGTCTAGATAGCCCTTATGAAGCGCCAGAGTCGCCTGAAATCGTCATCAATACGGTCGATCAAAGTGCTGAACAGGCCGCTGATGACATCATCGTCTGGATGCGAGAACGCGGCTGGTTTGAGATCTAGTCGAAACTAGCCCGTAAGAGCTTCTTTCTTCTCTTCGATCTCCATCCAATCGAGTTCGGCTTGCTCAAGGTCTGTCCGGGCGGCTTCTAGGCGCGCATTGATGCGATTAAACTCGTCGGGATTGTCATTGAACAGGTTCGGATCGGACAGCTTGTTTTCAAGCTCTGCGATCTCAGCCTCAAGGCGGGGCATTTCAGTCTCGACCTCTTTGAGGCGATGCTGATCTTTAAAACTAAGCTTGGTCTGTTTCTTAGGCTCAGCAGGCTTGGGTTTCGCCGCTTTGGGCTTTTTGTCGGCCTTCGCGGCTTTGCCCGGTTTGCCTTTGATCTGCGTTTGCGCGTCGGTCCAGCCACCAGCCGTTTCAACCCACTCGCCATCGCCGAGCGGGACCAGGCAAGAGGTCACCGTCGCATCCAAGAAAGCGCGGTCATGGCTGACTAGGATCAGTGTGCCTTCGAAGTTCAGAAGCATGTCCTCAAGCAAATCCAGCGTTTGCATGTCGAGATCATTTGTCGGTTCGTCGAGCACCAAAACATCGGTCGATTGCGCCAGCGCAATAGCCAGCGTCAGTCGGTTGCGCTCTCCGCCTGAAAGCGCGGCGACAGCTTGGCGGAGCTGATCCGGCTTGAACAGGAAGTCTTTCGCATAGGCCGCAACGTGGCGCTGCTTGCCCTGCACCATAATGCTGTCACCGCCTTGCGGGGCGAGCGCTTCCCAGAGCGTGTCCTTCGGGCGCAATGTGTGCCGTGTTTGGTCGAGATAAGTAATGCGTAGCGCCGGATTGAGTTTTACATTGCCGCTATCGCGCTCCAACTCGCCGAGCAGGAGTTTGAGCAATGTGGTCTTGCCGACGCCATTCGGGCCAATGAAGCCAACGCGGTCGCCCCGCAGGATCTTATAGTCCAGGCCCTCAACGATTTTGAGGTCGCCATAGGCCTTGGTCAGGCCAAACGCTTCGATGACTTTTCGCGACTGACTGCCAGCCTCTTCAGCGCTGATCCCGGCCTTCGCTTTCTGAGCGGCAAGCGCGGCTTTACGGCGGGAGGCTTCGGCGCGCATCCCTTTCAGCCGATGAAGGCGCCCCATATTTCGCGCCCGGCGTCCGGTTACCCCGCGCTGGAGCCAGTGTTCTTCGGCTTTGAGCTGGGTTTTGATTTTTTGGAGTTGGCGGATTTCCGCCTCTTCAATCTCTTCGGCCCAACGTTCGAAGTCGCCATAACCTTTCGGGCTTTTCAGAACGATCCCATCGCGTAGCCACAATGTATTGGTTGTGACATTTTCCATGAACCGGCGGTCGTGGCTGACTAGGAGAACAGCGCCGTTGAAGCCGATGAGGCGGGTCTCCAACGTCTCGATCATCGGGACATCGAGATGGTTGGTCGGCTCGTCGAGCAACAAGACATCTGGATCATAAGCGAAGGCTTTGGCGAGCGCCGCGCGGCGGATCTGTCCGCCAGACAGAATGTTCGGATTGGCTGCTGGGTCGACGCCAAAATGGCCAAGCTCAGCCTCGGCGCGCCAGGCTTCTGCGCCGCCGGATGTGGCGTAATCCAGCACGGTTTCAAACGCCGATAGGTCCGGCTCTTGCTCGACCGTTGTGATCATCGTGCCGGGATGGATCCATAGTTCTCCATCGTCGGGTTCATGGCGTCCTGTGATCAGGCGCATCAAAGTCGACTTCCCAGCGCCGTTTCGGCCGACAAGCGCCGCGCGTTCGCCTTTGGCCAAGGTAAACGACACGCCCTCGAAAAGCGGCTTGCCGCCAAAGGCGAGCCGCACATCGGTCATGGTGAGAATGGGCAGGGACACGAGAGCTTAGGCTTTAAGTTTGTATCCGGACCGCAGCATCCACCAAACTCCAGCGGAGGCGAGGAAAGCGGACGCGCCGCTGACAAGGACACCGGTCATGATGTTTGAGTTGGCGGCATCGAGGAAGCCGTATCGGAAGCCATCAATTAGGAAGAAAATCGGATCGAAATAAGCAGCTGATTTAAACGGCTCAACCAGCACATTGATGTCGTAGAAGGTGCCGGACAAGAAGGTGAGCGGGACAATCACAAAGTTTGAAACCGCAGCGAGGTGGTCAAACTTATCCGCCCAGATGCCGCCCATCGCGCCAATCGCAGCCAAGAAAATGGTCGCCATCAGGCCAAACCAGATAATCGGCCAGATATGGACGACGGAAAGATCCGCCAGGCCGCTAAAATGAATGCCTGTGGCCGCAATCGCGCCGACGATGACACCGCGTGTGACGGCGCCGAAAATGAACCCGATGGCCAGCTCTACTGGCGAAAGTGGCGGCATTAGAAAGTCGACTTGGCTGCCTTGAACCTTAGCGATCGTCAGAGAGCTTGATGAATTCTGGAACGCGTTCTGTAACATCGCCATGACGATCAGGCCAGGGGCGAGGAAGCTATTATAGTCGAGGCCTGCAAAATCACCGGTCAGTTCCCCGCGATTTCCAAAGGCCAATTTGAATACGGTCATGAACAAGAGCGTCGACACCACAGGCGCGAGCAGCGTTTGCATCCAAACCTTCATAAAACGGCCTACTTCGCGCTTATAAAGCGTCCACAAGCCAAGCCAGTTCACAGCGCCATAAGTGCGTGGTTTTGGTGGCGAGAGTGTAGATGGAGATGTATCAGGCATGACCCGACACTTAAGAGCTGACTCGGCGTTTGGCGATAGGGTAAAACCTATCCACAGCGGCTACTATATATTGATTGCCTGTGGATAGTGGTGATCAGCATCTTGTGTTTAGTTTCGCTCCTGATACGATATATAGCGTTAGAGCGGGGCTGGTGGCATCGCTCTTATCAATATCTAGGGGCTGCCAAGGAGCGGGGTAAAACGCATGGCTTGGACTGAAGATCGCGTAGAAGTATTGAAAAAGCTATGGGCAGAGGGCCATTCGGCCAGCCAGATAGCAAAAGAGCTTGGCGGGGTAACGCGAAATGCGGTTATCGGCAAAGTTCACCGCCTTGGCCTGTCGGGCCGGGCAACACCGTCTCGTCCTGTGAAGCGACCGCCGCGTCTCGCGCATCCGAAGCCGCGTCTCCGGCCAGACGGCGCTATTGTTGCGCCGAAGCCGCAGCGCGAAACGGTCGAAACACAGCTTAAACCGAATGAAAAAACCGCGATGCTCGCCGCGCTGCCGCCACAACCGCTTGCGGACGGTGAAGCAGCGACCATTCTCACGCTGCGCGACAGCATGTGCAAATGGCCGATCGGTGACCCAGCCGATCCACAATTTGCGTTCTGCGGTCGAAAGGCGACTTGCGGCCCCTACTGTGCAGAGCATGCGCAAATCGCCTTCCAGCCAGCGAAGAAGCGCGAGAAGAAAAAATCTGAGTATGATTATGTTCGGAAGATCGCTGGCTAATCTCCAGTGCGATCAAGCCAAGACAAAGACAGGCGGTTTGGAGTTTCCAGGCCGCCTTTTTGTCTTTAGCCTTTCTTGGTGGGGAAAAGGACGTCCCGCAAAAGCCCTCAAGCTGAGCTCTGAAGTGCTTTGCGATGATCTGGGCGTCTGCGATTTGAGCAGAGGCGCGCTTTTAGGCTGGCTGAAAGGGCTCGCCTTTAGTTGGGGGGTCTATGAATTTTACTGGGGCGCAGCGCTCTTGGCGGACCGGACCTAAACGCCGGCTCAGCCCGAACCCTCTCTTTAAAAAAGAAAAGGCCGCTGCGCTCCGAATGATCGGAAATAGCAGCGGCCAGTCAGACCCGCCCAAGACAGGAGGGCAAAAGGCGGGTGAAAGCTCAGGAGAGCTTAAAGGGAACGGCTAACCGTCAGGACGACACGCTCGTCGCCATTGTCGCCTTGCTCATCCGCATCAGTGCCCCAGAAGCGAAGGTCGAAGTCGACATATTCGGTCGATAGCGTCGCGCCGAGAGAGTAGTTTGTATACTCTTCGATAAAGTCGTCACCGCCATCGGCATAAGTGCCAACTGAGGCGTCAAACCCGAGCGTTTCAGTGGCTGCGAAGCCTGCTGTGAAGTCGAGGTAGACGGTCTCATTATCCGGGTCGATATAAGCGTATCCGCCGAGATCAACAGCGCCGAGCGTGAAGCCTAGGCCACCATAAAGCTCGAGGAAATCGAGGTCGTCAGCATCCGGATAGACATATCCGATGACACCAACATCCCAAGCGAGGCCTGCTTCGGTCTCACCCGCAAAGCCGCCATACAGGTCGAGTTCCATGTTTGCGCCGCCAAAGTCGACGATTGAGGCCCAAGTTCCGGCGTAGAACGCACCGTTTGCATAGTCGAACCCGCCTTGTACGGCTGGGTTTTCGCTATTTTGCGACACGCCGCGCCAGACATAGTCTGTGGTCAATGCGACATTGCCAGAGAACTCACCTTCGGCCAGAGCTGTAGGCGCGGTAAAAGCGCCAGCGACCATTGCGAGTGCGAGACCTCGTGAAATCAGTTTTCCCATCAATCTGCTCCTTCCAGAAATTGCGATCGGTGAACTTGTAAAGAGCGGACTGCTCGAGTTTTAGCCACTTAAGATGGTCTCATGGGGTGAAAAATATCCGTACGCGCACGAAAATCGAGCAAAACGAGAATTTCTCGCCTTTAAAGCCGTCGATTGTGGATAATTGCAGCTCGACGCGTGGACGGGCTCCCGCGCGTGACTCAAAAGCCACCAAATCAGGTTCAGAAGCCCATAAAATAGGCCATTCTGAGTGGTTCGTCGCCTAAATGATATATCGTTTTACGCGGCGTCGAGCAGCAGAACCGCGAAGAAATCGCGCGGGTCGCGCCAATTTTCGCGCAGGGTCCAACCGGTCGGTGCGATCAGATCCACGAATCGATCAAGATCGAACTTGCGGGAGTTCTCCGTATGGATCGTTTCGCCTTGATCAAAGGAAATGGTCTTTGTGCCAATCGTAACGGTCTGCGGCTTGAGGCTGCGCAAATGCATTTCTATGCGTGAGGCGTCATCATTCCAAATTGCTTCGTGCCTGAAAGCCTCAAGGTCGAAATCTCCCCCGAGATCGCGATTGATCCGCTTCAAGAGATTTAAGTTGAAGGCCGCAGTGACGCCCTGCGCGTCATCATAGGCGGGAATGAGGATGTCCCGGGATTTGCGCAGGTCCAGGCCGATCACGAATTTGCTGTCAGGCCCGAGCAAACGCCGCGCGGCGCGGAGAAACTGGTTGATCTCATCATCGCTTAAGTTCCCGATGGTCGAGCCTGGAAAAAAACCGACCGGTGTGCCGTCAATATCATCGGGCAGACCAAGCTCGACCATGAAATCGGCTGCAATCGGGCGGACGGTCAGGTCTGGATATTCCGACTTTAACACAGCTGCGGTTTGGAGCAGGAATTCTTCGGACACATCGATGGGTACATAACCGGCCGGGTCTTTCAAAGCGTCCAACAGGATCCGGGTCTTCGTCGATGCGCCTGCGCCATACTCGACCAAGAGGGCCCGCGAGCCGAGCGTTGCCGCAATTGCATCGGCATGCGTATTCAGAATGCTAATCTCCGTCCGGGTCGGATAGTATTCAGGCAGCTCGGTGATCTGCTCAAACAGGTTCGAACCTGCCTCGTCATAGAAATACTGACAGGGCAGCGTCTTCTGCGGCTGCGCGAGGCCCGCGAGCACGTCACTTAAGAACCGGTCCGTTTGAGACGCGGTATGGGGGTCGAAAGCGTCGTCCATGATTAGATGTCCCGCGCCAGGCGCAATCCTGAGAATTGCCAGCGTTTATCTGGATGAAAGAAATTGCGATAGGTCGTGCGGATGTGCTGGTCCGGTGTCGCGCAGGAGCCGCCGCGCAGAACCATCTGCCCGCTCATGAACTTACCATTATATTCACCGACCGCGCCGTCCGCGACTTTAAAGCCGGGATAGGGCGTGAAGGGGCTGGCAGTCCATTCCCAGACATCGCCGAAATAGTATCTCTCGTCTGCGTCTGACTGAACCTGTGGCTGGAAATATCCGCTGCCCGCAAATGTGCCATCGAGCGGTGCCGCTTGAGCGGCATGTTCCCACTCTTGCTCAGTTGGAAGCCGGGCGCCGGCCCACGTGGCGTAGGCGTCGGCTTCATAAAAGCTGATATGCGTCACCGGTGCTTCCAGACTGACGCGCCGCGCGCCGGACAGCGTCATCATGTGCCAAGTGTCGCCCTCTTCATACCAATAGAGCGGCGCGCGCCAGCCTTCCGCTTGCGCCGTCGCAAAGCCGTCAGAGAGCCAATATTTCGGGGTGTCGTATCCGCCATCCTTGATGAAGGCGAGCCAGTCGCGATTGGTTACGGTTCTCGACGCAAGCTGGAACGGGCGCACAACAGCCTCGTGTCGCGGCGTCTCACAATCAAATGCAAAACCATCGCCATCATATCCGATCTGAACCACACCGCCGTCAAACCGGTCCCATTGAAGCGGCGCGGCTTCGAGGTTCGCCGTCTGTAGGTTCACGTCTGGCTTTAGCGCGGGTTGGAGCGGGTTTTGCGCGAATAGGTGCAGAATGTCGGTCAGCAGCAGTTCTTGATGTTGCTGTTCATGCGACAGGCCGAGGGGGAGGAGGCCGCAAGCTTCGGGGCGCGTATTGATGAGCTCAGCCATTTTGGCATCGACATGGGCGCGATAAGCGAGCACCTCGTCTAACGAAGGACGGGTCAACAGTCCGCGCATAGGGCGGGCATGTCGATCGCCGACGGCGTCATAATAAGAGTTAAAAAGGAAGCTGAAACGCTGGTGATAACGAACCTCATCGCCATACACTGGGGCCAGCATGAACTCTTCAAAAAACCAGCTTGTATGGGCTAAGTGCCATTTTGCTGGACTTGCATCGGCCATGGATTGAGCGGTCGCGTCTGCATCACTCAGCGTTGCCGCGAGGGATTCTGATTGGCGCCGAACGGCTTGATAGCGCTCGAGATTAGACTGGGAGGAAGCGCGTTTTTGGTTTGGTTGTGCCATACCCTGTTGTTTCGCTTTTGGCGTGTATCGTCAACTTAGTCTCCTGACACATAAGGTCAGGAGCGGCCACGTAATTGATAGTCTGCCTGAGGGACATACTGGCTTTGGCGACGATGTCCCGTGAAGCTTTCATAAAGGTGGAACGTATCAACCAGAACCTGCTCGCTTTTCAGGATCTGAAAATCCTCACTCCAAGTGCGCACGGCCTCTAGTGGAGACTGGTTGCAATAGGCGACGGTTATGTGCGGCGCGAACGGGTCCTGGCCGAGTTTAAGGTCAAACCGTCGCGCCAGTTTGCGGCAATCATGGGCGAGTTCAGCAAGGGCGTCATTGGCCGCAACCCGGGCATAGAGCGCGCGCGGTTCCCGGCGTCCAAACCAGCCGACCCCTGAGAGTTCAAGTTCAATCGCTGGTGCGGTGACCTGTTCTAACGCGTCGGCGAGCTCATTTGCGATTTCCCCATCGACCTTGCCGTAAAAACAAAGCGTTACATGGTAGTGGTGCCGCTTCCGCCAGCGCGCCCCTTGGATCTCGACGCTGAGCGGTTCGAGCCGGTCTGCAAGCTCGTCTGGCACAGGTAAAGCGGCAAAAAGGCGGTGCATTGCGTGGTCTCGTTCGGTGTTCAGGTCGATGTAAAGCAAGAAGCCCGACCAATCGGCCGGGCTTCAGAATTCTTAGATAATCTCGCTGGCTTAGCTTGCAAGATCGTCCAGCTTGCCGAAATGCTCGGCCAGCAGGTAATAGAAGGTCACGCGAGACTTATTTCCGCCTTCCGGCTTTAGCGTCTCGCAAACAGATCCGATCGCGGCATCAAGCTCATCATTGCTTTGGGCCAGCGCGAGTTTCCCGCGGCACCATTTTTCACGCACACGGCCAAGCTCTGTGTCGTCTGAGCAAGACACGAGTGAGCTGTCACGGTTGCGCAGCGCGATACCGAGATGTCCCACAATCTTCTCAGCCGCGGCTTGGTTATAACCCTTGGCGTATTTTTTGACGTTTTCTTCGTATTTTGAGGCGTCAGCCATACTAGTTCCCCTTTGTTTCGCTGCGATCTGTAACAATCTTTGCAGCCACCCGGAATTTGCCCCTACCGCTTCTTAAAGTCAAACCCTGCCAATATGACCTTTGGTTAAGGACAAGGCGATGGCTGTGCCGTATGTCGGGCATTCACCTCGGTTTCGAGCTCGTCCGTCCAGGTCAGATCGAAGGCATCGATACAGATCTTGAGCTGCTCCATACTTGTCGCACCGATAATGGTAGAGCCCATAAAGGCGCGGCTATCACAGAATTTTAGAGCAAGCTGCGCTGGGTCCAGGCCGTGCTGTTCGGCGAGCTCGAAATAGGAGTCGAGCGCGGCTAGACCTTGCGGGCTTTCATAGCGCTGCATGCGGTCGAAGAGCTGTTTTCGCGAGCCTTCAGGCAAGGCGCCATTGCGATATTTTCCGGTCAGATAGCCCTGCGCAAGCGGCGAATAGGCGAGCAGGCTGACATCCTCACGCACGCAAACTTCTTCGAGGCCGCCATCTTCGAAGGTGCGATTGACGAGATTATAGGCGTTCTGGATCGAGGCCATACGTGGCAAGCCGCGCGCATTGCTCTCCGCCATAAACCGCATCACGCCAAATGGCGTTTCATTCGACACGCCAATATGGCGAATGCGTCCAGCTTTCACATGTGCGTCGAGATGCGCCAGGATCTCTTCGAACGGCTCATAGGGATAGCCATAGGCTTTTGCGTCCATCTTATCGCCAAACAGGTTCACGGGACGGTCTGGCCAATGCAGCTGGTATAGGTCGATATAGTCGGTTTGCAGGCGCTTCAGGCTTTTGCCCACGGCCTCGTCAATCTGGTCTTTGGTATGGCGCGTCCAGCTGACATCTGCATCGCGCGTCCAGAGCATTTTTGAGAGACCAGCCACCTTGGTCGCGAGGATAATGTCTTGGCGGCGGCCCGTCTTCTGAAACCAGGTGCCAATGATGCGTTCCGTCGACCCTTGCGTCTCAGCTGAGGCTGGCACCGAGTACATTTCGGCAGTGTCCCAAAAGTCGACGCCGCGCTCCAGCGCATAGTCCATTTGGGCGTGACCCTCGTCCTCAGTGTTCTGCTGTCCCCAAGTCATTGTTCCAAGGCAGCAGGAGCTGACCATTAGATCTGTTCGTCCGAGCCGTCGTCGCTCAATTGCCATAGGCGTTTCCTCTCAATTTCATTCATAAAAGCGATAGAAGGCGAATCTAACCGTGACCAGCCCGGTTTTTCTTGAAAAGCGATAAAAAAGACCACATACTATAGGCAATCCGTGCGCTCGTGCGCGGGCCTTTTAAACGAGGATAATATGAACGACTTTAACTCATCCATGGCGCATGGCCGGACGATGGATGCCAGCGTCAACGAGGGACTACGCTCGTTTATGTTGGGCGTTTACAACAAACTCGCCCTTGGTATCGCCTTGTCGGGCATCATCGCCTATGTCGCTGGGTCTGTCGCACCGATCAGTGCTGCGATTTACACCGCTCCGATGATGTACATCGTGATGTTTGCGCCGGTTGCCCTGATTTTGGGCTCCATGTTTATGATGCGCAATCCAAGCCCGACTGGCAGTGCCATCCTGTATTGGGGCATTGTTGTCGCGCTCGGCCTGTCTATGGGCGTCTACTTCTTGATGGCCAATCTCAACATGGGCGGCATGACGCATTTCGTCATCACCAAGGCCTTCCTGGCGACCTCAGCCACGTTCGCGGGCCTTTCGCTGTTTGGATATACGACCAAGCGTGACCTCGGTCCGATCGGAACATTTGCAATTATGGGCCTTTGGGGCGCGTTTATCATCGGCATGCTTTTCGTGATCCTGCCAATGATCTTCCCAAGCGTACCATTCCTTGAGTTTGGTAGCCCAATGCAGCTGCTGATCTCAGGCGCATTTGCTCTGTTCTCTGCGGTCCTGGTTGCTTGGAACACGCAGTCTTTGAAAGAAACTTATTTCGCACTGGGCGGTGACCAACGCGGAATGGCGGTCGCCACGAATATCGGCGCGCTGAATTTCTTCATCTACTTCGTGAACATCTTCCAGTTCTTCTTGTCGCTGATGTCAAACGACTAAGCGGTCCAAGACCTAAGATTAAAAGCCCTGGCCATGCGCCAGGGCTTTTTTGTTTGACGTCTGTTGCGGTCTGCGTATTCTGGAACATGTTGAGAACATGTGAGGGAGGGGCAAATGCCGGAAACAGCGATGGATGTGCAATTGAGCCCCGGTGCGGCCGAGATTGCCCGCGGTGTTTTGCGGCTGATGAGCGATCATGGATTTGCTGGGGTCACTGAAATGACACTGGCGAATGGCCGCCGCGCCGATGTCGCTGCGATCGGGCCAGGCGGCGAGATCACGATTGTTGAGATCAAGTCTTCCGTTGCGGATTTTCGAAGCGATCAGAAATGGCCGGAATACCGCCCATTCTGCGATCGCTTCTATTTCGCGGTTGGCCAGGATTTCCCCCATGACCTGATCCCGGATGAGACGGGCTTGATCATCGCTGATGCCTTTGGCGGAGCGGTGATCCGCGAGGCGGTGTGCGAGAAATTGGTCGCGGCACGGCGCAAAGCGGTAACGCTTCGCTTTGCCCGGCTCGCGGCGACCCGCCTGTGTCACCCTGTCATTGCGTGAGATCGCCTATGGACTCTTTGAGCTTGAAAACCTAGCTGCGCCGTCATGAGTCACGCTTATCCTCTCGGCAAGACAGCCCGCGATGCGCTGAAGAATGCGAAGGCGGCTGCGCGTACGCGCTACGAGGCCGAAGATATGGCTGATGGCGCCGCGATCGCATCGCTTGAAACGGAATGGCTGACGCCAAGTGCGAAAGATTTACCAAAAATCCTTGAACAGGCTGAGGCCAATCCCGGCCATGGCTTCATTCAAAATTATGAGGACGCCGCCGGAAAAACCGTGCTGGCGGTGACCTATTGGAAGCTCGCCAAGGCTGCGAAAAAGCCGAAACCAAAACCGGCGCCACCTAAAGAGACCGAGCCGACTGAAGAAGATCACACCGATGATCTCTATTTCAAATCTGGCAGAACGAAAAAGAGCCGACGCAAGAAATTCGTCGACCCTAATCAGATGGATTTGTTCGGCGCCCCGAAAGAGGACTAGGCGGGCCTAAAGGTCAGTGCTGCGCCATTGTTGCAATAGCGCAGACCCGTCGGGGCAGGTCCGTCATTAAACACGTGCCCATGATGACCGCCGCACCGCGCGCAATGATATTCTGTGCGTGTCATCCAGAGTTTATTGTCTTCCTTGAAGCCCAGTGTGCCTTCCCGGTAGTCCCAGAAGCTCGGCCATCCGGTGCCGGAATCATACTTTGTTGAGCTCTCAAAAATCGCCAGATCACATCCGGCGCAGTGGAACACGCCCTCGCGCTTTTCATCATTCAATGGCGAGGTGAAGGCGCGCTCGGTCGCTTCTTGGCGGAGGACCCGGAACGCGAGGGGGTCTAGGCGCTCTTTCCACTCTGCTTCGGTGAGGTCGCGCCACGCATTGCCCGCGAAGGCTTCTGCAGCGCTATCGGCATAGGCTTTTGAGCCACTATTCGCGCCGGAACAGGCGGCGATGAGGCCAGCTGGGGCGGCGAGAAGAAAGCTACGACGCGCCATGGACGGAAAAACTGTTTTCATCATGGCTCTCAAATAAGCCGCACAGCTTAAGCGTCCACTCACAGTTGTTTCAATTTCTTGTTAGAAACCGCTGTAAATGGACACGATTGACCCTCGCAATGCGTTGATTTTGCGATTAGGGACCTAGGTCTGAAATTAACCAAGATCGTACGAGACTTTTCCATGACCGACCAGATGAGCGATAATCTCTCCGAAACCGCACGCGATAAACTGCGTCTCACCGTCGAGCGGATTGAGCGTTTGGAAGAGGAAAAGAAGGAAGTCGCGGAACAGATCAAAGAGGTCTATGGCGAAGCCAAAGCGCTGGGCTATGACACGAAGGCGCTGCGTTCCGTGGTCAAACTGCGCAAGCAAGACCGCCAAGAGCGTGAAGAGCAAGAAGCGATCTTGGAAGTCTACCTCGACGCGCTCGGCGAGCTGTAACCCTTCCATTCTTGCCTGACCGGGGCGGATGCCGTTAAAGACAGGCATGCCGCGTGACGTCGACGAACGCAAAAAACGCAAAGCCCTGCGCAAGATCCGCAAGGCCGCAATGCTGGCTGAGCAAGGCTTAGGGCCACCTCTATCCGACTGGGAAAAACAGTTTCTGGAGGAGGTCGAGGAGCGGATTGAAAAGTTCGGATCGGCCTTTCACGATTTAGAGAAAGGCGGAGCGGACGAGGCGCTCTCATCGCTGCAATTTGTAAAACTGCGCGAAATCGACAAAAAGGCGCGCGGTAAAGGCAAATCGGGTTTCAAATCAAAAGGGGGCTTCAAGAAAAAGCCGACACCCCGGGTTCGTCAACTGGATGAGGATGTCGAGGTTGAACCGGACCCGCCCAAGCCATCAAAGCCCGAGCTGGTGCGTGCGAGTGACCTGCCGCGTGAACAAGCACCTGCGAACAAACCTCCGCCAAAACCAGGCTCTCGACCGAAGTTCCGCGTGATTGATGGCGGTGCAGGTGACAATTGATCCATTGTGTATATGAAGCCGTATACAAAAGAACAAACTAGGATCACAACCTGATGAAAACCGTCGTTATTACAGGCGCATCGACTGGTATCGGTCGTAGCACCGCTGAGTATCTTGCCGCGAAAGGCTGGCAGGTCTTTGCAGGCGTGCGCAAAGAGAAAGACGGTGCCGCGCTGACGGGAGCGGACGACCGGATCAAGCCGATTTTGCTCGATGTGACGAAACCCGATCAGGTCGATGCCGCAGTAGAGACTGTCCGCGTAGCCCTTGGCGGGCAAAAACTGACGGGGCTCATCAACAATGCGGGCATTGCGAATATGGGCCCGCTGGCGGTGCAGCCGCTGGACCAGTTCAAAGCGCATTTCGATGTCAATGTTTTTGGTCTTTTGCGCGCTAGCCAAGCCTTCGCGCCCTTGCTCGGGATGGATGAGAGCCTGGCCGGAAAACCAGGCCGGATCATCAATATTACCAGCGTCGGTGGGCGCCTCGCATCGCCGTTCCTCGGGGCTTATACCGCAACCAAGCATGCAGTTGAGAGCATGACCGATAGTCTGCGCAGAGAGCTCGTCATTTTTGGTATCGATGCGATTGCGGTCGGGCCAGGCGCTGTGAAAACGCCGATTTGGGACAAGGCTGAAAGCGCGAACAGCACCAACCCGTACTCAAATTCGCCCTGGGCGAAACCGATTGATGTGTTCAGCGAAACGCTACTCGAAGGTGGCCGCACTGGCCTTCCTCCGGAACTCATCGCGAAAACCATCGAGACAGCGCTGACGGTCCGCAAGCCGAAAGCGCGCTATGCACCTGTGCCGAACAAGCTGACCAATTTCACGCTCCCAATGTTGCTGCCGAAACGGGTCGTGGACGGCTTTTTCTGGAAACGCTTTGGGATGCAGGCGCCAGACGCTTAGGCGCAAAATCAGGCTTTGTGATAGGGCAGGCCTGCCAGCAGGCTAACCGCACGATAGAGCTGCTCTGTAAGCATCGCTTTGACCAGCCGGTGCGGCCAAGTCTGTGGTCCGAGCGCCAGCGTCTCGGGGCACGCCTCGCGCACCGCTTTGCTATAGCCCTCGGCACCGCCAATTAAGAAACATAGCTCCGGTGTTCCTGCGTTACGCAATTGCTCGATCCGCTTGGCGAATTTGACCGAGGTGAGCGCCGCGCCAAACTCATCGAGACGCAAGACCGGCGCCCCCTTTGGAAGGGCCGCAAGGATGCGCTCACCCTCTGCGTCTAACCCGCCACCGCTGGCTAAATCCACGAGCTTAAGCGATCGTAGGCCAATCTGCGGTCCGGCTTTGTTGAAGCGCGAGACATAGTCATCGACGAGCTCTTTTTCAGGCCCGGCTTTCAGTTTACCGACGCTGATCAGCGTGATGTGCATGGTTGGAAGAGGCGCGACTTAAACGTCGTCAGGCCGATGCCCGCTATCGCCCGCCCAAATCTTTTCAAGATTGTAGAAGGAACGAACTTCTGGTCGGAACAAGTGGACGATCACGTCACCGAGATCGATTAGAACCCAATCCGCATTTGGTAGACCTTCAAGCTTTGGCGCTCGCCCGGTCTTCTCTTTGACTTTCTTCGCCAAATGATCGGCAATCGAGCTCACATGACGGGCCGAGCGACCCGAAGCGATGATCATAATATCAGCAAGTGAGGATTTTTCCGTGAGATCAATAACGGTTAAGTCTTCGGCTTTGTCATCTTCCAATGAAGAAATGATCGTGTCTGAGAACGCGCGAATGTCATCAATTGTCGTCGCGCGGGCCGAATTCGTCTCAGTTTTAACTGCGGACAGGGTGAAGCTCCATTCAAAATTTCAAGACTGACCGTATCACGCGTTGCGATTAGGGCCTAGGGCGAATTCGCAACAGTCGCTGCGCAATAGTTTTGCGGCTTAATCTGCAACAAATTGGCCAGCGCCGCGGTCTTTGCGGACATGTCCGGCCTCAAAAACGCGTCCATTCATGGCAATATACACCCCTGGCACCTGCATGCGCGCCGCCGCAATGGCGAACCCTACATTAAAGATCGCATCGGTTGAGCGAAGCCGCGCCGGCTGCATGGCGCCGGTCAGCACCACTGTTTTGTCGCCGATATCTTGCAAAGCTTCGGCAGTCTTCGCCATCGTGTCAGTGCCATGTGTGATCAGGACGTGCTGTGCCTCGCAACCGATCACGGCGTCGCGGATGATATCGCGGTCGGCGCCGGTCAGCTCTAAACTGTCCTTTTTCATCAGCGAAGTTAAGGCGTAGTCGAGGCTGACATTCGCCTCGCTCAGGATGGCGTCGAGCGGCGAGGTGCCAACTTGGAATTCAGACAGAGCATCAAAATACACCTTGTCGATGGTGCCGCCTGTGGTGAAGATTTGCAGATCAGTCATGCTTGGCTCATGTCATTATTGGGGTGAATGGAGTGTATCGAATTGGCGGCTTTTTGCACCCCTTTCATTAACACCGCCATGGTTTGATTCCGCTATGCAGATTTTAAGTGTGGGGACACTTCTTGGTCTCTTTGCTTGCGGTGCTGCTGCTGCGGAAGGCGTGCACACGTCGCCCAAGCCGCCTTCGCCGGAAAAGTCTCGTTTCATCTCGCAAATCATGCCAGATTTTGACGCTGCTCGCGCCGTCCAGAACATTGTCAGTCCGAACGAACATATCCTGTTCCAATCGCCAACTGGATGGCGGTTGTTTGAGCATCCGATTTTCGAGGCCAATATTGAACGCGGCATGAGGGTTGATACTCGAGGAAATATAGACGCCGGGCTGGCGATTTACTACCATCCCGAACGCGACGTTCTGTGCGGCGTGGACGTGGATATGCTCCAGCATCAGGCTGCGCCCATATCCGGTTTTGGATCAGAGGATGGTGTTCGCATATCACCTGCTATGACCTACCGTATAATGGTGCGCAACATGCAGGGCATGATCGAAATAGGGATCAGAGAGTATGGCGCGATCAGACGGTTCAAGACACGCCGGAAATCGCCCATGATGGGCTCCAACTATCGCCAATTCGAGTGGCAGTACGAATCCGATCATGATCAGAGTTTGACCGAAGGCTTTGGGGAGTCTGATCTGATCAAGTCGACGACGACCAATACGTTATGCCATTGGCCAAAAGGCGGAGCTCGCAAGGGTGATGAGGCGACAATTCTGTCTGAATTGCGCCAAAGCTATACGTTTACACGGCCGTAAACACCGAAGAACTAGTCTTTCTGACGTAGCGCTGTCGAAGAGATTGGGTTGAGCGGCGACGGGAGGTAGACCCAGGCGGGCGCTTTCTGCTCAGGGAGAATGCTGGCAGCATTGTCAGCAAGGCGATGGCGCTGCATCTTTTTGGCAAACAAGCTGAACCGGGAAGCGAGTTCAAATCCGGGTCGCGCGATCACTGCAATTGGAATGCTCTCCGCGAGTTTTTCCCAGTCTTTCCAATAATGAAACGTCATCAAACTATCACCGCCCATGATCCAGACCAGATCCGCGTGCGGGCAGTGCTGGCGCATCAAACGGACCAGATCATAGGTGTAGCGCAGGCTCGCTTGCTTCTCGATATTGCTGACGCGAAAAGCGCGATTGCGTTTTGTTAGATCCTGCACAGCGGCGAACCGGTCCTCATAATCGCTCGGCGCTTCTTTCAGCGGGTTGCCTGGCGTTGGGAACCACCAGACCGCATCGAGCTGTAACCGCTTCATCGCGGTTTCTGCGACGTGCAAATGACCGCTATGCGGCGGATCAAAACTGCCGCCAAACAGACCAATCCGCGCGCGTGTGCTCGACGGTGGCAGGAAGGCGTCGGATCGAATGTGAAGCATAGTCCGCCTGTCGGCCGCGCGCTTTATGGGCGCGTTTGGCCGGTCCCCCGGACGACATATTTGAAGATGGTCAGCTGTTCAGCACCCACCGGGCCACGGGCATGAATGCGCCCGGTCGCAATGCCGATCTCAGCGCCCATGCCAAATTGGCCGCCATCCGCGAATTGGGTCGACGCATTATGGATGACGATACCTGCATCAATATCAGACAGGAACTTCTCCGCCGTGGCGGCGTCCTCCGTGATGATGCATTCGGTATGGCTGGTGCCATAGGTCGTGATGTGCTCGATCGCGCCATCAATGCCGTCAACAACCCGCACGGAGATCACCGGCGCAAGATATTCGGTGCGCCAGTCTTCTTCGGTCGCAGGTTCGATGTTCGCGACCAGGGCGCGCGAGGCATCGTCGCCTTTCATCGTGCAACCCGCATCGGTGAGCGCAGCCGCAATTGCGGGCAATAGTGTGTTTGCCACTGCGCGGTCGATCAGCAGCGTTTCGGTGGAGCCGCAAATGCCGGTCCGACGCATCTTGGCATTGACGACAATATCAATCGCTTTCTGCGGATCGGCGGCGCCGTCCACATAAGTATGGCACAGGCCTTCCAAGTGCCCGATCACCGGCACGCGCGCTTCATCTTGGACGCGGGCCACCAGGCCCTTGCCGCCGCGCGGCACGATCACATCCACATTGCCATCGAGGCCGGTCAGCATATGCCCGACCGCGGCGCGGTCTTTGGTCTGAACCAGTTGCACGGCATCTCCGGGCAAGCCAACCGATGTCAGGCCAGCGCGCAGGGCATCTGCGATGGCGATTGCTGATTGGAGGCTTTCGCTTCCCGCACGCAGGATCGCAGCGTTGCCAGATCGCACGCAGAGTGCAGCGGCATCTGCGGTCACATTTGGCCGGGCTTCATAAATGATCCCGATCACGCCAAGCGGGGTCCGGACGCGCGCAATATCGAGGCCCGAAGGCACCGTCCAGCGCGCGATCTCGCTGCCAACTGGATCCGGGAGTTCTGCAACGGCGCGTAGGGCGTCTGCGATCGCACTGACGCGTTCAGGTGTCAGGGCGAGGCGATCCATCATCGCGTCTGACAGTCCTTTTTCGCGGCCACCAGCGAGGTCCGCCTGGTTGGCTTTCAGGATGTCAGCTTCGGCCGCGCTCAGGGCCTCTGCCATCGCATTGATCGCCTCTGTGCGTCCCGGGACTCCAGCTTTGGCAAGCGCCGCGGAGGCAAGGCGCGCGCGGCGCCCCATATCCAGCATGGTTTCGCGAAGGTCGTCGGCGGGAATGTGTACAGTATCGGCCATGGCGCGCTTTTGCCGGATTTATGCGCTTGGAGCAATGAGGGAATCTAAATCGCGTGTCCTTATCCGCGCCAGAAGCGGCGGGTCATCAGAACGAAAACAGCCGTAAACTCCAATCGGCCAAGCAGCATGGCAATGGCGCAGATCCATTTGCCGCGATCTGTCAGGCCCTGGAACGTGCCGGCTGGACCGATTTCTGGGCCAAGTCCTGGGCCAACATTCGACACACTGGTCGCGGCGCCGGAAATCGCGGTCAGCGGGTCTTCCCCGGTCAGGCTGAGCAGGATGGCCGCTGTCATGAAAGTCGCGAGATATAGGAACACAAAGACCATGACCGACTGCAGCGTGTCATTATCGATGACTTTGCCGCCATAGCGGATCCGAACGACGCGGTGCGGACTGACCATTTGCTGCGCATGAGCGAGGACCGCGCGGAAGCTGATTTCAAGGCGGAACATTTTGATGCCGCAAGCCGCTGACCCGGCACACCCACCTAGGAAAATCGTGATCAGGAAGATCATCACAATCGGTTCGCCCCAGCCATCATAAGGTGCTGTCGCATAGCCCGTCCCAGTCATCACGGAGACGACATTGAATAAGGTCTCGATGAAGCCATTGATCGGGCTGATAATCACATAATCTTGATCGGCGAGGACGCGCAGCGCAAACACCGTGATCGCAATCGCGCCGATCAAGCCCATAAACAGGCGCGGTTGCGGGTCCTTCAAAAGCGGTTTGACGCGGCCATGGATCATCGCCAAAGCCAGCAAGCTAAAGGGCAGGCCTGCGACGATCATGAAAAAGATCGCAGCCGGAACTGCTGGCGTCTCATAGAAGGCGCCAAACGAGGCATCATAGGTTGAATAGCCGCCCGCCGAGACGGTGGTCATAGCGTGTGTGATCGCTTCAAACGATGTCATCCCACAAAGCATGTAAGTGGCGGCGCAAGCGACCGAGATGAACAGGTAGATCATGCCGATTTGGGCCGAGACCTCGCTGATGCGCGGCACGAACTTGCCAGACACATCTGAGCTTTCGAGTTGGAAGAGCTGCATCCCGCCAACCCTCAGCACAGGCAGAATGGCGATCGCGGTTACGATAATCCCAATCCCGCCAAACCATTGCAGGATGGCGCGCCAGAGCAGAATTCCACGTGGTTGATTATCGAGCCCGGTCATTACCGTGGACCCGGTGGTGGTAAGCCCTGAAATACTCTCAAACATTGCATCGGTCACGCTCATCCCGATACCCATGAACGGGATTGCCGCCATTGCGGGCAGGACCACCCAAACCAGAACTGTGAGCAAGAAGGCTTCGCGGGCCCCGGCGCGCTCGTCGCGATTGCCGGCCATGATCACCAAACCGCCGCCAAACAGCAGGAGCATGGTCGCACTCGCGGCAAAGACCGGCCACTCATCGCGGCCATCTGCGACATCGAGTAACCAGCACGGGATCATCGCTGCGCCGAGCAGCGCAGTCATGATGCCTAAAGCTAGGATGACGACTCGAAGTTGCATGTTGGAAGGGGCTTATGGGGAAAAAGCTGAAAAGGCGTGTACTTTTCGCAACCTGTGCGGCTGAGGTCCATTCAAATTGAGGGCCATTGTGAAATTTTTCAGCGATTATGTGAAATTATTTCTTACATTCTAGAGATGGTTAACTGTCTGTAAACAAAGTGTTTTGTAAGTGTTAACGAGCGGCAAGAATAGCGCGTTCCGTTATATTTCTGGTTTGTTCTTTATAAGTTTCGTCAATGCGACCTTGTGGACAGCAGAGAATCGGCAAGCGACCCATATGAATCCAAGCAGTCCCATGTTATCCCATAAATGGACAAGTTGGATCCAATCGAATCCAGCCTGGGGCGAGTGATGGGAGATGCACGTGTTTGTCTCAAGCTATGAGACATCGCTAGACAGTAAAGGGCGGGTCTCAGTGCCGGCCTCGTTTCGTCATGCGCTCGCGGGCGGAGCCCGGATTTTCCTATATCCCGCGCTGGATGGATCGCCCTGCTTGGAAGGCGGCGGTGATGCTCTGATGCAGCAAAACCAGGCGACTTTACTGCGCATGAGTCCGACCTCCACCGCGCGCAAAGTCTTCTTAAATCGTACGGTGTCGAAAGCGGTTGAGCTGAAGCTTGATGATACGGGGCGGATCAAGGTTCCGGCAAAGCATTTGGAACTGGCAGGCATCGGCAAAGATCTCGTCTTCGTAGGCGCGATGGACCGCTTTTACGTTTGGGACCCAGAACGCTATGCCGCGTTCGATGCGGAGATGGAATCGCAGCTTGATGATGTGCAAGGCGACTTCGAAGGCTCCTTCAATGCCGCGCTCGCCATGGGCGGTATTCGCGGTGTGGTCGGGGAGGGCGAGTCATGAGCCATGTCCCTGTTCTGCTCCCGGAAGTTGTGGCCGCGCTCGCACCGCGTGACGGCGAGACTTATGTCGATGGCACATTTGGTGGCGGCGGTTATGCACTGCGCGTCCTGGAGGCTGCCAAGTGTACGCTTTATGGGATTGATCGCGATCTGGATGCGATCACCCGCGCCGAGAGTTTGAGTGAAAGCCAGCCGCGCTTGGTCCCCCTAATGGGCCGGTTTGGTGATATGGACGCGCTGCTCTTGAATGCAGGTGTTTCTGAAGTCGATGGCGTCATGCTCGATATTGGCGTCTCGTCCTTCCAGATTGATGAAGGCGAGCGCGGTTTCTCCTTCATGCGCGACGGACCCCTGGACATGCGTATGGGTCAGACCGGGCCGAGCGCGAAAGATGTCGTCAATCATATGTCGACGGGAGATCTAATCTCGATCATCCGGCAGCTTGGCGAGGAGCGCCAAGCCAAACGAATTGCGAGCGCGATTGTAGCAAAGCGAGCTTCGGGTAGCTTTTCAACGACATTGGAACTTGCCGAATGTGTTGAGCAAGCGGTTGGCGGTCGGCGCGGAAAGAAAACGCACCCAGCGACCCTGACCTTCCAAGCGATCCGGATGTTTGTAAATGACGAGCTTGGTGAGCTTGCCCGCGGTCTCGCGGCGGCTGAGCGGTTGCTTCGCGCTGGCGGGCGTTTGGTGGTGGTCACGTTCCACTCGCTCGAGGATCGATTGGTGAAACAGTTCATGCGCGCTCGCGCTGGCCTGGTTGGCGGCGGCTCGCGCTATATGCCAGAGCGCAGCAAAGGCCCGGACCCGACCTTTGAGTTGCCTCAACGCAAGGCGATTGAACCGGGCGAGGCCGAAACCTCCGTCAATCCGCGGGCCCGTTCGGCGCGGCTACGTGTGGCGGTGCGGACAGATGCAGACATTTGGGCAGATCCTGTCGAGACCGGCATGCGGCTGCCATCGCTCTCCACTCTGGAGGCGGCCCTATGAGTAAGCGCGCGTTCCTCTTCGGTTTGGCCGTCGTTGGCTTGCTGATCTTCAGCCTCTACCGCGCGAAATATGGCGCGCAGGAAACGGTGGTCGAGATTGAGGCCATTGAAGTTCAGATCGCGGAGGCCGAGGCCGCGCAGTTCGACCTGCAGGCTGAGTTCGCGCATCGCTCACGGCCCGAATGGATTGAAGAATTTGCCCGCCGCGAGCTCGGCATGGTCCCTGCGAAAGCGGAACAGTTTGTGCGCACGGTCGATCTCGATGGCCGCATCGGTCCACCGATGGAGCTGCGCGACGCCGACGAGCCTGTAGATCAGGAGGTTGGCGATGCAAATTGACCAAACCCCCGAGATCGAACTGGGCGGCGGCGGTATGCGCACGCGGATCGTTTCTATGGCGTTGCTGGCTGTGTTTGGCGCGATTGCTGTGAAGGGCCTGATGGTCGCGGTCAGCGGACCGGGTGAAGTGGTTGCCCGGATCGCGAGCACCGAAGCGCCTGCCCGCCGCGCCGATATTGTCGACCGCCATGGCGGCTTGCTCGCGACGTCTGTGACCGCCTATTCGGTTTTTGCGGATCCACGCGCGATTGGCGATGCAGCCTTGATTGCGGGCGAGCTTGCGCAAGTTATGCCGGATCTGGATGTTGAGGTGATTGAGACGCGGCTGTCGAACAAAGAGCGCGCCTTCGCTTGGATTGAACGCGGCATCACCCCGCGCCAGCGCCAAGCGGTGTTTGAGTTGGGCCTTGAAGGGATCGGTTTTCGCGAAGAGACGCGGCGTGCCTATCCGCGTGGGACGCTCGCGGGCCATTTGCTTGGATATGCGGGCGCTGACGGCCAAGGCCTAGGTGGCATCGAGTATGCGATGGATGATCGTTTAACCAGTGATCCAGAGCCGCTTTTCCTGACCATTGATGCGAACGTACAGTTCAGTCTTGAGGCCGAGCTATCCGCTGCGGTTGGCGAGTATGAGGCTGAAGCGGGCGCCGGTGTCGTCTTGGCGGCGCAGACCGGCGAAGTGCTCGGTATGGCGAGCTGGCCACCGCTCGATCCGCATCAGGCGACGGGGCTCGACCGCGAGGACCCGGCCCGCCTGGATCGCGCGAGCAATGCGGTTTACGAGCTGGGCTCCGTTTTCAAGCCACTAACAGTTGCCGGGGCGCTCGACGCAGGTGCTATTCGCCCAAATGACCGTTTCGATGTGCGTGAACCACTACGCATTCGCGGACAGCAAATTGAGGATGACCATCCAATTGTTGGGCGGCCGACCTCGTTTGAAATCATCGCGGACAGTTCGAATATCGGAACCGTCAAAATCGCTTGGCAGATGGGCTCACGTCGCCAGCAGGAGTTCTTTTCCTCACTCGGCCTGTTTTCACGCTCTCCGATTGAGCTTGCGGGCAGCGCGCGTCCACTTTTGCCGGAAACCTTTGATGAGCTGCACAGCGCTACCGTCAGTTACGGCCATGGCATCGCGGTTTCGCCGATCGCGTTTGCAAGCGCCTTTGCGTCCTTGGCCAATGCGGGTGAGGCCGTCACGCCGACATTACTGATGGCGCCGACGCGGCAGCGTAATCCGAAGCGCGTTATGGCGGCGCCGACAGCAGACCTAGTATTGCGAATGCTGCGCAAAGCGGTCGTAGACGGCACGGGTTCACGCGCAGAAGTCGGCGGCTACCGTGTTGCTGGAAAGACCGGAACAGCCGAAAAGCCAATCGCTGGCGGCTATTCCGAGACCGAGAATATTTGTAGCTTTGCCGCCGTATTCCCCGCCGATAGCCCTGAATATGTCGTATTGATCGTGCTGGACTCTCCAAAGGCCGGACAAGATCGCGGCCGGACGGCAGCCTGGAACGCAGCGCCGACCGCAGGACGGGTGATTGAGCGGATTGCGCCGATACTGGGCGTAGAGCCGCAATTCGGTGAGCCCGTTGGGTCGACGCCTCGCGTCCGTTCTGTCGCTGACAGGAGAGGTACGACACTATGATCTTAAAGGACCTAGTTCCATTCTATTCCGGGCCTGGCGCTGAGGCCGAAGTGACCGGGATCACCGCGGACAGTCGGCGTGTGCAGCCAGGCTATGTCTTTGCCGCGATGCAAGGCGTTGTCGCGGATGGGCGTAAGTTTATCCCAAGCGCAATTGAAAACGGCGCTATCGCTGTGCTGGGCGAAGACTTGCCGGACACGGGAAGTGTCGCTCGTGTCGAAGTCGAGAATGCGCGCCTCGCTTTGGCGGACGTCTCAGCGCGGTTCTATCCGAAGCAGCCCGAGCAAATCGTTGCGATCACTGGAACAAACGGAAAAAGCTCCACGGTTGATTTCTTACGCCAAATTTGGCAAGCGGCTGGCCTGAAATCTGCCAGCATGGGGACGCTCGGGGCGATTGGGCCAAGCGGTCATATCGATCTCGGGCATACCACGCCGGACCCAGTCGCGATCCACGCGACGCTGCAGACGCTCGCCCAAGATGGCGTGACCCATGCGGCGATGGAAGCTTCCTCGCACGGGCTCGCGCAGTATCGGCTGGATGCTGTGAAGCTGAACGCGGTCGCTTTTACCAATCTGACGCAAGACCACCTCGATTATCACAATACGATGGACGAGTATCGCGCGGCCAAGCTGCGCCTGTTCAGCGAGCTTGCGCCCAAAGGTTGCCCGGCGGTCGTCAATGCTGACAGCGATCAGCGGCTGTTTTTCGAGGAGGCAGCGCAAGAGGCAGGGCTGAAACTCATCTCTGTTGGTTGGCGCGGCGCCGATCTGAAAATCGAAGAGCTGATGCCCAAAGCGACCGGCCAGCGTCTGTTCCTGGATTGGCATGGTGAGAAAGCCGCGATTGATTTGCCGCTAATCGGTGAGTTCCAGGCGCTTAATGCGCTGACGGCGGCAGGTTTAGCGCTCGCGGGCGGTCTTGATCTGCAGGCCGTTGCGACTGGTATGTCGAAGCTGGAGCCTGTCAAAGGCCGGCTTGAATATGTCGGTGAGACCAGTGATGGCGCAGGCGTTTTTGTTGATTTTGCCCACACGCCGGCCGGCCTTGATGTCTTGATCCGGGCCGCGCGACCGCACACGGCAGGACGCTTGGTCGTCGTGTTTGGCTGTGGCGGCGACCGCGACCGCGGCAAGCGCCCGCTGATGGGGGAGGTCGCAGCGAAACATGCTGATCATGTGATCGTCACAGACGATAATCCGCGCAGCGAAGACCCGGCCGCCATCCGAGCGGATGTGCTTGCTGGTGTGCCGAACGGTGTCGAAATTGGCGATCGCGGCCAAGCGATCCATGATGCGGTTAAAGACTTGCGCAAAGGCGATACGCTGCTGATTGCTGGCAAAGGTCATGAGACCGGTCAGATCATTGGCGACACAGTCGTGCCGTTCAGTGACCAGGAGACAGCGACGGAAGCCTTAAAGGAGGCGGCGAATGCATAGTCCCTCCATCTCTACTTTTGGTTCGCATTCAAAACGATTGCGCGAGCGGGTTTCATCCACAGGTTTCAGCCGTGCAACGCTCATGAAGCGCACCACTGCTGCAGGTCCGGTCAATCTCGAAGGTAGTCCCAGAGCAGAACTTCTTTGTCTGCCAAAGGGTTGCCACAAGGTGGCGTGTAACGACGCACGCCTGTCCCTCGTTCTCAGCCGAAGAGAACGAACAGAGTCCATGAAGTTTTCAGAACTCGCGCCCCGCGATTCTAACCGAAAAGAAAGGCAAATCTCAGCCCTCGCGCCCTTGTTAAAATGGGCGAATACATCCGGAATGAGACTCTTCGCAGACCCACAGCGACAAAGCAGCGCTTGGGCAGACGATATGGTGATGGACCGCGGCGCAGAAGGTGCTGCAAGGGGTTGTGATGCTGTTTGAACTACTAGCGGCCGAAGAAGGGCCGCTGCGACTATTCAATTATCTCACGTTCCGCACGGGGCTGGCGCTCGTGACCGCATTTTTGGTGACGGTCATCTTCGGCGGCTGGATGATTGATGTCTTGCGGGCGCGCCAGGGCAAAGGCCAGCCGATCCGCGATCTTTCGCTGGAAGCGCAAATGGCCAAGCAAGGCACGCCAACCATGGGCGGCCTGTTGATTTGGATCGGATTGATCCTTGGGACGCTTCTTTTTGCTGATCTTCGAAATCCGTACATTTGGGTCGTGCTCGCCGTCTCGCTGTCTTATGCCGTGCTCGGGTTTATGGATGACTATGCCAAGGTCACCAAGCAAAGCACTGACGGTGTATCGGCGCGTTTGCGTTTGGGAACAGAATTCCTGGTTGCAGCTCTGGCGGGCGCTTTCATTATGGGCTTGCACGGCGCACATACGCCGATGGGGCACGCGGATTGGGGTGCACTGAACCCGCTGGCGGAGTGGGTGGCGAGCTTCGCGCCTGAAACTTCGGTTGAACGCAACGAAGCGAGCTTTTCTGGCGGGGTCGCGATCCCGTTCGTGAATGATTATTTCTTCCCGCTTGGCGGCCTGTTCGTGGTCTTTGCCTGTATCGTTATTGTCGGCTTCGCCAATGCGGTGAACTTTACCGATGGCTTGGATGGTCTCGCGATCGTCCCGATCATGTTTACGGGCGCAGCGTTCGCGCTGATCGCTTACCTGACCGGGAACTTCTTCTTCGCGGATTATCTCGGCATTCAGTTCACGCCTGGCGCTGGTGAAATGGCGGTTCTTATGGGCGCTATGATGGGCGCTGGAATGGGCTTTTTATGGTACAATGCTTACCCGGCCAAAGTCTTTATGGGCGACACCGGATCGCTTGGTTTGGGCGGCTTGATTGGCGTCGTCGCGGTTGCGATTAAGCACGAGTTTGCGCTCGCCGTGATTGGCGGCCTCTTCGTCCTCGAAGTTCTATCGGTCGTGCTTCAAGTGAGCTGGTTCAAGATCACTCGAAAGCTGACCGGCGAAGGTAAGCGCATCTTCCTGATGGCGCCGCTGCACCACCATTTTCAGAAGAAGAACTGGCCTGAAACACGGGTCGTGGTTCGGTTCTGGATCTTGTCGCTTTTGTTCGCCCTTGCGGGCCTTGCCACACTGAAACTGAGGTAGCGCCCACCCTATGATCCCGATCACCGAATATGCAGGGCGCGATGTCGCCGTCTATGGCCTAGGCCGCACCGGATTGTCCGCTGCGAAAGCCTTGGCTGCTGGCGGTGCGCGCGTGCATGCTTGGGATGATGGGGACGCGGCGCGGCTGAAGGCTGAGGCTGAAGGCGTGAATGTCAGCGACATCAATAAGCGCGACTGGCAGAAGTTCGCCGCGCTCGTACTGTCGCCAGGCATTCCGTTCCGCTTCCCGCAGCCGCATCGCCTGGTGCGCATGGCGGAAATGATGAACGTGCCCGTGGTCGGCGATGTCGAACTGTTTGCGCGCGCGGTGCAGGCTTTGCCGGAAAAGGGCCGTCCGAAAGTGGTCGGGATTACCGGGACGAACGGCAAGTCGACGACAACGGCATTGATCGGCCATATCTTGAAAGAGGCGGGGCGTGATGTCCGTGTCGGCGGCAATATCGGGACCGGCGTCCTTGATATGCCAGCGCTGAACGCCAACTCAATTTACGTCCTGGAGCTGTCTTCTTATCAGCTCGACCTGGTGAGCAGCCTCCGTTGCGATGTGGCCGTCTTCCTGAACATTTCGCCGGATCATTTGGATAGACATGGCGGCATGGATGGTTATGTCGAGGCGAAGAAACGGATTTTCGCCAACCAGACAATCCGTGATGTCGCGGTGGTGGGGATTGATGATCCTTATTCGCAGGCGATTGCCATGGGACGCCAACGTCCAGGCGGTGGCCGTGTCATCCAGATCAGCTCTGAGTTTGGATTGGCACGCGGCGTCAGCGCCGTCGATGGCCACTTCTATGACAGCACAGGCGGGCAAGCGATCCGCGTCGGGAACCTGGCCGAAGCCGAAGCGCTTCCGGGTCGGCATAATTATCAAAACGCGGCAGCAGCCTATGCCGCATGCCAAGCGCTCGGCGTCGCACCTGGTCGGATCATGGCGGCGATGCGCACTTTCCCAGGCCTTCCACACCGTATGGAGCGTGTTGGGGATGTCGGCGGCGTTCGGTTCGTGAATGATAGCAAAGCCACCAATGCGCAGGCAGCAGAACAGGCCTTAAAGACTTGGTCGAAAGTGCACTGGATTGCAGGCGGCGTCCCGAAGGCTGAAGGGATCAAACCGCTTGAGCCTTGGTATAACCGAATTGAGCAAGCTTATCTGATCGGTGAGAGCGCGGATGATTTCGCCAAAACTCTGGGTGGAAAAGTGAAGGCTGTGAAGTGCGGAACTCTGGAAGCGGCGACCCAAGCGGCGTTCGATGCGGCCAAAGCGGCGGGCGATCCGAACCCGATTGTCCTTCTATCACCAGCCTGTGCGAGCTTTGATCAGTATAAAGACTTTGAGGCGCGGGGTGATGCCTTCCGCGAAATTGTTCAGCGCCTCGCCGCGCAAACCGAACCGCAGAAAGAAGCGGTTTAAGGGGGCGGCATGGTTGAAGTTGCGCTCCGACCAAGATCTGCCACAGGGCGTTTCTTAGAATGGCAGCGCGGCTTGGACTGGAGCATTCTGACCTCTGCGATGATCCTTCTGTGCGTCGGGCTGTTAATGTCGCTCGCAGCAGGTCCGCCAGCCGCTGAACGGTTGGGCTATGCCAATGAATTCCACTTCGTTCAGCGCCACGCCATGTTCGTTGGTGTGGCTGTGATCGTGATGGTCGGTGTCAGCATCCTCGACCGAGTTTGGGCGCGGCGCCTCGCTGCGCTTGTCTTTTTCGGCTCTATTGTTCTGCTCGCTTTCATCCTGGTCGCGGGGTATGAGGCGAAAGGCGCGCAGCGCTGGATCCGCATTGGCAGCTTTGGGTTGCAGCCCTCAGAGTTCGTGAAGCCTGCTTTGATTGTGCTTTCGGGCTGGCTCTTGGCGCAGCGGCGGATTTATCCAAATGGACCTTGGGCCGCGATTACGCTGGTCTTTTTCTGCACAACGCTTGGCTTTCTCTTATTGCAGCCAGATGTCGGGCAATCGGCACTACTGACAGCAGCCTTCATGGTGACGTTTTTTGTCTCTGGCTTGCCTTGGCGCTGGGCCGCGATTTTTGTTGGCGGCGGGACCGCGCTTGCCGGATTGCTTTATGCGACGCTGCCGCACGTGCGGTTCCGCATCAATTCTTTCATCAACCCGACCGACTATGACACTTATCAAATCGACAAAGCTTCTGAAGCCATCGCGCGCGGCGGCCTGTTCGGCGTTGGGCCAGGTGAGGGACGGATCAAGACGTCTCTGCCGGACGCGCATACCGACTTCATCTATGCGGTGATGGGCGAAGAGTTTGGCTATTTGGCCGCTGTCGGGTTGATCCTGATCTTTGGATACATCGTGTGGAAGGGGCTCAGAACTGCGGCCCGCCTGCATGATCCATATCCACGCGCCGCTGCGTCCGGATTGTTTGCGCTTTTCGGCCTTCAAGCTGCCACGAATATTGCTGTAAATGTCAGCCTGATCCCGCCAAAGGGGATGACGCTTCCGTTCATCTCTTCTGGTGGATCGTCGATGATGGGGATTGCGCTGACACTCGGCTTGGCGCTCGCTCTCATTCGGCGCGGGCAAAGAACATAGAAGGCGAGATATGAGCGACAAACCCCTCGTGGTGATCGGTGCAGGTGGCACAGGCGGGCACATGTTTCCGGCCGCGGCCTTTGCAGAGGAAATGGCCTCACGCGGCTGGGAGGTCGGATTGATCAGCGATGATCGCGGCCTGCGTTATGCCGACAAGTTTCCAGCGTCTTGGAAACAAGAGGTCAAAGCCGCGAGCCCGAATATGCGCAAACCCTGGACACTGCCGGGAACGGCGTTGAAACTGCGCGCCGGTGTAAACGGGGCCGTGCGGCGGTTTAAGCAGGATCAGCGTCCTGCTCTGGTGGCTGGATTTGGCGGGTACCCTGCCTATCCAGCGCTGTCAGCTGGGCGCCGCCTGAAGATCCCGCTCCTGATCCACGAACAGAATGCAGTGCTTGGGCGCGTGAATCGTGTGTTCGCGAAGCACGCGGCAGTCGTCGCCTCTGGTTTTGAGCGGCTCGACCGCCTGCCGCGCGGCGCCAATCATCAGCCGGTTGGCAATCCTGTCCGCGCGCCGATCGCCGCGATGCGAGACGTCCCATTCCCAAGCATGCAGGATGAGCTCGCCGTGTTCATTACGGGCGGCTCACAAGGCGCCCGCATCTTGGGTCAAGCGATCCCGTTGGCGATTGCCAATCATATCCCAGCGCCGCTCAGGGCGCGTCTGCACATTGTGCAGCAAGTCCGCGAGGAGCAATTGGACGAGGTGCGTGCCATCTATGACAAGGTGAAGGTTAAAGCGACGCTGCAAGCCTTCTTTTCCGACATGCCAGACCGCCTTGCGGCGGCGCACTTAGTGATTGCGCGGTCTGGGGCAGGAACGGTCAGCGAGATCGCTGCTGTGGGCCGACCCTCGATATTAGTCCCACTCAAGATCGCGATGGACAATCACCAGGAAGCAAATGCCGAGGGCCTCGTCGAAGCAGGCGCCGCCGACATGCTGCTTGAAGATAACCTCTATCCTAATCTGCTGGGTGAGCTTTTGGCCCTGCGTCTCGGCGATGCCAATGATATGGCGGTGCGCGCGGCGGCGGCGAAGGCGATTGGTAATGTACGCGCGGCGCAAGATCTTGCGGACCTGGCTGAAAGCGCCGCGGCACGATGATCAGGATTTCGGCCTATCTCGCGCTCGCGTTTGGGGTTTTCCTATTCGTCGGCGAGGTGGTTCGAAACTGGGGCGACTGGCAGTGGTGGCCATTTTGGGTCGTCGACTATATTGGCGCCGCGCTCCTGATCTTTGGCGGCCAACGCGCCCTCAACACCGGCACAATCAGGTGGCTGAGTGGCGGTTGGGGCTTCACCGCCGCGATGTTTTGGATGTCATTCTTTCGGCATGTCCAGAACCTTCAGGCGGGTGGGCCGGAAACGAACGGTCCGATCGCAGAATCGCCACTAACCCTCATCATCGGGATCATGTTGGCCATTGCTCTATCGGGGCTCTTAATGGCGCTGTTGGGTAAGCGACCGGAGAAACCTGAAACGGATTAAGCCGCGCTGCAGCGGTGGGTTTCGTACATTTTTGCTTCTTTGAGCCATTCCCAACCGAACGCGTCGGCTGAGTCGCCGTGTTTTTGGCGGTGTTCGAGTTTGGCGAGCGCTTCGTCGAGCGTGGGCTCATGGCCTTCCGGTACCCACCACATAACGAAATGCATTTGACCCATCACCTCGAACCACTCTTCGCGGCGTTCGTAGAATTTCTTATGCACGGTGCCCCAGACGAATTTTTCGAGGCTCTCGACATCTTCCCAGACGGTGAGGTTTGAAACGTATTGCGGGTCGCCGTCGATTTTTGCTTCGGTATTGCCGGTGCCCGGCTCGCCGGATCCTTCCATCATCCAGACAAAGCCCGGCATCTGTTTGCCGAGCCCGTTGATGAAATCGAGATTATCCATGAAGTCTTTGACTCTAGGGTCGTCGGTCGGGGCCACCAAGCGTCCGACATTTAACTCTGCAAGCTGCATCTTCATGAAAACTCTCCATCTTTTGGTCACGAACCCATGCACATTGGGCCTATTAGCGCCAGTGAGAAAGTCTCCGATCAGCCATGAACTTGCCTCGTGCGCGCAGAACAGGCTAAGCGCCTTTTAATGCCTTATTCGGACAGAGAGATCTTATGAAACCTTCTCCTACGCCTTTCCCGCTCGGCCCAGCTCATCTTGTTGGCATTGGTGGCATCGGCATGTCGGGTATTGCAGAGATTATGATCAATCTCGGCTATCAGGTTCAGGGCTCCGATATGAAGGAGAGCGCTAATGTCGAACGCTTGCGTGAGCGAGGCGCCGTAGTTCATGTCGGCCACACGGCAGACAATGTAACCGGCACCAGCGCCGTCATCATCTCCAGCGCAATCAAAGACGACAATGTCGAGGTTCAAGCCGCGCGCGCTGCCGGAATTCCTGTGGTGCGCCGCGCCGATATGCTGGCTGAGATTATCCGCCTGAAATGGACCGTTGCGGTCGCCGGAACGCATGGAAAAACCACGACCACGACGATGGTTGCGGCTTTGCTGGACGGTGCCGGGATCGACCCGACTGTGATCAATGGCGGGATCATCAATGCCTATGGCTCAAACGCCAAAGTCGGTGACGGTGACTGGATTGTTCTGGAAGCCGATGAAAGCGATGGCACATTCATGAAGATTCGCCCGACGATTGCCATCGTCACGAATATGGATCCCGAACATATGGAGCATTACGGCTCCATGGATGCGCTGCGCGATGCGTTCGATACCTATGTCGGCAATATTCCGTTCTATGGCTTTGGCGTTCTGTGTACCGATCACCCGGAGGTCGCGGCCATGGTGGCGCGCGTGTCTGACCGGCGGATCATTACTTATGGATATAACCGCCAGGCTGATGTCCGCGCGGTGAACCTGCAGCCATCAACCGAAGGTGTAGCTTTTGATGTGATGATCCGCGGGAAATTGAATGCCGCCGAACGCGTGATCGAACAGGTCTTCCTGCCAATGGCGGGCGAGCACAATGTCTCGAACGCGCTGGCCGCGATTGCCGTGGCGGTTGAGCTTGGCGCCACCAATGAGCAGCTCCGCGACAGTTTGAAAGCCTTTGGCGGGGTGAAACGCCGCTTTACGCCGGTTGGGGAATGGAACGGCGTCAAAATCATTGATGACTATGCCCACCACCCGGTCGAGATCGAAGCATGTTTGAAAGCCGCTCGTGCGATCCAGGGGCAGGGACGAGTGATCGCGATTTCGCAACCGCATCGCTATTCGCGACTTGAAGACCTGTTTGAGGAGTTCGCGCAATGCTATCGCGAAGCTGATATTGCGGTGATTACCCCGGTTTTTGCGGCGGGTGAGAGCCCGATTGAAGGCGTCGACCACACAGCATTGGTCGCGAGTATGCAGGGCCATGGTCACAAAGAGGCACATACGCTGGCCGATCTGGAAACCTTACCGCAGCTGATCAAACAAATCGCCAAATCCGGCGATATGGTCGTGTGTATGGGCGCGGGCAGCATTTCCGCGCATGCAAATACATTGATTGAAACACTCGAAAAATAGCGATTAGGGTAAATGCGTCTTAGCAAATTGCGCTGATTCTCGTTCGGATTTGTCAAAGACTTGATGGCACTCACCAACCCTTGTTGAGGTGAGGGTCGGCGTCGTGTGGGCGAAACCACTCTGTATTTTTGCACTAAGCTTGGTCACAGCGGTTACCGGTGTGGTCGCCGAGCGTGTGTTGGACGAAGACCCCGTCTTACGTTTACGCCTGACAGACCGTACGCCTGCGCCAGTCCGTATGGTGAAACTCCGTCCTCGGTTTGATACGAATTTGACCTCCGGCGGTCAAATGGTTCCGATGCCGAAGGTCCGTGTGCAAGATAGTGGTCCCGTCGGAAAGTTTGCGTTTGTCAGCACGCCGCATCCGAATTTGGTTGTGGCGGTTGGTTCGACTGAAGATCGCTCCGAGATTGGTCGACAGATCGACCGCGCGGTCATTGAGATGGGCGGCGCAAAACCACTCTTCGACCATGCCCGTGATCGTGCCCCTTTCATCGGGGTTGGTGTGCAGACCAAAATTGCTAAAACAGGATGGTCTATGGATGCCACTGTGGGTGCGAATTTCATCAATCGTGCCGAGCAAGTGCGGACATTCGGAGCGCTCGACCTAGAGCAATCAGCCGCGCTTGAAGCGAAAGCCCGCGCCAACTTCCGGTTACGTTATCGGTTCTAAGGTCCTGACCCGCTAATTGATAATCGCTGCGGTAGTCGAATCTGCAACCGCGTTCGCGGATCGGATCGCCGCGTTGACGGCTGTGATGACAGCGTCTGTTGCCTCCGTGGTGAGGCACTCTCCAGCGGCGATTGAAGCAATGCGATCAGCATGCGTCGCAAGATCGGCCGCTTCAAAATTGTGTTCCAGCAGCCCAACCGCGTTTGTGAGCGCGATGGTCAGACAGAGGCGCTCGTCGATGGGCCCAGCCCCCGCGAACATGGCCTCAGCCATTTCTTGTTTCAGGGCGGTTTCCAAGACCGGTGATGCCTCGGGCCAAACGGTCCGTGTAAACAGGCCAAACACGCGGGTTTTCTCGCTTGATAAAGCGCCGAGATGGCAAAGCTCGTCAGCCAACGTGGCGATGAAGTCTTTTTGATTGCCCAGCGCGGACACCCAATAGGCTAGGTCCTGGCGTTTGGCTGCCCCGCCAATCGCATCGTCGCACATGCCCAGAAACGCGCCGAGATCGAGTGTGTGGCGCAAAGGGATGATCGATTGCGGATCCAGCTGAAGCTCAATCGCCCCGCGCAGCATTAGGTCTGCGATGGCGGCGCCGGCCAGTGCAGGTTGATAATATCCGTTCTCAGTCTTGCCAGTGGCATCATTCAGCGACAGCAAGAGTAGACCTTGGGGAAGTGAAATATCCATGTTCATGTGTTCGCCTCTTTTCGCCGGCGCCGACAAGCGGTAGGCGATCCTATGACCTTCGATTTAAGCGCTTTGCCCGAGTTTCGCGGCAAAATGATGAAGAATGCGGCACTTGCCCCGTACACTTGGTTTCGCGTGGGGGGCGTCGCTGATGCGCTTATCCTACCTGCGGACATCGAAGATTTACAGACGGTGCTGCGTGCACTGCCAGAGGATATCCCCGTCACGATCCTTGGCGTTGGTTCAAACACGATCGTTCGCGATGGCGGTATTCGAGGTGTGGTCATTCGCTTGATGGGCAAATATTGGGGCGATATTCGCCGAGACGGCGACACGGCGCTTATCGCTCGGGCAGGGGCTTTGGACCTGTCCGTAGCGAAAGCTGCGGCGCGAGAAGGGTTGAGCGGACTGTCCTTCTTATCAGGAATTCCAGGATCAATCGGCGGTGCGGTGCGCACCAATGCAGGCTGTTACGGTTGCGAGCTAAGCGATGTTGTGACTGCCGTTGAGGGCGTGACCCGATCCGGGGACGCCGTGAGACTGTCGCGAGACGAGATTGAATTTTCGTACCGCCATACGGATTTCCCGCCCGGTATCATCGTCACCGAACTTTATTTGCAGGGTGAGGCCGGGGGCGACCCGGAAACGCTGGCTGAGGAGATTGCCGCTCACCAGAAACGCCGCGCGGAAACCCAGCCGATCAAGGAAAAGACGGGCGGGTCGACCTTCGCCAATCCGGACCCGCCTGGCACGCCGGATGCCCGATCGAGTTGGAAACTGATCGATGCCGCAGGGTGTCGTGGTCTACGGGTCGGGGGGGCTATGGTCAGCGAGAAACACTGTAACTTCCTGATCAATACAGGCGATGCGACCGCGGCCGATATCGAAGCGCTTGGCGAACTTGTCCGCGCTCGGGTCTTAGCCCATTCCGGCGTTGATCTGAGATGGGAAATTCGCCGAGTGGGAGAATTTGCTATCACAGGTCGATAATCACGGATACATGATCCCCGGGACCGCCACATTCATTCTGTAGAGTTCAATGAACTGCAGGGCACGCTGGGCTGGGCTTATGGGAAAAAGACTGAAGTCACCAAGATTTTTAGCCATTGTGCGAGCGGGTAAGAACTCGCTGCATCCGTCATTTGCGGCCGACTTGCCGAGCCGAAATTACGACCTGTTCGTCTTTGCCTATCATGAAGATGTGCCGAAGCCGCCGCGAGCAACGGATCATTACCTGCTGCACCCGGGTGAAAAGATCGCGTCCTATGCCTGGCTGTTTCAAGAGCGGCCTGATCTGTTCGAAGCCTATGATATCATCGCCTTGCTTGATGATGATCTCGCCACGGACATCGAAACGCTGAGCACCTGCTTCGACATCGGCTATGCTTATGATTTGAATCTCTGGCAGCCATCTTTGACCCGCGATAGCTATTTTTCATATGCAGCCTTCTTGCAGAACCCAGGTTTCAAACTCCGTTACACGAACTTTGTAGAGATGATGTGCCCGTTCATGACATCGGAAACGCTGAGCCGGGCGGCGCCATTTCTCGGGATGGGGTATGTCACGGGGCCAGATCTTATCTGGTCGCGGTTGCACCAAGAGAATGAATACAAGTCGGCAATCATTGATGCCGTTTCTGTCAAACATACGCGCGATGTCGGCCATACGATCGGGATCGAGACCGACGGCGAGGTTAGCAGCTATGATGATATAACAAATGCGTTCCTCAACGAGGTTGGAGAAACGTTTAGCGGCAACGTTGTTTATGCCGGGATCACCCGGTCAGGAAAACCGGTGCGTGGCCGCATGTCTATTGCCCTTCGAACCCTTGGGCTGTTCCAAGGGCTCGTATCGACGCCGCATCCAAAACGCTATTATGCGCATCACGTGCTTGCGTCGCTAAATCATATATTGAGGCGGCCAATCGCCCTGGATCCATTGCCAACAGTCGCGCGATAGAGCCCTAGAACGAGCCCTGCAATCTGAGTGTTAGAATGCCACCAAAGTTTCGGCTGCGGGTCTCGATACGATCGATGACCCCGGTCCGATCTGGATCATACTCAATGCGTTGGAAATCATCGTCGCTGTCCAAAATGTTTCCGTAGAAGACCGTGCCCGTCATGCCAAAAATATCTTTGTGCTCAATGAAGCCCCAGGCAAAGCCTTGGGGTTGATGGAAATAGCGGCGGGCGTCGAGGCGGAAGGTCGGCGCCTCGTCAAAGCGCTCATAATTGAGGCCCCAAGCCCAGTTCGTCTGAGGAACATCATGGCGAAAATTGAACTCATATGAGTAGATCGTCGCGTCATTGAAATCCCGGGTTTCGCCCGTCAATGGGTCATCCAGGAATGTGTCCTGCATGAAGGCTTCATATTCGATCTGGGCGCCCGTCCAGCCAAAATTGTCGAGCCTTAGCGTGCCTTCGATTTCAAAGCCAACCCGTGATGCTGTATCGAGATTTCCAGGCCCCTCACCGATCGGTTCAGGCGGTGTAGATTGATCAAAAATCGGGACCTGATCGATCAGGTCATCGATTTGCTCTCCGAAAAGTTCCGCCGTGAACGCGCCCCAGCTGCCAAAAGCGTGCTCGACTTCAACGCCGAGCCGCCAGCGTTGGTCAGGAACAATATCGACATTGCCGGTTTGATCGTCACCCTGATTGAGGTCAACATTATCAATAAAGTCGAAGAAATTGAGCTGCCCAACTTGGCGCTCAAGCGACGTGTTGATGGTGGTCTTGTCACTAACCGTCCAGGTTAGTGCCGCAGATCCCTTCGGACGTGTGAATGTGCGGGTTTGTGAGCGCGCACCGTCCGACATGATCTCAGACTGTTCGGCACCGAGCGAGACTTGGAGCCGCACATTCGGCGCGAGTTGCCGCCCATGCGTTACAAAGGCCTCGGCACGTTTTTCTTCGACGCGGACGTCAGGTCGGGCCTCTAGGGGCACGATTGTGTCAAAACTATCGCTGCTAAAGCGTTGAGCCTTGCTCTCGAGCGTGTTGAACGCACCCTCAAGCGAGAACTGCCAATCAGAGTTATTGGGCCCGCTGAGATTATACTCCCCGCGCAGGATACTCTCGCTCTCGTCCACCGTGCGATCAAAGATCCGATTTTCCGTGTTCGTCCCATCGACATTCGAACCAAAGAATTTTGCGCGCGTTGGGCTATGCTCGTTTCGCTGCAGACCGATGAGTTTCAGGCGCCCTGGCCCAAAGCCGAGTTCATAGTCGCCGCTAATCTCGCTATTCCACTCATTCTCCTTGAACAGAAACGCAGTCTCGCGCAGTAAAGTGCCATCCGGCAAAAACTCGCTCGAGGTTTCGCGTTCATCTGGCTCCCATAAATTGTACTCGGCATTTAGGTTGGCGATATGTCCATTTGCCGGCGTCCAGTTCAGGCCGCCGTTTATGCCAAGAGAATCAGCGATGAATGTGAACTCTTCTTCACGATAGCGAACGAGCTCACCGGTTGAGCCCGTAAAGTTTTCAAAGATGCTTTCGCGCCCAGCAGAGGCGCCGCGACCGGGATCGGTTTCAAGGCCAAGCGACCAACCTAATGTGCCCGCTTGTCCGTTCACGGACAGTTCAATCCAGTCATAGATTGGCGGTAGATTCTCACGATAGCGCTGGCGATAGGCCCAGGTGCCGCTGATCCCATTGGCTTTTGCAATCACGTTGGCGACTTGCCCGCTCAGGCCGGGAATATCGAGGCTGGCCCCTTCAACGATTTCAATCCGCTCAACACTTGTCACCGGAATGCGCGCGAGTGCATCGCTGGCGCTGGTTGATTTGGACGAGATCCGCTGCCCATTGATCAGGACGTTTTCTTGCGCCTGCCCAAAGCCGCGCTGGCCGTCGCTATCAGAGATACTGAAGCCCGGAATTTGCGACACCATGTCCAGGGCAGACCGGGGCGCAAATCGTTCGAAATCCTCGATCGTGAAGACGCGTTTACCGCCACTCGCTTGTTCAGTGTCCTGCGCATGCACGCTGAGCGGTAGGCTAACCAGTAGCCCAGCGAGGAAAGGATATTTCATATTTTGATGCCCTAAAGAAAAAAGATCCCGACAAGCATCGTGTTACATATGTAACCTTATCTTCGCAACCCCATTTCTTGAAAAAATCTACACTTGTAATGCAAGCGTCTGTCGCCACTCAAATGTAGATTTCTAAGGGGCGCTAATTCTGTGTCAAAATTGGGGCAGCGGACCCAATTTACCTGGCCACGCCTTCGCAAACATGAATCTTCTGAAAGTAACGCACGCTTTAAGAGAGTTTTACGACTTTGATGCAAAATTCTCCGGGTTGGATCGTGATGTGGTGTGACTTGATCCGCTTGGTGGTGTTCATAATCCTGCTCAAATGAGCGGAAACTTCAGCCTCGCAAGCGAGAATAGGCCCCCGTCTCGACGATCCATATGTGGAGACTGACGAGAGGAAGCAGCGCGAGATGCCACGGGCCAAAGGCAAAAAGTCAGCCCCCGAACCGGACATTGTTCTGGAGCGTACCCAGATCTCGTCCGTGATCTTCGGCTTGGTCATGGTGGTTGCCTTGATCGTCGCCGGCGCTGCGATGCTGGGCGGCTCGCTGTCACAAGTCGGACAACGCTTTGGCAGCGCGATGGACGGCGCCTCGCGCTCAGTAGGCCTGTCAGTCGATACAGTTGAAGTGATTGGGCTTGAGCACGTGCCCGCTTTGGCGCGCCAGGTGAAAGCCGCGGCAATGATTGAACCCGGCGAGAACATGTTTCGCGCCGACCCGCATCTGATCCGCAACCGCGTGGAAGATACCCGCCTGGTGACGAAAGTGCGTGTCTACCGCCTTTGGCCAGATACAGTGATGATTTATGCGAGCGCTGCAGAGCCAACTGCCTTGTGGAACAATGGTGAGCGCTGGGCCGTGGTCGACAGTTTAGGCCGCCTCATGCCGAAGGCGCGCCCGAGTGATCACTTGAATCTCGTGAAGTCCGTCGGTGCGGGCGGCCCTGAAGCGGTTCCGGCGTTGCAGCGAGCTTTTCTGCTCGCCCCAGAACTACGTCAGCATACGGATCATGCGCGCCGGATCGCCGGACGTCGTTGGGATCTGGTGCTGAAATCTGGCGCGGTCGTAAAACTACCAGCCGATGAGAGTCTGGCAGACAGCTTAAGCCGGTTCACTCAGGCGCATGCAAATTCGGAGCTTGCCGCCCGTCCGCTTCACATCATCGATCTTAGAATTGCTGGCCGCGTGTTTCTGACGCCTGCCGTGCAAACACCTGGAGGGGCTGCTTAATGGCTTCAAATACGCAGAGACTGAAACCGAGACAAGTCGGTAAAGCAGGCACAGTTGTTGCCGCGCTTGATATCGGCTGTTCGAAGATTGCATGTCTCATTGGCCGTGTTGATCCGGGCAGTCGTGCGGGCTTTGCCTTTATGGGCGGCGGACGCCAACAGAGCCGCGGCTTCAATGGCGGTTCGATTACAGATATTGAGGCGCTTGAGCGCTCGATCCGCTTAGCCGTCGAAGATGCAGAGCGTGAAGCCGGTGAGCGTATCGACCGCGTCATCCTCGGCATTACAGGACCGAAAGTCGACAGTCAGCTCGCGGAGGCTGAAATTGAGCTCGGCCAGCGCGAGATTAGCAGCAAAGACGTTCAAAAAGTCTGGGCGAAAGCTTTAGGACAAACGGTTCCCAAAGAGCGGGAACTGCTCGGTGCGTATCCGGTGATGTATGGCGTTGATGATCAAGACGATATACGCGATGCAACCGGAATGATCGGTGAGCGGCTGCGTGTTTTGCTGAATGTTGTCACCGCGCCGAAATCGCTGGTGAAGAATCTAACGGAATGCGTACAGCGCGCACATCTTGGCGTGGAACGTATCGTTCCATCCGCGCTCGCCAGCGGATCAGGCACTCTGATCGAAGACGAGATCGACAATGGCGCGATCTGTATCGACTTTGGCGGCGGCGTCACATCGGTGTCTGTGTTTATGAACGGCGCCCCGGCTTGGCTGGATCTAGTCAAAGTGGGCGGATCTCGCGTGACTGGCGATATTGCGCAGGGAATCGGAACCACATTCGCAGCGGCAGAGCGTCTGAAAACCCTCCATGGCACAGCTGATACTGAAGGCCCCGGCATGGCAGAGCGGATCGAAGCGCCCCGCCTTGGTGATGATGGCCGTCTAAAAGCAGGCCGAATGACTCGCGGTGAACTCGCGTCAATCATTGCGCCGCGAATCGAAGAGCTGTTCGAAATGGTGCAAGCGCACCTCACAGCGAGCCCATTGCGCCCGATTCTGCCGAGACGGACCGTTCTTACGGGCGGCGCGAGTCAACTTACAGGCGTGCGCGAACTTGCCAGTTCTGTTCTAAAACAACCGGTTAGAATGGGACGACCGATTGATGCTGACATTCTTGGTGAGAATTATGGGAATCCAGCCTTTTCCACAGCAGCAGGTCTGATAAGCTATGAACTCAAGGGATTTGCCGACGCATCACGGGCTGGGCATGCGGCGGCGTTAGCCGGAGGAGAATCCGGGCGTGGAGTGCTTGCTAAGGTCTTAATCTGGATCCGCGAAAATTTTTGAGCGAGATGACAGTCATTTAAGAGTCTTTTAGGCCAAGCCGTTCATTCTGCCCCCAGACATCTTTTGGCGCGTAGATTAAAATAGATCGGGAACAGGGCATGACTAAGGAACTCAAACCACGAATTGTCGTTATTGGCGTTGGTGGTGCTGGCGGTAACGCTGTCGACAATATGATCGAGGCCAATCTGCAGGGCGTTGAGTTTTACGTCGCCAATACGGATGCGCAGGCAATGCGTCGTTCCAAGACTGAAAACCGCATTCAGCTCGGTCCTGAAACCACTTCTGGGTTGGGCGCCGGGGCGCGCCCTGAAGTTGGCGAAGCGTCAGCTGAAGAGTCGATGGCCGAAATTCTCGAAGCGCTCGAAGATGCGCATATGGTTTTCGTTGCTGCTGGCATGGGCGGCGGCACGGGCACTGGCGCCGCGCCGGTGATTGCCAAGGCCGCGCACGATAAGGGCATCCTCACCATCGGTGTTGTCACAAAGCCGTTCAGCTTTGAAGGAACGCATCGTATGACGACCGCAAATGGCGGTTTGACCAAGATGCAGGACACGGTTGATACGCTGATTGTTGTCCCGAACCAAAATCTCTTCCGTATCGCCAATGAGCGGACCACATTTGCTGAAGCGTTCCGCATGGCTGATGATGTTCTCTATTCCGGCGTGCGCGGAATTACTGACCTGATGATCATGCCAGGCCTGATCAATCTCGATTTTGCCGATGTCCGTACGATTATGAAGGGCATGGGCGCCGCTATGATGGGCATGGGCGAGGGCGAAGGTGAAGGCCGTGCGCTCGAAGCTGCCCGCTCTGCGATCGACAATCCATTGCTGGATGATGTGTCTATGCGCGGCGCTCGCGGCGTGTTGATCAATATCACCGGCGGCTATGATATGACCTTGTTTGAGCTGGACGAGGCGGCAAACGAGATCCGCCGTGAGGTTGATGAGGATGCCAATATCATCTTGGGATCGACGTTTGATCCTGAATTAGAAGGCCGCATTCGCGTGTCTGTGGTAGCAGCTGGCGTTACATCGCAAGACGCAGCGGTCGCTATTCCACCGAGCCTGGCCACACCAGCGCCTGCATCCACGCCGGATGCCGAGCTTGAAGCGCCCGTCGTGGTGAGCCACCCGCCGGCGGCTCCAGTGGCACCGTCTGTACCAGAAGCCGATCATCGCCCGGACTTTAGCGGCCGCGCGCTTCCTGCGGCGCATGTCGAAGGGCAGCATGGGACCGATACGGTGAGCGCAGATGCCGCCTTTACGAAGCCGGTTTCTGAGAGCCCTGCAGGCTTCTCCAATCTGTTCGGATGGCGCCGCGAAGATACGGTCGGGGACAATGATACCGAAGAGGATCAACCGAAGATCGTATCGAGCCCGGAAGACCATCCTAAAGCAACGCCGTTTGATGACGAAGACCTGGAAATTCCAGCGTTTTTGCGCCGCTCAGCGAACACATAAATCTTAAATCTCTGTCATGTTAAGCCGTCCGCTTCCGGACGGCTTTGCTGTTTTAGCAAACTGCAACAAAGCGCAATAATGCTTGTGTTGAGATTTGCCTCCACAAGAGTGTTTATACAGGCGCTACAGGGAGATTAGGCTTGGGCGACGTAGAGTATCAAACCACATTGAACACACCGGTGATTTGTGCCGGGATCGGCGTTCATTCTGGCGCGCGTGCCCGCATGGTAATTAAGCCTGCGGACGTGAATACCGGTATTCGGTTCCGCCGCACGGATCTTAACGCTCAGACTGACATTCTCGCGCGCGGCGACCACGTTACTGAAGTTCAGCTTGGCACCACGTTGACCAATGAAGAGGGCGCAAGTGTTGCGACCGTCGAGCACTTTCTGGCTGCATGTGCAGGCATGGGGCTCGATAATCTTCTGGTCGAGATTGATGGTCCCGAAGTGCCGATCATGGATGGGTCTGCTGCGGTATTTTGTGAGCTGTTTCATGGCGCCGGCCTCAAACAGCAAATTGCTTTGCGACGCCGGATCCGTATCCTCGACACCGTGGAAGTTCGCGACGGCGTCAAATGGGCCCGCCTAAGCCCGTCTCAGGACCGAGTTTTGACCCTCAAAGCTAAAATTGAGTTTGAGACAAAAGCGATTGGTACGCAGCAAATGGCGATGCGGCTTATGCCGGGCCTATTTGCGCGTGATATTGCCTTTGCGCGCACGTTTGGCTTTGCCCGCGATGTGGAGACGCTGAAAGCCATGGGTTTGGCGCGTGGTGGCTCGCTCGACAATGCCGTGGTGATTGATGGCGATGAAATCATCAATCCTGAAGGCCTGCGCAGCGATGATGAATTCATTCGCCACAAGCTCCTCGATGCTGTTGGTGATCTTATGCTGGCCGGAGCGCCGATCGCAGGTGTTTACGAAGCCCGTCAGCCAGGTCATGCGATGAATAATAAGCTGGTTCGCGCGCTGCTTGAGACCCCGGAAGCTTGGTGCTGGGAAACCGATGCTGAGGCGCTTGAAACGCTCCCGGCGCGCGAAAGCCTATCTGCCTAAAGCCAACTCGGCGCAGCTGTTTTGGTCACGTCTGCCTGGCGCAGCTCTGGCTGTGGGTGGCGTTCTAGCAGTTTTTCGATGATCTGGTCGGCCACGCGCGCGGCTTCGCGCAGCGGCTCATAATCCCATGTCTCCATTGCGTCATCGAACCACCGGGCGCATCCGCGCTCGATCAGGCTATCATGCAATCGGTCGAACTTCGGCGCGTTGCCTTTCAGCCGCGCGATATGGAGCGGCAGGCCATGCCAGGCGACATCAGACAACATGTTGGCGCTGTCCTCAGTGACGATCGCAGCATTAGAGTAAATCAGCCAAGCGAGATAAGGGTTTGGCCCATCTTGTTCATTGGCCCAGAAGCGAGCGCCCACTCGGTCCGCAAAGCGGCGCATTTCGGCGACGATCCCAACGGGCGTACGACGCGAGCAGGTTATGCGCAGGCGCCAGCCTTGTCCGGCAATAGTCTCGAAAGACTGGATGAGCTCGTCCGCCCGTTCCCGCGTAAATGTGTGGGCTTTCGAATTGCCGCCCAAGATCACGACCGCTGACTTGCCGTTTTCGTCAGCGAGGTCTGCGAAGGCTTGTCCAGCTTCTTCGATCGCTTCTTCTGAAAAGTGCGTCGGCGACCCGGTTGTACGAATGACATTGGCGCCTTCTAAAGCGTCATGTTCAGGCACGACGACGATATCAAACTTTGAGGGATCGATTTTCGGGTCAAGAATTTGAACCGTAAACGTCTGACCGCCGCTCCAGCCCCTGACGCCAGCTGTATAGGGCGCGCTGCGCCGCCCGGCGGCCACCCACAAAGACGGCCAGGGGCCTTTCAACTCGTTGCGCTGCGCCTTTGGAAGCGCGAGGCGCGGTGCTGGCCAGCTCGCACCTGGCAGCCATGTCCAGGGTACGCGTGGGTTTAGCGTCACCGGCTCGGAGCGGTGTCCTTGCCCATAGATATGACCGATCTGCAGCCATCTCTGTGTTTCCGCGAGCGCCGAGATAATCGCCCGAACCTGCGCGGCGTTGCCTGCGCGGCCATCGCTCACAGCCCATATCGAGGGTCCTAAAGAAGTGTCAGGCGAACTCATCCTTCTGCCCTGCCATTGTTCGGGCATCAGTTGAAGAGCATTCTCAGACGTACTTCACATCACCGATTTCATAGACACGTGCGCCGCCAGGAGCAGCAACCTCGGCTTCATCGCCTTCGCCTTTGCCAATCAGGGCGCGGGCGATGGGCGACGTATTTGAAACCTTGCCTTGCGCAATATCAGCCTCATCTTCACCTACAATCTGATAGGTGGCTTCATCTTCAGTATCGACATCGATGACCGTGACAGTGGCGCCAAATACGATTTTGTCGCCTTTAACTTTGGACAGATCGATCACGTCAGCGCGAGACAGTTTGTCTTCAAGCTCAACAATACGACCTTCAATAAAGGACTGTTTTTCCTTCGCCGCATGGTATTCTGCATTCTCTGACAAGTCGCCATGCTCACGAGCTTCTGCGATCGCCTGGATGATGGCCGGGCGCTCAACAGACTTTAGATTTTTTAATTCTTCGTCGAGGGCCTCATAGCCCCCGGCTGTCATAGGTGTGCGTTGCATGAATAAGTACCGTTCTTGGGTTCTGACGCCATCTTGCTCTTGAAACAGGATGGTTCAATCAAAAAGCAGGCCGGTCAAATAGTCTAAAATACTCGGTTTCGCAAGTTATGCTTTCTGTAAGGCGCGAACTGCGAGCGGTTTTTCGCGTATCGCGCGAATAGCTTTCACCGCGGCGCGGCAGGCCGAAAGCGTCGTGAAGTAGGGAAGTTTTTGGACCATCGCCGTGCGCCGGATCGACTTGGAATCTTTGCGCGATTGCGCGCCTTCGGTCGTATTCAGGACCAGATCGATTTCGCCATTCAAGATTGCGTCTTCGATATTTGGCTTGCCTTCCAACACTTTCTTGACGAGCCGGGTCTCGATGCCTTTCTCGGCGAGGAAGCTCGCTGTGCCGGATGTGGCGACGATTTCAAAGCCCATTTCGATCAAGCTTGAGGCCGCTTCAACAATGCCTTCTTTGTCGGCTTCACGGAGTGAAATGAACGCGGTTCCACTTGTCGGGAGCGTCTCACCCGCGCCGATCTGGGCCTTGAGGAAGGCGGTGCCGAAATCGTCATCCCAGCCCATGACTTCACCCGTAGAGCGCATTTCTGGCCCGAGGATCGGATCGACATTGGCAAAGCGTGCAAATGGGAAGACGGCTTCTTTGACCGCAATCCGACTGGCTTCGGCGTGGCGAAGGTCGAATTCGGTGAGAGATTTTCCGCCCATGATCTTTGCCGCAATGCTGGCAATCGGAGCGCCAACGGCTTTGGCGACAAAAGGCACGGTCCGGCTGGCGCGTGGATTGGCTTCGAGAACGTAAATCTCGTCGTCTTTTACCGCGTATTGGATATTGATGAGCCCAGATACGTTCAGCGCTTTCGCCAGCGCGATCGTTTGCTCGCTGAGGCGACCAACAATCGAAGGGGACAATGTATAAGGTGGCAGAGCGCACGCACTGTCGCCGGAATGGACGCCGGCTTCTTCAATATGTTCCATGACGCCTGCGACGTGAACATTCTCGCCATCACACAGGGCGTCGACATCAACTTCGATGGCATCGGAGAGATAGCGGTCAATGAAGAGCGATCCGTCACCCGCAACAGAGAGTGCATAGCCTGCATATTCGCGGACATCTTCATCCGAATGACAAATGCGCATCGCCGTACCCGAAAGGACGAATGATGGGCGCAGCATGACCGGGTAGCCAAGCTCACTTGCTTTCTCGAGCGTCTCTTCAATGCTGCGCGCCGTCGCCGACGGAGGTTGCTGGATGCCGAGATTGGACAGAAGCGCGGCCCATTGCTTGCGGTCTTCGGCCAGGTCGATGCTGTCCGGGCTGGTGCCGAGGATTGGAACCCCAGCTTGATTGAGCGGCTGCGCCAGTTTCAGAGGGGTCTGGCCGCCAAATTGTACGATCACGCCGGCCAGTTCGCCCGCGCGTTGCTCTTTATGGATGATTTCAGAGACGTGCTCTTCCGTCAGCGGCTCGAAATAGAGGCGGTCGGACGTGTCATAGTCGGTGGAGACGGTTTCGGGATTGCAGTTCACCATGACGCTTTCAATGCCGATGTCGGCCATCGCAAAGGCCGCGTGACAGCAGCAATAGTCAAACTCAATGCCTTGGCCGATCCGGTTTGGGCCGCCCCCTAGAATGATCGCCTTTTTGCGCTCCGATGGCAGGGCTTCACAATCTGGGGCATCCGCGCCAAACGCGGCGTGTTCATAAGTTGAGTAAAGATAGGGCGTTTTCGCTGCAAACTCTGCCGCGCAGGTGTCGATGCGTTTATAGACCGGGCGAACATTGAGGGCGTGCCGCGCGGCGCGGGCCTCGCCCTCGCTTTGTCCCGTCAGCTCACCCAGACGCGCGTCTGAGAAGCCCATGGCCTTTAAGTCGGTAAAGCCGCGCAGGCTTGTCGGCAGGCCGTCGCGGCGCACATCTTCTTCACGCGCAACAATCTGCGCGATCTGGCGCAAGAACCAAAGATCGATGCTGGTAGAGGTGTGGACGTCTTCGACAGACAGGCCCTCTCGAAAAGCTTGCGCGACGATCCGCAAGCGATCCGGCGTTTGCTTGCTGAGCGCTTCACGCAGCGCGTCTGAGCTTGAGAATTCGATCTCATTCAGGCCGGTGAGGCCCGTCTCGAGCGAGCAGAGCGCTTTTTGCAGGCTTTCCTGGAAATTGCGCCCGACCGCCATCGCTTCGCCAACCGATTTCATCGCGGTGGTTAGAAGCGGCTCGGCGCCTTCAAACTTCTCAAACGCAAAGCGCGGGATCTTGGTGACAACATAGTCGATGGTTGGCTCAAACGCGGCAGGCGTGACGCCGGTAATGTCATTGTCGAGTTCGTCCAGCGTATAGCCAATGGCGAGCTTCGCGGCGATTTTCGCAATCGGGAAGCCTGTCGCCTTCGAGGCCAGCGCAGATGAGCGCGACACGCGCGGGTTCATCTCAATGACGACCAGGCGGCCATCTTCCGGATTGACTGCGAATTGTACATTCGAGCCGCCGGTTTCGACACCAATCTCACGCAGGACCGCCAGCGACGCATTCCGCATGACTTGATACTCGCGGTCTGTGAGTGTCAGGGCAGGGGCGACTGTAATTGAGTCGCCGGTATGAACGCCCATGGGGTCAATGTTCTCGATGGCGCAAATGATGATGGCATTGTCGGCTTTGTCGCGAACAACCTCCATCTCATATTCTTTCCAACCAAGAAGGCTCTCATCGACGAGGATTTGAGCCACTGGAGACGCCGCGATCCCGGCGCGGCAAATCTCTTCATACTCAGCGCGATTGTAAGCGACGCCGCCACCTGTCCCGCCGAGCGTAAAGGCCGGGCGGATGATCGCGGGCAGGCCGACATGATCAAGCGCCTCAAGCGCGCTTTTAAGGCCTGTAATGCGATCGTAGGATCCGTCCTCATTCTTGGGTGAAGAGACAATCTCTGCTTTCGGGTTTTCGAGCCCGATCCGGTCCATCGCCTCACGGAAAAGCTTACGGTCTTCGGCCATCTCAATGGCGTCCGCGCGTGCGCCGATCAGTTCTACTCCGTGCTTAGAAAGAACCCCCGCCTGTTCAAGGGCGAGGGCACAATTCAAAGCGGTCTGACCTCCCATCGTCGGGAGAAGCGCATCTGGTTTTTCGATCTCGATAATCTTTTCGACAAAGTCAGGCGTGATGGGCTCAATATAAGTGGCGTCCGCAAGGCCTGGATCGGTCATGATCGTGGCTGGGTTTGAATTGACCAGAATGACCCGGTAGCCTTCGCCTTTAAGCGCCTTGATCGCTTGCACCCCGGAATAGTCGAATTCGCAGGCCTGGCCGATAATGATCGGCCCAGCGCCGATAACGAGAATGGAGTCGATATCGGTGCGTTTCGGCATCAGGATTTCCTTTTGTCTTACAGCCTAGGCAAACGGCTGCCATATAGCGGGGAGTCGGCAGAGCGGGCAAGAGGAAAAGCAGCCTTTGGCGAGAAAACATGATCTCTCATCCCGGCTTACTCAAAATTGGTCCGGAAACTGAGAAATCGCTCAGTGCAATTGTGACCTCAAAGCAACGTTAGCGCACCGAATGACCACATTAATAATCCGCAATGCACGTGCCGCGAGGGCAAGTACTTACCTAGTATTCCTGCAGTAATGGCAAGGAGAAAAAAATGAAAAAATCACGCCTACTCGCTGGCAGCGCGCTATCTTTCGCGATGCTGTCTATCGCCCTTCCGGGCCACACACAGGACGTAGAAACCAATGATGAGGCTGACGAACTGCGTCAGAGTCAGATTGTTGTTACCGGAACGCGCTCAGCGGACCGAACAGCGTTGGAGACTGCAGTTCCAGTTGATGTCTTTCCGATTGCGGAGCTGACTGAGACTGGCCGTACAGAACTGAACCAGATCCTCGCTGCGACGGTTCCATCGTTTAACTTTAATCAGACGGCAATCAGTGATGGCTCGGATATTATCCGTCCAGCAACATTGCGCGGCCTTGCTCCTGACCAGACGCTCGTATTGGTCAACTCGAAGCGCCGTCACGCGTCATCACTTGTGAACATTAATGGCACTGTTGGTCGCGGATCGTCTGCGGTCGATTTGAACTCGATTCCAACAGCTGCGATTGGCAGCGTCCAGGTTTTGCGTGACGGCGCCTCTGCACAGTACGGTTCTGATGCAATTGCGGGCGTTATCAACGTTCTCCTAAAAGAAGAGAGTTCAGGCGGCGGCGCGAATGTTCGTTACGGCGCGTTCGTAACCGACATTAAAGGCCAGGGCCGTGACCGCGTTGATGGCGAAACGCTGCAGATTAGCGGTTGGAAAGGCTTCGCGCTTGGCGAGTCTGGCTTCCTGACAGTGTCGGGTGAGTATAAGGACCGCAATCCATCAAACCGCGCAGGCTTGGATACACGTAGGCAGTATATTGCACCGGGCGGTGTCACCGATCCGCGTGAAAACACGTTCAATCGCCTTAATCACAATTGGGGTAATGGCAATGCAGAAGACTTCAGCTTCTTCGCCAATGCCGGTTTTGGATTGAATGATGATTGGGAGCTTTATGGCTGGGCTGGTTATCAAGACCGCGAAGCTGAAAGTACCGGTTTCTACCGTCGTTCAGCCGACTCTGCCCCAGGTCCTGTTGGAACCAGAAGTACACCGCGGAACCTGACCGAGATTTACCCGGATGGTTTTCTGCCAACGATTGTTGGTGACGTGACCGATATCAGTGCGGGCGGCGGTATTCGCGGCGCGATTGGCGGCTGGGATACTGATTTCAGTGTTGTCTATGGCTCAAACGAGCTCGACTATTCTGTCGTCAACACGCTGAACGCATCACTTGGGCCGACAAGTCAGACAGAGTTTGATGCCGGTGCGCTTGAGTATAATCAAGTTGTTCTCAACGCCAACGCCACGCAGACATTCGATAATCTGCTGCCAGGCGAAACGACGATTTCGTTCGGTCTCGAATTCCGGGACGAAGGCTTTGAAATCACCGCTGGTGAACCAAATTCCTACATCCAGGGCGGTTATCGGGGTATTCCAGGCGTCAATTACTTCCAAGAGAATATTGACAGCAATCTCATTAACGATCCGGACGATGATATTCTGGACGCCAATGTCCCGGTCGGCTTCGATATCAATGATCCGGCGACCTATCCAGATCCGTTCGATGCTGATTTCGGTGTCGGCTTTGCGGGCGGTAGCCAGGTGTTTGCTGGCTTTACCCCTCAGTCAGAAGTTGATGCAGGCCGTGACAATATCGGTCTCTACGCTGATGTTGAGTGGGAGCCAAATGATCAGACGTTGCTTTCAGCGGCTGTCCGTTACGAGGACTATTCTGACTTTGGCGAGACGTTTACGGGTAAGATCACCGGTCGTTATGACTTCAATGATGTTGTCGCGGTTCGCGGTGCGATCAGCACTGGTTTCCGGGCGCCATCTCTGCAGCAGCAATTCTTTACGGCATCCTCCACCAACTTCATCGATGGTGTGCCGTTTGAGATTGGCACCTTCCCCGCCACGTCTAGCGCAGCCGTTGCCCTGGGTGCTCAACCCCTCGATGCAGAAGAGTCGACAAGCTTCTCCGCCGGTCTTGTGATCACCCCAGACAGCAATTTCTTCGTCACCATCGACGCGTTTAGCATCGATATTGAAGATCAGATCTTCTTGTCGGAGAATCTGGGCGGCGACGATGTTGACGGTGTTCTGGAGGCAGCAGGGGTCGAAGGCATTAGCCGTATCCGCTTCTTCCAAAACGGAATCGAGACAGAGACACGTGGTGTCGATGTCGTTGCCCGTTATGATTGGGATCTCGGTGAACTCGGCGAGCTTGGGCTTGCTGGTGCGTTTAACTTCTCTGAAGTTGAAGTCACAGAAGTGCCTGTGAACAGTGTTCTACCAGACCTCACCTTCTTCAGCCGTAACAATCGTCTGATCTTCGAAGAGAGTGCGCCTGAAACGAAGCTTATCTTGACGGCAGACTATGGTTGGAAGGATGCAGACTTCAACCTACGTGCGACGCGCTATGGCGACGTTATTGATCCATCTGACAATCCTGACAATGACTTCACGCTTGAAGCCAAATGGATTGTTGATGCTTCGGTTGATTTCGAAGTGACAGATAGCTTTACCGTCGGTCTTGGCATGGACAATGTCTTCGACGTCTACCCAACAGAAACGCCAACCGGTTTGGACTTTAATGGGATCTTCCCATTCTCAGCCCTGTCACCGTTCGGGTTTGCGGGTCGTTTCATGTATGCCCGTGCAGGCGTGACCTGGTAGACCACCAAATACTCTCATCAAAAAACAAGCCGCTCCGATTGGAGCGGCTTGTCTGTTTGGAGGTTAGCAAAATCTACCAAACGTAACGTGCTTTGACGTAGTAAGACCCGCCATTGAAGCCGCTTGGCGATGACTCTGGATAGAGCTGGCCAAGGGACGCCGCATTTGGGTTTTCGTCTGGGAAGTTGTCGAACACATTGTTCGCGCCAACAATCAGTTCGACTTGGTCGTTCAGGAAGTACCCAAACTCAGCGTCGATGTTGATTTCAGCGCCTTGCGTACCGATGCCGTTGCCTGTGTCTTCCCACTCACCGAAATAGTTTGCACGTGCCAAGGCACGCCACTTGGTTTCGCTATGCGAGAAGGTCAGAGAGCCTTTCAGCTCTGGTAGCAACTCTTCAAGGGCCGCAACACGACCTTCACTGATCGGGTTGATCGATCCACGATCATCAACTTCCGTATCAATGTAGGCGAATGAAAGCGCCAAGTCTGAGTCGCCAGTCTCTGTCAGGTTCAGCGGCAATGTGCCCACCACTTCGACACCTTCGGTTGTGGTGTCAAAGCTGTTTGAGAAGTACCGGAACTGGTTCAGGTCTTCAAAGCCGACAAACGCATTGCGGTCGATGACGCCAGCATTGCCGAGCTGTGTAAGACCATCGCTGACAGTTGTGAACGGGCCGAGGCCATTCTGGGTGCCGACAAAGTCGAGCGCATCCAAGAAGTTGACGTTCGCAGACAGGGCAATCCGGTCTTCAACCGCGATGTTGAAATAGTCGACGGTCCAGGTCATCGGGCCAGCATCAAAGGCTGCACCGAACGTGAAGTTCTGTGCCGTCTCTGTGCCCAAGGTCGGGCGGCCGCCATCACGGGCTTCAACGAAGTCTGCTGCAAGCTGACCTGCCGCAGATGATAGTGGCAGTGTGCCTTGGTCAACCAAGACGCCGCCGACATTTTGCGTGGTCACATTGGTGACGTTCGCTTGTCCGGCGGTTGGTGCGTGGAAGCCAGTGGATACTGTACCGCGAAGACGGAACGCATCGGTTACCCGGAACAAGGCGCCGACCTTATAGTCGGTTGTGCTACCGAAAGCGTCATAGTCTTCGAACCGAACTGCCCCTTGCATGGTGAAGCGATCGGTAATGTCGGCTTCGAGGTCGACATAAACCGCATAGCTTTCCTGCGAGTTCGTGCTGGATGACGTGAAGCCACCGAAGCCATTAGAGCTTGACGAGAAGCCCTGATCAGCGAGCGGTCCAAGTGCGAATGAAGCCGCATCGCCTTGAGTGATTTCGAACTCTTCTTCGCGGAACTGCGCGCCGAAAGCGACGTTGAGATCAGAGGCGAGGCCAGAAACTGGCAACGCATAGCTGAAATCGGCGTCATAGACGGTCTCGGTCTGCTGATATGCACCTGGGACAAAGTCACGTGGTGTGTTTGGCCCAAGAGACGCGTTGATTGTGTTGCGGATAAAGAACTCAGTTTCGCTTGATCCGTGCACGATGCTGAAATCATAGTTCAGACCTGAGCCGATATCGAAGATGCCGCGTACGCCGCCTGCGATAGAGTAGTCAGTATTGTCACCACCAAAGCGCGGAACGAAGCCGCTTGGAATTGTTTCTACGAATGAGAAACAGTTCGGATCAGCTGTCACTTGCGCCAGAATGGTTGGGTCAGCAATCAGACCCCCACCTTCGGTTAGCGGAATTCCAGCTGGGCAAGCCCCGCCAGTGCCAACGCCGTCCAGGTCACCGACAAGGATTGACGCAACGCCGGCTGGATCTGCCAGACCCGTCGTAGGATCGACCGTCGGCCCGCGATAAACGCCGCCGCGATTGGTTGGGTTACGATAGAAGAACCCACCTTCGGCGGTTCGTTGCGCATAATTACCGAAAGCGTAAAGCTCGGTATTCTCGCCAACTTCCAGACCTGAGTTGATGAACAGTTTGAAATTGTCCTTCACATCCGGTTGACCCCAGTATTGAGGTACTTCGTCAGTATACGTGTTGATTGTGCGGAAATCCGCGACAGCTGTGTTGCCAGCTGCGATCAGCGCTTCCACGTCGCCGCGTACGATGGACCGAACGGTGCCGTCAGTATCCGATACTTCTGCGGTCAAGTTGACAAAGCCGCGATCGGTTAGCGGCAGGCCAATGTTGCCCGCGATACGGTAATTGTCACCGTCACCGGCATAGGTTGAGCCGTAAACCGCTTCCACCGTGCCACCGCTGCTGTCTTCTCGTAATTGGAAATTGATCACACCCGCGATCGCGTCAGATCCGTACTGAGATGACGCGCCATCGCGTAGAATCTCAACGCGGCTTAGCGCCAATGATGGAATGACGCTGACATCGGCGCCTTGCGCACCGTCTGCGATACCACCGCCCAGGAACGAAATCACCGAGCCGCGGTGACGACGCTTCCCGTTCAACAGCACCAGGGTGTTGTCTGGTGACAGGCCCCGCACGTTGGCTGGACGAATAATCGTAGCAGCATCCGAGATCGGTTGAGTGTTGACGTTATATGATGGAACTGCCGTTCGCAGAATGTCCGAGATGTCGTTTGTGCCTTGGTTTACAAACTCATCGCCTGGCAAAATGTCTACGGGAGCAGGTGTATCCAGTGCTGACCGAGACGGGACCCGTGATCCAATTGAAACAATTGTATCAAGCTCCAGATCTTCGCTCGCCGAATCCTCCGAAGAATTTGCATCCTGTGCTAGAGCGGTTGGCGCAAACGCTACCAACGCCCAACTTAGTGCCGCGCTACACATTATTCTGTTGCGCGTTCTAATGTTGCCCATGCTTTTTCCTTAATTTTTATATTTATGTATGTGCCTCGACGTACTCGCGAGACCCTCGCAAGGTCGAATGAAAGCCTTGAGTGTCAATTAGTTTACACACAAAAGGTCCGGAATCGGACCGTTTCCGCTGAGTTCGGCTCTGCGTAGTTGCAAAAATAGAACAGGTCAGTCTTTCCCCAGGATGCGCACCTAGCGGTGAATATATCCTTTGATGGGGCGTTTTAGGGCAATGAAATGAAATAATATTTCATGCAGGCGTCGTTAGAGCCCAAGTACTCGCTTCGCGATGATGTTCTTCTGGATCTCATTCGTGCCGCCATAGATGCTTTGGGCACGGGCGCCAAAGTAGGTCGAGACGCCGGAGGCGGCATAGTCTGTATGTCCCGTCCAATCCGGGCTGACGCTGTCCTCAAACTTCCGTTGCCCATGCGCAGCGGCGACATTCAGATAGAGCGTCGTAATCTGCTGTGCGGTTTCCGTTGCGAGGATCTTGATAATCGAGGCTTCTTTACCAGGGCTGCCGCCATCTTTCACCGCCGACAGCACACGCAGCACTGTCATTTCCAAGCCGTCCACGGCCATATCGGCATCCGTCAATTGCCGCGCAAAGGCTTCGTCATCGATGAGTTTGGTGTTGCCGCCGGTTGGCTCTGCCGTTGCCAGCGCTCTGATATGGCTGAGCTGTTTGCGCTTGCCGCCGATCCGGGCATAGGACGTGCGCTCAAACCCAAGCAGATATTGCGAATAGGTCCAGCCTTTGCCCTCTTCGCCGATCAAATAGTCGGCTGGGACGCGGACATCCTCGAAGGTGACCATGTTGAGCGCATGCTTGCCGTCGATTGTGATGATCGGTTTCAAGGTCACGCCAGGGCGATCCATCTCGCAGCAGATGAAGCTAATGCCGAGCTGTTTCTTCTCTTCTTTGGACGTCCGCGCCAGCAGGAAGATCCAATCGGCATGCTGGGCCGCGCTGGTCCAGATTTTCGTGCCATTCAGCACATACTCATCGCCGTCTCGTTTGGCGGAGAATTGCAGCGAGGCGAGGTCAGACCCGCTATCAGGTTCACTATAGCCCTGTGCCCAACCGAGCGATCCGTCCCGGGTTCCGGGAAGCCACTTATCTTTCTGGGCCTGCGAGCCAAACGTATACAGGATCGGACCAACATAGATCACGCCCATTGGCGTGACGGTCGGGACGCCGGCACGTTCGAGCTCTTCGTCGAAGATATACTGCTCTTCCAGGCTCCAGCCGGGGCCGCCATACTCTTTCGGCCAGGCGCTTGCGAGCCAGCCCTTGGCGCCCAGCGCCATTTCCGATTTTCGGACTTCGGCCGTCGTCAGGCTCGCGCCCGTCGCGACTTTCGCACGGATATCCTGCGGATACTCGGTTTCGAAGAACTTGCGCACATCGGCGCGAAACGGCTCAAGGGCGGGATTCGATGATAGGTCCATGAGATAGAGTGTATCGCGCGGACGCCATCTGAGAAGGGGTGCCCGCGCGAGAGCAGTCTTGTTACCTATTCAAGGTTGAGCGCGTTCTTGATCAGAGCCCAATCGACCAGTTTGAAATTCTGGTCCACGCCGCTGTCTGGATTGCCGTCATCTTGTACAACCAATAGGCCTTGCGGATAGCCAGGCAGCGGGCTGGAGACGACATCTAAGCCATCGGTGTGGCTGACAGCATCAATGCTGCCATCGGCGTTTTCAGTAATTGTGAAAATGCCGCGCGGCGCATGCGGCGGCAGACGGTCATAAACAACAAACCGATCGGCTTCCTGGGCCGACGCAACAATGTATCCTCCGTCTGGCGCATAATAGATGCTCACGCCCTCAACATCGGCGACGAGGCCATTGCTTGCAGCAATCGAGTCGACGATTTGGGGTTCGGCATCTGCCTCGCGATAGGCATAAGACCAAATCCCGAACGCCTCTTCGCCAATGAAGATCAGGTCCTGCGTTTCATCAAACACACAGCCTTCCAGCTGCGACTCGAGCTGCACAGTGTTTTCCAGGCTGGCGCGAATGTCAGCGTCTTTGCTCTGATCGGCGCGCCAGAACTCAACCAGCCCGTCTTTATAGGTGATGGCTGCGACGAGCCCTGCCTCATCCTGCCCGAGGCAGACGCCATAAGGTTCGACGCTCTGTACCGGCGTATCGCCGATATGGAGGACCGGTTCAGATACGTTCCGCGAGATGACAAACCAACTAAGTGCGCCAACCTCGTCATTGCTGGCCACGGCATAGCGGCCGCGAATATCGACATTATTCACCGCGCCAACATCTAGGAACTGTAACTCCTCGCCTGAGAGCGCGTAGACGTGCAGGCCCTCATCCTTATTCGTGCCGAGGATCAGGGACGGTTGATCTGCGCTATCGCTGACCCAGATCGCGGGATCGTCAGCGCGGTCGCCGACGCCGACCATCGGGGCCGTTTCAACCGCAGCTGGCACTCTTTGGATCTCAAATGGCAGAATTTCAGGCGTCGTGGCGCAAGCGCTGAGCCCGAGGAGCGTTGAGGTGAGCAAGAAGGCGCGGGTCATGAAGCAGTCTCCGATTAGGGTGAGAAAGAGGACGGCCGGGACGTTGATCCATGGTCCCGGCCGCGAAGGCAATCAAAAAGGCGCGCCTAGAATGTGTAGCGAGCGCCCAAGATCCAACTGGTTCCGAACTCGTCATACTGCATCAGCCGGTTTTCATTGCCGAAATAATAGTATTCCGGCTCATCCGTCAGGTTCTTGCCTTCGAGATAGATCTGCAGGTTGTCGGTGATACTATACTTCGCTGAAGCCTCAATCAGGGTGCGATCGTCGATTGTCCGGTCGAGGTCTTCCCCGATAAGATCATCGAGATTGTTGCTCCGGAAGTTTGCCGAAACACGCAGATCCCACGGGCCTTTGTCATATCCCAAAGCCAGGTTCCATACGGTATCGGCCTGGTTGAGGAATGGGACTTCACGGCCATCCGGCAAGGTGCTTTCAGAGTCGGTCAGCGTGAGGTTTGCGGAGACAAGGAAGCCTTCCAGGGACGGGTTCAAGTCTTCCAGGCTTTGGACATAGTTGAACTCGATGCCCATGACTTCGCTGCTGTCAACATTCACGAACGTGTCGACGCGTGTGATGCCATCAACACCTAGGAAACCAAGATCAATCGGCACGCGCGCTTGGAAGTCTGCGAGCGGTTCTAAGATGTCTTCACCGTCCGCGTCCACACCAATCACTTCGCGGTTGAAGCGATTGCCGAAGATGGCGTTTTCAATGTCTTTATAGAATAGGCCGACTGACATGACCGAAAGCTCGGTTGGGTAGAATTCGAGCGAGAGATCGAAATTGTCTGCTTCCAGCGCATCAAGGTTTGGATTACCGGCTTCGACTTCAAGATCGTCATTGATGGCTGCGGCGGGCGCGAATTGCCCGAAGGCCGGACGGACGATCGCGGCATAATAAGCGGCGCGCCCGATCAGCTTGTCATTGAACTCATACTTCACGTTCACGCTTGGCAGGACATTGGTGTAATCGTCAGAGAATTGACTATCTCTCGCGATGAGATTGTCCTCGTCTACCGCGTTCACCTCGACGCCGCGAAGATCAACATCGGTCTGTTCCACACGGACCCCGGCAACCAGAGTCAACTTGTCGAACTCGAACGTTCCCATCGCATACCCAGCGAGGATTTGTTCGTCGATTTGATAGTCTGCGACGTTCGAGTCGATGAAACTGTCAGCTGCCTCATAGTCGGGATCCGATGGATCATTGAAACTGCGAAGACTGCTCGTCAGACCTGGGTCAGGCCAAGTCGGCTGCGGATTGGCCAAGCGCCAATTCTCAATAAAGGAATTGCGAGCAAACTCAGACAGACTGAGATCGGGTTCGAAGAAGAGAAAATTCTCATCCCGTGTCTTCTCGCGATCGCGGAATTTGAAGCCCGCTTTCCACGTGACCGGAGTGTCACCAATTAGACTTTGGCGCGAAACGTCAAACTTGGCGCCAATCTCAGTGTCTTCATTGACTGAGAATTCACGTTCCAGCGTATCAAGGTTGTAATTCGCTGGATCATATATGGCGTCGAACAGAGCTTGTGTGCCGCTAATCCGCGGCGTCTCAGGGTTTGACAGGTCGAAGGTTAACACGCCTGGAAAGCTCTCTTGGATGTCTTCGAACCGGAACGTGACATCGTGATTATTGTCGTCCTGCTCGTCTGCGAACGCGTATGACACTTCATAGTCGAAGCTCCAGGCGTCAAAGTCGGTTGTGCCGCCTAGCGCGATGGTTTGGATGTTACGCGTCTCTTCGCGGACGCGAACCTCAGCATCCATTTCGTTCAGCGGAACCGTCGTTGCGTCGGGAGCGATGATGCCACCCGCATCCGTATCTTCGGCATCGTCGAGATCGCGGAATTCAAACTTGTTGCGAACTTCGTCATCGACATAATTGTTGAATAGCGTGCGCAGATAGAGATCGGTGTTCTGGTTCACACGCCAGTCAAAATTGGCCACAAGACCCAGGCGCTGACGCGTCAGATCATACCAGCGGTGCTCATAATCATCATTTAGATAAGCAATGCCATCTAAGAACCCGAACGCGCCAATCTCATTATTGTGCGATTCAATGCGGAGGTCTTGATAGTTCACAGACAAGGCAACGCCGAACACATCATTGAAAACGTTGGAATAGGTGAGCGTCGCTTTTGGCGAGATTTCTTCAGTGATTTCGTTCCACTGGCCTTCAATCTTCGCGCGGACGAATTGCCCGTCGCGGTCGAAGGCTGAAATCGTCTTCAGATTGATGATGCCGCCAAGACTATCAGCATCAACGTCTGGGGTCAGTGACTTTTGAACCTCAATCCCGTCCAGGAGATCAGATGGGACGCCGTCGAGCAATACTCCGCGGCGGTCTTCCGGGGAGGGTGTTCGTACGCCATTGATTGAGGCGGCGATCAGATCGGTATTAATCCCGCGGATCGAGACATAGCGGCCTTCGCCTTGGTCGGTGACAATCGAAAGCCCCGGCACACGCTGCAGCGAGTCCGCCACGGTTGTGTCTGGGAAATAGCCAAGACCGTCTGAATCAACGACCGAAATGATGCTATCGGCGGCGCGCTGTTGGTTGATCGCGCCAGCTTGCGCAGCTTTCGAGCCGACCACCAGAATATTGTCGAGGTAGCGAACGTCCGCGCCGAGCGTGAAGTCGAGCTCGGCACCGCTCGGGGCTACGGTCACGGAGGATGAAACGTCAGGGGCGCCGACATAAGAGACCACGACCGTATACTCACCGGCGGGCAGGTTCGCGATCCGGTATTCGCCGAACCGATCCGTGCTGGCCGTGCGGTTGAGGCCTTCGATCGAAACGATTGCGCCTTGTAGGGGCGCTGTTCCGGTTGTGTCAGTGACTTTTCCGCTCAAGACTTGAGCTGCGGCCATTGGCGCAGCGGCTGACAGCATGATCGTAGCGAGCGCGGTTCCGGCAAATAAACGAGTCATAAATCCCTCCATTTGGATGGCGGGGATTTGCCGCTTGTCGGCGACAGTTTCGTAACAAAACCGCTACGCTTTCATGAACCTTAGATTACATTTTTATGTCTGTTCGTGCACTGATTTAATTAGAGAATTTTTGCCAATGGATCCGGGCTTGTGGGCTTCAGATTGCGGTCGCAAATTGTGTGGCGTTTAAGCCATAATCTCTCGAAAAAGCGTTTTTGGGTGCTGAAACATCCAGTTTCTGCCTGGGTGTTCGACTGCTCGAAAGTCCAAACCTAGACGCTCTGCCGCTGCTTGGGAGGCCTCTGGCCCGACGCCCTGCTGGTCGGAACTGTTCAAAACCATCAATGGCGAGACACGCGACAGCAAGCTCGTGGCTCTTGGATTATCCAAGAAGGCGGTTTCGATATCGCGGCGAATATGGGTGAGGTCCGCTGTATAGAGATAATCCGAAATGGTTTCGAAGATGCGCGTATTGTCTTCCAGGAAAGCGAGGTCCGTTTCCTGGTTGCGATACATCATCCGGTAAAAGCGCATGCCGCCAAAGGTCTCGCTGATCGATCGCAAAGAGCGCGCGCCAAACGAGAAACTTGCCCGCGAGCTCAGCCCCATGCGCAGCAACCCGCTGAGCCATTTCGGCTCAATTGCGGAGAGTTTGTCCGCGACATCCAAGCCGTAATTGACCAAGACAGTGTTCGCGATGTTCAGGCTGATAGATTGCATCTCCAAGGCGAGCGGCGACGAGGTCGACTGCCCAATCAAAGTGATATTCTTCAAATCAAGCAGTCGGATGAACTCGTTCAATAGTCTCGCCGAGTCCTGGATCGAACTGGTTGGTGTGGTCGCGCCAAAGCCCGGGCGAAGCGGGAAGACTAAGTTGACGCCGGCCTTGCGGGCCTCGGCGATCATTTCGTCGGACGGCAAATAGCCATACTCTAGGGAATGGAGCACGACCACGGCATGCCCCTTCGCTGAACCATAGCGTCGATACTCGACACATTGATCGTCCTGGGTCAGCGTGATCTGCCGCGATGCGTGCTCATCCTCTTTGGTTAAAACATGTAGCGGCTCGTTGCGGCGCCTCAGCGCGTGTGAAAGCTCGACCGTCAGCGCGATGCTTTCAATCAGGCTGTGGCAGCCAAGCTTATTGTTCAAGCGCGAAACATGGGTTCGCACTGTGTTGAGTTTGATGCCGCGCAAATCTGCAATTTGGTCAAGGCGATGACGCCGCAGGACCAGTTCCAGGATGTCGATCTCGCTTGCGGTCAAAGTGAAATGCCGCGCGAGGTGGGCGCGTAAGGCCGGAGAGACCCGATACAAAAAGACTTGGCCTGTATAGCCAGTCACCAAACCGTCTCGGATCTTGGGATAGAGTTTGATCTGCCGCGAGATACCAGACCGGTCGACGCGTTCGACCAGAAAATCGTTTTCGGATCCTTCGGTCGCCAAAGACGGCTTTATGGATGGATGCAGGACATCACCAACTCGCAGATCAAACTGGTTCGCGACATCTTTCGTGATGCTGGAAACCCGGCCTTTTGTGTCCAATACGAGTGTGTCGGCAGGTGCTGTTTCGCTCGGCTCACCGACTGGGCGCGCATCGCGCTCATTCGGCTCAGCGGTGAGCATCGAGAGCACGGACTGAAACTCCGGTAAGGCTTCGACTTCATCGGACAGTCGCGCCCAGTCCCGGCAGGCCTGCACAAACTTTTCCGGATCCTCACCAGCATGAGTTAGCGAGCGCAAGAGCTCGAGTGCCGCTTCTGCACGCGACTCTGGAAAGGGTTCGACGCCTTCGTCCCGACTTGCCAATGTTCCCTATGCCCCAAATGCTCAGGTCCACTCAACGACAAGTTTGAAATTGATTCAAGCCTGACGCCGCGATCAGAATTTGTACTAAAATTTGACTATTTCTGCGGCAAGGCCATCAGCATACGTATGGTTCCGACGATTACGTCATCCCGACATCCTGCGCACCCACACCGCGTAGATGTCTGCAGCCCGTCAGCCATTCCCCTTTATGTGCTGGCGGGCTTTTTAATGTTGCAATTTGCAAAAAATGAACTGGGCGGCGCTAGCGTCCAAGCTCTTTCATTGCGCCGTCGAGGCCTTCAAGCGTCATCTCGAACATCCGATCAGGCCCGATCAGTTCGCGGATCAGCTGGATCGACCCGGTATATTCCCAAGCCCCAGATTTCACAGGATTGAGCCAAGCGAAGTTCGGGAACTGCTCGACAAATCTCTGAATCCAAAGGCCGCCTGGTTCTTCGTTCCAATGTTCAACAGACCCGCCCGCATAAGTGATCTCATACGGGCTCATCGTGGCATCGCCAACAACGATGACTTTGTACTCACTCGGATATTTGTGCAGCACATCCCAAGTTGGGATCACGTCATTGCGGCGGCGGCGATTATCCTTCCAAAGACCCTCATACGGACAATTGTGGAAGTAATAGTATTCGAGGTTTTTGATTTCAGCACGGGCTGCTGAAAACAGCTCTTCCATCACTTTCACATGCGGATCCATCGAGCCGCCAACGTCCATCAGCAGTAGGACAGAAACCGTGTTGCGGCGCTCAGGGCGCATCTCGATATCGAGATAGCCTTGGCGCGCGGTATTCTTGATCGTAGCATCGAGATCTAGTTCGTCCGGCGCGCCGTTACGGGCCCATTTGCGCAGGCGCTTCAGAGCCACTTTGATGTTCCGCGTGCCAAGCTCGACACTATCATCATAGTTTTTAAACTCGCGCTTATCCCAGACTTTGGTCGCGCGGCGGTGGCGAGACTTGTCCTGGCCAATCCGAATGCCCTCAGGATTGTATCCGTTGGCGCCAAATGGCGATGTGCCGCCTGTGCCGATCCATTTGTTGCCGCCTTCATGGCGTTTCTTTTGTTCTTCAAGGCGCTTCTTCAGAGTTTCCATAAGCTTTTCAAAGCCGCCCATGGATTCGATCTCAGCCATCTCTTCTGGTGAGAGGAATTTCTCCGTCATCTTGCGTAGCCATTCCTCAGGAAGGTCTTGCGCTTCAACCGCATCGCCAAGGCTGTCCAAGCCTTTGAAGACATGTCCGAACACTTTGTCGAACTTGTCTATATTGCGCTCGTCTTTCACCAGAGCGGCGCGGGCAAGATAGTAAAAGTCCTCAACGTCGCGATCGATCACGCCTTTATCCATCGCTTCCATCAGCGCCAGATATTCCTTCAAAGTCACAGGGACTTTGGCGGCGCGAAGTTCGTTAAAGAAGTTGAGGAACATGGGGCACTCCTGACGTTCACGTTAAAGGTAACCCGCGTGGGGCCAATTTCCAAGGGTGTCGTGGCGAGAAGCCCGGGAAACAGCAGTGATCTCTTCGGGCGCACCGCAGCACCAGGGCTCCCTTCAGAATGAACCAATCTTATCTTGATAAGTGGTCCAATTTCATCGAAACCATAGGAAACCCAAAATATGAGGAGTGTGTGTATTGCTGTCTTATTTTCGTTGGGTGACTGCTTTTATTCTGGTTTTATTTGCTGTTGTAGTCGCTGCCACGTCAGCACAAGCGAAGGTTCCCGACCGCTTCAATCCGCTTGAAGAGACGTGGCCGCATGATGCGAGCGATCTCCTACCTGATCCGGATATTGTCTACGGCACGCTAGAAAACGGCATGCGCTACGCCTTGCAGCATAATGCTAATCCGGTTGGCGAGGCCTCAATGCGCTTTTGGGTGCGTGCGGGCCGGCGAAATGAAGCCGATAATGAGCTTGGCGTCGCACATTTTCTCGAACACATGGCGTTTAATGGATCGGAGAACATCGCTGAAGGTGAACTGATCAGCGAGCTGGAGCGACGCGGACTTTCGATCGGTGCCGATACCAATGCCTCAACCGGTTATACCAGTACGGCCTATAAACTAAATCTGCCATCAGTGGATGACGATACAGTTGATTTCGCGTTCTTCTTTATGCGGGAAGTCGCTGACAAACTCCTGATTGAGATAGACGCCGTCGAGCGTGAGCGCGGTGTTATCCTTGCCGAGGAAGCGCGAAAAAACACACCGCGATTTCACGCGACGCAGGCCCGAAACGAACTGCTTTATCCCAACGCGCTTTCAACGAGCCGCAATAATCGCAAATCAGAAGCTCAGATCAAGGCAACGACCTCGGAACAATTGCGGGCGTTTTACCAGGCACACTATCGGCCGGAGCGAACATTCCTCGTCATTGTCGGCGACCTTGATCTGCAAGAGATCGAGGCGAAAATCGAAGACGTCTTTGCGGATTGGGAAAACACCACACCCGAGCGCCCCGACCCCGATGATGGTTATGTCGACCGGCCTGGGGTGACGGCCAATTTCTATAAGAGTGATGATCTGCGGATGAGCATTGGTCTCTATGATCCATTCCCGCCGGTACAGAACCGAGACACGGCGGCGCTCCGCGCGGCGCAGCTCACAGAAGCGATCGGTACTGCCATCATCAATCGACGTATTTCCAAACGCATCAATGAAGGCGGCGCGTCTCAATCGTCAGCCCGCATAGGCGTGTCGAAGAATGCGATCCGAAAACAACTCACCGCCACTACTCGACCAGCGGAAAATAACAATTGGGCCGAGGCTCTTCGTGAAACTGTAGCCGATATCCGCACTGCGATTGAGTTTGGCTTCCAGGAACAGGAAGTGGCCGACTTGATTTCAACTTACCGCTATCGCTTTGAGCAAAGCGTCAAGAACGCCGACAATCGAACGTCGCGCCAACTCGCTGATGCGATTGTCAGTGCTTTTGCGCGTGGCAGCGTGCGATCGGCACTGGATTACCGGCTGCAACTTTTTGAAGCGCAGATCGCTGACTTAACCAATGCGGAGATCCACGCTGCGTTCAAAAATAACTGGGCTGAATTCGAGCCGCTCATTTGGCTCGAGGGTCCGGATCTCGAGGCCGTATCATCGGAAGACGTCCTGGCTGTTTTTGAGGCAGCGATGACCGCTGAAATCGAAGCGCCTGAAACGCGCAGTCGGATTGAGTTTGCTCACACCGATTTTGGGTCGCCTGGCACTATCAAAGACCGATCTCGTGTCGAAGACTTTGAAATCGACCAAATCGTTTTCGAGAACAATGTGCGGGTGAGCCTTCTGAAGACTGACTTTCAGACGGATACGATTATGTTGCGGGTCACGATTGGTGAGGGTTGGAGCGCGTTTCCGAAATCCAAACCCGGTCTATCGCGACTCGCATCCACCTTGGCTTTAGGTGGCTTCGAGGGGCATCGAATAAGCGAACTTTCGGAGATTTTTCCTGATCGTGTGCCGAACACGCGGATGAGTGTCGGAACAGAGCGGCTCTCGCTCAGCGCCACGACGTCGGGTGCGCAGGTCTTGCCGCAGATGCAAGTTTGGGCCGCCATGTTCGAACATGCTGGATACCGGCCGGAATGGTTGGACCGGTTCCACAAAGCGGTGGATCAAAGTTTGGATACAATCGAAAGCACGCCGCGACGCGTCGCGAGCCGCGATGTTGGTCGCTTATGGACGAACGGAGATCCGCGATTTGGGGTGCCCGAGAAGCAAGTTTATCTCGGATACGGCGTGGACGATGTTCGGCAGGTGCTTGACCCCATATTTGAAGATGGGGCGATCGAGATCGGGGTCGTCGGCGACTTTGACGAGCAAGTCATTATCGATGCGGTCGCGCAGACCTTTGGTGCTCTGCCCGTTCGCCAGACCACGCATAACCTTACGACAGATGCATTCGACATGACATTTCCGGACCCGGCGCGCGTGGCGCTAACGCATGTTGGTGCGGCCGACCAGGGAATGCTCAACATGGCTTGGCCAACCACACAGACCTGGACCCATTCGCGATGGCAAGCCTACGATCTTGTCAGGCGCATCTTTCAGTCGCGTTTGCGCGAGCAGATCCGTGAGGAGCTTGGGCTCTCCTATACGCTGCAAGCCTCGTTGAACTTTCGCGAACTCAATGCGCCTTTTGGTTACATGTCGGTCCGCGTAACTGCGAATCCAGACGATCACCTCGAGATCGAGAATGCGGTGAAAGACATTGCTGCAGACATGCGAAGCGGCGGGATCACTGCAGATGAGCTGGAACGTGTCCGAGTGCCTCTGTTTGAAGATATCGAGGCGGGCTTGCAACGAAACTCGGGTTGGATCAATCTCGTCACCTATTCGCAGACCAAACCCGATCGGCTGGATCGCCGCCGGGCGCAGCAAGATGACCTTCTCGCCTTCAATATAGAGACGCTTGATGCGGCGACGGCAGACTTGTTTGATCCAGAGCGCATGCACCTGATTTCGATTGGGCCGGAAGAGTCTGACGACTCTTAGACTTTTTTAGCGCTACATGCTCCGGATCGGCCCTTCGATTTCGGGCACCGGTTTTCCGGCGCCTTTGCCGTAGCCATACTTTTTCAAGAGGCCGCGGAACTGGTGATAGCTAAGGCCGAGCGTCTTGGCGGCTTTGCCTTGGTGGCCTTCATGCGCTGACAGGGCGGTATCGATCAGGCTGGTTTCGAACAGGCGGATTTGATCTTCAAACGGGATATCGAGCACCGGAGGTGGCGGCGCGATGGGCGCTTGTGTCTGCGCGTCTTGGTTTGGAGTTGGAGATTTTAGGTCTGCCGAAGGCCTCCAAGGCGACGCAAACGGGTCGAGCGCGCCGGGATCAAACTGGACAGGATCGGTGAGGTGTTCGGTGATCGCGCGATAGGTGATGCGCTGCGCGAAGTTGCGAAGCTCGCGGACATTGCCGGGCCAGCTATGCGCCTCCATGGCGGCGATGGCGGACGGGGCAAAGCCCGGAAAGTCTTCTGCCATTTCGCGCGCCATGCGCCGGGCGAAGAAGTCAGCGAGCAAGGAGATATCGGCGGGCCGGGCGCGGAGTGGAGGAAGTGTGACGACATCAAACGCCAAACGATCCAGAAGGTCGGCGCGGAAGTCTCCGCTTGCTGCTTTACTGGGCAGGTCGACATTTGTCGCCGCGACGACGCGAACATTGGTGGTCAGGACTTTTTCGCCGCCAAGGCGTTGGAACTCGCCATATTCGACAACCCGTAGGAGCTTTTCCTGAACCTGCATCGAGGCTGTCGCGATTTCGTCTAGAAAGAGCGTGCCGCCATTTGCGAGTTCAAAGCGGCCAAGCCGCCGCTCTGTTGCGCCAGTAAAGGCGCCGCGCTCATGACCAAACAGCTCACTGTCTAAGAGTTGTTCCGACAGGGCCGCACAGTTCACTTTTACAAACGGGCCTTCCCAGCGCCGGGAGAGGAAGTGCATCCGCTCGCCAATCAGCTCTTTGCCGGTCCCGCGTTCGCCAATGATCAGGCAAGGGCGGTCGAGCGGGGCCAAACGAGACACATGCTCCTGGGCTTCCAGCCAGCTCGGATCCTCGCCGATCAATTGGGGGCTCTGATTTCCAATCATAAGGTCTATTTAGCAAATTAGTTTAGTCAAAACAACCAAAACTATAAGTATAATTTGCCAAATCAGATTAAGTCGATACCACCAAAAAGGAAAAATACCACATAAAAACAATACATTATGAATTTAATTCAAAACTGGCACGGTCCTTGAAACCAATTTGGCATGGCGGCCAGAGGGGTCGCTCGCAAGAAGGATAGAAAAACAATGACTGAGCGCTCTTACGAAAATGGCTATGGCGACCGATACGACCAAGCCCGCCGTGAGAGTGGCCGTTTTGGCCGCTACCTCTCAACTCGCTCACCAGAGACATGGATGTTCTTTGTCGCTGGTGTCTTCCTCGGCGGCTTCTTCTTCTAAGAGCTGAAAACAGCCAAAAGAAACCGCGTTTCCTCCCACCCCCTTCGAACCCCAAAAGATACAAGGAAAAAATATCATGGGAATGTTCTCTCGCCTCGGCGACATCATCAACTCCAACATCAACGCGATGCTGGACAATGCTGAAAACCCAGAAAAGATCGCGCGTCTGATGATCCAGGAAATGGAAGACACGCTCGTCGAGGTCCGCACAGCTGCAGCCCGCGCCATGGCGGATAAAAAAGAAATGGAGCGCGAGATCGCGCACTATTCTGAAATCCGCGCTGATTGGGAATCTAAAGCTGGCCTGGCGATCGATAAAGGCCGCGAAGATCTCGCTCGCGGCGCTCTGATCGCGAAAAAGAAAGCCGAGCAGGAAATCACGCGCCGCGAAGAAGCGATGGATCTTGCTGAAGAAGCTTTCCACAAGCGCCAGGATGACCTGTCACGTTTGCAGGCGAAACTCGATGAAGCGAAAGCCAAGCACCGCGCGCTGATGATGCGCCGCGACGCGGCCGAGCAACGCATCCGTGTTCGTGAGCAAACCTATGACACCCGCGTCGATGATGCGCTGTCACGCTACTCGATGGTTGAGCGCAAAGTCGATGAGCTGGAAGCTTATGCTGAAACCATTCGCGGCGCTGAGCCAACCCTTGAGCAAGAGTTTGCCGAGCTTGAGCGTCATGATGCGATCGAAGAAGAGCTCAACGCTCTGAAGAAAGCACGCTCGAAGGCGACCGCAAAAGCCACAACAAAAGCAGCGAAGACTGCTGACAAGAAAGAGGGCTGATCCATGTTAGTACCATTCATGATCCTTGCTGGCTTTATGACCGCAATCACCGCGCCGGGCCTCATCGCCCTTCACCTGGAAGACCGCCGCAAGGCGAAAACTGAGGAAGCAACATAATGGACGGCCCTGAGCTGCTTATCCCTCTCATCGCTGTCATTGCGATCTTCATAATCCTTCCAGGCATGATTTTTCACTACATCACGCTGTGGCGGAAACAGAAGATGCTGCTGCCAGACGATGAGAGAATGCTCGAAGATCTATGGCGATCTGCAAAATCGATAGAACGCCGGATTGAAACGATTGAAGAGCTTTTGGATGCCGAAGAAGAAGAGCCGCAAGGCCGCCGGCGTCCGCTCTCCCCACGCCGGTTCGAGGACTAAACCATGAGACATAAAAGAAGACGACATCACCGTCCGTTTAGAGACGATTATCATTCAAGCAGAGAAGAAGACCAAATGTTCCGTTCGCCTAACCCAAAACGCTTTTACCGCTCACGGACTGACCGTGTCTGGCTTGGTGTTTGTGGCGGGCTCGCCGAGCGCTTCGGCTGGGAACCCACCCTGGTTCGGCTTCTGTTTGTCCTGAGCATCTTCTTTATGGCTGGGCCATTTTCGATCTTCGCCTACATCATCGCGGCGATGATCACACCAAAGGAACCAAGAGGACGTCAAAATTTGGCCCCAGAGGAAGAGCAGTTTTGGCGCAATGTGTCAGACCGACCTCGGGTTACGGCCTCTGGGCTCAAATACACATTCATGGATCTTGAAGAGCGGCTGCGTAACATCGAGCGTAGCGTGACCAGCGAAGAATGGCGTCTGAAAAAAGCGTTCAAGGATCTAGAACAAAATTAAAGAATGGGTTACAACTGTAACCAGGGATCAGGCAAGTTTAGGATAGAGAGGGGAATTCCCATGACACGTAAGGCCATCAGAAGCGGGATCCAAACCGGACTGCTCGTCGCTGCTGCCCTATCACTCGCCGCCTTTGCGAGCGTCAAAGGCAACGGAGTACAGCTCCAGACCGGCGGTGTTGAGATGACGGTAACCGCATCGTTCGAAAAAGGATTGATGATCGATTTCATCGCGCCCGAATAAGGGCAGATCACAAAATTCTGGGCCAGTTCATTGTCTCTCTCCCTGAACGCACACCTGAGAGGACTGGACCAGAAAACCCCACACGACTGGGGGGAAGTCTCGCACACCATTGCGGGGCTTCCGGCGTAAACGGTAAGCGGTCAACGTAGAGCCTCAAATAGAGCGAAAATCGGAGCCTAAATCTCGCTGCCCATATCGCTATTTTCGCATCTCTTAACCAAAAACATGAATCTCACGCATCTGTGTGGTCGTTTTTTCATTTGTTTTGTGTCACATGGCCCAGAAGTGGCATAAGTATGTGGCATGTCAGATAAGCGTATTCTTCTGATCATTGGTGGCGGTATTGCTGCCTACAAGTCTCTCGAGCTGATCCGAGAGCTGGCGCGGCGCGGCATTGCGAGCCGTTGCATTGTCACAAAAGGCGGTCAGGAATTTGTGACCCCGCTCTCTGTTTCGGCGCTGTCTGGCGAGAAAGTCTTCACCGAATTGTTCGACTTGGATGATGAGGCCGATATGGGTCACATTCAATTGTCACGGTCTGCAGATCTCGTCGTGGTCTGTCCAGCGACGGCAGATTTAATGGCGAAAGCCGCGAATGGTTTGGCGAATGATTTGGCGTCGACCACGCTGCTTGCGACCGACAAACCGGTATTGATGGTTCCGGCGATGAATGTTCGCATGTGGGAGCACGCCGCGACGCAGCGCAATGTCGAGACGCTTCGCGGCGATGGCGTCACCGTCATGGACCCAGATGAAGGCGCGATGGCCTGCGGTGAATTTGGGCCAGGGCGCCTACCGGAGCCGCTCGAAATTGCCAATCGTATTGAAGCGTTGCTCAGCGATGGGCCCGTTCTTTATGGCCTCGATCCGAAGCCGCTGGCAGGACGTCACGCTTTGGTGACGGCCGGTCCGACGCGCGAACCACTCGATCCAGTACGGTTCCTGTCAAACCATTCAAGCGGCAAACAGGGCTATGCAATCGCTGGCGCCCTTGCCAAGGCGGGTGCACGCGTGACGCTGGTCTCTGGCCCCGTCGCGTTGCAAGTTCCCGACGGCGTTGATCATGTGCCGGTTGAGACCGCGCGTGAGATGCTGGACGCTTGCCAAGACGCTTTGCCATCGGATGTCTTTATCTCTGTCGCCGCCGTTGCGGATTGGCGTCCAAGCCGCGCCGCTGCGAAGAAAATGAAACTCAAAGAGGGTGACGGCGATCCGCATCCAACGCTGGAACTATCGGAAAACCCAGACATCCTCGCCACGCTCTCGCGCAAGAAGAAAAACCGCCCGGACCTGGTGATTGGGTTCGCTGCGGAAACGCATGATGTCGATGCGCTGGCCATTGCGAAGCTGAAGCGCAAGCGCTGTGACTGGATCGTCTCGAACGATGTGAGCGGCGATGTCATGGGCGGCGAAATGAACGAAGTGGCGCTTGTCACGCGCGAAGGCATTGAAGTTCGCTGGCCCCGCATGACCAAACAAGATGTGGCCACACGTCTGGTCGCGCGCATCGCCGAAGAGTTTGGCGACGAAGCGGATAAGATTGCCGCTCAATAAGCAAAGCGGCTGACGCTTGACTCATCGCCCCGACTCCGGCGCTTTGCATTTCCATGACTGAGATTACTGTTGCTGTGCGGCCCTTGCCGCATTTCGAAGGGCTGGATCTGCCTGCGTATGAAACTCTGGGTGCGGCGGGCATGGATGTTCGGGCCGCTGTGGCGAAGGATGATCCACTCGTTTTAAATCCCGGCGAGAAAACCATGGTCCCAACGGGGCTTAGCGTGGCCATCCCGCAGGGTTATGAAATCCAGATGCGACCGCGCTCCGGCCTCGCTGCCAAGCATGGCATCACCTGCCTCAACTCACCCGGCACAATCGACAGCGATTATCGCGGCGAGCTGAAAGTCATCCTGATTAATCATGGCCAGGAAGCTTTCACGATCGCGCGCGGTGAGCGGATTGGACAAATGCTGCTCGCGCCGGTTACGAGGCTCGTGTGGGAGCAGGTCGAAACCCTCGACGAGACAGATCGGGGCGCCGGCGGATTCGGATCGACGGGCAGATAAATCCTTGCGTCACACGCCTAACGTGCTATATATCGAAAAACGATAAGAGTTAGGATAGCAAGTTATGGATATCGACAGCCCTTTCACCATGGTTGTGCTGATCGTGTTGATCGCGGTCGGCGCGGGGGTCGTGAAGACCTGGATCGAAACGCGCGCGAATTCAGAAGTAGACGAAGAAACGAAACTGCGTATGGAAGACTTGGAGCGCGAAGTGCTCCGCCTGCGTGATCGTGTGAAGGTTCTCGAGAAGATTACGACAGATGGCGACAAACGCCTCAGCGAAGAAATCTCTCGACTGGCTTAATCGCCGTCCTGAGGGTCGGAAAACCCTTTGCTGATGACATGCGCTGCGTAGCCGGAGACGGCAAAGCCGACAATTCCGAGACCAGCGGCATAGAGCGTCGCGACATTGGTATTGCAGGTCGGTCCGCCATCGACGCAGCTGCCAAAGTTCAACGTGTAATACATGTAAATCGCCGTGAGCGCTGAGAACACCGCCAACGCGAACATGGCACGCGCCATCCATTTTAAGGCGAGACTGATCATTCCTGGCTCCTAAATTTCGACGGCCGATGCGACGCTCGCACCTTGGTTGCTTGAGGTCAAATATTGCCTGATTTTGGCAGTTCTTCAGCGAGAATGTCGTACACGACCCGGATCCGCTTGCTGGTGTGCAACTCGCGATGGGTAACAAGCCAAACCGGGATCGGGATGAAAAATAGTTCCGGTAAGATCGGTTCGATCGATGGGCTGTAGGATACGATATCTTTCGTGAGAATGCTGACGCCGAGACCCTGGTGAACCAATTCGTAGAGGACATGCCCGCTGGGTGAGTTGAATTGGAACTGGTCGCGGTTCAGGTTGAGGCCGAACTCTTTCATCGCCTCAATCATTTCATCGGTGCGGTCGAGTCCGATAAAAGTCGCTTTTGCGAGCGCTTTGAGGTCCGTGATCGGGCCAATTTTCTCAATATAGTCTCGCGAAGCATACAGGTGCGCTTTGGTCTCTAGAAGAAGTTTAGCGATCAGATCGGGTTGCTCTGGCCGGGCGTGACGGATCGAGATGTCCGCTTCGCGGCGGGTCAGGTCCTGCACTTCATTAGAGGGAAGGATATCGATTTCGAGATGGGGCGCCACGGCATGGATTTTCTTGACAATTGACGGCAATTTTCGCGTCGCAACAATCTCCGTTGCGGTGATCACGACCTTGCCTGCTACGGTCTGGGATTGACCGGATGCTGAGAGCGAAATCCGATTGGCGGCATCGGCCATAATGCGCACGTGCTCGAGGAGGTCCGCGCCGGCTGTGGTCAAGGCCATGGCTCGTCCGGCGCGCTCAAACAGCGTGACGCCTAGCTCTTCTTCCAGCGCAGCGACTTGCCGACTGAGCGTGGGCTGCGTTTGCCCGAGCGCACGCGCAGCTGCAGAAAGAGAGCCTTCTTCGGCCGTCGCCAGAAATGCGCGGACTTGGTTCCAATCGAAGGATATTGCCTGCCAGTTCATTGGTTTTCGTATAGGTCCCTTTGAAGTTTCGGCAATTTCTATCTGATCTTTGAATAGATAGATAGCGGGCATGCAATTTGATCATACATGTATCCCGCGCCGCGCGGGACTTCAGAAGGAGGCAGAGATGCCGGATAAAGCAAAATTTTGGGATAAGACTGCCGAGAAATATTCGAAGCAGCCCATCGCCAATCAGAAGGCTTACGAAATAAAGCTCGACCTGACGCGGGAGTATTTTACCCCTGAGTCCAACGTGTTGGAATTCGGCTGTGGCACCGGCTCAACGGCAATCTTACACGCGCCTTATGTCAAGCATATTGATGCCATGGATGTGTCCCCTGAAATGATCCGCATCGCGAGGGATAAAACGGCTCCAGCGGGTGTCACCAATGTACAATTCTCTGTCGCTGATATGGACAGTTTCCAAGCCAAACCAGGAACCTATGACGCTGCGCTGGGGCTTAATATTCTTCACTTGCTGGATAATCGCATGGCGGCGATGGGCCGGGTCTATGAGGCGCTGAAACCTGGTGGGCACTTCATTTCAAGTACCGTGTGTATCCGTGAGAAATGGTACATGCGATTGCTTGAGCCAATGTTCCCGATCATGAATATGCTGGGTCAGTGGCCCCGCGTGAGCCGTGTGGCGGCGAAACAGCTTCAATCAGACATTGAGGCGATTGGCTTCAAGACAGTTCATTACTGGCAGCCTGATGGCGGCATGGTCTTGTTCATGGTTGGGCAGAAGCCAGAGCACGCCTAGATCAGCGCATCGTCTTCGCGCGCAAATTTGGCGAGCAGGTAAGCGTCATTGTCCTCAATCGGATCGAGCTTTCCAAAGGCGAACGCGTTGCGATCCATAACTAAATCTCTCGGGCGTAAGGCTCGGGAGATTTCGAGGCCTTCCAGGTTGCGGGCCCGCGAGAACGCCACATAGGCCTGGCCGTGGGCGAACATGCCTCGGTCCAAGTCAATATAGACCTTATCAAGGGTCAGGCCCTGCGCCTTGTGGATGGTTACGGCATAGGCCAGCCGGACGGGGACTTGTTTGAACGTCCCGACCACTTCGCGGGACACTTTTTTTGTTTCCGGGTCGAGCGAGTATTTGTACTTTTCCCAAGCCGCAGGCTCGATCTCATATTCGAGACCGCCAAGCTCAACGACAACATTTCGCCCGGACCACCCCGCAATTGTCGCCAGCGAGCCGTTCACCCATCGGCCTTCCGGATCATTCTTGATCAGCATGACCCGCGCGCCTTCTTTCAACTCAAGATCGGCTTCGGTCGGGTAGGTTTTTTCGTCAAAATCACCCTGAACGCGCGCTTCGAAGACTTTTTCTGGCCCGGGCAGATCTTCAAGCCGCGCCTGATTGATCCGATAGGCATTGGCATTGTTTGGTGTGAGTACGATATGCGTTTCACTGGCCTCGACCGCGTCTCGGTCAGAGACAACACTGCGCAGCACGCTCTCATCTGCTGGAGTGAGACGGCCCTGACGCATCGCGCCCAGCAGCGCTAGAAAGCGTGGATCTTCCTGACGAAAGACGTGCTTTAAAGCCAGCAGCGCAAACTCAGCTTCTTTGAAGGCAGGCGCGTTGAAGAAATAATGGCCGCCGTAGCGCTCTTTCAGGATCGGATCTTCGTCGCCGCGCACAACGGGCGGCAGCTGGTGCAGGTCGCCCGACAGGATCATGCGCACACCGCCAAACGGACGCTTGGAGCCGCGATTAAGTTTTAAGCTGCGATCAATCGCGTCCAGCATATCGGCGCGGACCATAGAGATTTCATCGATGATAATCGTCTCCGCCGCTTTCATCAGACGCGCGGTCCGCAGACGTTTCACGTCTTGAGGCTCGATAAGGCGCGGCGGGAATTTGAAAAAGGAATGCAGCGTCTGGCCACCTGCATTCATTGCTGCAACCCCGGTCGGCGCCAGGACAATCGCGCTTTCCCCAGCCTCCGCCATGAATTTCCGCAGGAGGGTCGTTTTGCCAGTCCCAGCGCGCCCGGTCAGGAACAGATTGCCCTGCGCGCCAGCGCCGCTCGCGACCCACTCAGCGGGTTTCGCATACATCGTATCAGGCGGTGTTGCGCCAACAGGGACAGGCAAATCAGTCATAAGCGCCAAGCCATAGCGAGCTTCGGCAAGCTAGGGAATGTTCTCACACTGAACAATTGCCGTGATCCGGCAAACGCCCTCGCCGGTTTCAAGCGTTACTTTTGTTTTTGACACAAGAATTCCGCCGCGATCAAAACACTGCAGCTTTGCGCGGTCACTTGCGTCTAGTTGCGTCGCTTGATCGACCTCGGCGCAGCCCTCATCACTTTCGATCTCATCGCTCACAGAGACTGGAAAGGCCCGCAATTGCCGCTGCAAGCCCGGCACTGCATAGGTCTCTGGTAAGCCCTGATGCTCAATCATGAAGTTCCGCAACAGCTTGGTCGGATCTCCGACGGTGCGACGCGCCGGTTCAACATAACAAGCGCCAAGCGTTTGGAAGGCATAAGCCTCTTCGCCCTGTGCCAGTGCCATGCTGAAAGCACGCTCAGCCGACAGACGGCGCTGGTGAAAATCAGCGCTGAGCACGCCTTGGTTTTCAACCAGGTCAACGTTCAACCAATGCTGCCAATGAGCGCTCGCCGTAGCTTCGGTAAAGTCCGGGTGTAGGCGGCGCATTGGCTCCGGTGTCTCGATGGCGCGCCCGGCAAGATACGACCAGGCCGTCATGCAGCGCATGGGTGTTACCAGGTTTTCCAACGGAACCGACACCGCTGCCGCGTTGGCATCGATTGCGGCCTCGCTCGAGGCGATTGGGACGGTGACGTCCTGCTGGCTCTGTTCGTAGAGCTGCCCGACATTTTGAGGAAAAGGCGGCTGTGCCCCTCCACCATCTTGCGCAATTGCGCTAAACGGCAGCATCAAACATGCAAGCGCAAAATGACGCGACTGGGCTCCGATCATGGCGACCTTTATTGTGAAACTCTACTCTCCCACGTAAGTCGTAGGCGTGTTTAAAAAATGGCTCAAGGGCTGAACACCGTTAAGGGAAGTTAACCTGCAGTATGCAAGATATTCATGCCGCGATGGACCAGTATTTAGAGCAAAACCTGCTCAAAAATGATCCGATTCTTGATAAAATCGCCCAAAACAGCGAGGCCGCGGGGCTGGTGCCGCATGCGGTCACGCCGCTACAGGCTGAGTTTCTGGCGCTTTTGATCAGGATTAGCGGGGCGCGAACGGTCTTGGAGATTGGGTGTCTCGGGGGCTATTCAGCGGTCGCGATGGCGCGCGCTCTGCCGGATGATGGACGCCTGATCACGACAGAGATTGATACGAGAACGGCGGCCATCGCCCAGGACAACATTACGGGCTCTGGCTTCGGTGACCGAATTGATTTGCACGTGGGTCCAGCCATGCAGGTCCTGGAGGAGGAGTTCGCTGCAGGCCGGACGTTTGACTTTATTTTTATTGATGCGGACAAGGTCAACCATAAGAACTACCTAGAGCGCGGTCTAAAATTGGCGCGGCCTGGAACGATCATTGTTGCCGATAATATTGTTCGAGGCGGAGCGGTGCTGGATGCGGAAAGCAAAGAAAACAGCGTCCAAGGTGTCCGCGCTATGATGGCCTATGCTGCCACCTTGGAGGAGGTGGATAAGACCGCTCTGCAGACCGTTGGAGCCAAAGGCTATGACGGGATGGCGATCTTTCGGGTGCGCTAGAGGTCGCGCCAGCTCACATCGACGCCGAGTTCGGCAAACACTTGGTTCCAATAGTCTTTTAGAGCGCCCCGCTGCATATCGACATAGCGTTGGCGCGGGATCAAACGAATCTCCAGCGCCACGCCGTCAAGACTGTTGCCAAACCGGCGCATCGTCGCGTCTGCGACCTCGAACGCGCTCGGCATTGCCTCTGGCATCGCCCCGCCGCCGCCATAAGCGGTAAACACATCTGAGTTTTGGAGCATATCCGAGATGATGATAATTCGGCGCTCAGGCGCGCGATTAGAGAAAGCTTCGGTCTGTCCGAGGCGTGCCATTGCTTCCAGCACAGGACTGTTCGGGGCCTCCTTCGGCACCACAAGGTCTTCGAGTACCGTTTCGAGCGGGCGATCAAACTTTTCATTGAAGCGTTCTTCAATCCGCTCAGGGTTGCGGAACAGCGCATTCACCTGGTCCCCGCGCCCTGGATTGCAAAGAGAAAACTCGCCGCGCGGATCGAACTGTCCAAATTGATCCAGCTCGAACAGGGTAAAACGCTCCCCGACGTCCAGGCGGTCGCGGGCTCTGCGGATCGTTGCTGCAATCAGGCCGGCTTGCTGCTCACTATATTCGTCGGTCTTATCGATAATGATTGCGGTATGGGGTGGCAGCTCCTCTGAAATCTCGCAGAGCGTTAGCTCGTCATAGGGTTCGGGTTGCAGGGCGTAGAAGGAAAACCCGACTATCGCCACAGCCAGGCCGGCGAGGACGAAATTCAGAATCGCTTGATTGCGTTGCTTCTTCTGTCTCGATCGCCGACGCCGTGCCATTAGCTCTCTGCCTTCACCCGGAACTGATCCACAATCGCATGCTCAAGACCGAACTCATCGGACAAGGCATCATCGGTTGTTCTCAGCAGTTTTTGATAAGGCGCGACCATGTCCTGCATCGTGCGATGAATAATCATCTTCTCTTTCGGACTGAGATCTTTGTCATCCATCTCATCCGGCCCGTATTTCACTTCCAGGACCATTTCCTTGATGTCTTCATAGCTGTCTTCGAAATCGTACAGCGCGTCCTGAAGGTCAGAGCGGGCGCTTTCGAGGCCGCGGGCTGCGTCGCTGAAGCCTGGAAAAGGTGAGTCGAGGCGGCGGCCTTCAAAGGCAGCAAAGGCAGCGATCGCGAGCCCCAGCGCGAGCAGAACCATCGCGTCGAGAGAGTGAATTGCAAAAGGCCGGCACATCGCATTTGTCGCCGCGCTACCAATTGTATCGCCGAGGTCAGAATTCAGAATCGTCTCGCAAACGTCTGGATTGACCAGGAAATGTGGAAAGATTTTCGTCCCAATGCCTTCCGGTATTTTTAGGCCAAGCGCTTGGATGTCGAGAATATTGCGATAGTGCGCCGCCGAGAGGTTGACCAATAGAACCAGAATGAGGCCGATCACGATCGCGACTACGCCAACCGCAAAGTACAGATTTCGACGACTGAAAAAGCTTTCTCTGTCCCAGGGCATCGAGATGTGCCGCAATCCCCAATAGCCAATGATGAAGAAGCTGACAGCGACATTGGCGAGAGAAACGGCTGCAGCCTGGAAGACTCCGCCCGCAATGCCGAATTCGCTTTGTTTGGCGAAGAAATAGGCGTTTGCGGCGCTCTCAAACAAGATCATCAGAGCGATGATCGACATTTGCAATAATGGGACTTTGGGGTGGCTGGAAACGTAGTGAACGCCACGCCCGGTTGCTTCACCCAATCTCAGTTTGCGGGTCCGTTTTGGAGCCGCCTCTGATGCCAAGGCTTCTTCAGGGTCTTGATTCTCTTTTTTAGCTAAGGCGCGTTTCGCTTTGAAATCTGCGTATTTCTCATTCTTGACGCGATAGTCTCCACCAAGCTGGCGGAAACGGTAAAAGCTGAGGGCGGCGCGGGTCGTGTAGTCAGCTTGCAGAACAACCTGATTGAACGCATCACTCGGACGTTTCGTCAGATCGACAATATCTTCCTTTGTCAGCGCACCCGCCATATTCGGCGTTTGGTCACTCATCAGCCATCCTCCCAGAAGGAACCCTACGTATTTGTTAACCTTTTAGTAAGGACTTGTGGCAGGCATTTGCTGAAAAACGGCGAAATATGTCTGAGGCATGACAATGTCAGACACGTGGTGTTCTCACTCGCCACATTCTGTTCCGGCCTATAAAGAGGGCTCATGGCTTTCACCGCAGATCAGCTGGAGCGTCACAAACGGCACATTCTCCTGAAAGAGATTGGCGGGCCGGGCGTGCAGAAACTGCGCGGCGCTAAAGTTTCGATTATTGGGGCGGGGGCGCTTGGCGGTCCTTGCGCGCTGTATCTGGCCGCGGCCGGGGTCGGCGAGATTGAGATTTGGGACGATGACCGCGTGGATCGCTCCAACCTGCAGCGACAGGTTCAGTTTTCTGATGCCGATATTGGTCAGCAGAAAGTTACTATCCTGCGCGACCGCTTGGCAGCGCTCAACCCGGACGCGAATGTGATTGCGAGATCTGAGCGATTTGGGACCGCATCTGATTTGCAGGGAAGCATTCTAATCGACGCCACGGATAATTTCGAAACCCGGTTCGCGTTGAACCGAGTTGCGCATGAAAGTGGGCGGTTGCTGGTGTCTGGGGCGGCCAGCCGATGGAGCGGGCAAGTCTCTGTCTATGCCTCCGGGCGCGACGCGGACGCGCCCTGCTATGCCTGTTTTGTGCCGGACCTGCCACCAGAGGCCGAGGCCTGCGATGATGTTGGTGTTGTTGGGGCGCTGACCGGCATGGTTGGCACCCGTATGGCGTTGGAGACGATAAAACTTATCACTGATGCTGGAGCGCCACTGATCGGGCGTCTGCTTATTATTGATGGGCTTTCGGGTGAAAGCCGTATCCTGAAACTTCGTCCGAACCCGGATTGTTCTGTCTGCGGGGCCTGAATCTTTTCTTTGACATCGTTAATTTTTGAAGGTTTTACGACACAGGGCATTAGTGGAGTACATGTTTGATGCGCAGAACGCTTGCCGTCAGTCTCACGATCATTGCTGTGCTCGCCGCAGGATGGTTGGCGCTCAGAAGAGCAGACATTCCCTACGATACGCTCGAGACCATTTATTCGGTCCCGGACACGCAATTCATGACCTTAGACGACGGGCTGAAAGTCCATTTTACCGATACCGGGCCACAGGACCGGGCGGCGATTGTCTTGGTGCATGGGTTCTCCGCTTCGCTGCACACTTGGGAGGCCTGGAAAACAGCGCTTGAGCTCGACTATCGCGTCATCACGCTGGATCTGCCAGGACACGGCCTGACCCGCGCTGAAGACCCAAGCCAAGCCAAAATTGAACGGTTTGCGGAAGTCGTTCATGAGGTCACCCAGGACCTCGGCGTTGAGCGATTTACGCTCGCTGGCAACTCTATGGGCGGTAACACAGCGTGGTCCTATGCGCTGGCTTATCCGGAAAAGCTGGACGGTCTGATTCTCGTGGCCGCGTCCGGCTGGCCGGAAGAAGAGGGCGAAGGCGACGACTCGCCTTTCATCTTCACGCTTCTCTCAAACCCGATTGCCCGCGCGGTCTTGAAGGACTTGGATATGACCTCTTTGACCCGGTCGGGTCTGGAAGGGTCTTATACCGATCAATCATTTGTCACTGATGAATTGGTCGAGCGATATGTGGCGCTGTCGCGCGCGCCAGGACACCGTGCGACCCTCCTGGCGATCATGGGGGGAGAGCGGGTCGAAGCCTCTACGGACAAGCTATCCGCGATTTCAGTGCCGACTTTGGTCATGTGGGGAACAGACGATAATTTGGTGCCGGTTTCGGGTGCCCAGAAATTCGCTGACGCCATTCCGAACACCACCCTCGCTGTCTATGAAGGCGTCGGCCATTTACCCCAAGAAGAAAATGCGGAACAATCGATTGTCGATGTCCGCACTTTCATGATGGATGTTGAATGGAGCACCGTCGAGGATGAGGCTATCATCCCCGCAGGCGATCCTACGATCACAGATAACTAAGCTAGATCCCAGGTAATCGGGCGGCTCTGGCGCCTATTCGCTCGCTGGCGCGATTGCCTGACTGAGATCGGCAAAGATCAACCGCGTAAAGCGTGCTTCATCAATAAAGCCCCAGGCCCAATCCTCGACCCAAGGGGTGAGCGGCGCTGCATCAAGAACCGCCTCGATATCTTTGCCAGCATCGATTTCAGCCTGAACTGCGGCGGTGGTGCCCTCGAGCATTTCGACAATAGCTTCAATGTCCGACTTGGCCGAGAGCGGGCCATGGCCAGGAATGATGCGGGTTTCCTCTGTGATCATGTCTGCCATCGCCTGCGAGGCCGCGGCGAAGCCCAAAAAGCTGCCACCTGATGTGATATCAACGAAAGGAAACATGCCGCTGAACATCAGGTCGCCTGTGTGCAGCACGTCCGCTTCTTCGAAATAGATGAATGTGTCACCATCAGTATGCGCGGTTGGCGCGTGAATCAGGCGGACCGTCTGGCCGTTCAGATAGAGCGTCATCTCGTCATTGAATGTGATCACAGGCCAAGCAGATGTCGGCAACGCTGGCGTCGTTGAGTCTTGGCCGAAGAAATCGCGGGTGACATCGACAGTGACCCGCTCGCGCACGCCTTCATGCGCAATCACAGTCGCACCTGTGTCGCCGATGATAGCGTTTCCACCAACATGATCGCCATGCCAATGTGTGTTGACCAAGTAGCGCGGGGCTTCACCGGCAATCTCATCAATCGCGCTCAAAATGCCCGGCGCCATGTCAGCGTATTGGCTGTCGATCACGAAGACGCCATCGTCCCCGACTAGAACGCCAATATTGCCGCCGCGCCCTTGCAGCATATACAGCCCATCGCCCAGATCGGTCGTGGCGATAGGGGTTGGCTGCGTTTGCTGTGTCAGCGGAACGTGTGGGCCATGTGCAAAGGCCACCGGACTCAAAATCAGCCCGAGCGCGGTCAGGCCAGCATAAGTTTTCATGATTGTCTCTCCTCAAGTGCGAGGAGATATAGTCTCAGGGCTGAGATTCGCCAATCACGATCCGTTTAAACGGCGCTGGCTTCCATCGCTTGCGGGCAAAGCAAAGCTGACAAGTCTTCAAGGACTGTAGCCTCCCGCAGCGCGTTTCGAAACGCTTCATTGCGGAAAGCTCGGCTGACTTGTGCGAGCGCGCGTAAATGATCTGCGCCTGCCGCGTTTGGGGCAAGCAGCATAAAGATCAGGTCACATGGGCGACCATCAATGGCATCGAAATCGACCCCTTCATGCAAGCGAACAAAGGCGCCGACCGGGGCTTTTAGTTGAGGGATCCGCGCATGAGGAATGGCAACGCCTTCGCCAACGCTGGTCGAGCCCAGATTCTCACGTTCGATAACCGCGTCAAAAATATCGCGTCCATCAATGCCGTGTTTCTCACCGATGGCATCTGCGAGCGTGCACAGAATCTGTTTGCGACTCTCGCTCGATTGAGGACCAAGGATAACACCCTCCGCGAGGAGGCTTGAAAGATCATTTGCCATTTTTCTCAGACCTGTCGGTTCAACCGGTGGCGGAATGTCCAGCCGGGTCAACCCACCCAATATTGCCGTCTTCACGCCGGTACACCATATTCAGGCCGCTGTGTTTCACATTTCGGAACAAAACGGCAGGGGTGTCTGACAGCTCCAGCTGCATAACAGCTTCTGAGACGGACATGGTTTTTACATCTGACGCAGATTCCGCCACGATGAGCGGCGCTTCACCCTTATCCTCGGGCGCTTCATTGTCGTCCCCGCCTTTTAGAATGAAGGCGTTTGCCGGTTCACTCGGCAGCGGGGTTCGTTTGTGATGATCCTTTAGACGACGATGGTAACGGCGAACCCGTTTTTCCATCTTCTCAAGCGACTCCTCCAAGGAGGCGTATGGATCACTTGCAGTTCCTGTCGATTGCAGCACGATCCCTGATGGGAGGTGCACATTGCAATCGGTGATCACCTCGTGCCCGCGTTTTTCCACGGTGACACTGGCGTCAAAACTTCGATCAAAATATTTGGTAACAGCGGCTTCTAGTCCATCAGAGATACGCTCGCTAAGCGCGTCTCCTACATCCATATGTCTTCCAGCGATGTTTATCGTCACGGAGAACTCCGTTTGTTAAGTGCCCACTATAGCGAGCATTTCTCGCAAATCGAGCCCCATCCGCAATAAAAGGGTGGATAAGTGCTTGTATGCAAGTCCTATTCCTATGACGTCTCTGTCATATCCGCGCGATTAGTCGCGCAAAAGCTCATTAATACCGGTTTTCGAGCGTGTGCGCTCGTCCACGGTCTTGATAATAATTGCAGCTGCGAGGGCGGGACCAGCATTCTGGCCTGGCAGACTACCAGGAACAACCACAGAATAAGGCGGGACTTCACCATAGCGAACTTCGCCGGTTTGGCGGTCAACGATCTTGGTCGACTGAGACAAAAACACGCCCATGGCGAGCACAGAGCCTTCACGGACGATGACGCCCTCTGCGACTTCGGCACGGGCACCGATAAAGCAATTGTCTTCAATGATCACTGGGCTCGCTTGTAGCGGCTCAAGGACACCGCCAATGCCTGCGCCGCCTGAGATATGCACGTTCTTGCCGATTTGGGCGCAGGAGCCGACAGTCGCCCAAGTATCCACCATGGTGCCGCTATCGACATAGGCGCCAATGTTCACAAAAGATGGCATCAAGACCGCGCCTGGCGCGATATATGAGCCACGGCGAACCGTCGCTGGCGGAACCGCCCGAAACCCTGCGGCTTCAAACTCTGCCGCGCCCCAGCCTTCGAACTTGCTGGGAACTTTGTCCCACCAGGTGCCGCGATGGCCAGGCCCGCCATCCATGATCACATTCGGGTTGAGGCGGAAGGATAGAAGTACGGCTTTTTTGAGCCATTCATTCACGGTCCAGCCGCCTTGTCCGTCCGGCTGAGCAACGCGTACTTCGCCGCTATCCAGGAGCGACAGAGACGCATCAACAGCTTCGCGAACTTCGCCTGTTGTATCGGTGGTGAGCTCCGCGCGGTCTTCCCAGGCAGCATTGATCAAGGCAGCTAAGCGATCAGGCATCTTCTATGTGTCTTTCTGCTGTATTATTTCATTATCGAACGGACAAACGCCGTTAGGTCGCGCGTGACATAGTCGATATGTAAGGGGAGGTCATCCCCTATTCCAGCTGGGCGGGCCGAAGCGGGTTCGTGACTCCAGTCTTTGTCCGACTGCACCAAGACTGTGGCAAAGCCCATCGCTTTGGCGGGTGAGAGATTTCTCGATAAATCTTCAAAGAAAACAGATGTTTTTGGATCTACGCCAAAAGCTTGTAGAAACGCATCATAAGAGGCTTGGTTCGGTTTGGGGATAAACTCGCTGTCTTCAATCGCAAATTGTCCATCAAACACATCGCCAAGCCCCATATAGTCGGTGACCCGTTTGGCATGGCCCCGCGACCCGTTCGTGTAGACAAATTTTTGTCCTGGCAGCGCGCGAATAGCTTCGGCCAGGTCCGGCGTTTTGGGCAAAGGTGACAGGTCGATCTCATGCACATGAGCCAGAAACTCGTCCGGCTCCATCCCATGCATCGACATCAGGCCGTTCAGGGTCGTGCCATGTTCGGCATAATAGCGTTTCTGTGTTGCGCGCGCTTCATCACGGGGCAGGCGCAGGAACCGCGCGACAAAGTCGGTCATGCGCTGATCAATCTCGGCAAACAGATCGCATTCAGCCGGATAGAGCGTGTTGTCTAAGTCAAACACCCAGGCGCGCCGGTCTTGTAGGGCTTGCAGCGCCGGCGCGCCGCTCTCTGTGTCAGCTGGCATCTATGGGGTCCCCAAAGTCGCGCTCAAAGAACTCAAATACGAGCCGTCGGTTCACTGGCGCGGGTGTCGCAACGAATTGGCCAGTGCGGTAAGCGGCTTCCTCGCAAGCCTCGTTGCCTGAAATCGCGAATTTCGCTTTTGAGACGCAGAATTCATCGCTGCCTCGGGTGAGTTTGCGGATATTGCCTTCACCGGTTTCCATTTCAGCATAAGCAAATAGTCCAGCCTGCAGAAGCGGTTCATCAATCACGCGGGCGCAGCCGCCAGCTTCCAAAAGCCACCAGCCCCGACTTTCCCAGCCTTCGCCGCGCCGACGCGCCATGGCGCTCCAAATGCGACTATTCGTGCGATTGCAGAACGTCAGGCCAACATTCCGAGCGCGCTCAATCGCGGTCTGCTCAAGAAGGTCCATCAAATCGGCGTCTGACGTCTCAGCATCAAGACCCTTTGAGGTGAGGAAATCGCCAATCGCGGCGCGTGTCTTGCGACCGAGATATCCATCAATTTGTCCGGAGAAGACGCCCGCATTGTCGAGCAGGCGCTGCACGCCCGCGGCGCTCGCTTGCTCCAGTGTGCGTTTCTCTGTTTCGGTGAAGCTTGTCCGCCAGCGCTTGTCGTCTTCAATCAAAACCGGGCGAAACTCGCGGTCTTCAAGTCCCATGATCGCGCAATCCGGGATGTTTTCGACCGCGAAGCTTCCAGTTGGATCGATGCAGAGCTTGCTTTTCCCGGCCCAGACTTTGCGCCCGCCGCGATGCGCGGTTGAGGAGCGGCCGAAGAGATAATGAATGCCAGGTCGCAGTGTGCCTTCAATCACCTTTGAGCAGGCGCCGGGGCGTAGCCGTGTCCAGCCTTCAACCACCACACCTTGGCCTTCATAGCGGCCGGTTGCAGCTTCGATGATGTAACTGGTCTCGTTGCAGACTTCCCAGCCGTTCGAATTGCTCTGAGCCGCCGCTCCGGTGGGTAAAGCCAAGGTTAACGCAAGCGCGAAAATTCCGAGGATGATCTTAATAGACAAAGGTACCTGCGCCATGTTCGGTGAAGAGCTCCATTAGCAGCGCGTGCCGTTCGCGCCCGTCCAGAATTACTGCCCCACCAACACCCATGTTGACCGCATTCGCGGCGGTTTCAAGCTTTGGAATCATGCCGCCGCTGATTGTGCCATCTTGCATGAGTCCGTCGACTTGGTCGCGGCGGATCTCGCGCATCAGGTTGCTTTGTTTGTCGAGCACGCCCGCAACATCGGTCAGAAGCAGCAATCGTTTCGCCTGAAGCGCTGCAGCGACGGCCCCGGCAGCGGTATCTGCGTTCACATTATAGCGGCGCCCATCCTCGCCAACGCCCACCGGTGCAATCACTGGAATGATGGCCTTTTCACTGTCCATCAGCGCGTTGAGGACCGAGATGTCGATTTTTTCAGGTTCGCCGACATAGCCAAGATCGACCACTTTCTCGATCTCGCTGCTATCGTCTCGCTTGGTGCGCGTCGCTTTGGTGACCCGCATCAGGTCGCCATCAGAGCCAGACAGACCCACAGCTTTGCCGCCAGCAGCGTTAATCGCCCTAACAATGGATTTATTGATCGGGCCGGAGAGCACCATCTCAACCGCTTCCATGGTCGCGTCGTCGGTGACACGCAGGCCATCGCGGAACTCTGATTGTATGCCGAGCCGCTCTAGCAGCTTGGCAATCTGCGGCCCACCGCCATGAACGACGACCGGATTGGCGCCGAGATGCTTCAGCAGCACCACATCGCGTGCAAACGCGTCAGAGAGCGCCTGATCGACCATAGCGTGACCACCAAATTTGATCACAATCGTGCGTCCGGCATAGCGCTGAATATAGGGTAGGGCCTCTGACAGAGTTTCAGCGGTCAATTGGGCGGGTGGCAGAGGCGTCTCAGTCATGGCGCTGGCTCTTAGCCGGATTTGGCCGCAGCGCAAAGCAAAACACCCCCGCAATCTGCGGAGGTGTTTCGGATTTAGCGGCGTTACGGTCTAGTATCTGGCCCCGAACCGGATGCCGTAGAATTGCGGTGTCCCTGCAATGAAGGTCGGAATGCCGAACGCATCGCCCGTATTTCCCGCATCGATGAGGTATTCTTCATCGAGCAGGTTGGTCACGTAAGCGCTGACAAAAAGGGTGTCGGTTAGATCAAGCTGAGCGTTGAAATTGACGAGGGCATAGCCATCCTGGCTGATCGCGTCGCGCTCTGTATTGTCGAAGAAGACCTCAGATTGCCAGGTTGCGCTTGGCACCAAAGACAGCTCGCCAACGGGCGTATCGACGATAAACTTCGCGGCGAGGGACGCTGTCTGATCCGGTGAAAGACGAAGCTTATTGCCAGAAAATGGCGCCCCGGCCTCTTCGTCGAACCGAGCTTTGTTATACCCGTAGGACGCTGTGAGCGTGAAATAGTCCGTTGGTTCATAGCTGAGCTCAACCTCCGCACCTTCGGCTGTTGCATCGCCCGCATTGATCGGCTCGAGAAGGCCTTGATCATTCACTTCGGTCGTTTGGAAGTTGCTGTAATCATAGTAGAAGACGGACGCGTTCAAGTTCAGCTGATTGTCGATCAAGCTACTTTTGATCCCAGCTTCAAACGCATCTACAAGTTCAGATTCCAAGGTCGTGAAGCCCGCTGATGGGCTGCCCGCAGATGCAGTGATCACTTCTGGGCGTCGCCCCCGTGCGGCGTTCGCATACACGTTTACGAAGTCTGAGACCTCATACTTCGCCGCGACTCGCCACGTGACATCATCAAACTCGTCGCTCGCCTCGATCAGGCCGCCGGTGTCTTGAACAAACAATCCAGCGAATGTGACATTGCTGGGCCCTTGCGGGAATTCGACGAGCAGCCCGCTGGTCTTCTCGTCTGATGTGTACCGGACACCCCCTGTGAGTTCGAGGCGGTCTGTGACGTCGAAGGAGACATCACCGAAAATCTCATAGCTCGTGGTTTCACCGAAATTGGTGAACACCTCATTGTGGATCGGCTTCAACGGCACCACGGTTCCGTTGAGGTCAAACACAGTCAGGTTGAAGTCTGGAAGGGTCTCCACATCTGGCGCAACTGGCGGCGTAACAATGCCGCCTAGGAAGGCTTGGACCGCACGCTCGTCATAGGTGAGCGGGACGCGCTGGCTGCCGTCTTCGTCGAAATAATTCACGCCAACAAAGCCCCGCAGGCGCTCATTCACGTCAAAGTTCAGGCGCAGTTCTTGGCTGAACTGCTCGCCTTCTGCGTCCTCAGCAAAAACAAACAAAGGCAGACCGAAGCCGTCTGGATCAAACACTTCCAGACTCTCAAACTCGCGATAGCCAGTAATCGATGTTAAGCTCAGACTGTCTGAAAAATCGTATGTGGTCAGCAAAGTCAGACCATAAACCTCGCGATCGAGGCCAAGGTCTTTACCGCCCAAGAAGTTCCCGAAACTGTTCAGATTGGCGGGGTCCCATGCATCAGTTGAGGCTCCCGGAATGGGTTCGAACGCGCCAGATTTAAAGCTCGTACCGCTTGGGCTGTCTTCTTGGTAATTGGCAATCAGGTCAAAGCGTAGATCGGCATCTGGCGTCCAGGTGAGGCCGCCGCGAAGGGCGATCATGTCTTGGCTGTTAAAGTCATCCTCGTTCGGGTTCAGGCTTTCGACATAGCCGTCACGCTGGCGCAGACGTCCTGACAGGCGAAACGCCAATTGATCTTGAACGATCGCGTTGGTGATGTGGCCTTCAGCGAACACTTCATTGAGATTGCCGACGCCGACCGTGGCTGCGGCGCCAAAGTCGAACTGAGGTTTGGCTTGGATCACGTTGACGCCGCCGATCAATGCCCCCCGTCCGAACAGGGTTGGTTGCGGACCTTTCGCAACCTCGACCCGCTCCAAATCGAAGAGCTCGACCACAGAACCGCGCGAGCGTGAAATTGAGATTCCATCCTGGAACACGGCGATCCGTGGCTCAATGTTGGATTCCCCGCTATCGGACGTAATCCCGCGAATGACAAAGCCGGGATTGTTTGGGCTTTGCTCCTGGACTTCGAAGCCTGGCACAAAGCGCGCAAGTTGATCGAATTCAGCCAGGCCAAGATCATTGAGGGCCTCTGCATCGACGGCGCTGACCGCCACGGGAACGTCACGAAGAATTTGCTCGCGCTTCTGGACCGTCACGGTCACCGTGTTCTGGCGCAATTCACCCTCATCGGTGCCTGCGTCTTGCGCAAAGGCGGGGGGCACCAGAGCTGACAGTAGGACCACGGATGCCGTGGTGAAGAGACAGGTTTTCATGGGAGGCTCCAAACGCTTTTTTCTTGGTTTTGGAGCCGGGTAAGTCCACTCTGTTACATTGGAACGACGTTTTTTTGTCGGTCTTGCGACAGTTTATTCGTGTGCGGACATTTCCAATGTCATAAACACGCTGTTGGGGTCCTCGACATAGTCGCCAAAGGGTGGGCAGATTTCAAATCCGCAGCTTTTGTAAAGCGTCCGAGAGGGCAGAAACCCGTCGATGCTGCCAGTCTCGAGGCTGAGGCGCTGATACCCGCGTGCATTGGCTTCCGTCAGCACATGATCGAGCATTTTCCGGCCAAGCCCGGCGCCGCGCTTGGCTGCCAGGGTGTGCATGGATTTAATCTCACCATGGGTGCCTGAGAGCTCTTTTAAGCCGCCGCAGCCGACCAGCTCGTCGCCATCGCGCATTTCCCAAACCGTCACAGCCGGATCGCGTAGCCCGTCCATGGGCAAGAAATGACAGCTTCCCGGCGGCGATAGACTCAGCATCAGTTCGGCGTGTGTGTCGATCAGCGCTGCAAACTCCGGTGTGTCGAGATTGGCGCTTATGATTCGAACTGACATTTAGACCTCCGCGATTTGTCCTATTTCTGCTCGCAGTTCGGCAATACCAAAGCCTTTTTCGGAAGATGTCACGCGAACAATCGGGTGCGCGGCTGGATTTTTTTTCAACGTGGTCTGAATTTTTTTCGTTTCGGCTTCGAGTGCCGACTTTTTGATCTTGTCGGCCTTGGTCAGGACGATCTGGTAGGTGACAGCGGCTGTGTTCAGCATCGCCATGGTTTCAAGATCAGTATCCATTAGCCCGCGTCGGCTATCCACGAGTAAGAACACCCGGCGCAAATTGGCGCGGCCACGCAGATAGCGCTTAGTTAGCTGCACCCATTTTGCCTGCTGCTCGCGCGAGACTTTCGCATAGCCAAAGCCAGGCAAGTCGACGAGCCAAAACTTGCCTTCGCCAACATCGAAATAGTTGAGCTCGCGGGTTTTGCCGGGCTCAGCGGACGAGCGCGCCATGTTCTTGCGGTTGAGAACGGCATTGATCAGGGAAGATTTGCCGACATTGGAGCGACCCGCGAAAGCAATCTCAGGCCGATTACTGTCTGGCAACTGGCTGAGGCTTGCAGCGCCGAGCACAAACTCGACGGGCCCCATACAGAGCTTGCGGCCCGCCTCCAGCGCCTCTTCGGAGAAGGCGGGCATCTCGCTCATCTATTCAGCCGGGGTTGAAGAGCCCCGCCCGAGTAATCGTTTTATCAATTTGTCGAGCTGGGTTTCGACCCCATTGCGTCGCATGATGAAGTATTGTTGTCCGAGCGAGAGAATGTTCGACCAGACCCAATAAAGCACGAGGCCAGCGGCAAATCCGCCAAATACGAACATGAAGACAAACGGAAGCGCCATCATGATCGTACGCTGTGTGGGATCTGGCGGCGGCGGTGACAGCGCTTGGATTCCGGCCATGGTAACACCGTAGAGGATTGGCAGGATGCCGATACCGATCACGAAGCCCAGGATCGGGATCGCTTTTATATCCGCCGCAGCCCAGGGCAGGAGCCCGAACAGGTTCCCGATCGCCGTTGGGTCTGGAGCCGACAAGTCATTAATGAACCAGAATGGCGTGTGGCGCATCTCGATGGTGACATAAAGCGTCTTATAGAGCGCGATAAAGATCGGAATGGTCAGCAGGATCGGCACACAGCCAGCGAGCGGGTTTGCTTTTTCGCGCTGATAGAGTTTCATGACTTCTTGCTGGCGACGCTGCGGGTCCGCTTTGAAGCGCTCTGAAATCTCTTTCATCGGCTCGGCCAGCTTCTTCATCTTCGCCATCGATTTGTAGCTCTGATTGTAGAGCGGCACGAGCGGCAGTTTGACCAAGACCACAAGCGCCATAATCGCCCAACCGAAAGAGCCTACAATGCCCTGGAGCCAGTTCAGAACGAAGAACAGGCCTTTGGTGAGATAGTAGAGGATGTTGCCCCAATCGATTGCATCGCCGAAGCGCGGAATGCCTGCTTCTTGGTATGTGTTGACGACATCATATTCTTTGGCGCCCGCGAAAATCTGGTTGGCGACGGTCTCGGTCGCGCCAGGTGCAATCTCGACAGACGCGCCTTGAACCAAGACTTCCAAATGGTTTTCCAGATTTCGAACACGCGCCCGGAAGCCTTCACCTTGCTGCGGGATCAGAGCGGCCATCCAGTACATGTCAGTGAGGCCGAGCCAGCCGCCGGTTTCGGCGACACGAATGCCGTCTTCTGACTTCTTGATCCCTCTACCTTTGAACAGATTATTATAGCTGCGCCAGGTCAGCGCGCTATCGAAACTGCCCATCAGCCCCTGATGGGCGAAACCGGTTTTGCGCGACGAGCCAGGATCGGTCGCATCGACGAACTCTTTCCAGCCGCCATAGCGGCGAACGGTGCCAATCGGCATCAGTGTGCGGGGTTCGGAACCGAGATTGGTGACGGAGTCTTCGAACGTGAACATGTAATTCTCGTCGACACTGATCGTGCGTTCGAACCGAATCCCATTCTTTTCGAGGCTGAGCGTGGTGGCATTGTCACCGCCAAAATTCTCTTCAGTGGCTGTCCAATTGTCCCGATAGCCCGCAATCGCGTCGCGGCCATCAAACCAGTTCCAGCCAACTGTATAGCCGCTTGGCGCATTGGCAGGGCGGAGCAAGCGAAGCTCTTCGGTGCGCTCGACCGTGCGATAATGGTCTTTCAGATTGAGATCATCGATCACTGCCCCGCTGAGATTAATCGACCCGTCAACGCGGTCAGCGTCAAATGCAACGCGAGATGTTTCGGTCAGGGCCTGATCGACGGTCTTGATAACCTCTTCCAATGGCTCTGGCGTGGCGGCTTCGACAGGTGTTTCAAGCCCGGCTTCAGCTTGCGCGGCTTCGCGCGCTTCATTCGCGCGTTTGGCTTGCGGCTCGAGCACGAAGAACTGATAGCCAAACACAAAGACAATCATCAGCGCCATCGCGATGATGAAATTGCGTTGGTCCTGAGGGTCCATACCGTTTTGTTGATTAGGCAGCATAGGCGATGCGTATCCTGATATAAAAAGAGGGGTCAGGCTGGGCCTGTCCCCGCTGAGAAATCTTTGGCGAGGCTTATCAGTGCGCTTTCCATATCGTCAAGCAGCCGCTGCCAGCCAATCGTCGCAGTATCCATTCGGGCAATGAACACATAATCAGCGCCGGCCACGCCGTGAAGGGGTAGAAGTTGTCGGGACGCTTCTCTCAAGCGGCGCTTGGCGCGGTTACGAATAACGGCATTCCCGATTTTCTTGGTGGCGGTAAACCCAGCGCCGATGGCTTGAGACCCAGCTCGCGAACGCGCCTGGACAACCAACGCTTTGCGTCGCTCGGACTTGCCTGCTCGTACAAAAAGAAACTGGGGCCGTGTCTTTAGACGGACGACCCCAGATTCGGAAGCTTTAGATTTTGCCATGGGACCAGTCCCCGGCAGGCCTGTCTTAAGCAGACAGAACCTTACGGCCTTTCGCGCGGCGGCGGGCCAAAACCTTACGGCCATTCTTGGTTGCCATGCGAGAGCGGAAACCGTGTGTACGGGCGCGCTTCAGGCGGCTTGGCTGGAATGTGCGTTTCATAGGCGTCTCGCCTCAATAGAAATTAGTTGAACTCGAAAGCGGGGCTATTACGGCTGCGAGCCGGTCAGGTCAAGAGAAATCCCGCAGGTTTTCCGCGTCAAATACAGCCGTCACATCCCGCTCACGCATCGGTGATGGTTCGGGACCATACCGTTACGTGCATCTTTATTTGCGCCTGCGTATATCCGGCTCGAACAAAGTTTCTAAAAGGGATGCGAAATCTATGCTACGCAAAATGCTGACGGTTGGAGCTATTGCCATGACGATTGCTGCGGGAGCTGCTTCGGCGGATGATACCGAGCTGCATCAAGCTTGGGATGATCTCCTGAGCACTTATGTCGTGCCTGGCGATGACGGCGTGAACCGCTTTGATTATGGCGCGCTGAAAGCAAATGCAGCGGATTCGGCCAAACTCGATGCCTATCTTGAGCGCTTCGCAGACTTTGACGTTGAAACGCTTGATGAGAATGAGCAATTCGCCGCCTATTCGAACATCTATAATGCCCTGACGGTGCAATATGTTGTCGGCAAGTATCCGACCAAATCGATCCGTTCAGGCTATATTGTCGGACCTTGGAAAAGGGTCTTCACGACGATTAATGGCGAAGAGGTTAGCCTCGATCATATCGAGCACCAGATCTTGCGAGTCGACTGGGATGACCCACGTGTACACTATGCCGTGAACTGCGCGGCTTATAGCTGCCCGAACCTGCAAACCGATGCCTGGTTTGGAGAGACGCTGGACGAAGACCTCGACACAGCCGCGCGCGCTTATGTCAACGATCCGCGCGGCGTCACTATCCGCCGCAACGGAACATTGCAGGTGTCGACGATCTATAAATGGTTCCGCGAAGACTTTGGCGGCTCCAATGATGGTGTGATCGACCACCTCCTCGAACATGCGGAGCCAGAATTGGCAGCACAAATTCAAGCCAAACGCCGCATCACGAAACACGAATATGATTGGGACCTCAACGACGTCGAATAGGCGCGTCTGAGCGAGAAGAAGAAGGAATAGGGCCATGACAGATACGGTCGAAAAGAAAAAAGGATCAATTCTGATCAAGCTCTGGCCGGTCTATTTGATCGTCGCCGTCATGGTTGGTGCCTGGCAGCTTGGACTGTTCCAATATCTCTCGCTGGATACGCTGCGGGAGCAACAAGAGGTTCTTCAGAGCTTTGTCGCAGAGAACCTCGTTCTCGCCGTGGCGATCTTTATCGGGATCTATGCGGCCGCCACGCTGTTCATGATACCCGGCGCTTTGTGGATCACGATCGGAGGCGGGTTCCTATTTGGCCTCGTCGGCGGCGCGATTGCCACGATTGCCGGCGCGACGCTTGGTGCCAGCATGCTCTTCTTTGCGGCAAAAACTTCTATCGGCAGTGCCCTGCGGGACCGTGCTGGTCCGTTCATGGCGAAAATGGAAGCTGGATTTAACGAGAACCCGTTCTCTTACATGTTCGCACTGCGCCTCCTGCCAGTGGTGCCATTCCCTGTGGCGAACATTGCGCCAGCGCTGCTCGGCGCGAAGTATCGCGAGTATGCGATCACCACGGCTGTCGGGATCATTCCAGGTGTTGTCGCTTATACATGGGTCGGCTCTGGTCTCGGCGCGACGTTTGCTGCGGGTGAAGATCCAAACTTGGGGATCATCGCAAAGAACATGCTGCCAGCGCTTGCTGCCCTTGGTGTCGTTGCTTTGATCCCTGTTATCTATAAGAAAATTTCAGGCCGTAAGCCTGAAACCGTGGAGGCTTAAATGTCCGACGCGATTGCAAGTCCAACGGCGAGAATGGCTGAAACTGAACCTTTGGAGACAAAACCTATGACAAATACTCCAGTGGAAACGGGCGCGAAACGCAAACTCAAAGCCGATCTGATTGTGATTGGCGGCGGGTCGGGTGGCCTTTCAGCTGCGGCAGGGGCCGCGATGCTCGGCCTCAATGTCATCCTCTACGAAAAAGCCGAAATGGGCGGCGACTGTCTGAACTATGGCTGTGTTCCATCCAAGGCGCTCCTGACCACGGCAAAATATGCTCAAATAGCCCGCGAAAGTGCCAAATATGGCGTGTCAGTTTCTGAGCCGACCGTCGATTGGGAACGGGTCAAAGCGCACGTTCAAAAAGCCATCGATACAATCGCCCCGGTGGATAGCCAGGAGCGGTTCGAGGGCCTCGGCGTCACGGTTATCCGCGAACATGCAAGTTTTGCTGACCCAAAAACCATTGTGTCTGCGACAACAGAAGGGACCGCGCGGCGGATCATCGTGTCGACCGGTTCAACTGCCTTCATTCCGCCAATCCCTGGTCTGGAAGAGACGCCTTACATCACCAATGAGACTGTGTTCTCGCTGCCTGAGCAGCCCAAGCACCTGATTATTCTCGGCGGTGGACCGATTGGCATGGAAATGGCGCAAGCCTTCCATCGCCTCGGCACCGAGGTCACGGTCATCGAAATGGGCCGCGCCATGGCCCGCGCCGATGCTGACCACGCCAAGATCGCTGTTGATGCTATTCGCGAAGAAGGCGTCACCATTCTGGAAGGTCACAAAGCGGTGAAGGTCTCCGGAACCGCAGGCGCGATCAGCGTTGAGACAGAGAGTGAGGATGGCACCCAAACTGTAACGGGCACCCATATTCTCGTCGCCGTCGGCCGCCGCGCTATGCTGGACGGCTTGGATCTCGACGCTGGGAAGGTGAATTTCGACCGCCGCGGTATTCAAGTCGGTGATAAGCTGCGATCTGTCTCAAACCCGCGGGTTTGGGCGCTGGGTGATATTGCAGGCCAAGGCCAGTTCACACATTTGGCCGGATGGCATGCCAGCGTGTTCACGCGCCGCGCGCTGTTCAAGCAAGGCAGCAAGGCGAGCGACTTACCACTACCGTCCGTAACCTATGTGGCGCCAGAAGTTGCGCAAGTGGGCCTCACTGAAGCCGAAGCGCGTGAGCAATATGGCGATAGCGTCACCACGTCATCCTTCCCATTCCACGAGAATGACCGCGCGATTGCAGAGGGCAAAACCCTCGGCGAAGCAAAACTGGTGATCCGCAAAGGCAAAATCCTCGGCGCGTCAGTCGTTGGCGATGGCGCAGGCGATATTATCCAGATCGTCGGCTATGGCATGTCGAACAAGCTTGGCGTTCAGTCGTTGACGAATTTCATCTCGCCTTACCCGACGCGGGCCGAAGTTGTGAAACGCGCTGCCAGTGCACACTTTACGCCGACTGTCTTTGGCAAAGCCTCTCGAACTCTAGTTGGGTTGCTGCAACGCATCCCATAGTCTAGTGCCGAGGGGGTGACGGACACGATGGACTCAACCGCCGCCCCTCGCGGTTTGCGCTGGCGTAACAGCCTGTCTTTTCGGCTGTTTCTCATCGCGATTTCGACAGTTCTCGTTGTCGAAGCCCTGATTTTCGTCCCGAGTGCCACCAATTATCGCAACACTTGGCTCAAAGACCAGATCGAGGCGGGTCGGCTTGCGGCCCTGGCTTTGGAGGCTGCGCCCTCGCGCATGGTGTCTGAGGAGCTCGAACAAGATCTGCTGAAGAGCGCGATGGTGCTGGCCGTGGCGGAGCTTTACGACGAGCGCCGCGACATGATCCTCAATCCCGGCGAAGAGATCTGCTGCATCAGCAAAATCATCTTGTTCGACGAAAGCCCTGACATGTCCGAGGTCATCGACACGCTCGGGACGTTTTTCGCGCCGCAGGATCGTTTCCTGATCATCCGTGCCGCCGGGTCGCAGCCCGGCCGCGTGATCGAAATTGTGGTCGATGAAACCGCGTTGAGACAAGGGCTGGCGCAATACGGGCGGAACATTCTTGTTCTGTCACTGATCATCTCGATCGCGACAGGCGGGCTGATTTACATGATGCTTTTGCTGACAGTGGTGCGCCCGATCCGGCGCGTGACGCGCTCTGTTGTACAGATCAAGGAAGATCCGGGCAGTTGGCGCCGCCGCCTTTCTCCAACCTCGCGGAGTGACGAGATCGGCCGCGCCCAGAATGCGCTGTCGGATATGGAAGAAGCGGTATCGAATGCTTTCCGCCAGCAAGAGCGTCTGGCGCAGCTCGGCGAAGCGGTGGCGAAGATCAATCACGATTTGCGCAACTCGCTGGCAACTGCTCAGCTCGTCTCGGACTCACTCTCTCGCTCTGAAGATCCGCGCGTCGCGAAAAGCCTGCCAAGGCTTGAGCGCGCCCTCGAGCGCGCGATTAATCTGGCGAGCGATACGCTGAAATATGGTCGTTCATCGACGCCGGACACTAAGGTCCAATCCGTGCGCTTGTTCGACATTGTTGAAGAAGCCTCGGCTGAAGCGCTCGCCGCCTTTGAAGATGTTGCGTTCACGAATGCGGTTGTGGAAGACGCTAAGGCGCAGGCTGACCCGGATCATCTGCACCGGATTTGCGCCAACCTCATCCGCAATGCTGCTGAAGCCATGGAGGGCAAAGGCGACATTTCTGTCGGGTTCGATGGCGCGGCTTTGAGCGTGCTCGACACGGGACCGGGCCTTCCCAATCAAGCCAAAGCCAATCTGTTTAAGCCCTTCGCCGGTTCAACGCGGCGCGATGGAACGGGGCTTGGTTTGGCGCTGTCGCGGGATCTGGCGCGGGCGATGGGCGGTGATCTCGAACTTAGCGAAACCAGTGAGAGCGGTACGCGGTTCGTTGTCTTCCTGCCAACAGGCGATCAAGGCGCGTAGACAACCGCAACGAGAGCCGCTGCTAAAGCCAAGAAAAATCCGAGCCATCCCCACCACGGCGCAAACCGCTCGCGCGGAAGGGGCTCTGGGTCCGGGGCGGTCAGCTTTGCTTCAATCTCATCCATCACTTCAGGTAGGCGCTTCAGGCGGTCAGCAACTTCTTTGACATTTTGCGCGACGAGTTTTGCAGCGCCTGCAGGCCCGAGGTTTTGAGTGATCCAGTCTTTGACGATCGGTTCCGCTGCGCCCCAAATGTCGTGCTTGGGATCAATCGCTCTGGCGACGCCCTCGACCTGAACCATGGTCTTTTGCAACAGCACCAATTCCGGGCGCAACTGCATACCGAATGTGTGGGTGAAATCTAAAAGCTGCAGCAACAAGCGGCCCATTGAGACATCGCTGGCCGACTTGCCATGGATCGGTTCGCCGACGCTGCGCAAAGCCTGCGCGAAATCGCCGACAGACTTGTCTGCAGGCACATATCCAGCTTCGAAATGCACCTCGGCGATGCGGTGATAATCGCGGCGCAGGAAGCCCCAAAGGATTTCCGCTAAGAACCGGCGTTCGTTCAGGCCAATGCGCCCGATGATCCCGAAATCCACCAAAGTAAGGCGACCGTCGGGCGTCACGATCATATTGCCTTCATGCATGTCGGCATGGAACACGCCGTGATGGATCGCATGGTCTAGAAAACCGCGCGTCACGGTATTGGCGAGTGTTTCCGGGTTCACGCCGGGCGTCTTGATCGCGTCTGGATCTGTGAGCGGTTTGCCGTCAATCCATTCCGTGGTCAGCACGCGTTTGCCGGAGCGTTCCCAGTCTACTTCTGGTACATAATAGTAGCCGGCTTTGAATGAGAGCTCGCGCATCTCATCGCCGCCGCCAGCTTCCAGGCGCAGGTCGAGCTCTTTCTCCATGGATGCGGCAACAGTTTCGGTAAATGCGACAGGCTTCAGCCGGCGGCTTTCTTCATTCACGCGTTCAACCGTTCGGGCGGCACGCTTCATGGCGCGGAGCTCTCGGTTGATGAGCTTTTCGACGCCGGGGCGCAGAATTTTAACCGCCTTCGCGCCGTCCGTAGTCTGCAGACGATGAACCTGGGCGAGCGAGGCGGCTGCGACCGGGTCGGACAATTCTGGGAACAGCCGCCCTGCTTCTTCCTCGCCAAACTCTTCGGTCAGCGCTTTTTCGGCCGCTTTCATCGAGAAAGGTGGCAGCTTGTCTTTCAGGCGCGATAGGTCCGTCGTGGTCTCGACGCCAAACACATCAGGCCGCGTCGCGAGGAACTGTCCAAGCTTAATATAGGCGGGCCCAAGCTTTTCGAGCGCGGTTGCAAGGCGTTGCCCCGAGCGTCCTTTTGCGCCGCCGCCAAAGATGCGCATTGTTTTCCCCGCGAGCTTGGCTGGGAATGGCAGGCGCGAATGATATTCGCCCGGCAAGATAACATCATGGCGCGCCAGCGCTGTGCCTGCACGCAAAAGCCGAGCGTAGTCTGCAAGCGCCTTGAACATCTATCAGATCGCCCATCCGAAATGCAGAGCTGCAATACCGCCTGAGAAATTAGTGACCGACACGTTTGAGAAGCCCGCGGATTCGACCTCTGCTTTGAACCTCTCTTGATCCGGAAACTGGCGAATGCTCTCCACCAGGTATTGATAGCTATCACGGTCTCCGGTGACGAGATTGCCCACCGCTGGGATCACATTGAAACTGTACGTGTCATAAGCCTGCTGCAGTATCGGCGCGGTCATTTGGCTGAATTCCAGCACAGCCACACGGCCGCCTGGCTTCAACACGCGGCGAAACTCTTTCAGTCCGGCGACCCGGTCGGCGAAATTACGGATGCCGAAACTGATCGTCACGGCGTCGAAGCTGCGATCAGGATAGGGCAGGGCCGTGCCGTCGGCGCACACCCAATTCAGCCGGTCGCCCCATTCGGCATTGTCCGGGCGCGCTTTGCCCGCTTCCAGCATGGCGTCATTGATGTCGCAGACAATGGCGATGGCCTTGCGGGTATCGCCGCGCCGTTTGCCTGCTGCGTCTGCCAAGGTGAGGAAGGCGCGCGCAAGCTCTCCAGTGCCGCCAGCAACATCCAGATGGGTCTCGCCCGGCTGTGGGTTCAGGCGGTTCATCGTGTCATGCTTCCAAAGCCGGTGGATGCCCACCGACATGAAATCATTCATCACATCATACTTCGACGCGACCGAGCGAAAGACGCCCTTAACCCGGTCGACTTTCTCGTCCGGCGTGACGCTCTCAAACCCAAAGGAAACAGTATCTTGCTCGCTCATAATGCCCATCTAAGCCGAGAAGCGTTAAAGGGCTATGGGCGTGTGTGTCGCGGATTTGTAAAGACCGCGCCCTATTTCGCCCGCATTTGGTGTGTTTCTTTGAACGTATGGGAGTGAGGACGCAGGTTACAGGTCTATTTAAGGCCGTGAATAAGGATGCTAGGCACTGGCAGATCCTGGCGCTCTCGGGCCTGTTTTCCATGTCCCTCACCACCAGTGATTTCGGGGCGCAGCCTCTGGCTTTGCTGGCTGCAATCATCGGCGCGATGTTCGCGCAGGCGGCTGGAACGGTCTGGGTCAATGCCCGGAAAGAAACCCGCCGCGCCGGATCTGGCTCCTATTGGCGTGGATCCAGCCTTGAAGCGAGTTTTATCGGCTGGTTTGCAGGCTTTCAGTGGAAATCGGCGCTAATCACGTCGCTATCGCTGTCCATTCTACTGCGCGCCAACTCGCTTTGGTTTTGGCTGGCAGCTGGTTTTATCGGCGTATCTGCAAAGTTTCTCATTCGCTATCGCGGCAAGCACCTCTTCAATCCGGCCTGTATCGGCATTGTTACTGTCAGCCTCCTCGGTGGCAGCGCAGCCTGGGTGTCGCCCGGCCAATGGGGGCAAGCTCCGATTTTCGCAGCCTTTGCGATTGGATTTGCCGCTTTGGTACTGTCCAGTGCGAAGCGGCTGGATATCGCGCTTGGCTTTCTGGCGGGGTTTGCGGCCATGCTGTTTGGCCGCGCGCTCTATCTCGGCGATCCGATGGCGATCCCGATCCATCAGCTGCAGTCTGGCGCGCTGCTCGTCTTTGCATTCTTTATGATCACCGATCCGCGCTCGACGCCGGATTCTCGGATCGCTCGCTTGATCTTTGCCTTCGCCGTGGCCGCGTTCGCAGCTTGGCTCAGTTGGGAATATCACATTCGCGGCGCCATGCTCTATGCGCTGGCCAGCCTCGCACTTCTTTCGCCCATTCTGGATCGCCTGCTGCCCGCGCGGCGGTTTGAATGGACCTCTAAAAAGGAACCTCAAAATGAAGCTCAAACACCTCGCGGGGGCCTGCGCCCTCGGCCTCACATCGTTCGCGCTTAGCGCGCCGACGGCAGCCGCCTTTTGCGGGTTCTATGTCGCAAAAGCGGATACGGACCTGTTCAATGATGCCTCAAAGGTCGTGCTCGTACGCGATGATGAGCGCACCGTGATCACGATGGCCTCAGACTATCGCGGCGAGGCGAGCGAGTTTGCAATGGTGGTCCCGGTCGTTGACGTGCCGGAGCGCGAGCAGATCAATGTGGCCAATCCAGGCCTAGTGGATCATCTGGATGAATACACCGCGCCGCGTCTGGTCGAGTATTATGATGAGAACCCGTGCGAACTACGCCAGTATGAAAGCGTCGCGGTGACCGGTAGAGCTAGTCCAGAGATGATGATGGAATCGCCGCCCATGGCAGCGGAAGATCTCGGCGTCACGATCGAAGCTGAGTACGAAGTCGGCGAATATGATATCCTGATCCTATCCGCCGAGGAAAGCGATGGCCTGATCACTTGGCTCAATCAAGAGAATTACCGCATTCCAGATGGCGCCGAGGAAGTGGTTGGGGCCTATCTTAAGCGCGGAATGAAATTCTTCGTCGCCAAGGTAAACCTGGAACGCCATAGCGGCTCGTCCGTTCTGCGCCCGATCCAAGTGGCCTATGAAGACGAGAATTTCATGCTGCCCATCCGCCTCGGCACGGTGAATGCGGAGGGCAAACAAGAACTGTTTGTGTTTGCGATCACCCGTGAGGGACGGGTTGAAACGACCAATTATAAGACGGTGAAACTGCCATCCGATATGGATGTTCCGATCTTTGTGAAAGACGAATTTGGTGAGTTCTACAAAGCCATGTTCGAGCATCAGACCGAGAAAGAAAACGGCAAAGCGGTCTTCATGGAATATGCCTGGGATATGTCCTGGTGCGATCCGTGCGCGGCCAATCCGCTTTCAGCCTCTGAGCTTCGGGAACTTGGCGTGATGTGGCTCGATGAGGGCCCACGCGACGATATCCGCCCAATGCCACGCCCTGGATTCGGCGGACCGCAGCCGGTGGATGCGTTCGTGACCCGTCTACATGTGCGCTATGACGGACAGACTTTCCCGGAAGACCTGAACTTCCAGGTCACTGGCGACCGCGAGAATTATCAAGGCCGCTATGTCCTGCGCCACCCATGGCGCGGCGATTACGGGCAGTGCGAGGCCGCTGGGCAGTATGCCGAGACGCTTGTGGAGCGCTGGGACACCGAAGCTGACAGCCTTGCCAAACTCACCGGTTGGGAGCTTGATGAGATCAAACAGAAAATGGCTGATGGGGGTTTCTCTGCGGCCGCGGTTGGCGTGACCGAGCCGAAACCGAAGCGCAAATGGTGGCAGCGCCTCTGGGGCAATTAACCCGCAAACCGGACGCGCTTAGCCACGTCCGATCGCGGCAATTTTCGCCCTAAGAGTAGGCATTTCGTAAACCCTATACTGTAGGCCGCCCTTCAAAGGGACGTTAGAATGCTCACTCGCCGCGCACTTCTGTTTGGAGCGCCGCGCCCGGACCCGGGCGAGGTGGTTTCCAAATTGCGTTATTCAGAAGATGGCGCGGCGGCGATTGAGTATGGTGTGATTGCAGGATTGATCGCTGTGGTTCTCATCGGCACGCTCAATCGTGTTGGACGACGCTCAAGGCGCAACATGAATTGCGTCAAACGGGCCATGAAGGGCCGAAAACCGTCGCGCTTCTGTGAACGGCGCGGCGCCTAGCGCTGACATTTTCCACAATAAAAACTGGATCTTCCAGACTGTACGATGCGTTTGACAGGGGCTCCGCACGTGTCACAAGGCGCATTTTCGCGGTCATAAACAGAAAAGTGCTTCTGGAAGTAGCCAAGCTCGCCGCTGGCGCTGGCAAAATCTGAAATCGAAGAGCCACCGGCAGCGATCGCTTCAGCGATAACCTCATTGATCGCCGGGGCGAGGCGTTGATTGCGTTTGCCGACGACCGTGGCTGCTTTGCGCCGCGGACTGATGCCGGAGCGAAACAGCGCCTCACAGACATAAATGTTGCCGAGGCCAGCAATCACAGCCTGATCGAGCAAGGCAGCTTTGATCGGTGCGGCTTTGCCTCTCAGCGTCTCGTCCAAGTAAGCCGCATTGAAATGGTTCGAGAGCGGCTCAGGCCCAAGGTCTTTAATCCTCGGATAATTGGCGAGATCCTCAATCGACCATAACTCCATAAAACCAAACCGGCGCGGATCATTATAGGTGACCGTCGCGCCGCCCTGCATATGAAAGACAACATGATCATGCGCAGGGTTGGTCCCCGGATCGTGATGGAACTCCGCCGTGGCGGAATTGTTCACCGTGTAGCGGCCCGACATGCCAAGATGCATGATGAGTGCTTCGCCAGTCGATAATTCCGTGACCAGAAACTTCGCGCGCCGCCCCATGCGCGTGATGGTCGCGCCTTCGACCCGGGCCTTGAATTTATCTGGAAAAGGGAACCTCAAATTGGGACGATTTACATCCAGACGTTCGATAGTCTGCCCTTCCATTGCGGGAGAGAGACCAAGCCTTACAGTTTCAACTTCGGGTAATTCAGGCATGCCGAGGAGGTAGGCGGCTTTTATTGGTGGGGCAAGCAGGCTTGGTGACAGGTTGTGTCACCAAGCCCATGAAATGCCTAAACCGTGACCACGACTTTGCCGAGGGCTTTGCGGTCGATCAAATACTGGATCGCTTCGCCGCCGCGCTCGAGCGGGAAGGTCTCAGAGACGTGTGGCTTGATCTTGCCCTCTTGGTACATCGCAAACATCTCAGCGAGATTTTTCTGATTGGCCGCTGGATCGCGCGCGACAGCTGCGCCCCAGAAGACGCCGCGAATGTCGCAAGACTTGAGCAGGGTGAGGTTCAGTGGGATCTTTGGAATACCGGCTGGGAAACCGATGACGAGGTAGCGTCCTTCCCAATTCATCGCGCGGACAGATGGCTCAGCATAGTTGCCGCCAACCGCGTCATAAATGATGTCGACGCCGCCGCCGCTCGCTTCTTTGATCTGGTTTGAAAGCTCTTTTTGCTGTCCGCGATCAAGATCGCCCTTTTCATAGACGAGGCCTTTGTCAGCGCCTTTAGACAGACAGAAATCCACTTTCTCTTGAGTGGAACAGGCCGCAATAACTTCCAGGCCCATGGCCTTGCCAAGCTCGACCGCCGCGATGCCGACACCGCCAGCTGCGCCGAGCACGAGGAGTTTCTCACCCGGTTTTGGATCAGCGCGGTCTTTCAGAGCATAATAAGATGTGCCGTAGGTCATGACGAAGGCCGCGGCCTCATCGAATGGGACCGTGTCTGGAATTGGAATGCAGCGTCCGGCCTCAAGCGTCATTTCTTCGCGCATGCCGCCCCACCCGCAGGATCCGATCACGCGTTGCCCGACTTGCAGGTTAGAGACGCCTTCGCCGAGGGCCGTCACGACGCCAGATACTTCGCCGCCAGGGCTGAACGGGCGCTCGGGCTTAAACTGATAAAGGTCTTGGATAATCAGGGTATCAGGAAAGTTCACGCCGATGGCTTTGACTTGGATAACCACCTCGCCCATGCCTGGGGTTGGGCTTTCAATCTCTTCCAGTACCAAAGTATCTGTGCCGCCTGGGGCTTTCGAGAGCAGGGCTTTCATCTTGGGTTTCCTCATCTCATTCGTTGACGTCAGCTTCGTAGCCATGGCAACCGGCGCTGTGAAGGTCTGACGTAGCGGAGATGTGTACGTGGATAAGACGGTTCTGTTCTGGATCCTATTCGGAGGGCTTGGCTTTGCGTTTGCTCTGGCGGTTCAAATGCGGGTTGTTACAGCTTTGGTTTTGCGCCGCGCACTTGGTGCCTGGCGGGAGGCTTTTGTTGATCGTCAGCTGGCGAATCGCGCCGTGGTTCTTGCAGCCAGCAGCGGCCCGTTGCCGGATGAGCTGGAGAGCGAGACCAATGAAGCCGTGACGCATTTGCGTGATACTTATGCGAGCGCGCTTGGCCATCTGCGCCTGGCGCGGCGCTATAGTATTGTTCTGCCGGTCCTATTGCTCGGTCTTGTCGCAATTGGCCGTACGGTTCTGGAGGTCATCTGATGAAAGGCTATTTTGCCATCGGGGCAGAAGGAATTTCAAAGCCGATGAATCTCGGCGCTTTGATGCGTACGGCGAATGCGTTCGGCGCAAGCTTTGTGTTTTCTGTACAGGCCGCCGATCGCACCAAGATTGCCAATCTTTCCGATACGTCGCGGACCTTCAAGAACGTGCCTTATTATGCCTGGGAGTCGATGGATGAGATGATCTTCCCGAAAGGCTGCCAATTGGTTGGGATTGAGCTCACGGATGACGCGGTAGAATTGCCGGAGTTTAAACACCCGCGCATGGCCGCCTATGTGCTAGGCCCGGAGCGGGGCAACCTTTCCGATGAGATGGTTGCGCGCTGCGATCACATTGTGAAAATCCCGACCAAGTTCTGCATCAATGTCAGCTTGGCTGGTGCCTTGGTCATGTATGACCGCGTGCGCAGCATGGGCGCCTGGCGCGACCGCCCAATTATGCCGGGCGGTCCGCGCGAATAGGCATCACCAGCGAAATCTACATTCCGCTTTGTAGCATCGCCATCATCAGGCCGAGATCGCCGGTTTTCGCTTGATGTTGCAATTCACCTAACATCCGCGCCTTCGTTTCTGTTGGCATGCTGTTGACGACCGCCAGAACGTCTACACTGAGGTCGCAGAAGTCCATGCTCATTGCGGCGCGCCTTTGCTCAGCCTCAGATTTGCCTTGTAGCTGCATCAAGCGTGCAACTTGAGGATTGCTCATCAAAGACATCATCGTGTTTTGCAGAGTCATTTGATCTTTCGACGTTAAACGTCCGTACTTTTTCGGCTTGTCGCGTCCGCTTTCAATCGCGTCGAGTGTGATCGTATTGAACTCAAGCACCCAGTTGTAACCGCCTGAGCCATAGGCGAGCAGGCTCGCAATCTCAGTTGCGATAGCATCCGGTTCCATAATAGCGAACTGCGCATAGCTCGAGGGACGGCAATATTTAGGCGCTTTGCTGGAAAGCGTTGACAGGCCTTGCTGTGAGATCTCCAGAAGGCGCTCAATATGCTTCACATCGGCATTGAGGAGATAGAGAATATCTTCCTCGATAGCCGTGTTGTAGGTTTCAAGAACGAGCACAGCGAGTTCGTCTTTACTCGCTCCAGACGCGATTGCCTCTTCGCCCTGGGTTTGCAGCTTTTTGGCGAACTTCGGCTTAACACGGTGCAAGGCTGCGAGATATCGGTGTGTCTCGCGATCATCTAGCGCTTGTGTGAGGGGGGTGTCTGGCACCTTTGCAACAACGGTTTTTGCCGCGCTGCTGGGCCACATGACGATAATTGCGAACAGTGAGATCGCTAAAACTGCGACCATAACTGCGAATAGATTCCCAGACGAACTGGTAGAATTGTAACGCACCATCTTACCCCCTCCTTTTCTAGCCAGGGGATAGGATGGCAAATATGGTTTGAAATGAGGTTATCGAACTCGCGTGAATTCTTAAGGTTAAGCCAAGCTTCGATTCAGACTTCGCTTAGCCCGCAAACAGCGGTGTGCTCGGGGCAAAGGCAACCAGAAATAGCGTAATGGCGGTGGCACCCGTAAATAGGAGTGTCAGGCTGCGGGAGAGGATATGATTGTTGCTCATCGTCTTGCTTTCATCAGTTCGGCGATCTCGCCGGTGTTTTTCGTTAACCGGGAGATGGGAACAAGCGCCTTTGATGAACACTGTTAATACAGAATAGGGGCTATGCGTGTTTCGAATAGGGCGATTTTGGGCCTAGCGAATGAGGCCTGCGTCTTTCGCTTTGCCGCGATAGCTTCGTGAAACCGGGACTTCTGTGCCCGATGGCAGGACCAGAAGACTGCGCCCATCCACCCGCTTTTCGTCGGTGACGCCTGATTTCGCAACCCACCACGACCGATGGACTTGTAGCCCCTCGGCGCCGTTTAGCTCGCGAACCGCATCTGCGAGCCGCATCAGGATAAGCTCTTCGCCCAAGCTCGTATGGACGCGCAAATAATGGTCTTCAGATGAGATCGCATGCAGATCAGCGGTTCTGTATTTGACCGGGAGGCGTTCCAGAAAACCCGCTACCGGATTGGTGCCGTCTGCTGCAGCGGCCTCCTTTTGCGTCATCTCACTGAGCACATAGGCGCCGGTGGTAACGATCAGCGAAATGACCATTACATAGCCATACTGCATCACATATCGCGACGGGCTCCACGGATCCAAGCTGAAGAATAACATCAGCGTGATTGTGACAGGGATGGAGATGATCGCTGCCGCGATTCCGATTTTGAAGACTGCAGGCACATCTTCGAAACGCGGACCCCACACAATCGGTGAGATGAAGACCGACGCCCCGGCGCCGACCGCCATAGTCGAGCTCCAGAACACAAAACGCTGATAGAAGGGCAGGTTTCCCGTATTGTAGACGCCAAGCCAGGCGAAAATCAGCCCAAGCCCAATAACGATGGCGCAAAACCGGCCGATGTCACTCGCGATACGCAAACTGCAGAGCCCCTTTATCCACGTTTCGCGAATGACATTGGCTGCATTTCGCGAAGGATTCCAGTCCTCAGACGTAGAACGCGATGCGGTTCGTCTCAATCCCTGACATGTCTCTTCTCACAGCAGGCAAATCTGCTCGCAGACACAATATCTCAAGGAGACACATTATGACCCGCACCGCTTCTATCGCCGCTCTCATCGCCGCAAGCCTCACCACCGCCCCGATCGCCTTCGCGTCGGATCTGACCGTCAATGTTGAAGGGATCGCGCAAGCGCAAGGTTCGATCATGCTCGGTCTGTTTGATGAGGCGACTTATAATGGCGACGGCGCAGTGAATGGCGCCAATCTGAAAGTTGACGGCGACAGCGTGAGCGTAACCTTTGAAGGCCTGGAGCCCGGCGAGTACGCCGTGCGTCTCTATCATGACCTGAATGATGATGGCGAAATGAACACCAACCCTTTCGGCATGCCAACAGAGCCGTTCGCGTTCTCAAACGATGCCAAAGGCCGGTTCGGCCCTGCCAAATGGGACGCCGCGAAGTTCTCGCTCAGCGCTGATGGCACCACTCACACAATCAAAATGAACTAGGCCGCGCAGATCGAGCTGGAGGAGAAGAAAATGGACCTATCACGTCGTCATTTCATGGAAGCCGGCCTGGGTGCGAGCCTCGCGGGCGCAGTCGGGGTAGGTTTCGGCCTTCCGGCATCTGCTGAAACTCAAAATATGCCCGCTTGGCATCTTGGATATCAGAACGCCCCGGCGGGCGGTTTCGAGCCTACGCCTATGAAGCTCGTGTTTGGTAAAGCCCCAAGCGACTTAAAAGGCAGCCTGTATCGCAACGGCCCGTCTCAGCTGAACTATGGAGATGAGTATGCCAGCCATTGGTTTGATGGTGACGGCATGATCCATCGGATCGCGATCGAAGATGGACAAGCGGTCCACCAAGCGCGCTTTGTTGAGACACGAAAGCGCCGGGAAGAGCAGGCGGCACAAACCTTCCTTGCCCCCGGCTTTGGGACCCTTGGGGATGAAAGCTACGCAGTTGAAAGCCCAGACGATACCAATGCGGCCAATACGTCCGTTCTGGTTGTGAATGGCGAGCTGTTGGCGCTTTGGGAAGCAGGTTCAGCCTTCTCTATGGACGCAGAGACCCTCGAGACCAAAGGCCCCAAAACCTGGCGCGATGACCTGAAGGGCATGCCTTTCCTGGCCCATCCAAAGGTCGAGCCAGATGGCCGGGTCTGGAACCTTGCTGTCGGCGGACCGCGTGTTGGGATCTATCGAATTGGGGCCAATGGCGCGCTCGAAGATTTCGGCATGGTGAATATTGGCCGCGCCGCCTACATCCATGATTGGACCATGAGCGAGCGCCATCTGATCATTCTGGTACAGCCTTGGATCAATGAAACCTTTATTCCGCCTGTCGTCGCTGGCTTTGAATGGCAGCCGCAGCACGGATTGCAAATGCTCATCGTCGATAAGGACGATTTCTCTAATCAGCGCTGGGTCCAAGCGCCGCCCCGTATGTTTTATCACACTGGCTCAGCCTGGGAGGAAAGTGACGGAACGATCAAATTCGATGCGGCTTTCTACAAAGAGCCTGTGCTCGGCGTGGATGGCGGAACGGCCGAAATTCGCGGCGAATGGAGCGGCGAATACGCGACCGAAGAAGGTGTGCTCACGCTCGTTGAAATCCCGCCGCAAGGGGATGCTAAACTGATCGAAACCGCACTCATCGGCGAGTTCCCGCAAGTCGACCCACGCTATCGCGGCAAGCATCGTAACTTGGTCGCACTGGCAAGCGGAGCCTCAACAACGCGTCCGGGCAGCACCGCGCTCGCCGTGCACAATTGGACCAGCGGCGAGAGCCAATCCTTCGAATTTGGGCATAGCCGCATGGTCGAAGAGTTTCTGTTCGTTCCGAAACAAGGCGGACAATCTGATCTGGACTCGTGGCTGGTGGGCCCGGTGCTGAACATCAAATCTGGTGTCCGTGAGATCTGCGTCTTCGACGCGGCGCATGTCAGCGATGGGCCAGTTTGCATCTGGCAGGCTGACTATGCTTGGCCGCTCGGCTTCCACGGCACTTGGGCGTGAGGAGAGGGATCATGACGACAAAAACAGCGTTTCCTCCAACGCTCTCTCCTCGCGCGCTCGTCCGCGCCTTGCCTTGGTGGGCCTGGCAAATCGGCATCGCCTTCGCGATCTATCTGGTGGTGAGCTATTTCATTCTCGCGTCTGAGCCTGATCTGGAGCCATACTTTCGAGTAGACTTTTCGCCCCTGTTTGAAGCGCCGATGCAGATCAAGATCCATGTTGCGGGGGCTTTGACGGCGTTTTTTGTCGGGCTGGTCCTATTATTGGCGCCAAAGGGGTTTCGGTTCCACAAGACCCTGGGCTGGACCTGGATCGCGGCGATGGGGGTCACAGCGGTGTCCTCGTTTTTCATCACCGGGATCTTTCAGAATGCCTATAGCCCGATCCATGCTTTATCGGCCTGGACGTTGATTGGGCTTCCTTTTGGCGTGGCAGCGATACGGCGCCGGGACGTGCAGAAGCATCGCCGCACGATGACTGGGATGTTTGTCGGCGGCATGGCCATCGCTGGGCTTTTCACTTTTCTGCCCGGCCGACTGATGTGGAGCATGTTTGTCGGGATTTAATCCTTGCGACTCCTGTTACATTCCTGTTGTGCTTCCCGCTTAGGGAAGCTCAATGGGTTCATAATAGGAGACGAGTATGAAGCGAGTGATTTTGGCGGGCGCTGCTTTGCTAGCCGTAGCAGGATGTACGACACAAAGCGGGGGTATCACTGGCATCAGTCTTTTCACCCCTACCCCGGAATCCGCTGAAGACGCGCTCGACTATTATTATGACACGATCCCAGACAGTGCGTTTCCCAAAGCACCAGAGGGCAAGCCATTGCCAGCCTCGGATGCCGTGCTCACCAAAATTCTCGTAGGCTCGTGCCTCGACGAGGAAAAAGGACCGTCAGCGGCCTTGATGAGCCTGCCGGCAGAGGAAGCGGACTTGTTCTTGATGGTCGGCGACAATGTGTATGGGGACCGCGATGGCCGCGCCTACATCGCCAATCAGCCTGATCTCGACGAATTGAAAGAGTCGTTTGCTGACCTTGCCGCCCGCGAAGACTTTCAGAAAGTGCGCCAAAGCACGCCGATGATGGTGGCCTGGGATGATCACGATTATGGCGCCAATGATGCCGGCAATGAATTCCCGTTCCGTCGTTTGGCCGAGCGAATCCACGAAATCTTCTGGGGCCTTGAAGGCGAAGATGTCGGCCAATGGCCAGGCACTTATTATGCCCGCTCCTTCGGACCTGAGGGACAGCGCACACAAGTGATCATGCTGGACACACGGTTCTTCCGCTCTGGCCTGACCCCAACCGACGATTGGGGCGTGAAAGGGAAAGAACGCTATCTCCCGGCCCCTGAGGGCAGCATGCAGGACATGCTCGGCGCCGCGCAATGGACCTGGCTCGAAAACCAACTGCAGCAGCCCGCCGACATCCGCCTGATCGCATCGTCCATCCAAATCATGCCAACCGTGCACGGCTGGGAGGCCTGGTCGACCATGCCCGCCGAGCGCCAGCGTCTGTTTGATCTAATCAATAAGACTGACGCAACCGGCGTCGTGTTCCTGTCTGGGGATCGCCACACGGCCTTTATCTATGAAGAAGACGGCGTGCTGCCTTATCAGGCCAATGAGCTGACATCGTCATCTCTGAATGTCTCTTTTGCGACCGAATCAGAAGAAATGGATGCAAGACAAGTCGGTGCCGGATTTGCCCCTGAAAACTATGGCTCAGTGGAAATCGATTGGGAGGCGAAAGCGCTCACGCTGAAGATCAAAGACAATACCGGCGCGACTGTTCGCGAGAACGCCGTTTCGTTTACAGATATTGGTGTAGAATAAAGGGCAAGCACTCGCAATGCGTGTGCACGGGGGTACCTGAGTTTCATGGGTGAACTCAGGGTCGTATTTTACGGCTGCAAACGGTTGTCACAGCGGGTGGCAATGCTATAAGGCGCGCGACTTTTGGGGACACAGTCGCGTGTCCCTATCCGCTGCAAAAGGCTGAAACCCTCATGAACATTCACGAATACCAAGCCAAGGCTGTCCTGAAAGAATTCGGTGCGCCCGTGGCTGACGGCGTCCCGATTCTTACGCTCGACGATGTGCAAACAGCTGTCGACACATTACCGGGGCCGCTCTGGGTCGTGAAAAGCCAAATCCACGCAGGTGGACGCGGCAAGGGCAAATTCATCGAAGCCGCTGCCGGTGAAAAAGGCGGCGTTCGCCTCGCTTTCTCCAAAGAGGAAGTCATGGACCATGCCAAAGCGATGCTCGGCAATCACCTTGTGACCGCGCAAACCAGCGCTGAAGGCAAGCAGGTCAATCGCCTCTACGTGGAAGACGGCGCCGACATCGCCTCTGAGCTTTATCTCTCGCTGCTTGTCGACCGCGAAACCGGTCGCCCGGCTTTTGTGGCCTCGACTGAAGGCGGCATGGACATTGAGGCGGTTGCGCATGACACGCCTGAGAAGATCCTGACCCTGCCAATTGATCCAACTGAGGGCGTAACCGATGCAGCAGCAGCTCAGCTTTGCGATGCGCTCGCGCTCGACGGCGCGGCCCGCGAAGATGGCATGAAGCTGTTCCCGATCCTCTACAAAGCGTTCACCGAAAAAGACATGTCGATGCTGGAGATCAATCCGCTAATCGTCATGGAGAATGGCAACCTTCGTGTCCTTGATGCCAAGGTGAGCTTCGATGGCAACGCGCTGTTCCGTCATCCGGACATTATGGAACTGCGCGACACCACTGAAGAAGACGAAAAAGAAATCGAGGCGTCTGAGTGGGACCTCGCCTACATCGCGCTCGATGGCACGATTGGCTGCATGGTCAACGGCGCTGGCCTCGCTATGGCGACGATGGATATCATCAAACTGTATGGCGAAGAGCCTGCGAACTTCTGTGACGTTGGCGGCGGCGCCAATGCAGAGAAAGTCGCCGCGGCGTTCAAGATCATCATGAAAGACCCTGCAGTGAAGGGCATTCTGGTCAACATCTTTGGCGGCATCATGAAATGTGACGTGATCGCTGAAGGCGTCATTCAGGCGGTGAAAGAAACCTCGCTGGCGGTTCCACTCGTTGTGCGTTTGGAAGGCACGAATGTGGATCAAGGCAAGGCCATTCTGGCTGATAGCGGGATGAACATTATTCCTGCTGATGACCTAGATGACGCCGCCCAGAAAATTGTTGCAGCCGTGAAAGGCGCGTAAGACCCATGTCTATTCTTATCGATTCAAACACAAAAGTTATTGTGCAGGGCCTTACAGGTAAAACCGGCTCTTTCCACACCAACCAAGCGCTCGACTATTTCGGCACGCAAATGGTGGCAGGTACGCATCCCCGCAAAGCTGGTGAAAGTTGGACGGCTGATAATGGCGCGTCTTTGCCGATTTATGCGAATGCCGCCGACGCAAAAGACGCGACCGGTGCAAACGCCTCTGTGATCTATGTGCCGCCAGCTGGTGCAGCGGCGGCCATCGAAGAAGCGATTGATGCTGAGATCCCGTTGATTGTTTGTATTACGGAAGGTGTGCCTGTCCTCGATATGGTGCGCGTGAAGGCGAAACTCGATAAATCCAGCTCGCGCTTGATCGGGCCGAATTGCCCAGGTCTGCTAACCCCTGAGGCTTGTAAGATTGGCATCATGCCGGGCAAGATCTTCAAAAAGGGCTCGGTCGGTGTGGTCTCTCGCTCAGGTACGCTGACCTATGAAGCGGTTTACCAGACCTCTGTCGAAGGCCTCGGCCAGACCTCTGCGGTCGGTATTGGCGGCGATCCAGTAAAAGGCACTGAGTTTATCGACGTGTTGGAAATGTTCCTTGCAGATGACGAGACAGAAAGCATCGTCATGATTGGTGAGATTGGCGGCTCGGCTGAAGAAGAAGCCGCTCAATTCCTGATCGATGAGGCCAAGAAAGGTCGCAAGAAGCCTATGGTGGGCTTCATCGCGGGCCGGACAGCGCCAAAAGGCCGAACCATGGGACACGCTGGTGCCATCGTTTCGGGCGGCAAAGGTGATGCTGAGTCCAAAATCGCAGCTATGGAAGCGGCCGGAATCAAAGTCTCGCCAAGTCCTGCTCGTTTGGGCACGACTATGGTAGAGGTATTAAAAGGTTAACGCGCCGCATTATATAAAAAGGCAAAGGGCGGCCAGACGAGGCCAGATATGACCCCGCCGGGCCGTCCAAGTTAAGGACGGTAAGACATGGCAGACGACGGATCCCCGGTCGATGGTGGTCGCAGCGCACAGAACGCTGCGATGCTGGACACTTTGTTTTTGTATGGGGGAAGCGCGGTCTGGATCGAACAGATGCAGGCCAAATATGCCGAGAACCCGAATTCGGTTCCCGAAAGCTGGCGCGCCTTTTTTGAAGAGGTTGGCGATGGCAGCGCTGATGCGGCCCGTAACGCAGACGGTGCCAGCTGGAAGCGCACGAACTGGCCACAACCTGCGTCTCCGGAAGAGACCGCAGCGTTTGACGGCAATTGGACGCTGCTTGAGCCGAAGCTAGAGAAGAAGATTAAATCCTCGGCGCCGGCCGCCTCGCAGGACGATATTGCGCAAGCGGTCAAAGACTCTGTCAAAGCGCTGATGATGATCCGCGCCTATCGGATGCGCGGCCATCTACAAGCTGTTCTCGACCCGCTCGGCCTGGACAAACCTGACTATCAGCCAGAGCTTGATCCAAAAAGCTATGGCTTTGAAGAAGCTGACCTCGATCGTGACATCTTCATTGATGGTGTACTCGGGCTGGAGCGCGCCAGTGTGCGTCAAATCCTCGAAATCGTCCGCCGAACCTATTGTTCGACTCTGGGCATCGAGTTCCAGCACATCTCTGATCCAGAAGAGAAGAGCTGGTTGCAGGAACGGATTGAAGGCCCGGACAAGGGCGTTGCGTTTACGCCGGAAGGCAAAAAAGCGATCCTGTCTAAGCTGATCGAAGCGGAGACCTTTGAGCGCTTTCTCCACAAACGCTATCCAGGCACCAAACGGTTCGGGCTGGATGGCGGTGAAGCCGCTGTTCCGGCTCTGGAGCAGATTATCAAACGCGGCGGCGCCCTCGGCGTTGACGAAATTGTTGTCGGCATGCCCCACCGCGGGCGCCTCAACATGCTCGCAGCTGTGATGGGCAAAGATTATGAGAAGATCTTCCACGAGTTCATGGGCGGTTCGACCCAGGGCGCGGGAGAGTTCGGCTCAGGCGACGTAAAGTACCATCTTGGCGCATCCTCTGACCGCGTCTTCGATGGCAATGAAGTTCACCTGACCATGAATGCCAACCCGTCTCACCTTGAAGCGGTGGACCCGGTCGTCCTTGGCCGCGTGCGGGCCAAACAGTTCATGCAATATGAAGATAACGGCACGCTCGACCGATCGAAGAAATTGCCGCTGCTGCTTCACGGGGATGCGGCGTTCGCGGGGCAAGGCGTTGTGGCAGAGTGTTTCGCGCTCTCAGGCCTGCAAGGCTATCGCACCGGCGGAACGATCCACTTTATCATCAACAATCAGATCGGTTTCACGACCAGCCCGATGTATTCGCGCTCGTCGCCATACCCATCTGATGTTGCTTTGATGGTTCAGGCGCCGATTTTCCACGTGAACGGCGATGACCCCGAAGCGGTTGTCTATGCCGCCAAGGTCGCGACTGAGTATCGCCAGAAATTCGGCAAGGATGTTGTCATCGACATGTTCTGTTACCGCCGGTTTGGACACAATGAGGGCGACGAGCCCATGTTCACCCAGCCGGTCATGTACACGACGATCAAGTCGCACAAATCGACACGTGAACTGTATAGTGAACGCCTCGTTTCCGAAGGTCTCCTGTCAGCGGAAGAGGTCGCTACAGAAGTCAAAGCGTTTGAAGACTTCCTCGATAAAGCCTTCGAGGATGGCAAAACCGTCGAAACCAGCAAAGCTGACTGGCTCGAAGGCGAGTGGGAAGGCCTCGGTCTGCCGGAAGATGATGACCGCCGCGGCAAAACCGGCGTGTCCAAAGCCAAGCTGAAAGAGCTGGGGGAGCGGATCACGACCGTCCCCGAAGACGTCAATGTGCACCGTACGCTCGGCCGGGTTGTCAAAGGCCGCGCCGACGCGATCAGTTCGGGTAAAGGTCTCGATTGGGCAACCGCAGAGCATCTGGCCTTTGCGACCCTGCTCGATGAAGGCTTCCATGTGCGTCTGTCGGGCCAGGATTGTGGTCGCGGGACCTTCTCGCAGCGCCACAGTCATATGGTCGATCAGAAAACCGGCAATCGCTACACGGCGCTGAACCATCTGCGCGAAGGTCAGGCTGAGTATGAGGTGATCGACTCGCTGCTCTCTGAAGAAGCGGTGCTCGGCTATGAGTATGGCTACTCGCTCGCCAACCCGAATGCGCTTGTCATGTGGGAAGCGCAGTTCGGAGACTTCTCTAACGGGGCGCAGGTCTTCTTTGACCAGTTTATCTCGTCAGCGGAGCGTAAATGGCTACGTATGTCGGGGCTGACAATGCTTCTGCCACATGGCTATGAAGGCCAAGGGCCAGAGCACTCTTCAGCGCGGCTTGAGCGTTTCTTGCAAATGTGCGCTGAAGACAATTGGCAAGTCTGTAACCTGACCACGCCGGCGAACTATTTCCACGCTTTGCGGCGCCAGATCCATCGCGATTTCCGCAAGCCATTGGTGATTATGACGCCGAAGTCTCTGCTCCGCCACAAGCTGGCGACCAGCGATTTTGACGACATGAATACCAAATCATCCTTCCACCGTGTGCTCTGGGATGACGCCGAAACACCGGGCCGTCAGGGCAAGGTAAAACTGGTCGATGATGAGAAGATCAAACGGGTCGTCGCGTGTTCGGGCAAAGTCTATTACGACCTGTTCGAAGCCCGCGAGGAAAGCGGCGTAGACGATGTTTATTTGCTGCGCGTGGAACAATTCTACCCCGTGCCGCGTAAAGCTCTTATGGACGAGTTAAAGCGTTTCAAAACGGCTGAACTGGTTTGGTGTCAGGAAGAGCCGCGCAATATGGGCGGCTGGACCTTCATTCGCGATGAGTTGGAATGGGCTGCAAACCGCGTTGGATTTGAGAATCCACGTCCTAAATATACAGGACGCCCGCCAGCTGCAGCGACCGCGACCGGCTTGCTCTCGACTCATAATCGCGAGAAAAATGAATTCATCTCCGCCGCCCTTGGCGACAAGCCCGTAGAAGACGGCTTGGTACCGAAACCATAAAGAAAAAGACGAAGACAGAGACCAAATATGACCGATATCGTAGTCCCTACATTGGGCGAAAGCGTTACCGAGGCGACGGTTGGCAAATGGCTGAAAGCAGCTGGGGAAGCCGTCGCTAAAGACGATGTCCTTGTCGAACTTGAAACCGACAAAGTTGCTGTGGAAGTTTCGGCTGAAGCAGCGGGAACTTTGAGCGAGATTGTCGCTAATGAAGGTGACACAGTTGAGATCGGCGCCTTACTTGGACGCCTTGGTGGAGCGAATGGCGCAAGTGCCTCAGCGCCAGCCCCGAAAGCCGAAGCCGCACCGGCTCCAGCCGCAGCGCCCGCTGCGAGTTCTGGCGGCGCCAGCGTGGACGTGACCGTCCCCAGCATGGGCGAAAGTGTTGCTGAAGGGACAATTGCCACCTTCCTTAAACAGGTCGGTGAAGCCGTTTCTAAAGACGAGACCATCGCCGAAATCGAAACCGATAAGGTTGCTCTAGAGGTTCCTGCAACGGCTGATGGTGTAATTGCTGAATGGCTCGTTGCAGAGGGCGACGGCGTGACGCCTGGTGCGGTTATTGCCCGAATTTCTGCTGGTGCAGGCGCGAGCGCCCCCGCACCGGTGGCGGCAGCTCCAGCGCCAGCCGCGGCCCCTGCGGCCACGGGTGATCGCCCTGTTGCGCCATCGGTTCGCCGGATCTCTGCGGAAGCTGGCGTCAATCCTGACAGTATCCCTGGCACTGGCCGCGATGGCCGCGCGACAAAGGCTGATGCCCTTGCTTATGTAAACGCACCGAAAACTGCGAGTGCGCCAGCTGAGGCGAAAGCGCCTCGAGATGTTGGCCCGCGCGAAGAGCGTGTGCGGATGACGCGTCTGCGCCAGACCATCGCGCGCCGTCTGAAGGAAGCGCAAGACACTGCTGCCATGCTGACCACGTTCAATGATGTGGATATGAGCGCTGTGATGGGTCTGCGAAAAGCCTACAAAGACGCGTTCTTGGAAAAGCATGGTGTGAAGCTCGGCTTCATGGGTTTCTTCACAAAGGCTGTTGTGTCAGCGCTGAAAGAGATCCCGGCCGTCAACGCGGAAATCGATGGCACCGACATTATCTACAAGAATCACTATGATATCGGCATGGCTGTTGGCACAGAGCGCGGTCTCGTGGTTCCGGTTCTGCGCGATTGTGATGAACTGTCCCTGGCCGGTATTGAAGCGGAGCTCGGTAACGTTGCGAAGAAAGCGCGCGACGGCACGCTGTCCATTGCGGATATGCAAGGCGGCACGTTCACGATCACTAATGGCGGGGTTTATGGCTCACTGATGTCGACGCCGATTTTGAACCCGCCGCAGTCCGGTGTGCTCGGCATGCACCGGATTGAGCAACGCCCTGTTGCCGTAGATGGACAAGTTGTAATCCGGCCAATGATGTATTTGGCACTGTCTTACGACCACCGGATCGTTGACGGCAAAGAGGCGGTGACCTTCCTCGTGCGCGTCAAAGAAGCCCTGGAAGACCCAGAGCGCTTGCTGCTCGACGTCTAGGTTGCATCACGCATTCAAAGAGACGCCCCGCCCAACGTGCGGGGCGTTGTCGTTTCTGGGAAGTAAACGGATCTGGTCGAATCCCAAGGCCGATTTCAATCGTTCCGTTCCGAAGTTCATATAATTTGATGACTACGCTTCGAAGCGGGTATATGGACATGGAAACGTCAAAAACGCCTTCACCGGGCTTCATCAGCCTCTCGTCTGGCAAGACAGACATCGAACTGGCGCGGCAGATCGCGTTGGTTTCTTTGGTATCGCCGGTTTTATTTATGGCGAGCTTGGTGACAGCCGCGATCCTGTTCATGGGCGATATAACCGAGAGCAACCTGTTCGATTTTTGGCTTTCGATCCATATTCTTCTGTGCGGTTCCTTATTCCTTTTAAGCTCGCGCGAACGCGCTGAAGTCTTCGAGGGCGACGGCAATCTCGCCGCGGTTACGAAAAGCTTTCCTTTTGTCATCTTGTGCGTCGCATGGAGCGTCGTGCCAGGTGTGATCGCATTGATCACGCCCTATGAGGGCCATCTCGTATTTGGCGCAATTCTATCCGGTGCGACACTCGCGGCAGCCGTTCTGTTGCAGTATATGCCCCGTTTTGGACGGATCGTTCTTTCAGCGACCGTCGGCGGGTTTTTGGCCAATACGCTGATGCAGCCGGAATTCGTCTCGTCGGTCATTTCAATGGTGATCTTAGCCTATTTCAGTGGCCTCGCGATTTGCACGCGCTGGTACTTCTCGCGCTACAATAAGCGACTGACGGAGATCGAAACCTCGGCTGAGCGGACGCGCGAAATCAATAGCGTTCTACGCGATGTTGGCTTCGCGACGGATACGTTTTTCTGGTCAATCAATGCCGATGGCGAGCTGATCGAGATCAGCAATGACGAGTTGTTGGGTGAGCATTTACGGGGTCGCCTCCAGGGCAATGACTGGATCTCACTGTTCGCGCCATCGCCAGAGCGGGAGCTGCTTCGCGCCCGTGTCGCGCGCGGCTCGGAGATTGTGGCCCTCGAACTCGAATTGGACGAGGAAATCGAGTCTGACTCGCGATTCTGGAAGATTTCAGCGCGGCCTGTCTTCGAACGCGGAAAGTATATTGGCTATCGTGGATCTGCGACCGATATCTCGCAATTACGGCTGAGCGAAAGCCGAGCGGCCTTCCTAACAGAATATGACCCGCTGACCGGCTTGCTGAATCGCACATCGTTCAAAGAAGCGCTGAAATCGCATCTCGCGAGCTCAATCCGAACCGCCTCTGAAGGCGCTTTGATCTTGATCGATCTGGATAATTTCAAATGGATCAATGACACATTCGGACAAACGGGCGGTGATGAGATCTTGCGCCTCGTAACGAAGCGTTTGGAAATGCTTTGCGAGCCGATGGATTTGCTCTGCCGGTTTGGCGGCGACGAGTTTGTGCTCCTCATTTCACGCTCCAAGAGCAGCGCTCGCACCGTCAAGTTTGTTGAAGAACTGACCGAAGCGCTGCAGCAGCCCTTCCATTACTCCAACACGGATGTGCAATGCGGGGCCAGCATCGGCGTTCGCGCCATCGAGAATGAGGCGACCGATGTCGATGCCTTGATGAATGAGGTCGATCTCGCGCTTCTCGCAGCCAAATCAAGCGGCGGTGGGTGCTGGAAAGAATACTCTGAGTCCTTCAAAGCGCGCGTGCGCGGTCAACGTGAGCTCGCTCAGGACCTCGTTAACGCGATCGATTCAGACAATCTCGACATGCAATTCCAGCCCATCGTGGACGCCAAAACCGGCGCGATTGTTGGGGTTGAGTCATTGTCACGCTGGCACCATCCGGTGCGCGGCACAGTCTCGCCGTCTGAGTTCATTCCGATTGCGGAGAATAATGGCATTATCATCGCGCTCGGTGACCGGGTCGTTGAGAATGCGATTGATGCTGCCATGGAAATGCCCGGCAATACAAAAGTTGGCATCAATGTCTCGCCGCTTCAACTGCACAGCAGCCGCCTGATTTCGCTGATCACGCGTAAATTGGATGAGACCCGCATCGATCCAAGCCGGATCGAGCTTGAGATCACGGAAAGCGTTTTCCTGTCGGACAATCTCTTCATTCTGGGCCGCTTGCACAAATTGAAAGAGCTTGGCCTTCGCATTGCGATGGATGATTTCGGCACGGGATTCTCTTCGCTTGCCTATTTGCAGCGGTTCCCGTTCGACAAGCTGAAGCTCGACCAGGCCTTTGTGCGCGGTCTTGAGACCAGTGAGCAAAGCCGTGCCATTGCCCGCGCGACGATCTCTATGGCGCATGCCTTGAATCTGACCGTGACAGCGGAAGGTGTCGAAAGCGAAGCCCAGGCGCGTTTCCTGCGCGAACAGGGCTGTGACGAGCTGCAAGGCTATCATTTCAGCCGCCCGCAAGACCGCTCAGCGCTGATCCCCTATTTGCGGAGTATGGAACTCGTCCAAACGGCGAAGACGGGAACGTCAGGCAACGTGGTCAAAATCAAGCGCTAGACTTAGTCTGTCAGTCTCGAGCCGCCCCGCTTTTGGTCGGCGGAGCCCATCTATTATTCGATCGCAAGAAAAGAGAAACGCATGTTTGGACTTTTGAAAAAGAAGCAGGATGACGCCGCAAAAGAGCTTGTCATTGCGCGCCTCAATGCCCGCGTTCAACCGATCGACCGGGGCGACTATTATGAAGATCCCTTGAACGATCTGCTCAAACAATCGAACCTTGGGGAAGTGACCGGGGGCGGTACTCAACTCGCTGATGAGCCTGCCGGGATTGAGTTTTGCGACATCGAAATTCTCGTCGATGATGTGACTGAAGACACGACACGTGGGCTGATCGAACGGCTCGAATTCATTGGCGTTCCAAAAGGGTCGCGGCTGATCCTTGGGCGCGACGGAACCGAGCTGCCATTCGGAAAACAGGAAGGCCTGGGTCTGTTTCTAAACGGCTCTGACCTCCCAGATGAGGTTTATGCCGAAAGCGACGTGAACCACGTGATCGAGGAATGTGATCAATCGATGGGAGACGGCGGCAGCTTCAAAGGCTATTGGGAAGGCTCGCGAGAAACCGCCCTATACTTTTATGGAGATTCGTTCGCTGAGATGAAAGCGGCGATCGCCTCATTTGTCGCCGCCTATCCGCTTTGCCAAGACGCTCGCATCGAACAGATTGCGTAAGGGTTTTTGCTTCCGGCGCCGCCTGAGCACGCATACGCATTGGTCGACGGGTTTATGATGCCCTAAATAAGACTCTCATGATACTTGTTTTCGCCAACCGATTGCGAGCAACCAGATCATGAAGACAAGCTCGCCCAACGCTAGTAAAAGCACCCAACCCATATCTGAGCCTGGCGCGAAGTATTTTGCGATAAATAGGGCGACATAAGATGATCCAGCCAGACCAACGACGATGGCAAGCCAACGTGGCACATGGGCAGATTTCCAAATTAACAAACTCAAAAACCAAAGGTGGACGCCGAAGAAAAATAGCGCGATCGACTCTATTGTCTTGGCAGTAGAAATTTGAGCCAAAACTTCGGTTTGTAACGCGGCGCTGGCCACGACGCTGAAGGTCGGCGCATTCACTGCTAAATCATACGCGCTCAAGCTCATTGATAGGCCAAAAAATGCGAGCGCCGTGTATACCAGCCTAGCCCAAGCCACGAGTTGTGCCAAAGCTCGGTGTCCGGGCCGAAAATACCAGTATAAAGCCCACGCTACGATGACATCCATGGCGTATGTGATGAATAGTAAAAGAGCGCCGATCAGGTAAGGCATGCCATTGGTTCGAAAGTTATCAACTGTCGCTGATGGGTCTTCCGGGACAATGCTCTGCCCCATGAAATGAAAGTGAGCGAGGGGCGCGGCAACTGCCATAACAAGCAATCCAAAACCTGCGATCAAGGCGGCGCTGCTGAGCGACAATGATCCTGGCGTTTCACATTTTGCCATGGCATCCATAATAAAGCCTTTCCGTTTATCGATAAATATTGGCCGCATTGAATTGGGATTGCAAGACCATAAATGTCACTTGATTCAGACGTTATGATCTCATTATTGGATAGGCTTGTGCGCCTAGACAAATAGGATCGGTACGAAATGTAACAATCGTCGAGCGTATTGTACTCACCCCAAGCGAGATGCTCTACCTCACACCAATCCGACCCAGTTCCGCGCCCCATACACTGCCCCGCATCTCCTCCTGATGAGAGGCTTGTCCGGATCGGCTTGGCAGAGGGGGAGAGCGGCGGTCTGGTGACTGGGCTTGGGGCTCCGACCCCTTTGCGCGGTGCCAGTCGGGGCAGCGAGCCCTCGGCCCGATGGCACGAGGCGAGCTATAGGTAGCTGTAAGATCCAAACTCTCCGGAGCAGGCCCGGACTTTATGATCCGGGCGGCTACTATGACAAACATGCCGCCGCAGGCGCGCTTCGATGAGGCGCTATACGCCGTCTCGAGAGAGCGGCAGTTCACTCCGCGTTTGATCCAAGCGCGCCTAGTCTCTTATCTCCAGACGCCAAGCGGCGGTCTGGCTTCTGGTGCTGGGATTTTCCATCAAGCGCTCCCCACAGCTTGTCTGTGGGGCCCAGCACGAGAAGTGGCCGTTAGGACTGGGAAAGGTGTTTTCGCTCTCGGACCCAGACGCGCTTTCCCGTGATGGGCTGCCCAGACGAGCTGGGCAGAGCGCTTGGAGGGGTCGCGTTGAGCCTACGAAACGGGCGATTCCGGATGAAGCTCATAAGCGATATAACGCTTTCAGGCGGCGGAATAGCCTTGTTGCCAAACCGATTTAGGTTGCATGGCTTCCATCGGCTCGTCCAGGAAGTCGACGATTTCGCTGACGGTTTCTTCGGCCTGGGTGACCAAGAATAAGTGGCCGCCATCTTCGACGACGTGAAGCCGGGCATTTGGCAGTGCAAAATTCAGGATATGCGCGTTGGCCATTGGGACAATCGCATCACGGTCACCGGCCATAATCAAGGTCGGCATACGCAGGAAGCGAATGAAGGGCAGGGAGGACCAACCGAGAAAGGCTGTGAGCTGATAGACATAGCCCATCGGCGCGGGTGGGCGCAGATTCTCGATATGCTGGCCCGCGCCTTCATCGGCGGCTTCGCCGTACAGCTTCTGGAAATTCTCGCGCATATAATCGGGGTCAGTATACCGGCGCGCATCCGCCATTTTGGAGATCGCGCTGATCTTGCCGGGGACCATCGTCATTCCGGCGGTCGTGGCGCAGAGGATGAGCTTGCCAACGGAATTGCGATACTGGAAGGCATATTGCTGGGCCATGGCGCCGCCCCAGGAGACGCCCATGACGTCGACATCGCCCATGTCGAACTGATCACAAAGCTTGCGCGCAACGCGGGCCATCATCCAGGGACGATAGGGGAATTTTGCAGGCGGGCTTTCGCCAACCCCTGGCATGTCAAAGGTAATGATCTCGCGGTCTCGGATCCATTCTCCGAGCCCAAAGGCGAGTTCCATATTCGCGCCAATGCCATTGAAGAAGAGGAGCGGACGTTTGTCCGATGGGCGCTCGGCTGGCCAATATCCCACACGGACGGTGTGAGCGCCAATCGTCTCCATCGAAATCTCAGGCAGGCGCGGCGACGCTTTGCCGGCAGTCTTTCTGGTGGCCATGCGGGCCTCCTTTTCCTGTCAGTGCCGCGTGAAGGTCTTGTCGCCTCTAGTCGAACACATATTTCCCGGGCGAGTCATAGAGCGGTGGGAACTGCTCTGAACCGCCTTCTTTTGGCGCTGGTTTCATGTCACCACCGCGTTCGTGGAGCCACTCTGCCCAACGAGTCCACCAAGAGCCAGCAACTTCTTCAGCTCCCGCTGCCCATTCATCAGCTGTCGCCTCAATACTCGTATTACGAAAGTACTTGGCTTTTGGATTAACGGGTGGGTTGAGTAGGGATTGGATATGCCCGGAATTCGAAAGGATGAATTCCATATTCTTGGAACCCAAAAGCTTGGTCGTCCGATAGGCTGCTTTCCAAGGCGTGATGTGATCCGTAACGCCGGCGACGATGAACGCGTCGACATCGACTTTCGTGAGATCGGCCATATGTCCGGCAACTTCAACGGTGCCTGGATTTGAGAACGGCTTTTGGATGCCAAAATCGAGGTAATCAGAATGCAGCTGTGCCGGAAGGTTGGTCGTATCATCATTCCAGAACAGAACGTTATAAGGCGGTGGGTCTTCACCCATCAGATAATTGTTGACGACATAGTTCCAAACCAGATCGTTTGGGCGCATCCAGGCGAACATACGGGCGAGATCATCGCCTTTCAAAACGCCTTTACGGCGCGAATACCGGCGCGCGATTTCCAAGCTGCGCTCAGATACCATTTGGCCAAGCTCGCTATCGTCTTGCTCAGGGTCAAGCACACAGACTTGGAAGGTCAGAGAGTTAATGCGATCATCGCCAGCGGCTGCGAGCAGGCTCGCAAAGGTCGCGGTCGTGATCCCGCCAGAACAGGCGCCGGAAACATTCACCTTCTCCGAGCCCGTGATCTGCTTGATCACCTCGGTGCACTGGATCAGGCTATCGACATAGTCAGAAAGTCCCCACTCTCGGTGTTCTTTGGTCGGGTTGCGCCAGGAAATGATGAAGGTTTGGAAGCCTTCTTTGAGCAGGAATTGGACGATACTCGTAATCGGGTCCAAGTCACTGGCGTAGAATTTGTTAATCTGCGGCGGAATGTTGAGGAATGGGATTTCCCGCACTTCTTCCGTGATCGGCGTGTACTGAATGAGTTCCATCATCTCATTCTTCCACACCACTTTACCTGGTGTGATCGCGACATTCTCACCAACAACGAAGGGAGATTTGTCGACGCGGCTTGGCATACCGCCATTTTGTGTGAGGTCTTCATAGGCGTTCTGAAGGCCTTTGATTAGCGACATGCCGCCACTATCGATGACGCGCTTTTTAGCGGCTGGGTTGGTTGCGAGCGAGTTGGTTGGGGCGATCGCATCTGTGATCATATTCATCACAAAGGCCGCGCGCGCATGTTCCATTTCACCGAGTTTCAGGTCGCCGACCCAGTCATCTAGGTGCTCTTGCATGGCAAGATAAGTCTGCATGCCGCGCTTATAGAAAGGGTTGTTGGCCCAGGCCGGGTCTTTGAAACGCTTGTCCTTGCGGTCTGGCGCACGTTCAGACTTGCCCATGGCAATGTCGTAGCTTTCTTTCGCCATCTTGCCCGCAAACTTCGCATTTGCCACCGGAGAAATGCTGGTTCGACGCAACATCATCGCAACTGAGCCTAAAAGCTCCTGTCGGTTTAAACCGCCGAGCAGCGGGTTGAGCGCATTGGTGGAGTCTGCTGCTGCTGCACCAATATAGTCTGCGGTCTTGCTCATAAATGCCTCCGATTTCCTCCCAGAACGAGGGAATCCCTCGCTCGGCACAAGGCTTGCTCTTATGGTTAAGAGTCTAAATTAGCATAACCTTGGCCGATCAAATTCGTTTCATATTGACCTTTTACTGTCAAATGTACTGTGGAAACAGCCAATTCAGCTGAGACGCGAACTGGAAAAGATGAAGACACGCGATCGTATTCTTGATGTCAGTTTGGACCTCTTCAATTCTGAAGGGGAAGCCAAGCAGACGGCTGTCGATATCGCCAATGCGCTCGATATGTCGCCGGGCAATCTTTACTATCACTTCAAAGGCAAAGAGCCGATCATTGAGGCCTTGTTCGATCGCTTTGAAGAGGAGATGCAAATCATCCTTGGCGGGTCACACGGCGCCGTCACCTCGATCGAAGACAATTGGGTCTTCATCTATATCGTCCTGGAAGAGATTTACGACTTCCGCTTCTTTTACCGCAATGTCGGTGACATGATAGAGCGCTATCCGGCCCTCGCGAGCCGGTTTCGAAAAGTCCTGGCGATGAAGCGTCAAGCGATAGAGAATGTTATCAGTCAGCTGGAGAAGCGCGACCTCGTCGAGATTGATCGCAGGCTGCGTGCCCCGCTCATCCAGCAAATGCTCTCCACCCTCACCTTTTGGCTCAGTCATGATTTGATTGAGGGTAGCGAACGAGATGGCCCGGCCCTCATCCACGATACCGTGCTTCAATTCATGCTTCTGGTCGTACCTTACATGGATGAATCTGGCGGCGAAGCTCTGGGTGGCATGCTGGAACGCCACCGCCAATTGAAAGGGGCCCCAAGGGATTAGCTCGCTGTTACCGGGCAGTTTTTGACGAAGTGTTTGAATACGTCATCCACTGGCGGTGTTTGATAAGTGAACTTACCCTTGCCCGGAACACTAAGCTCAACCGGCACCTTTTTGACGACACTGTTAAATACCATTCGACCTGGCCTTTTCTCGAAAGGTTCGACAATTTTCAATGTGGGTAAATGCGCTGATGTGATCCCGGTCGTGCGCTTGCCATCAATAAGAAATTTGACGTCAACCGTTCGCGTCTTGCTTGTCACTTTGCCAAGTGTTTCTTCGAAGTTGAGATCTTCAAGACCAAAGGCGACGGTAATCCCGCGTCGTTCGCTACAGGTCAGCATAAGATTAGGCGAACCGTTTCCGTCATAATAGACGCTCAGGTTGTCAAAACTATAGTCGATAAAGTCATCGCGATCTTCGCCATCAATCCCCATCGTATAACTCATGAACTTCCAGCCTTCAGCGAAAGCGCCGTCAGACAGACCAATAAGCAGACAGCTCAACAAGAATATTCTTTCAAAGAAACGCATGTGCTTCTCCTCAACTAGATGGATTATCTACTCAGTTAAATTGGGAACCTTCAAGCCGGTTTTCTTATCTGTCACAAACCGCTCTTCAAATGCAACGATCAGGCAAGCTGCGATGATGACCAAGGCGCCGACCCAGGTTTGCCAGCCAGGATATTCCTGAAAGAAAATAGAGCCGAACAGACCGCTCCAGATCAGCGCGGAATACTCCAGGGGCGCGAGCCGCTGCGCCGGGGCACGTGCATAGGCGAGCGTCATCAGATACCAGGTTGCAAAGCCGAGAATGCCGAACATCAGAAACAGTGGAATATCGTTCCAATCGGGTGGTCCAAACAGGCCAAATGTGATCGGCAGCAGCGCAATGGCGGGTACGACATTGGTAAACATGGCGATCGTTGTTGCGTCCTCATGCGTGGCGCGCATGCGCAGCAAGACAAGGCCAAAGGCATAAAGAAACGCCGCGAGGAAACAGCTGAACGTGCCCAGCACCCAAAGCTCACTGGCTTCGCCACTTTGCGGACGGCCCATGACGGCGAGAACCGCTCCAGCAAATCCAATGATGGTCGCAACTAAAGCCACGCGGGTGACGCGCTCGCCCAGCAAAACGCGAGCAACGAAGGGCACCATTAAGGCCGCCGTGAAGCCAATTATCGTGGCCACGGCCAGCGGCAGATGGATTAACGCAAAGAAAAACGTAAACGCGCAGGCCAATTGGATGAGGCCACGCATCGTATGGAATCGAATTGATGACCAGTTTGGGACCGGGCGTTTTTGAGCACGAAATACGGCGAGGGCGATCAAGCCCCCGAACAAAAACCGCCAAGCGAGCAAGTGATGCAGTCCGGCATTCGGGGCGATCGCTTTAACCAAGGCATCGATGCTCGAGCCCATCGCAATCGCGAAGACGGCGATCAAAATTGGCGTGAAATTTGACCAAGAAGACATTGCCGCGCTGTAGATCGTCTCGCGGCGAATTACTAGCTTGTTTTAATGAAGGATACGGCTCAGGTGGCCGGCTTGGCTCTCTTCGTTGAGGAGGGCATCCACGCAGTGTCGACTTGGCTAAGTTTCATCTCGAACGGGCCTGACCATTCATTCGGCCAACCAAAATACCATTTGCCAACGACCTCTTGTCCATTTTCCGAAAGTTCACCTTCGAAATAGACAGGATCGTGTTCAAAGGACCGATAGGATTTTAGGAAAACGACTTCTTCATCATTGATATGACCCCGGATCGTCGCGTCCAGCTCCTCGTCCTGAATCAATGCAAATGCATTTGGTTCGAGCGTAGATCCCGTAAGTTTGCCGTCTTTGACGTTCAACCAGACCGAGAACGGAACGCTTTCGCGATCGCGGTCCTTGAGCCAGTATTGGCCAGTCCAGACGGTGCCATTATGCATATGATCACATCTAGTCCCCATGCATTCATATGCCAGAAGAATATAACATTGGACAAGTGTTCGAGGATCACTTTTTCAAGACGAGCTGCAGAAAGGCACTCGATTTTTAGTAGAACGTATTGCTCCAAATCTCTCACGTAACCTCTACTACGTGTTGCCGTGGGGACGGATCGATGCCGGTGGACCTTGGGTGATGGATCGACAAATCGATTTCAGTTTCTATTCTGGATAACAGAACAGACCCTACAGGGGCGCTTGAGGAGCAGAGCATGCAATTGGTCAGCGATGATATTTTGGAAGATACCGGCCAGACGGACCCGAAATATGGAGCGGTCTACCCATCTTTGGAAACCGACTTCGAGCTCTGGAATCCCAACTCATGGACGCGCGGCCACCCGTATGATTTATACAAGCGGATGCGCAAAGAGGCGCCGGTCATGTGGTCCAAAATGGGCCGCGGCGGAACCAAGTTTTGGTCTGTATCGCGTTATGACGACATCAAGACGGTTGAGCTAAACCCCGATGTGTTCTCGTCACAACGCGGCGGGATCAATCTCGCTGTTCCACCCCGCGACCACTGGAAGCCGGAAATTCTGGTGCGCGCCGCGATGGACAACCTCATCAGCATGGATGAGCCGCAGCACATGCAGATGCGGATCCAGCAAAAGGACTTTTTCATCCCTGCCTATGTCAAAGTTTTGCGGGAAAAGGTCAGCCAAAAAGTTGAATCCCTTCTGGATGATCTGGAGGCGAACGGGCCGGAAGTTGAGTTCGTCAAACTCTTCTCCAATCAATTGCCGCTTTACACGCTTTGCGAGATGCTCGGCGTCGACGAAGAAGACCGCCAGAAAATCGTGTACTGGATGCACTATCTGGAAATGGCGTCGCAGTTCATGGCGAACCCGTGGCGGACTTTCTTGGGCGAGCCGCTCTTCCCGTTTCGCTTCAAAAAGGTGGTTGAAGAGATGTTTGCCTATGGCGCGAGTGTCATGGCGGATCGCCGGAAAAACCCGCGCGAGGATCTTCTCACCGTCATCGCGCATTCCAAGCTGAACGATGAGCTTTTGCCACAAGAGTATCTCGACGGCTCTTGGCTTCTGATTATTTTTGCGGGCAATGATACAACGCGAAATTCGCTCTCAGGCACGATCAAACTGATGACCGAATGGCCGGAACAACGGGCCATGGTGCTCAATGACATGTCCCTCATCCCGCGTATGTCTGAAGAAGCGCTGCGCATGGTCTCACCCGTAAAGCACATGCGCCGAACCGCTCTCGATGATTTTGAGCTGAACGGTCAAAAGATCGCCAAGGATGAGAAAGTCGTCATGTGGTATGGCGCTGGCAACCGTGATCCAAACGTGTTCGAGAATCCAGACGTCTTCGATCTGACGCGTGACAATGTCGATAAACACATCGCTTTTGGACATGGCGTGCATAAATGCCTTGGCTCCCGTGTCGCGCAGATGCAGCTACGTGTTGCTTATGAGCAGATCTTTACGCGCTTCCCCGACATCGAGTTCACGGGCGAGATCAAGTACGGCCCGAACGCCTTGGTGCACGCGATTTCAAAACTGAAAGTTGCACTCTACGGGAAGGGCAATAGTCGCCCCACCGTATCTCAAGTTAAAACGCTCGAGACGACTTAGACGTCGACTTCTGCTTCCAGAGCATTGTCTTGGATAAACTGGCGGCGCGGTTCAACCACGTCGCCCATCAGACGTGAGAACATGTCTCCAGCTTCCAGCGCGTCATCGACTTCCACTTGCAGAAGCGTCCGCGCATTGGCGTCCAGCGTCGTTTCCCAAAGCTGGTCAGCGTTCATCTCACCCAGACCCTTATAGCGCTGAATTTTCAGCCCCTTACGACCTGAAGCCAAAACGGCTTCAAGCAAGCTAACAGGTCCTGTGACGGCGATCTCACCGGCTTTCTCGTGTCGGAGAATGGAGGGTTCGACATAGATTGGGCGGATGTTTTGAGCGAGGCCATTGAGGCGGGTCGCATCCGCGCTGCTGAGGAGCTGCGCGTCCAGAACCGCTTTCTCTTCAACGCTGCGGACTTCGCGCGACAGGATCAGATCACCGTTCTCGAACCGGCCTTCCCATGTGTCTTCGCCTTCCTCGGCAATGATGTTGAGACGCGCTGCAGCGGCTTTCGCCTCTTCGTCAGACGCGCCGGGTGCGAGGGCCCCGGCCATCGCGGCTTGCTCAACAATGTCACCTGGCGCGCGCAAAGACAGACGCCACAGAGCTTGTTTGAATTGCGACGCGGCGCGAACGCGTTCCCGCAAGTCTTCTGACGCGATTTGGGTGCTGTCGGCCAAGATCAGAACTTCGCCGTCTGTACCAGCTTCGATAAGATAAGAGTTCAACTCATCATCGTCTTTGAGGTAGCGCTCTGACTTGCCGCGCGAGACCTTATAGAGCGGCGGCTGTGCGATATAGAGGTATCCGTTCTCAATCACTTCCGGCATCTGGCGATAAAAGAAAGTGAGCAGCAGCGTCCGAATGTGGGCACCGTCAACATCCGCGTCGGTCATGATCACAATCTTATGGTAGCGCAGCTTATTGATATCGAACTCTTCGCGTCCGATGCCAGCGCCAAGCGCCATAATCAGCGTTCCAACCTGGTCAGAGGACAGCATTTTATCGAAGCGCGCGCGCTCAACGTTTAGGATTTTACCCCGCAGCGGCAGGATCGCCTGGTTTGACCGGTCACGGCCCTGTTTGGCCGAGCCACCCGCAGAGTCACCCTCCACGATGAAGATTTCGGACTTGGACGGGTCCTTTTCCTGGCAATCGGCAAGCTTGCCGGGCAGGGAGGTGATATCAAGCGCTGTCTTGCGACGTGTCAGTTCTCGCGCCTTGCGGGCCGCTTCGCGCGCCGCTGCCGCCTCGACGATTTTCGACATGACTTGCTGCGCTTCTTTCGGATGCTCTTCAAACCATTCCGCAAGCTTTTCGTTGATCAAGCTCTCAACAACTGGTCGCACTTCCGACGACACCAGTTTGTCTTTTGTCTGAGAACTAAACTTCGGATCAGGAACTTTCACAGAGAGGACGCAGGTGAGACCTTCGCGGGCATCGTCGCCCGTAATGTCCACTTTCTCTTTCTTTGCGACGCCAGTTTCACTCGCATATTTGTTGATGATCCGCGTCAGTGCGCCTCGGAAGCCTGCCAAATGGGTTCCGCCATCGCGTTGCGGGATATTGTTGGTGAAGCAAAGCACATTCTCATGGTACGCGTCGGTCCATTCCAGCGCCGCCTCAACCGTGATGCCGTCTTTCTCGCCTATCACGAAAATCGTCTCTGGGATCAGAGCGTTCTTTGTTTCGTTCAGGTGCTGAACGAAGGCCGAAACGCCGCCCGCATATTCGAGGATCGTTTCATACTGGTCCGCTTCGCGCAGGTCCTTGAAAACAATCCGCACGCCTGAATTCAAGAAGGCAAGCTCGCGCAGGCGGTGTTCGAGCGTCTTGCGATTATAGACGGTCATCGTGAACGTCTCAGGGCTTGCCAGGAAGCGCACAGCCGTCCCGGTATAGGGCGACCCATCCGCGGTGGTTGGGCTGGTGCCGACGACTTTCAGCGGCGCTTCTGTGCGCCCGCCATCGACGAAGCGAACTTTGTGTTCAGAGCCGTCGCGGTGAATGGTGAGGTCGAGCCAAACCGAGAGCGCGTTCACAACCGACACGCCCACGCCGTGCAGGCCGCCTGAAACTTTGTAGGAGTTGCTGTCAAACTTTCCGCCTGCGTGCAGCTCGGTCATGATGACTTCAGCCGCTGAGCGACCTTCTGTGGCGTGCTGACCCACTGGAATACCGCGGCCATTGTCTGTGATCTCTGCTGATCCGTCTGGATGCAATGTCACGGTGACTTCGTCAGCGTGACCGGCCAAAGCTTCGTCGATTGCATTGTCGACGACCTCGTAAATCATGTGGTGGAGACCAGACCCGTCATCGGTATCGCCGATATACATTCCTGGACGTTTCCGAACGGCTTCGAGGCCCTTCAAGACCTTGATCGAGTCGGCGCCATATTCTGGATTATTATCGGCCGCTTCTGACATCGGGGTAACCCTCGCAAGTGATTCGTCGAATTCCCTGAAAATATAAGGGATTTTAGCCCAAAAGGGAAATCTGAAGCTGGTATTTCTTTTAGATATAAATCCATTAAAATCAATGATTTATAGGGCTGTTAGCGGTCGCGGAGAAAGGCGCTGGTCTTGCCCCTGCGAAATGGCTCTAAAAAAGCCTCAGAATCAGGTGTTCGGGAGACAAAAATGAAATGGGTTATTCGGAGCATCGGGCTCGTTCTTTTTGCGATTATCTCGGTCTATCTGATCGCAGATTTGCAGCTCAAACCGATGAATGATGAAGCGCGCACGAAGGCTCCGGGTGCATTCATCGAGCTGTCCAATGGGCAAATTCACTATCGGCTGGAGGGGCCTGAGGAAGGGCCGTTGGTCGTTCTGGTGCACGGCTTCTCGACGCCAAATTTCATATATGAGCAAAATGTCGAAGCGCTAACCGCTGCGGGGTTTCGAACCCTTCGGTTTGATCATTTCGGACGGGGTTGGTCTGATCGCCCATTCACCCGATACGATGTCGAGTTTTATGATCGCGAACTGACGGAGTTGCTTGCCGGGTTGGATATCGATCAACCTTTTGGGTTGGCCGGTCTCTCAATGGGCGGCCCGATCGTTGCCGAGTTTACAGCGCGCTATCCCGAGCGTGTGGACCGTCTCGTCCTATTGGTGCCCGCAGGCCTCGATACGCCCGGTGCAGAAGGCTTGACCGGCGCGCTGCTCAGAACACCTCTGATCGGTGACTGGGTCTGGCGGATGGTGGGCAAGGGCATCCTCCTTGGCGACCGTCAGTATGACGAGGACCAGCGTGCGCCGGAGAACCGTCTGCGCGGCAATGTGACGGAGCAGTTTGAATATCGGGGCTATCTACAAGCGCTACTCTCGACCCTCCGACATATGCCTATGGCCGGGCGCCAAGACACGTTCCAGCGGCTTGCAGCCACCGGGGTTCCGACCCTGGCGATCTATGGCGATGCCGACGAGACGGTTCTCGTGTCCAGTGCCGCAAAATTGGAAGCGCTTATGCCGAATGCAGACGTGCGTGTCGTCGAGGGCGGCGAGCATGGCTTGAACTACCAGATGCACGAGCTGGTTAATCCGTGGCTGGTCGATTGGTTTTCAGGCGAAGCTCAATAGCGCGCGGCGATCTCGACCAGAGCGGCATCCATTTCCGCAATGGCTGATCGCGTGCTCGTGGGGCGATCATTCGCGAGAACAGAGAAGAGCAGCTTGCGCCCACTTTCTGCGATCATCACGCCCGACAGCGCATTGGCGCCGTTCAGGGTGCCTGTCTTGGCGAAAATCTTTCCTTCTAGCGAGGTGCCGACGAAGCGGCGCTCTAGGGAGCCATCGACACCGCCAATTGGCTGATCCGCAAGCCAGGCATCAAACCATGGCTGCTGCGCCGCAAAGGCGAGCAGCTGCACCATGCTGCGTGGACTGACCCGGTTATAGATCGACATGCCAGATCCGCCATGGACCGCATATCCATGCTCCGGAAGGCCAGCACCCGCTAGGAACGCCTTCAGCTCAGCCACACCATAATCTCGCGACCCGGTCCCGTTCAGCAGGCCGAGACGGCGTAGCGTGATATCGGCATGAAGGTTCTCACTATCCTTCGAAACTCGTTTGAGGCTTTCGCTGAGCGGCCCCGCAGGCAGGATCGCAGCGGCAGCAACCATTTCCGCGTGCGATGCGAGCACGGCTATCTGAACCGTCTCCTCTGGATCAGGCGCCTCATCTGCGAGGGCAAGAGGCCGGTGCTGTGTCTCGACCGTTCCAACTGCCATGCCGCGCGTTTCCAAAAGATTTTTAAAACGCCAAGCGGTGTAATCAGCGGGATTATCGATAGCGAGCCGGTACGAACGCTGCGCCGCGCCAGCAGGAATCTCGCCATAGAAACGAACTGTCCGCTGGCCCGGGAGGCGCTCGATCCGCATCGCCCAATCACTCTCCGCAGTCGACGTGCGCAGCTGATTGTCGAGCTGGTAGTAATCATCCCCTGCTTGCCACGAGACCTGTGCGAGATCACCCGCTGCTTTCGCAGGTGCGACATCAACCCAAACCAGATTATCGTTCACGCTGAGCGCTGAAATCGCGGTGCCATAGTAGAAGGTCAGATCCTCCTGGCTCCAGCCTGGGCCCCAACGCTCAAACGGGAAGAGCGTGTCGTCTCCAACCACGGCGCTGACCTCGCTAAGCCCCCAAGATGCGACTTGATCGGCGAGGTCAGCCAGACAGGTGATCTCGCAATCCGGTGTGTCCTCTAGCGTCGCGTCGCCGCCGCCTTTCAGGACAAGCCGAGGAGGTGTTCCATCTGGCATTTGTTCGACAAAGACCTGCGTTCCTGGATTCCTGGTCGGCGCTTCAAGCGCTTCAAGATTGTGGTAAGCCGCCATTGTCGTGAAGACTTTCGTGTTTGACGCAGGCGTGAAGCGATCATCTGGTTTAAGCGCGATGAGCTCTTCGCCGCTCATGTCTGCAACCACGAGCCCCCAACGAATACCGGTATGATCAGGGTTAAACAGCGTCGCCTCAACGTCTCGTGGAAGCGTGTTTGCACACCCTGCTGTCACGAGAATAGCGAGCCCGATTAAGCTTGAACTGAGTTTCTTCATGCCCCGCCTCAAAGTGTTTCTTGCACCCAACCTATGGGGCGCGGGCGGCTCTGTCATCTGGGATGGAGGCCCAGGTTAAACCGCGTCGGAATCTGCCTCAATCTCAACCCGCTGTGCGCGATCTTCGAACGCTTCAAACAGGAATTCTTCTGTCCCGGTTAGCCAGGCTTGTCCGCCAAGTTCGATCAGTTCGTCGAACAGAGCGGCGCGGCGATCACGGTCGAGGTGCGCGGCCGCTTCATCAAGCAGGATGAGTGGGCTTGGCCCGGCGCCGTCTTCGGATAAAGCGCGGGCACTGGCGAGGATAAGGCCAATCAGAAGGGCCTTCTGTTGACCTGTCGAAGCTTCCCCAGCGGGTGCGCCGGTTGGGCGATGGATCACGGTCAGGTCTGTACGGTGGGGCCCGGACAGGGTGCGTCCCGCTGCCTGATCGCGATAGCGTCCTTTGGCGAGCGCTTCCGCGATCTGATCCTGAATATCGAACAGGCTTGCGCCTTCGCCTGCCAAACGTTCCGCTTCGCCTTCAAGTGCCAAGTCGCCCTTTGGAAAATAGCCTTCCGGGCGCGCGTTTATCCCGTCTTGCAGGGCGGTTAGGACGCGTGCGCGATGACTGGCAATCAGAGCGCCGGCTTCCGCCATCCGGCCCTCAATGGCGTCGGCCCAGGCCGGATCGACGCGGCCACGTTCAAGCAGGGCGTTTCGCTCTCGCATCGCTTTTTCATAGCGGCTCGAAACGCTGCCATGGCCTGGAATATGCGCCATCACCTGGCGATCAAAGAACCGGCGGCGCTCGCTCGCCCCGCCTCGAAAGACACTGTCCATCGCCGGGGTTAGCCAGATAATCCGGATCAGGTCCGCAAGGTCCGACGCCGTCGCTGGCGCCCCGTCGAGACGGATGGTGCGTTTATTCCCGGTTGCGCCGCGCTCTAGCCCAACACCAATCTTGCGCTCATCATCGAGGGTTGCGGAAATGGTCCATCCGGTCTCACCGCCATGGCGTGTCATATCAGGGAGCGCCGCAGCCCGTAATCCGCGACCCGGCCCGAGCTGACTAATAGCTTCCAGAACGTTGGTTTTGCCCGCACCGTTCGAGCCCCACAGACAGACAGGTCGCGCATCGAGCTTGAGATCTAGGCTCGCATGGCTGCGAAAATCGGTCAGACGAAGGCGGGTAAGGGCGGTCATTTGTCAGGTGAACATACCGTTCAACGCGCCAACGATATACATTGGCAGCAGCACCACTGCGGTGACAAGCCAAATCCCGCTCAAAAACCATGTACGTGCCCGGCCTGTGGCTCCAATAAATATGGAGAGTATTAGTGCTGCAACGGGTAAGATGTGTGCCAAGAAGAATACAAAAACCGTGAGGTAACTTCTTCCGGTGCCTCCGTAGGAAACCGTTGGGTCTATGAGGCCTAGAAAGTTGAACAGACAGAATAAACCGAGAGCGGTTATAGCAACCAGGGATGCTGCTTGAAACGTCGGGAAACTTTTGTCTTTATGAGGCATCAAACCCGAAGTGGCATCAACACGTATTGCGCGCTCTCATCGCCCGGATCGAGCACGAGGGCGGGCGAGGCCGGATCATTGAACAGGAACCGAGCGTCCTCCGCCTCGATTTGAGCCGTGACATCGAGCAGATATTTCGCGTTGAAGCCAATATCCATTTCGTCGTCTTGATAGTCGCACTCAACTTCTTCGTGCCCTTGGCCCGTTTCGGCGCTGTTCACGGCAAGCGTGACGCGCCCTTCGGAAAGTGAGAGTTTGATCGAGCGTGAGCGTTCTGCTGATACGGTCGCGACCCGGTCGACAGCGGCTTCAAATAGCTTGTTGTCGATGACCAGTGCCTTGGCATTCCCTTTCGGGATCACGCGCGCATAGTCCGGGAAGGAACCGTCAATCAGCTTCGATGTCAGCTGAGCGCGGCCTGACTTAAATACGATTTTTGTGTCGGACACAGAGACGGATACGTCGCCATCATCACCATCGATCAAGCGGCGAACCTCGCCAACCGCTTTGCGCGGGACGATAACGCCTTCGAGTGCCTCGGCGCCTTTGGGGGCGTCGACTTCTGACAATGCGAGGCGATGCCCATCTGTCGCGACAGTGCGCAGCTTTTTACCGCCATCTGTGTCAGCAGTGTGGAGGTAAACGCCATTGAGATAGTAGCGCGTCTCTTCAGTGGAGATGGCGAAACGTGTTTTGTCGATGAGACGGCGAAGGTCTGCGGCTTCGAGATCAAACTCGGTCGCGTCTTCGTCAGGCGTCATGGTTTGGAAGTCGCCCGCAGGAAGTGTGGGCAGTGAGAATTTGGAGCGGCCCGACCGGATGGCGAGTTGCCGGTTTTCCGGGTTCAGCTCCAGCTCAACGTCGGCGCCGGTTGGCAGTTTGCGGATCACATCAAACAAGGTCCCCGCCGGAGCGGTGACAGCGCCAGCATCCGCGATCTTGGCCTCTGCATGATCGACGGCTTCGATGTCTAGATCGGTTGCCGTGAATTTGACTTCGCTGCCCGTCGCATCGATCAGAATGTTAGACAGGATCGGGATGGTGTTCCGTCGTTCCACGACATTTTGGACATGTCCAAGCGCATTCAAGAGCGCGCCGCGTTCGATCGTCAGTTTCATCTCATCATCCCTTTGCCGGTTATCCGGTCTTGCCCGCGTGTTTTTCTCGTCCCGCATCAACGAATCAGCCCGCTCCTTTTGGGGAGCGGGCCGCTAAAATCACGAATTTCCAGCTAAAAGCAAGTCCTCGTCAGACTCCGGCTGTGGATCAGGTCTGATCGTGGCCAGCCAGACGGTCAAAGACCGCATTTTTGATCCGATCAATTTCCTCACTCATATCACGATCACCCTTGTCCAGGGCTTTCTTGATCTTGCGATAGGCGTGCAGAACCGTGGTGTGATCTTTCTTTTTGTACGCCGTCGCGATTTGCGGGAATGATTTGTCTGTCATGACCCGTGACAGGTACATGGCGACCTGGCGTGGGTGACAAATTGTGCGAACTTTGCTGGCGCTCTCAATATCGGTTTTAGAGATCCGATAAAGATCCATACAGGTTCGCTTAATGTCATCCAGCGTTGGTGTGCGTGGTTCACCTGCGATCCGGCGGATAACCGTTTCCAGCATTTCCGGTGTCGGCGCGAGTTCGCCATAACCTGTCTCGAGCTGAAGGCTCCAGAGGACACCGCAGAGCTCACGGCCAGCGCCGCGTACGGTCGCAATGATGCGCTCGACCATCGCGTCAGTGAGGGCAAAGTTTGGAGTATCCTTTGCGATCAGATCGACATGGCGGCGCACAATCGCCTTGCGCATCTCATTATCAGGCATCGCGACTTCAACAGAGGCGGCACCTTTAATCTCGCCGGCAAGTTCTTTTGACAGACCGACCATGTCACCTGGTGCAGCATCAGCCGTGATGATCACGTGGCCGCCCATAGAGGTGACGGCCCGCAGCGCACCAAAGAAGGCTTTGTCAGTCTTCGCTTTGCCTGCGATCCAATGCAGATCATCGATCAGCAACAGATCGTTCTGTTTCACGTAGGCTTGCAGTGCGCTTGTATCGCCGGAACGAGAGTCGTTCACAAAGCGGGTCATAAACTCTTCGGCCGAGATGTAAGCCAGACGGCGTTTGTCTCCGCGCAGCTGCGCATCAGCTTCAATGGCTTTCAGAATATGCGTTTTGCCGGTGCCAGGCTGTCCGTAGATCACGATAACGCCTGCCGGGATCGGCGCGCCTTTGGCGAGACGTTTGCCTAGCCCGACCGCACGCGCGTTTGAGGGACCAGAGACCAAAGTCGTAAAAGTCATCGCATGGTCGATATCCAGAGCCTCGTATTCGGCCTGGACTTCGTCCGCTTCGACAATTGCGCCTTCATCTTCGCTCAACCACGGATCACCAACGACCTCGCGGACATCTTCAGGGACACGGCCCCAAAGCTCAAACTTCAATCGGCGGTTTTTCGGATCTAATTCCAGCCACGCCTGTTGAAGTGGGCGAGCAAAGTCCGAGGTCACCCGATCCAGCGTGAGCTGATCCGGCGCCGCGATGACAATTGACTTGTTAACTTCAGCGACAAAGCGAATGGCGGTGAGCCATTGCTGCGCGTTCCCTGGTTTCGTGTCCGCCTCAACAGCTTCCAGCGACTTTGACCAGATTGCTTTTGCACCTTGATGGATAACGGCGTGTCCCGTTTCGGATGCAGCTTTCTGCCCATCAACCCCATGCGTCAGCCCCATCAGATGTTCCTTTCTATGAATTCTTTTATATGTTCATCTTGGTGACCGAACGGAACAGACACGTCCTCTGATCAGGCTGTATAAAACCTGCCCCAAATACGCTGTACACAGAGGACTTTCCGTCGATGAAGATAGTTAATCAGAGACGGATTTTTCATGCAACTGAAGAAACTTTAGTTTCCGCGTGAAAGCGCATGTTGACTCAGGCAAAGCCCTTGAAGAATCACGCAAAAAAAAAGAAAAAAAGATGAGCTTGACAGGATTTAATGTTCAACAGTGATCGGTATTCAAGCTTTGTTCTGTCAACGGCAAGTTGCGTGTTTCCCTGTGGATTTTCACAAGTGCGGACACCACGATAATATTATCACAAATGCCATAGAAAAAGCCCGCATGGCGATGCCAGCGGGCTATGCATTTTCGTCAGTATGGAAACGGCTTCTGGTTGCTTACGCCATCGCCTTTACACGCGCTGACAGACGCGAAACTTTGCGAGATGATGTGTTTTTGTGGATCACACCTTTGCCAGCAGCGCGCATGATTTCAGGTTGCGCAGCTTTCAAGGCCTCGGCCGCAGCCGCCTTGTCACCAGCTTCGATCGCTTCTTCAACTTTACGAACATAAGTGCGCATCCGAGAGCGGCGCGCTTTGTTCACCTCGGTGCGCGTCGCGATCTTGCGCACCATCTTTTTGGCTGATTTCGTGTTCGCCATCTAAAACTCCTTTGGTCGCCCTATCTGGCGAAGACGCGGTAAGTACAGAAAGCACTGGCTGGCGTCAACCGCCGCATGCTGGTGATCGCGAAGAATCTGCACACCCTACGTAGAGGTCGAAACCAGCGCCGGGACTATTGGTTTTTAAAGTGGGGCTGGCGCTTCTCGACAAAGGCCTCCATGCCTTCCTTCTGATCCTCGGTCGCAAACAGTGAATGGAACAGACGACGTTCAAACATAACACCCTGGCTGAGCGGGGTTTCGTAAGCCGCATTGACCATCTCTTTGGTCAGCATTGCGGCGGCACGCGGCATCGACGCAATCTTCTTGGCGACGGCTTTGGCTTCCTCAACCAAATCGTCGACCGGCAGGATCCGCGAGACGAGGCCGCAGCGTTCGGCTTCTTCGGCGTCCATCATGCGACCCGTGAGGCACATTTCCATGGCCTTCGATTTGCCAGCAAAGCGTGTGAGGCGTTGGGTTCCGCCAGCGCCGGGCGAGACCCCAATGGTGATTTCCGGTTGTCCGAACTTTGCCTTCTCGCCCGCAAGGATGAAGTCACACATCATAGCGAGCTCGCAGCCGCCGCCGAGCGCATAGCCGTTTACCGCAGCGACCAATGGCTTTCGGGTGCGTGCCGCGCGCTCCCAATTTCGGGTAATGAAGTCATTATAATAGGCTTCCATATAAGAGAGCTCCCGCATCTCTTTAATGTCTGCCCCAGCAGCGAAGGCTTTTTTGGACCCGGTAATCACAATGCAGCCGATCTCAGGGTCTGCATCAAATCGATCAAGCGCGGCCGTCAACTCGTCCATGAGCTGGTTATTGAACGCATTCAACGCATCCGGACGGTTCAGTGTAATGACGGCTACCGCGCCATCGACCTCAGTTAAGAGTGTTTCGTAGGCCATGGTATTCCCAGCTATCCTCATTTTGCCCAAGCCAGCCGCCAATGGCGACAACCCATTCGTGCTAACGTGTAGAATATATTGCATGAGGCGTCGATAGCGTGTGGCAGACTAGGCCGCGCCGGGACGGTTTTCGCTGGGTCGTTAACTATAGGTTACTTTGGCGCATCACGATTAAAGAGACACAATTAAAGTACATTCAACACTAGGTTGATAAAGCGTAATACTCAATTAGAACGTGGACTGGACTTAGAATGATCGAAGATCCAAAATCTAATCAAGTGGCCCGTGCAAAGGCAAGATCACCACGCTCTATTTCTTGGGAAACGGGGCAAGCAGCATTTAAACTGATTGCACAGCACAAATGTTCTGCGGAACCTCAGTCTTATGCTGTTTGGTATGCGTACGCGTCTCAGAAAAATCCGTCTTTAAGTGAAGACTTAGACGAACTCCTCGCCGAGAATGGTGGGATCAGCGCTGTCGAATTGCAGCAGATCTATGAGACTCACCTAAAGGACGCTCATGAAAATGACTTGAACCTGGAGTCGATCAGTCGAGAAATCCAGGACAAGGTCGCTGGCGCGCAATCGCTTGTGACTGAGGCAATTTCCAGCACAGATGAGTATGTTTCCTCCCTCGATCGCGCCAAAGAACAATTGCCAGTAGGATCGACGCGGGACCAGATTGTTGGCGCGATTGAAGGGATTATCGAACAAGGTGAGGCGTCCAAGAAGTCCACGCTTGGCGTTCAATCGGCTTTGCAGAACACACACAGCGAGATCTCACAGCTGAATTCTCGTGTTGTGAAATTCCGTGAAAGCTTAATGCGCGATAGGGCGACCGAACTGATCAACCGGCAGTCATTTGTCGGGGTGCTTGAAGAAAAGTCGACCGAAGCGCTCGCAAATGGGTATTCACTGACGGTTCTCATCGTCAGTTTGAAGAATGTCCAAGCGCTCAATGAAAGCGCAGGCCTCGATGTTTCAGAGTTCATCGTAAAGTCGCTGTCGCGGTTCATGAGGAAAGTGGTCGGCGACAAGGGGGTCTGCGCCCGTTTTTCTGCGACGGTATTCGGTGTTGTTCTGCCGCGATCTGCTTATGTCGACGCAAGCAAGATTGCGCGGGAGATCATTGATGAGCTTGATGTCTTTAAGCTCATCAAACGCCCGAGCGGTGATTTGGTAGGCTACATTCAATGTGGTATCGGCGGGGCTGCGCTGCGTTCTGGTATCGAGCCGAATGATCTTATCCGCTTGGCGACAGAGCAAGCTCAGCTGGCTAAATCCTCTGATAAGAGTGCCATCAAGTTTGACCTGAAAAACCAGCAGGCAGCTTAGTCCGCTTAAGTGGCCGGTTCGCTAATCGGTCTCTTTCTTGAGACGATAAATCAGGTCCAATGCATCGCGCGGTGTGAGCGTGTCAGGATCGATCGTATCTAGCAGATCCAAGACGGGGTGAGGTTCAGTTGGATCTTGGTCGTCAGCGGCATCGACGGCCATAGCAAACAAAGGCAGTGTCTCAACTGCGTCTGGCGCGGCTTCCAGTTTCTTCAGCACTTGCTCTGCGCGTCGGACGGCTCTTGCCGGGAGCCCGGCGAGTTTTGCAACTTGCACGCCGTAAGAGCGGTCTGCTGGTCCGGACTGGACGTCATGAAGAAAGACTAACTCATCCTTCCACTCTTTCGCGCGAAGCGAGAGATTGGTCGCAGCGCCAAGATCTTCTGCAAGGCCTGTGAGTTCGTGATAGTGCGTTGCGAACAATGCTCGGCATTTATTGGTATTGTGAAGATGCTCGACGGCGGCCCACGCGATTGCGAGGCCGTCATAGGTCGAGGTCCCGCGTCCAACCTCATCCAGAATGACGAAGGAATGTTCCGTTGCCTGGGTCAGAATGGCTGCGGTTTCGACCATTTCAACCATGAAGGTCGAGCGACCGCGTGACAGGTCATCACTGGCGCCGACCCTAGAAAACACACGATCGGCGAGACCCATCGTGAGCTGGCGAGCCGGAACATAAAGACCGGCTTGAGCGAGAATGACGGCGAGACAGGCTTGCCGAAGATAAGTCGACTTACCCGCCATGTTTGGGCCGGTAACGAGTGCTAGGCGCGGGCCCTGCTCTCCGGAGGCATCGAGCAGCGTATCATTGGCTGTGAACCCGTCGCCTTGCTTGCGCAGCGAGGCCTCGACCACGGGGTGGCGCAATCCTTCCGCATGAAACACGGGATCGCCGCTCAAGGCCGGACGCACGGCTTGGCATTCATGCGCCCATTCCGCGTTGGCGCTCGCTGTGTCGAGCTCGGCGAGGGCTAAAGCGGCGGCGTTCAGCGGGTCGGACAGGGTTTCAATGCGCTGGCAGAATTGCTCGAACACATCCAGCTCGCGACCTTTCGCGATATCGTCCGCCCGCGAGATTTTTCCAGCGAGCTCTGACAATTCCGCGGTCGAGAAACGGACATTCGACGCGAGTGTTTGGCGGTGGATGAAGGTTTCGGCCAATGGCGCTTGCATCATCGGGTCGGCATGCCGCGCAGGCACGTCAATGAAATAGCCGAGCACGTTATTGAACTTGATCTTAAGCGCGCTGATCCCGGTTTCATTCGAGTAGCGTGTTTGTAGCTCGGCAATGATCTGACGGCTGTCCGACTTCAAAGACCGCGCTTCATCCAGCGCTGCGTCCCAACCATTCGCAACGAAGCCGCCATCGCGGGCGAGGGTGGGGAGATCATCGCTCAGAGCTTGTCCGAGATCAGACGTGAGCGCGGCCAGGTCGGGTTGATTGGAAAGTGTCAGAGCATTGAGCGCTGTTTCGATTAAGCTGGGTGGATTGGTTTGTGCGCGAGCCGCTTCTGCCACCGCAGCTTCTCCGGCTTTCAAGGCGACCCCAATTGCGGCCAAGTCGCGCGGTCCGCCTCTACCAAGCCGAATGCGAGACCGTGCCCGTTCGAGGTCGGGCGCACTTTTGAGCCGCGAACGGATTGCTTCGCGCAAATGCTCGTTAGCGAGAAAATACCCCACTGAATCATACCGGGCGGTGATCTCATCGTGATCGGTTTCGGGGCGCGCCAATCTGGACGCCAATAGCCGAGCCCCAGGCGAGGTCAGGGTGCGATCGACCGTATCGAGCAACGTGCCCTGCCTAGATCCATTCAACGCCGTATCGATTTCGAGGCTCGCGCGTGTGGCAGGATCTATGCTGAGCGCGCTGGTCTTTGCGCTTCGTTTTGGAGGATCGAGCCGGATATCGGCACCTGCTTGCGTCAGCGAAAGATAGTCTAGAAGGAGGCCGCAGGCACCAAGCTCGCTTTTTGAGAACGCCCCAAACGCATCCAGCGCCGCAACCCGGAAAGCGTCTTTCAGAAGCCGCTCACCGGATTTGGAAGACGCCGCGCTGTTGGGACGATAGGTCAGGGGCAGTTTGAGAGCCTCGTTTGCGATCCCGATCAGTGGGCGTTCGGCATCTCGCTCCGTGACCAAGAGCTCTCGGATCGGAAACGCGCCCAGGGTTTCGGACAAAACTTCAGGCGCGAAAGCAAAGACCTCAAAATAGCCTGTCGAGACATCGCAAGCGGCCAAGGCAGCATCTGCGCCGCCTGCACCAAATACTACAGCAACGAGGGCTTGTGCTTGGCGCGCTGGTAAAAGGCTTTCCTCCGTGATCGTGCCGGGTGTGACGATGCGAACGATTTCTCGGTTCACAATCGACTTCGAGCCGCGCTTTTTGGCTTCAGCCGGGCTTTCGGTCTGCTCGCAAACGGCGACCCGTTCCCCAGACTTAATCAACCGCGCGAGATAGCCCTCGGCAGCATGGTAAGGAACGCCTGCCATCGGAATGGGTTCGCCATTATGCTCGCCTCGGGCAGTGAGCGTAATGTCGAGGATTTCGGCTGCACGAACCGCGTCCTCGAAGAACAATTCGTAGAAGTCACCCATGCGGAAAAATAGCAGCGCATCTTCGTGCTTCGCTTTGATCGCAAGGTACTGCGCCATAAATGGCGTCGGGGCCTTGGGCTTTTTCACGGGTCGGGCAGTGTCAGGCACAGTCTTGCGAATCCTTCATGAAGCGTCCCAAATAAAGCAATCACAACAGCTTGTCCCCCCTTGCGGACACGCTTATGAGGCTGCAGAAATTTTGAAAAGCCTTGAAAGGCGACTCGATCATGACCATCAAGCGTCCAAGCTTCACAGATCAAGAAGCGCTCGATTTCCACGCGCACCCGGTTCCCGGCAAAATCTCTATGATGCCGACCAAACCGATGCAGACGCAGCGCGACTTATCTTTGGCCTATAGTCCGGGCGTTGCGGTGCCAGTTGAGGCGATCGGAAAAGACGAAGACCTGGCTTATGATTACACGGCGAAAGGCAATACCGTTGCGGTAATATCAAACGGCACGGCGATCCTCGGGCTGGGCGATTTGGGCGCTATGGCCTCCAAGCCCGTTATGGAAGGCAAGTCGGTCCTTTTCAAACGTTTTGCCGATATCGATAGCTTTGATGTCGAAGTCCAAACCAAAGACGTTGACGAATTTTGCACCGTTGTGCGCAACATCGGCGCGACCTGGGGCGGCATCAATCTTGAAGACATTGCCTCGCCAGAAGCATTCATCATCGAGCAACGCCTTCGTGACGAGCTCGACATTCCGGTTTTCCATGACGACCAACACGGCACCGCGATCATTGCGGCCGCGGGTATCATTAATGCCTGTGCGATCACGGGCCGTCGGCTTGAAGATCTGAAAGTTGCCGTGTCCGGTGCGGGGGCTGCGGGCCTTTCTGTCGCTGGGCTTATCCGCCATCTTGGTGTGAAGGCTGAGAATATTCTGATGGCCGATAGTGCCGGAATTCTCTTTGAAGGCCGGACCGAGAAGATGGACCAGTTCAAGTCCGCATTTACCGTTAAAACAGAGAAACGAACCTTAGCTGAGGCGATGGATGGCGCGGACTGTTTCCTCGGTCTATCCGTCAAAGGCGCGGTCAATCAGGACATGGTCAAATCCATGGCCAAGGATCCTATAATCTTTGCCATGGCAAACCCTGATCCGGAAATCCGTCCGGAAGAAATCAAAGCCGTACGCGGCGACGCCATCATCGCCACGGGACGCTCTGACTACCCGAACCAGGTCAACAATGTTCTTGGTTTCCCGTATATTTTCCGCGGTGCCTTGGATGTTCGGGCGCGCAGCATCAATGAAGAGATGAAAGTTGCCGCCGCCCGCGCGCTTGCGGAACTTGCGCGTGAAGACGTGCCGGACGAGGTTGCAGCCGCTTATCACGGTGCGCGCCCACAATTCGGCCGCGATTACATTATCCCGACACCGTTCGATCCGCGCCTGATTAGCTTTATTCCACCGTTTGTGGCGCAAGCGGCGATAGATACTGGTGTCGCCCGTAAACCGATCGAGGATATGGAAGAGTATCGCCATTCTCTGGCGCGCCGCCTCGATCCAACCGCATCCTTCCTGCAGGGGGTTCAGTCCGCCGTTCGCCGCGATCAAAAACGGATCGTCTTCGCTGAGGGTGAGGAGCCGCAAGTCGTCCGCGCCGCCTGGACGTTTAAGCAGCAAGGTCTTGGTCACCCCGTTCTGATCGGCCGCGAAGCGCAAGTTGAGCGCACGATGAAGCAAATGGGTGTGCCGCACGGCGCGCTCGAAATTATCAATGCACGTCTGTCTGACCGGAACGCAGACTATACCGATTATCTCTATGCGCGCCTCCAGCGCCGCGGATACCTGAAGCGCGACGCCCAGCGCTTGGTCAATCAAGACCGAAACGTTTTTGGATGCTGCATGCTCGCGCATGGTGATGCGGACGGTATGGTGACCGGTGTCACGCGGAACTATGATGTCTGTTTGACCGACGTTCGTCTGTCGCTCGATCCGCTGCCGGACTCTGACGTCATCGGCATGTCGATGGTGATCAATCGCGGCAAAACCATCTTTATCGCCGATACAAGCGTCAACGAACTACCCGATGGGGAGCAACTCGCGGGCATCGCGAAAGAGGCAGCCACAGCCGTGAAACGCCTCGGCTTCACGCCGCGCGTGGCCTTCTTGTCTTACTCAACTTTCGGCAATCCTATGGGCGAGCGGGCCGAAAAAGTCCGCGATGCTGTTGCCATTCTGGATGCCTGTGACGATTGCGACTTTGAGTATGAGGGCGACATCGCGGCGGACGTCGCACTGAACCCAATGCACAAAGTGCTGTACCCCTTCTCGCGCCTATCTGGCGAAGCGAACGTGCTGGTCATGCCAGCGATTCACTCTGCGTCGATTTCGACGAAACTGCTTGAAGGCATGTCGCGCGCGACCATTATCGGCCCGGTCCTGCTCGGGATGTCAAAGTCAGTCCAGATCGCCTCACTCGGCGCAACTGTGAATGACATCGTAAACCTGGCGACCGTCGCGGCCTTCGATATTGACCGGGTTGGGTCTTAGGCCTCATCCGGTTCGTGTTTGAGGACGGTCGGCGCGCCATACCGAATCTGGCGAAGCCATTCGAGTGCGACCAAGGCAACGGGAATCATACCGACCCAGAATGTGGTTACAAACACGGTGTAATACCCATCGGTCTCAATTAGTTCGCCGAACCAAGCGCGCCCTAGCGAGCCAATCAGCATGATCAGCGATGCTAGCAGAGCGTACTGTACTGCCGCGTATTTCGGGTTCACAATCGAAGTTAGAAACGCAACTGATGCAACACTTGCGAAGCCAACAGCTAGGTTCTCACCCGCAATCGCACCCATTAGCCGCGTCAGTTCTGGACGATTCTCCAGACCGAAGAGTGGCGGGATCAGATTGAGCACATGGTCCAAGCCGGTAAACGCCATGAAAGCCGTGACAGTCTCACCACCCGCTGTCGGTACAAAGGTCGCTGTCTCTGCGATGTAGCGACCGGCGGCGAGATCGGCGAACAGTAGGTTGGTTGCGGCGGCAATCAGGGCCCCGATAAAGAGACACGGCATGCGCCCAAGAAATACGAGGGCGATCGCTCCAAGCCCAGAACCTGCAACCGTCATGATCACGCCAAAGGTCTTTGATGCGACAGCAACTTCGTCATTAGTCATCCAAAGCGCGCCAAAACGATCATCCAAATAGAAAAAGTAGGCAAATGAACCCCAAACAAGATCGGCGAAGCGATAGGTCAGTATGAGTGCGAGTATGAGAATAAAGGCCCAGCCCAATCGACGAACAAGGTCCATAAGCGGGACGATGACAGACCCGAAAACAGCATCTGTCGCCCTTGTGACGAGATCAGAGGACACAGACGAAGGGAGATCGGAATTTGTTCTGTTTAGAAGAACTGTTGCGACCAATGCAGGCACTAAAACCGTCAACGCCACGATAATTGGCGCCTGTGTCCGCATGAACACTCTTGGACTTAGCGGCGCATTTGCCGAGCCTGCCTCGATCTGTTCAGGCGTCGGGGGCGTGAAAGTTAGATAGTTCCACATGAAGACGAGCAGCATCGAAATAGCGATCGCCCAAGCAAGCAAAACGCCTGATGATGCCCAGCGTCGAATGCGCTCAGGAATCAGAGTTTCTCGCGCTAGCAAGCCCGCTTCTTTTGTTTGTTGCGTCTTCGGTTCAGGTGCGACGAACGTTCCAACCATAGAGAGCAGCATCAGAATACCAAGCAAACCAATCGTGGTTGGCCATCCGATCCGCTCAGCGGCTACCAAAGCTAAGGCGCCCGTTAACAAACCAGAGATGCGATATCCGAACTGATACAGCGCGGACATCAAGTCGAGGTCCTCGTCGCTGCGCGCGACTTCTATTCGCCAGGCATCCAGTACGATGTCATGCGTCGCGGACAGAAGCGCGATTGCTAAAGCCGCGGCTGCAACAAATCCAAGCGAGGTGAGCGGATTTGTCATCGCCAACACCCCGATCAGAACCGCGACCAGGACTTGGAATGTGATAAGCCAACTGCGGCGAGCCCCAAAGGGCGTCTTTATCGGATGGCTCGCCTTTTGGAAGCCGGGTGCCCAGATGAATTTGAAACTATAAGCCAGAATGATGAATGACAGAACGCCGGCTTGCGACACGTCTACCTTCACTTCTGCGAACCATGCGTTCAGCGTGCCCAGGACTACGCCGTACGGGATGCCCGCAGCGAACGATAAGAGGAGCATGGCCGCCATGCGCCGATCCCGCAACGCTTTGAAGGCTCGAACAAGACGCGGAGGTGTTTTTTCCTCCTCTAGTGCCGCCTCGCTCACGCGGCGCCTGCTTGAGATTTAAGGCCGATCCATTTGAAGGCGAGCTGACGTAGCGCTTCGGCTTCAAGGGGTTTTGCGGCGACGCCGTCTGCCCCAGCATCCCGCGCGCGGCGTTCAATCTCGGGGTTGATCTCGGCCGAAACCGCAATCACCGGCGTCGTTATCCCAGCGGTACGGAGCTGACGTGTGGCTTCGAAACCATCCATGATCGGCATCCTTAAATCCATCAGTATCAAGTCTGGACTGATTTGCTCGACGGCGTCGAGAGCTTCGCGCCCAGTCGTTGCCACCGTGACCTTGAATCCTGACGATTCCAAGGCGCGCTGCGCGATAAGTGTGTTAATTGGGTTGTCATCCGCAATCAGAATACGGCCTTCGCCTGATGTGGTGGTATCTTCGGTCTGCGCCTGTTGGCCAGAGATTGCGAGGCCTGCCCGGTCCACTACGGACGCCGCGCGCAATGGCCGGATCAGCCAGCCGGAGGCGCCAATTTGTCGGAAGCGCGGCATCTCGGCTCTGTCTTCCTGGCGAAGCACGATTAAGACCGGCGCGGCAAGGCAGAGTATCTGCAAGATGGTCGGAGGCAGGTCAGCGCTCGCGAGAATCAAATCGGCCCCACTCGACATCGCTGTCTCGGGTGCATCGACCGCCATGACGGTCGCGCCAGCCCGCGACAGAGCTTCTGTTACCGACAAAGACGTCGCTGTTGGTAATCCGATGAGGGCAATTCGGCCATCAATCGGGTCATTGGCGGCGTATTCGAGGCAGTCCGCTTGGCTTTCAAAAGGTAACTGAACGCGAAATCGTGTTCCCAGGCCCAGAGCACTGGTAACCGAGACGTCGCCGCCCATCGCCTCACAGATGCGTTTGACGATGGCGAGGCCAAGGCCGACGCCGCCATCTTTTTGCGCGTCTTCGTGGCTGACTTGCTGAAACGCTTTGAACAGGTCGGTTTGCCCTTGTTCATCAATGCCAGGGCCAGTGTCATAAATGTCGAAGGTGAGTGTGCCGGATTCATGCGTAAGATCGACTAGGATGCCGCCAGCTTCGGTAAACTTGATCGCGTTGCCCACCAAATTAAACAGAATCTGACGGGTCTTTCCTGCATCGCCGCGCAGCGTCAGCGCGCGATCAAATCGGCACCTCAACGCGATATCAAGGCCGCGGGTATGAGCTTTCGGCGATAGAAGCTCCACCACTTCACGGGCCAGAGCGCTGGGCCGAAAGACTTCTTGAGACAGTGTAATTGAGCCCGAATCGAGACGCGCGAAATCGAGAATGTTATTCAACAAATCGAGCAAGCGTTCGCCGGAATTCTGAATGGCGTCTGCATATTCGCGCTGTGCTGGCGACAGATCTGTTTCTAATAGCAAAGAAACCGTCCCGAGGATCCCATTCAAAGGTGTTCGGATCTCATGACTGGTGGTCGCCAAGAAGGACTGTTCTGGGCTGAGTTTTGCAGGATCTTTGCTCATTCGTGCATACTTGCACATGTCGCTGAGGAATTGCTTAATACCAATGCTTAATGTGCGAGCGCTTCTGAAGAGGTGATCTGGGCAGTCTGCGGCGTACGGCGGCGATATGACAGGGCTTCCGCGATATGGATGCGGCGGATGCCGCCTGCGCCATCCAGGTCTGCGATCGTACGAGCGACTTTCAGGACGCGATGATAAGCGCGCGCTGACAGCGATAGTTTAACCGCAGCGTCGGACAGTAGCGCCTGTCCTTCGGTGTCAGGCGTGGCACAGGTTTCGAGCGTGTTGCCATCGGCGTCTACATTTAGCGCGCGGCGGTCGCCCGCGGCTTCGATATCCGCGTAGCGCGTTTCTTGTGCATCGCGGGCTGCCGCGACCCGGGCGGCGATTTCGGCGGTTCCTTCTGCGCTTGGCGGCAGCGTTAAGTCCATCGCGGTCACTGGCGGCGTGTCGAAGAACAAATCAATTCGATCAAGAAAGGGACCAGATAAGCGTGCTTGATACTGTTCGGCGCATCTTGGGCCTTTCCGGCAGCTTGCATCACCGGTTCCGCCGCCGCAGCGACAGGGGTTCATCGCTGCGATCAACTGAAACCGTGCGGGGTACTGTACGTGCCGGTTGGCCCGCGAAATCGTGACTTTGCCGTCTTCAAGCGGCTGTCGCAGACTGTCTAAAACCTGCGCCGAGAATTCAGGCAGCTCGTCCAAGAACAAGACGCCATGGTGTGCCAGTGATATTTCGCCGGGGCGGGCTCGAATGCCGCCGCCGACAAGTGCTGCCATCGATGCCGAATGATGCGGCGCGCGAAACGGGCGCTGCCGGGACAATTGTCCCCGTTCAAGCAGTCCGGAAACCGATTGAATCTGTGAAACATCTAGCAATTCCCGAGCAGAAAGCGGCGGCAAAAGGCCTGGCAGTCTTTTCGCCAGCATCGATTTGCCCGAGCCAGGCGGGCCACAGAATAGCAGATTATGCCCGCCAGCAGCCGCGATCTCCAACGCGCGCTTGGCGCCATCCTGACCGCGGACATCTCGCATATCTGGCCCTTGCGCCGAGGCCGGAATCTCCCCGGGCGGCGGACAGGTGAGCGGGGCGCGTCCTGTGAAGTGATTGATCAGGCTGATCAGGTTAGGTGCAGCCAGGTTGCCTTCGCCAGCCCAGGCGGCCTCCGGTCCGCACACTTCGGGGCAGATCAATCGCAAATCCATGTCGAGCGCTTTGATGGCGGCAGGCAAAGTGCCGAGCGTCGGGCCGAGTTGCCCATCAAGGGACAACTCGCCAAGCGCCGCATGGCCGTCCAAGACATCGACTGGAAAAATCCCCATGACGGCCATCACTCCGAGCGCGATGCCAAGGTCGTAATGGCTACCTTCCTTCGGAAGATCGGCAGGCGCCAAATTGACGGTGATCCGTTTTGGCGGCAACGCGAGACCAATTGCGCTGAAGGCGGCGCGGACACGCTCGCGGCTCTCTGCGACTGCTTTGTCGGGCAGACCTACAATTGTGAAAGCTGGTTGGTTCCCACCGGCCATGTGAACTTGCACATCGACAGGTTTCGCTTCAATGCCTTCAAATGAAAACGTAGTAATTCGTGAAACCATTTATCCTACCCTTTCCGAATACATAGTATCAGAAAGCTTGGAACAAATAAAGAACGAATTTATACTTTAATCGAGCCGAATGATGGGTTCGTCGTCAGCTGTGTCGGTTTCTAGGACGTCAGGAAGCGTGTCCTCGCCCGGCTCAACGATATTTGCAGAGATTTCAGGCAACTCAGACAATCCGTTTGAGGCAGAGACTTCTGCCGCGAGATTGAAGCCATCTGTGCTGGCCGGTGCGTCACTTGGCAAAGCGAGGTTAAACCCGCCTGCATTCGCGGGGGCTGGCGTGCCCATATCGGTCGGCAATCCGAGATTGAAACTGCCGCCAACATCAGGCGCTTCTGTTTTCGCTTCAGCTGGTTTGGTGTCTTCGGCCTTAACGTCCGCGTCTTGAGAGCAGGCTGTCCCTGCAATCCCAAGCGCAATCAAAGAGGCGATGGAAAAAGCTTTCATGTTCATGATCCCATTGTGGCCGTGAGGCTAGGTGTTGGCAAGCTTATCCTGCACAACTTCCCAAAACATCGCCGCTGGATCGCGCCCTGTAAAGTCACGAACTTGTTGGACGCCGGTTGGTGACGTGTTGTTGACCTCAGTGAGCCGACCACCGATCACGTCAATCCCGACTAAAACCTGCCCGCGTGCCTTTAAATCCGGGCCAATGGCCGCGCAGATCGCAAGGTCCGCATCGCTGAGCTCGCTCGGTTCGGCTGTGCCGCCAACCGCGAGATTAGACCGCGCGTGCCCTTTTAAGGGGACCCGGTTGAAGCCGCCGACGGGCTCGCCATCAATCAGAATGATTCGTTTGTCGCCATCTGCTACGGCTGGGAGAAAGGCCTGCACAATCAACGGCTCGCGGGTCCGGCCTAAGAATAGTTCGATGAGCGCTCCGAAATTACTATCATCGGGCTTCACGCGGAACACATCGCCGCCGCCGAAGCCATAAAGCGGCTTAACAATCACATCCTTATGGTCGGCTCGAAACGCTTCGATCTCTGCTGTATCGCGTGAGATCAGGGTTGGTGGCAAAAAGTCTGGAACGAGAAGCGGATAGAGCTTCTCTGGGCCAGACCGAACATGCGTTGGATCATTCATGACCAGCGTATCAGGCGCAAGCAGCTCTAAGAGGTGGCAGGCGGTGATGTAGGCCATGTCAAATGGTGGGTCCTGGCGCATCAAGACCACATCGACATCGTCTCGTAAGTCAAGTGTCATGCGATCTTTGAACAATGCGGGTGTACCTGGAACGCGTTGAACGGTCATCGGGCGTGCAAAGGCGGTAATCCGGCCTTCGCGATAGGACAGGTTTTCGGGTTGATACTCGAACAGCTCAGCCCCAATTTTCTGCGCGGCCTCAGCCAGCGCGAATGTGGTGTTCGACTCGACCATCGCTGTTTCGAGTGGGTCGGTCTGGATCGCAACGCGCAAGCTCATAACAGCTCCTCATTCTGGCCGTGGCCTATATGAGGATAAAGTCTAAGATTGCAAAGAATTAGTCTGCGAAACCAGGGTTTAGCTTCCTGGTCCACCGAGCAGTTCGCCCTGATTTAGCGGGGCGGGTGTATTTGGCGCGTAAGGAACAACCTCGCCGCGCGCATTGCGCAGTCTGACATAAGACACGACCTGATTGACGCCGCCAACGAGGCTCGCTTCCTCAGCCGCTTTTTCCAGTTCTTTTGCTGAGCGTGCGACACCGAGCAGATAGACCGTCCCGCCATAGGTTTCGACGTTGAAATTGTTCGCTTGAACAGTCGAAGACCCCAGAAGGCGCGCCCGCACGCGTGTTGAGATGAGCTCGTCGGAGGCGTTGGCGAAAAAGCCGCCAGGCGATTCAATCTTGATCTCATTCGCAACATCGTCAGCGCGTTTGACCGACCAGGCGATGCTTTCGGCTTTGAGGCGAAGCTCTGGTGTTTGAACGCGGCCAGACAGGAGTACCAAACCAGCTGCAACCTCAACATCAACTTCGCCCATGCTGCCATTTGCAAGCAGGCGAGATTTGATTTCGTTAGAGACAGCGGCATCGTCCAACGCTTCTCCGAACGAACGTTCTTGCGTTGCTGTCACAGCTGTTGCGCCAGCGGCGCCGACAATTGCTGTGGCGCATCCGCTTAGGCCTGGGAGCAGGCAAAGAAGGCTAAGACTGGCAAGGGTACGGGACATGATCAGATCTCCTTCAACAGCGGCATACGCGAATCATCACGCTGAACTAGGGGAGGGATTGGGCGATAATGCGGCACCAATCAAGGCCGCCAGAAGTCACGATAGTGTTTAGGAAACGAACGTGGCGCGATTGCAACGAGATCGTATCGCCAATCTAGGGACCTATGCATAGGATAGCGCGCTGCCCAAACCTCAGCGGCCATTGCGATTCGTAGCCAATTGCGTTGTGGAACAGCCGATAATGCGCGTTCTTCTGTTGGGCGTTGCTTCACTTCGACAAAGGCGAGGACCCGTCCACGCTTTGCGATCAAATCGACTTCGCCCGCGCGGCACCTGAACCGCTTCTCCAAGACTTTGTAGCCTTTGAAACGCAACCAGATCGCAGCGTAGATTTCCGCACGGCGTCCTCTTCGTTCTGCTCCCCGGCGATCCCGGTTAGCCATCCTTCAAGGCGAGTGCCCGCTGATAGACTTGCCGTTTGGGCAGATCGAATAGATCAGCAATTTCGGCAGCAGCTTGTTTCACCGATTGTGTTTCAAGCGCGTTCCTTAAGGCCGTATCGACGGTCTCATCGTCGGCTTGCGTTTTGGTTGGCGGACCAATTAAGACGACGATTTCGCCTTTTGGCGGCCCATTCTCGGTATAGTGATCCGCAAGCGATTGCAGCGACCCGCGCCGCGTTTCTTCAAACAGCTTGGTCAGCTCGCGGCAGACTGCAGCCTCTCTGTCTTCGCCCAATGTCCCGGCAGCATCTTGCAAACAGTCAGCAAGGCGGGGTCCGGACTCGTAAAAGACCAGGGTTGCGGGAACCGCTGCTAAATCTTTGAAGGTTTTCTGTCGCGCACCGGATTTTGGTGGAAGGAATCCGCTAAACATGAAGCGATCGCTCGCGAGCCCGCTCGCAACCAAGCCGGCAAGAAGCGCCGATGCGCCCGGTAGCGGGAACACTCGGTGCCCGGCCTCCAGGGCCTCACGCGCCAGTTTCCAGCCTGGATCGGAGACCATCGGCGTTCCAGCATCGCTGATTTGTGCAATCGCGGCGCCCTCGGACAGCTTTTGTAAGATTTCCGGTCGCCGCTTCGCCCCATTATGGTCATGATAGGGAGTGACTTTTGCTTTTATGTCATGGGCATCCATGAGCCGCCGGGCAACGCGCGTATCTTCTGCTAGAATCTCATCTGCAGCGCGTAGCGTGTCGATGGCGCGCAAAGTAATGTCACGCAGATTTCCGATCGGTGTGGCGACTATGTAAAGACCGGGATCGAGCGCTTGCGTCGCTTCGGTCCGAGAATTAGGCTTGTCGGAGACGCGACTCACTTCGCAGTCCTCCTGCGCTTGGAAAAAGGGATTCTAGATGACATTGCCGACAACATCGCGCGTCCGTTCGCCCCTGCCAATCCTCTTTTTTGCGGGGTTCTTGGCACTTGCAGGCTGCGCGACCCAATCGCCAGGACCAGTGGGGCCGATTTCGACCGGCAATCCACGTGTTGATCCTGTTCCTGGTGCTGAGGGCGAAGGCACAGATATGGCGGGCGTCGAAGAAGACGGCATGAACGACCTAACCGAAGGCGCTCCAAGCGGGCCTTACACGCCGCCGCATATGGAAGGTCGCGAGATCATTCGGGCTGGTGTCTTATTGCCTTTCTCGCACCCGAATGAGCGTGTGCGGCAGCAGGCAGAAGGCATGTTGGCAGGCATTGAACTTGCGCTGTTTGATTTTGACAATTCAAACATCGTCCTATTGCCGACGGATACAGGCGGGTCTCTGAGCCAAGCAACGACCGCGGCGGACGGCCTGCGAGATAAGGGTGTTGATGTTGTCTTAGGCCCATTGTTTGGGGCCAATGTGCAGCCCGTCAAAGAGGCCCTAGCACCAGAACCAGAAACGGGCTTTTTCGGCATGACATCCGAGCCTGAAGAAGAATCTAAACCTGTGATCGCCTTCTCGAATGATCGCTCGGTCGCAAGTTATGGCGCCTGGTTGGCATCGATCGCGCCCGAGGAAGAAGTCGCCGCGATCATCGAATATGCTGCATTGCGCGGCTATGATCAGTTCGCTTTTTTCGGCCCGCAGAGCAGCCTCGGCACAAGGATCGAGGCCGCAATGCAAGAGGCTGTAACGGAAAATGGCGGCTTCATGCTGACATCGGGCTTCTATCCGGCGTCCTCAAACAATCCGAATACCGAAGCCGAGTATTTCGCGACGACAGTCGCAGCGGCGGTTGAACGAGGCGCCCGCGTCGCGGTTCTGGTGCCGGAGCGCGGCAACCGTCTGCGCCGCATCGCACCTTTGCTGGCCTATCATGGTGTCGATACAAGACAGGTGAAAATGCTCGGTACGAGCGGTTGGGACAATGCAGAAATATGGCGCGAACCCAGCCTCAGAGGTGCATGGTTCCCGACAGCACCCTCGGCCGATATTGCTGATTTTGAACAACGCTTCGCACGCATGTATGGCGCTGCGCCATCTTCGCTTGCGGCTGTATCCTATGACGCCGCCGCCTTAGTCGTGGCCTTATCTGAGGATGGCGCTCTAACCTCAGAGAAGCTGATCAACCGCGATGGCTTTATGGGCGTGAACGGCCTGTTCCGCTTCCGCGATGATGGCACCGCCGAACGGTCACTCGCCATTATGGAAATCGATCCCAATGCAGAAGGCGGCGCTAAAGAAATCCTGCCCGTCTCGCCGAGTTTCGACCCAACGATTGGCTAAGCTTCCGCGCCTTGCTGAGGCGTGGTCGTATGAGACAAGCCCAATAAGCTGCGTGCAGCTATGCGGTGCGGCTCGGAGATATGCGCGCCGACAATGCCAAGCGCCGTCGCTAAAACTGTTGCATCGTCTGTGAAGCCCAGCCCGGTTATAACATCTGGGACCGCGTCTATGGGCAGCACGAAATATCCAAGCGCGGCGAACAGCACCAGTTTGACTTTCATCGGCGTGTCCGCATCGATCGCGCAATAATAGGCCGCCGCCAAATCATCCGCGAATGGGATACGCCCAGCCACGCGCAAGAGCTTTGGAATAAGCTTGCGTTTCGTCCGCTTTCTTTGCCGTTCCGTTGGGATAGGCAGCTGCGTTGGGACGGTTTCACCGTTTTCTATGATGATTTCCGTGGGGTCAGACATTGGCCGCTAGCATACTTCCTTCTACATCGCCTCCAAGACACATATTGGAGGATATCTGATGGAACTCAACTCAAACATTTCTGCCGTCATCACCGGGGGCGCGTCAGGCCTTGGCGCCGCTACGGCACGGCTCCTAGCTAGCCATGGCGTAAAATGCGCACTTTTCGACCTAAACGAGGAAAAAGGCGAAGCCGTGGCGAGCGAAATTGGCGGTGTGTTTTGCAACGTTAACGTGACCTCGGATGAGAGCGTCGATGCAGGTTTTGCAAAGTCTCGCGCCGCGATCGGCCAAGAGCGGATCCTGATCAATTGCGCCGGCACCGGCAACGCGGTCAAAACCGCGAGCCGTAACAAAGAAACTGGCGAGATTACGCACTTCCCGCTCGATAAGTTTGACTTGATTATCCAGATCAACTTGGTCGGCACATTCCGTTGTATCGCGAAATCTGCTGCTGGCATGATGACCCTCGACCCAATCGATGGCGAACGCGGTGCGATGGTCAACACAGCCTCTGTTGCCGCGGAAGACGGCCAGATTGGTCAGGCGTCTTACTCTGCTTCCAAAGGTGGTGTGGTCGGTATGACGCTTCCAATTGCGCGCGATCTATCTCGTGAGTTGATCCGCGTGAACACGATCCTGCCAGGCATTTTCGACACGCCATTGCTTGCGGGCGCGCCAGAAAAGGTTCGCCAGGCGCTTGGCGCGCAAGTGCCGAACCCAGCCCGTCTCGGGAACCCTGATGAGTACGCGTCTCTGGCGGTTGAGATGTGTAAGAATGGCTACTTCAACGGTGAAGATGTCCGTCTGGACGGCGCGATCCGTATGGCGCCACGCTAAGCTGAACACACCTTTGTAAAAGGTCAAAGCCCGCCAGATTGGCGGGCTTTTTCCACTCTACAATACTCTACTAACTCTACGCAGCAGGGCTTAAACGTCTGGACGTTCAATGCGCCCGGCTAGGTTCATCAAAACCTCATCTGCGTTAAAAAAGGATGGATCATCCGGCTTTTCACCTCTGCCCATGACGATTTCCGATGTCGCTTCATAGCGGACAATCTCGCGGTAATCCCACCCGCTATCCCAGAACGGGTCGCGATAGCCGAACGGGCTGTGGAAGCCGCGAAAGGCTGCGCGGCGAGCATACCAACTGCGGGGGTACCCATACAGGCGCCCGGTCCGTCCGTAGAAACGGTAGTCACATAAGAAACCTGAATAGAAGGGGTCGTGAAATCCTGTCGACACAACGCGGCGGTTTTCATCAGTGGCACGTTGAACAACAGAGAAATAGTCATATCCCTCAAGGTCAGTCAGTTCGGCGGCGCGGTATAAGAGATAAGTTTCAACTGTTTGGCGATCGGTCAGGCTGTTGCCTGAAAAGCTAATCTGCCAACGATTGCTTTCAATCTGTTGATTGGCATATCCGCGCTGATTGTCTGTGGCAGCCTGATAAGGCGTTGCTGTCGCGCAGGCACCTAAGACCGCAAGTGCTGCAAGGGCTGATGTGAAACGCAGTTTTGTCATATCTGTCGACCTCCTCAGCGAACCATTCACAACCAGTTAACATATGCAATCTGAACGCAAGATAAATCGCGAAAGTGTGATCAGCGTCACGGTATCATTCGTTAAAGCCCTGTTAAATGCGGCAATTGGGGGACGCGGGCGGAGGTAACCTCTCTCTTCTCCTTACTTTCGCAGCGTCATTCTTGGGGGGGCACGCAGGCAAGCCCCCCTCTTTTTTGCGCGAACGTCTACTCGTCACCCTTGAAAAGAATGACTTTTTGATGCGGGAAGGGGATCTCGATCCCGGCTTCGTCGAGCGCTTTTTTGACCAGTTCCGGTACAGTAAAGCGCACGTCGAACCAGTGCTCGCCTTTCACAAAGGGGCGTGTTGCGAAATCAACCGAGCTGTCGTTTAGGGTCGAAACCACGATCACTGGCTCTGGATCGTCCAGAATCAGCGGGTGATCGGCAAAAACCTTTTTGATCACGTCTCGCGTTTTATCGATATCAGAGTCGTAAGAGACGCCAAAAGTAAGCTCGACGCCGCGAACTTCATGGTGGCTGTGATTGACGATCTGCTCGCCCCAGATCTTGCCATTCGGAATGATGATCTGTTGGTGATCAAAGGTCCGCAGTACCGTGGTGAACAGCGTGATGTCCTCGACATTACCGAATTGACCGGCCGCATCGATGAAATCGCCAACTTTGTAAGGGCGGAAAATCATCAGCATGACACCTGCTGCGAGGTTCGACATGGCGCCTTGAAGCGCGAGACCGACCGCAAGACCGGCAGCACCGAGCAGGGCAACAATTGAGGTCGTTTCAACGCCAAATCTGTTCAGGACAGCGATGATAACAAAAGCGAGAACGACATATCGTGCCACACTGCCAAGGAAGTTGAACAGCGTGTCGTCGAGCTTTTCATGCTGCTTGCCGATGCCGCGAACAAACGCGCCAATGCGACCAGCGATCCAGAACCCGACAATGAGGATGACAAGCGCAAGCAGCACATTTGTGGCGCCTGACAGGATCGGTCCGGCCTGAGCTTCCATGCCGAGCGGCGCTAAGATATTTTCTAACAATTCCATGTGAACGAAACCCCCTTCGTTTGTTCAAATATGGGGATATCGCGAATGCGCGCTGTCCCCACTGATCACGTTAGGGGGAGAACTGATCGTGGCGCAAGGGTCGCGCCACAGAGCAGGCTGCAAAGAAAAAGGGCGGGCCAGGGCCCGCCCTTTCAAATCATTGTTTAATGGAGCTAGGCCGCAGCTGCGCCCATGACAGCTTTTACTTCGAGGAATTCCTCGAACCCATGCTCACCCCATTCGCGGCCATTGCCCGACTGCTTATAGCCGCCGAACGGTGCAGAGAAGTCAGGACCTTGGCCGTTGACCTGGATCTGACCTGCACGGATGCGATTGGCGATTTTCGCCGCTTCAGCCGGCTCGCCTTGGACGTATCCGGCCAGGCCGTACTCTGTGTCATTCGCCATTTCGACAGCCTCATCGACGCTATCATAAGGGATCATGACGAGCACGGGACCGAAGATTTCTTCGCGCGCAATCGTCATCTCATTAGTGACATCGGCGAAAACGGTCGGGCGCGCGAAGTAGCCGCGATTGAGTCCTTCTGGACGACCCGTGCCGCCCGCGACAAGGGTTGCGCCCTCGTCGATACCTTTTTGGATCAGGTCTTGGACCTTCGCATACTGATTGCCGTTCGAGATTGGGCCGATCGCGCCTTTGTCAGCCTCACGTGGCATCTGAACCTTCACGGCTTCAGCAGCGGCCTTGGCGATTGCTTTGGCTTCTTCATTGCTCTCGCGCGGGACGAACATCCGGCTTGGCGCGTTACAAGACTGGCCAGAATTGGTCATCATTTGCATGACGCCGCCGCCGACGGCTTTCTGAAGGTCGGCACTTGGCAGAACAATGTTTGGAGACTTACCGCCAAGCTCTTGTGCGACGCGCTTTACGGTTGGGGCAGCAGCCTGAGCAACCAAAATTCCGGCGCGCGTCGAGCCGGTGAAGCTCATCATGTCGACGTCTGGATGACCTGACAGATGCGCGCCAACGCTTGGGCCGTCGCCATTGACCAGGTTAAACACGCCTGGTGGGACACCGGCTTCATGCATGACCTCGGTGAAGATCATCGCGTTCAGCGGCGAGATTTCAGAAGGCTTGAGGATCATTGTGCAACCCGCCGCGATGGCCGGTGCAACTTTACAGGTGATCTGGTTCAGCGGCCAATTCCAAGGTGTGATGAAGCCGCAAACACCAATCGGTTCTTTGCGGAGCAGGGTGGTGCCGCGCTGTTCTTCAAACTCATAATTGCGCAGGATCTGGCTCATTGTGGCGACGTGGCCCATGCCAGCTGGAACCTGAGCAGCGTTCGCCAGCCACATAGGCGCGCCCATCTCGTCAGAGATCGCTTCTGCCATGTCGCCCATACGCGCCTGAATGCCTGCAGTGATCTTGTCGAGCAGGTCAGCGCGATACTCAACGCTGGTCTGTGAGAAGGTCTCAAACGCGGCTTTCGCGGCAGCGACAGCTTTGTCGACATCAGCAGATGACCCGAGAGAGATTTTCGCAAACGGTTCTTCCGTTGCCGGGTTTTCAACTTCAAGCGTACGTGGCTCGACCGGGTCGACCCATTCACCATTAATGTAGAACTGAAGATACTCTTTCATGGCTTGCGCCTCCCGTTACCTGTCTAGATTTTGACCTGTGTCCAAGGCTGACACTGGTGTCACCATTTATTTAAGCACAGCCAGGCCCTGAGGGAAGCCCACACGCAGCGGAAACGGTAGGGGGCTTAGGCGGAATTGCTTGCAGAAATCCTTTCCAGTGCCATTTGACTCTCAAGCACTTGGAGGAAATGAACATGCCAACCAATCAATCATGGTATCTACGCAAGCGACCTGTTGGTGAGGTTTCAGAAGGGGACCTGGAACTGGTCACTGAGGATATGCCAACGCTAGGCGAGGGCATGGTCCGCGTTCGCACAATCTATCTCTCCCTCGATCCCACGCATCGAATCTGGATGAGCGATATGGATGCTTATCTGCCGCCGGTGGAACTCAATACGCCGATGCGCGGCGGATCGATTGGCGTCGTCGAAGACAGCAATTCTGCTGACGTCCCGGTCGGCAGTCTGGTCAATACAGGCCTCGCGACATGGGCGCTGTACAATGACCTTCCAGGCGATGGGGTGACCGTCCTGCCGGTGATCCCAGGCTTGCCATTGACCGCCTTCATGGGGCCCTTGGGCGCCACAGGCATGACGGCCTATTTCGGATTGATGGATATCGCCAAACCAAAAGCGGGCGAGACGATTGTTGTCTCGGCGGCCGCCGGCGCCGTTGGCTCAATGGTCGGGCAGATCGGAAAAATTCAGGGTTGCCGCGTGGTTGGCATTGCCGGTTCAGACGAGAAGTGTCGCTGGCTAACAGAACAGGCCGGGTTTGATGCTGCGATCAACTATAGGACCGAAGAGGTTGGCGCTGCGCTGGATAAACACTGCCCGGACGGCATTGATATTAACTTCGAAAACGTTGGCGGCGAGATTATGGAAACAGTGATCGCGCGCTTAAACGATTTTTCCCGGATGCCGCTATGTGGTTTGATTTCGACCTATAATGCGGATCCAAGTACCACCACCGGGCCTAAGAATTTCGACAATTTGCTCATGCGTCGGACCAAGCTTCAAGGTTTCATTATCATCGACTATCTTGATCGTTTTGCCGAAGGCGCTGCGGCGATGGGACAGTGGCTGATGGAAGGTAAACTCAAGTTCGAAACCGATATGGTGGATGGCCTCGAGAATGCGCCGACCGCATTGGGACGCCTGTTCGAAGGCGCAAACCTCGGCAAGCTCGTTCTGAAAGTCAGCGAACCGCCGAGCTAATCAAAGTCGCGCCGAGTCTTAGCGAACGCGACCGCCAAAAATACCGCGAAGGACATATTTGGTAATGTCGCGCGCAATCGTTCGGGTTGCAGTATTCACAGCCCGTTCCGTTGTCGTCATGCGCGTGCTGCGGCGCCGGGTTGAGCGAGTTTTCTTTTCCCGGGCCTTATTCTTTTCCAGTTCGGCTTTCGCTCGTTCTTCTTCACGCGCCAGTTTTTCTGCCGCTTCTGCCGCTTCTTCCTCGCGCTTCAGCAGGATTTCATAGGCCGACTCACGGTCAATCGCTTCGTCATAGAGTCCGAGCACGGGGCTGTTTTGCATTTCAGCTTTGCGTTCTTCTTCCGTGGCTGGGCCTAGGCGGGAGCTTGGCGGGCGGATGAGCGTGCGTTGCACGATCCCCGGGGCGCCTTTTTCGTCCAAGGTTGAAACCAACGCCTCGCCAACGCCAAGATCTGTGATCACGTCTTCTGCATCAAATGATGGGTTTTCGCGGAAAGACTGTGCGGCCGCTTTTACGCCTTTCCGCTCTGCTGGTGTGTAGGCGCGCAGGGCATGTTGGATGCGATTGCCGAGCTGTGCCAAAACGCTGTCAGGCAGGTCGCGCGGGTTTTGCGTCACGAAGAACACGCCAATCCCTTTCGAGCGGATTAAACGGACGACTTGCTCAATCTTCTCAAGCAAAGCGCGCGGCGCATCATTGAAAAGCAAATGGGCTTCATCGAAAAAGAAGACCATTTTCGGTTTATCAGGATCACCGACTTCTGGCAGCTCTTCAAAGAGTTGCGACAGCAGCCAGAGTAAGAAGGTCGAATAGAGACGCGGGCTGTTGATCAGCGTGGTCGAGTCCAACACGTTCACAACGCCGCGTCCATCGCGTGTGGTCCGCATGAAGTCTTTGAGGTTTAGCGCGGGCTCGCCGAAGAATTGCTCTGCGCCCTCGCGCTCCAAAACCAGCAAACGCCGCTGGATCGCGCCGAGGCTCGCGGTCGCGACATTTCCATATTCGCGGCTAATTGCAGTCCGGACTTCCTTGTCGCTCATGTGATTGAGCAGTTTGCGCAGGTCTTTCAGGTCGAGAAGCAACATGCCTTCATCATCGGCATATTCAAATGCGACAGTGAGAACACCTTCTTGGGTCTCCGACAGGTCCATCAAGCGAGATAGGAGCAGTGGCCCCATATCTGAGATGGTTGTGCGGACCGGATGACCCTTTTTGCCAAACACGTCCCAGAACACAGTCGGGGTTGCGCCATAGCCATAGTCTTCAAGGCCAATCTTCTCGGCGCGCGAAATCAGTTTGGGGTGTAGCTTATGCTCTGGCGATCCAGACACGCAGATTCCAGATAGATCGCCTTTTACGTCGGCGCAAAACACTGGCACGCCTTCATTCGCGAAGCCTTCTGCCAGGATCTGCAAAGTGACCGTCTTGCCGGTCCCTGTCGCGCCAGCGACGATGCCGTGACGGTTCGCGCGATTGAGGAGCAGCGTCTGCGCATCATTCGGCGTGCCTTCGCCGTCCATATCCGCGCCGCCAATAAAGATCCTGTCACCCATGCCGAGCTCCCTTCGTAACGGCGGCAAACTACTGGGTTTGTTGGGCGGAGCAAGGGCGTAAGTGTTGCGAAGGAGGCCTCGCTACCATTGTGCGTCGATCGCATAACGCCCAGGTGCAATCTCAGAGGAATGAACCTGCAGCCCGGCCTCGCGGCAGATGATCTCCGCCGCCGCAATATCCCAGAGTCCGCATCCATGTTCGATGTATCCGCTCAGTCTTCCGAGCGCGGCCATGGAAAGTGAAAACACGGCGCATCGGTAGCGAACCACGGAATAGTCTTGCTCTCGGTAAGACTGCGCCCGTTGATCAGTTGCCGGGCCCAGCTCAAAATCGTTTTCGCCAATCGACATCGTTTTCACTTGCGGCGCCGTAGGACGTTTGATTGGCGTCGAACTCGAAATACGCAGCCCCGTGCCCTCTGCAGCAGACAGGGAAATACCAAGTTCAGGCAGTGAAATCGCACCAGCGACAGAGCGTCCGTTCGCGATATAGCCAATCGAAATCCCCCATATTGGCAGACCTAAAATGAAATTCGTCGTGCCATCTATCGGGTCGATTGCCCATCCGGATTGCCCGTCTGAAAGGCTGCCACCGAACTCCTCTCCAATAATCGCTATTCCCGAAAAATGCCGCGAGAGGGATTGTCGGATCAAGGTTTCGAGCTCAAGGTCCACATTGGTTGCAAACTGTCCGAGCGATTTCTCATCTACGGTCAAATCGCTGCGGCGCGCGCACCAATCAAGTGCCACTTCAGAGGCGTCCTCAAGGATCGATTCAAGTGTGTCGAGTTGAGCCGGTTGGAACGTCTGCATGCTGTCTCGAGATCCTCGCATTATTTGGTTTGGATTGGGCGATCAAATCACTCTGACTTGCTAAAGCCATCACGCATCTCTTGGCTCCAAAGTGGTTCCTGGCCATTGCGGATTCGCCGCGCATTATAGGCCCCTGGCGCCATTGGATCGGTGAACAAGTCCTCGTCCGGCCACAGAAACCGGTTCGCTGCCTCTTTTTCAAAGATTTTGTCGCTTACGGTTTTGGAGATGTAGCGAGGATCGCCAAACAAGCGCTCCGGGGGAATATCGCGTTCTGCGCTGGCAATTGCGACCGCGAACGGGTCAGGCGGCGGACAAGCCCCCTCTTCATGGCGTTTAAGCTTGAGGCAATGCATTTGCGCCAGTGCGCTCGCGACCTGTGCTGGCGTCACCGCGTCTCCTGAGGGCTCACCAGGGGGCGTTTCGGCAGTTGCGGCAGAGCTCGGCACAAGTACCGGTCCGGATGGAATGGCTTCCAATTGGGTAAGAACGGTCGGATTTGGAGGTTCGGCTGGTAGAGGTTCAGCTGCGGGGGCCGGGTCGGGCGGAGATGCCAACGAAGGCTCAGTCGGTCTGGTAGCCGGGGGCGGAATACTAGTTGAAGCTATGGGTTCCGGTTCTGGTAAGGGCGGCAGTGGCTCTACGGGCACCTCAATCTCAGGGGCCAGCTCCGCCAACTCGATCTCCAAGATATCAGGGTCAAATTCGGCCATAGGCTTGAGTTTCTGGGAGAGCAAAGCGGCGGCGATCGCGCCATGCGCGGCTGTAACAACCACTACGATTGAGACGCTGCGATAACGTCCGAAATTGCTCCACCAAGCCATGTGGTTTGCTTAGCCCTAAAACCGCGTCACCGCTCTTAATTCTGCGTAACCTGCTGTCGCGGACCGATCGATCAAGTCTTCTTGTATTCCCCCTTCATCACAAACAGCCTAGTTTCTCAGAATGTCACTCTCGATCATCATTCCAACGCTGAATGAGGAGGCCGCGTTGCCCGCGACTTTAAAGAGTGTCGCGGCGCTGACCCCGGCGCCGCTCGAGGTTATTGTCGTGGATTCCAGCAGCCAAGACCGGACGGTGGACATTGCACGTGCATATGGCGCTCGGGTGATCACAGGCCTTCCGCCAGGTCGGGCAGGCCAGATGAATGCTGGGGCCAGAATAGCCAGCGGCGATCAGCTCTGCTTTTTGCATGCCGATACTGAACTTCCTGCTGACTTTGTGAGTCTCGCCAACGGCGTGTTGAGTGATCCGCGCACCGCGCTCGCAGGTTTCATTTCCATCATGCGCGGGGACAATGGCGTACGCCGTATCACCACGGCCCATAATTTCCTGAAAACCTGGTATGCGCCGCTCCTATTCCGGACGATCTCATTCTTTCGCGGCGCTCGGCTTCTGTTTGGCGATCAGGTGATTATCTGCCGTCGCCGCGATTTCGAGGCGGTTGGCGGCTGGGACCCGGATCAGAAAATTATGGAAGAAGCGGATATGTGCCTACGCATGGTGCGCGGCGGTTATGGTCGTGTGCGGCAGGTCCCGAGGAAAGTGTGGTCGTCGGACCGGCGGGTCGCCGAATGGGGCTTCTGGCGTGCGAACCTGACCTATCTTTATGTTGGTTTGATGTGGGGCTTCGGCGCAAAACCAGACCGCCTGACGCAGCATTATGAAGACGTTCGGTGAGGTGACTTCATGCCGTGCAGGCGATGCCGATAATTTCATCGATCATATTGTCTCTGGCGCAACCCTATTCGCGGTATCCATGCGTTCGATTGCATGCAGACAGAAATGGTGAGGCATGGGGCCAGTTTGGAAATCGGTCGGGCCAATTTTGCTTTTGCAACTGGTCGTGGCCTTCTTATACCTAGCGTGGCCCCTGATCATGCGGTGCATTGATATCACCGGGCGCTTTGTCGCCCGATGTCTCCCGGTGCCCGAGCCTGATGAGCCCGAACCGTACAAAGATAAGCAGCCATTTCGCGGCAAATGGCGCGAAGCGGCGTACACTCGGCAACAGGAGCGCCCAGGTGGGCAGGAGAGGCCGGAGCCGCCAGCGTCCCCGCCGAGTGAGCGGGAACTCTATTTACGCGCGCTTGGGTTGACGAAGCCTGTGTCGAAGGCCCAGCTGAAAAAGACTTATCGCAAGCTCGCAAAAACCTATCATCCAGATCAGTTTGCAGCTGCTCACCATTCATCTACCGACCGCGAGAAAGCGGCCAAGAAGATGTTAGCGATCAATGAGGCTTATGATTGGCTGGTCGCCAATCCGCGGTTCTAATCAGATTTCCTGATTGTACGCGCCGATTTCTGAATACTTCGCCAAGCGCGGTTTCACCTCTTCGCGGAACAGGGCGACCATGTCTTCCTGTGAGCGCATGCTTTCGACCACGACGGCGAATTCTGGCTTGTTCGAGCTGGCGCGGGCGAGCACCCAAGAGCCATCCTCGAGCGTGACGCGGGCACCGTTCACAGTGTTCACGTCCACAACTTTGCGTCCGAGAATTTCTTTGCCGAGCAGGCTTTTATACTCCTCAACAATGCGTTCGATGACTTCATACTTCACCTCGTCGGCGCAATGCGGGGACATGGTCAGCGATGTGAATGCGGTTCCAAGTTCGCCTTTTAGGTCTGCCATTGTCTTGTCAGGATTGCGATCGAGCATCTCCAAAATGGCTTTCGCCGCGATCAGACCATCATCATAACCAAGGCCAATCGGCGGGCGGAAGAAGAAGTGTCCTGACTTCTCGAACCCTGCCAAGGCATCAAGGTCGGTCGTCCGGCGCTTGATGTAGGAGTGACCCGTTTTGTAATAGTCCACAGTCGAACCGTTCGCTTCGAGCACCGGATCGGTTTTGTAGAGACCGGTTGATTTCACATCGACGACGAACTTCGCACCTGGATACTCTTTCGAAAGATCGCGGGCGAGCATCAGACCGATCTTGTCGGCAAAGATCTCATCACCCGTATTGTCAATCACACCGCAGCGATCGCCGTCGCCATCAAATCCGAGCGCGATATCGGCGCCATGCTCTTTAACGGCGGCCGACATGGCGTGCAGCATTGCCGCGTCTTCAGGGTTCGGATTGTATTTCGGGAATGTGTTGTCGAGATTACAATCCATCTCGATGACTTCAACGCCCATTTTGCGTAAGGCGTCCGGAGCAAACGCACCGGCTGTGCCATTTCCGCAAGCTGCGATCACTTTAAGCGGTCGTTTGATCGAGACGCCTTCTGCCACGGAATCAATATATTTCTCACGAATATCGTCGACGCGGAAGTGTCCGCCGCCCGCGCGCGGTTGGAAGTCGCCGTTCAGAACGATCTCTTTCAGGCGTCCCATTTCATCCGGGCCAAATGTCAGTGGACGATTGGCGCCCATTTTGACCCCGGTCCAGCCATTCTCATTATGGCTTGCTGTGACCATCGCGCAGCACGCGCAATCAAGCTCAAACTGGCTCCAATAGACCATTGGTGAGAGGGCAAGGCCCACGTCTAGAACTTCACAGCCCCCCTGCACCATGCCCAGAATGAGCGCATTCTTGATCGGTTGGCTGATCGATCGGAAGTCATGCCCTGTGACAACTTTTGGCTCAACGCCGAGCTCATGGAAAAGCGTCGCCATACCAAGACCTAACGCTTGTACGCCCGTAAGGTTCAGCTCGGGCGTTTTTTCATGGCCAATACCGTTAAACCACCAGCGTGCATCATATTCACGAAAGCCGGTTGGCTTCACGAGTGGCAAGATTTCGAAGTCAAGCGTGTTCGGTGCGATGTCCGCGCGCGGTTTTGGCAGCATTATTATTACGTCCTGATAATTTGTATCCCCAGAGGGCGTTGTGCAGAATGAACTGCAATTAGCAAGCCAAAATAATATTTAATATTGCCTATCGTATAAAAAATACTAATTAGCTTCGTGACGGGGGACGGACCCTCGTGTTTTGCAAGGAGTTAAGTATGAAACTCATGAAATCTGTTGCTGCCGTTTCAGCAGGTCTGGTGATCGTGGGCGCAGCGTCTGCTCAGGAGTATTACGTTGGGGGCTCTATCGGCCTCACTCAACAAAATGACAGTGATAATTCCGGGTCAACCGGCGCTTTCACTACCGGCAACCTTGGTGATGGCAGCACGCTAGATGTCGCGGCTGGCACGCCTTATGGTTGGTCGACCGAATTTGATGGCGGCACGGCGTTTGGAGCCGAGTTTGGTGCCCGTTATGGCAGTGGCCTGCGCTCAGGCGTTGAGTTCGTTTACAGCCAAGCCGATGTTGATACACATACAGGTGTCACGCTTGGTGGCGGCAGTATTGATGCGGTTGATGCTGCAGCAATTGCCGGTTCAGCAGAGCCCCTCGGCGCGACGGTTGCAGCCGTGGTTGCAGATGGCCGCGGTGAAATCACTAATACCGGCATCTTCCTGAACGCCTATTATGACTTTAACCAAGCCAGCGCGCTTCAACCTTATGTTGGCGCGGGTATCGGTTATGTTGATGTCGACGTCACCTATCAGCCATCTGGCATCACGGTGATCGATGATAGCGAAGGCAAGTTTGGCTATCAGGTGAAAGCCGGTGCAACCTGGCAGCTTCAAAATCAGTGGGAGCTGTTTGGTGAGTATGCTTACCGCGCCACCGAGGATATTGAGCTCGACAACCAGCTCTTCCCGGGCACGCTCGACATTGAAAACACGCAGAACGTGTTCTCAATCGGCGCGCGCTACCGCTTTGGCAGCTAAGAGCTGACGCAAGTATCTCTCCCGAAAAGTCCGCTGGTTTCCGGCGGGCTTTTTTGCGTTTCTATTGGGGGCGCGATTCACCGAACCATCGCTGCGATAGCAGGCATAAGACAAGGACGGTAGTCGACATTGCTAGAGCCAGGATGGCGTTTCCGCTCCAACCCCAAATGTCATAGGCGCTGGTCCCAGCCCAGCTGGCAAGCCCGCCGCCGACAAACATGAACACGATATAGATCGTCATCAAACGTGTGCGCACCTCTGGTGGCTCGTTTAAGAAAGTCATCCGCCCGGTCACATCGATTACGGGGCCAAAAATATTGGTGATGAGGATTGGAACGATCAGCAGCCATAGATTGTATCCAAACACAAAGAACAGGCTGACGCCGATCAATTGGAGTATAGCGACATAGAGCCGTGCTTTGCGGGCGCCGATCCTGTCTGCCCAGGCGCCTAAACGCGGGGTCGTGACCAAGTTCACGATTGCAAACAGGGCGAGATAACCGACCACATCGACGCCATAGCCCATCTCTGGGCTGGTCAAATGCAGCCCCAGGCCGAGCCAGATTGAAATGAAGATGCCGAAATTGAGACCTTGAATGGCGCCGGACGCGATGATCTCAGGAAACCGGCCAATCATTGGGATCATCGAATAGATGAGCTGGCCGTAAGACGCACCGTCTTCGTTCGCCGTCACCTGTTCGCGCCGGTCCATGCTGAACGGTAGCACCACAGCCACAACAAACATCAAACCTGTTGCAACATAATAGACCGTCCGCCAGCCGAAATATTCAGCAATAACGCCGGCGCCAGCGCGCGCGGATAAGATGCCGGCAATGATCCCGGTGGTCAGAATGGCAGTGACTTTACCAAGTTCACCCGGATCAACTCGCTTTGATGCATAGGTCGGCAGCAAGTATGGTGCGATCGTCACAAAGCCCAATGCCGTTGATCCGATCAAGAACAGTCGAAAGTCGAAGGCAAAGGTCATCACGGCAATCGAAATGAACTGGCCAGCTACAAAGATCGCCGTCAGGGTTCGATTGCTATAGCGGTCACCGAGCGGAAGCAGCAGAAAAATGCCGAGCGCTAGTGCCAATTGATTCAGCGCCGGGACAAGGCCGATGGTTGAGGAGCTGACCTGAAAGTCTTCCGCAACACGGGCGATGATGGGGTGGATGTAATAAGCGTTTGCAGTAACCACCGCCGAGGCGAGCGTCAAAATCCAAACTTGGCGCTGGCTTAATCGAGTGGGGTCGGAGGCAGGCGTTTCAGACACAACCACAAGCTTAAGGCGCGCTCATTGCCCCTGGAAACCCTGACGCGACGCTAATCGAGGGCGCGCTCTAAGAAGCCTGCCATCCACGCACCTGTTTGGTCATTGTCGATGGGATCTGCAAAGCTCGCCTCGGCTCGGTTGACCATCTCAATCGGGAGTTTCGTACCCTTCCGCACGCCGTAGAGCGCGCATGAAAAGCCAGCGCTGAATTCCGGATGTCCCTGGAAACTGATGGCGTTAGCACCGGGATAAGCGAGGGCGGCGTATTCGCAGAAATCATTCTGCGCAACCAATGTGGCACCTGGCGGCAAAGACAGCACTTGATCTTGATGGCTGACCCCTAAGCTGAACTGTTGGGGTGCGGTCGTTCCCATCCAAGGTTGCGGCGCAACAATGTCGTACTCATGCCGCCCGATCCCCCAGCCTTTGTCGGATTTCGCGACTTTTGCCCCAAGCGCGTGGGCGATCGCCTGATGCCCGAAACAGATACCGATTTGCGGTGTTTGAGCGTCGGCGGCCCAGCGGATGAAATCCATCAGCGGCGCCATCCAAGGCAAGTCATCATACACACCGGCCGCCGAACCGGTAATCAATATAGCGTCCAGCTTGGATGGGTCTGGGAGGACGCCACCTGGCGAGACAGTCGCGGTCTCATACGTCCATCCATTAAGATGCGGGCCCAATAGGCTCTCGAACATATCTGGATAAGGAGGCCAAGCGTCAGCGATCGCTTCCGGCGGTCGTCCTGTTTCGATAATCGTGAGGGTTTTCATATCGGTAGGTTGATCCGTATCTCTAACACGCGAGGCGCGACGCGGCCTGCACTATCGCTTTATGGGTATCTGCAAATGGGTTTTAAAGGTGAGCAATGACCTTATCTGCGATCGCATCTTTTTTCGACTGCCAAAAAAGGGAGAAATCGCCCGCAGAGGTCCGCTTCGCCTCACGCAGCGGTACGTGCAGATGTGACCTTTGTCTGACGCTGGGTCGCGTTGACACACCTCTCGACGCGCTTAAGAACGGCGCCCAAGCAAAAATATTTGCATCGGAGACACAATATGGCTGGACAGGGACGGGCTGACCCACGCCCGCTATCGCCGCATCTGCAGATTTGGAAATGGCATTGGACCATGGCCGGATCGATTTTCCATCGCGTTTCAGGCGTTGGCCTTTATGGCGGCGCCTTTTTGATTGGCGCTTGGCTCATCGCACTCGCAACGGGGCCTGAAGCCTATGCTTTTGTCGAAGCAATTGTCTTCAGCTTGCCTGGGCAGATTGTACTCTTCTTATGGTCGATGGCAGTTCTGTACCACTTCGCGAATGGCCTGCGCCACTTAATTTGGGACGGGCCGATGATCGGCTTTAGCCCAGGCGTTGCGAGCCTCTGGTCAATGTTCAACTTCGCGTTTGCGATCATCGGCGCTGCGGTCATCTGGTCGCTGGCTTCATTCTACTAGGGAGACGGATATGACGACGAGTGCAAAATCCGTTCGAGGTCTAGGATCAGCTGGCACAGGAACCCAGCACCATATCCGCCAACGCGTCACCGCATTGGCACTCCTTTTCCTCGTACCTTGGTTTCTCTATTCGATCATTCACGCCTGCAAAGCAGGTTATGAGGGTGCGCTGACTTGGGCGGCGCAACCCCTAAATGCAATTTTGCTGATTTTGACACTAAGTGCGGCGCTTTATCACATGCGTTTGGGCATGCAGGTGGTAATCGAAGACTACATCGCTAAGAGCGGCACCCGCCAAGCGCTTCTGATATTGAACACGTTTGCGGTGATCGCCTTAGCGGCAGCGACTATTCTGTCGGTGCTGAAAATCTGGTTCACGGCGGGCGCGTAGGCGCGAGCACGGGAGAGGTAAGAGATGAGCGATTATAAATTCATCGATCACACATATGACGTTGTCGTTGTTGGCGCAGGCGGTTCGGGTCTTCGGGCCGCGCTTGGCGCCGCCCAAGCTGGTTTGAAGACAGCCTGCATTACAAAGGTCTTCCCGACCCGCTCGCACACCGTTGCGGCGCAAGGCGGGATTGCGGCCTCCTTGGGCAATATGGGCCCAGATGACTGGCGCTGGCACATGTATGACACGGTCAAAGGCTCTGATTGGCTCGGTGACCAAGATGCGATTGAGTATCTGGCCCGCGAAGCGCCAGCAGCTGTCTATGAGCTTGAGCACTGGGGCATGCCGTTTAGCCGAAACGAGAATGGTAAAATCTACCAGCGTCCGTTTGGTGGGCACACCACTGAAATGGGCGAAGGCCCTCCAGTCCAGCGTACCTGCGCGGCGGCCGACCGAACTGGCCACGCTATGTTACACACGCTGTACGGTCAGTGCGTCAAAGAGGATACCGAGTTCTTCATCGAGTATTTCGCCCTCGATCTGATCATGGACGAAGACGATGTTTGCCGCGGTGTGACCGCATGGAAACTCGATGACGGAACGCTCCACCGCTTCCGTGCGCAGAAAGTGATCCTGGCGACCGGCGGTTATGGCCGCGCTTTCTTCAGCTGTACGTCTGCCCACACTTGTACCGGTGACGGTAACGCAATGGTGCTCCGCGCTGGTCTGCCGCTTCAGGATATGGAGTTTATTCAGTTCCACCCGACTGGGATCTACGGCGCAGGCTGCTTGATTACAGAGGGTGCACGCGGTGAAGGCGGGTACCTGACCAATTCTGAAGGCGAGCGCTTTATGGAGCGCTATGCACCGAGCGTGAAAGACCTGGCGCCGCGCGATATGGTTTCGCGGTCTATGACGATCGAAATCCGTGAAGGTCGCGGCGTTGGTCCGAACAAAGACCACATCTACCTGCACTTGGAGCACTTGCCAGCCGAGACGCTGGCAGCGCGTCTGCCCGGGATCTCTGAGACGGCGAAAGTCTTTGCCGGTGTCGACGTGACCCGCGAGCCGATCCCGGTTCTGCCAACGGTCCACTATAATATGGGCGGCATCCCAACCAACTTCCATGGTGAAGTGTTGACCAAGAAAGACGGCGATCCGGACTCAGTTGTCCAAGGCCTCATGGCCGTCGGTGAAGCGGCCTGTGTCTCCGTACACGGTGCCAACCGTCTCGGGTCAAACTCGTTGATCGACTTGGTTGTCTTTGGTCGTGCAGCTGGTCTGCGCTGCGGCGCGACCTTGGATGCTGGCGCAAGCCAGCCAAGCATGGACGACAAGCTTACAGACGGCCACCTGGCTCGCTTCGACCGCATCAGAAATGCGGACGGAGCTCATTCTGTCGCTGATCTTCGGCTCGAAATGCAGAAAGCGATGCAAGACAATTGCGCGGTCTTCCGGACCGGTGAAGTTCTGGATGAGGGCGTCGAGAAAATCGAAGCCATCAATAAGAAAGCGCCAGACATGCGCATTGATGACCGGGGCCTGATCTGGAACACCGATCTGCTTGAAGCTCTCGAGTTCGATAATCTCATTGGTCAAGCCACGGTGACGGTGAACTCTGCGGCGAACCGGAAAGAGAGCCGCGGCGCGCATGCCCGTGAAGACTTTGATCAGCGTGATGATGAAAACTGGATGATGCACACCCTCGCCTGGTCAAATGATGGCGGCGAGGTGAACATCGATTATCGTCCGGTGCACAATTACACGATGTCGAACGAGATCGAATATATCAAACCCAAAGAGCGGGTTTACTAGGAGCGCGCATGGTACAGCTTACACTTCCAAAAGGCTCCGCGCCGAAGAAAGGCAAAACTTGGCCAAAGCCGAAAGGCAAGAACGTCAAGAAGTTCAAAGTCTATCGCTATAGCCCTGAAGAAGGCGGTAACCCGCGTTGGGACACCTACTTTGTCGATACCGACAAATGTGGACCAATGGTTCTCGACGTCTTGATCTATATCAAGAACCATATCGACTCGACGCTCGCCTTCCGCCGATCTTGCCGGGAGGGGGTTTGTGGCTCTTGCGCCATGAATATTGGAGGCCAGAACACAATCGCTTGTACCCGCGGGTGGGAAGAGATTGCAGGTCCGCACATTTCGATCGCGCCACTGCCATCACAGCCTGTTGTAAAAGACCTGATCCCGGATCTCACAAATTTCTACGCGCAGCACGCCTATGTGCAGCCTTTCTTGAAGACAGATACGCCGGAGCCTGAAAAAGAGTGGACGCAATCAGAAGAGGATCGCGAACACCTTGATGGCCTCTATGAGTGCATCCTCTGCGCGTCATGCTCGACCTCCTGCCCATCTTATTGGTGGAATGGCGACAAATATCTCGGCCCGGCCGCACTGCTTCAGGCTTATCGCTGGTTAATCGATAGCCGCGATGAAGCGACGGGTGAGCGCCTCGACGATCTAGAGGATCCGTTCAAGCTGTATCGCTGCCACACGATCATGAACTGCGCTCAGGTTTGTCCGAAAGGGCTCAACCCGGCTAAGGCGATTGCCAAGATCAAACATATGATGGTCGAGCGCGTCTCTTAAGACCGCGAAACCGAATTGGCCAAAGAGAAGCGGGCGGTGCATTTTGCGCCGCCCGCTTTTTTGTTTGTTGAGGGGGACAGCTTAACGCGCTGGAATTTCAGCAGTGACGTCGCGACTTGCAAAGACGTAGGTGGCCTGCGTTCCGTCCTGCAGAGACGCAACACGAATAGCTTCGATGGATTTCTTGATCAGCTCGTTGCGGCAGGTCTTGTCGACCTTCGGTGTGCGGAGAATTGGTGAATCATATGCACATGCTTCAGTAGCTTGGACTTCAAGCGATGCGAGTACTTCTTTTGCGCCATCTTCAGACTGAAGAAGGGCAGGATCATAGGTCATGCCGACGGTGATTGGATTTGTGTCTGCTTGAGCGAAAGGGGCTGAAAAGGCCGCGACTGCAGCGATAGCGAAAAGTGTCTTGCGCATTTTGGTGTTCCAAAACTAGTGCGACGACCGAAGGGTCGACTGGGAGGGTTTCTGCGTGACGCGTCTTTTCTATTGGCTCGCTTTCGCACTGTTTGGGCTCAAGCAAGACGCGATTTATGTGCGCCACAGGAGTCTGATAGCAGAACATTGAACAATAAGCAAATCATTCATTATACATTTTTGTCGCACGCCTCGGAGTGACTGGTAGCCATCGCGCGTAGCTGCGGAAGTACAAGCAAAGGAAAAGGGGCGGAGACTATCGCCTCCGCCCCTCATCATATTTTGGTTAGACGATCTTACTGGTTGCGAGTTTCAGACTCGGTCTCAACCGATGCAAACACATATGTCACTGCTTGGCCGTCTTCGAGTGCTGCGACGCGGATTTCACCGATCGCTTTCTTGACCAGGTCTTTGCTGCACGCGCGGTCAAATGTGATCATGCCAGTCACAGGACGGGCAAATGAACAAGCGGCTTCTGCTTGCGCTTCAATCGACTTCAGTACGGTCTTCGCGCCAGCTTCGGTCGCTAGGAGTGTGCTGTCATATTTCAATTTTACCGTGATTGGAGTGCCTTCAGAATAGGCCAAAGGAGCTGCGAAAGCGGCAGCCGCGAACAGAGTTGCTAGAATCTTACGCATAGTTTTATCCTTACAGAGTTAGCGACGACCCGAGGGCCGACCAGAAACTCCTCCCGCAACACATTTTGTCTTTTAGCCTTATTCATGGCCTGGCCAGATCTCAGGCTTGGCTATTATGCGTTGTGCTGCACCGCAACAATTTGCTTAGAATGACAAATAATCAATTGAATAAGCGCGTATCAGATATGCAAAAATGCCTTTCCCCCGCGACTATTAGGGTTTCAGAGCGATTGAAAATAACGACGTTTCTCATTTGTGCTGCGCTGCACAAGTTTTAGGCGCGCCAACTGCCTGTGAGCGCCATACGCTCATACTTACGAGCGTATTTGGCCGGCACATTGAGAAACCAATTCGGTCCCTCAATATGGGTGCTCCATTTACTGAAATCGGTTGCGAATTGTTGAGCTGGCGCTAGCGCGAGCGCGCCGCCGCGGACCGGCATCATCCAACTCGCCATTTGGCGTTTATACTGTGTCTCACCGAGGCCAAGATGGATTTCTTGGAGTCCTTCGTCATCGGCCCACTCAGCAAGCGCGAATAGAAGCGCCAGTCCTGGTTTCTGTTTGGCAAACTTGGCCTCATAGGCAGGGAACCAGTAGTGCAGAACGCTAGTCGATCTCATGCAATATGCCATGGCCGCGGTTTCGCCGTCTATACTTAGCGTTGAGAGCACGCCGCGAGCGTGGTCATCGTCGCTCTTTAGAAGCTCGAGGAGCAGGGCTTTCGGCCAGTTAAGCTTGAACAGGTCGAAGTGCCCCGCGCCTGCATAGGCTTCGCGTTTCAACTCGATCAGGCGGTCAAAGCTTTCGCCGTCGACGATATCGTGGCGAACTTTTACGCCAGGATCGCTCAGCAAATTTTCGACTTTGCGCCATTCGCGCCGGAAATTCGAACTTTCGGTGCTTCGCGCTTCGCGCCATGCGTCATAGCCGTCACTGAGGTCCATAACCTGGTTCCCGCTGCCATATTGTCCCGTAAGGCCGTGTCGGCGCTGCGAGAAGGGCGTTGCCGAAAAGGAATAGCCTCCGATAGAGCGGCGGATAGCGGGCTGGCTCAAGTCCAGAACCGCTTTCGGGTGAGCAATAATGCCGTGAAGGTCATCCATCGGGCCGGCGACGGGCCGCGCAGTGCCGAGCGGACCTTTGCGGAACGGCCAGTACGCGGCGATTTGGCCTCGCTGATGAAGTTTCAAGACCTTGACCCCCGGTCGCACCGTATTGACCGCTTTCACATATGCATAAGAGAAATAAGGACTGGCGAGGGAGGGATCCGCACTCTGCAATCTCGTCCAGACCTGGACATCGATATCCGTCAATTGATCAAAGTCGAGATAATCGACGCTGGAACGCATTTTGCACGTAATTCCTTGAAGCAGTGGCCTTTCAGGAACAAGTGATGGCTGATTTTGGTTATTTTTCTCAAAAGATAGGCGACACAATCGATCGTGTGTTGTGCGACACGTTTGCGAAGCGCGAGCAAAAGCTGCCTACTGGTCGGTTTGTGAGCCTCTGTTTTGATGATTTCCCAAAGTCGGCGGTCGAGCTTGCAGCGCCTATGCTCGAAGCTCGCGGCTGGCGCGCGACCTGGTATGTCGCGGGTGGTTTAAAGGGAACGTTAGATCCGCACTATGGTCAAATGTTTGATGATAGCGACCTCGAAAGACTGATGAGAAATGGACACGATTTTGGCTGCCACACATTCGATCACATTGATTGCCGAGATGCGACGCCCGAGCTTATCGAAGCGCAGTGCATGAAGAATATGGAATTCTTAGCGAAACGCGGCATTACCGATGTCGCTTCTTTTGCCTATCCATTCGGGTCTGTGAACTTGGCATCGAAGCGAGTGCTTGAGCCCGCTGAAATGGCGTTGAGAGGCGTTAAGCCCGGCCTCAATCAGGGCACGATCGACTTAAACATGCTGAAAGCATGCGGATTGCAAACTAATAATGGCGGGATCGCACGCGCCATGGAAGATCTTGAAACTCTAAAGCGACGCGATGGCTGGCAGATTATCTTCACCCACGACATCGGGCCATCTCCATCACCGTGGGGCACAACCCAAAGTGACTACAGTCAGCTCTTAGACGCTGTTGAAGCCAGCAATGTCGAAGTGGTCACCGTTGGCGACATGGTGAAGCGCTTACAGCAGTCTGCGTCCATGCCGTCTCAAGCTGCAGCTGCCTAGTTAAGGGCGGCCTAGATCAAGACTGATCGGCGCATGATCCGAGGGTTTCCAACCGCCGCGCCAGCCTAGATGAATCTTATAACTGTCTAGATCGGCAAGATCGGTCGCCGCCTGACTTGTCCAAATGTGATCGAGCCTGCGACCTTTGTTTGAGGCGGCCCAGTCCCGAGCGCGATAGCTCCACCAAGAATAAAGGCGTTGATCGTCTTCGTGCACATGCCGCGCAATGTCTGTGAAACCACCTTTCTTGCGGGCTTTTTCGAGGCTCTCTGTCTCGACCGGTGTGTGGGATACGATCTTTAGAAGCTGTTTGTGGGACCAGACATCGTTCGGGTGCGGCGCGATATTGAGGTCCCCGACCAGTACGCGCGGGGTGCCGTCCTTGGCGGATTTGCCATAATGGCGACCGAGTCGTTTCACGAAGTCTAATTTGTGCGCGAATTTCGGGTTTGCGTCGGGATCAGGGACATCTCCGCCTGCAGGCAGATAGATATTATGCACCTCAACACCAGCAACTTTGATGGCATTCACGCGCGCATGACCTTCACGGCAAAGCGCAGGGGTCTCTAGGATTTCGATTGGCTCACGGCTGGCAATCGCCACGCCATGGTGGCCGCCGCGTTGGCCATTAATTGCCAGATATGGAAGCCCCATTTGCTTGAACGCCTTTTCCGGGAACTCAGCATTTTGGCATTTTATCTCTTGGAAACAGACAATGTCAGGCTGTTCAGCCGCGACGAAGGTTTCAACATTTGGCAAACGCAAGCGGACGGAGTTGATGTTCCAGCTAACGACTTTGAGGGGCGATTTAGACATAATGCTCGCTTAGGCAGACATACGTGACTCGTCAACGCGCCCGGATGTTTGGGGCATCCGGGCGCACACACCCGAAAACGGATGGAGAGTGGGGCGAGCAACTCAAGGGGAGGAATGCCCGCCCAAGTAGTGTTTTAGGCTTAAGGCACAACTCGGCAAGCTTTATTCTTTAGTTTTCAAGCGGTGTGAACTTTAGTTTCGCGGCTTGAAGGGTCACGGTGCCGATATCTTCGGTCTCAGCTTCGATCCGAACCGGGACGTGTGCGCCGTTTGGAAGCGGCGCGAGCCACATGCGCAGCGGGCCATCAATGCCCGACAAATTGTCTTTCTCAGACTCCCCGGCCTTGTAGCCAGCAACCTTGTCCATTCGGATATGGCATTCGAAGGCCTCACCAGACCACGCCTCGGATTTCACTTGTTTCATTCCGTGATTGGTCAAGTGTAGATGGGTCAGCTGGCGTCCGTCAAAAATCTTAAGCGGCCCGCCGCAGGGGTCTTCACCTTCGGCGCGCGGCTCTAGGGCAAAGGAGATGAGCGCCGAGACAGGGTCTTTTGCGTCCAGCGCTTGTTCAGCCGTGGCCGCGGGGTCGCCGAGATTGCCGAAACGGGGCGTTGCGGTCATCTCGAAATCGTCTTTGAGATATTTCATCTCCACACGGCGATTTTTCTTCCCATCCTTGTTCTGTGAGACGAAAGCATAAGTATCGAGCCCCTCTGTGCTCGTATAACCAGAGGCGGCGATCTCTAGGTCATAATTGACGAGAATGTCAGCGAGGCCGGTCGTCTTCACTTTGCTCTTAATCGCATAAGTGTCTTTGTTCAGGGTCGCGCGAAAGTTCGCCTTTCCGGTGATCGGGAGAATCAAAACCCAGGCGCTCGCCTTGATATTATACTCCATCTCCATCGGCTGACCGGCTTCGATCTGCGCCAGGATATGCGGCTCGATCAGGGCGGTATCAGCGCCGGAAATGCTTGAGACCGTCAGCGACGCAAGTGCTGCAGAAGCAAGGAGTTTCTTCATCATGGCAGAGGGCCTCTTCTGAAATTCAATTTCCACTTGATATATATGTGTATGGCGAAAGCTAGGCTGAACAGACACGCCATTGTTTTGCCCTGATTTTCGCGCTTTTTTGTCCGGTGCCCAGATAACAGCATTTTGGCCGCATCTGAATGCTTGACGTGCTCAAGATCGGCGCGTAATAGCCCCGCTTCGGTTTAAATCTAGACAATAAGCGAGCGACCCATGTCCCGCGTATGTGAACTTACTGGCACCGGCCCAATGGTCGGACACAATGTCAGCCACTCAAATATCAAGACCAAGCGCCGGTTTATGCCAAACCTGGTGAATGTGACCCTACATTCTGAAGCTCTGGACCAGAAATTCTCTATGCGTGTTGCTGCTAAAGCGCTCCGCACAGTTGATAAGCTGGGGGGGCTGGATGCCTATCTCGCGAAGGCCAAGGACGATGTCTTGTCTGCGAAAGCGCTGAAGATCAAAAAGAACATTTCGAAAAAAGCTGAAGACGCCGCTTAAGCGATCTTTGCTCAATTTTTGAACGCGCTCTGGCCAACAGGGCGCGTTTTTTTGTTGTCCAATTGCCAATCGAGCAAAGCGGGTTACGCTCCGTGTTTGCTATTGGGAGACAGCAAATGCGATACATATTCGCCGCACTGGCGGGGATCGGTCTGACCGCGTGTCAGCCTGCAGATCAATCAAACAATGAGTCCGAGGCTGCGGGTCCTATACCAGCGCTTACAGTCTTCACCGGTGGGACAATTTATACGGGCGTCGGTGATCAAACCGCAGAGGCCGTCACAATCGATGACACCGGCCGCATTGTCGCGATTAGCCCGCCAGGATCAAAGGATTGGAGCGAAGAGGAGGTCACGCTGATCGACCTTGGCGGCGCCGTTATGTTCCCTGGTTTTGTCGATGGGCACGCGCACTTGCTCGGCATCGGTGAGCGGGAACTGACCTTGAACCTTGAAGGGACTGCCTCAATCGGTGAGCTTGTTACGCGCATTGAGTCTGAAGTGCAGGGCCTCCCAGCTGGTCAGGTTGTTTTTGGGCGAGGATGGATCGAAACAGGCTGGCCGGAAGGACGAATGCCGTCGGCAAGCGATCTTGACGCGGTGAGTCCGGACAATCCAGTCATTCTAACGCGCGCCGATGGGCATGCCCTTGTCGCCAATTCCGCGGCGTTCGCTGCGGCTGGAATTACAGACGAAACACCTGACGTGCCTGGCGGTAAAATTGAGCGCGACGCAGACGGGAAAGCAACCGGCATCTTGATCGATAACGCGATGGGTCAGGTCTATGAATTGGTCTCGGCGCCAACGCCCGAAGACATCACGCGGGCCTATGTTGTGGGCTCAAGCGCTTATGCTGCGCGGGGTTGGACCGGGGTTCATAATATGAGTGTGAATCCACGCGACGCGGCAACGCTTGAACGTCTGGACTTAGAGGGCCGTATGCCGCTGCGTCTGCACAATGCTTATGACCGCGAAGGTTTTGAGATTGCAGCAGGCCGCGCCCATGAGACCGACACGATCACCAATCGCTCCGTTAAACTCTATATGGATGGCGCTTTGGGCTCTCGCGGCGCTTTGCTGATCGAGCCATATTCCGATCGCCCAAATACGAGTGGTTTGTCGCTGATGGAGCCTGAGCTCCTGGCGGAAATCATGGATCGTGCTGCGAATGAGAACGTTCAGCTGGCGATCCATGCGATTGGAGATCTCGCGAACCGCCGCATTTTGGACGAATACAACACGGGTGGATTTCCTGCAGATTTGCGATGGCGGATTGAGCATACGCAGATCCTGCATCCGGACGACATCGCCCGCGTCGGCGAGCTGGGGCTGATCGCCTCGATGCAGCCAAGTCATGCGATTGGGGATTTGAAATTCGCGCCAGACCGTCTTGGGCCAAATCGCCTTTACGGAGCTTATGCCTGGCAGAGCTTGCTGGATACTGGTGCGGTTGTTCTGGGCGGGTCAGATGCCCCGGTTGAGATCGGTACGCCGCAGATCGAGTTTTATGCCGCAGTGGCTCGTAAAGACCTAGAAGGCTTCAGCAATGAAGACTGGTATGCCGAAGAGGCTCTGAGCCGTCAGCAGGCGCTCGCGCTCTTTACGATCGCCCCGGCTTTTGGGGCCTTTATGGAAGATGAACTTGGCACCATTGAAGTTGGCAAACTTGCAGACTTCTCAGTGTTTGATCGCGATCTGATGACGGTCTCAGAAGCTGAAATTCTACAAGCCGAGACGGTTATGACCGTGGTCCATGGCGAGATTGTTTACTCAGCCGCTGAGTAAACTTTCGTCGCATCAAAGTGATCGAGCATCAGCTTGGTGATTTGCGGCAAAAAGCGCGGTGGAACGTCATGGCCCATGCCATCCATGATTTCCATCCGCGCGCCGCGCACCAGTTTCGCAATATCATGACCCCCTTCGATTGGGACAAGCGGATCTGCATTGCCATGCACGACCAGGGTCGGGGATTTGATGCTGCGCGTATGCTTGCGGAAATCGCCTGAGGCGACAATTGCAGACATCTGACGCAGAACGCCGGCTGGATTGAAGCTTCGATCATAAGACCGCGTGATCCGGTCCCGCATGCCATTTGTATTCTGGTCCTCGCCAGGCGTGCCGATCACGCCAAACGTGGCAACCGATTGATCGATAATCTCATCCCGGCTTGTCGGTTGTGGGCCACGGCGGACCATAGCTTTCATTACATTGCCGGACGGGCGCGGTAGTTTTGGGTTGCCGGTGGTGGTCATAATCGCCGTGAGGCTTTTCACTCGGTCTGGCGCCATCGAGGCCACATGTTGACCAATCATCCCGCCCATCGAGATGCCAACCAAATGAACCTCATCAAGTTTCAGGGCATCCATGAGGCCCAGCGTATCCCGAGCCATATCCACCAGTTCGTAAGGCGTTTTCAGTTTGATTCCGATCCGGCGCAGAATGATCTGGCGAAGGATGCTCGGCGATTTCTCGCCAGTATGATGGTGCGATAGGCCGATATCCCGATTGTCGAATAGGATCACGCGGTACCCACCGCCAACAAGGTCCTCGACCAGCTTGTCCGGCCACATTGTGAGCTGTCCGCCAAGCCCCATGATCATCAGGACGGTGGGATCTGTCGCCGCTCCAAACGTTTCGTATTCGATCTCGATGCCATTTGCGGTGATAGAGGGCACGGGCCGATCTCCTGTCAAACTTGTCTTGTGGCGATTTAGGCAGAACCGGCGAATAAAACCAGGGCAGCGCGCTTCAATCACAGCGCTTCCCCCAATGTCACACTTGGCGCGGCGCGCGGTTGTGTTAGGTGACCCTTCTGAATGAGTTGATGAAAGACGACCGCAATGACCGTGATGAGCGATAACGACGCCCTGCAGGGTATGGAGCCAACGGAAAAAATCGATGTTCGCGAGGTGTTTGGCCTTGAAACGGAGATGGTCGTGCACGGCTTCAAGGATCGCACTGAATATGTGCCCGCGATTGACGAGTCGTATCGCTTTGATCCGCAAACCACGATGGCGCTTCTGGCAGGCTTTGAGCACAATCGCCGGGTTATGGTCCAAGGCTATCACGGCACCGGGAAGTCGACCCATATCGAGCAAATCGCTGCGCGCCTGAACTGGCCGATGATCCGCGTGAACTTGGACAGCCACGTCTCACGGATTGATATGGTTGGTAAGGATGCCATCGTTTTGAAAGAAGGTGCGCAAGTCACAGAATTTCGAGAAGGGATCCTGCCATGGGCCCTGCAGCGCCCGGTCGCGATTACGTTTGATGAATATGATGCGGGTCGCCCGGATGTAATGTTTGTGATCCAGCGTGTCTTGGAAGCGAGCGGCAAGCTGACCTTGCTCGACCAAAACCGCGTGATCGAGCCGAACCCGTATTTCCGCTTGTTCGCAACGACAAACACCGTTGGGCTTGGCGATACAACGGGCCTCTATCACGGCACACAGCAGCTGAACCAAGGTCAAATGGACCGTTGGAGTATTGTCACGACCCTGAACTATCTTGAGCATGATGCCGAGGTAGAGATCGTCGCGACCAAAGCCGGTGACGTTGATAAAGAAACGCTCGGCAAAATGGTAACGCTTGCTGATCTAACGCGGAACGCCTTTATGAACGGTGATCTGTCGACGGTGATGAGCCCGCGGACGGTCATCACATGGGCCGAGAACTTTGCGATCTTTAAGGACCTCGGACATGCGTTCAGGATGACCTTCCTCAACAAATGTGATGAGCTTGAGCGTCCGCTGGTTGCTGAAATGTATCAACGCTGTTTTGCGGAAGAACTACCGGAAAGCGCGCTTATGGTCCGGGTTGCATAGCCCAACGCCCAGAAACGACAGCGCTTTTCACGAAAATTTATCGACTAAGGCCTATGGTCTGCCGTTCTACGGTTAGACTGAGGCCCTATAATGCTGGACAAGTATCTCCAACCCAAGCCCGCTGTATTGTTCGTTTTGTTAATGGCGAGCATTCAGTATCTGTTATTCTGTAAGATGCTTTTTTGGCCCTCGAGTGAGTTCGCTGCGGGCGGTGATTTTGTGGTCTTTTGGCCTGCCGCTCGAGCCATTCTAGATGGCAATATGATGGCGCTTTACGTTGGCGACGGCATGTATGACGCGATGCTTCAATATCACCCGGATGGCGCGATGGAGCGCCTTACATGGCAGTATCCACCACACGCCGGCCTATTGTTTAGCCCGATTGGATTGCTGCCCTACCCAATTGCGTATGTGATGTGGTTCGCGATCGGTGTGGCGGGATTGATCGGCTCGCTTTTGGTAGCGAAAGTAGATCAACGCGCGATCATGACTCTCCTCCTGACGAGTCCCGTTTTCTTGGCTTTTGCCACAGGTCAAATCGCACTCATCGTGACCAGCCTGATGCTCATTGCGGTTTTTTGGGCAAAGACGCGTCCAATCCTTGCCGGACTTGCTGCCGGTCTGCTCACCATCAAACCACAACTTGGAATCTTTTTACCGCTTGTCTTCATCGCTGGTGGACACTGGCGCGCATTGGCTTCGGCAGTTGTGTTCAGCCTAAGCTTTTGGGTCGGCTCAGTGGCGCTTCTAGGCGTCGATATTTGGGTCGCTTTCTTAGAACGAATTGGCCTGATCTCTGATTTGGTCGCTGAGGGTGTGATGCCTTATCGGAAGATGCTGAATATCTATGCTGCGAGCAATTTTGCATTGCTGCCCCAGGTCGTGGCTTATGCGATCACTGGCATAGCCGCGCTGATTGCGGCGTGTGCAGTTGTCTGGACGTGCCGCAAGACCAACAATCCAAGGTGGCGTTATGCAGTTCTTGCCACAGCGACATTGCTGGTTACGCCTTACTCTTGGTATTATGAGCTTGCGCTGATCTTGCCGGCACTTTGGTTTGTGCTTGAGCGCGGCTATCGGGCTGGCTGGCTTGCTTATGAGCGCGAAACGGTCGCCATACTGTTTGCATTGTCCGTTTCCTTACCAGGTCCGCAGTTCGAAGCTGGCATATCCGTTCCCTTTTTGGTGATGGCCTGCGCAGCCTTCGTTATTGTTCGTCGAGTTCGATTTGAAATGGCGCCGTCCCAGGCCCTGGTCCTCAGCAAGGGCAGTTCGCAAAGCCCCATTGCCTACGACGCTGGATAAACCAAAGCCTGTGACAAACAGCACTCGGATCTGAATTCGTCTTCGCAAATCGCATCGCGCGCGCTAAGTGACGCGGATGAGCAAAACTGACGAAGCCCCCTACGAGCTGTTTAAACAAGCCTTGGCCACGACCGCCAAAGCGATGAGCCAAACGCGGGATGTCGAAGTTTCCTTTGCGGGTGACGGCCCGCGTGCAGAGGCCGAACGGATCGTTTTGCCGCCGCCACCGAAAGATCTTGCCCCCGAATTAGCGGCTCAGGTGCGCGGAGAGGCGGATGCCACAGCGCTTCGCATGGCCCACCATGATGCGGCGTCCCACGCTCGGCTTCGGCCGAGCAGTGAAGTCGGTCGCCAAGTCTATGAAGCTGCTGAACGCGCGCGGATTGAAAGCATCGGTGCCCGGGCCATGGATGGCACGGCGGACAATCTCGATGCGGCTCTGTCTGCGCGGTGTGAGAAAGCGGGTTACTCTCGCATGGAAGACCGCCAAGAGGCGCCGCTTGCCCCCGCGGTTGAATTCCTGCTGCGCGAACGCCTGACCGGGCGTGCCCTGCCGGCAGAAGCAGAAGGCATTGCATCGCTGTGGCGCGACGAGGTTAATTCGCGTGGAACGAACACGCTCGAAAAACTGGTCGAGCAGCTGCATGACCAAGAAGCGTTTGCGAAGACTGTTCAAGAGCTGATCCGCGATCTCACCACAGGCGATGAGGTGAGCGATGATCAAGGCGAACAGGACGAAGAATCTCAAGAAGATACGGATCAAAACAATCAGGAGAATTCTTCTGAAGATGGCGAGTCGGGCGAAGAGACCGAAGGCGCCACAATGGAAGAGGTTGAGGCCGGTGAAACCGAAGACATGGAAGGCGAGGAAACCAATGTTTCCGTAGACGCCGATGTCGACATGGATGCCGAAGACAATCCTGAAGACACCGATGATGGCACCAAGCCGCTGCGTCCGAACTTCCGGGAGGGTGATGATGCGCAGCGCTTCCAATACAAAGCCTTCACGACAGCAAATGATGAAGTCGCGCAAGCCGCTGACCTGTGTGACCCAGAAGAACTCACCCGTCTGCGGGCATATCTCGACCACCAACTCGACAGCTTGCAGGGCGCAGTTTCCAAGCTCGCGAATAAGCTGCAGCGCCGCCTGATGGCGCAGCAGAACCGGTCTTGGTCCTTCGACTTGGAAGAGGGCGTGCTCGATACCGCCCGTCTGACCCGCGTGATTACCGATCCGACGGCGCCGCTGAGCTTTAAACAAGAAGATGACAGCAATTTCCGCGACACGGTCGTCACGCTCTTGCTGGACAATTCCGGGTCCATGCGCGGCCGTCCGATCATGGTGGCCGCTCTGTGCGCTGACATTCTCGCGCGGACGCTGGAACGGTGCGGGGTGAAAGTGGAGATTCTCGGCTTTACAACCAAAGCCTGGAAAGGTGGTTTGAGCCGTGAAGACTGGGTCAAAGCGGGCAAACCTGCCGGGCCAGGCCGCCTCAATGACCTCCGCCATATCGTCTATAAATCAGCCGATGCCCCATGGCGCCGCGCCCGTAAAAATCTTGGTCTGATGATGCGGGAAGGCCTCTTGAAAGAGAACATTGATGGCGAGGCCCTGCTCTGGGCGCATGATCGTCTCATGGGCCGCTCAGAACAACGCAAAATCATGATGGTGATCTCTGATGGCGCGCCGGTGGATGACTCAACCCTATCCGTGAATGTCGGCAACTATCTTGAGCGCCATTTGCGCCAGGTGATTGAAGAGTTGGAAACCCGCAGTCCAATTGAGTTGATTGCGATTGGCATTGGTCATGATGTGACTCGCTACTACAAGCGCGCCGTTACGATTGTGGATGCCGAACAGCTCGGCGGGGCGATGACGGAACAGCTCGCGAGCCTGTTTGACGAGAACGGTGAAGCGCCGAAGCCGGAGGCGATGGTGGTTCCACCGCTGACGCGTGAAACGGTGCGCCCCGGCGGTGCAACCAGTGGAGCAGGGGCCGGTGCGCCGCGCTATGGCGGGGCGAAAGTTGGCTCTGGCCGCGATGTTCGCCGCACACGGATGTAATTCTTTCATCTTCCTGCCCTATTCGTGCGCTTAGACCGGCTCGAATGAGGTTCACATGCGTTTCTTGTCTTTGATAATCCTGGCCGCATTGGGGGCCTGCACGGCGGCTGACGTACAGCCAACCGAGCCACGCGAAGAGATCGCCGCTGCGCCGACCTGGAGTTTCGCTGAGCAGGCATCAGCCTTGCGCGCGCGGTCTTGCCCGGATGGCGTTTCGTTTCGACGCGCAGAGTCTATTTCCATCGACGTGATCGAAGCGGAGCGCGGATCGCCGGGCGCGCGCGATTTGAACTTATCAGGCATGTCGCTCGTCGGCGCTTGGCACTTGGAGAGCGAAAGCGGCTTTGGCGGTCTTTCTGGGCTCGACGTGATGCGGTCTGGATCGTTGCTGGCGATTGCGGACAATGGCAAATTTGTCTGGATTGGCACCGATCCCGACACAGGTACGCCTGATGGTACCGGGTCTATGGCTTACATGCATGATGGCGATGGCAATGTCTGGTCAGACAAACTCGCAGCTGATGCGGAAGGTCTGTCTTTCCGTGACGGTTTAGCCTTAGTCAGCTTTGAACGGGATCACCGGGTTGAAGCCTATGATCTGGAGGGGTGCGGGGCAGCGGCGCGCGCCGCGCTTGTTGGGCGTCTCGATGCAGTTGTGGATGGCAATCGGCTCGGCGATAATCGCGGGCCAGAAGCACTGGCCCTGACCGGAGATCAGCTCTCGCTTGGGTTCGAAGTGCATCGCTCAGGCGGCTCTCCGATTGGCGATTTGCGAGAAGATGGAACCCTCAACAATCTGCGCCGCACTGACCAGCCTGCATTATACATGCTAACCGGTATGGATGCCGCAGACGGACTAACAGCGAAAATCTTCCGCGCATATGATCCGGTCCAAGGTCCGCGTGGCCAAGTCCAGGTCGAATCCGCTAAGGGTTTGATCGCTGAGGCAAAGCTGAAAAAGCCACTCCCCGTCGATAATTATGAAGGCATCGCGATCGGCAAAGCGCCTTCCGGCCAAACGCGCATCTGGTTGATATCAGACGATAATTTCAGCAATAGTCAACGCACCCTGTTGCTCGCATTGGACTTAGATCCCGCTTCCTGAGAATAGGGGCCTATGGGGCACGATCCAATCTTCTGGGCGGTGGCGGTTTTCTCCGTCCTGATCACGGGCATTTCCAAAGGGGGATTTGGGGGCCTTGCGCTCTTGGCAGTGCCTCTTATGGCGCTTGTGATCTCGCCGGTTCAGGCCGCTGGGATCATGCTGCCGATCTTGATCATTATGGATTGGGTCGGGGTCTGGACCTATCGCAAGCACTGGGATCGAACGCTCTTGCTGCTCACGCTGCCCGGGGCGGTATTGGGAATTGTTGCGGGCGGTCTACTCGCGGGATATGTCGACGATCAGGTTGTGCGCGTCGTGGTTGGTGTGATCGCCGTTCTATTCCCGATCTATGCGGTTCTTAAGCCACGGGGCGGGGATGCTTTCATCAAAAATAACCGACCGCTCGGGGTGATCTCGGGTACGGTGGCGGGCTTTACCAGTTTCGTCGCCCATGCCGGCGGACCGCCTTATCAGGCCTATGCGATCCCGCAGGGGCTCGACAAACGCATCTATGCCGGCACGGCGGTGATGTTCTTCTTCGTCGTAAACTTTGTGAAAGTGATTCCATACGCGATGCTGGGGCAGTTCGATCAAACCAACCTGACCACTTCCCTGATTTTGATCCCGATCGCGCCATTTGGCGTCTTATTCGGAGCCTGGCTCGTCAAACGTATCGACCAGACGCTGTTCTACCGTATCCTCTACGGTCTGATTTTCACCGTGGGCCTCAAGCTTTTGTGGGATGGGCTGATCTAGTCGCCCTTGATGACATCGACGAGGGCGACAGCTTCATAGCTCGCCCAATCTGCTTCGCCTTCGATCTTTCCGATCTTTAGCCCGTCCTTGTCATACAGGATAGTCGTCGGGAACCCGCCGCCAGCGCCCATATCATAGACCACATTCCAGCCGTCGGGTCCCTCAGCGAGTGTGTAAAACTCAAGCACGCCGCCTGAGAGTTCGCGCAAGCGCTGCTTGGCATAGTCCGTGTCTTCCGGGGAATCCACGCTGATCGCGATCACTTTGAAGGCCTCATCACCGCGGGATCTCTCTAGGGCGGCGAGTGATGGCATTTCGCGCTCGCAGGGACCGCACCATGTCGCCCAGAAATTGATCAATATCGACTGGCCCTGAAAATCCTGTAGAGTCAGGCTGTTACCGTCGATGTCGACGAAGGGAGCTGTGGCGCCAGCTGCCCCGCGATCACTGAGATCGAGTTTAGCCAACTGACCGGTCGCGAGTTTTGCCACAGGGTCGCGGTTACTTCCCTTTGAACTAGCGCTAAAGACGGCGTAAAGCAGCGCCAAGGCTATCCCGGCAAACATAGTCGGTATGGCAATGCGCAAGAAACGATCCATGGGGCGTTCGGCCTCTGACTTAAATTAGACGAGACAGCGATATGGCGAGTGACAGTTCAAAAGGCCAGAAGATGTGGGGGGGACGCTTCGCCGCACAGCCCAGCGACATCATGCAATCCATTAATGCCTCCATCGATGTCGATAAGCGTATGGTGCGCGAAGATATTGCTGGATCGCGGGCCCATGCCGACATGCTGGCGGAGCAGGACATTATCTCCGAGGCCGACAATGAGGCGATCCAGAGCGGCCTCGATCAAATCATCGATGAGGTTGAAGCGGGCACATTTCCTTATCGCGCCGAGCTTGAAGATATTCACATGAATGTCGAAGCGCGGCTGAAAGAGATTATTGGCGAGCCAGCTGGCCGTCTTCACACAGCGCGCTCTCGGAATGACCAGGTTGTCACTGATTTCCGACTTTGGACGCGCGGCGCTCTGACCGAAGCGCGTCGAAGCTTGAAAGCCCTGCAGCGGGAGATGGTAAAACGCGCCGGCGAGCATACTGAGACCGTGATGCCGGGGTTTACCCATTTGCAAACAGCGCAGCCTGTAACGCTCGGCCATCACTTGCTTGCCTATGTTGAGATGATGGAGCGCGATCGGACACGGATGGATGATTGTGCGCGGCGCCTCAACGAGAGCCCGCTCGGGTCGGCGGCGCTGGCAGGTACTGGCTTTACGATTGATCGTGACGCCACCGCAGAAGCGCTCGGGTTCTACCGCCCGATGGCGAACTCACTCGATGCTGTTTCGGCCCGTGATTTTGCGCTTGAGGCGCTATCGGCTCTTTCAATTGCCGCCACGCATCTGTCGCGCCTGGCGGAAGAAATCGTGCTGTGGACGAGCGCTCAGTTTGCGTTCGCGAAGCTCTCGGATGCTTGGTCAACAGGCTCATCGATCATGCCGCAGAAGCGTAACCCAGACGCCGCTGAGCTGATCCGCGCGAAAGCCAGCCTGATCACGGGGCAGTTTTCGGCGCTGCAAGGGGCCGTCAAAGCCCTGCCGCTGGCCTATGCGAAAGACCTGCAGGACGACAAGCAGCTTACCTTCGCAGCCTTCGATACGTTCAGCCTCTGCGCAGCCGCTATGGCGGGCATGATGGAAACGATCACATTCAATCGCGAAAATATGCGCGCGGCGGCTGCAAAAGGCTTCTCTACCGCCACTGATCTTGCCGATTGGCTCGTCCGTGAACTCAAGATGCCATTCCGCGATGCGCACCATGTGACGGGCTCTTTGGTGGCGAAAGCTGAGGCAAAAGGGTGCGACTTGCCAGAGCTTAGCCTGGAAGAGATGCAATCGGTCGAGCCGCGGCTAACAAATGACGTATTTTCAGTGCTGACTGTTGAAGCATCCGCAATGAGCAGGCAAAGCTATGGCGGAACATCCCCGGTCCGTGTGGCCGAACAGGTTGAACAATGGACGCAGCGCCTCGGTTAGGCGCCCAAAAGGAGCGATCCACATGAAACAAGTGATCAAAACGGCTTTGGCGATGTCGGTCTTGGCAGGACTTGCTGGATGCGGCTTGCGGGGCGACCTGGAGCGCCCACCGCCAATCTTCTCTGACCCTCCAACAGAAGAAGCACAGCAGCCAGTTGATACTGCGGCGGTGTTCACAGTGGCTGAGATCGACGAGGACAGGGTCTATTACAACTCTCTTGGCGGCGAGATTCCGAAGCCTGCACCAGATGCGGATGTGGAAGAGGACAGCATGGGGGAGGTCAGCCCCGGCTGATAATCGCCTTTGCATCATTTTAACTACGAACAAGGCCGTCTTCATTGCGAAGGCGTCGATCTGAATGAGGTTGCTGATCAGGTCGGCACACCCGTCTATGTCTATTCGACGGCGACTCTGCGCCGCCATGCGCGCGTAATCGCTGCGGCTTTTGACGGAATGGATTGCCTGATTGCCTATTCTGTCAAAGCGAACGGAAACCTGGCGGTTCTGAAGACACTGGCCAGCGAAGGCTGCGGCGCTGACGTTGTGAGCGGCGGCGAACTCAAGCGCGCGCTCGCAGCCGGTATTCCAGCCGAACGCATTGTCTTTTCTGGCGTGGGTAAGACCCGGGACGAAATGGCCCTTGGCCTCGAGCATGGCATTCACCAGTTTAATGTTGAAAGCGGCGCAGAGCTTGTCGCTTTGTCCGAAACGGCGGCGAGCCTTGGCAAAACAGCGCCAGTGGCGCTGCGGGTAAACCCGGATGTAGCCGCGGGCGGACATCCGAATATCTCAACCGGTAAGGCGGGCGATAAGTTTGGTGTGCCGTGGACGGATGCGCCGCGCCTGTATGAGCAGATGAAAGCACTGCCCGGTGTGAAAGCCGTTGGTGTCGACGTGCACATTGGCTCCCAAATTGGCGAGCTTGAGCCGATGCGTGCGGCCTTTGAAAAGACAATTGGCTTGGTAAAAACCCTCCGTGAAAGCGGGCATGACCTGACCCGGATCGATCTCGGCGGCGGGCTTGGCATTCCTTATCAGGCCTCCGATAATCCGGCGCCGCCCTCAGATTATGCGGCTATGATCCATGACGTGACAAAGGATCTCGGGCTGCAAGTCGTGCTGGAACCTGGCCGTGTGATCGCTGGTAATGCTGGCGTTATGGTGACGGAAGTTCTGTACCACAAGCCTGCGCCCGACCGGACATTTATGATTGTTGATGCTGGCATGAATGACTTGATGCGGCCAGCGCTATACCAGGCGCATCATGATATTGTTCCGGTCAATCAGCCAGCGGGCGACAGCCATCAAGTCGAATATGATATTGTCGGGCCGATCTGCGAGTCGACGGATAAGTTTGCGGCGAGGCGCAAAATGCCCGCCGTCGAGCCCGGTGAGCGCATTGCTTTTATGTCATCTGGGGCCTATGGCGCCGTGCTCTCAAGTCAGTACAATGCAAGGCCGCTCGTAGCTGAGGTCCTCGTTGATGGCGATCAATTCGCTGTGGTCAGACGACGTCCAAGCTTCGAGCAAATGATTGAATTGGAGCAGATGCCAGATTGGCTGACCTAAACCGCATCCCTGGCACCAAACGCCTGATCGACCTAACCTATGGACGGTTAAGGCGGCTTGAGGTTTGGCGGGCGTGGTGGCCTTTCCTGGCTTTTGTCAGCTTATTCATCCTTGCAGCTGTCGCTGGCGCCTTTGAGCGCGCGCCGTCTGGTCTCGCGGCGATTGCAACGCTCGTATTCTTTGTCGGCGCGTTGATTACCGGATGGCGCGGGTTCTCGCGTTATCAAAGCCCGAGCCGCAAAGAAGCGATTCATGCACTTGATCAGCAATCTGACCTGCGGCCGCTTGCATCCCTCGCGGATCGCCCCGCGCGGCCCGAAGTGCAGGGCGTGCGGCTCTGGCGCGCGCATGAGGAACGGCTCACCGACGCGGTACGGCGTCTCAAGGTGCCGGATTTCAGCGCAGTTTGGCCGAAACTGGATCCTCTACGTCTTCGGCTCATTTTGCCGCTTGCCTTAGCAGGCGTGCTGGCTTTGAATTTCGATCAGGCAAGTTCCCGGCTCAGCCAAGCGCTGAACCCTGATTATGGCAGTTTGTTTGGGGCTGAGAATGTTCGTATCGAAGCCTGGATCGCGCCGCCGGAGCATACCGGGCGAGCGCCGCTCTTCTTAAAAGCTGAACAGACCGAGGCACGTGTGCCGGCGGGGTCCGTCATGACCCTGCGCGTGCAAGCGCCGTCCGCACCGAAACTGCGGATCAAAACGCCCGATGGCCGCGAAAGCATGCGTTTCGAGGCAACGCCAGACGGCGCCTTTGAGGCTACCGCAACGATTATGGCGGACAGTTCCGTATCGGTACATTGGTGGGGCGAGCGGAAGGCCTGGACCGTCTTTGCATCCCCAGACGCCGCGCCCGAAGTACAGTTCGTCGATCTTCCAGTTCTTGGCGAGGGCGACCGAACCGAATTTAGCTGGACGGTCAGCGATGATTACGGCGTTTCGCGGCTTGAGCTCGCGATCAAACCCGCCGGACAGGACCGTGAGCCAGACTTGGTCGCTATCGAACTCGGCGGTGTCGGACCGAAGAATTTGGAAGACGAGTCCAAGCTTGATCTGACGCGCAATCGCTGGGCGGGCGCGCAGGTCGATGTTTGGCTGGTCGCAACGGATGGTGCTGGTCAGCAGGGCATGAGCGAGCCTTACACGTTCAAGCTGCCGGAAAAGCTGCTGCTTCAGCCCCTGGCAAAAGCCATTCAAGATGTACGCGTAACGGTTTTGCGCGAGGATGAGGCCTATACAGACAGCGATCCGGCCATCGATTCAACGCGGGCGGGCGCTTATTATGTTTCCGCGACGCAGCGCCTTGAGGCGGCCCCCGCCGGCGTTCAACGCGGCGCGATCATGCTTGAGGCCGTGACCTATAAAGCGCCGCGCTATTTCAAAGATGTGCTCGTTTACTCGGGGCTAGAGACGGCGCGATACGCCCTCGAAGCTTCGGTTTCCACGGATGAAGCAAAATCGACAGAGCCGCTTCTATGGTCCTTGGCCTTGCGGGCTGAGTATGGCTCGGCGGCGGATGCGTATGCCGCGCTGATGGCGGCGAAGAAGGCTCTGGAGGATGCCCTGAGAGACGGCGCGAGCGAAGAAGAGATCAAGCGTCTCATGGAAGCCTTCAAACAGGCGGCCCAGCGCTATATCGCCGCAAAAATGGCGGAAGCTCTAGCCAACGGACTTGAGGCACCGCCGAGCAATGAAGACAGTGCTGAGGGGCCTGCTGGATCTGGACTTGGCGGTCAGGGTTTTTCTGACATGTTGGATGCCTTGGAAGACTTGGCCGAAACCGGCGCGACTGACCAGGCAAGGCAATTGCTAGCAGACATCACCAATATGCTGGAGAATTTGGAGTTCCAACAAGGGTCGGGGTCTGGAGAAGGCTTTCCTGGAATGCCTGGCGAAGCGGGTGATGGCGAGAATGAAGACCTGCCCGAAGAAGAGCGCGAAATGAGCGAGACTCTACAAGAGCTCTCGGATTTACTGCGCGAGCAGCGGGAGCTCAATGATCAGACCTTGGCTGAACAGCGCGGCGAGCGGGGTCAATCTGGTGGGCAACAATCTGGGCCTGGAGAGCCAAATTCGGGCTTTGGTGAAGGCGATATGCCGGATTGGATGGACGGGGAAGGCGACGGCGGATCGCTGGCCGAACGTCAGCGTGAGCTGGCGGACCGTCTTGAAGAGCTTGCAGAGAACGGGCTTGGCGCCGGTGAAGACGGCGAGGGCGAAGGTGGCGGCCTCCTGGATGAGGACATTGCGAGCGCGATTGAACGCTCTCAGCGGCGTGCCGGTAATGCGCTTGAAGATGGCAATACGGGCCGCGCACTCCGCAATCAGGAACAAGCCACACGGCAGTTAAGAGAGCTTGCTGAGGGCCTCGCTGAAGCGTTGGACCAAGCGCAAGCGGACAGAGTTGGCGATCCGCAGCAAGCCGGTCAGAATGCTGCAGATCCATTTGGTCAGTCGCCCGTTGGCGGCGTCGATGATACCAATAGCGTCAACGTACCCGATGAGGCAGAACGGCAGCGCGCCAAAGACATTCTCGATGAGCTACGCCGCCGCTATGATGAAGCCGTCGATGAAGACGAACGTGAATATCTCGAGCGACTACTCGACCGCTTTTAATAATAAAACGAATTTGAATTTTTGTTTTTATTTGCGTATTCGAGATTATTGATTTAGTTTTTGGGTATGAAAAAGATTTTTATTTCAATACTCATTTTGGCTTCGGCCGGAACAACGCAAAGTCAGACCTCTTGTTTTGGCGCGAACTGTGACCCAACAGGAACAACAGGTGGGCCCAACTCGAGCATTGATTTCGGTGATTTGATGCATGATTTTGCTGTCAACCAAAGTGTCCTAGCCGGAACATTCGACAATGAGAGACGCGAGTGCTACTCGCAATGTCGTTCGGAGTTCCGGTCAATGTCTGAGGATTGTGAGCCGCCAGGTTTCGGAATCGATTCAGATGCGCTTGATCAAGAAGCCTTTTCGATTTGCGTCGATGTCGCGAGGCAGGAATACGTCGAGTGCCTCGGCATCGTGCCCAGCTTCCAGAATTGTAATGATCAATAGATAAGATGAGACTAGGAAACTGAATTAGCTATTCCCTCGCAGGTTTCACGAACTTCAAGGTCATGCGATCGGATTCGCCAATCGCAGCATAGGCCGCAGCATCAAATCCTTCAGGCGCGTTGCCTTCACGGTCCGTTGTTCGGCTGACAGGCGGCAGTGTCCAAACCCCGAATGGGTGGTCGGCTGTGTCAGCTGGATTGGCGTTGATTTCCCTACCTTCCACAAACTCAAGACCCGCTGCGGCGGCCATGGCTTTGACGAAGTCCTCGTGGACATAGCCTGAGGCCGCGCGAGGGTCTTGCTCCGCGCTAGAGGGCAGGCGGTGCTCAACCACACCTACAATCCCACCAGGCTTCAACGCCGCATAGGCGTCTGTGAAGAATTTCGCGGTATAGTCATTGCCCATCCAGTTGTGGACATTGCGGAAGGTCAGAACCGCGTCGGCTGTGCCAGCTTCGGCGAGCGCGCCTGATTCTGCAGAGAAGGCGCTATACTCGATGGTTCCGAACAGGTCGGCGTCAGCTTCGTAGACGGCTTTAAAATCAGCGATACGTTGCTCGATACGCGCGAGACGGTCGCCTTCAAATACATTCACGTCCCACACTGCAGCGACGAGTTGGCCGTCGCCTGACGCCAGATAAGGCGCGAGCACGTTGGTGTACCAACCGCCACCCGGCCAGATTTCAACAACGGTATCGCTCGGCTCAATCTCAAAGAAGGCCAGCGTTTCAGCCGGGTTGCGCCAGGTGTCGCGGGCTTTTTCATCGTCGGAGCGCCAATCACCTGCGACCGCGTCTGCGAGGCTTAGCGGTCCAGCCTCAGCGGCCTCCGCCGCTGGGGGTGTATCTGCCTCTACTGGTTCAGTTGGGGCATCTGTGCCCCCTGAACAGGCTGCCAAAAGCAGTGCACTCGCGCTGATCATCCAAATCGACTTCATCATTTTGCTCCGAAAAAGGGTTGAATCATTCTCTACGCGTTTCCACATAGCCTATGTCGCGACGCTGCCAAGCAGGTTGTGACCGGAAATTCTGCCAGTGCCGATGGTCGGGCTGGGCCAACGGACATTTCCGAATGCAAAACCTCTCGGCTTTGAAGATCGCCGGAGGCCACAGTTGCTACTGAAAGGACTGTATTATGAGCACGATTGATCTCACCCCTCTTTATCGCACCATGGTTGGTTTTGACCGCATGGCTAACATGATTGACAGCGCAGCCCGTCTCGATGGCGCGCAGGGCTATCCACCTTACAATATTGAACGCGTCGCGGATGACGAGTTCGCAATTGAAATCGCGGTCGCTGGTTTTGGTGAAGAAGACCTCGACATTGAGACAAAAGACGGCCTCCTCACAGTTGCTGGACGCAAAGCGCCTAGCGAAGATGCGCCAGAGCGCGAATTCTTGCATCGCGGCATCGCGGAGCGCGGCTTCTTGCGACGGTTCCAACTCGCTGATCATGTCATCGTGACCGGTGCAGAGCTTCGAAATGGCCTGCTTCGAGTCGAACTCGTCCGCGAGCTGCCTGAAGCGAAGAAGCCTCGAAAGATTGAAATCGGCGCCCCAACCAAAGGCACGAAACCAAAACTCATCGAGGGCAATGCCGACGCTGCATAAGCCTCGGTTGATTGCTTAGTTTGGAAACCCCGGACCATATCGGTCCGGGGTTTTGTTTTGTGCGAAGGCGCCCATGACATGCAGTGACTGTAGCTCCTACTGCTATTCAGCTCTTGCTTGGTGTCATCTGAGATGTAAACAAGTTTACATTCAGTCTATGCGTACGTCCCCCAAATATGTCGCTGACTGAACTCAGTGGGGCCCGCTGATCCATTGCGATGAGCGGGCCTTTTGTTGATTACTCAGGGCTGCGCGATACGCAGCAAATGATCTTCGAGCTTTCGGCTTTGTTTCTGTAGGTTGAAACTCTCGGTTGCGAGCGCGAGCCCTGCTTGCCCCATGCTCGCTGTTGCGTCTGGATCGCGCAGCATTTTGCGCAAATTCTCAGCCAACGCGTCCGCATCGCCTTCGTCGCAAAGATAGCCTGTTTTTCCATCTTGGACGCATTCAACGATACCCGAGTGACGTGTCGCGGCCAGCGCACAACCTGAGAGCATTGCCTCGATACAGACCAGCGGTAGCCCCTCTGCATCGCCGGATGGCGCGCGTTTGGAGGGCACGCACGCAATTTTCGCAGCTGCCCAGTGTTTGGGCATCTCGTCGGCGGGCACCCAGCCAGCGAGATCGACGTTCACGCCCGAAGCGCTCAGTTGATCGTGTAAGCCCTGCTCAAACGCATCACGCTCGCCTTCTGGTTTGTTGCCGCAAAGGCGAACCGTCCATCCCTCCAGCTCCGGTCCAAGTTTCGTCAAAGCTTGAATCAGCGTGTCGATGCCTTTTTTTGGCGACCAACGCCCGGCAAAGACGAGCAAGTTTTCTTTGTTACCTGGCTGGAACTTCGCTGGATCGGCGGTGTTGTGGTGGACGATCATCTTGTCGTCGGGTGCGCCTTTTGCGAGCAACTCGCGGCGAATGAAATCCGAGCAAGGCAGGATCAGGTCGGCTTTGTCCCACAGCTCTTGCCGGCGGCGATTGTAAGCGCGGAAGGCTGAGTTCTTTGTGTTCGAGGTCTTGGTCGCGTCGCCGCCATAATAAGTCACTGCGAGCGGCAGTCCGAGCCGTTTAGCAAGGGGCAGGGCGTAGGCGCCTGATTTTCCAAAGCTCGCATGGATCGCAATAGGGTTCAGCGCTTTCAGTTTGGCTTCGAGTTGTTTGGAGATGATGCCAAACTGTTTGAAGCCAGCCGTGCCCGCTGCGCCATGCAATGGCGTCAAATCGATCGCCTCGGCGCCTTCTGGAACCGGTCCATTGATCGTGTGGCCAATATAGATGGGTTTCAGCCGATCAAAGGCGCTATAGCCGCGTGGTATGAAGCTTTCTGATGGTGTGAACATCTTATCGCAATAGGCGAGTATCGTTTGCGGTTTAGTCACGGGTTTGCTCCTGCTCAAACCAGACCCAAGCCGTTTTTAAGATGGTTTCCATATCAGAGTGTTGCGGGACCCAACCGAGCGTGGCCTTCGCTTTCGCGGCGCTCGCGACTAGTATGGGTGGATCGCCAGGACGGCGCTCGGCCATCACTCTCGGAACGTCTTTTCCAGCAATTTTCGACACGGCGTTAGCAAGTTCGAGCACGCTGCAGCCCTGTCCGGTGCCGAGATTGAAAACATCGCTTTGACCGCCATCAAACAGATAGCTGAGCGCCCGTCTATGTGCATCTGCCAGGTCGGTGACGTGGATATAGTCGCGCACGCAAGTCCCGTCAGGCGTGTCATAGTCGCTGCCCATGATATTGAAGGTGAAACTCCCATCCATCGCGCCGCGAATGGCGAGCGGGATGACATGTGGCTCTGGGTCATGGCGTTCGCCGGTCTCGCCGTCGGCGTCACATCCCGCGGCATTGAAATAGCGTAGGAGCGTGGACTTGATTCCGTGCGCCTCACCATAGTCGCGGATCATCTGCTCACACATCAGCTTGCTTCGACCATACGGATTGATCGGATTTTGCGGCGTGATCTCTGTGATCAGATCATTGCTAATCCCATAGGTTGCGCAGGATGACGAGAAGACGAGGTTGGAGACACCAGCTTCCCGCATCGCATCCAGGACATTCATGGTGCCGACAACATTATTTCGAAAATAGAGTCCCGGCGCTGTCATCGACTCTGCGACATAAGCAAGGGCTGCGAAATGGGCGACGGCATCCGGTTGAACGGATTTCATGGCCGCCGATAGTGCCGCCTGATCGAGAATATCGCCTTCAATCAATGGGCCCCATTTGACCAAGTCTCGATGTCCGCGCGACAGGTTATCATAGGTCACGACGGTCCACCCGGCCTGGGCAAAAGCCTTTGCGCAGTGGCTTCCAACATAGCCTGCGCCGCCGGTGACAAAGATGGTTTTCGACATTCTGGAGGCCTAAGTTCAGATCCAGCCGTTGGGTACGATGCGCCCCCCGGCGCGTCAAACTAGGATCTGCGGAATCTAGAGCACCAATTGCGTTTGCGTGACCAGGCAGACCTTCTTGCCACTAGGGTCTGTCACTTCGGTTTGCCAGACTGAGAGGCGGCGTCCAATGCGCACGGGCGTCGATATACCTGTCACCAAAGTGCCTGCAGGCGGACCGCTTAAGAAAGATGTATTGCTATCAATCGTGGTCGTGCCGTTCGCACCTTCCGGGATCGCGAGCCAGGCCCCAGTGGCGCCAAGAACGTCGCAAAAGCTCATCATACAGCCGCCATGCATGGTGCCGCCTGAGGTGCAGAGTTCATCGCGAATAAGCAGCTCGCCGACCACGCGCTCTTTGCTCGCTTCAAGGATCTTGATGCCCAAGAGTTTTGAATAGGGCTGTGCTTCTGCGATTTGTACAAGTGGGTCCATAATAGTCTCCTACAATGAAACGCTACCGTGCCTCCATGTGCCTGAAAACCCTGTACGTAAGGGCAGTGCGGCGATCAGTTCACGGTTCTGTGATCGAAAACCACGTATTGTTTGTCGATACCGCGCGACAGGCGAATTTTTCTACGTTAAGACACGTCAACCTAACGCGAGAAGGGAGACGTGGGTGATGAAACCAATCCTGAATTCGAAACAGTCTTTGGTCGGGGCAAGCTTGGCGCTGGCAGTTATTCTTGGCGGCTGTGTCGCTGTCGAGACAGCTGAGACGGCGGACGCTGCAGCGACTGACGAAGCCGCAGCCGTGACCGAAGCGGTTGAAGAAGAAATGGCAGCGGTCGAAGAGGCTGTTGAAGATGCGGTTGCCGAAGTCGAAGAAATGACGGCTGAAGCCAAACTGGCAGCCGTGCTTGCGGCGCAGCCCGAAGAAGTTCAGGCGCGTTATGGCGCGCGAAACCCTGCTGAGACCTTGGCCTTTTTTGGCGTCGAGCCGGGCATGACTGTCGCTGAAGCCCTCCCGGGCGGCGGCTGGTACTCAAAAATTCTTCTGGCTTATCTCGGCGATGAAGGCACGCTGATCGGCGCGCATTATCCTGACGATCTCTGGGGCAAATTTGGGTTTGGCGAGGAGTGGACTGCAACCCGGGTTGAAGCCACAGCAAACTGGCCAACTCAGGCGGCAGAATGGGGTGTCGAAGGCGCTGCAATTGCATCGACTTATCTGACGGCCATGCCGGAAGATGCGAGCGGACAAGTGGACGCTGTGCTGTTCATTCGCGCGCTGCACAATCTCAACCGTTTTACGGATGAAGAGAGCAACTATATGGGCGACACGCTGTCTGAGACGTTCCGCGTGCTCAAGCCAGGCGGTATCGCTGGTGTCGTTCAGCATAGTGGTCCTGAGACCAATAGCGATGAATGGGCGAATGGCAGCAATGGCTACCTCAAAAAGTCGGCGGTTATTGCCGCATTTGAAGCCGCTGGTTTTGAGTATGTCGGCTCGTCTGATGTCAACGCAAACGCGGCGGACGTTCCATCTGAGGAAGAGTTCGTTTGGCGTCTGCCACCCTCTCGCTCGGGCACTGAGGAAGGGTCTCCAGAGCGTGCGGCGTATGACGCCATCGGCGAATCAAATCGCATGACACTGAAATTCCGTAAGCCTGCTTAATAGGGTTTGCGAAATGGGTGGCGCGGGTCCCCTCGCCGCGCCACCGCTTTATTCGACTTGGCAGTCGGTCATGCTTGTCCTAAATCACGCGCCTTAGTCGCAAAGAGATGAACATGACCAATTACCGCCTATTCGGGGCCGAAACTTCTCCTTACTCGCTGAAAGTGCGGTCCTTCCTGCGCTATAAGGGCGTGGAGTTCGATTGGATCGTTCGCAGCAAAGCGACTGACGAAGAATTTGCCGCCCTCGCGCGCGTGCCCACAGTGCCGCTGCTGCTGTCGCCAAATCGTCCAGCTAATCAAGATTCAACCAGCATTCTCGCCACGGTTGAAGCAGATCATGCCGAGCCATCTGCTGTGCCGGAAGACCCGGCCTGCGCGGCGCTGGCGCTGATTCTCGAAGATTATGCGGATGAGTGGCTCAACAAGCTGATGTTCTTCAATCGTTGGGGGCAGAAGCCAGATCGCGAGCTTGCCGGTGAGCGTACGATGGAGCAGCTCCTGGACGGGGAATTGCCGCGAGCGAAAAAGAAAACACGCGACCAAATCATCAAGCGCATGCGTGATCGCTTGCCTCTGGTCGGCATCGAGAAGAAAAATGAGAAGACGCTAAAGCCAAGCTTCGAGCGCTTTTTCACGCTTTTGAACGCGCACCTTGAAAAGAGCCTCTTTCTGTTTGGCGGCCGCCCATCTGCGGCGGACTTTGCGATTGCGGGCCAGGTTGCGCAGCTTCTGATGGATCCGACACCTGGTGAGTGGCTGCGCGCGCGTGCGCCTTTCGTGACCGCCTGGAGCGAGTTTATGGAAGAGCCGAAAGCTGGCGGCCCATTCGCGCCGCTTAGCGACCTTGAAGAGACACTGCTGCCATTGTTCAAAGACGAGGTTGCCGCAACCTATCTGCCATGGGCGAAAGCGAACATGGACGCCGCTGAAGCAAAGGAAGAGCGTGTTTCTCTCAAGCTTGACGGCAAGGCTTATGAGCAAATCACGCAGCATTATGCGGCGAGGGCGTTTAAGTCGGTTACAAAAGCGATTGAGTCGGCGAAATCTGCCGATGGATTGGTTGAGTTCTTAGACAAAGCGGGCGCGAGCGAAGTGTTCGCTTAGTCCTCGTCCGGGCGAGACTCATCGGCCCATAAGTCAAAATTTGCCACGACGATGCGTCCGAGGGCGAGGTCGATGGTCGGGACGTCCTCAAACGTGAAGGGCACAAGGACGGGCTTTGACTGGCCTGACGCTTGGATCTCAACCAAATCACTGGCACCGTGATTGAGGACGGCTTTGACGCGTCCAAGTGGGGTGTCGCCGCCTGAATAGACATCCAAACCAACGAGATCTTCGATGTAGAACTCGTCCTCATCGGTCTCGGGCAGCGCGTCGCGCGGGATGTAAAGCTTGGTACCTTTCATCCCGTCCCAGTCTTCTTTCTGTCGCTTGTTTTTTGGCGACACGATGAAATGGTCTTTGCCGGTTCGGACCGCCATCGGCTCGATCAACACCTCGCCTTGTTCGGAGAGAAGTGGCGCATACTCAAACACTGCTTCTGGTTCAGCCGTAAAGCTCTTCACACGCACATCGCCGCGCACGCCATGGGCGCCTAGAATGACGCCAATCGTCACCAAATCAGAGTTTCTTCTGCTCATCGCCGCTCTCGTAAACTCAAGCTTTACAGATTGAAAGCTTCCATTTTCATGAGCGGCGCACTAGGAGTGCGCGCTGACCAATTGAAGACGAAGACCATGACCAAATCTTTGCCAATCTCAATCGACGACGTTCGTTCGGCCGCTGAAATCCTGTCTGGCCAGATTGAACGCACGCCTATGCGCCACTCAAAGACGCTGTCAGAGATTACCGGAGCAGAGGTTTGGGTGAAGTTTGAGAACCTTCAATTCACTGCGGCGTTTAAAGAGCGCGGGGCACTCAACAAACTGGCGCGTCTCACTAATGAGCAAAAAGAGGCAGGCGTGGTCGCGGCGTCTGCGGGCAATCATGCCCAAGGGGTTGCCTATCACGGGCGGCGGCTTGGCATCCCGGTAACCATCGTCATGCCCGTCACGACGCCCTTTAATAAGGTTGAGCATACGCGGGCCTTTGGCGCGCGGGTGGTTTTGGAAGGCAATACGTTCGACGAGGCGAACGCTCATGCTCAAAATCTGCGCCAGCACGAGGGGCTGACCTGGATCCATCCGTTTGATGATCCTGAAATCATGGCGGGGCAGGGCACGATCGCGTTGGAAATGCTCGAAGACAATCCCGAGCTTGATACGCTAATTGTACCAATCGGTGGCGGCGGATTGATTTCCGGGATTGCGACAGCGGCGAAGGATCACAATCGGTTTATGCGTGTGATTGGGGTCGAGGCCTCGATGTATGCTGGCATGCGCGCGCGCCTTGAGGGACGCGAGCCGAAGACTGGCGGCGCCTCCATCGCTGAAGGGATCGCGGTCAAAGATGTTGGCGCCCTGACCGAACGGGTCGTGCGAGAGCTCGTTGATGATGTTGTCGTGGTCGAGGAAGAGCATATCGAACGTGCGATCACCCTGTTTGCCGACATTGAGAAGACGGTTGCTGAGGGCGCTGGAGCGGCCGGTCTTGCGGCTATGCTTGCGCATCCGGCGAAGTTTACCGGTCGCCGAGTCGGGCTTGTGCTGTGCGGCGGTAATATCGACTCGCGTCTGCTCGCTTCGGTTCTTACTAGGGCGCTGGTTCGCGACAATCGCTTGGTCAACATTCGGATCATCGGTGATGATCGTCCGGGGCTGCTTGCATTGGTGTCAAAAGTGATTGGCGATGCGGGCGCAAATATTGTCGAAGTGACGCACAATCGCATTGCGCTCGATGTGCCCGCCAAAGGCGCGGAATTCGACATCATGATGGAAACGCGCGACGCCCAGCATACCCAAGATGTCATCGAGGCGCTCAGCCAAGCGGGCTATCCGCCGCGAACACATTAATTTTCCTCAGATCAGATCTGTTTCATTAAAGATTGGTTAGCGAATCTGCTGTCTTTGTTAACCATTACACAGATTTTAGCATCAGAGGCATAGCAAATGCGATTTTTGTTGGCAGGGCTCGTAACCGCGCTGACGATTTCCGGGGCATTAGCTCAAGGAATTCAACAAACCAAAGGCGATTTTGAAGATAAGTTTCGGCAATTGGATGAGGTTCTGCCAAGCCCGAATGTCTATCGAAACGCCGCTGGCGAACCCGGCCATGAATACTGGCAACAAGAAGCGGATTATTCAATCAAGGTCAGCTTGGATGAACCTGCGCGCCGGCTGACCGCGTCTTCGACGATTACGTACACGAATAATTCGCCCGACACGCTGCGCTATCTCTGGCTGCAACTTGATCAGAACCGGTTCCGCGAAGACTCAATCGCGGAAATGACCCGAACTTTCACCGCGAAAGAGCCTGGCTCGGTCAACGCGCGTGAGGCTCTCACACCTCAAATCACGTTGCGCTCCTTGCGCCGGATGCAGTCACAGTCTGACAATACTTACGGTTATGACATCACGCGCGTCACGGATGCGCGGGGCAATGCTCTGCCAAACACGATTGTCGGCACGCTAATGCGGATTGACTTGCCGCGTCCTCTGGCGCCCGGCCGGTCGACCAGTTTCGAAATCGATTGGGCCTATAATCTGATCGATCAGAAGGCGATGGGCGGCCGTGCTGGCTATGAACATTTCCCGGATGATGAGCGCGAAGGCGGCAATGACATCTTCCTCGTCGCCCAATGGTTCCCGCGCATGATCGCCTATTCAGACTATGAAGGCTGGCACAATAAGGAATTCCTTGGCAGTGGCGAATTCACGCTCGAATTTGGCGACTATAATGTCGAGATCACCGTCCCGAACGATCACATTGTGTCCGCTTCAGGTGTTTTACAAAATGACCGGGAAATCCTGACATCGACGCAGCGCGCGCGTCTTGCAGATGCAGAAGACGCTGACCGTCCTGTCTTTGTGGTGACGCCCGAAGAAGCAGAAGCAAACGAGAGCTCCAACCCAACCGGGTCGAAGACCTGGAAGTTTGAAGCCGAGAATGTTCGCGACTTCGCTTGGGCGAGCTCTCGGAAATTCGCTTGGGACGCACAAGGCTTCAAACAGCCTGGTGCTGAGTTTGAAACCGTTATGGCGATGTCTTTCTACCCGAAAGAGGGCGGTGAGTTATGGCAGAAATACTCAACCACAGCCGTGATCCACACAATGGATGTCTATAACCGGTTCGCGTTTGATTATCCGTACCCAACCTCACAGTCCGTCAACGGTCCTGTGGGCGGGATGGAATACCCGATGATCACGTTTAATGGTCCGCGGACAACGCTTCAGGACGATGGGTCTCGGACCTATACGATGGCGGAGAAGCGCTTCCTAATCGGCGTCGTCATCCACGAGATCGGCCACATCTATTTCCCAATGGTTGTGAACTCTGATGAGCGCCAATGGACCTGGATGGATGAGGGGCACAATAGCTTCCTCGACAGCGTTGCGGGCTATGAGTGGGACCCAGATATTCCGTGGACTCGGTCCCTGCCGCGCGACCTCATCTATTATATGGTGTCTGATCAGCAGGTGCCGATTATGACGCAATCTGACAGCGTCCTGCAGCTTGGGCCGAATGCCTACGGTAAGCCATCAGCGGCTTTGCACATCCTGCGCGATACGATCCTCGGCCGTGAAAAGTTTGATTTCGCGTTCCGCGAATATTCACGCCGTTGGAAGTTCAAACGACCCACGCCAAGCGATTTTTTCCGTACGATGGAAGAAGCCTCCGGGGTCGATCTTGATTGGTTCTGGCGCGGCTGGTTCTATACGACGGACCATGTTGATGTCTCGCTTGATCGCGTCTTCCACATGGAAATGAATACAGAAGATCCGGATATCGATCTCGCGCGGCTGCGAGAAGATGTGGCGAATCAGCCTGGCAAAGTCGGGGTTGCGCTGAACGAAGGCGAGGGCCTGGAGACTTGGGTCGAGCGTTTCCCAGACATTCGCGATTTCTATGACGAGAATGATATCTATACCGTCACCAATAAAGACAGGAATGATTACAAAAACTTCCTGGACGGTTTGGACGATCTTGACCGACAGGTGTTTGACCGTGCCGTTGCTGAGGATGCGGAGTATTATGCGCTCGAATTCTCAAATATTGGCGGGCTGGTTATGCCAATCATTCTGGGCCTTGAGTTTACTGATGGCACGACGGAGCGGATGTATATCCCGGCTGAGATCTGGCGCCGGAACCCACACCGTGTGAGCAAGCTCTTGGTCTTTGAAAAGGGCAAAGAACTATCTCAAATCATTGTGGATCCCGACTGGGAAACAGCGGACGCCGACATTGAGAACAATTACTATCCACGCCGAATTACCCCGTCTCGCGTCGAGTCATTCAAATTCCGCGCACCATTCTCATACGATCGCCGCGACATCATGCAGGAGATCAAGACCGAGCTGGAAACAGACGCGGAAAAAGACGATGAGAACGCGGCTGAAGACACTGATGATGGTGCAGAGGAATAGGCTGTGGGTACAGTCTTGAAGCCTATATTCGCCGCTCTCGCGATTTCGTTCATGCTACAGGCGCCGGCGAGTGCGCACGAGCAGGCGGTCGCCTTCACCGAACTGACCATTAAGCCCATAGGGACTGATACGGATTGTTCGGTTGAAGGGTGCCGGGTCGAGGTCGCCCATCGCTTGGCGATCCACGATGCGGAAAGCACGCTGATGAACGTGCTTGGGACGCGCGCTGATCTTTATGGAGATCGCGACGCCCAAGCCAAATTTGAGGCCTATGTTGCTGAGCAGTTTGCGATGGCGGATGCCGAAACGGGACAATCCATTGACCTCTCTTTGTTAGGAGGAGAAGTCGAGCGCGGCTATTACTGGGTCTACCAGGAGGGCGTAGTGCCAGCGTCAGTTGAAGAAATCGATCTTCGGCAAACCGTATTGATGGATGCGATCCCCGCTCAAACAAATCGCGTGAATATCCGCCAGAATGGTACGACGCGAACCTTGGTCTTTCGCGGCGGGACACGGGCTCAGGCCTACCGCATTCGTTAGATGACAGCGATCTGAAAGCGTCTTAGACATCGCCAATCATTTCAGGAGAAATCGTCTTGCGCACTCTTCTTGTGGCCCTTGGCGGCCTCTTTCTCGCAGCATGTGGTGGAGAAACCATGGACCCTATCGACCCGAACGACCCGCTCGCCAGTTATATCCCTTGGGACGCTGAAGCCGATGGCGTGCAAACGACTGAAAGCGGACTGCAATATGTAGTCGTCCGCGAGGGTGAAGAGGGCGGCGACACGCCTGGGCCGCGCGACCGTGTCAGCGTTATGTATGATGGCCGCTTGATTGATGGCACAGTATTCGACAGCTCTTATGAGCGCGGATCGTCTGCCACGTTTGGCGTTAATCAGGTCATTTCGGGCTGGACCGAAGGCTTGCAGCTTATGTCTGTCGGCGACGAGTTCATTTTCTATATCCCAACTGAGCTTGGGTATGGCGCAAATCCGCGTCCTGGCGGCGTTATCAAGCCAGGCGACGATCTGATTTTCCGGGTTGAGCTTCAGCAAGTTGTCAAAGCGCCTGAGCCGCGTGCGACAGACGATGCGGCCTGGGACACGTATACGCCTTGGAATTCGGACCTGCCGGACGTTCGGAAAACGGGATCGGGCCTCGAATATGTAGTGCTCGCAAGCGGTGATGAGGGCGGTACGCAGCCTCAAGGCTCCGACCGCGTTGTGGTCTATTATGAGGGCCGTTTTGACGAAGGCGGCGAGGTTTTCGACAGCGCGTTTAAACGCGGCGAAGCAGCGATTTTTCCGGTCAATCGGGTCATTCCGGGTTGGATTGAGGCGCTGCAGCTTATGAAGCCAGGCGACCGCTGGCTTGTGCATGTGCCAGGTGACCTCGCCTACGGCCCAGCTGGCAATGGCCCAATTCCACCGAACGCCGCTCTGAACTTTGAGGTCGAATTAATGGATGTTGTGCCAGTCCAATAGGTGAGGCTTTAATCAGGACGTTTTATAGGGAGGGGCTCTAAAATGATCCGCAATTTCAAATTCGTACTGGGCGGCTTGTCTGCTGTCGGTCTATCAGCTTGTTCATCGCTGCCAAGCGTTTCCATTCCGACCAATGCCGGCGCGATATTTGGCGGCGGCGTGCCGGACTGTCCGGACCTACGCAGCGGACCTGCACCATTTACCCCGCCATTCCCCGCCGAATGCGTGAGTATGAATAAGACGGCGACCGGTGTTCGCTACATTCCCATTCAGAACGGCAACATGGCGGAAGGCTCTCCGGCCGCCGATGCCACCATCGTGGTGAGCTATGAAGCCTTCCTTGCAGCCAACGGGACTTTGATCGACAGTTCCTATGCCCGCGGCGAGCCGAGTGTCTATGACATGCGCGAGTTGATCGATGGTTGGGCCGAAGCGGTCAGCCTTATGAATCCTGGCGATGAATGGCTGGTCTATGTGCCATCTGCGCAAGCCTTTGGTGACGAGCCATTGGGGGACTTGATCCCAGCTGGCTCTGACTTGGTTTACCGTGTGAAACTGGATGGTTTCCTCTCATCAACGCAGCTTGAGCAGGTCGCGGAGACTCGTCCTGAAGCGCCCGCAGGAAGCACCGGTCCTGATATGGCGGCCTGGCAAGCCAACTTCCCGTGGGATTCCGCGCGAGACGGTGTTGAGACCTTGCCGAGCGGCGTATCGATCGTCGTGTTGGAAACCGGTGATGAGGCGGGACCGACTCCGTCGGAAACCGACCGCGTTCGCATCCACTATGAAGGGCGCTTTGCCGAGACGAGTGAGTTTTTCGATAGTTCGTGGTCAACGGGCGGCCCCGCTGAATACACAGCGGGCGGGTTTGTGCCCGGCTTCTCTGAAGCGCTGATGATGATGCGCGCGGGTGATCGATATCTCGTCCACATCCCATCCGAGCTCGCCTATGGTGAGGCCGGGATTGACGGTGTTGTTCCGCCGAACGCAGACCTGATGTTCCAGATTGAGCTTTTGGACGTGTTGCTCACCGAGTGATTTCTCTAAAAGCCTGAGCCAGGTCGTTTGAGATAGTCAGCCTCAGCTTCCGTATTCTCTCTGCCTAAGATCACATTGCGATGTGGGAAACGCCCAAACTGTTCGATCACTTTGTGGTGTTGATGGGCATAATCGAGCGAGTTGCTAATCAACGGGCGAAAGGACGGGCGGCTGGCCGCCTCCAAAGCTTCAAATGCGACCACACATGCTTGTTGATCTGTAAGCGCTTCAGAATGCTCCAGGGGCATCAGCAAGAAGGCGTGCTCGACCTCGGTTAGCTTGGACGCGTCCCCGCGCTCAAGCGCAGCTTTGCAGAGTTTCAGCGCCAGTCCATCGAAGGCAAACGCCTTTGGGGTGCCGCGATAGATGTTACGGCTAAACTGATCAAAGACGATCACAGCCGCGAGCGTTTGCCGCGCGCCCGTTTCAAACCACGCATCCGCTAGGCCTTCGCCGAGCGCTTCCAAGAGCCCACTAAAACGGGATTTGATAAACGCGTCGGTTTCTGCGGACTTTATGAACCAGCGCTTATTCAGGCGGTTGGCCGCCAAATGGTCGTGCGTGGCTGGGCCAATCCAATAATCGAGGACCGCGCCTGGGGTTGGGAGGCTGATCATGGCCTTAAGCTGCAGGTCGGTGAGAGACCATCATATAATTGACCTTGGTGTCTCCAGAGAGGCGCCACTGATCGCCTAACGGATTGAAACTCACTCCCTGAGCAGCCTCGACGTTCAGACCGGCTTCGCGCAGCGGGGTTTCGATTTCGTCGGGCCGCAGGAATTTCTCAAACTCATGCGTTCCGCGCGGCAACCAGCCGAGTACATATTCGGCCCCGACAATGGCAAGCGCAAACGCCTTGGCGGTGCGATTGAGCGTTGCCACAATCATGAGCCCGCCAGGTTTCACGAGCCCCGCGCAGTCTTTGAGGAATTGCGCAGGATCAGCAACGTGTTCGACCACTTCCAGGTTGAGTACCACATCAAACGGCGCTTCGTTGCCTTCGATCAATTCCTCGACCGTGCCGGCGCGAAAATCGATACTCAGGCCGCCTTGTTCGGCATGGGTCATGGCGGTTTTGATGTTTGCGTCACTTGCGTCCACAGCTGTGACGGTCGCACCAAGACGGGTCATCGGTTCGCTGACCAGACCGCCCCCGCAGCCAATATCCAAGAACCGCAATCCCTCAAATGGGCGTTTCGCGCCTGGATCTAAGCCAAAGTGCAACTCGACCGTATCGCGGATAAAGCCCAAACGGACGGGATTAAACTTGTGCAGCGGTCTAAACTTGCCTTTTGGGTCCCACCATTCGGCGGCCATGGCCGTGAATTTTGCGACTTCACTAGGGTCGATGCTTGGCCGTGTGGGCGAGTTTTGAGCGGTCTTGGTGGCAGCTGTCATGAGTTTAGCTATCCTAATTGCGATTTCGCGCCGAGCCCTATAAGGAAGCGCCTGCTTACTTCATCGCAGATGGTATGTTTTGACGAGGCGGCAATGGCGCGCACTGTACTGAAATTCGGCGGAACCTCCGTCGCAGATCTCGATCGCATTTCGCATGTGGCCGATATCGTGGCGCATCGCGCCGCAAATGGCGAAAAAATCGCGGTCATTGTGTCGGCCATGTCGGGCGAGACGAATAAGCTCGTGTCGCTCGCAAAAGGCGCTGCGGGAACTGACGTCGTTGGTGATGCGTTTGATGACGAATATGATGTTGTCGTGGCGTCTGGAGAGCAAGTGACGAGTGGTTTGCTCGCCCTATCGCTGCGCAAGCGCGGGTTGAACGCGCGCAGCTGGCTTGGCTGGCAAATGCGGATGAAGACGCGCGAAGGCCATGGCGCAGCGCGCATTGATGGCTTTGACGAGGATAGCGGCCTCGGCGCAGCAATTGATGCAGGCCAGGTCGCGGTGATTGCTGGGTTCCAGGGCGTGACGGACGAGGGCCGCGTGTCGACCCTTGGTCGCGGCGGATCTGATACAACAGCTGTGGCAGTTGCTGCCGCGCTTGGGTCGGTTCCTTGCGATATCTACACCGACGTGGACGGCGTTTATACGACCGATCCGCGGATCGTGCCGCAAGCGCGACGACTGCCGCGTGTGTCCTATGAAGAAATGCTCGAAATGGCCTCGCTGGGCGCAAAAGTGTTGCAAACGCGCTCGGTCGAGCTCGCAATGAACCATCAAGTGCCGCTTCGGGTGCTATCAAGTTTTGCCGAGCCTGAGGACGACAATCCCGGGACTTGGATCTGCAATGAGGATGAGATCGTGGAAAAACAGGTTGTAAACGGCGTTACTTATTCACGGGACGAAGCCAAGATCACGCTCTACGGCATGGAAGATAAGCCAGGGACGTCGGCGCAGCTATTTGCCCTGCTGGCGCGCGAAGGCGTCAATGTCGATATGATCGTGCAGGCCAATGCGCGCGGAGAGGGACGCGCAAACATGGTGTTCACCTGCACCAGCGGCGATAGTGAAAAGGCGCAGCGTGTTCTCGAAGCGAACGGCGAAATGGTCAAATTCGATAATATGGATGTTGCCCGTGATGTCGCGAAAGTGTCGGTGGTCGGCGTGGGCATGAAATCACATACCGGTGTCGCTGAGACGATGTTCGATGCGCTCGCTGCGAAGAATATCAATATCGACGTTATCTCAACCTCTGAGATCAAGATTTCGGTCTTGATCGATACGGATTATACCGAACTCGCAGTCCGCGCGCTTCACACCGCGTTTGACCTTGACGCGAGCTAGGTGAACCCCCCATCTGAGCCCAGGCATGCCTGATAGCTTTTCCATCCCCCGGCTTCTTATGAACCGACTTCGGTCGGTAATGGCAGCCGAAGCTGACACAGAAGCTCGGCTGTTAAAGGTCGTGCGGCTGATTGCGGGTACGATGGTTGCTGATGTTTGCTCGATCTATCGGCGCAGCGATGATGACCGGATGGAGCTGATTGCCACCGAGGGCCTGCGTGAAGACGCGATCAATCGCACTTTTCTGGCGATTGATGAGGGGCTGGTCGGGCAAATTGCGCAAACGGCGCAGCCTGTTTCGATCCAGGATGCGCCGCGCCATCCAAAATTCTCTTATCGGCCCGAAACGGGTGAGGATCCGTACCATGCGTTCCTTGGCGTTCCGATCCTGAAAGGCGGCTTGGTGATCGGCGTTCTGACGGTTCAGAACCGGACCGAGCGAATCTATCAAGATGATGAGATCGACAGCCTGCAGACTATTGCCATGGTGCTGGCCGAAATCGTGCCGAGCTCAGGCTCCGGCGCCGAACAAACCGAAGCTGCACGCGAAGGGCGATCGGTAAACCTACAAGGGCGCAGCTTGTGCGGCGGCCTCGGCATGGGCCGGGTCCGGTTGCATGATCCAGTCATTCCGGCGGCTCGGTTCTTTGCCGAAGACCCCGAAATCGAAGAACACCGGCTCGAAAACGCTCTGGAAGAGCTGCACCTGTCAATTGATCGTCTCTTAGCCGCTGAGATTGGCGGACTTTGGGGCGAACCGCGCGAAGTTATTGAAGCCTATAAATTGCTAGCCTCTGATCCCACCTGGGCTGAGAAGCTGCGCGAAGGTGTGAGAGGGGGGTTGTCTGCCGAAGCCTCGATCGACCGCCTCCGCCGCGAGCACCGGGCACGCTTTGAAAAAGTGAAAGACCCATACTTGCGCGAACGGCTCCATGATTTGGAGGATCTCGACAATCGTCTGCTGCGTATGCTGGCAGGGACTGAAAATCCTCACGCGAACAACAAGCCGAGCGCTGATGATCCAGAGATCCTGATTGCGCGGCGGCTTGGGCCAGCTGAATTGCTCGACTATGGCAAAGCGGGTTTCGCCGCGATTATTTTGGAAGAGGTCGCGACCTCGAGCCATGCTGCGATTGTTGCACGGGGTCTCGGCATTCCCACTGTCGGCGGCATTGACGGCTTGCTGACGCATGTTTCGCGCGGCGACCGCGTGATTGTCGACGGTGAGGATGGGCGGGTTCACTTGCGCCCAGACGAAGATCTATTGAACGCCTATAATAACCGCCAGGCCGTGCTCAGCGAACGCCAGGCCTTGTATGCTGCTCTTCGTGACGAACCGACGGAGTCAAAAGACGGCGTTCCAGTTCGTTTGATGCTGAATGCGGGTCTCGGGCTCGACACAGAGCATCTCGACAGCACTGGCGCGCAGGGGATCGGACTATTCCGAACCGAGTTTCAGTTCCTGATGTCGGAACGCTTGCCGAGCGTCACCGATCAAATCGAGCTCTACAAACATGTGCTGAACGCCGCGGACGGTCGGCCCGTCTATTTCAGGACACTGGACCTAGGCGGTGACAAGCTCTTACCGAACCTGAACGATGCGCGCGAAGAGAACCCCGCGCTTGGATGGCGCTCCATTCGCTTTGCGCTCGACCGGCCTGGTCTGTTCCGGCGTCAGTTGCGGGCGCTGCTGCGCGCAGGTGAGGGGCGGTCGCTTTCCGCGATGTTCCCAATGGTGACTAGCGCGCATGAGTTCCGCCAAGCCAAACAAATGCTCCTGGAAGAAGTGGAATGGGGCAAGTCTCGCGGTTTCAAAGGCCCCAGCGAGCTGAAGATCGGTGCGATGCTAGAGACGCCTGCCTTTGCTTTTGCGCTGGAAGATATCGCTGGCGAAGTCGATTTCGTGTCGATCGGTACGAACGATATGTTACAATTTTTCCATGCTGCAGACCGTATGACTCCGCTAGTATCAGACCGTTATCCATTTGTGAGTCGGCCAGTTATGCGCTTTTTGGCACAAGTTTTTGAGACCTGTCAGCGGGTTGGGGTGCCTGTTTCAATTTGCGGCGAGGGGGCAGGGCGCCCGCTAGAGGCTTTATGTCTTATCGGACTTGGATATCGCAGTCTTTCCATGCCCGGCGGCGGCATTGGGCCTGTGAAACGAATGCTGCGTTCCTTGGATTTGGCTCAGTTCGGCCCAGCATTTGCAGACCTCTTGCAAAAGCGAGACCCTGCATTGCGTAACGGAGTGTTAGAGCTTGCTGATGTACAAGGTATAATTCTGAACGATGTCTAAGCTGCAAAACGACGAAACCGAACCTGTGACCGAGCCTGTTTCTTCTAACACAACCGAAGAGGTTATGGACCTGAGCGTTGGCGTTCGTTTGCGCGAGGCGCGTGAGGCGAAAGACTTAGAACTCCGAGATGTCGCGCTGAAAACACGTCAATCGCAAGAGACGCTGGCCGCTTTAGAATCTGAAGATACTGATCATATTCCGACAAGCATCCTACGACTTCAAGCGCGCAACTATGCGCGGTTCTTGGGACTTCCCGAGGCTGATATTGTCGGCGCATTTGCCGAAGATCGCGGCGTCACGAATGCTGCGTCGATGCCATCGCAAGCAAAGACATCAGCATTTCCAACGCGGTCTCTGACCATTCTTGGCGGCGTGGTGGTCGCTTTGGTGTTGGTCGCTGGTGCAGTCTCGGCAATCATGAGTTCCTCTGATCCGGTAACAGAAGAAGACCCGCTTGCGATTTCTGCGCGCCTAGCGCCCGCATTTGAGCAGCAAGCGAGCAGTAATCTCTTTTCTGCCGATACCAGTCAGGAATTTGCGATCCGCACTTTAAAGCCTGCTTGGATCGAAGTTCGCGGATCTGACGGTACGGTTTTCCGAAGTCGCGAGATGCGTGCTGGAGAAACCTACTTCCCAAGAGTTGAGGCCGGATGGACGATTACCGTTCGTGATGCGGGGGCGTTCGAATGGCGTCTCGGTGAAATTTCGGCGGGTCCGATTGGCGAACCAGGCCAAGCTCTTTTCTCTGTTAGTGTTGATGCAGCTTTAACAGCGGCGATCGATGCCCAGTCCACTGCGCTCGCAGAAAACGGCGACGGTGGAAGAGATCAACGCTAATCTGTAAAATAGTTTAGTCACAAAAAAAGCCAGCCAATTAAGTTGGCCGGCTTTTTTTGTCCAACTGAAAGTATCAGTCGCTGTTCAACTCTTTTTGCATAAGAAGCTGCTCGCCGACGCTTTGGTAGTGAACAGTGTTGTCACCTGCAGATAGGGTAGGCCGGCACGAAGGTGCGCAGTCATAAGTGAAATTGTCACCGGCGCGCTTTACCGAAACCCATGTTGTCGTATTGGCGGTCACAACAACGTCAGATGAGTGGATTGTGTTTCCATCGCTATCGAAGATCATCAAATTTGTTGTCCCAAATGACTTACCGGTAACGAAGAGCAGCTTGCCGTCGTGAACGGCAACATCGGCAATGTTTGGGTTCCCGATAATAACGCTTTCGGCGCTGGTCGAAAGCTTGATCGCTTTCGCCTTGCCAGCTTCAACCGTTACGTGGCCAGCATGCGCGGCGCAGGCCAAGAAGGCTGCAGCACCAATAGAAATTGCGGTTTTTGAAAAGGCCATCTGTCGTGCACTCCAAACTAACACGCCTATACATGCCGCAAAGAGGTTATTTGAATCCTAAAGTGAGGTGGCGCATTCTAAGAAAGTGAAAACAGGACAATTTAGTCTGGTTAACATTGCGTTGAGATTCATTATCGGTTTTCGCGTTCCAATTTACAGAAATTTGAGGACCATACTGTAGGAGTTGGAACTTCGGGGAAACCCGAGCGTCTAGGGGACAAAACTTGGTAATAAGTGGAGTCTCCAATGCCAAAATTCTTTAATGACGAGTCCGGTGCGACTGCAATCGAATACGGTTTGATCGCAGCCCTCATATCTGTTGCGATTATCGGTGCAGCAACCACACTCGGTGAAAACACCTCTACAACATTCACAAATGTCGCCGATCAGATGGGAACCGCGGCTTCAGCATCTGAAGGCGCTGATGAATCTACCGAATAGACCATCAGTCGCCAAGATCACTCTTTTGATCTGACGATCCGAACCGCCGGCATGACATTCCGAATGTCTGCCGGCGGTTCAACCTCAAGGTTTATCAAGCTCGGCGAATACTTGTTTCTGATTTCCAAGGCAGGGCGCGTACGTCTCAATCGATCATCGCGCTTGCTCTGTGTGGCAACAAGAATAGCCTAAAAAATTCCCTACTATCAATGAGATGTTGATAGTTCCTCCGTTCCCGAAAAGGGTTAACGGACCCTTCCGATATGTTCAGAAATTACTTGCATTGGTTTACTGGATTTTCAGTGCGGTGCGATAGAACCCATGTTGTTCCGGGGACACCCGAAACTTCCGGGACGTCTATAACCTGCATAGTGGGAGTTTCCAATGCGTAAGTTTTTTGAGAATGAATCTGGTGCAACCGCCATCGAGTATGGTCTCATCGCTGCTCTGATCGCTGTTGCGATCATCGGTGCTGTTACTGCTCTTGGCTCTAACACATCAGTTACCTTTAAGTCAGTTGCGGATGCAATGGCTCAAGACTAGTAGCTAAATTGCTACCAGATACACTGGTATTGAGAAGCCGTCAGGTTCGCCTGGCGGCTTCTTTCTTTTTTAGCGCCTCTTTTCGTCAAGTTATCTTTAAACCCTTTGGGTTAAGTCTCAAGCTGATCCTGATATTCGGAGACGTTTTTGTGATGATTCTTGCTTTGTTTTCAGCAGCCTTTTTTGTGCTTTGTATTTATGCTGCCTTGATTGATATTGAGACGCTGACAATTCCCAATTGGTTGAATGGCTGGCTTACCTTTCTTTTTATTCCGGCCGCGATCGTTTCAGCGCCGGGATGGGACGTTGCTGGTCTCCACCTTTTAGTTGGGGCAATCGCCTTTATTGCCTCGGTTGGACTATTCTTCCTCGGCGTCTATGGCGGCGGCGATGCAAAGTTTATCCCTGCTGTTATGCTGTGGCTTGGGCCTGCTGGCGCCGCGCCATTTCTCGTAGTAACCGCGCTCGCGGGTGGTATCCTAACGATTGTGATTGTTATTCTACGAGGCCTGATGCCCAAAGGCGTTACGCCAGGGTTTGGCGTTGCGACGTTTGAAGAGCGCAAAGGTGTTCCATATGGTGTCGCGATTGCGACTGGCGCAATTATGGCCGCTCCCGCGTCTCCATTACTTTCTGATTTATTAAGTCAAATCCAACTTCTGAGTTAACCATGCTTTAGCATCGGCGTGGAATATTCCCATCTGACGCCTCGTATTTGCTGGGGCTTTGTAAAGAGAAGAAAGCGTCCTCATGTCACCCATGCGCCTTATAGTATTGGCCGTCGCGCTTGTTGCAGCAGTGGTAGCGGCTTTCCTGGTTCGTAATCTCGCTCAGCCGACGGTTGTAGATGGACCGACTCAAACGGTCGAACGGGTCGTTGAAGTTGAAGTCGCGCAGCAGAAAGTCCTCGTCGCGAAGACTGACTTGCGAGTTGGCACATTGTTGACGCCTGAGAATTTTCGGTGGGCGAATTGGCCTGACACGACGCTTAACCCGGCTTACTACACCCAAGAGATCGCACCGGACGCGATGGAAATCTTGACCGGCAGCGTCGTTCGCTCAGCGATGTATGCCGATGAGCCGGTGATGCCGCAGAAGATTGTCCAAAAGGGCGATACCGGCTTTATGGCGGCCCTGTTGAGGCAGGGTAAGCGGGCAATGACTGTTGAGATTTCGCCTGAATCCGCTTCAGCGGGCTTTATTCTGCCGGACGACCGCGTTGATATTATCCTGTCACAGATGATCGAGTTCTCCGGAGACGAAGACCTTCCGGCAGTCATGGTCACAAAAACGATTTTAGAGAATGCCCGCATCCTCGCGATTGACCAAACCTTCGGCGATGTCGACGGCATACCAACGCTCACGGGTTCGACCGCAACAATGGAACTCGATCAGAGCCAAGCAGAACTGCTGGCGCGCTCCGCACGTGTCGGGACGCTCTCGCTGACGCTTCGAAGTGCTGCTGATGCGGGTTTCAATGATGGTGAAGCATTAGCGAATGTTGTTGCCCTAGACGAGGTCGACTCGGGCGGACGCAAGGTCATGATTTATCGCAGCGGCAAAGTTGCGGCGGGAGGCAGTTAAAATGACGCCATTCAAGCGCATAATCCAACCCGCAACTATGGCGCTTGCCATGGGGTTGATGCCGATTGGTTTTGCCCACGCGCAATCATCGGATAATCCGCTCGGTGTGAGTTCGATTGATCCCGGCGAAACAGCTGTAACGCGCCATGTGTCTCTTGGTCTGAATAAATCGATTATTATCGATCTGGACCGACCTGCGTCAGACGTGATTATTACGAATCCGGATATCGCGGATGCAACGGTTCAAACCGCGAGACGAATTATCTTCCGCGGCGTCGAGGTTGGTCAAACCAACGCGTTCGTTTTCGACACAACTGGGCGTCCTTTGATCAACCTCGAAATTGCAGTTGATGTCGACACAAGAGTGATCTCGGACATGATCGAAAGGTACGTGCCCGGCGCACGCGTTCAGGTCGAAGCTGCCAATAGCAACCTCGTGATTTCAGGTATTGTTGATAACCTGGTTCAGGCTGATCAGGTCACGCGCCTTGTTGAAGCTTATTTGCCTGGCGGTGATACCGGCGGCGTTATCAACATGATGAACGTACGCGCGAAAGACCAGGTCATGCTGGAAGTGCGCATTGTTGAAATGCAGCGATCGGTGATCAAGCAGTTGGGTATCAATCTCACAGGTGGTACGAGTTTTGGGGATTTCGCGAACACGGTTGAGCAGCAACTGTTCGTATTTGATCCAGAGGTCGGGGCTCTTGTTGATGCCGGGACGACGACATTGGGGCCTGGACTGCCATTCTCGAACCAGTTTGAGATTTCAAGTTCTAATTCGTTTAACGTCGCAGGTAATGCTCTAGGAGGGCTGGGTGTAGAAACTGGTTACGTCAACTATGTTGGTGGCGCCTTGCAGTCGAGTGTCGGAGCTACCTTTGATGCGTTGGAACGTGTCGGCATCACTCGGACGCTAGCAGAGCCAAACATTATGGCGGTTTCCGGCGAGAGCGCTAAGTTTCTAGCGGGTGGCGAGTTCCCCGTTCCAGTTGCACAAGACGACGATCAAATCAGTATCCAATTCAAACCATTTGGCGTTGGTTTGGCGTTTACCCCAACGGTCCTTTCTGAAGGCCGAATTTCCCTCAAAATCTCGACCGAAATCTCAGAGATTTCGACACAAGGCGCATTTCAGGGAACTTCTATTGCTGGCGTGGATGAAAATGGACGAGTTATTCAGGTAAGCGGGCTTACAATTCCGTCGCTTGTTGTACGTCGGGCGGAAAGCGTGGTTGAGCTGCCATCTGGCGGGACGACGATGCTGGCAGGTCTGATTCAATCGCGGACCCGGCAAACGCTTGATCAGCTTCCCGGCGTCAAAAAACTACCAGTGATTGGCGCGCTTTTCCAGTCGCGTGACTTTGAGAACCAGGAATCGGAAATGGTGGTTATCATAACACCATATCTCGTGGACCCTGCGAAGAAAGATGAGCTTAAGACACCTGCAGATGGCTTCGTAAGTGCGTCGGACCCCGATACGATCTTCTTTGGAAAGTTGAATGCTCAGTATGCAGAGACCGACCAGGGATTGTCCAAAGAGAACTATACCGCCCCCGTCGGCTTTATTGAGGAATAGGTGCGAAAGATGTCAAAGATAACACCTCTCAGTTTCGGAGCTATGATTGCCAGCGCGACTTTTCTTGTTGCATGTCAGTCGAGCGGAACACCAAACAATATTCCGGTCGAATACTTCACTGGTACAGTGCTGGATCACCACGAGATTGGTGTTACTCAGCATACTGAATACCTCGAGGTCCAACTCGATACTCGAGATACACAATTGCGTATTGCTGAAGTGATGAACGTGCGTAGTTTCCTCGATCAGTATGCAGACGTAGGTCATGGGCCTTTGGTCGTTTCCATGCCCAAGCATGCCGATAATCCGCAGCTCGCGGTTGGCGCTGTGGCGGAAATTCGTGAGTTTGCATGGGAGGCTGGCATCGATTACGAGCGCATGCTCGGGGCAGCGTATGACGCCACTGATCGTCCAAATAGTCCCATCATAATGGCCTTTAAGACCTACAAGGCCGTGGCGCCGAAGTGTCCGTCTTTGGCGCAAATAGATGTGGTGAACGCGGTCAGTAACACTGATTTACCAAGCTTAGGCTGTGCAGTTCGCACGAACATGGCAGCGATGATCGCGGAACCGGCAGATCTGCTGGGCGGGCGCGAACTCAGCGAAGGTGATAAGGTCCGCCGAGGACAACAGCTGAGACTTTGGCAAGCCGGTGAAGCAACCGCAGCTGCCCGCTCAGATATAGATTCAGGAGCTGTTTCTTCGGTCATTAACTAGACCTGAGAGACACATCGGGAGAGACTTAGAATGTCTAACGATAACGCCCTTTTCGAAGACGATTTCGATATGGATTTCGAAGATGATTTTGACTCGGCATTGTCAACTGTCATCGAGGATCACTCGGGTTTGGAGGAGGTTAATCTTGATGCTCCTCAGAAAGAGCTTACCGATTTTGATCCTGCCGATGTTTCCCGTGAAGAGACACCGATTACGCTGAACGAATTCGAGGATGGTGGACATCGCGCCATTCCCGCGATTGCCGCAATCGCTTTTTGTGAGTCGCAACGCACCGTCGGGCTGATGGAAGCCGTGGCAAGTGATCGGCGGATGGCCCAGGCAACGCTTCAAACCCAAGACGGCGGTCTCGAAGCGGCGATTGCGTATCTTCAGGAAAACCAAACACCAAACTTGCTTATTCTGGAATCGTCAGCTGCGAACGCGACGATGATCGCCCAGATTGATGAGCTTGCGTCTCATTGCGACGAGGGCGTGCAAGTTATGGTCATTGGTAACACCAATGATATCGGGCTTTATCGCCAGCTCATGGCGCGCGGCGTGAGCGAGTATCTTGTTCCGCCTGTCCCGCCCGTTCAAATTGTCCGCTCGATCAGTCAGTTATTCGCTGATCCGGATGCGCCTTTCGTTGGCAAATCTATTTCTGTACTAGGTGCCAAAGGCGGCGTTGGGGCATCAACAATTGCTCACAATCTGGCTTGGTCTTTGTCAGAGAGCGCACAAGTAAGCACCGCTTTGATTGATCTCGATCTTTCATTCGGCACGACAGCGCTCGATTTCAATCATGAGAACCAACAGACGGTTGCAGATGCCTTGCTTGCTCCAGAGCGTGTTGATGACGCGGTTGTGGCAAAACTCCTGGCTAAAGTCACTGACCGTCTATCGCTCTTCACTGCGCCGGCAACGGTCTCGCAGATCATGGATATTCCATCTCAGTCCTACACCGCGATCATCGATACAGTTCGTCGTGTGATGCCCTACGTTGTGCTGGATATACCGCACGCTTGGAACGAGTGGACCTATAATACGCTCTTGTCATCGGACGAAGTTATTTTGGTTTGTCAGCCAGACCTGGCTTCGCTCCGCAACGGTAAGAACATCATTGATGAGTTGAAGGCGCAGCGCCCGAACGACACGCCGCCAAAATTGATCGTCAACATGACCGGCGTGCCAAAGCGTCCCGAAATTCCGACAAAAGATTTTGCTGCGGCCATCGAGGTTGAGCCTAGCATCATTTTGCCGTTCGACCCGCAATTGTTCGGGACCGCGTCGAACAATGGACAAATGATTTCAGAGACGGACGGGACTGCTGAGTCATCCGTCGCGATTGATCAACTCGCAGGCACGCTCACGGGTCGTGAGATCGTTCCGCAAACAAAATCACTGCTGAGCAAGCTGCTTGGGAAGTAAGTGGATTTAGAGGGCTAACCTATGGCATTTGGCAAACGTAATGGAGGACCTGCGGCAGCGACGCCCGTTGCCACTGCACCTGCGCCTGCTGCGCCAAAAGCGGCGCCACCCCCGACTGCAAAGGCACCTCCGCCGGCACCAAAAGAGAAGCCGAAGCCAGCGGCTTTGAAGCCCCCCCCTGCGGCGGAGCACACGGAGCAGGTCACTAAAGTCACGGATCGCTCCGAAGAGTATTATGCGACGAAGACGACGATCTTTAATGCTCTGATCGACACCATCGATTTGGGCCAGCTTGCGCAGCTCGATCAAGAAAGTGCGCGCGAAGAGATTCGCGATATCGTCGTTGAAATTATTGCCATCAAAAACGTCGTGATGTCGATCTCTGAGCAGGAGCACCTGCTTGATGATATCTGTAACGACGTTCTCGGCTACGGGCCTCTAGAACCTCTGCTCGCACGCGATGATATCGCTGATATTATGGTGAACGGTGCCGACACTTGTTATATCGAAGTCGACGGCAAGATTGAGCGCACAAACATCCGATTCCGGGACAATGCGCAGCTGATGAATATCTGTCAGCGGATTGTGAGCCAGGTTGGCCGGCGCGTCGATGATGCGAGCCCGATTTGTGACGCGCGTCTGCTGGATGGCTCTCGTGTTAACGTCATCGCGCCGCCGCTATCGATTGATGGGCCCGCGCTCACCATTCGTAAGTTTAAAAAGGACAAGCTGAAGCTTCAGGATTTGGTGAACTTCAAGTCGATCTCTGAGGCTGGTGCTGAGATTCTTCGGATCATTGGCCACGCCCGCTGTAACGTTCTGATCTCTGGCGGTACGGGTTCTGGTAAGACGACCCTTCTAAACTGTTTGACGGGTTTTATTGAGCCGAGCGAACGGGTCATTACCTGCGAAGACTCTGCCGAACTTCAATTGCAGCAGCCGCATGTTGTCCGACTCGAGACCCGCCCCCCAAATATTGAAGGGTCGGGCGAGATCACCATGCGCGACCTGGTCAAAAACTGTCTGCGTATGCGTCCGGAACGGATCATTGTGGGCGAGGTTCGTGGACCAGAAGCTTTCGATCTCTTGCAGGCGATGAACACGGGCCACGATGGCTCAATGGGAACGCTTCACGCCAACAGCCCGCGCGAGGCGCTGTCACGGGTTGAATCTATGATCACAATGGGCGGCTTCAGCCTGCCCGCGAAAACCATTCGCGAAATGATTGTTGGTTCGGTCGATGTCGTTGTTCAGGCGTCGCGTCTACGCGATGGTTCGCGTCGCATTATGTGCGTCACTGAAGTCATGGGTCTCGAGGGCGATACGATCGTGCTTCAGGACATTCTTAAATATGAAATTGAAGGCGAAAGCGACGACGGCAAAATTGTCGGGCGCCACCGCGGCACAGGTATTGGCCGACCGAAATTCTGGGAACGTGCTCAATACTACAATCTCGAACGCGATCTCGCGACCGCTCTGGATGATTTGGACTAAGTCATGGATCTGAGCGGCGATATTGTTTTCTACGCGATTGGCGGTCTGGCATTCTTGTGTATCGCCGGTATTGGCTTGGCTTTCACTGGCGACCAGAACGCAGAAAAGGCCTCTAAGCGTGCGCGTCAGATAACCTCTGAAGAGCCGAGCGTAAGACGTGGGCTCCGCAGCGATCCAAATGCGGCTCGAAAGAAACAAACCGCGCAAATGCTGAAGAAGCTGCGAGAGCAAGATGAAACTCGTCGCAAGTCGCTCGTGGCGAACGATATTCAGTCTAAAATCAATCAGGCCGGACTAGAGATGAGCGCGCAAGTGTTTTGGATCATCTCGATCATCTTGGCAGGCGTAGCAGGGCTGCTGACATTCTACTCTGGGGCTGATGGCCCGCCAATGATCCTCGGGTTCGAGTTTAAGTCCCGCCCCCTTACGATCGCTGCGGCGGTCCTTGCGGCTGGTCTTGGATTTCCTCGCTGGGTGCTCGGTATTATGACCAATTCGCGCAACAAGAAGCTGATGAACCAGTTCGCTGACGGCATAGATATTATTGTGCGCGGCGTTAAGTCGGGCCTGCCTTTAACGGAGTGTTTGCGGATCATCGCGAAAGAGAGCCCAGCGCCGCTAGGCCCAGAGTTTAAGCTGCTCACCGACAATCTGTCTATGGGCATGACAACAGAGCGCGCGTTGCAGCAGTTTTACAAGCGTGTGCCCCTGCCTGAGGTCAACTTCTTCGTGATCGTCTTGACAATTCAAGCCAAGGCAGGTGGCAACCTTTCCGAAGCGCTTGGCAACCTATCCATTGTCATCCGCTCACGGAAAATGATGCGCGAAAAGATCAAAGCGCTTTCTGCCGAAGCCAAGGCGTCGGCTGGTATTATTGGCGTGCTGCCATTTGCGGTCGCTTTTATGGTTTATCTGACAACCCCAGGATACATCATGGAGCTGTTTACCAGTTCTGCCGGTCACACTGTTTTGTTCGTAGGCTTCTGTCTCTACGCGATTGGCATCACTGTGATGCGCAAAATGATCAATTTCGATTTTTAGGAGCAGCACGTGGGCGAGTTTGCACAATCTCTGAGTGACCCAGCCACGCTGCTGTCAATGGTCGTTGCTGTGGCCATGTTCATGACCGTTATTGGGGTCATGTTGCCAGCGCTTAAGGGCGACAAACTGGAAACGCGCCTTAAGCAGGTATCATCACAGCGTGAAAAACTGAGACGGGCGAGCCGCGCCGATCTTGAGCAAACCGGTATCAAACGGGAAGCCAAGGGCGCGATCAGCGACATTACAAAGACGCTCGATCTGCAGAAAATGCTTGAGGATCCAAACATTGCTGTGAAGCTTGAGCAGGCTGGCATGCGCGGACCTCGGCCGCTTGTGATCTTTTACTTTTGTCGCTTCATATTACCGTTCATCGGCGGACTATCAGCCTTCCTGTACATTTTCTTCGTCAATGATCACGGCCTTTCGCCTGCGATGAAATATGGGTCCATCATCTTCGGTCTGGCGATTGGATTCTACGCACCAAACCTGTATGTTGGTAATATCGCGCAAAAGCGTCAGCAATCGCTGATGCGAGCGTTTCCCGACGCCCTCGACATGATGTTGATTTGTGTTGAGTCAGGTATGTCGATTGAAATGGCGTTTGCGAAAGTTGGTGCTGAAATTGGAACCGCATCGACAGAACTCGCCGAAGAGCTACAGCTTACGACGGCGGAACTCTCATATTTGCAAGAACGTCGAATGGCATATGAAAATCTTGCGCGCCGAACCGGCCATGAGGGTGTTAAAGCGGTTACGATGGCACTTACACAAGCCGAGCGATATGGTACGCCTTTGGGCGATGCGCTGCGCGTGATGTCTAAGGAAAACCGTGAGATGCGGATGTCTGCTGCGGAGAAGAAAGCTGCAGCACTGCCGGCACAGCTCACCGTACCAATGATCTTGTTTTTCCTACCGGTCCTCTTCCTCGTGGTGCTTGGACCTGCGGTGATCAAAGTCATGCGGATGCAAGGTTGAGGTCGACGCCGAAAGGTTTGGTCGGGTTCGACGTTTGCAGCAATCTGTTTCGATTAAAGGCGATATTGAAGTTTAACGGTTTTGCGAGCCGCGCAGCTTTGGACGTAGTCCGCCCGAAGGTGTCGTGTCCTCTTCTCCGGCAAGCTCAGACATGGCGTCGTCATCGACCTGGGCTTCTGGAACCGCTGGCATGTCTTGCGGAGCGGCAGGCGTACGCTCCACCTCGTCGAGGACATCGTCCAGCTGTTTTAGCCCTTCATAGGTGCGGCCAGCCGGCATCATCATTGCTCGCAAAGCCGCCTTATTGGCTTCAACAGTGCGGATAGGCGCGTTTGGATCCACGGCAACCATATCGTCAAACCGACCTTGTAAGCCCAAGATCAAAGCCAGGTTCTGCCGGACCCGACCGTCCGCGCCTGGTGCCTCGACAGCGCGGCGAAGCGCAGTTTCTGCTGCTTGTATTTGGCCGGTCAGCGCGAGCGAAAGTCCATAATTAGATAGAGTTGAAACACGATTAGGCTCTCGTTCTAGAGCGAGCTCATACGCCTGCTGTGCCTGTCTGTGATCTTCCATACGATCGAACGCGAGCCCCAGTGCGGCGAGGGGCGCAGCATCAGTTGCCGGAGAGAAGTCAGCGCTCCGCGCAAAGGCTTGAGCTGCATCATTAAAACGTTCTTGCGCCATGAAGGATCGTCCGAGTTCCAGAAATAACTCATAGCCTGTCGGGTGAATGGCAATCGCTGTCGATGCAATTTCGGCCAAACGGTCATGGCTGTTGATGCTCCTTAAGGCGCGCAGGAAGCTAACGGTGATATCAAGATTGGCGGGGTCTTTCTGGTACTCATTTGACCAAAAGTTGGCGCGCGTGATCGGATCAGATCGTTCAGCTTGTGCAATTTGCTCCGGCGTTGCCGGTACAAGCGCAGCCTCGATCGCAGCTTTATAAGTTTGCTCCTCACTCGTTAAATCTGGTTCAGCCGCAGTCGTCGCACAGGCCGCGCTCGACAGGATTGCAAACACAGGAAGCACATATTTGGCAGATCTGGCTCTGGACATTTGGCAAGCTCCGGGGCTGTAAGAGCGGGAACCATGCCACTGACCTAGTCAAGACAAGGTTAACAAAACTGGCTTTCTCATTAACGGACTTACACTTTGATGCCTGAACATACTGCCCTGATTTCCAATGCCGACGCGGCCGTGCCGGTCTATCTTTTCACGACCGAAACATGGCGTGACGATGCCGACCTGCCAGACGGCTTAGCGGCCTTAGCGAAAGCCCAATCTTTTGATGGCGGGTCCGGCCAGATGATTATCGGCGCGACAGATGCTGGCGAGATTTCAGGCGTACTATTCGGCTTAGGCAAAGGAGCCGATGCGCTTGCTGTCGCTGCGTTATCGGCAAAGCTCAAAGCAGGCGATTATCGACTGTCGAATATCGAAGACCGCGAGCTCGCGGTTCATGCCATCGCTTGGGCAGATGGCGCCTATCGCTTTGACCGATATCTCAAAAAACCTGCAGAGCCGCCGCGTTTAGTGGTTGGTTCAGACGCGCTCGGTGATGCGATCATTCGAGAAGCGATCGCGATCGATCGGTTGCGCGATATGGTCAACACCCCAGCCGAGGATATGGGCCCACCAGAAATACAGGGCACGATTAGTGATTTGGCGGAGCGCTATAGCGCAACGCTTGAAACTGTGATCGGTGATGCTCTGCTCGATCAAAACTATCCGATGGTTCATGCGGTTGGACGTGCGGCGCCCGAAGCACCGCGGATTATGGAGCTGAGCTGGGGAGACAAGTCGCATCCACAATTGGCCATTGTTGGCAAAGGCGTCGCGTTCGATACGGGGGGGCTCAACCTCAAAACCGGCAATTACATGCGACTCATGAAAAAGGATATGGGTGGCGCGGCCCATGCGATTGCGCTCGCTGAACTGGTCATGGGTGCAAACTTACCCGTTCATTTGAAGCTCTATGTACCAGCTGTTGAGAATGCGATTGCAGGCGATGCGTTCCGGCCTGGTGACGTTCTATCGAGCCGGAAGGGCCTCAGCGTCGAAATAGATAATACTGATGCTGAAGGGCGGCTCATTCTCGGCGACGCTCTAACGCGGGCCTGCGAGGAAGATCCTGATCTGCTAATCGACTTTGCGACTCTCACCGGTGCAGCGCGTGTTGCACTTGGGCCGGACCTCGCGCCTTACTACACCGATGATGAGACACTCGCAGCAGAGATTGCACGTGGCTCAGATGCGTCTAGCGACCCAGCTTGGCGGATGCCGCTTTGGTCCCCTTATAAGTCCATGTTGAAAAGTCCCATCGCGGATTTGGTCAACAGCGCAGCGGGCGGCATGGCTGGATCCATCACGGCGGCGATTTTCCTGAAGCAGTTTGTTGACGCGAAGTCTTGGGTTCATTTGGACGTATGGGCATGGCGTGAGGGCAAATATGGCCGTCCAGCGGGCGGCGCTGCTTGCGGTCTGCGTGCTATGTGGGCGACGGTTAAAGCGCGCTACAGCTAGCGTTCGTCGCTAACAACGTATCGCGGACCAACGCCCAAGCGGTAGGCTTTGTCGTCCGGATTGTAGAGGCTGCAGGCTTTCAGGGACAAGCACCCGCAGCCAATGCAGCCATCAAGTCGGTCGCGCATCCGTTCCATCATCGCGATGCGCTCATCCAATGTTTTTCGGAAGGTTCGACTGATCTTGCTCCAGTCTGCTTTGGTGGGTGTTCGACCGTCAGGCAGGCTCGCCATGACGGACTTAATCTGTTCGATGGTCAGGCCCATCTGCTGCGCAATCAGGATAAACGATAAACGGCGAATGTCGGAGCCTTCATAGCGCCGTTGATTGCCCTCATTTCGATCTGGGGTGATCAGACCTTTGCCTTCGTAAAACCGGATGGCGGAGACCGAGAGCCCCGTACGCGCTGCTAAATCGCCGATTGATAGGCCACGCTTCATTGCCATGAAAATTACCTCAAAAAATACCTTGACCTCAACTTAGGTTGAGGAATTACACCATCTTCATCGATCAATCAAATAAAGGAGATAGACATGCAAAAAGCGATCCTGGAACACATCAATATGACGGTTTCGAACCCTGATAAGACAGCGGAAATGTTGTCCGACCTGTTCGGTTGGAAAATCCGGTGGAGCGGTGATTCCCTGAATAATGGTCGGTCAGTTCATGTCGGCAATGATGATGATTATGTCGCTTTGTATAGCGTCGGCGCCCCGCGCACTTTGGGCGATAATGAAAATTATCGCCTCGCTGGCGCCGTCAATCATCTCGGCATCTTAGTCGACGATCTAGCGGCTGCTGAGAAACGTATCCTCGAGTACGGGATCAAGACTCACAGCCATCAAACGTATGAGCCCGGCAGCCGGTTCTATTTTCATGACCATGATGGCATTGAATACGAGGTGCTGTCTTATGCTTGAGGGCCTCATTCAATCTTACCTAGAAAGCTTCGGGCGCGGGTGGACCCCGCGCTGCGAGCCGCATCAACATTTTCGTGACTCGCCAAGCGGCCGAACCGCGCTAAGCTCTTGCCCAAGCAATGAGGGTGAGACGAAATATGCTGCAAAGATCCATCTGGGTAAGCGCGCTGGCCATTGGGCTTTCGGCCTGCGTTAGTGCCGATCTTCAGTCGGCTGAAGCGCCGTCTGTGAAGCCTGAACTAGCTGAGGCTGTTAGTGAGCCGGTCATCGGACCCGGTGACCGGATGCCCTCGGGCCGAGATATTGGAACCCGGTCCGCCGTGGTTGCGCCAAATGCAGCTGCGGCCACCGCTCACCCACTGGCAACCCAAACCGCGCTAGATGTGATGAAAGATGGCGGCACGGCGATGGACGCTGCGATTGCTGCGAACGCGATGCTGGGCCTGGTTGAGCCAACCGGGAACGGCATTGGCGGCGATCTCTATGCGATTGTCTGGGACCCCAAGACCGAGCAACTCTATGGTTATAATGGATCTGGAAAATCGCCCATGGGTGCGACGCTGGAAGACATGCAGGCCAAAGCCGACGCCTTCATGGACGGCGACGAGATCCCGCCCTACGGCGCGGCGCCGGTCACGGTGCCTGGAACCATCGATGGCTGGTACGCCTTGCATGAGCGGTTCGGCAAACGCGATATGGCGGACAATCTAAAACCTGCAATCGAATATGCCCGTAACGGCGCCCCGATCCCTGAAGTCATAGCTTTCTACTGGCAGTTTGGGCCAGACCGCTTTGCGCCAGCAGCTGAGAGCGGCATGCTGGAGGAGTATGAGAACGCGAAAGCTACATTCTTCTCGCCAACGCCGGTTGAGGGGTCTTTGTTCCGCAATCCCGACTTGGCTGATACGCTGACCGAAGTCGCCTTGAATGGCAGAGACGCTTTTTACAAAGGCTCAATCGCTCGGACCATGGATAGTTATTTCGAGCGGATTGGCGGTTATCTTCGCTATGAAGACTTTGCCGAGCACCAAGGCGAATGGGTCGAACCCCTCTGCGTTGAGTACCGGGATCTCGTAAAACTCTGCGAACTTGGGCCAAACACCCAGGGCGTGGCGGCGTTGCAGATGTTGGAGATGCTCGAGCGATTTGACCTGCGCTCCATGGGCTTCGGGTCGCCGGACAGCCTCATGGCGCAAATCGAAGCGAAGCGGTTAGCCTTCGCGGACCGCGCTGCTGGCTACGCAGACCCCGCCTTTAGCGGCATCGACCCTGAAGTGTTCATTCGCCCAGGCTACAATGCCGCGCGAGGTGAGGCGATCGATATCTCTCAAGCGATGGCGCCGCCTGCGCCAGGCTTTGCGGATGCGGATGCCAAACTCGAAGATGGCGACACGACTTATCTCACCGTCACAGACAAGGACGGAATGATGGTCTCTTTGATCCAGTCAAACTATCGCGGCATGGGGTCTGGGCTGGTCGCGGATGGTCTAGGTTTCATGTTCCAGGATCGCGGCCAATTGTTCAGCCTCGACCCTGAGCATCCAAACGTGTTCGAGCCGGGCAAGCGTCCGTTCCATACAATCATTCCAGCCTTTGCCTTCAAGAAAGATATGCCCGGCTGTCAGGTCCGTTCGGTCGCGGCCGAAGATGCCTGCCCATATGAGCCTTGGCTGAGCTTCGGGCTGATGGGGGGTGGAATGCAGCCGCAAGGCCATGTTCAAGTGATCCTCAACCTGATCGACTATGATATGGGTCTGCAGGAAGCTGGCGATGCTGCGCGCTGGGAACATCGCGGCGGCTGCGAGCCGACCGATGGCCTCAATGGAGACGCATGCGAAACCGACATGGGGACGGTCCATCTAGAGAGCGGGATTCCAGTTGAGACACGCGCAGAGCTAGAGCGTCGCGGGCACGAAGTTGAATGCTGCCGAGCGAATGGCGGCGGATATCAAGCGATTATGCGTGACTTTGAAAGCGGCGCGTGGATCGCTGCGACAGAGATGCGCAAAGATGGAAATGCTGACGGATATTAGAAGGATGAAAGCGGCCAGTCCGCGGTCAGTCTTTGGTCTCGTCTAAGGTATTATACGTGGCTTTGAAAGCCTGCGCGGACTGGCAAAGCCGCTTCCAACACGTATCGTCATAGCACAAACTTGACGTAACGGCAATTTAGCGTGCTGGACCCCAGCGGCTTGGCGCGCCATATCACCTACTATGGAAGCCTTTGCGAACCTTTTGGAGCGCCTATTGCTGACCCCTTCACGGAACGGGAAGCTGGCGCTGATGGCGAACTACTTCGCAAGCGTGCCCGATCCTGAGCGCGGATGGGCGCTCGCCGCTCTGACCAATGAAATCGACCTGCCTGGCGTGAAGGCGGGCCTCGTACGGCGCCTGGTTGAAAGCAAAGTCGATCATGAGCTGTTTCGGCTCTCTTATGACTATGTCGGCGATCTGGCGGACACAGTGAGCCTCATTTGGCCGAGTGAGCATGGCGCGAACTATGTTCCGACTTTGAGCGAGGTGGTAACCGAGCTTTCAGATGCGACCAAAGCCCAAGGCGAGAAACTGATAGAGAGTTGGCTCAACGCGCTCGATGCGCGCGGACGGTGGGCGCTCTTAAAACTGGTGACGGGCGGGCTGCGGATCGGTGTCTCAGCGCGCCTTGCGAAGGTTGCCGCGGCCCAGTTTGGGGAGATCGAAACCAGCGAAGTAGAAGAGATTTGGCACGGTCTTGAGCCGCCATACCTCTCGCTCTTCGCTTGGCTCGAAGGCAAAGCCGAGAAACCCAAACCAGACGTAGCCGCTCCGTTTCGGCCGGTTATGCTGGCGCATCCTCTGGTGCCGAAAAAAGATCGGGACAATCCGGATGCGGTTGATCCAGACCTGATCACGGCGGAGACCTTTGCTGCGGAATGGAAGTATGACGGCATCCGTGTCCAGGCCGTGTCTGAGGCGGGCGTTCGCCGGGTCTATACGCGCACCGGTGATGATATCAGCCACACGTTCCCAGACGTCCTCGCCGCGATGGACTTCGAAGCTGCGATTGATGGCGAGCTCTTAGTGCGCGCGCAGGATGGCGGGGTCGCACCGTTTAATGAGCTGCAGCAACGGCTCAATCGCAAAACCGTCTCCAAGAAGCAAATGGATGCGCGACCCGCTTTCATTCGCGCCTATGACTTGCTTGTCGATGGCGAAGAAGATCTGCGCGCGAAGAATTTCAAAGACCGCCGTGCTCGGCTTGAGGCCTTTGTAAGCAATCTCGATACGGACCGGATTGATCTCTCACCGATTGTCGAGATTGAAAGCATCCAAGCGCTCGAACATGCCCGCAACAATCCACCAGCGCCTGAGATTGAAGGCCTGATGCTCAAACGTTGGGATAGCGTCTACGAAGCGGGGCGCCCAAAAGGGCCTTGGTTTAAATGGAAACGCGATCCGTTCTTGATTGACGCGGTGATGCTCTATGCTCAGCGCGGACATGGTCGGCGGTCGAGTTTCTATTCTGATTTTACGTTTGGCGTATGGCGTGAGGTTGATGGTGAGGATCGGTTGACGCCAGTTGGCAAAGCCTATTTTGGGTTTACCGATGATGAGCTCAAACAGCTCGACAAATTCGTCCGCGACAACACGATTGAACGATTTGGACCTGTGCGATCCGTCACCGCAACCAAAGAGAAGGGCCTCGTCTTTGAGGTCGCGTTTGAGGGCTTACAACGCAGCCCAAGGCACAAGTCAGGCATCGCTATGCGGTTCCCGCGAATCAACCGAATTCGCTGGGACAAACCGAGCGCCGAAGCGGACCGATTGGAGAACCTAGAGGCCTTGCTTCCCGAGAATGCCTGATGGACATGTTGTCGAAGCCTGATAGGGCGGGGCGATGAATTTTCGCGATTTCTCGTTGCTCTCAGCGGTCTGCTTCGTTTGGGGCTTGAACCTGGTTGTGACGCGCTGGGTCGTTGCGGATGCTGGCGTTCCGCCCCTCTTTTTCGCCGCGATGCGGTTTGCGGGGATCGCGCTGGTCTTGTTTTGGTTCTTGAGACCAATTCCGAAAAACCTCGGCACGCTGTTCTTGATCGCTATGGGCATGGGCGCCGTGCACTTTGCGTTTCTGTTTATGGGCCTCGCAAACGCCGAAGCGAGTTCGGTATCCGTTGTGGGGCAACTCGGCGTGCCGTTCTCGACTTTGATGAGTATGGCCTTTCTAGGCGAGGTCGTTGGTTGGCGACGCGGCTTGGGAATCATGCTGGCCTTTGCTGGCGCGATCTTGATCGCTGTCGACCCGAACACGTTCCAGCTCAGCTTTGGCCTTTTATACGTTGTCTTTGCAGCTCTCGTTGCCTCCGGTGCGGGCATCCTGATGAAGCGCATGCCATCGATTAGCGCGCTGCAAATGCAAGCTTGGATCGGCCTGTTTAGCTTCGCGCCTTTGTTTGCTGTTTCGGGGCTCTTGGAGAGTGATAAAGACGGCTGGGGCGCTTTTATTGAGGGCGGCTGGCTGGTCTGGGCGGCGACCGCCTTTGCAGTACTTGGCGTTAGCGTATTTGGCCATGGCGGCTTCTATAGTTTGATCAAGAAGTACGATATCTCGCTGCTCTCTCCGCTGACCCTCATGACGCCGGTTTGGGGCGTTGTTCTCAGCATTGTTCTCCTGGGCGAAGTGCTGACCTTGCAGCTGGTTGTTGGCGCGGCCATTTCCTTAGGCGGCGTGTTTGTTATTCTCGTTCGACCCAACCGCGCGATGCCGGAAGCGGCGCTCGGCGATAAAGTGAGAGGCAAAAAAGAATGAAGGTCGAGGCGCATCCCAGCCCGAATTTCAATGACCGCAAGCAGCCGGTCGATATGCTCGTTTTTCACTATACCGGGATGGAAACAGGCCAAGCGGCGCTGGACCGCATGTGTGATCCAGACGCTGAGGTTTCCGCGCATTATATGATTTGGGAAGATGGCCGCATCGCGCAGCTTGTCGGCGAGGACAAGCGCGCTTGGCATGCGGGTGTCTCCAGCTGGAAAGGTGAAACGGATCTGAATTCCAGATCAATCGGCATTGAGATCGTGAATGGCGGCCATGATTGGCCGCTACCCGGTGATCGGCTCCCGCCATTTCCTGAGATCCAGATCGATGCGCTGATTAAGCTGACCCACGGCATTCTGGAACGATGGGATATCCCCCAGCAGCGGATTGTCGGACACTCCGATATTGCGCCTGCCCGAAAGCAGGATCCGGGAGAGCATTTTCCTTGGGCAAAGCTCTCGCGCTTTGGGATCGGTTTGTGGCCATCTTCACTGCTCGACGTGGCGGCTGGAACGGCGGCTTCGGCTAAAGGCCCGCAGTTGATCGGGCGCGGCCTCGGCCCTGGAGATGATAAAAAGGCGGTTAGCCGACTGCAGACCATGCTCGCCGGCATTGGTTATGAGATCGAGGCCACCGGGACATATGATAAGGGGACTGAAACAGTCGTGCGCGCGTTTCAGCGACGTTGGCTCCAAGACCAGGTAACCGGCCTTGCCGACCTGCGGACTTTGCGCATGATCGGCCTGATGCATCCGCTTTATCTGAGATAGTCGCTGGTTAGGCTTTCGCACTTGGCCGGGCGTGGCAGCGATCGTACCAGGCGCTGATATTACTTAGCTCACGGTTGAGCGGCTGACCGACTTGCTCTCCGAAGGCCAGGAAAGCCGAGAGCAGAATGTCTGCCAGCGTAAATCGATCGCCCGCGAGATAGTCACGACCTGCCATTTCGGCATCGAGCCAGGCAAGTTTGTCTTGCACGCACGCTTTTAAGCCATCGGCGGCCTCTGGAAGACAGCGCATGCGGTTCTCAAAGATTGGCAGGCCTTCCGCAAACCGGAACCCATTGGCGAGGGGTTCACAGACATTGAGGTCGGCCCAGCGCGTCCAACGGCGAACTTGTGCGCGCTCTTCGGGCGTTGCGCCCATTAAAGGCGCTCCAGGCTGGCTTTCGTCGAGATATTCGCAAATGACAGTGATCTCTGTCAGCAAGGATCCATCGTCGAGCTGTAGGGCAGGCAGCTGTCCGGCTGGATTTACTTTGAGATAGTCAGACTGGCGATTGACGCCGGCCATGATGTCGACCTCTTCCATGGCCAGCTCAATGCCGCGCTCGGCCATAAAGGTGCGCACCACTTGCGGATTGGGTCCTACAGAGTTGTAGAGTTTCATTTTGCCCTCCTGGCTTTCCTAGAAGTTCACGCGGTTCGAAACGGTGCCGTCGACGATAAGGTTCGAGCCTGTCGTGTAGGATGATCGCGGGCTCGCTAAAAAGACGGCGGCATCGGCGATTTCTTGCGGTGTTGCGCAGCGCCCGGTCGGGTTTCGCGCAATCGCCTGCTCGAAGAATTCCGGCATGTTCTGTTCAACCATGTGCCAAACGCCGCCTTCGAAATAGACCATACCAGGAGACACAACATTGGTGCGGATCCCGCGTTTGGCATGCTGGCGCGCTAGGCCCTTCGCCATATGAATAAGCGCTGCTTTGATCGGACCATAGGAGCCAGCATTATCGGCGACAGCTGCTGAAATAGACGCGATGATCACAAAGGCTGCATCGCCTTTCTCATCCGCGGATTTGCCTAGAAAAGGTTCGGCGGCTTCGAACGCATTGACCGCGCCTAAGACATCCAAATTGAAGTTCTGCTTCCATGACGTCTCGTCGTTGCCCTGCGCCATCGCGCCCGCATTCGAAACCAGAATGTCGATCCCGCCGAGCTCTTCCCCAGCGGACGTGATCCAGCTTTTGAGCGCTGCGCCATCCGTGACATCAACTGAACCGCCGGTCGCCTTTACGCCTTTGTCTTGAAGGGCAGATACGGCCGCCGTGATTTGATCCGCATTGCGGGCGCAGATCGCAACATTCGCGCCTTCATCCGCAAGCGTGTCCGCGATGGAGCGGCCAATCCCGCGTGTTCCGCCTAGGATGACGGCGTTCTTGCCTTTGAGGTTTAAGTCCATGCTGCGCTCCGATATCTGACTTCAGAGCTTATCGGAGCATACTCGCGGCCTTGCGCCAATGCGGGTCGTCGCGAGAGGGGGCTGGCGGTTTTGAAACGTTTGACCTATATCGCGTCCTCCAGACGGCTGGGCAGTCGCTGTCTCCGACTTGATCGGGGATGGAGGAAAGTCCGGGCTCCACGGAGACATGGCGGTGGATAACGTCCACCCGGCGCGAGCCGAGGGAAAGTGCCACAGAAAGCAAACCGCCCTGAACTTGTTTCAGGGTAAGGGTGAAAGGGTGGGGTAAGAGCCCACCGGGGCTTCGGCGACGCGGCCCGCATGGTAAACCCCGCCAGGAGCAAGACCGAATAGGGGGCGTGTATGGGCCGTCTTCAGCCTACGCCCCGGGTGTGTCGCACCAGGCGCGCAGCAATGCGCGTCGCAGAGGAATGACTGCTGAACCCGCAAGGGGGAACAGAACCCGGCTTACAGGCCGTCTGGGCTTTTTTACCGGCAGCGCCCAAATCGATCCGGTGAAGCCCCTGGCCCACCCTTAAGTCCGGGCGGATTCTCCCAATTTGTGCCGCGTCCTCCCGCTCGTCCCGGAGGATTGTCATCGCGGTCGTACCAGCATTTCGCGCCTTGGTTCCACCAGCCATAATTGGCGTGCCAGTAACCGAAATTCGGGTGATAATAGTATCCCGCCGTTCTTGACGTGAAGCGCACTTGTTTGCCGCGCACGACCACCATTCGGCGATCCGGGCTCGAACCCGGACCGCCGACCGGACCGGGTGGGTTTTCCCAATTTGTCCCTGGTCCGCCAGCGGGGCCGGGCGGGTTATTATCACGATCATGCGCGCAAGCGGTTGGGAAGCCAGCGATCACGAAGATCAAAGCGGAGGCGATGCAGTGTTTCATTTGAATACCTCGTGTTCCTATATGAGGTGAAACGCGCTGCGATCGTGTCTCCGTCGATTCTACATACTTACCCTTTGCAGTTTTGCGTCTTTTCCATCACGCCGAGCTGCTCAACGCGGCCTGTACCATTGTCGACGTCAAAGTAGATATTGCCATAATCATAAACGGTACTGTCGGCTTTCGACACAACACAATCGGGAACGCCGAACACGGCGCGCGTGGTGATCTGTTCCGCGCCGGTTGAGATGCCCTCGGCTGTGCGAAAGCGTCCATCTTGAACAATAATCCAATAGACCTCGTCATGTGCGCCGACGGTCAAACCATCAAAGACATAGGTGGTCGCCGAGGTGCCGCGCATCGGAATGGTCTGCCGAGGCACGCCTTTCAGCGCTAGTAGTTGATCGAGCGGCATCCCGATTTCAACATCGCCGACCCGCTCACCCGGTACGATTTGATTATCATTGAGCGTGAGCGGTGAGCTTGCGCAGCTGCTGAGCAAGCCGAGGCTCGCAATGAAGGCGGTAAGTTTTATTGGAGTCATACTGAGACGGTCTCGATTGGCCGCCCCCGCAGCACTGCGGCGCTAATTCACTGGAAATAGAAGGTTTTGTCGAGACGCTGTGACGTGAACTCTCTGTCAGGTTTGACGCCTATGTGGCGGCAACCGTCACGTCGCCCCAAACAATGAAATGTGGATTGTCATAGCCGCGGGCTTTTTTGCCATAGAGCAAAGGTGTTCCATCAGTTTCGGTGACGGTTGCGCCTGCGGCCTCTGCAACCGCTTGCCCAGCAGCAGTGTCCCATTCCATCGTCCGGCCAAGACGTGGGTATAGATCGGCCTCACCCGCCGCGATCAGACAGAATTTCAGGGACGACCCTGCCGAGATGATCTCGCCAATGTTCTGCGTCTCCAGGAAAGCGTTAGTTTCGTCGCTGCGGTGGGACTTTGACGCGATGGCGGTCAGGCCAGCCGGTGGTATGCGCCGAATTCTCAACGGTGAACGGGCGTCTTCAGGCGGGACATCTGCACCAGGCTCTGCGGTCGCTTGCCAGGCCGAGAACCGGCTATCGGCAACGAATAGGCGGTTCAGCGCCGGTGCATAGACCACGCCCATGACCGGGACACCATTTTCAATGATGCCGATATTCACGGTGAACTCGCCGCGTTTGTTGATGAACTCTTTGGTACCGTCCAGCGGATCGACCAATGCGAATCGATTGCCATGCTCCGGTATATTTCCTGCCGCAACAGATTCCTCTGCGATGACAGGCAGGTCCGGATCAACTTTCGCTAAAGCCTCCAGGATCAGGGCCTCGGCTCTTTCGTCGGCTTCCGTGACTGGCGAGCTGTCATCTTTACGATCCACATTAAAATCCGTCGCATAGACCTGCATAATGAGGTGCCCCGCATCCAAAGCGATACGAGCGAGAATGTCTCCGGTTAGGCTCATGAAACGTGTCTTTCTTGCAGAGGGACCAGTAGAGGGTCCGCTGCCAAAATGCGGTGTGCTGTGCTGATTGTGTCAAAGGCTTGCTGGCTATCGCCGAGGCGGGGGGTGTCCGGGTCGGCAATACCGGCAAGGAAGGCAGAAAGGGCGACGAGGGCGCCATTAGACGATTCAAACCGGTCGACGGTTTCATGCCGCGGTGTAGATCCGTCTGTGCGGGCTGAGATCAAGGCCTCTTGGCCAAATCTCTGGTCTTCTGTGTTCAAGCCTTCAAGCCACAGATAGCCGCGCTCATAACCCAGCTCTAGCCTGAATGTCGGACGCCATTGCGTGGTTGAGATATGCAGGCTGGCAAGTGTTCCACTATGCGTGCGAAGCGTCGCCAGGATATTGCTTTCCGAGCCGATCTGTTCCGTTCGGTCTAGATCTGAAAATCCGCCTATGTCCTGAAACGGACCGGCAAAGGCTTGCATAATGTCGATCATTTCAGCGCCGAGGCCAAAGACCGGATGATGATCATCTTCGCGGTCCGCAACACCGCAAACGCCGCGCATTGTTAGCAGATTGCCAAACTCCCCGGTGCTCACTTTAGCGAGCGCTGTTGCGACTGAGTCGTGGTGGCGCGCCGTAAACCCAAACTGTAGGCGCGCGCCTGGGGCGTTTTGCTCACAGCGGCGAATTTCGACCATGTCTTCTACGCTGAGAGGCACAGGGTGGGTGCTATAAACTGGCCATGGGCCAGAGAGCGCTGCGTTAATCCATGCGCGAAGATCAGATTGAGCTCCAGCCAGGATAACTGCGTCCAGCGACTCTGATTGCATCGCGCCGTGCAGGGTTTGAATGCCCGCCTCATCACACGCGACATCAAGCGCAAAAGCGGCAACTTGCCCGGCTTCTGACAGCGTATTCAGAGCGATATGGTGATCTGAATCCAGTTGGTCGGCACCAATCACGGTAATGCGGATTTGTGACATACGGGACCGGGCTCCTACAGCGCTGGACAGCGATAGCGGGTTGGGGTGTCGATCACAAGCTTGATGGTCAGACCGTGCACAAGATTATTTGTGTGCCTGCTCTAAGGCGCGAGTGCTTTCAAAAGCGCGGACGCTTGGATCTTTGAAAATCCCTCAGGCAAGGGCGCTCGCATAATCATAATGCGTGACCAGAGCTGGCCCGTGAGCACATCCACCGCCTGATCCAAATCATAGTCACGGCGAACCACATTCTTCGCAGCGATTTCCGCTAGAATCAGCCGAAGTGGCGCACGGACATGCTCTTTCATCCAGTTGCGCCAGGTTTCGCCAGCGTCTTTGTCATCGCTGGCCGCGATCATTGCGGTACGCAGGACGGCATGGCCAGAGCCCAACCGCGTTGTGTCTTCTAAAGGCTGTACTAAAGCAGCAATCCGCTCAATTGGGTCACGTCCAAGCTTTGATGCGGCCGGGACAAGCTCTACGGCGGCCTCGATACACATGTTTCCGATTGCAGGCCACCAGCGATAAATGGTCTGTTTCGAAGCTTTCGCCTTTCGCGAAACCTTGTCGACACTGAATTTACGCCAGCCGTTTTCAGCCATTTCTTCGCGGGTCGCTTGTAAAATCGCTGCACGAGACTCTTCGCTGCTGCGCTGGCCTTTTTTGGGCTTCAGTTTTGTATCGGTCATGGCACCCGTTTCATTGAATTGGTTGCACTTTTGCTATCACGGAACGAACCGTTTGTCTTTTCGGTAATGCAAGAAAAGTGCAATTCTTTCAGCATGACCCAAAATGACCGCGGGGAGTTGTAAGTCTACCTAACTTCAAACCCGCATTCCCGCGTTAACAGGCATGTAGAACAGGTCCTCAAAAACTGTGGGTTATTTCGACGCAAAGCGTATATAGGGTCGCATTCAGAGATTCGTTTGATCTAGGACATGCTGTGGACGTTGCACTTTCGACCCTTCTTTCGCCAATAATCCTGTTTTTTGCGCTCGGAATGGTTGCCGCGCTTTTGCGATCTCAGATGAGCGTTCCAGAAGCCATCGCCAAAGGCATGGCGATCTATCTCATGATGGCGATTGGCCTCAAGGGCGGGGTCGAAATGTCTAAGAACCCGCTCACCACTGATGTTTTATTAGTGCTGTTGGCAGGCATAATTCTTTCCTTTCTGATCCCGCTCATTGCATTTGTGTTCCTTCGGCTTTCGACCAAGCTTGATCGTGTTGATGCAGCCGCGACCGCGGCGCACTACGGATCAATCTCAATCGTGACTTTTGTAGCGGCGACCGAGGCCGTCCGCTTGTCTGGCTTGGATAGCAGTGGGCATTTGGTTGCCGTGGCGGCGCTTATGGAAACGCCGGCCATCATTACCGCGCTATTCTTGGCCTCAAGGGGCGGGAGCACGCGGACCAAACCTGTGGCGGGGTCTGAGCAAGGCGAACTCGTCCGGGAAGTCTTTTTGAACGCCTCCATTGTGGTCTTGGTCGGTGCGCTCGCCATCGGATGGATCGCCGGGGAAGAGGGAACCGCGTCGGTTCAGCCCTTCTTTGTCGATCTGTTTCAGGGCGTGTTATGCCTGTTTCTGCTCGATATGGGGCTGTCAGCGGGACGCGGTTTGCGCCAAGGCTGGCGCCAGCTGAGCTTCGCCACAGTTGGCTTTGGCATCTATATGCCGCTCATATCGTCGCTGATTGCCGCGAGTTTCGCTTTCGTGTTGGGAATGCCAGCTGGGGATGCGGCCTTGCTGATCACTTTGACGGCGTCGGCGTCCTATATTGCTGTGCCAGCGGCTATGCGGCTTGCCTTGCCGGAGGCAAAACCATCGATCTATCTGACGCTTTCTTTGGGGGTGACCTTTCCATTTAACGTCACGATCGGTATCCCGATTTATATCTATCTGGCGCTACTCATTACAGGACAGGGGTGATCTATGGAGAAGCATCTACGCATCGAGCTGATCATCGAACGGATGGCCCACAAGCGCGCTTGCCGTGTCTTAGAGACGGCGGGAATGACCGGATACACGGTGCTGCCAGCGATGGCGGGCTATGGCAATTCAAAACGCTGGAACCGCGATACGGATCTCTCTGCAAGCGGCGATATGGTCGTCATCATTTCGATTGGTGACGAAGAAAAAGTTCGCCCCGTTATGGATGAGATCGGCAACCTCTTAGGCGCGCATATCGGCGTCGTGACGGTCACCGAGGTCGAAGTTCTTCGACCAAGCCGCTTTTAGAACAGTCTATTTCGCGTCGCGTGTAACGGCTTCTGCGATAAGTTCGCGCGCCTTTTCGACACCAGACCAACCATCGACCCGGCTCCATTTGCCGGTCTCGAGGTCTTTGTAATGGGTAAAGAAGTGCGTGATCTTCTGGATCAGAATGTCCGGTAGATCGTGATAAGTGGCGATCTTGTCGTAGTAAGCCGTGAGCTTTGGATGCGGGACGGCCAGGATTTTCTCGTCCGGACCTTTATCATCCGTCATCATCAGCACCCCAACCGGACGGGCGCGCACTACGCTGCCCGGGACCAGTGGTCGATTGCCCACGACCATCACGTCAATCGGATCGCCATCGAGGCTCAATGTGTGCGGAACGAAGCCGTAATTACAGGGGTAGCGCATCTCGGTATAGAGATAGCGGTCAACAAACATCGCTCCGGAGGCTTTGTCGATTTCATACTTGATCGGATCGCCGCCGAGCGGGACTTCTACGATCACATTGAGATCGTCAGGTGGGTTCTGGCCTGCAATGATTTTGGAGATGTCCATGGGAGGATGCCTTTAACTATGCACTAAGTTGCGGAGCCCGTGCAGGATCGCGGCCAACACGTCAAGCGGTCATAAAGTCTTGGCCTCAGTTGTCTGCAGTGCTTTAGTCGTAAGCAGTGTTAAGAGTGTGAGATTAAAAATGAAATTGCTCGCATCTAAACGCAGCTAAGGTGTCATACGTGTCGAATAAGTCTACTCAGATACCAGCGCGTAGTTAAAGCTCACCGAAATACGGGCCTCGTCGGTTTGGCTGGCAAGCACTTCGTGGCGTAGCCAGCTGTCCCACATTAACACGTCGCCTGGCTCTGGCGTGCGATAGACAAACCGGGCCATTGCCTCAGGTGCGTCAGCCGTGAGGGGCGGAGCGGCCATCATCATTGGTAGCCTAGGATCTTCGAATTTGATCCGGCCCGAGCCTTCCGGCATGGCGACATAGCATGTCCCAGAGATAACGCTGTTTGGGTGGATATGGCCTGAGTGATGGCCGCCCTCGCCGAGGATGTTTACCCAAAGACTGTCGCACTGCAGCTTAGCCGTCCCAAGGTCCCAATACCGCGCTTTGGCAAAGGCATAGGCCAGCGCGTCGAGCTGTTTCACAAGGTCGGCAAAGGCTGGCGCGCGATTCGGGAGGTCATCAAGTGACGCATAGGACGTATATCCTGGATAGCCTTCACGTTCACACCATTCATGCCCGGCCGTATCACCGTCTTCGATCATCCAGCACGCATCAGAAAGATCCTGCAGCAATTTCGCATTGGACAAGCGTTCGTGTTGGATAGATGTCGCGAAGAGGTGAGTTTGCTGCATGCTGCTCTCTTACGGTCGATTTCCGAGCTGGCAACAAAAAGCAGTTCTCATTGCTGTAAACGACGCCCGAACCGTGCATTGAGCTGACCGGTATTTCTGTGGTCTGAGCTTGTCGTATGGGCAGCGGATCGCGTAGTGGACTTTAGCACAAAGTATCGATCCTTTAGGAGCTATCAGAATGACTGATCGAACCTACGAACCAATGACGCGGGCTGAAGTTGTGGCGGCGCAAAGGGCCTGGGCCAAATATGTCACCGAACAAGATGTCGAAAACCTCTTAGAGCTTTACGATTTCGGGGCGCCAGATGAGCCGCTCCTGTTCAAGCCGACTTTGGCGGATGTGATCCGCTTAGACCGGGCTGGCGCCAAGTCTTACTTCGTCGGCGGGGATTCTGACTATCCACATGATCACGGTTTCCTAAATCGCGGTTGGAAACACGTAGAGTTCCAAAGCGCCGTTGGTCCGATTCTGAAAGCGGGCGGCCTGGGTTACAAAGATATGGGCCATTACACGTTCATCGATGGCGACGGCAACGCGACACGTGCTGACTATACATTTGCGTATCACAAGCTCGATGGCCGTGTGTTGATTTCGCTGCACCACTCATCGCTGACCTGGCTGCCGCCGGTCGAGGGCTAATTCGCACGTTTCTTGGAAAGCTAGCAATATCGAAAGGGCAAAAGGCCCCTCGACTACATTTGCATTGTCCAGCCTTCGACGCCCATAGCGGCCTGACGGACCGCTTCAGACATGGTTGGGTGTGCGTGACAGGTGCGGGCAACGTCTTCGGATGAAGCGCCAAACTCCATCGCGATCGCGATTTCGTGGATCATCTCACCGACGCCAACACCAATCATATGCGCGCCAAGGATCTTGTCAGTGCCTTCTTCGGCCAAGATCTTCACAAACCCAGTTGTCTCGTGATTGGTGCGCGCGCGCGAGTTCGCCATGAAGGGGAACTTGCCCTTCTTATATTTGATACCCGCTTCTTTAAGTTGCTCTTCGGTCTTACCGATCGTTGCGATTTCAGGATTGGTGTAAACAACGCCCGGCACCAGATTGTAGTCGACATGTCCGGCTTTACCGGCAATCAGCTCAGCAACGGCGGCGCCATCATCTTCAGCTTTGTGCGCGAGCATCGGTCCAGCGATACAATCGCCGATTGCCCATACGCCAGGTGCGACTTTGAAATGATCGGTGGTTTCGATCACGCCGCGCTTATCGGTTTTGCCGCCGACATTCTCGAGACCAAGACCCTCTGTGTAAGGGCGGCGGCCAACCGCAACGATGACGATATCAGCGTCGAGCGTCTCAGCTTCACCGCCAGCAGCCGGCTCCATGGTCAGTTTGAGCTTGGTTTTCAGCTTCTCAACACTGGTTACTTTGGTACCGAGTTTGAAGGTCAGGCCTTGCTTCTTAAACGTGCGCTGTGCCTCTTTGGCGATTTCATTGTCAGTGCCAGGCAAGATGCGATCGAGATACTCAATCACGGTGACGTCTGACCCAAGCCGAGACCAAACGCAGCCCATTTCAAGGCCAATAACGCCGGCGCCGATCAGAACCAGCTTTTTCGGGATCGCTTTCAAGCTGAGCGCGCCTGTATTCGACACGATCCGTTCCTCGTCGATCTCGATCCCGGGCAGCGTTGACGGCTCAGAGCCTGTGGCAATGACGATATTCTTGGCCGACAGCGTTTGTTTGCTGCCATCTGGGCCCGTTACTTCGACTTGGCCTGGCCCAGTGATGCGCCCCTTGCCTTGGACATGGTCAACTTTGTTCTTTTTCAGCAGAAACGCGACGCCTTTGGTCAGGCCATCAACCGCATCGGCTTTTTGTGCCATCATTTGGGGCAGATCGACTTCGAGCTTGCCGGTTTTGATTCCCATGCTGGCGAAATCATTCTGCGCGGCGGCATAGTATTCTGAAGCATGCAGCAGGGCTTTTGATGGAATGCAGCCGACATTGAGACAGGTCCCGCCGAGCGTTTCATTCTTTTCGATACAGGCTGTTTTCAGCCCCAATTGTCCTGCGCGAATTGCACAATTGTAGCCGCCTGGGCCACCGCCGATGATTACGACGTCATAGGTCTCTGCCATGGGATATTTTGCCTGTTCCAGCTCGCCATTAGAATGTGGCGGCAACCTAGTGTCGTCGTCGGCAATTGCAATCTAAGAAACGCCTTAAGCGCGACGTAATGTCAGAATAAGAACAGAGAGAGCGACTGCCGCAAGGCCGAAGAGAACTTCGTCGAGCCACAGCCCAGAATCGGCGCCAGATGCCGCCATAAGCCCGCCCAGAACGGCAAATAGGACAGATCCGATCGTCGCGATCGTTCCGCCAGATCTGAGCCTCAACACAACCAATGCACCGCCCAGTGTCATTAAGCTGGTGCTGACTGCTCGAATGATCCCGGTTGGCGGTTCAAACAGTGCGCTCGCCAAATCTCCGCCGCGAGACGTGAAGGCAAGAATCGCCTCTAGTGCGCCCCAAGCCAGCCACAGGCCAAGGCAAAGCATCACAATTCCTGCCAGTTGTCTTAGCATGTGGGGTCTCCCGGAAACTCTAATTGTGACGGATTTGTCATTCAATTGCAAACAAAGGGACAATCAGGCGAGACGTTTTCGGGGCAGCTTTGTGGCAGATTATTGGCGGCGCTGCCTGGCGCGCATTTTCCGCCCTTCCGCAGCGAAGTGCGCGCGTTGCCGAGCGATTGCTGCCGGAACAGGCCTGCGATGGCGAACCTGACGTTCAGCGGTTTGAGCTGGCTCCATCGGGGCCTGTACATAAATGACTTGCTGGCCGTCGGATGTTTCCGCAACTGTTTCACGGCTTGGCGCGCGCTTTCGGCAGAGCTCCCAGACCGCGATCCCAAGCAGAACGGCGCCTGCTGCTGCCCCTGCCACAGCGCCTTCTCCGGCGCTTGGATTTTGCCACCAGCCGGGTTCGAAATCGACGAGGAACACGCAAGGAAAGCCAGCAATCACGCCCATAAAATACCAAAGACGCGCGGCGCGTTGTTTGTTCCCGAGGCTGAGGGCCGCCGCATATAAACACAGGGCGGCTAGGAAATAGGGTGCCCCATAAACGATCCCGAGCTCCCGCCAGTCGATTCCTGTCAGACCCGTCATTGCATCATCTTCAAGCATAAAGCCTGCGAGCATCATCAAGCTCGGCCAGCGGATTGCGGCCATCGCTCCGAAAGCGAAGGCAATTGCGTATAAAGCAATTAAGAGGGCAATCAGTCGTCGTGGCATATTTTCTTAATAGGCCAGTAAAATTGATATGCGATGAACATGGTCGAAGGGATTTGAGCTATGTTCCGACAAAGTCCACCACAAGTACCGATGGCGCTGATGTTTGGCGGCGTTATTCCGTTTGCGTCATCTGCGGGCGCCATGTTCGTTTTCCGTGATGATTTGGCCATGATGAACCTCGCGGCGCTCTGGTTGCTGGTCTATTCAGCGATCATATTGAGTTTCCTTGGCGGCGTCCGGTGGGGCGCTGAAATTGCGAAGCGCGAACGCCCTCGCTTTGCCGAACTTGGGCCGTCTGTTTTAGGCGCGCTTGTCGGTTGGGGCATGGTCATGGCGGGCTTCCAGCATGGTATGCAAACCTGGCTCTTTGCCGGGATGGGCGCCGCCTTGACGCTACACTATCTCTATGACGGCATCTCGCCAGAGCTTCCGCTCTGGTATCGCCGCATGCGCCTTTGGCCGACGCTTGGCGCGGTGTTTTCGCTCGCTTTTGCCTATTTCCTGCTTACTCAGCAGGGATAGCCATTCTCTGCTTCGGCAGGCTGATCCCCGCTGCGCGAAAGCTCACAGCGGCGAGGCCGAGTGAGATCAACGCATTCCAACCTGCCATTGAAAGCCCATAGCGACCCTTCCATGGATCATCCATGCAGGACGGCGCGCCTTGGCGGGCATTTAGATTGGTCAGGTCGATCGCATCCATATCGACAAGGCTTGTCAAACAGCCGCTTGGGGCCGGCCAGAACTTATACTCAACGCCCGCATGATAAGCGGCAACCACCGCGCCGGTGAGAAATACCAGGCCGAGCATAATATTGAACGCGAGAATGAAACGCGGGTTCTGGCGGATTTGCCAAAGGACCAGCGCCGTCATCGTCATCGCAACGACGGCCCAATACACTTCGCGTTGGCGCAGACATAGCGGGCAGGGCAAGAGCAGCGCAAAAGACTCAAACGCGTGTGCTGCGCCGAGCATGGCGAGCGATACGGCCAGCGCCATAACGGGCCACCGCCATGTCTGTAAAAATGGATCAATCCGCTCTAGCATGCGCCCTAAAATCGGTCGCCAACGGGAAAGAGTCCATGCGGCAACGGGGCACGGGGCTTTAAGATTCTGTCACTTACGGTTTACGCGCGACCGAGCAGGGTGCGTATGAGATCTGTTGCGGCGTCAAATCCGAAGGCGGCGGCCGTCACGAGGAGGCTGACCCAAGCCATGCCGATCAGCATGCCGAGGATCACCAAACGACCATCGCGCGACATCAACCCGAACGCGACAATCGCCACTCCAATGCCAGGAACGGTATTCGTGCTCGGCAGCGGTACCAGGATTGAGGCACAAAACACGGTCAAGAATAGCGCAATCACGCGCTCGCTCTTTTTTCCGGTAAGCCAGGTGAGACTTGGTCTGGAGATCCGTTCCAGCCAGCCGAACCATTTGCGCCCAAAGCCCGACATCCGGGTCAGCCCGGCTTTATCGATTTTTCGCGCACCAAATTTTTCAGGCAACCAAGGCTCGTTTCGCCCGGCCAGCATTTGTAGGGTCAGCGCCATCATCGGCAAAGAGACGATTTGCGGCACCAAATACAAAAACGGAATGGCGCAGGGCAGGGCGAGTAAGAACAACGCTGCGCCAAAGGCCCGTTCATCCAGTCGATCGAGAATATAGTGCAGGCTGAAGCCCTCTTCCGGGGCTTCAGATGCCATCGCTTCAAGCGATTGCAGAAAGGTGCGTTGCGGCTGCGTCGTCTCAGTCATCGCCGCTTCCCTAGCGAGCTTTGTGCCAACCGCAAAGTGGTGATTGACGACAAAGCTCGCCTGCGGCAGTTAGGCGGCCTGCCTAACTCAGGAGCCTCCCTGGCGGAATTGGTAGACGCGACGGATTCAAAATCCGTTTCTGGCAACAGAGTGCCGGTTCGAGTCCGGCGGGAGGTACCAAAGCAGTCCGTTTCATCTGGTCAGCTAAGACCTATGTCGCACTGGATTTGTGTTCGGTTTCTGGACAGAGTGCCAGTCAATCGGCAGGATCCACTTTATGAAGCACCATATTATGATTGCGCTTGGGCTGCTGATGGCGGTCATTTTCTCGTATCGACTGGCGAATGCGTTGCTGGCCCCTGGATTGGGCATTTCTGAACTTTATCTCTTTGGTGGCATCGTGATCGCAGCTTTCCTGATTTTTGGCGGACTTAAAGAGCGTCGCCGTGTGCGCGATCAGGCGCAAAATCAAGATCCTTAGACCAAAGTCGGTCTCTACAATTGCCAATCTCTGAGTCACCCTGAAGCTGCGGTAAAAATACCGTCCAAGATAATCAGGGAGGACCCGAACGTGTCCAAGAACAATCATATAGATGCGAAAGGCTATTGGGCGGCCACGATCCGCTTGACGCTTAGCTTGCTCGCGATCTGGTTTGTCGTCTCGTATGGAGCCGGCATCCTTTTCAGAGATTTCCTAGATCAGTTCGCGATTGGCGGCGCGCCGCTGGGCTTCTGGTTTGCACAGCAGGGGTCGATCTACGTCTTTGTCGGTTTGATCTTCTATTATTGCTGGGCGATGGCGCGGCTTGAGCGCAAATTCGGCGTGGAGGGTTAGACCGATGGACTGGACCCTTTTCTTCGTTATTACGACGTTTGCGCTCTATATCGGTATCGCGATTTGGGCGCGGGCTGGCTCGACAGATGATTTCTATGTCGCGGGCCATGATGTTCACCCGACCGTTAACGGCATGGCGACCGCAGCTGACTGGATGTCGGCGGCGTCTTTCTTGTCTATGGCAGGTCTTATCGCCTTTTTGGGCTATGGCGGTTCGGTTTACCTGATGGGTTGGACCGGCGGCTATGTGCTCCTGGCTGTCTTGCTCGCGCCCTTTTTGCGCGAGTTTGGCAAGTTCACCGTCCCGGATTTTGTAGGTGACCGATACTATTCAGACGTCGCGCGGATCATCGCGGTGATTTGTGCGCTGTTCGTATCCTTCACCTACATTGCCGGACAGATGAAGGGCGTTGGTGTGGCCTTCTCTGGCTTCCTCGGCGTTGATTTCAATGTCGGCATCGGGATCGGCATGGTCATCGTCTTTTTCTATGCTGTGCTCGGCGGAATGAAGGGCGTCACCTATACGCAGGTCGCTCAATATTGCGTCCTGATCTTTGCCTATACCGTGCCGGCGATTTTCATGTCGATCATCATTACCGGCAATCCGGTGCCGCAGCTGGGCTTCATAAGCAACGCAGCGGGTGAGGACATATCCATGTTGTCCAAACTAAACGGCGTGGTCACTGATCTGGGCTTCCAGGAATATACGCAAACCAACAAATCCATGTTTGATGTATTTGCGATCACTGGGGCGTTGATGTTCGGGACAGCGGGTCTGCCGCACGTGATCATCCGGTTCTTCACTGTTCCAAGTGCAAAGGCTGCGCGTTACTCTGCCGGCTGGGCCCTGATCTTTATCGCCGCGCTCTACACAACCGCTCCAGCGGTCGGCGCGTTCGCCCGGATCAACTTCATCGATACCGTCAATGAAGCGACTTACATCCAGGACGGTGAAGATTATGAAGCGCGGGCCGCTGAGATCGAAGCGGCTGGCGGCAAGCCCGTTCCCACTTGGTATAAGACTTGGGAAAAGACCGGCTTGCTCGAATATGAGGATAAGAATGGCGACGGCGTCATGCAGTATCGCGGGCCAAATGCGCCTGATGGTGTTGAGAATGAAGTCAATCCGAACCGTGATATCTTCGTGCTGGCGAATCCACAGATCGCACAGCTTCCCGCCTGGGTCATTGGCCTCGTGGTGGCGGGTGGCTTAGCGGCGGCCCTGTCGACGGCAGCTGGTTTGTTGATGGTGATATCATCTGCGGTCAGCCACGACATTTGCCGCCGAACCTTGTTCAAGGACATGGATGACAAAACCGAACTCCGTGTTGCGCGCGGCGCAGCGGCAGGGGCGGTCGTCGCGGCGGGCTTGCTCGGGATCTTCTCCGCGCAACTCGGCTTTGTGGCACAGGTGGTTGCGTTCGCCTTTGGCCTCGCCTCGGCATCTCTGTTCCCCGTGATCTTCCTCGGAATATTCTGGAAGCGGATGAACAAGGAAGGCGCGATTGTCGCCATGGTGTTCGGCCTAATCTCGACCTTTGCCTACATCGTCTATTTCAAGTTCGGTGGTGGGACGCCGGACCAGTACCTGTTCGGTGTGTCTCCTGAAGGTATTGGATTTGTCTTCATGTGGGTCTCAGGTGGCCTCGGCATCGCCACCGCCTTGGCGACCTCGGCGCCGCCGCAAGATATCCAGGACTTGGTCGAAGATATCCGTGTTCCTGGCACACGTCAGCCACATGGTGTTGCAGATGAAGGCATGGCGCCGTCCCCTGCAGTGCCAGCAGAATAAGCCTCCCGGGCTAAACTTGATGGGGCGGTCTCATGGGCCGCCCCGTTTTTTATTGGGCGGTGCTGATCGCGCTCTACGACTTTTGCCGCAATTGGTTTCGACTTTGAGTGAGAGCATGATAGCGTCAGGAGATGTCTATGCCGGCTTGGCTCATTGTTGCGAGCGTTGTGCTCTATATGGCGCTATTGTTTGGGATCGCGTGGCGGCGCGATAAGCAAGCAACACAGCCAGGTTTCTCACAGAGTCCCATCATCTATGCGCTCGCGATTGCTGTTTATTGTACGTCTTGGACGTTTTTTGGTGCAGTCGGCACAGCCGCTTCGAGCGGTTGGGATTACCTCCCAATCTATCTCGGACCGGCCTTAGTATTCTTGCTCTTGCCCGGACTGCTCAAACGGATCGGGAATGTTGCAGAACGAGAGGGCGTTACTTCTCTCTCAGACTTTTTGGCGTCGCGCTATGGCAAGAGCCGCACGATTGGCGCGCTCGTCGCGGGCGGGGCCGTCGTCGGCAGTCTGCCTTATATTGCCTTACAGCTGAAATCTGTCGGGATGAGTGTCCAAGCATTGTTGAAGCCGGCAGGTGAACTCCCGCCCCAAAGCGGCGCGGAATCGGTCTTGATCACAGCTATTGGTCTCGCTTTGTTTGCGATCCTGTTTGGCGCGCGGCACTCAGACCTTACCCGGCACAATGCCGGATTGATGCGTGTCCTGGCATTCGAAGCGATCATAAAGCTACTCGCCCTGATCGCTGTCGCAGTCCTATCGCTCAGCTTGATTGGGTCGCCATCGATTGAACGTATTCCAAACGTCGCAGAGATCTTTCCAGCCGACCTTTCAGCGCGTTTCATCACCATTACCCTGCTGTCAATGGCGGCGATCATCTGTTTGCCGCGGCAGTTCCATGTCGGCTTTATCGAGCGCCGCAATGGCCGCGACATATCCGTCGCGAGATGGTTATTTCCGCTTTATTTGCTGGTCACTAGCCTCGTGGTCATACCGATCACTTTGGCTGGGGCGGGCGGTTTGCCTGGCAGTGTCTCAGCTGATCTCTACGTGCTCGAGCTCCCGCTGATGTATGATCAGCCATGGCTGGCTTTATTGGTCTTTTTAGGCGGGTTCTCTGCTGCCACCGGCATGGTCATTGTTGCGACAATTGCCTTGTCAAACATGGTGACGAATGAGCTAATTGTTCCGGCTTTCATGCGCTCTGGGAACCTGTCCAATATTAGCGGGGATGCCGGCGCTCGTATTCTGTCCATTCGCCGGTTCGTGATCGTTGGAATTATCCTGCTCGCCTATGGCTATTTCCGGATCGGGGGCAGCAGCGAGGCGCTTGCGCAAATTGGGCTTTTGTCTTTTGCCGCTGCCGCGCAGTTTGCTCCCGCGCTGTTGGGCGCGGTCTATTGGCGCGGCGCCAAACGCTCCGGCGCCGTATGGGGACTGTCGCTCGGCTTAGCGGCTTGGGCCTATACACTGTTTATCCCGGCCATTGTTGGACATAGCACTCTGATGTTGATCTTGCCCGCTTGGCTCGATCCACACGCATTACTCGGCCTGAGCTTTGGCGACAGTTTAGTCCACGGCGTGATTTGGAGCCTTGGCCTCAACACGATCGGTTTCGTGATTTCTTCCATCCGAGCGCCAGAGCGCTTGCGCGATCGTATCCAAGCGGCTGCCTTTGTTGGGGAAAATGCTAACTCGTCCGGATTGAAAGCGCCAACGCAAACCATTGCCCACCAAGTGACGCCCGATGGTCTAAAGGCGCTGGCATCACGATTCTTGAGCGCCGAGGCTGTGGTGCATGCTTTTGATGAAATCGCGGCCGAGCTTGGCATCCAGACACGCGGGACAGAGCCTGCGGACTGGCGGCTGGTTCAACGCACTGAGCGCTTACTTGCAAGCGCGCTCGGGGCATCGTCTGCGCGCGTTGTTATGTCCTCAGCGATTGCAGGCGCAGACGTCGCGCTCGGCGATGTGCTCTCGATCTTGGACCAGCATACGCAAGCCGAACGGTTTGACCGCCACATGTTGCAGTCGATGCTTGAGAATATTGAGCAAGGCATCAGTGTGGTCGACCATGAGCAAAACCAGGTCGCGTGGAACAGCGCCTATGTTGAGATGTTCGCCTATCCCGAGCATTTGGTGAAGCTCGGCGAGCCCATCTCAAAGTTGATCGAGCATAATATCAGCACCGGTTGGATTGATGGCGACCCCGCCCATGAAGCGGACCGTCGCATCGCGCACATCCGCGCTGGTCGCCCTCATGCTTATGAGCGACAAAATCCTGATGGCAGATATCTTCGAATTATCGGGAGCCCGATGCCCGGCGGTGGCTATGTCACGACATTCACAGACATCACCGAAGACAAAGCTCGCGAGCGCGCCTTGATTGAGGCGAATGAAACGCTTGAACAGCGCGTGGAAGATCGCACAAAAGACCTTCAAACCATGGCCGAGGATTTAGAGGCAGCGCGCGCCGAAGCTGAAGGCGCCAACGCTTCAAAGACCCGTTTTCTGGCCGCCGCTAGCCACGATCTCTTACAGCCCTTGAACGCCGCGCGGCTCTTCTTAGGCGCAGTGGAACCTGGCGAACGGCATGACAATCAAGAACTGCTGGCCAAAGCAGATCGCGCCGTCCGGTCGGCCGACGAATTGCTGAAGGGGTTGCTGGATATATCACGCCTCGACCATTCCAATGTCGAGCCGAACCCAAAGACCATTCCGCTCGGGCCGCTGCTTGAAGATCTTGCTGATGAAGCCCGTCCCATGGCGCAAGCTGTCGGGCTCGATGTCCGCGTCGCGCCAACCAGTTTGAAAGTCTCAGCGGATCCTGATTTTCTCCAGAGCATCCTGCGCAATTTTATCTCCAATGCCCGTAGATACTCACAGAAGGGCGGCGTGCTGGTCGGGGCTCGGCGCGACGGCGATGGACATGTCCGGGTTGAAGTTTGGGATACCGGTCCCGGCATCCCCGAGGACCAGCAAGAGAAACTGTTTGAAGAGTTCGAACGCCTCACTGAGCAAGACAATATGGGCATTCGGGGCGCGGGCCTTGGCCTTGCTGTTGCGAGCCGGATGGCGGCCCTGATGAAAACAAGGATTGACGTTCGCTCTTGGGTCGGGCGAGGCACCGTCTTCTCCGTGCGGGTCCCGCGTATGGCGTCGCGGGTTTCTTTTGAGCCGCGCGCGGCCCGGGCGCACGCATCTGGCGCGGATCAATCCATTGCGGGCCTGAACGTGCTTTGTGTGGATGATGAGAGCATCATTCTCGACGGTATGCGCGCCTTGTTGGAACATTGGGGCTGCCGGGTCCACACGGCTCAGACGATTGAAGCTGCCAGAGAGGTTCTCGCGCAGCACGCCATTCAAATCGTCTTTGCGGACTACCAGCTGAAGCAAGACATGACCGGGCTTGATCTGTTGCAAGAGATTGTCGCTCAGATCTCGAATGTACGCGTCTCGCTGCTCACAGCCGAAGCCACACCTGACCTGTCAAACCGCGCCGCTGAAAGCGGTATCATGGTTCTGAGGAAGCCGGCCGATCCGAACGAGATCCGGCAATTTCTAATCGATGCGAGTGATCGCAAAGCGCCTTATGCGGCGGAATAATCGTCCAGGCCCAGAGCCGACTTATAGATGAGCAAAGCCTGCGTGCGATTATTGGCGCCGAGCTTACGGAAGATCGCGGTCATATGCGCTTTTACGGTCGCTTCTGAGATTCCCATTTCATAGGCGATCTGTTTATTCAAAAGGCCATCTGAGAGGCCGTTAATAACGCGCCGCTGAGCCGGGGTTAGGCTCGCAACGCGCTCAGCCTCATCGTCGCTATCCGCCTCGGCTCCGTTGGTCGGCGGGAACCATTCTCCGCCATCCAAGACAGTTGCGAGCGCCGCAGCGAGGTCTTCGAGCCCAAGACTTTTCGGCAAATAGCCGGAGGCCCCAAGTGTTTTCGCTTGTTGGAACACGCGCTCGGATTCAGTCGCAGAGACAACCACGATCGGACACGAAACGCCTTCTGACTGAAGTCTTGAAAACCCATCAAAGCCATTCGCGTCGGCGAGATTTAAGTCGAGCAAGACAAGGTGAAAGCTATCCTCGGCGATGCGTGCCAGGGCTTCTTTAATAGATCCGGCATGCGCTGCGATTGCCGTGTTTCCGCTGGCCAAAGACAGCGCCGTTTCAAGTGCGTCTCGAAACAGCGGATGATCGTCCACAATTAGAGCTTTAGGCGCCGCCGCCATTGTATCCTCCCATTGCGCAATCTGCCGATTTTCGGTCTGGCGCAATATTACCCTTAATTGGGACTTCTACCAAATCTATTCGTAAGAACCTCTAATACAAAAGTCGTAACACCAATGGCTAATAGCGGTTGAACCGCCTTCCCGAAATACTCACCGCAGAAAAATAAAATGCGGAGGAAGGCATGCTTAAGAGAATAAAAGTCGGACTATTGGCGGGCACAGCGCTCAGCTTAACCGGACTGGCATCAGCAGACGGCGGAGACATTGAAGAGCGGATTGCCGCGCTCGAAGCCATGGTCGCTGAGCTCAAAGCAGAGCTTGCCGAAGAGCGCGCTGAAGTGGATGAGGCCATTGTGCGCCTCGACAATGTTGAGCGCGCGACCCCGACAGATCGAACCTTCGCGACAAATACAGGTTTTATGGTCGGTGATACGACATTCAAAATTGCTGGCTTCATTGATGTCGACGCACATGCCACGACGCTCAGCGATGGCGGCATTGCCTCCAACTCGATTGCCCGCGACTTCTATATTCCAAGCGCCACGCCTATTGGGGGCGAGGAAACCAGCTTTACCGACATCACTGCTCAAGCGTCACGTTTTGCCGTGACTGCGCAAAAGCCGATCGGAGATAAGACCGTGACCGGCTATTTGGAGCTGGACTTCCTGGGCTCTGCGCAAGGCAATGAGCTTGTGTCCAACTCGTATAGCCCGCGCCTCAGACGCGCTTATATCGATTATGGAAATTGGCGTGTGGGCCAGGAATGGTCGACCTTCCAAAACACGTCGGCAATCCCTGAGAGCGCGAGCTTCTTGATCCTCTCGGATGGCATGGTCTTCGTTCGCCAGACGCAGATTCGTTACACGAATGGCAATTGGCAGTTTGCGATTGAGAACCCGAATACGACCAGCCTGAATATCGGGTCTCGCGATGAGAACCTGCTCCCGGACTTTGTCGCGCGCTACAATATGAAGGGAGATTTCGGCAATATCTCGATTGCCGGGATCGGACGTCAATTGCGCGCTGACCTCGGCGCCACGGAGGAAGAGACGTATGGTTTCGGGCTGAGCGTCGCGGGCCGCGTCAAAGTGGGTGAGAAAGACGATATCCGCTTCAATCTGACCGGCGGCGAAGGCATTGGACGCTATATCGGGCTCGCCGCAAGCCGCGCCACCGCGCAAGCGCCAGATGGCGATCTTGAGGCGATCTCGAGCTATGGTGGCCTTGTCGCGTGGCGCCATCCATTTGGCGAGACTGCACGGCTTAACCTTGGTTATTCGGGCCTCTTCGTTGACAATCCATCCTATCTGGGCGGCGGCGTCACCAAGTCTGTCCAATCGGCTTATGGCGCTGTGCTGTGGGATATCGCGCCGAGAGTTACGACCGGCGTGGAGCTGATGCACGGCCTCCGCGAGCTCGAAAGCGGCGCCGAGGGCGACATTACGAGATTTACCTTCTCCACGAAATACGCATTCTAGAAAGGACAATTAGCCATGGCCGATGGAGCATTTGAAATGACCGAGACATCTGTATATCCCGTCCCGACGGACTTCGCGGCCCAGGCAAA